>Ga0208016_100009_pt1 | contig 240964 bp, 202 predicted proteins | sample 28_taG_FD_184102 | JGI IMG/M metagenome (GOLD analysis project Ga0208016, IMG submission 184102) | Marine viral communities from Cariaco Basin, Caribbean Sea - 28_WHOI_OMZ (SPAdes) (version 2) | ecosystem: Environmental > Aquatic > Marine > Oceanic | place: Caribbean Sea: Cariaco Basin...
TTATGGCATTTGTCTCATCGATTGATTCGTAAGATTCTTTCACACAATCTGTGCTTTGTACTCAACAAAAAACTTGGTAATCCGCCTCTTCAGTTTGATTTGCTTATTTCAAGTTGAGAGTGGGGTATGATAATAAATAACTATCGTGCGCAAATGATACTAATAACATCAAGGATACATCCACCTTTATTATGACTGACTCTAATACCAACACTGCACCCAAAACCTACCCTTGCCCACGTTGTGGCACTCAGACTGCTTGGCAAGACAACAAATATAAGCCGTTTTGTAGTAGTCGCTGTAAACTGATTGACTTAGGTGCTTGGGCAAATGAAGACTACACGTTACCCGCAGAAACCACACCTTTCTCTGACGAGCTATAACCTACCCCTTTACTCAATTTATTATACCAAGGATGTTTTACATGTCTGCTACTTACCTAATGCCCACTTATAATCGTCAACCTATCAGCTTTACCCGCGGCGCAGGCAGTTGGCTCTACACAAAAGACGATACGCCATACTTAGATGCCTTAACTGGTATCGCGGTATGTGGACTAGGACATTGCCATCCACAAGTGACTGACGCTATTCAACAGCAGGCAGCGACCTTGGTTCATACCAGCAATCTATTCGGTATTGACTGGCAAGAGCGTGCAGGAGAGATACTATGTACGGCAGCTCAAATGGATAGTGTGTTTTTTGCCAATAGTGGCGCTGAAGCAAATGAAGCCGCATTAAAACTTGCACGCCTGTATGCGTCGCAACAAGGCTTTGCACGTCCAAAAGTCATCGTGATGGAGCAGTCATTTCACGGCCGTACATTGCTATCACTATCGGCCACTGCTAACCCAAAAGCCCGCGAAGGATTTTATACACTAGATGACGACTTTATCCGTGTGCCATTTGGTGACATTGCAGCAGTAAAGCAAGCGGCTTTAGACCATAAGGAAATCTGCGCCATTTTTGTAGAGCCGATCCAAGGTGAAGGTGGCCTTAATACTGCGGCCAATGGCTTTACCTATTTAGAAGAGCTACAAGCAGAGTGTGAGGCTCATAACTGGCTATTTATGCTTGATGAGGTACAGACAGGTAATGGTCGTACTGGTAAATATTTTGCTTATCAGCATAGCAATGCGCGCCCTGATGTATTGACGACCGCCAAAGGCTTAGGTAACGGTTTCCCAGTCGGTGCTTGTATGGTCCGAGGCCGTGCTACTGGTTTATTTGGTGCAGGGAGTCATGGCTCTACTTACGGTGGTACGCCATTAGCCAGTCGCGTGGTACATAGCGTGTACGATGTACTTGCAAATAGCGACATCATGGAGAATGCGGTGACGGAAGGATTATTTATCCGAGAAAGTCTCGTCAATGCACTAGGACAACACGGTGTAAGTAGCCGAGGTGCTGGAATGATGATTGGTATTGCGCTACCTGAAGACATGGATTGTAGCCAATTGGTAGATCGTGCCCGTGATGAGCAAAAACTCATCATTAATGTGACAGGTGGCCATGTGGTACGTTTGCTACCGCCACTCAATATGAGCCGTGATGAAAGCACACAAGTCGCTGAACGCTTGATCAACTTATTAAAGCCAACATTCTAAAGCTTGCTTGAATATGTAGCATGTAACAAAAAAGCCTATGGATAACGATATCCATAGGCTTTTTACTAACCGATTATTGAAACAACTAACATTTAGTCTGAACAGTACTTAGTTTGCATGAAAATATTTCTTCAGTACTTCTAGGCAACGAGTGATTTTAGCTGGTTGTTGGTCGCGGTTTAAGGTAACGGCATATAGTACAAAGCTTGGCAATTGGTAACCAGTCAATACCTCTACCAACTCTCCACTCTCAAGCTCTTTTTTGATGTCCATTTCCATCATTCTAACCAGACCATGACCTTCTTTAGCTAAGGTTGTCGCCATAAAGACATTGTTGGTATAGATACGTGAGTTCATTTTTACACGCGTTTTTTTGTTGGTCTCTGTCTGAATCATATCAATCTGATTGGCATCTTTCATGATTTCAATACAGATTAATTGATGGTCAGCCAATTCTTTAGGCGTGTTCAGCTTAGGGTGCTGACGCAAGTACTGAGGTGAGGCAACAAGTAACTGGCGCACATCTGTGAGCGGATGGCTGCTTAGGCTTGCATCATTAATCGATGGACTCATGCGAATCGCGATATCGATACGCTCGTCAATCATATCGATATAATGATTATCAGCGAGATAAGTAACACTCAAATCATCATGTGCAGCCATCCATGTAGAGAGCGCTGGCAATATATGATTTACGCCAAGCTCAGGCGTCGTCGACACTCGTAGACTACCTGCTAGCTCATCACGCAATTGATTAACTTTGATTCGGCCTTGCTCAGCCGCGCTGACTACATCTTTTGCAGACTCATAAAAGCTTTCACCAGCTTCTGTCAAGCTTAGCTTACGAGTTGAGCGATGTAGTAGCACAACGCCAAGCTCATTCTCTAATGAACGAATTTGCTGACTGACTGCACTCGTTGTAATACCAAGCTCACGAGCTGAGCCACTAAAAGAACCATGTCCGACCACACTGGCGAACACAGCCATACCGCGTAAATTATCCAACATATTCTCACCTAAACTTCATTTCAGTTTTTAATATAACTTAACCCATTATAACGAATTTTAATTTATATTATCGTTACTTAATATTTTTCTCTTACTTGAGAAAGCCCATTTGACCCGCAATAAAAACAAAAATATCAAGGCGATAGTGTGATATCGCCTTGATATTTTATATAAAACTACGTTTAAAGCCTATCTATATTTTTAAATAATTTTAACAACAGCTTTTTTTAAAACTTAATATAATTGTACTTTACCCATTTTTCCTTCACCACGTTCAGTCAAGTATTGCATTACTGGAGTGTGTAGCAATTTCGTCTCAGCAACCGTTTTTGCTTGCTCCAAACGTTTTTGCTGACGACGCTCCGGTGTTTTATCATCACTTTGCATAATACTGTTGTCAATTTTCAAATCAATTTCTGCACTTGTGAACTGTTGCTGTAGCTTAGCAGCTAACTGCTGAAAAGTGACTTGTAAATGCTTACTATCAACACTGGTCAAAAACGTGGCTTTGCCATTGCATTGACCTTTCATTGTACCTTGACGAGCAAGTGCCAGTTCGTCCTGTGCCAGTACATTGTCTTCACGAGCAGTTTGTAACCAGTAATCCCATTTCTCTGAATTCCACTCACCCGTTAGCTCTTGAGGCGTACAGCGCAGTAAGGTGCGTGGGTCTTCATCAAATGATGATATTGATTGAGAATCATTTGCACCAGGCTCAACAATTGGCTCAGGCTCAACAATTGGCTCAGGCTCAACAATTGGCTCAGGCTCAACAATTGGCTCAGGCTCAACAATTGGCTCAGGCTCAACAATTGGCTCAGGCTCAACAATTGGCTCAGGCTCAACAATTGGCTCAGGCTCAACAATTGGCTCAGGCTCAACAATTGGCTCAGGCTCAACAATTGGCTCAGGCTCAACAATTAGCTCAGGCTCAACAATTGGCTCAGGCTCAACAATTGGCTCAGGACTAGTAGCTGAGTGTGCTACGCTATCATTTTGTCTAATAGAGTCATCTATGCTGAAGCTGTCATCATAAATGGTGCTTTGTAATTCATCATGACTTTGCGCTTGATAGTCAATATCATAAGGCTGTAATGGCGCTGACGCTTCATGCGTAATAGCACTTGAAGGCGACATCGAAGTAGTCGGCTCTACAGTTGCCGCTTCTGTAGAAGGAATCTCACTATCATAAGTGTTACTCAATACTTCATCGACTGGCAATGGGCGAAATGCCAGTAATCGCAAAATGCACATCTCAAGCGCTTGCATAGGCGTACTAGCAAGCTTGACACCTTCACGTGCCTGCACAACAATCTCATAGTATAGTTGTAGCACATCAGGACTGATATGCTGGGCAAGCGTATAAATGTCTTTTGCCTGCGCCTCGTTTACGTTGAGAGCAACCTCAGGCAACAGCTGGGTTAATGCCAATTGATGTAATAGCTCAGCAAGCCCATCAAACATACTCGTTGCATCAACCATTTGCGCGCGCATTTGCTCAATGTGAGCCGCGACGGCAGACTTGTCGTGATTATAAATATCTGTGATCAAGCGTACTAAGTCAGCGGCGTCGATAAGACCAAGCATCGCATTGACGGTCGCATCATCAAGCGCCCCCTGTCCAAAAGCAATGGCCTGATCTGTCAGTGATAACGCATCGCGTACAGAGCCTTTGGCAGCACTTGCCAGTTGCCAAATGGCAGGCTGAGTATACCCAACCTGCTCTTTGGTTAAAATATTTGCTAGATGCTCACTAAGTAATGTTTGTGGTAGCGGACGCAGCACGAATTGCAAGCAGCGCGAAATAATCGTGATCGGTAGTTTTTGTGGATCAGTGGTCGCTAGTAAAAACTTTACATGCTCAGGTGGCTCTTCTAACGTTTTGAGAAGCGCATTAAAGCTGTGGGTCGACAGCATATGCACTTCATCAATCAAATAAACTTTATAGCGCCCTTGGCTTGGCGCATAAGGAACGTTGTCTAACAACTCGCGCGTATCTTCAACCTTAGTACGAGAGGCGGCATCAATCTCAATAAGATCAATAAAACGCCCTTGATCAATCGCCACACAATTATCACAAATACCGCACGGTGTGCTAGTAATACCGGTATCACAGTTCAAGCATTTAGATAAAATACGCGCAATCGTCGTTTTACCCACACCACGCGTACCAGTAAACAGATACGCATGATGCAGACGATTATAATCAATCGCGTTAATCAGCGCTTGCGAGACATGCGTCTGTCCAATCAACTCATGAAAGTTTTTGGGCCGGTATTTGCGAGCTAAAACTTGATATTGCTGCGACATAGCTATCCATTGTGCCAAGTGGTTAATATTCTTATTTTTAATACGATTTTTCGGTATTTATTATAGCAAAAAGCCAGCGCATTCGTCTGGCTTCTTGCTGATTTGATTATGACTCAGCCGCGCTTAATAAGCGACTTTGTTTAACGACTCATTAATCATTAGTCATTTTTGCGGCGCATATGTGGGAATAAAATCACATCACGGATACTGGCAGAATCAGTAAATAACATCACCAATCGATCAATACCAATACCTTCACCTGCTGTTGGTGGCAGACCGTAAGACAATGCTTCGATATATTCTTCATCAAAATGCATCGCTTCATCGTCGCCCGCGTCTTTTTCAGCGACTTGACCACGGAAGCGCTCAGCCTGATCCGCTGGATCGTTAAGCTCGCTAAAACCATTCGCCAACTCGCGACCACCAATGAACAATTCAAAACGATCGGTAATTTCAGGATTGTCATCACTACGGCGTGCAAGTGGTGATGTCTCAGCTGGATACTCAGTGATGAACGTTGGTTGGCGCAATTGATGCTCAGAGGTTTCTTCAAAGATGATGGTTTTGAGCTTACCCACACCAAACACATCTTTCACTTGCTGCTTGAGCGTATTAGCGACATAATCAGCCAAATACTCTCGATCATCAATGCGGCTCATATCAAAGCCTTCAGCATATTGGGCAATCGCATCAGACATGGATAGACGAGCAAATGGTGCTTTTAGGCTAATGGCTTCTTCTTGATAGGTCAGCTCTGTCGTACCCAATACATCGGTTGCCAGCTGGTTAAACATGCGCTCAGTCAAATCCATCAAATCATGATAATCAGCATAGGCTTGATAAAACTCAATCATGGTGAATTCAGGGTTGTGACGGGTTGAGACACCTTCATTACGGAAACTACGGTTGATCTCAAATACGCGCTCAAACCCACCAACGACCAAACGCTTCAAATAAAGCTCAGGCGCAATACGTAGGTATAATGGCATGTCTAAAGCATTATGATGCGTCTCAAATGGACGAGCGACCGCACCACCTGGAATTGGATGCATCATTGGCGTTTCAACTTCCATAAAACGCTCATTCAACATAAACTGACGAATGCCGCTGACGATCTGACTGCGAACCATAAAGGTATCACGAGTCGTTTCATTGGTCATCAAATCAAGATGGCGATTGCGATAGCGCGCTTCTACATCTGCTAGGCCATGGAATTTGTTTGGCATCGGGCGTAGCGATTTAGTTAATAAGGTAATCTCTTCAATATGCACATATAAATCGCCTTTGCCCGAGCGACCGATATAGCCTGATACCCCAACGATGTCACCCAAATCTAGGGATTTGATACTCGCACGCGTCTCGTCATCAAGTTCTTTACGCGCCACATATAACTGGATACGGCCCGTCATGTCTTGAATTACGATGAATGAGCCACGGTTGAGCATGACGCGACCTGCCACATTTACCTGTGTTTTTTCACCATTCGCTGCTTTTTCTTCGATTTCTTGTTTTGACACACCATCAAAAGCCGTTTGTAAATCTTGCGCATAATCCGTACGTTTAAAGGTATTCGGATACGGCTGTTTGCCTGATGCGCTGATATCGTCTAGCTTGGCTTGCAGCTGTGCGATTAGCTCATTGGTATCTTGTACTGGAGTTTGGTCTTGATTTTGATTATTGGCTTTTGACATAACACTCTCAAATGTTGATAAGTTAGTTTTTATATTTAAAAATTTATAAGATTAATCTACGCACAAAAATCCTTTAGCAACGCCGCCCTCAATGGTTTGACGGCAACCAAAAGGGTTATCATTGGCGGCACAGGTTCCGGTTACGTTTGCCGTGCCAGCTTCAATAGCAGTATCCGAATTGGTACATTTGCCTTGGCACTCAGAACTGTCGCTACAAGATTTTCCTGCATCTGAAAACTGTTGTACACAGCGATAGGCTTGTAGTCGACCTTCTTTGGTGTACTCACCGCCTTTTGCAAGGCATTCTTTTGCCAGCATCTCTACGCTTTTGGATGCAGAATTGGCATTATTTTGTTCTTCTGTCATTGCTGGTGTCTGACAGGCAGATATAAATAATAAGGAAAACAAACCCATAAAAAATAAAGCTAAGCGATTATTCATTATATTTCTCACCTTTAAGATATGGACTTACTGACTATTGGAAAACAATTAGTCACCGCCGATGCTGGCCATCAAGTCAGCCTGATGCTCACGTAACAGTGCATCAAGAATCTCATCCAAGTCACCTTCCATGATAGAGTCAAGCTTATATAGCGTTAAGTTGATACGGTGATCGGTCATACGGCCTTGTGGAAAATTATAGGTACGGATACGCTCTGAGCGGTCGCCACTACCGACCAAGTCACGGCGTATAGAGTCCGCTACATCGACCTGCGCTTGCACTTTGGCTTGCTGGATTTTAGAGACCAGCATTTTCATCGCATGTGCACGGTTTTTGTGCTGACTACGCTCTTGCTGACACTCTACCACAGTACCAGTCGGAATATGCGTCAAACGTACGGCAGAATCGGTGGTGTTGACGTGCTGACCACCCGCACCGCTTGAGCGAAAAGTATCCATTTTGATATCGGCAGGATTGATATCAACAGTATCATCAATCTCAACTTCTGGCATGACTGCAACCGTACAAGCTGATGTGTGAACACGACCTTGGCTCTCGGTTTCAGGGACACGCTGTACACGGTGAGCGCCCGATTCAAACTTTAGACGTCCATATACACTATTACCCGATACGCGAGTGATGATTTCTTTATAACCGCCATGTTCCCCTTCGTTTGCAGAGAGCACTTCTAGTGTCCAGCCTTGGCTCTGCGCGTATTTTTGATACATGCGGAACAAGTCACCAGAGAAAATCGCTGCTTCATCGCCGCCCGTCCCAGCACGAATCTCCAAGAATGCTGGCACCTTATCGTTAGGATCTTTTGGTAGCATCATGACATTAAGCGCTTCTTCCATCTCTACGATGGTATCACGCGCCGTCTCAATCTCATCGAGCATCATCTCTTTCATGTCAGGATCTGTTGCATCGGCTAGCATCGCCTCAGCGTCGGCCTGATCCGTTTCTGCGCCCAAATAGTTCTGCCATAAGGTCGTGATGTCCATCAAGTCGCTGTGCTCGACAGACAATTCGCGAAATTTATTATTATCACTGATGACACTAGGATCTGATAACAAGGCGGTGACCTCTTCATAACGGTCTACCATCTGGTCTAAACGCAGGCGTAAGGATTCTTTCATAAAAGGACTTTTAATTGGATAAGAGGAATAAGCCCGTGATTATAGCAAATTTTTTGGGGTAAATTAAAACCTCTAAGCATTCTTCTCGATATTCTGAGCAATCTTGTCACTATATTCTCAAATATCTCTACTTATTCTTAGATAAAGATACTTGGTTCTGATATCAAGATTAGTAGACAAAAAAATAGCTAAGAAGATTCTCAGCTATTTTTATCTATATAAAGGTGTCGTATTGAGACGCTAGACTTTACGAACCAATACTGAGCCAATAGAGTAACCTGCACCAAATGAGCAAATAACACCTAGATCACCTGACGACAACTTATCTTTATAACGATGGAATACAATCATAGGGCTCGCTGAGCTGGTATTGGCAAATTCACCAATCACGCTTGGTGCGATTGATTTGTCAGCATCTTTACCGACCACGGTACGCAATATCAAATCTAGCATGTTGGCATTGGCTTGATGTAGCCACATCATCTTCACATCGCTAGATTGTAGCTCATTCTCATGCAAGTGTTCGGTGATGATTTCTGATACTTTTGGACAGACTTCGCGGAATACTTTGCGACCGTTTTGTAAAAACAGTTTGGTCGTTACAGGATCTTTGATATCCGCATACATCTCCGTTTGTGCGGCTAAATACTCTGAACGATCCATAAACCCATATTCATTGGTAATATTGGTCGAGAACTGAGTAAACAGTTTAGCATTTAGAATTTCATAGCCTTTTGGCTTATCCAACTTTTCTACAATAGTCGCCGTCGCTGCATCACCAAAGATAAAATGGCTATCACGATTGCGCCAGTTTAGGTGCGCGGAGGTAATCTCGACATTGACCACAGCCACACGTTTGGCAAGACCAGAAACAATAGAACCATGCGCTTGTGATAGGCCAAAAGTTGCCGCACTACAGGCAACATTCATATCATAAGCAAACCCGCCTACCATCCCAATTTCTTTTTGGATTTCGATGGCAATAGCAGGATAAGTGCGTTGGAAGCTTGAACAAGCAAGAATAATACCATCTAGATCGTTGGCCTCAAGTCCAGCATCAGCCAATGCATCTTTTAACGCAGCCGCACCCATCTCTGCCATCACAGACAGCTCTTCACCCAAATTGCGATAGGCAATGACTGGTGCCATGATTTCAGGGTCTAAAATACCGTCTTTTTCCATCACATAACGCGATTTGATACCAGATACTTTTTCGATAAAAGCGGCTGAAGAAGGCTGAAGTGCTGTAACAGTCTCTGCTGCTATCTCATCAGCATGCTTTGCATTATAATTTTCAACATACTGGTTAAATGACTCTACCAACTCTTCGTTACTGATGCTGTAAGGTGGGATATACAGGCCTGTGCCCGTGATACAAGTCGTCATGATACGCTTCCTTGTCTACTACTGTGGTGCTTGGAATAAGCATAAAAGTGGAAAATAATAGCCATTCAGTTTCAGTGAATAACTGTAAACTTAAAATCAGTGCCTTTATTATGCCTGAATATTAAATTTTTTCTAATGCTTTGTTACAAATAATCTGTTTCTGGCGATAAATAAGCAAAGACTCACGTCATTCTTTGATAGCTACGTTATAATTAGCGCCCTTTTGCTCTGTGTAACCAACCAAGCATTCGATACACGCTCATCTTTAGGAATACTAATGGCAGAACTTCTCAACTGGTTATTTGGTCAATATGCGGACTACTCCACGACATTTATCGTCCTAGAGTTGATTGCCGTGGTTTTTGGTGTGGCAAGTGTTTTGCTTGCCAGCAAAACCAACAGCTTAGTCTTTCCAGTTGGCTTAGTCAGCACAGCGATATTTGTGTATTTGCTATGGAAGTGGCAGCTGTTTGGCGATATGTTCATCAATGCTTACTATACGGTGATGAGTTTATATGGTTGGATTAACTGGTCAAAAAACAAAAAGGATCAGTCTATAGAGACTCATGAGTCAAACAACGTCCGTATTGAGCACCTACATGCAGGCGATGTACCTATCTTGTCTGCTTTGGCAATAGCAACCATGTCGTTTGTGGCGCTGATATATTATTTCCGTCCAGTGATTAATAACGGCTTTAGTTTTGATGATGCCGTCCTTGGTGTGCATTTATTCACTTGGGTTGACTATACCGACATGCTTACCACTGCTTTGTTCCTGATGGCAATGTGGCTCATGGCACGGCGCAAAATTGAGCATTGGATACTATGGATCATTGCTGATGCGATATCGGTACCACTATACTTTTATAAAGGCTTTACTTTTACCGCGCTACAATATGTAGTCTTCACTCTCATTGCAATCTGGGCATATTATGAATGGCAACGACGCTACCGTATACAACCTCGAGCAGCATACGCCTGAATCTGTCATTACTGTCGCGGTTTTGGGCGCAGAAAGTACGGGGAAAACAACCCTATGCCGTGATTTGGCAGCACATTTCAATAATCTGTGGGTGTCAGAATATATGCGTACTTACTTGCAAGCGAAGTGGGATGATGAGCAGCTGACTTGTACATGGGATGACCTGCTACCTATCGCCCAAGGTCAGATAGCGTTAGAGAACAAACTGGCCAAACAAGTCACCCAAATGTCTAATGAAAACCGCTATTTGTTTTGTGATACCAGTCTGTTTGAGCTAATGGTCTACTCTCATTGGTATTATGGCGACTGCCCTGCCGCTCTTGAGCAAGCAGCATTGGCACATCATTATGATTTGATACTATTGACTGAGGTTGATATACCATGGGTGGCTGATGACCTGCGAGACAGTCCGCACCAACGTGATGAGATAAGCGCCTATTTTGCCAGTCAATTAAGCAAGCACCAAAAACCTTTTCAGCGCATTAGTGGCGATAGAAAAGAACGTGTCCGGCAAGTAGTAGCGCAGCTCGCTAATATAGACAACATATCGCCTGACCAGAGCTAAACTTAATAATATCCATAAACTTACCTATATTTATATATTTATATCTTTAAAACTTTTTTGTATTTGAAACTGAAGAGATACCCATGCTAAAGAAGTTTGAGCTTTACTTAGAAAAAACCATATTTAATAGCCGCTGGATACTGGCACCTTTTTATCTCGGGTTAGTGTTAGGTATTATTTTATTATTTATTAAGTTTGTCCAAAAGCTATGGTATATGTTTGCTGATATTCTCATAGCTTCTGAAGCCAGTGTGATTGTAGACATACTGGTATTGGTTGATATATCGCTGGTTGCCAGCTTATTGCTCATCATTATATTCAGTGGCTACGAGATTTTTGTCTCAAAAATCGACACTGGCACTCATGATGATCGTCCCAGCTGGATGGGAAAGGTGGATTTTTCGGGCTTAAAATTAAAAGTCATCGGAGCGATTGTTGCTATCTCGGCGATTGATCTTCTGAAATCATTTATGGATATCTCCAGTGGCATGAGTGAGCTTGATGCCGACAAGCTCATGTGGAAAGTTGTTATTCACATGACCTTTGTATTGTCTGGCTTGTTATTCGCTATTATGGATAAAGTCGTTGGCGATACCAAAAAGCATTAATACTCAAAAAACATTGACTCAAAAATCCTGATACCTACCCTTTCACACTCTTTTCATCGTTCCTGCACATTTTCTCTTTATGCCCTCCCTATGATGTTCTTTAAAGCCACAGTCTGCTATCTCAGCAGCTGTGAATTAAAGACACGTAGGAGGCGACAACATGCAAAAAACATTATTGACTAAGTTAACCATCATTGTAGGGCTTTGTATTATTTTTTTGATCGGACTTAGTATGATTAGTAATATCATCTATGAAAGGCAATACTACGCAAAATCAGTAATAAAAGAGATCACCCAGCAGCATGTCAATCCACAAGAAGTCATCACTCCATTTATCGCCGTTCCTACGACAGTCACCCCTGCCTGTCAGTCAGATACATCAGACACCCCAAATATAAAGAGCAAATGCGAGTCACCATACTCGAAAATTGAGACGGTATTTGCCACTCAGACGCAGGCTGCACAAAACCTAAAAGTAAGCACAGACATTTATAAGCGCGGTATCTATAGTGCCACCAGCTATGATGGTCAGTTGACATTCAATCAAAGTTATACACTTGATGAGACTTTAGAAAATTTAGATCAGGTTGGCACTACAATTGACGATAATGCAGATACAGTCGGTATATCTCCTAATATAGACAAAACACAACTAGCCAAAACCATTACCCACTGGAATCAGGCAAAACTGATCATTCCTGTGTCTGATTTACGCGGTGTCGCTACCCTGCCTACCGTCACAATCAATCAAAAATCGATTGGAGCGAGCTATCCTCAGATACCGATGATAGAGAACTTGACCTATGTTGAAGTCGATATTCCTGAAGATGTATTGGCTCAATTAATAGATCCTACTAGCCAGCAGAATAAAGAGACCCTCGTTGCCACGGGCGCAATAAATACAAATCCAGATAAATCAGAAGTAGATCGCCAACTATCTAACCCCAAAGACAATCAAACGCTCAAGATTACGATCGATTTGCCTTTATCTGGTATTAGCAATTTAACGACAGTGCCTACTGGGCAGAACTTTACGCTGTCTATGCACAGTGATTGGCAAACACCAAACTTCATCGGTAAGGCGCTACCAAACACTAAGAGTATTACCGATGAAGGGTTTGATGCCAGTTGGCAAAATCAATATCTGACCGTCGCCAACAATCAATCGCTCTCCCAATGTATCAGCACGCCTAACCATCACTGCACCATCATCAATGAACCCACGCTCAATCCCGATAGCCAGTCGTACAACCCTGATTCGTTTGACTCATCAAGGGGGCTGACGACAGACAGTGCGGCGGTAGCTGGTAGCAATCAGAGTGTTCTGCTAAACAGCTTTGGGGTTAGTTTTGCGAGCCCTAATGATGTTTACCTACAAACTGAACGAACCATGAAGTATGCCCTGCTATTAATTTTGGTATCGTTTGGCACTTTCTTTTTATTTGAAGTGCTTAAATCCAGTCGCATTCACCCTATTCAGTATCTGCTCGTTGGCTGCGCATTATTTGTTTTTTATGTCTTATTACTACCACTTGCTGAGCAAATCGTCTTTTGGCAAGCATATACGGTAGCCGCTAGCGCGTGCGTGGGACTTATTGGTTGGTATAGCTACTATGTATTTGGCGGTTTGAAACGGGCTTTAATTTTTACCGTAACACTCGCTGGGTTATATGCTGCGTTTTTTGGTATTTTAAGTACAGAAGATCTCAATCTATTACTAGGTGCGATATTCTGCTTTATGGTACTTGCCTGCGTCATGGTAATGACTCGCAAACTTGACTGGTACAAAGTCACGTAAATGATGTAAGCCACGCGATGTATGAAGAAAGCCACGTAAACTGATAATAGTTTGAAATAATGCTGCCTTAGCTTAGTTGATAAGGCAGCATTATCGTTATATTAGCCTAGTCGTTACACTACTTGACTATCTGATTGTTTAACGCTTTAGCCCAATTATTGCAATTATCCTCACAGCGCGGGCAGCATTTATCAGCTTCTAATATCTGCTCGACATAACCACAATACATACAGGCGTAATGAGCCCCTATCTCCACTTGCTCGACAGCTTGATATTGTTTAGGAAACAATGGCATGCCGTAAACTGTATTTTCAGAGGAATGCAATAAAATACTAAAGTTGCCATCGGTCTCAAGCAAACCAACACGTACCTGACCCAAATGCTCAACGCCTTGTTGGCGCATTTCAGCAAAAAACTCATCGTGAGACATTTTGCCTTTTTTAATCTTATCTAGTACCAGCATGCTATCTTCTACGATATAAAGTGATTTGCCTTCCAACAAGTCTTCAAAAGGCTGCCATTTCATCATAACCCACGTACAGATTCGGTAAAGAACAATAACTGAACCCATGATCAATACGGCTTGAATAATCGGCAAATCCTCAGTAAACATAGGGTCACCCGCGATAGAGCCAAGTGATAGGATAATGGTCAGCTCAAAGATAGAAAGCTGACGAACGCCGCGCTTGCCAGTGAAGCGCAAGAACGTGATAATTAATACAAACATGACGGTGACACGTATTAAGATTTCAACGGCAAACAACCAAGTTGTGTCATGAATAAAAATACTTGCCCAATCCATATTCTCATTTCCAATTTATTTATATGATGTATTGTGTTTAATGAATGTTGTTCTAATAGTTCGTTTGATGCGAAGCACATCATCCCTATTTTCAGACCTTATCGTCAATACAACTATCGTTATTCTCATTTAAGAAAGACTTTTTGCCACAAGTACGACAAAATATCCTGTCTTGTGAGACGGCGATTTTTTTCGCTAAAAATAAGCTATCGTGACAGCAATACGTACATACCCAAAACTAAAATTCTATACCTGCTGATTTTATGCTCCCTTATTCATTGTAGGAATTATTTTTGAAAGCCACTGTTTATACTATTATTGCGTTGATCGCATTTGCCGCAAACTCCCTGTTTTGCCGGATGGCGCTAGCAGAAGGTTATATAGATGCTTGGAGTTTTACGGTCATTCGTCTGCTCAGTGCGGCTGCCTGCTTAGTGATTATCATGACGATTCACGCCTACAGACTACAGCGTCAAGCACTCACCGCTGACCAGTCTTCTGTTGATGCTATCTTAAATGACAAAGGCAGTTGGCTCAGCAGTATCAGTTTGGTCATTTACGCGTTATGTTTTTCGATTGCATATGTAGAGCTTGATACTGGCACGGGTGCTTTGATTTTGTTTTCGGCGGTTCAGCTCACGATGATTGGCTGGGGTATCTACACAAAAGAACAGCTCAGTGCACTACAGTGGTTGGCATTTATCGTCGCAGTAGCAGGATTCGTGTATTTGATGTTGCCATCAGCCGCCATTCCATCACCATTAGCCGCAGCATTGATGGCTACGAGCGGCGCGGCTTGGGGAGTATACAGCATACGCGGTAAATCATGCATCTCACCGCTACGAGCGACAGGGTTTAACTTTGTGCGGAGCTTGGTGGCCGTTCCGATACTACTACTGGTAGGCCTAATGTATCTGGATAAAATAGGCTTACAAAACATCAGCTTAGAAAGTATTACCAGCGAAGGGATATTGCTCGCCTGTGCGTCAGGAGCGATCGCATCAGGGATGGGCTACAGTATCTGGTACACTGCAATGCCATTATTAAAGAACACGCAAGCGGCTATTGTTCAGCTGTGTGTGCCTGCGATTGCGGCTGTACTAGGCGTGATATTTTTATCTGAGCAACTAACGTTGCCATTTATTATTGCCAGTGCAGTCATTTTAGGCGCAGTCTTGGTGTTTACGTTAAATAAAAAAGTGCCAGCCTAGTACAGTGATTACTTATGATGCTCTATCACTAGCTCGGCTAATGACAAAAGGTTAGCACTATTACTCTATTCTTCTAGATAGCATAAAACCGCCCTAATTTATAAAAATCGGGGCGGTTTTGTGTAAGCTATCATATTGAGTTAATGATTCGCTTGCTACCAGTAAAAGCAAAGCTAAAAGCCTTTAGATAACGGTCACTTCTAAGCGGACATCTACATTGCCACGAGTAGCATTAGAATATGGGCACACCTGATGTGTGGCTTCGATCAACTGTTGTGCCTGCGCTTCGTCAATACCTGATACTTCTACAGACAACTCTATATCCAAGTTGTAGCTACCATCTGCTTTCATACCGATACCGACTTGGGCAGAAGTTTTAGAAGCAGTGACAGGCAGATTCATTTGCTGAGCAACCATGCTCAAAGCACTATCAAAACAAGCGGCATAACCCATAGCAAAAAGCTGCTCTGGATTCACACCTTCTTTATCTTGTTCTTGAAAAGACACCAAATCAAATCCTAATGAACCATCATCTAATCCAGTATGACCAGAACGTCCACCAGTGGCTGTAGCGCGAGTTTTATAAAATATTTTCATGATTTATAATTCCTTATCTATATTATTAGAGGTCGTACTTACGCTGTTGCGATAAGACTATTATAGAATCGCTGGCTGTTATCGGTTAGAACAGATCTCTATAACTCTTGCCTAATCCTATAAATTTTTATACTATCAGTCAGTCTTATAAAACAAGCTATCCTCATGAATCAAGAAACCATTGACCGACTTCTGAATATACTGCCTAGGAATCAAACCCTCGAATCTGCTGTCGCAGGGCTATTTTTTTACTGTGCAGATAAACCAAGCAAAGCTGTTAGCTATATCCAAGAGCCAAGCATTTGTATTGTCTTGCAAGGTGAGCGTGAGATTTATTTAGGAGCAGACTGCCAAAGATTCAATAATAGCCACTTGATGTTTTGTCCTGTCAATATTCCGCTGAGCATGCATATAAAACATGCCTCAGTAGAGAATCCTGTTATCGTTTTATCCATGAAATTAAATCTCGCCATGATTAGAGAAATATTGGCGCAAATACCCTCTAAAACACCCACAGCAAATGGTCATTTAGGCATAAAGTGGCCGTTAGATGACGCAATAATGGCGGCATTTGATCGATTGATACGCTTGCTTGATTATCCAAACGATACTGAATTTTTAGCGTCACTGATTCAACAAGAAATATACTATCGACTGCTCTCAGCAGAGCAAGGTAACAAGCTTAGGCAGTTGGTCGTTGATGGTAGCCATACACACCGTATTGCCCAAGCCACTGACTGGATAAAGTCGCATTTAAATGAGCCTATCATGGTAGAGAGTCTAGCCAGTAGATGCGGTATGAGTGTCTCAGGGTTTCACCAGCACTTCAAAGAAATCACCCAATTGAGTCCATTACAGTATCAAAAAAGCTTAAGATTAATGGAAGCAAAACGATTGATTAAAATACATGGGCAAGGAGCACAAATATCGCAAATAGCCATGCAAGTTGGCTATGAAAGCCCCAGTCAATTTAGCCGAGAATACAAGCGGCTGTTTGGAGTCAGTCCGAGCAGTGAGCTAATGTGATAACTGTCTCATCATTGATGCCTATAGCGACAGGATTTTATTATCGTTGTGATGGTAACTTTGGGACTTATCGATTTTGGCATAACAGACTCAATGTCAGGCCTCCCTCGCTTATCTTGGTCAACTTCAAGCACTTATCAATGTGAGGTATGTGACGCCTTTAGAGCAAAGCCATCTCTACAGCGTACTTACAGAACGATTCAATGAATTGATCATTTATTTACCGCCACAAATTATAAATTGATTGCTATTTTCTAATGCTTTCTAGCGCTATCCTCTTGTAGCTACACGAGCGCATCTGAGTATCGAAACATTCACTGATATAGTGGATTCAGTTTAAAAAAGATACAAGGCAACCGAGCGCAGATGTATATGTGATACCTCAAGTGAGGTTAACGCTGTCACTCTTTTATAGAGGAGTGACTATAAATAGATTTTAAGGCAAATATCTACTCAAAATATCTCTATACTTTCTTATTTTTTAGCTAAAAGAGATTTGTTATTCGAATAAAAAACAGTTGACTCACCGATATATTCGTATTATAACATATAATATATATTCAAAATATTGTATATATAGCGCAGTTTTTTCTATGCATGTTTATCGAAAAGCTTGGGGAGGAAATGACATGATTCGTTTAAGCTACACTCTCAAATGCTGGGCGCTAGGTATCACTTTTTTTTCAGTGTTCTATTTTATGGTCGTCATGAGTGACCCAGGCTTTAGCAAATATATCTATATATTGGCCCTTAGCACTCTACTTTTCCCCATTGCCAAGCGTGCAGTGGATGTGATGACAGATTTTTTTACGCCAGATCTCGAGCTATTTAATGGATTGCTGCCGTCAATTCTGATTAACGTGGTGATTTGGATACTCACACCATTTATCGTAGCACTGACAGTGATTGCTTTCATGCTTTATAGTATGGGCGTGCTCACAGAAAAGATGAGTCATTAAAACCTACTTAAATAAAAGGCCAGATTAACAATGGTTAATCTGGCCTTAACATTCAAAGAAACTTTTAGTTCTAGCCCACCTTGTCCCACATTTTACTAAGACGCTTGGGCGAAACTGCCACACGAGTTTTCATCGGCTGAGCAAATAGCTGGATGCGATACTCCTCTACCATCCAGCGATATTCGCTAATGGCTTCTTTGTCCGCACGCCCTGCTAACCGTTCCATATGTAAATCAAGCGCGTAGACACCGTCGAGGTCGGCATCCAAATTATGCTCAAGACGCTCTAAGCGAATCTCTAATGCCTCAAGATAACGTGGATACTGCTGCCAATGACTGTAGTCCATGCGGTAAACAAAATCAGCCAAATACAAATCTTCTAATTGATCTTCGATATCATCGATAGATTCCCCAAATATCTCGCGGTCTAACATCAACAGACTTTGGCGAATACGCTGCCAGCGCGTATAAACATTTTTCAGCGTTTTTATGACGCTTTGACCAGTCAGTAAGAAGTTATTTAACACAACTTCTAGCGTCCGCGCATATTCCTCAGGCGTAAAAGGTAACTCCTCGCTCAATCCAACTGCGATATCATCAGCGCTCTCAGGCAGACTCTCGGTATGGTCAAATAACACATAATGCTCTTCAAGCGTAGCATCCAATGTAGCATCAACGACGATTGTCTTTAGCTTTTCCATATCACCAAGCGGTGCGAACGCCAGTTTAAATATTTTATCTACTTGACTGGTAAGCTGTTTTTTCTTCGCGCCAAGTTTGCCTTTAATTAAGGTCAATAAGCCGATACGATGCGCTTGTAGTGCTGCATTGACATCGGTGTACTGATGGATCGATACCGCTTCGCCTGCTTCATCAGCAACGAGCGCCGCAAACTGCTTCATAACCACGCCTGCGCTATGATGGTTTTTGCTAAATGCAAAATGCTCAGGGAATTCAGTATGCGCGCCTTGTTGCTCATTCACCGCTTGACTGGTCTGAGAGGCATGACGAATCTGTAGCGTTTGCAGATCGCGACCTTTTTCGATAATGCGGTTTTTGTCATCGACCACACAGATTTGTGGCTGCAAATAACGGTCAATCGTAGAAGGGTTAAAGCTCTCCGGCGTCACCGACATGATACCGCGACGATTGAGCGCTTGGCACAGTTGTTTTAACAGCCCTTGTCCACCTTGCTGCTGCAACTCATCAAACAAGCTATTTGCGGTATCAGGTATCGGGACGATCTGACGACGGATATCTTTTGGCAATGATTTGAGCAACTGTAGCACCAGCTCATAGCGCCAACCAGGCACACCCCATAGTAGCTCAATCGCGTCGAGCTGTGGTAATGCAGCAAGCGGTACGCGTATGGTCACGCCATCATCATCGCTTGCTGGATCAAAGATATAACGCAGCGGCAGTTTTAGATCACCCAGCTTCCATACTTCTGGGAAGTCGCCCGTAGTCGGTGCTTGACTAGTAAGTACGTCTTCATCGGTAAAAAACAAATACTTAGCATCATTCTTTTCTACCTCTGCCCGCCAGTCTTCAAACGTTTTGCGACTGGCGACGTGCTCGGGAATCTTTTTGTCATAGAACTGATATAGCGTCTCTTCATCAACCAATAGATCCCGGCGACGTAGCTTGTCTTCGATGCGCTCAACATGGGCAATCTTGTCCATATTGTGCTGCAAAAATGGCGCATTACGACCGAAGTTACCAGTCACCAGACCATCACGAATGAAAATCTCTCGTGATTCAGCTAAGTTTACTTGCTCATAATTGGTCAGCTGTTTGCTGATGATAATCAGACCAAATAGGCTGATCTGCGCGTAAGCTTTGACTCGTCCTGTTTTCTTGGACCAATGCGGTTCAAAGTAGTGATATTTGAGCAGATCGCCTGCCGCTGAGATGATCCATTCGGGTTCGATTTTGGCAACGGTACGCATAAAGACTTGCGAAGTTTCAACCATCTCAAACGCCATCACCCAAGGCGGTATTTGTTTAAATACCGTACTCGCTGGGAATATCTTGGCTTTTTGCTGACGCGCCGCCAAATACTCACCGCGACTTTCGGTTTTATGCGCAATAATAGATAACAGACCCGTCAAGAGCGCTCTATGCAAATTAGCATATTTAACGGCTTTTAGTTCTTCATCTTCAATCGCAGTTGGGTCATTCTTAGCGACATTTTTATCAGACGCTTGTGAGTCATTGACGTCCGTTAATTTAAGCTCAGTCACCATTTGTACCAGTTGACGATGTGTCTGGTGCCATTCACGGACACGCGGGAAGCTCAGATAGTTCTTTTTCGCAAACTGCTTACGCTGATTACCAGACAGTTTATTGCCGTCTTCATCTTTTTCAAACAGCGCCTTCCATAGGCTTAAATAGAACAGAAAGTCAGAGTCATCTTGACGGAAGACCGCATGCTTTTGATCCGCTTGCGTACGTTTATTGGCAGGGCGCTCGCGTGGATCCTGTACAGCAAGCGCTGCCACAACGATTAGCATTTCACGAATACAATCAAAGTCGGAACCAGCCACCAGCATACGTGCCAGCCTTGGATCGATTGGCATACGTGCCATTTTCTGACCAGTCGCTGTCAAGCGCATGTGATCGAGTCCTTTTTGACGTTTTGGCTGTTTATTTTTGTCTTGAGCAGCGATGTCCTTTTTGGAAGTGATTGCCCCCAGCTCATCAAGCAATTTATGACCATCCGTAACCAATCGGCTATCAGGCGGCTCAATAAATTCAAAGTCATCGACACTGCCCAAGCGTAGATTTGCCATCTGCAATATCACAGATGCCAAGTTGGTACGCAGAATTTCAGGCTCAGTAAATTCAGGACGACCGCTAAAGTCCTCCTCAGAATATAGGCGAATACAAACACCTGGAGCGACACGGCCACAACGACCTTTACGCTGGTTGGCAGCCGCTTGCGAAATCGCCTCAATCGGTAGACGCTGCACACGTGAGCGATACGAGTAGCGCGAAATACGCGCAAACCCCAAGTCAATCACATAGCGAATACCCGGTACAGTCAACGCAGTCTCAGCAACGTTGGTCGCGATGACGATACGTCGACCGCGACCTGATGGCTGAAAGATACGCTGCTGCTCTTCATACGTTTGCCGTGCAAACAGTGGCAACACTTCGGTATGACGTGGACCATGGCGCTCAAGCACTTCTTGCATTTCACGAATTTCTGCTTCAGTCGCGGCAAATATCAAGATATCAGCCTGATCAGCATGGCCTTTATTCTGCGCGTCGCTAAAACACTCCTCGACAGCAGCAACGACAGCACGCGGTAGATTTTCTTCGAAATCATCATAGCTGTCATCTTCTGAGCTGTTTACTGGCTCATCCGTCAGCGGACGATAACGGACTTCTACTGGAAAACTACGACCTTCAACATTAAAGATAGGTGCAGGGACTTGCCGTTTAAGCTTTGCATCGTAACGGCTAAAGTACTCACTAAAGCGCTTGGTATCAAGGGTCGCGGAGGTAATAATGACCTTTAGATCAGGACGTTTGGGTAACATCTTTTTGAGATAACCCATAATAAAATCAATGTTTAAGCTACGCTCATGCGCCTCATCGATAATAATCGTATCGTACTTACTCAAAAAACGATCATGACCCAGCTCAGCGAGTAAAATACCATCGGTCATTAGCTTAACGACAGATTGCGCTGAGCCTTGCTCATTAAAGCGAATCTTAAAACTAACGGTATTACCTAATTGTTCACCCAATTCTTCTGCAATACGGTTCGCGACGCTGCGCGCTGCCAGTCGTCTTGGCTGCGTATGCCCTATCTGTCCAGTAATACCGCGTCCTGCCAGCATGGCAAGCTTAGGCAACTGCGTGGTTTTACCAGAACCCGTCTCACCAGCCACGATAATGACTTGATTATCAATGATGGCTTGTACCAGATCTTCTGCGCGTTGGCTAACAGGCAAATCAAGATTTAATTTGGCAGGTAAGTCACTTGGGATACTATCAATACGTGCCTGCACTGCTTCCTGAGAGCGCGTTTTTATCTTGTCGTATTGTGCACGCTTCTTGGCAAGGACCTCGTCGTAATTGTTTTTTTGCTCAGAAACATCATTGGATTTTTTATTTTTGGACACAGCAGCGCGCGCCAGCTCTCGTTCGAGACGGCTTAAGTAATAGCTATCTTTAGCAAGTACTGGTAAATCACTCAGTAATTCTGCTGGTTGCTTTGCACTGTTAGTTTCATTCATAGTAGATGTTTTTAGACTGGTATTCTCAGAAGTATCAGACATATTTGCTTAGGCTATTTATTATGTATAAGTGATTAGATTATGGAGACAAATGCAGGGTGATTCAAGGTAGTTATGATGCTTGTATGATGCTTAGTTGCAAAGCTAAAGTTTTTTCTACGGCAGTGAGGACAATAACGCCTCTATCCCATAAGCAGTATGAAACGAAGATACACTTAGTCCATAAATATTAAATTTCATATCATTAAAGGCATAGAAATGGTCTAAATGAGAAAACTAATTACTAACAGTATAAATAACCTGTTGGTTAGTCGCAGCCCCCACAAAAAAGGTATGCATTTTTTGCAGTGCCAGCCTAGGAAAAGGAAGGTGTAGTGACAGTATTAATTTTTCAAACCCTAACATCTCATTAGCTAACTCTTTCGCTACGTCAGGACGAATCTGCGGATTTTCATAAATATTGTCAATTAACCACGTTAATCGTGGAAATTTTGCGTTATCATGGATTTGATAAAGCGTAGGTAGTAGGTCATCAGATATCTGACAGCGCGCTTTGCGGATTAGACCACTTTTATAATACATATCTAGTGACATATTAGGATAATTTCCTTAAATTTTTAATACTCAGATAACCCACGTATTCTTTGTCCTCTTTGATATCGACACCGTCTGTATCAACGATAGGCTCAATCAACAGCTGAACATTTGAGAGCAGATCATTCACGTTATAGATATCATCTATATCCACTTCAAACTTATCATCAATATGTGAAGCGGCGTCGAACGGCGATGCGTCATCTTTAAAAGTGAATTGTTTGTAAAAGTCGCTTTGTTTGGCTTGCTTAATGGCCTCGGCTTGACTGGCGGCAACGATCAGAAGCTTATAATGAAACTCTTCAAAACTGCCTTGCTGATAGCCACCTAAATTTATAAAAAACAGCTTTAAGTCAGCATCTTTGCTTACCTGCTTATCTGATTCAACCAGTTTAATCGCATAGCCATCAACTTTAGTAATCGCTCGATACGAATCAATGTGCCATTTGTTTTTGACTTCTGGCCAATGCTGATTGATATCCTCTACCAGCTCGCTGACGTGATTGGCCACACCAAAAAAGATGTCATGCTGTTCAATCAGGCGACCTTTGGGACGAGCGCCAAGTTGAGCCATATATAAAGTTAACATGTAACGCAGTCCTTATAAATTTTTCATTGTAGCTAGTTTTAATTGAGCATAATATCGAGCGCGTCTTATTACAATACCCGCCCTGTTTTTAAAGCAAATGCCCAATCTCTACGTCCATTTTTAAGCGCCAGTTCTGCTGCTGCTTCATGATCATAAGCCACCTTAATATGCTCAGTCTGCCAGCATTTACCTTGCGCCGTTTCTATACAGGTTATAAGCGCGTAGCTGGCATGAGGCGAATACGTTTGCATCTTATGAATAATCGGCAAATCATCTTCGTAAGCTGGGTAACCAACGCTACCAGTATTAATAACCATTTGCCCTGATGACAGTGTCACCGTGCGCGGAATATGCGTATGTCCACAGACAATGACAGGGCTGGCTATACTATTTAATAATGATAAGATGTTCGAGTCGCTACGTACTGTCGGTGCGCCTGTTACGATATCTTCAAGCAAATATATCATGTCATCGGTTGGCGTCCCATGACAAAGATAAACATCCTCACTTAAATGACAATCAAACGGTAAAGCGCACATCCATTCAATTGCTTTCTTAGGTAAATCCTTCACAATAAAATCCATCGTTGGATTGTTAGCGATTTCTGCCATGGTTGATAAATGCAGCGCCTCATAAATCTGCCTATCTTGATTACCCCGAATGGTAATAATATCATCTCGATGTGTCATTAGTAATTCATAGGTCGCCCTAGGCGCTATCGGGCCGTATAAAATATCACCAAGATTGACGATTTGATTGACATCGCGCTTTTTGATATCAGCAAGCACAGCGTCAAGCGCGAAGACATTACTATGAATGTCTGAAATAGCAGCGATTGTAATGCAATTCTTATTATTGAATGTCGTCATAATGTCTATTATCTCCATAAATTGCGATGTGATAAATTAATAGAGTATAAAAAATAAAAACCTGATGCCTCATTAATATTGGGACATCAGGTTCTATTTATCATGGTAATGCTAATGGTTCGTTAGACTATAGTAGGAAAAAATACGCCCAACACCCAACGATAACAGTAGAGATAATATTAAGAATAACACCTGTACGTATCATCTCTGTTTGCTTGATCAGACCTGTACCAAACACAATAGCGTTTGGCGGCGTGGCAACTGGTAGCATAAAGGCACAAGACGCACCGATACCAATAATAAGTACCAAAACTTCGCTCGGTATACCCATATGCTCGGCAATTGCCACGAACACAGGTACTAAGAGCGCGGCTGAGGCTGTGTTTGATGCAAACTCTGTCAAGAAAATAATAAAGGCTGAGATTGCAAGCATCACAACCAATAGTGGTGCGGTTTGTATGCCATTAGCAACCGTCTCACCCAGTACTAATGACGCACCTGATACTTTTAGAATATTTGATAGCGCAATACCGCCACCAAACAGCATCAATACACCCCAATCTGTGTTGTCTGATACTTGTTTCCAAGACACCAGCCCCAGACTCACGACCGCCACTGCTGCCAGCAATGCAACAACAGCATCCGTATCTTCGATACCAACTGCAGCACCAATTTGCTTAGAGAGTATCCAGCTCACCGCTGTCACAATAAAGACAATAATCGTCAGCACGCGCGGCTTGGTCCAATGGATAGTGTCATCTTGCTGTAGAGTCATCGTGCGGTTTAGATTAGGCTTTAGAAATAGGTACATCGCGCCCAACAATACTGGCAATAGTATCAGCATCATTGGAATACCAAACTTCATCCAATCGACAAATGCGATATCCAACGCTTTTGCGGCAATCGCATTTGGTGGCGAGCCAACAATCGTACCCAAACCACCGAGACTTGCTGAATAAGCAATACCGAGTAGTACAAATACAAACGTGCCACGATCTTCTTTACTATCGACTTGCGTCAAAATACCAAGTGCAAGCGGTAGCATCATTGCCGTTGTTGCTGTATTTGAAATCCACATGGACAAAAACGCAGTCACGCCAAAAATCAATAGTACAGCGGTACTTAGCTTACCACCTGATAACGAGAGAATTTTTAGCGCAATCTTTCTATCAAGCTTTTGTACATGTAACGCGGCCGCCAAGGCAAAGCCACCAAAGAAGAGATAAATAATGGGACTAGCAAAGCTTTGCAGACCGACTTCAGCATTAAAATCAGGAATGCCAATTAATGTTCCAACCACAACCACCAAGATCGCAGTGATCGTAACGTGTATCGCCTCAGTGAGCCATAGCACGCCGATAAAAAACAGCATTGCTAGCCCTTTATTGGCACTGACCTCAAATGGCAATACACTGTAAATAATAAAACTAATGATTGCCGCGATGGCGACCACGATCAACCCTTTTCCCGTTCCCTTTGGGAATGTATCCGTAAATAAATACTCGTTACCATCATCAGGAATATGGCTATCCAGCTTTTTCTCTGACATAAATTATCCTTATCGCATCCAGAGTGAGTATGAAGTCAAAATTATTGCAACACACACTTATTGTAAGACATCATGATATTCATATAGCGAACATTACGCGCGAAAATATCATATCAGAATAACTTATATATGAATACATTTTGATTAATTTTGTTTTTTTAGGATATCTGTTTGATTCGTTAATGATAATCACCTCTCGATTTTGTTAGATTTTTCAACAGTAGCTCTCTCAATACTTTGTTCTCACTGCTTTGTATGGACGCCTTGGTTGATAAAAATTACATAAAGCCTTCAAACATTCATCATTTGGGGCTATACAAGTAAAAACCGATACCACATAATCGTAAGGTTAGATAGATAATCATCAATAAAAACAAGAGGAATGATACTATGACAGATGCAAATAAAACCGATGCAACCACAAAAATGGCGCCAAAAGACATCAATCAAGATGGCCTGGCAAAAGAAGATCAACAGCGTACTGACGACTCAGCGCTAGATATGATGCAAGGTATGCATGAGCATGAAGATCATCAAGAAGAAGGTGCGAAATAAAAGATGGTAGAACTGCAGATAAAGCCAGTTATCTAGCATTAACAGCAAAAATAAGAAGCGCTCGTCATGATGATGAGCGCTTTTTTAGTTTTGTTTCTCTTTGTTCTGGCAGGTGATTGGAGACATAGTTATATATAAATGCTGCTGTTAGAACGATTGCGATGGGTACAAACAACGCATCATAACCAACTTTGGCAAACAAAAAAGCCCCTACTGTACTGCCACCGCAGAAGCAATACCAAATAATGGCCTGAAAGCCCAATGTCGGCTTACTAATGGAGCGACCCGCAAGCCAGTTACCGATTGCTGCACCCATATCGGATGTCAGTCCTGTCAGGTGAGTCGTGCGAATGACTGCTCCGCTATAGGTTGCTACCATCGCGTTTTGTAATCCGCAGGCCATCGCTGCTGCCAATTGTCCGAGATAGTCATGCTGCTGATATAACCAATAGGCAGCTATTAGCAATGCTGCTTCAAAATATAGCGCACGCCCGTAACGACGGCCTAGTGTTAAAGATGTCTGCCCAATGACAAAACCGCTCAATATTGCCCCTGACAAAAATGACAATAGTAGCGCACCGATATACAAAATACTGCGAGAATCTGAGTAAGCGATAGCTGCTGCAAACAAGCTGACATTGCCGGTGACATGCGAGACCGATAAGTTAGCAAATCCCATCAATGCGGTTGTGTTCACGCAGCCGGCGCTAAATGCCAATACCGCCCCACCCCACAATATCCACTTCGGTAACTTGGTTATCATATTCGTCACCTAAAGGCCTACTGCCAAAAAGACTCATAGTATAACGAGAAAAGGCAGCCAATTGGCTGCCTTTTCAATTTCAATAGCTGAGTGAATCATTCATAATGACCATCAACACAAAAAATACTTAAATGATTATTGCGCTGGCTCATCAAGCATCATCAACTGCTCACTGATAGCGACGGTATTAAAACCTGCATCAACAAACATGATCTCACCCGTGATACCAGATGCCCAAGGCGATAATAGGAATAGTGCTGCGTTGCCTACTTCCATCTGATTGACATTGCGTTGTAGTGGTGCGATTTTTTCGCTGATATCGAGCATTTTACGGAATGATTTGATACCACTAGCCGCGAGCGTGCGAATTGGACCTGCTGAGATCGCATTGACACGGATTCCTTCGCCGCCCATAGAAGTCGCTAAGTAGCGCACGCTGGCCTCAAGACTGGCTTTTGCCATACCCATGACATTGTAGTTTGGCAATACTGAGATACTGCCTTCATAGGTCAATGTCAACATAGAACCATGACGCATTGCAAGTAACTCACGAGCCGCTTTTGCCAATGCAACAAAGCTGTAGCTAGAGATATCATGCGCAATGTGGCTGCCTTCACGCGTGGTGGCGTTGACAAAGTCACCATCTAGCTGATCCATCGGTGCAAAACCAATGGCGTGTACCACACCATCAATACCATCACCCCAATGGGCGGTTACTTGCTCAAAACAAGCAGCAATCGACTCATCAGAAGCGACATCACATTCTAGTACCAAATCCGCTTCGAACTGTTCGGCAGCCATGTCCACACGCTTTTTGATTTTATCGTTTGGATAAGTCAGAATTAGTGACGCCCCTTCACGGTGCAGTGCTTCTGCGATAGCCCAAGCGATAGAGAGTTTACTTGCGATGCCAGTTACGACAAATCGTTGTCCTTGCAATAGCATAAGATTTCCTTTTGAATCAATCGAGATGATTTAGAATATAGGTTTATTTAGAGTAATTAGAAAGTGACGCGTCATGAAATGATGCAAATCAAAAGATGACTTATTATACACGAATTAGTTTAAGTAAACAGTCGTAAACTGTACTTGGTTACTCTCATTAGTATCACAATCATACTAATGAAATATCATCATTGTCACCGTTCTAATTGTATCTATAACAGCCCTATAATGACTAAACTCTGAACTACTCGCCACAGCAGTATGAAGTTCAGCAGATTTCGAGTATAATCACAGCCCTTCCCAGCTTGCACAATTTTATAAGAATCCTGACATGATAGGATTCAACGTTAAGCTACACCCACATTTTGGATGGCTGCCAAACTTATGAGTAACACCCCAATAATAACCCCAGATTATAAAGAAAGTACCGAATCCTATCGCCAACTGATTGCTTCGACTGGCGAAGACTTAGATCGTCCTGGTTTATTAGACACGCCTGTACGTGCGGCAAAGGCTTTCGCTCACCTGACCAAAGGCTATCATCAAAGCATTGAAGAAGTGGTCAATGATGCTGTCTTTCCATCAGCCAATCGTGAGCTCGTACTGGTACAGAACATTGAGTTTTATTCATTGTGCGAGCATCATATGCTACCGTTCCATGGTGTCGCTCATATTGGCTACCTGCCTGATGGTCAGGTACTGGGGCTGTCGAAGTTTGCCCGCATTGTCGATATGTTTGCCCGTCGTCTGCAAATACAAGAAAACTTGAGTGAACAGATTGCACAAACCATCATGGACGTTACTGGCTGCCGCGGCGTAGCAGTAGTCATGGATGCATCGCACATGTGTATGATGATGCGCGGTGTCAGCAAACAGCACTCAACCACGCGTAGTACCGCGATGCTTGGTGAGTATCAGCATAACAATCAAGCTCGTAATGAATTTTTGGGTGCCGTCCCTAAGCGCCAACCAGCGTTTTAAACACTTGTAACTCTGCGCTAAACGCTTGAAAGTAAGACAAAAAAAGGACGCTAATGCGTCCTTTTTGTTTGGTTTAACTATACGAAGTAAGATTTCAAGTTTTAGCAAATCAATACTAGCTCACTGGTCTGACCTCATCGATCCATTGACTATAACCAGCGGCTTCCATCTGTGCGAATGGAATAAAGCGCAATGCCGCAGAATTCATGCAGTAGCGCTTACCTGTCGGTGCCGGACCATCATCAAATACATGGCCCACATGCGAGTCAGCATAACGACTACGAATTTCAGTACGGGTTCCAAATATCCCTCGATCTGGCTTTTCAACCACTAAGCTAGTGTCTAACGGGCGAGTAAAGCTCGGCCAGCCCGTACCAGACTTATATTTATCACGAGAAGAAAATAGTGGCTCACCAGATACCAAATCTACATACAATCCAGGCGCTTTATTATCCCAATACTCATTATTAAAGGCGCGCTCGGTACCGTCTTTTTGAGTGACTTTATACTGAATATCAGTAAGCGATTTTTTTAGTTCATCCTGCGATGGTTTGACAAAGGTATCTGGGTTAAAACCTACACTTGCTTTGCTGTTTGGCGCTTGACTGGATGTAACTGGCTGTGCACTCTCTGCAGTCGGCTTGAACTGACTAAAATCAAGCTCATAGTCTTTGCCGTATACACTTTCTATAAACTGATAGCGGCCAGAATTAAATGTATAAGCCTTATAACGTATCGGATTCTTTTTATAATAATCCTGATGATACTCTTCGGCAGGATAGAACTTGCCAGCAGGAACAATCTCAATTACGACTGGTTTGTCATATACCCCAGAGTCTTGTAACGATTGTTTAGCAGCTTCTGCTATTTGCTTTTCTTGTGCATTATTGTAAAAAATCGCTGGACGGTACTGTGTGCCGCGGTCAACGTATTGTCCTTGATCGTCAGTGGGGTCAGCGATTCTCCATAATGCTTGTACGATACCATTGTAAGTAATCTTCGTAGGATCATAATACACTTGCGCCGCTTCCGTATGACCCGTACCACCTGCTGACACTTCTTTGTAGGTTGGGTTTTCGGTATTGCCACCCGTATAGCCAGACACCACTTCTACGACGCCTGGGATTTTCTCGTAACCTGCTTCAACACACCAGAAACACCCGCCAGCTACTGTAGCTACTGCCAGTCCTGGGGTTGTCGGTGCATAAGGATTAGCAGCGTCTGCATTTTTTACAGTAGTGCTATTGTCGGTAGACGCGCAGCCCACGTATAGAGCACTACTCGCTACGATAACCAACCCCATAACTTTAGACGATAATGTGCGATTCATAAAAATCTCCCAAACGTAATATCATTTAACCATCGTAACGCTTATGTATCACTATAACATTCCTGCATTGTTATATATTTATAATTTATTAAGTTATTTTTTATCAACTGATTCGTATCACAAGATAAATTAAACGATGGTTTGATTGTGACACAGGCTTTAGCATGACTAATATATAGAAATAAGCCATTTCATTTCAAGGTCTTAGATTGTTTTATACACGTTAAAAAAGCCTATCCTCAAAAGAGTCATAGGCTTTTTTTGTCTATCTTAAGTCTGTTAGTACAAACAAAAAGTTATGACGCTTTCTGAGTGTCTTTATCAGCACCCTCATCACTTACCTGCTTAATTTTCGTTAAGATTTCCTTAATTTCAGCTGCTGAGAGGTAGGTTGGTACGGCATAAGTATCGCTGACTTCTTTTGCTGCTGCTTTTGCAATATCATCAAAGTCACTGGTCTGCATACCGCTAACGGTCGGATCAATATTTAGATCTGCAATAAGCGCTCTGACTTGTTCAATGAGATGATTTGCTATTTCTTTATCGCCATGACCAGCTTGGCCGTCTGCTACCATACCTGTTCTTTTTGCCAGTGCGGCCAGTCTCTGCTTGCTTGCTTTACGATTAATATCAAGCACATAAGGCAACACGATCGCATTAGCACGACCATGAGGAATGCTATAGTAGGCACCTAATTGGTGAGCAATAGCATGCACATAACCCAAGCCCGCTTTGTTAAAGGCAATACCACCGTAATGAGCGGCAATTCCCATCTCTTCTCTTGCTTTTAGATTGCCACCGTCTTTGTAAGCTAGCGGCAGGTAATGCATGACCGATTTGACGGCAGAGGCCGCATAGTAATCCGTCTCCACACTGGCATTGGCACTCATCCAGGCTTCTAGTGCATGGGTCAATACATCAATACCCGTATCAGCGGTGATGTGTGCTGGCATACCTTTCATGATAATGGGGTCAATCGCTGCGGCGAGCGGCACCATTCTTGGATCAATAGACAATGCTTTTTGGTGTGTTTTATCATCAGATATCACTGCACCAAGGGTTGCCTCTGAGCCAGTACCCGCTGTTGTAGGCACGCAATATAATGGCGCCGACGGCTTTCTTGCTTTAAGGATACCGATCAGTTGCTGTGGCTTGCATTTATTGCCTTGAGACATGGCGATCATTTTGGCAGCATCGATCACTGAGCCACCGCCAATGGCGATAATAGCGTCGCAATTTGCTGCTATAGATTGACGCAGTCCTTCTTCGACTACGTTAAAAGTAGGGTCTGGTGTGATGCCATCATAGATATGATAGCTGATGTTTTTTGCATCTAGATAATCAGTGACTTTTGCAGGGATACCGAGTTTGTTTAGTACCGCATCAGTGACGATAAAGACATTGGTATTGCCTTCGTTAATGAGCATGTCGCATAGCTCATCACAGGCAGTCTCACCGACAAATAACATCGGTCTTCTGATAGGTATCACGTAAGAAACTGCTTTTAGCACTTTAGCGCGTGTCTTAGCCACTGCCAAATAACCAGCATGCTGCAAGCTGTTGTTCTTTACTAATTTAGTAATACTGTTTTGTTTTTTCATGGGTACAAAAATCCTTTTCAATGATGATTTTAACCGCGATAACAATAGTTTTAGTCAGCTGATAAAGGCTAATTGACGTTTGCCAATAGCAGAGTAGATAAGTATATGTACAGCAAGGATGGTTGAATAAATCAAGCCACTGTCTAGCATGATTGTACCACTGCCTTTTTTGGTATGTCGCTATTATTGTGTACTACTCGCCTTTAATAACTGCTTGGCATACGGATGCTGTGGCTGGCTAAAGACATTTTCTGTCAGTCCAGACTCCACGCATACCCCTTCTTTTAGTACCATAATATGCTGACATAGTGCGCGTACTACTTTGAGATCATGACTGATAAAGACATAACTTATTTGCAGCTTGTGTTGAATTTCACGCAATAAACTCACTACCGTTACCTGCGTGGTGCTATCGAGCGCAGAGGTAGGCTCATCCAATATGAGTAGACTTGGTTTCATAATGAGTGCACGCGCCAATGCCACACGTTGACGCTGCCCACCGGACAGCTCATGCGGATAACGCTGCACGAATGCTAAAGGCAAATGGACGGTAGCCAAACTCTCCATCACCGCCTGCTGACGCGCGTTTTTATCCACGCCTTGTACCAACAGTCCTTCTTCCACTATCTGCATAACCGTCATACGCGGGTTGATACTGGCAAAAGGGTCTTGAAACACCATCTGAATCTGCGAGCGAAAGTTACGTAGCGCTTTTTTGGACAATGCCGAGATGTCTTGCCCGTTGACCACTATCTGTCCACTCACACGTGCTTGATTGCTTAGCAATTGACTAAGTGCCAATGCAATGGTGGTCTTTCCAGAGCCAGACTCACCGACGATACCCAATGCCTGTCCTTTTTGCAGTGTCATATCGACATCTTTGACCGCATCGAACCAGCGCTTGGTAGTACCAAATAGACTTTTTTCAATTGGGAATTGTACTTTAAGATTACTCACTTCTAGTACGCTTGACTGCTTATCTACGTTATTGTCTGCTATAACTAACGCTTGGCCAAAGTCTTGCTTGATAAGGGTGCGCGTATAATCGGCTTTAGGCTGATCAAATACCGCAGAGGTTTGACCCTGCTCAATCGTCTGGCCTTGGCGCATCACGATGACTTCATCACTATAACGCCTGACCAGATTGAGATCATGGCTGATTAATATCATCGCCATATTATGCTGGTGTTTGAGTTCATTCAGTAGCGCTAAAATCTCATGCTGTAATGTCACATCAAGCGCAGTCGTCGGTTCATCAGCGATCAAGATATCAGGCTGTTGAGCTAATGCCATCGCAATCATTACTCGCTGACGCTGACCACCTGATAACTCATGTGGATAGCGACTCAACTTGTCAGCAGGATCGGTGATATTGACATCATTTAGCAAGGCAATGCTGGTGTCTCGCCATTGCTTTTTGGGTACGCCGCTTAGACGCAACGACTCAGCAATTTGTTTAGCGACTGTATGTAGCGGATTCAGCGCTGTCATCGGCTCTTGAAACACCATACCAATACGCTGTCCACGAATAGCACGTAATGCTGCATTGCGTGTTTTGTCATTCGCTATCGGTAGTTGAGACATGCCTGCTGCGCTTGCTAACTGAACCTCACCCCTAATCGTCAAACTCTCTGGTAGCAGACCTAGTAACGCAAGACTAGCAATCGATTTGCCAGATCCTGACTCACCAACGATAGCCAAAGTTTGCCCTTGTCTTAGCTCATAAGACAGCGCATCAACCAGTTGGATGCCTGTAGCAGTTCTGATGCTTAGGCTATCTACTGCCAGCATGAGCTTGTTTTGCGCGCGATTAAGACTTTCATTTGGCGCGTTGTATTGCTCGGTAGCCATAATATTTTCGGTCATATCAAGAGCGCCTCGGATCAAACGCATCACGCAGTGCTTCGCCAACGAAGATGAGCAATGACAAAATAAAGGTCAAACTAAAGAATCCTGATAATGCCAGCCAAGGGGCATCAAGGTTATTTTTTCCTTGTACCATCAGCTCCCCTAAAGACGGCGAGCCAGGCGGCAATCCATATCCCAAAAAGTCCAGCGCGGTCAACGCAATGATATTGGCCGTTAAGATAAACGGTAGCTGAGACAAGCTTGAGGCTAACGCATTGGGTAAAATATGCCTGAGCATAATCTGGCTATCAGACACACCGAGATTACGCGCGGCACGCACATAGTCAAAATTACGGGCACGTAAGAACTCTGCTCTTACCAAACCGACCAGACCCATCCAGCCGAATAACAGCATCATGGCAAATAGCATAGTAATACTGGGACTAAAAAGGCTGACCAAAATAATAATCATAAATAGCTGAGGCATACCGCCCCATACTTCCATAAAGCGCTGCCCTGCCAGATCTACCCAGCCACCATAATAACCTTGTATTGCACCGACAATAATCCCGATGAGAGCACCAGCGAGCGTCAGCGCCAGACCAAACAACAATGAGACGCGCATACCATAAAGTATTCGTGCGAGCACATCGCGACCCATATCATCAGTACCAAGCCAGTTCTGAGCATTTGGAGCCGCTGGATAAGGCAGACCAAGCTCGACGTTTGGTGTCTGATCGGCAAACGGAATAGGCGGCATCACATAATAGCCTTGCTCATCAATCAGTGACTGTACTGCAGGGTCTTTATAATTGGCTTCGGTTTCGAACACGCCACCAAACGTCGTTTCAGGATAGGCCTTTAATACCGGAAAGTAATAATCGCCCTGATATTGCACCAATAAGGGTTTGTCATTGGCGATGACATTGGCCGCCATGCAAATGACAAATATCACCGCAAAAACAAACAGCGATATCACTCCAAGTCGATTTTGGCGAAAGCGATTTAAACGCGCTTGCCATATAGGGTTCAATCGTTGCTTTTTTGTGGTAGATAGCTGCTCAAGCATTGGCGCTTTATCTGGTTCGCTATTAATAGGACTGCTCTTTGATGAAGGTTGATTATTTGACATTAGCGCCCCTCAAAATCAATACGAGGATCAATTAAGTGATAACTCAAATCACTGATTAATTGTAGCAGCAGCCCCACTAACGTGAAGATAAATAGTGTGCCAAATATCACTGGATAATCACGTTGTTGAATGGCTTCAAAACCTAATAACCCCAAGCCATCTAGTTTAAAGATAATCTCAATCAAAAAGTTACCGGCAAAGAAGATACCAACGATAGCGGCTGGAATACCTGCGATGATAATTAACATGGCATTGCGAAATACATGACCATACAACACCTGACGCTCACCCAGTCCTTTGGCACGAGCAGTCAATACGTAATGCTTACCCAGCTCCTCTAAAAAGCTAAATTTGGTCAAATAGGTCAAGCCTGCAAAACCACCTACGGTACTGGCTAGCAGCGGTAGTGCCAAGTGCCAAAAGTAATCTTTTACCTTACCAAGCGCGCTGAGTTGGTCAAAATTTTCGGACGTGAGTCCTTGTAGCGGGAAAATATTCCAATAGGTGCCACCCGCAAAAAATACCAATAAAATCACTGCAAACACAAACACAGGTATCGCATGTCCGATAGCCAGCAGCATAGCAGTGAATTTATCAATGCCTGAGCCATGATGCATCGCTTTATACACCCCTAACGGAATGGCGATCAGATAAATGAGCAGCGTACTCCAAAGACCAAGCGATATCGAGACTGGTAGCTTCTCTATAATGAGATCGGTCACCGATTGCCCTTTAAAAAACGACTCACCAAAATCTAGCTGAGCGTAATTTTTTAACATGAGCCAAAATCGTTCTGGTGCCGATTTATCAAAGCCGTACTGGGCATTAATAGCAGCGACCATTTCCTCAGAGAGACCACGCGTTCCTTGATAAGTACTGTCGTTGCCACCTGCACTGCCCGCGCCAATATTACCACCAAGCGCGTTGTCTTTTGACCCCTGCTCAATAAGTGCGAGCTGCTGCTCAACAGGTCCGCCTGGCGCCGCTTGTACGATTACAAAGTTGGCAAGCAATATCAAAAATAGTGTCGGTAATATCAGTAGTAGTCTTTTTAAGATATAACGACCCATAATGGCGACTTCCTAAATAAAGAGAGAGGGCGATGACTACAGCATTATATTCTGTCGTGCTAAAGGTCTACATAAACACATCTATGCATTAAAAACTTGCATTAAAAATTATTTTTCAGCTCGCGTAACGCTGCAAATACCGTCAAAGACTTCTCATCGTCGATAGTTACTTTTGATTTAACCCCTGCAATCACACTTGGCTCTTGGGTTCGCAAAAACACATTTATCGCACGCTCATGCTCTAGCGTCACTGGCAATGTTGGCGCACCTTGTGCAGTTTGTGCCTCAGCTTGCGCTAGCGCTTGCTGCATTGCCTCGTTGTCAGGCTCGATAGACAATCCAAAGCGTAAGTTACTGGCCGTATACTCGTGCGCAGGATACAGTAGTGTCTCATTAGGCAATTCATTTAGACGTTTAAAGCTATCATGTAACTGCTCGATCGTACCAGTAAAAACACGTCCACAACCTGCACTAAACAACGTGTCACCGCAGAAGCAGTGCTTTTGCCCATCGATATCTAAGATATAAGCCATGTGGCTGGCGGTGTGTCCTGATACATCCCAGACTTGTGCAGAGCAGCCCCATGCGCTCACCGTGCTGCCATCTTTGATGGTTTGATCCTCATCAACCCCATGCTCACTATGCGCAACCAGATGAGTCATTGGATACGACTCCTGCAATTCTGCCACACCACCAATATGATCATGATGATGATGCGTGGTCCAAATCGAGGTTAGCTCAAGCTCATGCGTCTCTAGATAATCGATAACTGGCTTGGCTTGACCTGGATCAATGACGATCGCCTGCTTATTATTTTCATTAATTAAGGTCCAAATATAATTATCATTAAACGCTTTAATGGGGTGAATACGGATACTCATGTCAAATCCTTACCAATAGTTATTTTTTTGCTCGTTATTTTGAATTATTTCGCTGCGCTTTTACTGCGTGGTGACAGCCTATGCCTTTGGCAGTCAGCTATTACTAAACCAAATCCTGTCAAAAGGTGCTGCTTACTGCTTCAAATATTTGTTGATACGTTCTTCTGCCTCTTTATCCACCCACCAGTAATCGATGCCGACGGCGTTGGTCGGTAATGTGTCTGTATGACGGTATTGATCCCAATAAGCAACATTGGTGCCAGACTTGCCATATAATGGTACGACATAATGACCCGCTCGCAACAACCGATCAAGCACCTGCGTATATAACACAATCTCGTCACGATTTTTGGCATTACCAAGAGCCGCGGCCACCTGATCGACGGCTGCATTTTTGATACCAGCACTATTATGGTTGCCAGGCTCGTCAGCCGCCGCGCTACCCCAAAATGCAGCTTGCTCAGCACCAGGAGACAGACTTTGGGCAAACACGTCGACGACCATATCATAATCAAAACGGCGCGTTCGCTCATAATATTGCGGCCCATCCACTTGGCGCAAGGTTGCCTCAAACCCTAAGCGTTTTAAATTACGAATATAAGGCAAAAGCACACGGCCCATGGTCTCGCCTGTCATCAAAATCTCAATTTGGGCGGGCTGACCATTCGGCTGATATAGCTTCATATCATCATAATAAAACCCAGCATCTAGCAATAATTGCCGCGCTTTTAGTAAGCCTTGTCGATTAAAGCCATTGCCATCACTGGTGGGTAGCTGCCATTCTGCCAATACAGCTTTACGCTGAATCGGTTCAAGCTCAGACAATAAAGGCGTTAATACCTGCATCTCTGCATCAGACGGCGTACCAGTTGCCGCAAGCTCTGAGCCGTGAAAGAAACTCTGCAATCGCTCATATTGACCATGAAACAAAGTTTTATTCATCCACTCAAAATCATAAGCGGCCGTCAGTGCTTGGCGCACCCGTATGTCCTGAAAGATTGGACGGCGCAAATTCATCACCAACGCCTGCATCGGCACTGGGTTTTGACTGGTTATGGTCTCTTTTTTGATAAGACCTGCTTTCACTGCAGGGAAATTATAACCACTCACCCAATTTGATGCTTTGTTTTCGGGGCGAAAACGATATTGACCAGATTTAAATCCTTCAAAGGCAATCTCATCGCTTTGATAATAAACAAACTTAATCATGTCAAAATTATAGCGACCACGATTGACCATCAAATCACGACCCCAGTAATTGGGATCACGTATGTAGCTCACCGAACGCCCCGCATCGACGCGTCCCAGCTTATAGGGCCCACTACCCATCAAGGGTGTCAGGCTGATTTTCTCAAAATCTGTATCAATTGAGGATTTTGCAAAAACAGGAAATTGCCCAACCGTCAGTAGGATTTCTTTGTTCTCAGCAGAGGCAAAGACAAATTTGACTTGCTGCTCGTTAATGACTTGAATGTCCTTGATATCAGCCAGATAGCTACGAATAGACATGGGGCCTTTGTTTAATATTGCATCAAAAGTCGCTTTGACATCATGACTGGTCACAGGCGTCCCATCCCAAAAACGGGCGGCAGGATCGATGTGATAGACAATCCAGCTGGTATCATCTGGATCATAGGTTACCTTGCTTGCCAGCTGTGGATACATGGTAAACGCTTCATTTAATGAGCCCGTCATCAAAGTATCATACAGATAATCCGTACCAATCATCGCCACACCCGTAGTCATCCATTTATTAGCACTGTTGAACGTACCGCGGGTATCTAGCGACAGCGTACCGCCTGACGGCGCTTTTGGATTGGCATAGGGCATGTAAGGTGCGTTAATGTACTCAGTCGGGCTATTGTGCCCAAGCGCTGTCGTTGTGATAGGTGCCGCAATACTGCTCGGTATCCAGCTGACAGTGATGGCTAGCAAAACAGCTTTTAGCAGAGTATTTTTTTTCATCATAACGTTATAACAAACCTCTATGCTAACCAATGCGGGTATCAAAAATTAAGCGCTGACGGCAAAATAGCATTATCGCAAAATTTTATCATAACAAACTTAGGTTTTTTAACCTAATGGTTTGCCATGTTACGCGGCATCAGTGCGACATCCATCAGTACGACATCCATCAGTACGATATCATTGGTATTAGATGTAATGGCGGCAGATATTGAACGCTTTTTACCAAAAACTACGCATCGACAAATATACTCATAAAAAAAGACGCAACTTGTAAAAGTAGCGTCTTTTATTTTAAAGGCTATTATGACTTATGCATGCTTTCTTTCAAACGCTATCATAAAATCAACCAATTGCTGTACCCACTCAAGTGGTACGGCGTTGTAAATACTGGCTCGCATACCGCCCACATCGCGATGGCCTTTTAGATTAAGTAGGCCAGCTTTTTCTGACTCTTCTAAGAACACTTTATCAAGGCTACTGTCTGCTAAAGTAAATGGCACGTTCATGATAGAGCGATACTGAGGATCGACTGGATTGTTATAAAAACGGCTGTCGTCAATTGTTTTGTAGAGCAGATCTGCTTTTTGCTGGTTGATTTTGCCAATAGCAGCCACACCGCCCTGCTCTTCCAACCAATCAAACACCAGTCCTGCTAAGTACCAAGAGTACGTCGCTGGCGTGTTAGACATGGATTCTTTGTCTGCTTGATGCTCATAGTTCAGTAGCATAGGGCACCACTCACTTGCCTGCCCCAGCAGATCATCACGAATGATAACGATGACCAAACCTGCAGGACCGATGTTTTTCTGTGCGCCCGCGTAGATCATACCAAATTTAGATACATCTATCGGCTGTGACAAGATAGAAGAGGACATATCAGCAATGATTGGTGCTTCTACTTGTGGTGGCTCAAATATCTGTAGACCATGGATAGTCTCATTGGCACAGTAGTGAAAATAAGCGGCATCGTCACTCACATTCCACTCACTTTGGGTAGGTACAGTTGTGAAGTTGTCCTCTTTGCCAGTCGCGACCAAGTTAATCTTACCCAGACCAAGTGCTTCATAGCGCTGGGCTTCTTTAATCGCCTTACCTGACCATGCACCCGTCGTCAAATAATCGCCGCGTCCGCCATTTAGCAGGTTCAATGGAATGGCAGAAAACTGCAAGCTAGCGCCGCCTTGTAAAAATAGCACTTTATAGTTGTCTGGTATCTCCATGAGCGTGCGTAGCTTAGCTTCTGCTTTGTCAGTAATCGCCATGTATTCTTTACTACGGTGACTGACTTCCATGACCGATAGGCCGCGACCTTGCCAGTCGAGCAATTCGCTCTGAGCACGCTCCAATACGGATGTTGGCATCGTGGCAGGGCCAGCACAGAAGTTTGGCAGACGATGCGGGGTACTATTATTAGCAGTGGGTGTAGACGTTTGGGTTGTAGACATAATCACAGTCCTAGGTATGATGAAATAAAGAAGCGACCTTTATTTCAGTTTGTTGATAAAAAAATTTACATCAATATCAGTTTTGATATGACTCAATGAGATATGCGCTCCCACAACTGACGTTTAGCATCACTATCCGCAATCATGTCATCTAATGTAGGCACAGTCATAAGATTGGGGTGCTGAAGACCTTCAGGTAATACCGTTAAGGCAGCAACTTTTATCTCTTCGCGCACGCCAATTCTAAAGACATATCCAGCAAGGCTGGCATTGGCAAGCTCTACTGTGTCCATACCGGCGCAAATTGGGAATGAGGTCGTCTCATGAGTCATTGAGAGTGCTTGAGTGATATTATTCCATAGCTTTTGGCTATCACTATTAAGTGCTTGAATATCAACCAATATCACCCAGTCACCATAGCGTCCACCTTGTAAGCTAAATGGTGCTACCTTTTTCAAGCTGTCGTCATTTACACTATCACTATTATGATTGCTTTGAGACAATTGATGCGGCGCAATAGGCGCAGCTGTTGACTGCACTACGTCATCTATAAAAAATGCGGCGGTTTGGTTTGATTCGATATCTAAAATATTGTGAAGACTAGGTGCATTTGAAGTAGTAGATGCCTCATTTCTCACACTATCAAAACTATAGGTGACTGGGCTTTGCTCAGTGGCTGCCTGTTCATGAATACCTAGACCATGAGCATCGTTATTCACATTATCATGGTTGCTGCTATAAGAGTCATTCGTATCATAACCACTGGTCGGCTGAACGACTGTCTCTATGGTTTCAGCGATGGCTCCAGCGCTCGCGGGTTTATCATTTGCGGATTCAGTATCAATAGAGACAGTATTTGAGTGCTCAACCGAATCTATCATGATATCCGCTATATTTACGGTATTTGACTCAGGCCGCACCCATTGATTGATACCCATCATCGCTAGGATTTGGCGTTGCTGCACACGGCGCTGCAATACACTTAGCGGGTCTTGGATATCACTCATACGACTCTACTATCCTAATTATGTTGTATATATAGTTTTCTAGAGGGTTTTGGTAGTTCTTATCAAAAAAGCTGCCGAACGCCTAGCCAGCGCTCTGACATTGCGAGCAGGCAATCATATTCATCTTGGCTGATTATCGTATCGTGTAACATCACCGTATGCAATGTACTTAGCCATTGTCGATACTCATGATGAACAGGTCTGACCGTGCTATCGTCATTATAATCTATTTGACTATCATCCTGTTGTCTCTCTGGATAATTAGTACTACCCAAAGTATTTATGGGCCGCTTGATAGAATGATTAGTAGAAATAGGAACCGCAGCAATAATCGCTAATAATTGAATACTATTTAAGTGTTGTGCTGTTAATAACAACCATTGCAAGTTAACATCGCTCACTGTCGTCAAATCAATATCAACCAAACGCGCATGACGTCTTAAATCTACAATGTAATGCGCCACACTCTCATCACCTTCACTCAATAATGAGCGCTCATACATTGAGATCATCTGGCCTTTAGCGTCTTTTGACAGGCGATAAGCCAGTAAAACCACCATCGACATCTGAGCATCGCTCAGTGCTTCAAATACTTGCCCTGAAGGATCTAGCTGTACCCTTATGCCTTCTATACCAGTTTTGAGTGTCTGTAATGATAGAGTTTGCCCATCCGTATCGTGTAAAACCTCAGACAATATCGGTAGTAACTGCTGTAATTGTAACGCTTGCCATAGTGACAGTATGGGTGATTTTTGTCTCTCTACAGCTAATAAATGATTGAATGAATTCGCTGCCGAGTGAGAGCGATCACTCGATATTTTTTGATCTGCAGAATCACAAGCTAAGCTTTTAGTTAAGTCAGATGTCAGCTGTTGGTGAAATAACTCAACTATACCTTGTTGGTAACGCAACAACATCGTACGGCATTTTGCTTGTTTTTTATAGTACTGATCGCTTTCGTGACTGTGTTCGCTGTCACTTCGAAGCTTTAATTTTTTGATATATATTTCAGATAAGTCATGACGACGTAACTGGGCTAATGCAAATATAGTCAAAGCGCTGTCCAAACGTCTATCCAAATTGGCCACTATGGTCAGTAGCTTAGCATCTATCCTATGGGGTAATACTTGCTTATGACTAGTAGTGTCACTTTTAACAGAAAAGCCCTCACCCCAAATATCATTCAAACTGTAAGTGGTAGTCGTTGACAATGGTTGATGCTGATGGCAAAGCATGACCGCCTCTATTAGCGCTTGCGCACCAAGTGGATGATAAATATGGTCTAGTAGACACTGCGGTAGTGACATCTTTTGAATATCGCTCGCTTCAATTAGTGTATCTTCTGGTAGGTCAGCGTCAGGTTTGGCCTGCCAAGGCTTCAGCAAATTATCGGTATCTATAGGTGCTATTTCTACCTGCAAGCGACCATCGATAATTGTATCTACCTCTTTAGTGAACTCAAGACCTTCATCTGTCTGGCTCTCACTGTTACTTGCAGCGTTATTAAAAGTAGCGTTCTGCTTATGGTCTTCTTCTGCATCAATATCAAATAATGATTGATGCGGTAATTGAGACCTTTTCTGTGAATTTTTGCTTAGGCTATTTTCTATCATATCTCCCCAGTTTCCTGAGCGACGCTGCCGATATATTTCTTTTATTTTTTGCTGATTGATCCGCTTCTCTTTAGCGACTTGTACGGCAAACTTACGATAGGCATCAGCATTAATAGCACTCATACGCTCTATCAAGCTTGGATGAGTGGCAAACCAAGACACATCACCCAAGTCCGCGCCACTACTGGCAAAGAAAAAATGACTGAGCCCATTGATATCAGCAACACTCGATAATCGTGAGCCCAGTGAATCTTGGTGAATGGCTTTTAAGGTTTCTATGATCGCAGGCGAGCGCGTTAACTGTACGCTGGTTGCATCAGCAAGCAGCTCACGCTCACGATTAAAGCTGTGCTTAATCAACTGAGCACTTGCCATACTCGAGAAGCTTAGACCATGGAGCAGTAATGTCCAGACACTACGGGGTGCTTGACGATCGATCACAGGTCTACTTTGCACCCACCGAGACTCACGTTTGGCTGATGCCTGCTGTTGCTGTGATTGTGTCTGCCAATACGCTACCCACTCACCATGCGTGGTAAAACGGGCGGTCTGCGCCTCTATACTGCGTGCGCGACTGTCAACTTGTCTCTGTGAAAAAGGAATATCGGTGGCAACTGTATTATCAAGATAGCGGCTATTAGGAATTGGATCACTCCAATCATATAATATCTGTAAACCAGCTAATACCACCATCAGCTGTAGGTTGAACGTAGCATCGCCATGCAATATATGACCATACTCATGACCAATTAGCCCGTATAGCGCCTCATCAGACAACTTATCTAACGCACCTTGGGTGATGACAAGTACCATATCTTGGCTATGACGACCCGCGACGAAGCCATTAATACCCTGCTCATTAGGCAATACATATAAAATCGGTGTACTCAAACCTGCCGCAATCGCTAACTGATGGGCAATTTCATAATAACGACGATAGACGGGCGGAAAGTCGCGCTCATCGCGTACGGCTATATGACGTGCGCTATAGTGAACTTTCTCTTTGGTTTGATGTTGATGCGCCACCCCATGACTGTGCTCCCATGGTACCTGACTGTTATCAATAAATAGTCTGACCGCCCCTACTCGCTGAGCAATAGCACGACCACCCGCTCTCAAACGGCGATATTCTAAAAAACTCCCACCAACGAAACTGCCTAATATAAAGAGAATGACGAGTATCAATACCCAATGATATATACCACCCGTGAATATCGTTAACAGCAGTCCCATAATAGCCAGTGCTACCGCCATATGAGCAAGCACAATCAGAAAAAACAGTCCATAGAGCAATAGACTGCGCCGTGTACGTATCCGCTGTTCACCAAAAAAATCCATCAACTGGGCTGCCTAACATTGGCCAAATTTATCTAAATCCTAGCCCAGATTAACATTTGGTGCTTTGGCAATGGCATCTCTGTCTGCGAATACCAAAGGACTAAGCGGACGAAAGCCAAAAGTCGTACTGACAAGATTGTTAGGAAACACTTCACGATCATTGTTGTAGAACATCACGCTATCATTATAATGCTGACGAGCAAAACCGATGCGATTTTCTGTGTTGGTCAGCTCATCCATCAACTCTTTGAGCATACTGTCCGCTTTGAGCTCAGGATAGGCTTCTACCACTGCCGAAAACTGACTCAACGCTTTGGACAACATGCCTTCTGCTTTGGCAAATAGTGCCATGTGCTCTTGTGAATCTGGCTGATGCTTATGTGAGTCTTGTAGGTTTTGAGCATGATTGCGTGCGCTAATAACTCGTGTCAGTGTCTCTTCCTCATGAGTAAGGTAACGCTTGGCTGTTTCGACTAGATTTGGAATCAAATCATGGCGACGTTTGAGCTGCACATCTATCTGCGCAAAGCCGTTCTTCGCTTGGTTACGTGCACGCACCAATTTATTAAATATGGACACCCCAAATACAACGATTAGCACCACAAATCCAATGAACAGCCAAACAAACATCTTCATAACCAAACCTCAAAGTGTCCAGAATGTTAATAAACGTTAATACATTGTATTTTAACGCATATTAATCAATGAAGCTTTTAATTTAAATAAGAAATCGAATGAAATTTTAGACAAAAAAAAGCCCTTTACAATGAAGGGCTTAATACAGAATACCAATATATTGGGTACTCTATTAGAATATTTATCAAATTTTAGGCAAAAAAAAGCGACTCCATCAGCACATCCTCGGCACACATCAAATCTATTACCGTTGCTACCTTCCGGTCCTGGCGGGATTCATAGAACAATGTTGCGAGGCTACCAATGGAGCCACCGGATGAGATTATACAAGGATTTTTTAATTTTACAACCCCTATCTCAAAACTGTTTGTTTTAATCGAAAAATAACCCAGTAACCTAGCTCACAAAATTCTCACAGCAACTTATACAGATTTTGCTATTTTAGTGAATGAAGTTGCACACATGTCCGCATTTAGAAAATGAGACGCACAGCTTCCCATATGAAAATGGATTTTAAAAACATTCATATGAAGACTATTAAAACTAATTTAGGAGATAATAATGAAAAATGCTCTACTGAATAAAGCAGCACTCGCCTCTGGTACGGTTTGTTTAATGACTGCAATGATGGGCAGCGCCCACGCAGAGCCAACAGGCTACGACCAGCTGACGTTTCAGACAGAAATAAAAGAAGAAATCCAAAACGACGAAGTACGTGCCAGCTTATACAAAAAAGCACAAGCAACTGACGCTAAAACATTAGCGACAATGCTCAACACGTCAATCAATAATGCCATGAAAATTGCTAAGCGTTACCCAAGCGTGACTGTGAGCACCGGGCAGCAGCGCACCTATCCACGCTACGACAAAAACGACAAAATTATTGGCTGGACAGGTCAAGCAAACATAGACTTGAAAAGCACAGATTTCGCAGCAACCAGTCAGCTAATTGCTGATTTACAAGAAACTTTAGTCATGGATAATCTTAACTTTGGCGTCTCAGATACCAAAAAAGATGCGCTAGAGCAAAAACTAATGACTGAAGCATCTCGCGCTTTTCAGCAGCAAGCGAAGAGTCTGACTCGCGCTTGGGATGCACGCGGCTATCGCGTCGTGAATGTTAATTTGAATACCGGTAGTAACTATCCACGTCCAATGTATAGCGCTATGAGCATGAAATCAGGAATGGCAGACGAGTCAGTACCAAGCCAAAGCTTTGAGTCTGGTAACAGCACTATCTCAGTCACTGCCAATGGCACAATCGAGCTGACCAAATAAATAGTAATAAGCTCATATGACGTTAGACAGAACCAATAAATAATAATGAGGGCAGATGCGATGATCACGTCTGCCCTTTTTAGTTATACATTACTAATGACTTTATTACTGAGATACAGCGTCATTACCGCGCATTTTTAACAAAACCTTTTGGTGCCATGGTAAGCGCTCATAAGCCAAAAGCTGCTCAGCAAGCTTCTTTTTATTCTGTAGAATCAGGGTGTTTTGAATGACATGTACCGTACGATTGACTTGCTGCCCTGTTTGTCCTGATACCTTCTTAACTACAGCGCGGATGCTATGAGGGCCTGGCTGCAGATCGACTGTCGCGACGGAAGCACTTAATCCTTGGGCGATTTCTTTATCATCCAAATAAATACTCACTTGATCACCATTCTGTAGCGCAGGCTTTATGTCAAGCGCGATGACGATACTCTGTGCAGGACGCTGATAGGCACGCTCAGTACTCGGCTCAATCATACTCAACTGATAATTGATATTCACCGCAGGTTTGGTGGCAGCGGCTGCTGGAAGATCGGTATTGCCTCTGACCTCATTTGGCATGCGTTTTGGGGCGCTACTCTCGCCTGTATTAACGCTGGTTTGGCTAACTTGTTTTCCTGCCTGATCCTCATAAGACTGCGGACGATCGGTAAAAGTCACTTGACCTGTCTGCTCATCAATCACTTTATAGATGGGTGCTGCGTTGCTGAGAGGCGCACAAAGGCTAGCCATGATAGCCAATGCTCCTAACTGTATATTGCCTCGTAACAAATTCCGCTTTGATAACAAACTCATAGTCAGTCAACCTAATTAGTATTTACTATTAATATACTTTTATAAGAACTATTATGCGATACTTTTGGTGCAAAATCAGTAGGATTTGTTGTGGAATCAATGGTATTTAAAAAAATATCATCCATTTATACCACTATCTTTTCGAACAGGCACAAAAAAACCAGCCAAGATTCACTTGACTGGTTCTTTTTTATTGAATTAACTTAACCGACTAATTCATTATTAGCAGCTGTAATACATATCGAACTCGACAGGGTGTACAGTCACGTTTAGACGTTGTACTTCATCTTCTTTAAGTGCGATGAATGCTTCTAGCATGTCTTTTGTGAACACATCGCCTTTTAACAAGAACTCATGGTCATCACGCAACGCTTGTAGTGCGACGTCTAGACTTTCTGCAACCGTTGGGATTTGCGCTTCTTCTTCTGGTGGCAAGTCATACAAGTTTTTGTCAGCTGCTTCGCCTGGGTGCATCTTGTTCTGGATACCGTCAAGGCCTGCCATCAATAGCGCAGCAAATGCCAAGTATGGGTTAGCCGTTGGATCAGGGAAACGGGCTTCAATACGTACCGCTTTCGGGCTGCTCACATGTGGCACACGAATAGATGCTGAGCGGTTAGACGCTGAATACGCAAGCTTAATAGGTGCTTCATAATGTGGTACAAGACGCTTGTAGCTGTTCGTTGATGGGTTGGTAATCGCGTTCAATGCACGAGCGTGCTTGATAATACCACCAATGAAGTACAATGCAGTCTCAGACAGACCAGCATACTCATCACCAGAGAACGTGTTGACGCCATCTTTTGAGATTGACATATGCACGTGCATACCTGAACCATTGTCACCAACGATTGGTTTAGGCATAAAGGTCGCTGTTTTACCAAACTGGTGCGCCACGTTATGAACAACGTATTTCAATTGCTGAACTTCATCCGCTTTACGTACCATTGTGTTGAATGCTACACCGATTTCAGACTGGCAAGACGCCACTTCGTGGTGATGAACTTCAACGCGGCCTTCGCCAACGATTTCTTCGATACGTTCACACATGACAGCACGCATATCGTGTGAGCTGTCGATTGGTGGTACTGGGAAGTAGCCGCCTTTGACGCGTGGACGATGCGCCATGTTGCCCCACTCATAAGTCTCGTTAGTTGACCATGCTGCTTCTTCAGCAGTGATTTTATGACTGACGCCAGACATATCAACTGACCATTTCACATCGTCAAATACAAAGAATTCAGGCTCAGGACCGAAGTAAGCAGTATCACCGATACCAGTCGATTTTAAGTACTCTTCAGCGCGACGTGCGATAGAGCGTGGATCGCGATCATAGCCTTGTAGTGTTGATGGCTCGATAATATCGCAAGTCACGACGACAGTAACCGCATCAAAGAACGGATCAACGAACGCTGTTTCTGGGTCAGGACGCAAGATCATATCAGACGCTTCGATACCCTTCCAACCAGCGATAGATGAGCCGTCAAACATTTTGCCATCTTCCATGACATCTTCATCGACAGTAGATGCTGGGAAGCTGATGTGCTGCTCTTTACCGCGCGTATCAGTGAAGCGAAAGTCAACCCATTTGGCATTAGAGGATTGAATAAGATCTAATAATTTGTTCGACATACATAATCTCCGTTGTGTTGGTCACGTTATTGCAATTTAAAATTGTTGGTGCCATTTCTTGTGCAAGAATTCCAGATGTCCTTCCAATACCAAACAGCGCATTCGATATTATGCTTATTATCAGCACTATTTGTCGTATTAGTCAAGACACTCATCTAAGACGCTTTCTTAATTAGACCAATAGTCATCTCAATGGTCTACAAACATCCTAAGTCAATTCTCATATCATTCTAGCAATATATAACTCGTCATGCTGAACTCTTCTGGCACTTATGAATAATTATTTTTAGACCCGTTTTTGTGGTCACTAATAATCATACCAGCATCAGTGCAAAGGCTATGCCAAGATATCGAAACAATTACCAACCACGTTACTTAAAACAACATATTTCCAATAATTACAGCGTCTTATACCAAATTATTTTTATACAAAAATGTATTTTTGCTAATAACCTTTATATTAAGAGGTTATCCGACGCACTAATTATAATATTTTTGCACTATATTGGTGCTAAAATAATCTTATAATTATTATACCGCTCTATTACAGTGCAATAATAAAATATCGATTTGCTGATTTGGCTCTGGTTGTGAAATCATCATGATGAGAGAAAAATATTTTTATGTAGTGCTTATTTAGCTAGCCTATGCTCTGCATTTGATAGAGAACAAAATAGTGGTAAGATAACCGCGCGCCATAACGCCCTCTGTCGTAGTCATAGCTGCTTTTGCCTAGTGACCAAAGCCCTGATTAACAGTAGGCATATATCCCATATCACAAACAGAATAAAACTGATAAGTTGACACCTTCATGATTTTGATGATCGATAATTACGACAGCTTTACGTACAATATCGTACAGTATTTCGGTGAATTGCAGCAGGACATCACCGTTTGGCGTAATGATCAAGTCACTATCGAGCAGATTCAAACGTTAGCACCGGACGTGATTGTTATTGGCCCAGGTCCATGCGACCCTGATCGTGCGGGTGTTTCGCTCGAAGTTATCGAGACATTCAAAGGCATTATTCCGATACTTGGTATTTGTTTGGGTCATCAAGCGATTGGGCAGGCGTTTGGTGGACAAGTTGTTAAAGCAGGTGAAGTTATGCACGGACGCTTGTCAGCCGTTTATCATAATGACCAAGGCGTGTTTGCCGGACTACCAAACCCATCGCAAGTCACACGCTATCATTCACTTGTCATCGATAAGCGTACCCTGCCAGATTGCTTTGAGCTGACCGCATGGACGCAGAATGTTGATGGTAGTATCGAAGAGATCATGGGTATCCGCCACAAGTCACTTGCCATAGAGGGCGTCCAGTTTCATCCTGAGTCCATTTTGAGCGAAGCAGGTTATCAATTACTTAATAATTTTTTACATACTTATGGTTTGGCAAAACTAGCATCAAATGAGCTACCACAGGTAGGCTAGTTTTGACTTAAGAACCTGCTTTCATTACTCTATCTCAAATCATAGACAGATTCACATCAAAAACAGATTCACAGAAAAAATAATCATAAGCGAGATCACAATGAGTACAACAAAAACAGAAGAAGCTCACACGCCAGAGGGTATTGCAAAACTGTCTGACGCTCAAATACATCAATTATTGACGACAGCTTTGGGTAGAATCTTTCAGCACATCGATTTGACCTTTGATGAGATGTATCAAGTGATGCTGATCATTATGCAAGGCAGATGTAGCGACGCGATGATGGGCGCTATCTTGACAGGTCTACGTATGAAAGGTGAATCGATCGATGAGATCACCGCATCAGCCAGTGCGATGCGTGCGCTGGCCGCCAATATTGAGCCAAAAAACTGCGACTATTTGGTCGACATCGTTGGTACTGGCGGTGATGGTGCCAATTTATTTAACGTATCGACTGCATCGGCATTCGTTGTCGCGGCGGCTGGCGCACAAGTTGCCAAGCATGGCAATCGCGGTGTCTCAACCAGATCTGGTAGCTCAGATTTGCTTGAGCAAGCAGGCATCAGTCTTGCGCTGACTCCAGAACAAGCAAAAGATTGTATCGAGAACGAAGGGGTTGGGTTTTTGTTTGCGCCCAATCATCACAGCGCCATGCGTTATGCCAACCCTGTACGCCGTGAGCTGAAAGCGCGTACCATTTTTAATATTTTAGGCCCACTAACCAACCCTGCTGGTACGCCCAACTTAGTTATTGGTGTCTTTACCGCGCAGCTCTGTGAGCCAATTGCCAAAGTCATGAAGAACCTAGGCGCACGGCATGTCATGGTCGTGGGCGCAAAAGATGGTCTGGATGAAATCAGTCTAGCAACCTCGACCACAGTTGCTGAACTAAAAGATGGTGAAATATCCGTTTATGAGATGATGCCAGAAGATGCAGGTATCGAATCGCAAACCCTGATTGGTCTAGACGTCGACTCTCCTGAGCAAAGCCTTGCACTGATCCACGCTGCCCTGTCTGGTGCTGATACTCATGACCGTGCTGTACTTAAAGCCCGCGACATGATTGCTTTGAACGCAGGTGCGGCAATATACACTGCCGGACTTGCCAGCAACTATCCTAATGGCGTTAGCCGAGCTCAAAAAATTATCCAAAATGGTGATGCTTTACTCAAGCTTGAGTCTTTGGCCAAATACACGCAGCAGCTAGTGACTGAAGGTTGATTTATACGCACCAATAAAGTGCAAAACTATATATCACTGCCTATTTACCTTTAACAATATTCGGATAACAGTATGACCACAACTCATTCAGACATACCTTCGGTACTACAGCGCATTGTCGCAACCAAAGTAGAAGAAGTAAAAGCAGCTCGCGCGGCGTTATCTCTTGAAGACTTAAAAGCGCAAGTCGCAGCTGATAACAAACCGCGCCGAGGTTTTGCTGCCGCTTTACATGCTGCTAGCACTGAAAACAATGGTGTTGGCATCATTGCTGAAATCAAAAAAGCCTCGCCATCTAAAGGCGTTATTAATCACGATTTTACCCCTGCTCTATTTGCTCAGCAGTATGAGCAAGCGGGCGCTAGCTGTCTATCAGTGTTGACTGATCGCGATTATTTTCAGGGCGATGATACGTATCTTATTCAAGCGGCCAATGTCTCAAGCTTACCGATACTTCGCAAAGACTTTATGATTGATGTCTATCAAATATATCAATCTTACTTAATGGGTGCTGACTGTATCCTACTTATTATGGCCTGCCTAGACGATGTACAAGTACAAGAGTTGCATGCGCTAAGTATTGAGCTTGGCATGGATGTGTTGATAGAAGTGCATACACAGTCTGAGCTTGAGCGGGCGCTACAGCTACCACGCTCAGCACACAATATTTACGGTATCAATAATCGTGATTTAAACACGTTTGACGTTGACCTACAAACCACACTCGATTTAAAAAATATCTTAATCGAAGCACTCTCTACTGATGCTGATAATGCCGATCAAAAACCACTGATCGTGACCGAGAGCGGCATTCATAGCAGTGATGATATTCGTCTTATGCTAAGTAATAATATTCAGCACTTTTTAATCGGCGAACAATTTATGAAAACCGATCATCCGGGACAAGCGTTACAATCCTTACTTGCGGGCGTCGCAGTAGACGAGTAAAGTAACTCAATAATTCAAGCTTCAATAGAATCAGATAGCTTGAATAAAATATTTACCCTATAAATGACTCAACCTTTCATTCATCAATCAACGATACGTTAACTTTTATGTCAAACTCTCTATTTTCAAAAGAAATGCAAGACCAGCTCAAAGAATTAAAAGGCCAACTAAGTAAAGGCCGTGATACTAATTCACCTGAAGGTGAAGACCAAAAGCCCACTGAGCCAGTGTCATTACTGACTCAAAAACAAGTGAAAAAGACCGTCAAGCAGCTAGACAGTGAACATGTTGACGATGATAAAGTGCTGTTCATGCAAGCTATGCATGGTGTCAGTCAGCTAGAAGACAAAAACGTACGCTCACCTACTAGCACGGCAAGAGCAGGCAAACCTGATGCAGCAACCCTATCAAAACGTGCGGCCGCTCAAGGCAGTGAAGCCAGTGATTTAGGCGCAGGCTTGTCAGATATGCAAGCCCTACTAAACCCTGTCGCGGCTGAAGCCTATTTGTCATATAAGCAGCCCACATTGCAAAATAAAATCTTTGATCAGCTCAAAAAAGGTAAGTTGCGTTGGTATGATGCGGTAGACATCCATGGCTGTACGATAGAAGAAGCACGTGACGCCATGACCCAACTGCTAAGCCAAGCGAAACAAAAAAATGAAACCATGGTAAAAATCGTCCATGGTAAAGGTAGCGAAGCGATTCTAAAAACCTGTATCAATGGCTGGTTACGCCAATTGCCAGAAGTATTGGCATTTTGCTCTGCACCGCCAAAGGATGGTGGTAATGGTGCGGTATTGGTACTACTCAAAAAACCTAAAGCAGATGGCGAATAGAAGTCATCGCTTATGATAACTCTATTAAATAAAAAAGGACTGCTTACTTGCAGTCCTTTTTTTATCTATAACTCGTATATCAATCTTTAACGATTTTTCCTTTAACATGTGTCTCTTACCCTTTACTATTGGATTCATTCGAGCACTATTTAATGAGCCAAGCGAAATCCCTATGAGTATCAAAACCATTGAAAATAAACAAGCACTACAGGAAAACATCACCGCATTAATTGCTATCGAACCGAAATTTTCTGCTATCTACGAGCAGGTTGGTCTACCTGATCTCAGGCACAATACAGGTGGGTTTGAGCAATTAATGAAAGCGATGGTTGGTCAGCAGCTTTCTGTCGCCGCTGCAGCTAGTATCTGGAAACGGTTGTTTGATGCGGATTTGACAACGCCGCATAAAATCAATGAAGCAACTGACGAGGCCTTAAAAGTTCAGGGATTGTCTAAGCAAAAAACTCGCTATATCCGCTCTTTAGTCAATCATGATATAGATTTTATGGCTTTAGAAAACATGCCTGATGAAGAGGTAATAAACACACTTACCGCGGTTACGGGCATCGGACGCTGGACCGCTGAGATGTACTTGCTCTTTTCTTTAAAACGCGTAGACGTGCTTGCTGTCGATGACTTGGCCATTAAGGTTGCGGCGATGGAGTTGCTAGGCTTAGAAGAGCGACCAACGCCCAAGCAGCTCAAAAACTTCACTCAGCACTGGTCACCGTATCGCAGCGCTGCCAGCTTACTGCTTTGGTCTTACTACGGCTTATTACGCAATAAAACCGCAGTACCTTTATAGCTGACTGTGCAGAATAATTGCCTATATGGAAAAACCACTTCTAAGGCTGATTCCATATAGACAAGCTAAATTTGTTTTTAGTATGCTTAAATTTGCTTTTTCTTAGCATACGACTTTTGTGTTTGAGCGCTTTTAGAGCACCCTTTCTACTGAGAGTTGCCATAGATGACTTTTGGTTATTTGCCATATCATCGTTAGCATTGTCGGTGTCTTTGTTGATAGTCACACCGTCAGAATTATCATCATTGCCTTCTAGACTGACATTTGTTTCATTGGTATTCGTATCGCTATGGTCTTCTGAAACATCATCCTCTATTTCAGTAGTATTGTTTTCCATATGATGTTCAAGCTCAGCTTGATTGACGATCAGCTGCTGGGTTGGCAATGCATGTTCGACATCATATTTTGCGACTTGGTTTAATACATCAACGAATACCACGTTTTGCTTATCATAAAACTCCATCACATCATTGGCATTGATATATGCCTGTAGCTGAATGACATAGCAGTCTTGGCGTAGCTCTAAAATATTAACCTGATTCCATTCTTGGTTGGTCAAGTAATGCTCATTTAAAAACTCATCTAAGTCTTTGACCATCTTGAATACCACATCGATATTCGCGGTGCGCTTCAGATATAACTGATGAAAAAAGCGGAACATATCACGCGAGGTAAAGTTTTCAATTTGCATCGATGAAAAATCACCGTTTGGCACCGTGACAACAGTCCGTGTCAATGTGCGCACACGTGATGAGCGAATACCGATGTCAATAACAGTGCCTTCATAAGTGCCAAATTTGCAATAATCACCGATACGTACTGGTGAATCCGCGACGACGACGACACTACCAACAAGGTTTTCAATGGTTTTTTGCGCACCAAGTGCCAATGCCAAACCACCCACACCCAGTGCGGCAATACCTGTGGTTAAGTCAAAACCCAAATTACCAAAAATGACAATGACCGCAAATATTAAGAGTAGCGCTTTAACGACTTTTCGCATCAGTCCCAAGATTGAGACACGCTCAGTATAGTTTTTCTTATAGCTTAGATTGACCGCTCGAGTAAATATCGCATCAATAACTCGTAATAGCAGCCAAGTTAGCGCGAGCCAAGAAGCAATATCAGTAAAGCGATTGACTGGTTCACGCAGCGTGACGGACACGCCTGCATAGACCATCACTTCAGATAAGATCAGCGCCATAATGACCACAGAAAGCGGCAGTATCACTTTGTCAGGTAATGGCAAAGGCACGCCGCGCACACGAGGATAAACAATTCTCAATAGATGATATAACAGCCATACTGCGATATAAGTGAGGACAAAGCTGCTCACGATCATGGATAGCGCAGCGACCAAATCAGCCAGCTGATAACCAAAGAGCTTTTTGCCATCTAATGAATCCACCGTATAGCGCGATACCAAGGTCGGCTCTGAGTTTTCTATCACTTCCGGTATAGAACTCAGCGTCTCACTCGAGAACTGCCAATACTGCTCGTTCTCCTTGGAGACCACTCTTTCTAGTAACAACGACACACTTTTTTCACCGATGTTAATCACACCGACATTTTCTTGACTGGGTGGTAGTTGATCGGTGAGATTGCCCTCAGGGGTATTACTGATTTGCAGATCAGGCTGGAATCGCCCACCCGCATCGAGCGCTTGTTTAAACTGGCGTACGACAGTCGTTGGATTATCAGACTTGGATAAATTGAGATAGTTACTTGCCAGCAAGTAGTCGTTTTCGCCCAGCGCACTGATAAAACCCTGTACAGTATGACGCGGCGTATCTCGCCCAAATGAATCAGGTAGAGGTGTAGCTACCGTCTCCTCACTACTATCACCGCCAACGCCAAGCGCACCAGCGTCAACAGCAAAAGCGGTTCTTGGCAACACAATACTTAATATCATCGCCAGCAAAAGCACTACGACCGCAAATGGTATCTTAAGAGCAGAGTTCGATGAAGGGAGCGCGGTACTGGGAGTCAGATTATGCTGAGTAGACAAAACAAACCTCTTAACTTTATGAGTGGCACAATGAAGAAAACATAATATCCGCACTATGATAACAATTATTTATAACAGCAGTGCTTTTGATTATAGGTTTTTGTCGTTAACTGTGTGATTTAGCTATTTTTAGCGCTCTGTGCAATCTCTTCCGCTTACTAAAAATGGTAGGCGTTAATAAAAAAGTAGCTTTCTAATGAATAATTAGCATCTCATCATGAATTATATTCATCCTACCGTGAAGAAACATTAGGTTAAAGTGGTTTATAAAGGCGGAACTTTTGTAGATAATGAGCGCAGTTTTGCTTATATACTGTTTTTTGTAACTTTTGATACCTTTTACGTCTTAATAGTTATTTCTTATGTCTGCATTTTTTAATTTGATTACTTTGGAACCGACCATGTCTTTATCACGTTCATCTTCACGTACCTATCTTCGCCTAAGTATCTTAAGCGCACTTGGTTTATTTTCAGTCAACACAGCAATGGCGGCACCCCTTGAGGCAACCAATACTAACGATAGCGAGATGCCACAAGTTGAGCTTGACAAAATTGTCGTGACAGCGACGCGTACGCCCACTAAAACCAGTAATGTGATTGCACAAACTCGCGTCATTGATAGCGAAGAGCTACAGCGTTATCAAGGTCAAACAGTCACTGATGTATTAAAAAATCAACCTGGTATCAACATTACGCAAAGTGGCGGCATGGGAACTAATAGCAACTTTTATATGCGTGGTTACGACAGTAAGCAGGTATTGGTGCTTATCGATGGTATTCGCTACAGCTCGGTATCTTTAGGTAGCCCATCGCTGAATTTATTGTCAGCAGATCAAATTGATCGCATTGAAATTTTATACGGCGCTTCAGGATCTAGTCTGTATGGCTCAGATGCGATGGGCGGTGTCATTCAAATTTTCACTAAGGGCAATAGCGTAGAGCAATCTAATGTTTCTACTACCGTTGGTTACGGTAGTAATAATCACTACCAAGTCGGCGTGACAGGTCAACTTAAAAATGACACTTCGTCACTGAGCTTAGGTGTCAGTCGCAACGAAACTGATGGTTTTAACGCTATTGCTAATCGTAATTCTCTTGATTATAACGCTGATGATGATGGCTTTGAATCTACCAATGCTAGTTTGGCACTGCAGCACAAGTTCACAAATGCATTAAGTGCAGGGATTAGCGGCTTATATTCAGACTCTACGACTGAGTTTGATTCAGCCGGAAAAGTCATTCCTTATGCTTACTCTGATCAAAAAAACGGTAGCGCTAACGCCTATTTGCAATATAAAACCCCATTAACTCTTACTAAACTGAGCTACGGTCAAAGTATTGATAAATCAACCTCTCACGATAACAACTCTATCAGTTATGACAATGGTAGCCAGTTTGATACCACTCAAGAGCAGGCACGCTTAGAGACTAGTATCAACGCGCAACCTGGTACAGTTATTGTCGGTGCAGAATGGTTATCACAAAAACTAGATGCTTCAGATGTTTTAGACTTTTCAAACTATCCTGATCCTGCTATTCAAACGGCTTATGACCCTGACGACAGAGATGTTAAGAGTGCTTTTGTAGGTTATCAATTAGCGGACACTTATTATGATTTGCAAGCCAACTATCGTGTAGATGACAACTCACAATATGGTAATGAGAGCACGTACAACTTAGGAGCAGCCATACGCCCGCTAGCTGGTATGCGCATCGGTGCAAATTATGCCACGGGCTTTCGCGCACCAACCTTTAACGACCTATACTACCCAGGTGATAACAACCCAAACCTAAAGCCTGAAAGAAGTGAAAATACTGAAGTATTCATTGAATACGCTAATGATATGCAAACTTCACGATTGACAGGCTATCACACGGACGCAGAAGACCTTATTGCAAGCGGTACGAACATTAGTGAAGCAAAAATAAAAGGCTTGAGTTTGACCTCAGATTGGAATATGAATGACTTTATATTTGGTCTAGGATATGACTACTTAGACGCGAAGAACAAAACCAGAACTAATGCCAACTTTGATCAACAACTTCCTTACCGCCCTAAAAATAGTGGTTTAGTTTATATCGGATATCAGCAGCCTACGTTCGATATGCGCCTCGAGGCAAAATATAGCGATGATAGACTTACAACTGAAAACAATGAACTTGATAGCTATACGCTGCTTAACTTAAGCGGAAGCGCCTATATCACACCTAATCTACGTGCTAACTTGCGTGTAGATAATATTACTGATGAAGATTATACCCTTGCCAGCCAATTCGGTAATGAGTACGCCACAGAAGGTACAAGTTATTTCACCTCTCTAACCTATAACTGGTACTAAGTTTAACTTAGTCTGATTAAAACCATCTGAACTAAAATAAAAAAGGTCATCTACAGGTGGCCTTTTTTATGGCTGTAGATTCCTGTTTAAAGTTTTATCTGTCTAAGCCGTCAGCTATTTATCTCAGTCAATAGGTGACAATTAACCACTCATCTATTACAATAACGACCTCCGAGAGGTGTTGCGCCATAAATATTGCTAGTCGTGTTTGTATTCAAACGCTTGCTATTCATTGTTTGTGTTAGGCTCGGTTAACTGCTCAGTGTCCATCATTTTGGTCGCTCGCAGCGCAAACAACGGCACCTGCGTTTTTATTCTTTTTATCATTCGTTAACCACTGATAGGAGCATATTATGGACGCAGTGTCTACTACACCCTCTGCCCATACGATCAATCCTTCTTTCACTGACTATAAAGTCGCTGACATCAGCCTTGCTGATTACGGCCGCCGTGAAATCACCCTTGCTGAAGCTGAAATGCCTGCCCTAATGGGCTTGCGTCGCCGCTACGAAGCAGACCAGCCGCTTAAAGGCGCGAAAATCGCTGGCTGTATCCACATGACCATTCAGACTGCCGTACTTATCGAGACACTAGTCGCGCTAGGTGCTGAAGTACGCTGGACATCATGTAACATCTTCTCAACTCAAGACCATGCTGCTGCTGCAATTGCTGCTGCTGGTATCTCTGTTTATGCTTGGAAAGGCGAAACAGAAGAAGAGTATGAATGGTGCCTACGTCAGCAAGTACATGTTGACGGCGAAGCATCAGGCCAACTTTGGGATGCTAACTTAATCTTGGATGACGGCGGTGATTTGACTGCTTTGATTCACAATGATTATGCAGAGCTTCTTGACAACATCCATGGTATCTCAGAAGAAACCACTACTGGCGTTCATCGCTTGGTTGAGATGCTTGGTAAAGGTACACTCAAAGTACCAGCCATCAACGTCAACGATGCGGTTACCAAGTCTAAAAATGATAACAAATACGGTTGCCGTCATAGCTTAAACGATGCTATTAAACGCGCTACCGATATGTTCCTTGCTGGTCGCCGTGCTTTGGTTATCGGTTATGGCGATGTAGGTAAAGGTTCTACGCAAAGCTTACGCCAAGAAGGCATGATCGTACGTGTTTCAGAAGTTGACCCTATCTGTGCTATGCAGGCATGTATGGATGGTTTTGAAGTCTTATCACCATACATCGACGGTGATAACACTGGCGGCGCAGCCAGCATCAACAAACGCTTGCTTGAAGACACTGACATGATCGTCACGACTACTGGTAACTACCATGTTTGTGATAGACATATGCTAGCAGCCCTTAAACCTGGTGCTGTGGTATGTAACATCGGTCACTTTGACACCGAAATCGACACTCAGTTTATGCGTGACAATTGGCGCTGGGTTGAGATCAAGCCACAAGTGCATCAAATCTTCCGCTCAGACGATGAGAACGATTATTTGATCTTGCTTGCTGAAGGTCGCCTAGTAAACCTAGGTAACGCAACTGGTCACCCATCACGCGTGATGGACGGCTCATTTGCCAACCAAGTATTGGCTCAAATGTATCTGTTCGAAGAAAAATTCGCTGACCTGCCAGCTGACCAACGTACTGACAACCTATACGTAAAAGTATTGCCTAAGAAGTTAGACGAAGAAGTAGCTGCTGCGATGGTTGCAGGCTTTAACGGTACGCTAACTAAGCTGACCCAAAAGCAAGCTGAGTATTTGGGTGTGCCAGTTGAAGGTCCATTCAAGCCTGACGCTTATAAATACTAAAAGGAGCCTGACTGTGAGTAAGCCTGCTTTCTCCTTTGAGTTCTTTCCTGCAAAGACCGAGCAAGGTCACGAAAAGCTTCTCAGCACTTATGATGAGCTTAATAAGTTGTCACCAGCTTATTTTTCGGTAACTTATGGTGCGGGCGGTTCAACCCGTAGCCGCACCTTAGATATCGTACAGGCACTAAGTACGCGTGGTACCACTGAAATCGCGCCGCATATGTCTTGTATTGGCGATGACAAAAGTGAAATCGCTGAATTGCTCGAGTATTATAAGACTTTAGGTATTAGACGCTTAGTAGCGCTACGCGGCGACTTGCCATCAGGTCAGGTGGGCATGGGTGAGCTACCATTTGCGGTAGATTTGGTAAAGTACATTCGTGAGCATTCAGGTGATCACTTCCATATCGAAGTGGCCTCCTACCCTGAAATGCACCCACAAGCACGTAGCTTTGAGTTTGATGTCGACAACTTGGTGAATAAGTACCGCGCTGGTGCCAATGCATCGATTACGCAGTTTTTCTACAATGCAGACAGTTATCTGTATTTGCGTGACACGTTAGAAAAACGCGGTATCGATCCTATTGCCCAGCCATTGGTAGCTGGCATCATGCCGATCACCAACTCTAGCAACCTGATACGCTTTGCTGATAGCTGTGGCGCTGATATTCCGCGCTATGTGCGTAAACGATTGGCGGATTTTGGCGATGACAGCAAATCTATTCGTGAATTTGGTTTTGATGTGGTGTATCGCTTATGTGAGCGCTTAATGAGCGAAGGCGTGCCAGCCATGCATTTTTATAGCATGAACAAAGTTGAGCCAAATAAACGCTTGGTTGAAGCATTAGGACTTACTGTTTAATACTTGATAATTAAGCAAATATATAATGAAGCTATAACTAACTGGCGCTCTTCGGAGTGCCAGTTTTTTTATTGAAAAATTTTGTCTACTGGGTATTCATATATCAAAAAACACACTTCATCTTAATGTATTTTTCAAATTTTTCTGACTATATGATAATGTCGTTTATCCATTGGGCGCTGTTACCTAACAGTAATTATCATAAAAGGAATGCCTTTCGTGGCATCAAGTGATATTCTATTGGGTCAATAATAACTGCTCACAATCAAATAATAGGAATAAGACCACGTGCGACGTTTTTTTTATGCCATTAATAACGATAATACTGATGCTATGCCTTTACCTAAACTGGGTGACCTACCTCTAGGGAGCCCTGTTGAGTTGCCAGACAGCATCGTCCATCATTGGTGCCGAGTGCTGCGTGCCAATATCGGTGATCCAGGTATCTTGTTCGATGGATTTGGTGGTGAATATAAGGTAGAGCTACAAGCAATCAGCAAAAAAAACGCGACGGCTACCCTCCTCACTCATCTAAAGGATGATCGCACGGCGCCTATTATTAGCAAAATTGGCTTAGTAATGAGCCGCGGCGAGCGTATGGATTACGCGATCCAAAAAGCAACAGAGCTTGGTGTGACTGCCATACAGTTACTCAGCAGTCATCATGGTGAGGTCAATCTAAAACCCGCCCAAGTCGACAAAAAGCTGGCTCACTGGCAACAAGTCGCTATAGCAGCCTGCGAACAATGCGGCCTGAATCGCCCACCTCTGATACTTGCCCCACTGTCTATCAATGAATGGCTGAACCAGCCTGCGTCTGATGCTTTGAGTACAGAAACAATGGTCAGCCCTATCGTCTCTATACTCAGTCAAGACACTTATTATCAGGTGCTACATAGCGCTGCAGATCTACGTATGCAGATGAGTGTGCCTGCGGCAGGACAACCTGCAAAACCCGAGAAACTGGCCTCGACTCTCAAGCAAGAATCTCCCTATATTGAGCTATTGATTGGTCCTGAAGGGGGTCTCAGTGACGATGAGTGTCAAAAAGCAGAATCTGTAGGTTTTATACCTTGGCAAATTGGCAGTAGGGTATTACGTACAGAGACAGCGCCCGTGGTTGCATTGACTACTTTACTCGCTTTGTATGGTTAAAATCAGCATCAGTAATGAGATTTACTATCATTTATAGACACTTTAAAATAGAACTTTTGTTTTATATTGTGTAGAATTAAAAGTGATCTTAGTTCTAATTTAGTAAATTGAATCACAGTACTTATTTTTTATAAGCCTTTATTTTTTGTGAGACATTATTATGAGCAACTTTGACCCCATTCCAGTATCGATTAAACAGCAACTCATGGCCCAACTGTGTGAGCAGATCGAAGATGCTGTTTTTGTACTAGACAGCAATCTACGCTATCTATCTATTAATGCCAGCTATGAGCTCATGATTGGCTACAAAGAAGAGTTCTTAGTCGGTCGTCCACTCGGTGTTTACGCGGCTGAATTTTTGTCAGAAGAAGAGCAGCTTATCTTAAAAGACATCAAGAGCAATTTAAAAGATTCTGGTTTTTACGAGATGGACTTTTCAATGGCCAATCGCTATGGAGAGACTATCGATTGTCACATTACCTATCGTAAAATTTGTATCGATCAAGCTGTGTATCATGTGGGTATGCTACGCGACATGTCGTCGGTTGTTAAAGATCAAAAGCAGGTTGCTCATTTGCTCAACTACGACCAACTCACTGGATTGCCTAACCGCAAGGTATTTTTGAGTCAGGCCAGTGATATTTTATTAGATACCTATCAAGAAGTTGTCCTTGTACGTCTAAATATTGACCGCTATCGCAACCTTGCAAGTTTGTTGGGTTCTGATGGCGTTAACTCGTTGATACAGAGCTTTGTAGAGCGAGTCAAAACCCTCGAGCTAGAAAATTTACGCTGCTTTTCTCACTTTGGTGGTGATGATTTTGCATTACTGTTTGAGTGTAAAGATGGCAATATGGTGCGTCATCAGCTAGATACGCTCATGCAAATGTGCGAGATCCCCTTCACTATGAATAAGAACGCGGCAACGGATGCCCATATCTATTGCCATGTCTCTGTTGGTGTCAGTTACTTTCCTAAAAACGATGCTCAGGTAACAGGCTTATTGACCAAAGCAGAAAAAGCCTTACAGTATGTCAAACAACACGGCGGTGATGATATCCGTTGGTATGACAAAACGATTGAGGAAGCCACTTCAGGTAGCTTACAGTTAGAAGCTGATCTGAGAGCAGCGTCAATTGAAGGACAGTTCATACCGTATTATCAACCAAAATTCTTATTGGATACTGGGATTATCACAGGATTTGAAGCGCTAGTTCGCTGGCAACATCCCACTCGCGGCCTATTAAAACCAAAACATTTTATCGATGCTATTTTGACCCATAAGCTCTCGTTTGAGCTGTTTTCACAGATGGCTAACAAGATTGCCGATCAGTTATCCAAATGGCAACAGCAAGGTTTTTGTCAGCATATCTGTATCAATGCTGATGCCGCTGAATTTAGTCATCCTGACTTTTTTGACATGGTGAGCGGCCTATTGGTACAGCACAATATTGCGGCGTGTCAGTTGCATATCGAAGTGACCGAATCCTCTTTGATTCAGCGCCATGATGATGTCAGAAAACAACTCAATGCCCTCAAAGAATTGGGCGTCTGTCTTGCCTTAGATGATTTTGGTACGGGCTATGCATCTTTGAGTTACCTACAAGAATACCCCTTTGACTTTATTAAAATTGATAAGAGCTTTATCTCAAAAATTGATACCGACCGTACTCAGCATGCCATTGTAAAGGCCATTCTAGACTTGGCAGATGCTCTAGACATGCATGTGGTGGCAGAAGGTATAGAAACTGAACAGCAGCGTGATGTACTGCTGGACATGGGTTGCAAAAATGGACAAGGCTATTGGTTTGGCAAACCTGTGCCCGCTGATGTTGCCACTGAGATGCTGGTCAAACAGTATACTGCCGAATCATAGAGGTATTGATATTTGCCCTTGCATCATGGCTGGGCTTGATACATTCATATTGGGTGGCTATCAAATACCAACGTTTGCTAAATATCACAAGACCGCTTGTTAGTGCATTTGCTCTAACAAGCGGTTTTTCTTTGTTTGGTCGATAGTACTTTTTATTTTATATCCAATAATTCGAGGGATAGATCCTGCCTTGTATCGCTAGATTTTTCATAGGGTTATTAACGATGCAAACTGCGCCTAACGTCGATTGCATAACCGATGCAAGATAGGTTCATGACTTATCAGTGCTGTCACCAAACTTGTATAATCGCCTATGAAAGCCTATCTTTTATAGTGAATTTGTTAGAGCTTATGACTTCTCAAGCGGACTCTAGCAATCACCATTATTTTCAATGCTATTTTTTATAATCGATGACTTGGTTAATTTGCGTTATTACCTATTTTTATTGATATAGGTTCACCAGATTGACGTGAGCAAAATTTGGGTACTACCCGATAGTGCAACCATATGCTCGCTATTGATTATCATCAACTATATTCTAAAAAGGACAGGATACCATGCAATATAAAGCCCCTATTCGTGATATGAAATTTGTCATGCATGAGCTTCTAGACAGCACTACTCATTATCAAAATATTGGTGATTATGCTCATATTGAAGCAGACATTGTAGATAGCTATCTAGAAACAGCTGCAAGCTTCGCTGAAAATGAACTATCGCCATTGAACCAAAGTGGTGACGCTGAAGGCTGTCATTTCGAAAATGGCGTAGTAACCACACCTAAGGGCTTTAAAGAAGCTTATAAGCAGTATTGTGAACTTGGCTTTACTTCATTAACAGCGGAAGAAGAGTTTGGTGGGCAAAATATGCCAATGTCACTGAACTCAGCAATTTCCGAGTTTATGGGTACGGCTAACTGGTCATTTGGCATGTATCCTGGTCTGTCTGAAGGCTGTATGGCGACGCTGGAGCATCATGGTACTGCTGAGCAAAAGCAAAAATATTTGCCAAAGTTAATCTCTGGCGAATGGACTGGCGTCATGTGCTTGACTGAGCCTCAGTGTGGTTCAGACTTAAACCAAGTACGTACGAAAGCGGAACCTAACGATGATGGTACGTACAACATCAAAGGTAGCAAGATTTGGATCTCAGCTGGTGAGCACGACATGTCTGAGAACATTATCCATATCGTTCTAGCTCGTCTGCCAAATGCGCCAGAAGGGACTAAAGGCTTGTCTTTATTCGTGGTCTCAAAATTTCACGTTAATGATGATGAAAGCTTAGGTGAGCGTAATGCAGTATCTTGTGGTTCTATTGAGCACAAAATGGGCATTAAAGCGTCTGCTACTTGTGTGATGAACTATGACGGCGCGACGGGTTACTTGATTGGTGAAGAAAACCGTGGCTTGAATGCGATGTTTACCTTCATGAATGTGGCGCGTATTGGTACTGCGATTCAAGGCGTTACCGCGGCTCAGTTTGCTTTCCAAGGCGGCCTTGCCTTTGCAAATGATCGTTTGGCATTCCGCTCTTTGGACGGCGCTAAAGCCCCTGAAAAACCAGCAGATCCTATTATCGTTCACCCTGCGGTCCGTGATATGTTATTGACCATGAAAGCATTTGCTGAAGGTGGACGCGCGCTGATTGGATATATGTCTCAGTTTGCTGATATTGTCGCCAAAGGTGATGGCGAGGCGCAAGAGTATGCCAATCAGATGCTGTCTTTCTTAACGCCAATTGGTAAAGCATTCTTAACTGAAACGGGTCTAGAAGCAGCAGGTCATGGCGTTCAGGTCATGGGTGGTAGCGGCTTCTGTACAGAATATGGTCTAGAGCAAAACGTACGTGATACGACAATTTCTTGTATTTATGAAGGTACGACTCAAATCCAGTCACTCGATTTGATTGGTCGTAAAGTCTTGGCGTCAAAAGGCAAACTACTCGCGAACTTCACTACAGTCATTGCAGATTTTTGTCAGGCTAATAAAGACAATGCAGAAATGACTCAGTTTATCGAACCGCTGATGCAGCACGTTAAGCAATGGGGTGAGCTGACGAAAGAAATCGGTGAGCAAGCGGCTCAGGATCCTCAAGCAGTAGGCGGCGCGGCGGTTGATTACATGTATTTCAGTGGCTATGTGACCTTGGCTTACCTATGGGCACGTATGGCACTGGTTTCTCAAACCGCTATTGCAGACGGTAGCGGTGAAAAAGCATTCTATGATGCCAAGGTAAAAACTGCTCAATTCTACTTTGCTAAGTTGTTACCACGTACGACTACCTATGCACAGCGTATCAACACAGGCGTTGAGCCATACATGACGATGGATGTTGATCAGTTTGCTTTTTAATTAAACGTTAAACACCTCTTCATACTGTATTTTTATCGGCAACATACTTCGGTGTGTTGCCGATTTGCTTTATGGGTATATTTATAACCACGTTAGCTATATCCATTGATATATGAATTAGCACCCCTTTATAGATAGCTACAAGTTTTAAAATCCCTTTAATCACTGCAATAGCAGCTGCTAACTTTTGGTGCACGCACAATTCACGAAGAAATACACCCGCGCACAAGCTTATTTGTTAAACTTTGAATATGAATCGCTAAGGTTACATCAAGAGAACAGTTGATAATCTTAACAACTCCAATTTTATCTATTTAAACCAAAGGAATGTTTATGGCTGTTTATAACGCCCCTCTTAATGACATGCGTTTTATGTTAAATGATGTATTTAAAGCGCCACAATTTTGGCAAAATAACGAAAACTTAGCTCATGTCGACATGGAAACCGTTGATATGATTTTGGAAGAAATGGCAAAACTTTCAAAAAACATCTTACTACCTATCAACCGTAGTGGCGACGAAGAAGGCGCAACCTTTCAGGGTGACGGCGTTGTCACCACACCAACAGGCTTTAAAGACGCGTACAAACAGTATGCTGAATCAGGCTGGGTTGGCTTAAGCGGCAACGCTGAATACGGCGGTCAAGGCTTCCCAAAAATGGTTACCATGCTCACCGAAGAGATGGTTTTTACGGCCAACCAATCGTTTGCCCTATACCCTAACCTAACCGTCGGTGCGACGCTGTGTCTGAATGCCGCTGCCTCTGAAGAACAAAAGCAAACTTATTTAGAAAAAATGTACAGCGGTGAATGGTCTGGCACCATGTGCTTGACAGAGCCACATGCGGGCACTGATTTGGGTATCATCAAAACCAAAGCCGTGCCTAACGATGATGGCAGCTATGATATCTCTGGCACCAAAATCTTTATCACTGGCGGTGAGCACGATCTCACAGACAATATCATTCATTTAGTATTGGCAAAAACGCCCAATGCCCCAGAAGGCTCAAAAGGCATCTCACTGTTTGTTGTACCAAAATTCTTGGTCAATGCAGATGGTAGCTTGGGCGAGCGCAATACATTAGCCGTTGGCTCTATCGAGCACAAAATGGGTATCAAAGCGTCTGCCACTTGTGTCATGAACTTTGACAATGCCAAAGGTTGGATGGTTGGCGAAGAAAACACCGGCCTATCATCAATGTTCATCATGATGAACTATGAGCGTGTCACCATGGGCTTACAAGGCCTTGGTGGTTCTGAGCTTGCTTATCAAAACGCGGCGCTATACGCCAACGACCGTGGTCAAGGCCGCAGCGATACGCAATTACAAAGCCCAGAAAAACCTGCAGATGCCATCATCCACCATGCAGATGTCCGTCGCATGCTATTGAACGCCAAAGCCAATACCGAAGCCTCACGTTGCTTTGCAATGTATGTCGCCAAAAACCTAGACGAAGAAAAATTTAGTACCGATCCTGAATCAGCAAGAGCCGCTGCTGCTCGTGTTGCCCTACTGACGCCAGTGGCTAAAGCATTCTTGACTGATAAAGCGCTAGAAGCAACGGTTGATTGCCAGCAAGTCTTCGGTGGTCATGGCTATATCCGCGAATGGGGTATGGAGCAAATTGTGCGTGATACGCGTATTGCTCAGATTTATGAAGGTACCAACGGTATTCAGGCACTTGATCTGTTAGGCCGTAAAGTGGCAAAAAATAACGGCAAATATGTCATGCATTTCTTGGGTGAGATTCGTGATTTCGTCAATAACATGCAAGCGGATCATGGTATCAAACAAGCCACTTTAGATGCGGCGGATACGATTGAAGAGCTCACCACAACAGTTCTGAACAATATTGGCGAACGCAAAAACGAAATCAATGGCTGTGCGGTTGACTACATGCATGCGTTTGGCTACCTCGCCTATTCATACATGTTTGCGTTGATGGTAGAAGCAGCTGATGGTAAAGAAGGCGATTTTTATACCAATAAAGCCAAGCTTGCAGATTACTTCGTTGGTCGTGTCCTACCGCGCATCGATGCTCATGCACAGATGGTCAAAGCTGGTAGTGACCCGATGATGAACTTTGATCTTGACTATTTTGATGTGCCTGCTAGCTAAATGCTCATTGTAATCATTTTATAAAATGCTAATAAAAAGGACAGTCTGGTTGCTGTCCTTTTTTTTGTCAAAATAACTGCTAACAAAATAATTCACTATCCATGCGTGGTTACGATTAAAATGATGCAAGACAGAGTGTCGCTCAAATAAAATGATAACTTTACCAAGTTCTTAAAAAATCATTACGACTTACTATGCAATGCACAGTAGCAAATAATAAAAACGATTGAAACAACCACAATAAAGGGTGCGACGTGTCAGAATTAAAACGCATTTTACAACAAATTACAGCCCTAAGTGATGTGCCCGATCCGGCGATGCTCAAACGCTTGATCGATGAGTTACGCGTCAGTGACAAGGAACCCGCTTTAGCTAACGAAAACATCCAATCCCTTATTGATATCCTGCATCAACACCCAGAATACGGCGATGGGCTCTCTAGCTTTGTCCTAAAATTAATTATTCAATATCGTCAAATCGCGCTATATACCGATACAGGTATTATGTCGGATCAAGGATTCTTTAATAGCTTAAGACGATTGGTCGGACATCGGTTTTTGCCGATACTCCCTCAAGATGACTCAGTTGTTGAGCTGGTTGGTTACTTGTTTGATAAGCGCACTGATGAGCGCTGGCTTGCCAATATTGAGACAAAAAAATGGGACGAACTCGTGCAGCTTCTGAGGGTGGAAGAGAAACACCTAGACTTGGTTGCCACGGCAAAAAACAGCATTTTGAACGCGATTATTATTTTATCTTATCGTATCAGCGGTCTTGGCTTGCATCCTGATTTGATGGACGCTTATCCGCAGATGCTCAACTACTCTGCCTCTTTTGTTGCTCAAAACCAAGAAGCGGTGCTCTTTGTCAATCAATACAGACAAGCGCATGAGCTTGATACCTTAACCGACATTACCCCTGAGCAAGCCGTTGATCCCGCACCATTGCTGGTCATGATTGAGCAGTGTGAGGATATCGTTGCTACTATCCGCAAACGTATCTACAAAACAGGTATCTCTATTCGCTTGACCAATATGATGCTGCGCTTAGATCAGAGCTTACAGCGGGTGCGTATCTTGACAGAGCTGGTCACAGATGACCATCAAAAAAGAGATCGCGCCGTCATTGAGCTGATACAAACACTGATTACGACTGCCAATCGTCGCTATAGTATTGGCCACTTGATTGATAACAACACCAAACTACTATCACGTAAAGTCACTGAAAACGCCAGTCGCGTGGGTGAGCACTATATCAGCACCGATAAGTCTGGCTATCAAAAAATGCTCAAAAAAGCCTCCATTGGTGGTTTTGTGATTGCATTTATGGCAACCATAAAGATACTGGCTTATCAATTGGCGCTCGCGCCAATGGGACGAGCGTTTATCAACAGTATGATTTATGGCTTGGGCTTTGTGTTCATCCATGTTATTCGAGGAACGGTCGCTACCAAGCAGCCAGCGATGACCGCTGCTGCTATTGCTTCTACTATATCTGAAGGCTCTGGTAAGAAGTCTCATCAGTTAAACAAGCTATCAGAGTTAGTCGTTGATATTTTACGTACTCAGTTCATCGCTATTATGGGTAACGTTATGTTAGCGATACCCGTTGCACTCATCATCTCTTTTGCTTGGTTACAGTACACAGGCGCACCGATGATTGGTACGGAAAAAGCAGGTCATTTACTCCATGACTTGGATCCATTTCACTCCTTAGCACTTCCTCATGCTGCTATCGCTGGCGTGTATTTGTTCTTAGCGGGTTTGATCGCGGGTTATTACGACAATTTAGCGGTCTATAACAAAGTAGGTGCGCGTATTCAACGCCATAGACTACTACAATACATACTGCCTGCATCATGGCTTAAGCGTTTAGGCGGCTTCATAGAAGCGAACTTGGGCGCTATCATGGGTAACTTTTTATTTGGGGTTTTCTTAGGTAGTACAGCAACCATCGGCTACATATTCGGCTTACCGATTGATATTCGCCACATTGCTTTTGCTTCAGCGAACTTGGCACACGGTTTGTTCAATATATCTGCTGATGACATCAGCTGGAGCCTCATTCTGATTTCTATACTTGGTGTGGCGCTTATTGGTATGGTCAACTTAATAGTCAGTTTTTCGCTGGCATTATTTGTTGCTTTACGCTCTAAAGAAGTACGTTTCTTTGAATGGAGTCGCCTCACAAAACTAGTGTTTGGACATATCATTAGCCACCCTTCTGACTTTTTCTGGCCACGCGACAAGCCAATGAAATATGCGCGCATCGATAGCCAAGGTCATATGATATTTGATGACACTTCAGCACAAAAAAATGGAAAAGCCATACCAAGCAATTATGTGGTACGCCGATTGTCTGATGTCAGAATATTACCTGAGTCTAAGCAAGCAGCAGCGCAAAACGCGGAAGCGAGTACAGACATATATTATGACAGTCAACCACAGGGCGATCACACCCAACCTCACAACTCTCCTAAGAAGGTTGTCAATCTTGATGATGGTCTGGCAGATGAAGAACTAAACAGCACGCCTTATACCGACGATATCCAATATGACAAAGTCACCAAGACGCTCAATACCATCGATAATGATGCTGGTGATACTGTTGACCACGAGTCAAATCATGCGGATGCTGATGACAAGTCTACTGGTGATGCCAAAATACCTCTGCCAAAACCTAAAAAACCGCCAAAGCTGCCTGATTAAAAGGCCCGCTTTGGCGGCTTTATGCTTGGTCAATTATTGAGGTTAAAATTATTTGGTATCAGACCAGAAGCACTCACACGACTTAGCTAAAGCTTTTTCACCTTAATCTTGAAAATATGGACGTAGAAGCAAAACTCTCGCACAGCTCGACAAACTTAAGATTCAAAAATCATCTAAAATAATGAGGAGCGGGCTAAATAAGACATTGGGATAGATCACTAAAAGAGGACAAGAATGAATATAGCCAGTCATAGCAAACTGGAAGAATCTATGAAGGACGTTCCATCAACCTCCCTTGTAAGACTCATCTATGTTAGTAGAGTTAATACCACCGATAGATCTGTATTTGAGCATATCCAAAGACACTCGCATATCTACAATAAAAATAATAAAATTGCAGGTTTTTTATGCAATGATGAAAAAAGCTTTCTTCAATGCTTAGAGGGTACAAAAGAGGTTGTATTTTCTCTTATGCAAAGAATATTTAAAGATAGGAACCATAAAAAAGTAGATGTCGTTGCTGCTGAGCAGGTCAGTCAGTGCCGCTTTGAAGATTGGCGTATGCACAGTCTTAACTTAAGCGCCAGTAACTGGCATAGATTGTCTGATCATGCTCAGTTAGGAGAGATCTCACCATTCAAACCGGAACACTGGCCATACTGGTTTGTTGAATACTTTATCGAATGCGTGAGGAAGTTCGACTACTCTAACATCAGTCATGACACGAACTACATCACCTTTGATGACTTAGGTTACTCTGAGCTTGAAGAAAAGTTAACTCAAGATAATATCTTATTATTTATATTTCTTGGGCTGCTGGTCGCGTCAACCGCAGCTGTCCTATTATTCAGATACGACGTTATCCCTTAATGAATCAGTTAGATGCCTTAGGGTGTGTATAGAATTCAAATGAGTGGCAACCAGATAAAGACACAAGCAAGCATTACCGCCGCTGCATAGCTATCTTTGAGCTTATCATATCGCGTGGCAATGCCCCTAAAATGTTTCAACCTAGCAAAAGCGTTTTCTACCAAATGACGGCAACGATACAAATACCAGTCTAGTGTGTCATTGTTGCTGTTTTTAGAGTTCGACTTAACGGGTATGACTGACTGAGCACAGTGCGTGAAGATACACTCTCTAATATCGCTACTATCGTAGCCCCTGTCTGCAATCACCGCTTTAGTCTGGTTATTAATCGTGCTAAATATCAACGCCTTTGCCATCTTAGAGTCATGTACTTGCCCACCTGACAGCTCAACATGTATAGGGTTGCCACAAGCATCGACCACTAAGTGCAGTTTGCTGCTATTACCTGCAACGCTTTTACCAATGGCCTCATCAAGATGACTGGCTGCGCCTGTACTATGCTGATGAGCTTTGACCACGCTACCGTCTATAAATAACCATTCACTATCATAGTTTGCTGTGACTATCTTCATGAGCTTTTGCCATTTACCGGTTTTACGCCAGTAACGGTATTGATGATATATGCTAGACCAATGACCAAAATAAGAAGGTAAGTCTCGCCATGGACAGCCTACTCGTATGCGGTACAACATGCCTTCAACGGTACGTCTTAGATTGGGCTTGTTATATACGTTAATTTGTCGCAATATAATAAATAGCTTGTGCCAATGTTCATCGTTGAGCTTGGTGCGAGTCATAAGTGATGCCTTATTTCTTTGTTGTGGTAAACATTAGAGTAAGGCGTTGCTTATTTTTTTCAATGGTTCCTCAATTCTATACAGCCCCTATTAATCATTTGAGCATATCTCAATAGAATCATTAAAACAGGCATTTTAATCGATCAATAGCCTACTTGAAACAAACTGCATTTGCGGACCTATTTAAAAAGATTATCCAGCCTATTATATTAAGGTATTCATAGCCCGCGTTATGAACTCGGGCACTCTGCACTTGAAGCTGTTACCTTGCCGTCACTGAGACGATACGCCAACAGACAGTTGCCCCATACACACCCACCATCGAGTGCACGCGCATGTGGTAAATTAATCTCGCCTTGCAGCGCGGCCCAGTGACCAAATAGTATCTTGCGCGTGCGCGGTACTTGCCACTCAAACCATGGTAAAAAATCGGTTGGCATAGGCTCATCTAGCCCTGCTGTAAAGTCAAACTCAAGCAAGCCATCCTGCTGACACAGGCGCATACGAGTAAAGTAATTGGCAATCGCTCGCATCTTAGTAAAGCCTTCAATACCTGCATGCCATTTATCGGCTTTTTTGCTATAGAGATTTGGTAGTAGTTCATCAAGCTGCTCTAAACTGCCTTGTAGCTGTGATTCTAGCTCTTTTGCATATGCTGCTGCTGCCTCAATACTCCAATGCGGTGGAATTCCTGCATGTACCAGCACCGTATGCTCATCTGGATACGCCAATATCGGCTGCCTGCGTAACCACTCAAGCAATTCATCACAGTCATCCGCTGCAAAAATTGGCGCTGTTTTATCTTTGCTTTTGAGTTTTGTAGCTCCGCGCCAGACTGCAATTAAATTGATGTCATGATTGCCTAATACGGTTGCTGCAGCGCCCTGCTCACACAATGCTTTGACATCGCGCAAGGTATTTAATGAGTCCTCACCACGCGCTACCAAATCACCAGCAAACCATAACTTGTCTTGAGCAGGATCAAAATTTAATGTCTCTAGTAATTGTAGATAAGCTGCGTGGCAACCTTGTAGGTCACCAATGACATATTGATGGCGAAAACTCATAATACCTCTATGATTTTTATATAATAATTAGTAATTATTTACATTAAACGTCTATATGACGTGCCTGATTACTCAGATTGACAAAATCTGTAACGCTTAAGGTTTCGGGACGTGCCTGCGGATCGATACCGCAAGCGGCGAAATCATCCTCGCTCAGTGTCGGCAGCAAGGTTGATTTTTTGAAGATAGCGCGTAACGTCTTGCGACGATGGTTAAAGGTCTCACGTACGACAATGGCAAAATACTCTTCATCCTCTGCTACTATCGGTTTGTCAATATGCGGTGTCAGTCGAAAAACAGCACTGGTGACTTTTGGCGGAGGATTAAAAGCTCCGCGAGGCACAGTCAGCAAATAATCTGTATCACAGTAGTACTGCATAATGACAGACAGACGACCATAAGTTTTGCTACCAACATCAGCCGTGATACGCTCAACCACTTCTTTTTGTAGCATAAAGTGCATGTCCTGGATCACATCCGCATAGCTAAGCAGATGAAATAATATAGGCGTTGAAATATTATATGGTAAGTTACCCACCACGCGCAGTTTACCGCGCGCTTCGCTATACAGATCACGATAGTCAACGTGCATGGCGTTGTCTTTGATAATCTCAAAGTTTGGATGGCTATTGGCACCAATACGAATACGTAAGCTATCAGCCAAATCGCGATCCAACTCTACGACTGTCATCGCATCCACTTCTGCTAATAACGGCTCGGTCAATGCGCCCATACCAGGCCCAATCTCAATCAAATTGTCATCGCGCTCTAGACGAATACTTTCAACGATTTCGCGAATGACGCTGGTATCATGCAAGAAGTTTTGGCCAAAGCGCTTACGCGGCTGGTGCTTGGCAGTACGTAAACTGTTAGAAATGGTTTGGGCATCAAATGAAGTTTTGGACATAAAAGAGTCTTAATGTATAAAAGAGAAATGGGCGATGATAATGTAATAGCAGCAATGTTTTAGCTTTATAATGATAAATTATACCACAGCTCCTAATTAGGCTGTGTTTTTGAACAATTATTATCGGCAGACGAGCCATGCTTTTGGATAACCGACCCAGTGAGTTTTTACCTCTGAATCCATTTAATATAAACGCTGCTATGATAACAATGGCAGCACTAAAACGAGCGCTAGCAGACAAGAACAAGCCCAAAGATGTGAGTCATCATAATAGTTGCGGCGTAACGCTAAATCGATAATGAATTAATTTTTAACGCTTCTCACGTCTGATAAAGCCCGACTACATAATGTAAGTGATTATGTCTCACCTTTTGAGTTTAAAAAGCGGTATTATGATAATTTAATCCTGTCAGGCATTGCTACCTGACTCCAGTAAACCAGTCTCTGATATAGTCGAAGCGGTTCAGACCCGCGCGATCGTCAGCCTACCAGACCCATGCCCTTAGGGAATTCAAATATGATCCTGAAACTTAACGTCACCCTCCATTATCGACTCTCAGAGCCGATGGATCTTTTGCTTCAGATCGAAGCCGCCGATCTTGCGGATCAGCGGGTGCGATCGACCGAGATTTGGACATCAGACGTTGCGCATTTTTCACGGGTCGCCGCTGATGATGGCATAGGAGAACGGATTTGGATTCACGCCGAAGGGGATTTTAGCTGCACTTACCTCGCAGAAATCGCCGTTGACCGTCCTGCCTTGGACATATCGACATTGTCCCAAACGCCCCTGCATCTTTTACCCGGAGAGACGATCAGGCATTTGATGCCGTCTCATTATTGCCCGTCAGACCAGTTCCAAGCTTTCGTGGAAGCCGAGTTTGGCGATCTTGCTGGCGGCGCACGGATTGCTGCGATGCGCGATTGGATCGAGTCGGCGTTTAGCTATGTGCCCGGATCAAGCCACGCCCAAACTACCGCGCTCGATAGTTTTGTTCAACGTCAGGGCGTATGCCGCGACTTCGCGCATGTTCTTGTGACACTAGCGCGCGCGTCGTCGATACCAGCTAGGTTCGCGAGCGTTTATGCGCCTGATGTGACGCCACAAGATTTTCATGCCGTGGCTGAGGTCTATCTCGGAGGGAGCTGGCACCTCATTGATCCGACTGGCATGGCAGGTGCAGACACGATGGCTCGCATCGGTGTTGGGTCCGATGCATCCAGCGTCGCGTTCTTAACCTCGTTTGGATCCATGGAATTGGTCAATCAATCGGTATCCGTGACTAGACAAGCTTAGGGTCCTGACCCTAGTCTTGCGTGCCTGCGTTTAAGACAATGACTGCCGCCATAATATAAAGAAGATGGGAGCGGTCTTTCTCAATGGGTTTCACGTTCTTCCATTATTCACCGTGCAGATCAAAGTTTTCGTTCACCGGATCAAGGACACGGTAGGAAAGCGTCTCAGGCTGTATTTTTGAGATATTTTATCTATAAACTATCTTAAATGTAGCGCAACCAACATAGCAGCTTTTTGCTCTCGAACCATTTACCATAATGTATTTTTATGCGGACAATGACACTCTATGTGGTGCTAAATACACAAAATTAACGTTTTATTCTACTCAATGCTCAATATCCGATCATATGACATAAGAATAGTTTTTTAATGGCTAAGTTTATCTTTGCTTGATATATATATCGTACCAAGCTGATAGTGAGCTTCTTCATTTCCTTGTTCGTAGGCTTTCCAGTACCATTCATTCGCTTTGGCCTGATTTACCTCTACTCCTTTTCCATAACGATACATTGAACCCAGTTTGCTTTGTGAACTTGCGAGTCCTTGCTTAGCAGACTTTTCATACCATTCGAACGCTTTGTAATAATCCTGATCTACGTCTTTGCCCATATCGTACATTAAACCAAGTTTATACTGTGCCTCAGCATTGCCTTGTTCAGCTGATCTTTTCAGCTTTATAAGCTCGTCACTTTCTGCAGCTAATGGTTGTACTTGTACTTGAGAAATTCGTGAATTCGTTGTGCTATTTATTTTATGGCAGCCTGTAAGCAGCATAGGAGATAAGAAGAAAACGAAAAAACTGGTGGTTAACTTGGTTCTAGGAGAAATCATAGGTTTGGCTCAGTGATTAACAATTATCTGTTAAGTATACTACCAATAAAATACTTGGGGCTGTCCTGAATAAGTAAAACTATTTAATCAGTGTGAGAAAAAGCAAACTAAGTTGGTATACCCCAAAGGAACCAATTATCTACCCCGTTAAATGCATTAACAGACCACTTAAAGCAGACTGTATAATGAAACCACTTATATTAAGTCGTCTTTGATTATTTATAAATAGGTATTACTCACACTAAAACCATCTAGTACGACGTGAACAATACCTATACGGCGATGAGTCATAACAGATATATCAGTTAGTGAGTAACTTATCAGCCATCTCGTTTGCCATATTTAGTGCTTGATATAGACTGGTCGCACTCGCCCCGCCGCGTCCCGCCAAGTCTAGCGCCGTACCATGATCAACAGAAGTACGAATATAAGGTAATCCCAAGGTTAGATTGACGGTATCGCCAAAGCCGTGTGATTTGAGTACAGGCAATCCTTGATCGTGATACATAGCGATGACCGCATCACAGTTCGCTAAATGTCTGGTGGTAAATAACGTATCTGCTGGCATCGCCTCTGAAATATTGACGCCTGCATCGATGAATTCTCGTAAGACTGGGTTGATGATTTCAATCTCCTCCATACCCAAATGTCCGCCCTCGCCTGCATGTGGATTGAGGCCGCAAACCAAGATACGAGGCTGCATGAGACCGAACTTTTCTCGCATGTCGTCGATGACAATTTGTACCGTTTGACGTACGTTATCCGCAGTAATCGCAACAGGTATATCTTTTAATGGCAAATGGGTAGTGACAAGCGCGACTTTCATGGCTTGATTGGCAAGCATCATGACCACTTTCTCACAGCCACTTTGCTGCATAAAAAACTCGGTATGACCGCTAAACATAGTGCCATCTAACAGCTTGATACCAGCATCTATCAGCGCTGATTTTTGCAAGGGACCTGTGACGATAGCGGCGACTGTATTATTTATCGCCAGCTTATGAGCAATGTCTAATTGCTGAGCCACCATCGCTGAGTTGGCAATATTGATTTGTCCGCTAGTAACTGGTTCTGCGCAAGGGACATTAAGCAAAATAAAAGCACTATCAGCGTCTATATCTTGCTGTGGTATTTGATTGAGCACGCTCATATCAACATCATTTGCATTCACATCAATGGTTTGCCAAACAGGAGTTTTATTAAACAAACCAGCGGCGACCAGCTCATCTGCACGAACTTGCATCGCGCTCGCATCAGCGGTCACCCAAATGGGACGGTCAAAATCTTGCAGCTTGCCCTCTGCCGCCAAACTCAGTACGACATCCATTCCAATGCCCGCAGGCTCACCTGTCGTGATTAATAATGGTCGTTTTTCTTCTGTCATAGCAGTAGCCTTTTTTATTCAAATTATTGATTTTATTGTATTTATCGTGAATATTTTCAGTTTTTACGTTTAAACACTGGATGCGGTCTCTTATTTTATGCATAACAACCACTGTAGATTTAGTTGCTTACCCAGCCTAAAAAATCACATTATGTGTTAAACTTTCGCTTCTGATTGTAGCATTTGCAGGCAAATCTAAAACCACGTTTTGGTACGTCTACCGTAGAGATGTACCATATCTGTTTTGCGCTATCATCGACATCCTTTTTTATACCCATTTTGACTCATTAGGCACTCATGGCAGAAAACGACAAAACCGACGACTTACTCAATCAGACACCGCCGCACAATATCGATATTGAAAAGGCATTGCTCGCGTCTTTGATGAGTATCGAAGAGGCGTACGACAAGATTGCCGATATCGTCACCAAAGATGACTTTTATGCTGGGCGACATCAATATATTTTTGATGCCATTGCCCATTTGGCAGCAGTGAATGAGCCTTATGATACCGTCATGGTACACGACTGGTTAGAGGCTCAAAAGCTCCTCAAAGGCGCAGGTGGAGACAGCTACTTAGCGGATATTTTGAGCCAAAGCCCGGCGACCTTGTTTAACCTGACTGCCTATGCCCAGCGTGTGCGTGAGCTCTCAACGCTGCGTCAATTAATTACCACTGGTAATGACATGCTGACGCTTGCCTATAATCCAAAAGACCAAAGCGTTAGTGATATTCTAGACAATGTCGAAGGCAAGATATTTAGTATCAATGAGCAGCATAACAAACGCGCGGAACAGCGTGGCCCTGTCGGTATTACTTCGGTTTTAACCAATGTTATCGATAAGATTCAAGAGTTAAAATCCAACCCTGACGGCATGATTGGTTTACAAACGCCATTTGTCGAGCTGAATAATAAAACGCAAGGTCTGCAAGCGGGTGATCTGATTATCGTCGCTGCACGTCCTTCAATGGGTAAAACCACTTTTGCGATGAACTTAGCAGAAGGGATTTTGTTTAATGAAGATTTGCCCGTTGTGGTGTTTTCGATGGAGATGCCTGCGGAATCTATCGTGATGCGTTTACTGTCATCATGGGGTGCGATTAACCAGACACACCTGCGCTCTGGTCAAATGAATGAAGATGAATGGGCAAAGATGATGAACGCCATTCAACATTTGCAATCAAAGCATCTATATATTGATGACAGTACTGCCCTACCGCCGTCTGAGATGCGTTCTCGCTGTCGCCGTATCGCCAAAAACCATGATGGGCGCTTGGGTGCTATCGTGGTCGATTATCTTCAGTTGATGAAAGTGCCAAGTCTAGATGGTAACCGTGTTGGCGAGATTTCTGAGATTTCGCGTAGTCTAAAGGCGCTCGCACGTGAGCTTGAATGTCCCGTGATTGCCTTATCACAGCTTAACCGTAGTCTAGAAAACCGTCCAAATAAACGCCCTATTATGTCGGATTTGCGTGAATCTGGTGCGATTGAGCAGGATGCCGATTTGATTATGTTCATCTATCGTGATGAGGTTTATAATGAAAACTCAGACCACAAAGGCGTGGCGGAAATTATCATTGGTAAACAACGTAACGGCCCTATTGGCACCGTACGTTTGGGTTTTGAAGGTCAATTTACCCGCTTTATTAATCTAACGCCAGAGTACTATCAGGGCGTCAGTTTTGAGAATGATGAGTAACCAACCTTGTAAATTATAAGCCTGACCAAGACTAAGCTTTATATATACTCAGGTTTAGTCGTAGGTTAATATGTAATTTTATATAATCAGTTTTTAATACAATAGCCAGTACCGCATCCGCCCAATCGATGCCGTACTGGCTTTATCACTTCATAATTCTACTCATATAGAAGGCGATTATGCGCACTATTACTATAAAACCAAAAGCCCTTACCCATAATCTTAATCAAGTGAAACAACGAGCACCGCAGTCGAAAGTTTTAGCCATGGTCAAATCCAATGCTTACGGACATGGCGTGGCGGCGGTCTTGCCAGCACTACAGCAAGCAGATGGTATTGGAGTCGCAACGTTGACTGAAGCGCTAGAAGCCAGACAGTTAGGCTGGGAGAAAACCATTGGTCTAGTAGAAGGGGCATTTAGCGCTAATGAGTGGCAGCAAGCCATTGACCATGATATTAGCTGCGTGATTCACCACGGACCACAGTTGGAATGGGCCCTGCAAAATATTCCACCCGCCAATAGTGCAACTAATGTGGTTTGGCTCAAATACAATACGGGTATGAATCGCTTAGGCTTCAATGTTGAGGGTGTACTGTCAGCAGCAAAGCGTCTGCATGAAGCAGGTTATCAGCTGATATTAGCGACGCATTTTGCCAATGCTGATGATCATGATCATCCATTGAATGCCATGCAGATTGAGCGTTTCTCAAGCGTATTAGCGACATTGAAAGACACCATTAGCCCAGATATCCAAGGCTCACTATGCAACTCTGCTGGTGTCGTCAACTTCCCAGAGTACCATTATGATTGGGTACGCCCAGGTATTATACTTTATGGTAGCTCGCCTGTCGTTGATAAAAGCGCACAAGAATTAGACTTGCAGCCCGCGATGGAATTTAGTGCTCAAATTATGGCATTACAAACGGTCAGTGCAAATGATGCGATCGGCTATGGTAGCCGCTGGCGTGCCAAGCAAGATACCAGAACCGCTCTCGTGAGTGTGGGTTACGGAGACGGCTATCCGCGTGTAATAAGTGACGACGCTTATGTCACTGTCATGGATGCTAACGACAATCAAAGCTACCGTTGTCCGGTGATTGGGCGTGTGGCAATGGATATGATCGTCATTAATGTCAGCAAAACGCCTGAAAGCCTTGCTTTGGATAGCAAAGTCATGCTCTGGGGTGATGCACCGCGTGTCGATGAAGTTGCAGGTCATGCTGGGACGATCAGCTATGAGCTATTATGTCGCCTCAGCATACGTCCAAACCGTACACAGGCATAGTCATTAGCGTAGAAGGTATCATGGCTTGCTAATGTGATTTCGGTCTATTTAGCAAGCCATTGAATCTCGATAAAATTGAACGTTTACATTGAAAGTAAATACGCTATACTAAAAGTTTGTTGTCAACCCAGTATACGCACTGACGCGATGCTATTGAACACTGATGACGTTTCACTGACTGCGATCGACTGCTAGGACTACTATGAGTTTGCGCCATTTTTTAACCTTATCTGATTTAACCAAACAAGAACTAGAAAACTTAATCAAACGCGCAAGCGAATTGCGTAAGATGCAACACGCAGGCGAGATATATCAGCCTTTCGTTGGTCGTACGCTTGGCATGATATTTGAAAAATCTTCAACGCGTACCCGTATCTCATTTGAGACGGGCATGGGTCAATTTGGTGGTAATGCCATATTCTTATCACCAAACGATACGCAGCTAGGTCGCGGCGAGCCATTAGAAGACTCAGCACGCGTGATTTCTAGCATGGTAGATATCATCATGATTCGTACCTTCGGACACGAAAAAGTTGAAACCTTTGCTGAATACTCAAGTGTACCTATTATCAATGCGTTGACCGATGAATACCATCCATGCCAACTACTTGCTGATATGCAGACCTATTACGAGCATCGCGGTAGTATCGAAAATAAGATCGTCACGTGGGTCGGTGATGGCAACAATATGTGCTCGTCATTTATGCAAGCTGCCAATCAGTTTGGTTTTGAACTACGCGTGGCAGCACCTTATGGGTTCGAGCCTGATCCGAAACTTATGGAACGCTTTTCACATTGCGTGAGCTTGGTAGAAAATGTACAAGACGCAGCCAAAGATTCTAACTTAATTGTCACCGATGTATGGGCCAGTATGGGTCAAGAATCCGAGCAAAATACGCGCGCACGTCGTTTTGCCCCTTATCAAGTGACGCCGTCTCTGTTAGACAAAGCCGACCCTGAAGTGGTGTTTATGCACTGCTTGCCCGCCCATCGCGGTGAGGAAATCTCTCATGATATGCTGAACGACCCACGCTCTGTCGTCTGGGATGAAGCCGAAAACCGCTTACATGCACAAAAAGCGTTAATGGAGTTTTTACTTAAAGACAAAATCAAGTTGTCTTAATCACTTACACACCCTCACAACTAAGCAAAGTAAGTTATTTATGAAGCAAGACACAAAAAAGGCAGACTATATATTAGTCTGCCTTTTTTATTATTCAATTTTTAGCAAGCGTATGGATATGAATTAACGCGTGAGCGTCGTTACGCCATTTGCGCTAGCTTTTAATAGCACATCCGCTTGGTTTGCCGCAAAGATACCATTACATACCACACCTACGATATTGTTCAGCTCTTTTTCGAGCGCGATTGGATTGCTCACATCCAAATCATAAGTATCTAAGATAACGTTACCATAATCAGTGACAAAGTCTTCACGATAGACAGGCTCACCGCCCAATTTAGCCAATTGGCGAGCCACATAAGAGCGCGCTTGTGGTAAGACTTCAATTGGCACTGGAAACGCGCGACCTAATATCTCAACGCTTTTACTCTCATCGACCATACAAACGAATTTGTTAGACGCTGCTGCGACAATCTTTTCGCGAGTCAATGCACCGCCGCCACCTTTAATAAGTTGCAAGTACTCATTGACTTCATCAGCACCATCGATATAAACATCCAATGTACCAGCAAAGTTCAAATCAACAATTTCGATACCAAACGCACGAAGTTTGTCTTCAGTCACCTGTGAGCTAGCGACAGCGCCAGCAAGCTTCAATTGTGGCAACAATTCAATCAAACAGTTGACCGTACTACCCGTCCCTACCCCAAGTATCATATCGTCTTCGATATAGCTTAGGGCGGCGCGGGCCGCGGCTTGCTTTTGTGCTTGCTGATCACTCATCATAAATCCTTGGAAAATAAACGTATGGTCTTAAAAAAAGTAAAAGACTAAAACAAATAAAATGCGCGGCTATTATAACCGATGATATTCATCGATGTTAGCGCAATCACGACCCTAATTCGGTAGTCATACAATACTTATCTCACAATATTCTTCATCGCACGCTTTCACTTTATATTCATTCAGGCATGAAATCCCAAGAAAACTGCAATTGAGTCTTGCAAGATACTCAAAATCAGCATAGGCTAATCTATTTCGTTTTTATATTCATCTACACTTTTTATATTCATTCTGTTTAGGGATTACTATGCTGTCACATTGGGTACGAGCCATCTTACAAGCCACCGTCTATGACGTTGCTATTCAAACACCACTTGAAACGGCGCCCAAGCTGACCCAACGTTTTGCCAATGACATTCGATTCAAGCGTGAAGACTTACAGCCAGTCAAATCTTTTAAATTGCGCGGTGCCTATAACCGTATCAGTCAGCTAAGCGATGAGCAAAAAGCGCGCGGCGTTATCTGCGCCTCAGCAGGCAACCATGCACAAGGCGTGGCTTACTCTGCGCGCAAACTGTCACTGAATAACATCATCGTCATGCCAACCACGACTCCCGACATCAAAGTAGATGCCGTCAGGGCACTTGGCGGTAATGTGGATCTGCACGGTGATAGTTTTGATCAAGCAAACCGCTATGCAATAGGTCGTGCTGAACGCGAGGGCCTGACCTTTATACCGCCTTACGATGATGAGTTAGTCATTGCTGGACAAGGAACCATAGCGCTTGAGTTGACCCAACAGTGGCGCAACATGGATTATGTATTCGTTGCCGTTGGTGGTGGCGGTCTCATCTCAGGTGTCGCCGCATTTTTGGGAGAAGTGGCACCGCATGTCAAAGTGATCGCGGTAGAAGCGGAACAATCAGCCTGCTTAAAAGCCGCACTTGAAACGGGTGAACGTGTCAAACTTGAGCAAGTCGGACTGTTCGTCGATGGCGTGGCAGTCGCGCAAATTGGTGAATTGCCTTTTGACGTTGTACGTACGCAAAAAAGCGATAACTCCGGCCCTGTCGTGGAGCCTAACGTCGTCACCTGTAGCAACGATGAAGTCTGCGCAGCGGTCAAAGATGTGTTTGAGGAGAGCCGCAGTATCGTAGAGCCTGCTGGTGCGTTGGCGGTTGCTGGTATGAAAAAATATCTTCAAGCCAATGAGATTACGGGCAAAAACTGCGCGGCGATCATTTGCGGCGCTAATATGAACTTTGACCGTCTGCGCTATATCGCTGAGCGCACTGAGATTGGTGAGAAAAAAGAAGCCATCTTTGGGGTTACTATTCCTGAACAAACAGGCGCTTTCTTGAATTTCTGTCGCAGTCTACACGGCCGTAATATTACCGAGTTTAACTACCGTGCTGACAGCAAAAAATCGCCAGATTCTATGGAGCCTGCTTCCATCTTTGTCGGTATCGCGTTAAAAGAAGGTGAAAAAGAGCGTCAAACCATCAGCAGCCAATTGGCAGACGATGGCTATACTGCTCACGATCTGACCGACGATGATATCGCCAAGTCACATATCCGTCATTTGATTGGTGGTCACGCCAAGGTCGAAAACGAGCAGTTACTACAAGTGATATTCCCAGAGCGTCCGGGCGCCCTACTGACTTTCTTAGAAAAATTGGGCGATGATTTCAATATTACTTTATTCCATTACCGCAACCATGGTGCCGCTGAAGGTCGCGTATTGGTTGGTCTGCAAGCCTCTGAAGGTAACTCTCGTCAGCTACAAGACGCCCTTCTAGATATTGGTTATGACTGTACGACGGTCAATGACAATATTGGCTATCAGTTGTTTTTAAGATAACCTCCTAAGAGTATGTTCCTAAGATGAATAACAAAAGCGGCTTCTCTTACGATTAGCCGCTTTTTGCATCCTATAATTCAATACTAAGTACTACAATCACAAAAATCCATTTGCAAATAGTAAAGTTGCCCTAATATTATTTATATAAAACCATGATTTAATATAAAAACGAATACAAAAGGATTTTTATGAGTAAAAATACAAATAATAACCCTCAAAGTCTGGCCAAAATTCGTCTTGATAAATGGTTGTGGGCGGCACGGTTTTACCGCACACGTACGCTTGCCAAGCAAGCAATTGAAAGCGGACGCGTGCACTATGCTGGCAGCCGCGTCAAGACCAGTAAAGAAATCTCAGTCGGCGACGAGCTAACCATACGTCAAGGATCAGCGACCGCCATGACCGAAAAGACTGTCGTTGTTGAGGCGCTATCTGCACAGAGGGGCAATGCGACCGCCGCTGAGGTATTATATTCAGAGACCAAAGAGAGCGAGACGCGGCGTGCTTATTATGCCGAACAGCGCAAACTTGCCAACCTTGCACGCCCTGATAACAAGCCGAATAAAAAAGAGCGCCGTGACTTACAGCGCTTCAAAAGCAATCAAGATTGATATAGCATTACCCTCGCATCACCCAGTTATATATAGCATTGTCATAAAACCAGTATTTAGTGACGCTATTGTCCAGTCTCTGTCCTTGCCATTCAAGCGATTAAGCGTTACGCTAGTCGTTGGTTCAATCGATTGCATGCTAATAAAAGCCGCATTAATAATGCTGGTCTCTTATAGCATGTTTTTTTTGTTATAGAAGGTCATATTATGCTGATGAAAGCCTGTACTCCCTCGTCTGTATTATTGGTTTGTTTAGGAAATATCTGCCGTTCACCAACTGCTGAGGAAGTTTTCCGTCAGCAAGCGGCGATTGCTGGACTCTCAATAAAAATAGACTCAGCAGGTACCAGTGACTCACATGTTGGCGACAAACCTGACCCACGCTCGCAGCGTCATGCCAAATCACATGGCTACAAAATTAATAAATTGGTTGCACGCCAGGTAACCGCTAATGACTTTCGCGATTTCGATTTGATCTTAGCCATGGATTCACAGAATTTAGCCGACCTGCAAGCTATTAAAGATGGCATCACAGATACAGCAGATGACTTGGCAAAGCTGGCCCTCTTTAGTGAAGAAGACCCTACCTACGGCGGTAACGATGTACCGGATCCTTATAAAGGTGATAGCGATGATTTTGAAGAGGTGATCGAGCGCATCGAATCAAGTGCACAAGCTTGGATCGAAAGCTGGAAAGCTTGCTAGCCATAAATTCTATATTTCTGCTACTCTTGCATCCGGTATCCTCTATAATATAGTTAATCCTCTATAAAAGAGCTACAGCGTTAACCTTGCTTGAAGTATCACAGTTACGTCTGCACTCAGTTGCCTTGTATCTCTTTTAAATTGAATCAACTATAGCTACCTTATTATTTATTATCCTTTTGCCCCATAGGCTATGTTATGACCCAAGCTGCACGCCTTGATCTCGACGCTCAGACCACGACTATAAACGACTCATCAGTGACTCTGTTAGTCAGTAATTCAGTCGATTTGTCACATAGCAATACGATGGCACTGGCCTGTGTCGCTGATTCTGTAGTGACGTTGACTAATGAGGCACAGCTTGATGACTTTATGGCAACCTATGCAGAGGATGTAAAGCATCAGCTGTCATTATTTGTCTTATCTGGCGGTAGTAATGTCTTACTACCAGCAGCGTTAAATGCGGTGGTATTGCAACCCAAAATGCGCGGTATTCACCTGACTGCTCAGACTGATAGCTATGTCGATATCGAAGTAATGGCGGGCGAAAACTGGCATGGTCTAGTCGTACATACAGTCAATCAAGGCTGGTATGGGTTAGAGAATCTTGCGCTCATACCTGGCTTAACTGGTGCAGCACCAGTACAAAACATTGGTGCTTACGGTGTGCAGTTAGAAGACTGCTTACAATATGTACGCGCTTATCATTTACCGACACAAACTTGGCACCATTTATCAGCGGCTGACTGTCAATTTGGCTATCGTGACAGTATCTTTAAGCGCACGCCAAACACATGGATTATTAGTCGCGTCGGTTTCAGGTTACATACTGATCCTACCAATATTTTAGCCAGCTATGGGGATGTACAGACTGTGGCGCAGCGCTATGCTAAGCAGCAAGGGCGCGAGCAAGCCAATCCTCATGACGTGATGCAAGCTATTATAGATATTAGGCAACAAAAGCTACCAGACCCAAAACAGCTACCTAACTGTGGTAGTTTCTTTCAAAATCCTATTATCGCTCAGGAGCAGTTCACGGCGTTGCAAACAAGCTATCCAGCTATCGTTGGTTATCCGATGCCTGACGCGATGGTAAAAGTTGCGGCAGGTTGGCTCATCGAGCAAGCAGGATTAAAAGGGGGTGGCATCGTACCCATCGTGACTCATAAACATCAGGCGCTGGTACTGACCAATCATACTCCTTATCAAGCAACTCAAGAAGATGTGGCAACAGCACAGCGCTATATCGCCAACATCGTCTATGAGAAATTTGCAATTCAGCTATCACGTGAGCCAGTTTGGGTGAATGCTGATGGCTCAATTGGATATGCTGAGCATGTGGTCTAAACAATCATGGTCTAAACGCTTATGGCGAAACTATTTGCGTTCAGCCGAACGAATGGTGAAGCTATTTCGTATCATCAATATTACCTTTGTATTAGGCTCAACGTCTGTTATTTTAGTCCTAATCAGTTTGTTCACACCGCTATTTTCACAAGCCGTTGTTTATATATTTGCGCTTCTTCCTTTACCAAAAATGCCTTCTGCTGCTATGAGCTCTCCGCCGACTGCTTATGTAGTCTTAGGCGGCGGTCTGACCAATGATAATAACAATCAAATCATCCTCAATCGCTACAGTCTGAATCGTGCGCGCACTGCTGCAGGCGCTTATCACGATCTTCCCTTACCTATTGTACTAAGCGGCGCTGAAGCCCCTTGGCTCGGCCAGTGGCTCATTGAGCATGGTATCGATGGACTGATAAGCGAAAATGCCAGTATGAATACGTGCGAAAACGCCCGTTTTACAGCCAAGCGTATTCCGCTCCATCACGTTTATCTTATTACTGATAGCTATCATATGGCACGTGCGCGTAGACAGTTTGCCTTGAATGGTATTAACAGCACACCGCTTAGCGCACCATTGCCAGTTAGACGCGACTGGATGAAACCTGCGCAAAACCTAAGTCATTCACGGCGGGCTGTTTATGAAATCGCCGCCTATCTACGAGATGTGATACGTCCGCAAATGAACTGTCGTCACGCCGATGATGTGACTTCACAGCAACTCCTAACACCGCGAGGCAGTGCCAAAAAAGCATCTGATGAATAAGTTTTTATACTCAACGCGCAGCTAATATCGTCATATGATGCTACGCCTCATTCTAATCGCTACAGATCATCCACTACATTTGCGATGGGTGTATAATAATAAAAGACACTGCTATTGAAGAGAGTTACCATGCTCAGTATATTTTTATTAATCCCATTAAGTCTCATGCTATTTGTGGTTGCCATCTGGGCAGTGCGTTATGCGGTAAAATCAAACCAGTTCGAAGATTTGGACAATGCATCACAGCGTATCATATTGGATGATCGTCAAGAGCGCAGGCAAACCCTGCAAGCTCATGAGCGCGCGGTGCAGTCTCAGCCTTCTGCAGATACCGAGCCGTCAGATGATAACGTTGATAAAGATGCACTCGTTCATACTGATGTAGAGAAAAATCCAAAAATTTAACCTTTATCCTCTTCTCTGTTCATTATGTAATGATGAGCTTTCGTTAGATAATAATCGTGTCTATAGATACGGCCTTTATGACTTTTAGGAGATGCATCCATGACCATGGCTTTACTTGTTGCGGCATTACTGATGGGGTTTTTTGGCTCGCCGCATTGTTTGGGTATGTGTGGCGGTCTTGTGACGGCATTTGGTCTGTCTATGAAAGATGTCAGCCCTACTAAACGCCGCGCGCTGGTGGCCACCTATCATCTTGGCCGTCTAACCAGTTATGCATTATTGGGTTTGGTCGCAGGACTTATTGGTGTCACGGTACTAGCGCCATTGATGCAGGGCAACAGCATGCCGCGCATCTTGTTAGGACTGGTGCTAGTATTCGTCGGTGTTACCATGCTTGGCGCGCCGTTTTTAACAAAGCTTGAGCGTTTTGGCATGCGCTTTTGGCAGTATCTTAGCCCGCTGCGTCAAAAGGTATTTCCACTCAATACTTTTCCGCGCGCACTAACAGCAGGTTTGCTTTGGGGCTTTTTGCCTTGCGGTTTGGTATACGGCGCTCTACTGATTGCTGTCGTCGCTCACAACCCATTAAGCGGTGCCGCATTGATGTTTATATTCGGCTTGGGAACCATACCGATGCTAGTTGCAACACACGAGACAGTTGGCTGGTTACGTGACAAAATTGGTCGTTTTCGCTTAAGGCAGTTAAATGGTGCGGTGATGGTACTCTCAGGTTTGGCAGTTGCTGTCGTTCCTATGGTCATGGCAAATATGCATGGCGGGCATGGTGGTGGACACGCACAGATGGATCATAGTAGCCACTCTGCTATGATGTCTGAGACAGATGCTCATGACATGGATCAGATGAATCACGATATGACGCCAGCTATGGATCATGATATGCAAGACATGGATGATCATATGGATCATAGCATGCACGATATGGACGATGACACCACCTCCATGCATCATGCTCAATAATTTCTAACACATAATTTGAGTACTGCATGGACTTTACCAAGCGTACAAAAGACCCTTAATATCAAAAATGATATTAAGGGTTTTATTGGTTAAGTGATATCTATTTATAGCAATTATTCCTGCCACTGCTCAAGCGCAAACTTGGTCTCTAAATGCTTCTCTAATGCTGGTATATTAAATGCGTCATCTTCACTGACAAAGCTAATGCTAATGCCTGTTTGCCCAGCGCGTCCCGTACGACCAATACGATGGACATAATCATCTGGTTGATCCGGCAAGGTATAGTTGACGACATGACTGATATCATCGACATGGATACCGCGCCCTGCAACATCTGTCGCCACTAAGATAGACGCGTGACCATCTTTAAAACGCTGCAAGTACTTCTCACGTTTTTGCTGAATCACATCACCTGAGAGCATCACAATCTTATGTGCTTGACGCAGTTTATGATAGAGACGCTTGACTTGATCTTTGCGATTGGCGAATACAATGACCTTTTCAACAGCCTCATCACTAATAATACGCTGCAGGGCTTCGAGTTTTTGATCTTCTGTCAGTAAGTAAAAGTGCTGATCAACCAATTCGCTGGTTTTGTGTTCTGGCTCGATTTCCACAAACTGCGGCTCATGCAACCAGCGATACGCCAAATTCATCACATCTTGGTTAAAAGTAGCAGAAAACAGTAAGCTTTGACGGTCTGTATTGGCGGGCATACGACCTACTAAGCGCTTGATATCAGGGATAAAGCCCATGTCCAGCATGCGGTCTGCTTCATCCAAGACCAACACCTCTACTCGATCTAAATACACCATACCTTTATTGGCAAGATCAATCAGACGGCCAGGCGTCGCCACCAAAATATCAACGTATTGGCGCTCAAGCTCATGCTGCTGGGTTTCGTAATTGGTACCACCCATGATACAGACACTATGCAGCGACGTATATTTGGTCAATGCTATGCAGTCGTCAAATATCTGCTGAGCGAGCTCACGCGTTGGTGCCATAACGACTGCACGTGGCTCACCGAGATAGCGCTCTTCATCATGCGTAAAAGGACGTTTGAGTAACGCCTCCATAATAGTCAGCAAAAACGTTGCTGTCTTACCGGTTCCCGTTTGCGCCTGTCCGATGGCATCTTGATTTGCTAATGTATGCGGTAGTATTTTTGCCTGAATAGGCGTTAATTCAGTGAAGCCCAAATCACTCACGGCGCGTAATGTCGCGACTGAAAGTGGCAAATCAGTAAACGTTGTAAAATTACTCAAAAAAATATCCTTTTAAATTAGTTGCTTGTATTTTATCAATCACAAATCAGCTCACAATAAAGCTTTATACTGACATAAGCGTGACCAGTAGCAGTCGCAACATTATATCTATAGATAGCCGCTAGACATACGGGTACAAAAAAAGCCAAGCCCAATACCTGACCTACCAAATATGCTGCTGTTAACTCAACATGGGTAAGACAAGATGGGCTTGACTCAGTAGTATATCAGTAGTTCGTACAGACATTATAACTAAACCGCTTTAATGTCTGGATAGATTACTCTTCTATCTTTCTGACTTCTTCAGCTTGTAGGCCTTTCTCACCTTCTACGACACTGAACTCAACTTTTTCGCCATCTTTCAAAGAACGATAGCCATCACCCTGAATCGCGCGGAAATGGACAAAAATATCTTCTCCGCTGTCACGTTGAATGAAACCAAAGCCTTTTGAGTCATTAAACCACTTAACGATACCTTGCTCACGAGCTGACATAATATTACTTCCTAAAAAAGTTCGCTTAGCCCCAAATTCCTTTGCAACATTGCATATAAACGGGATCTAAGATGATGAAATCAAAAACTTAAAAGTACCAATCTAGCCACAGTCATCTTTAAAACGCTTATATAAAAGAAAGCCAATCTTGCAAACTATCTCTCATATCAATGACAGTAACAAACTTGCAATATTTATTGCATAAAAAATATCATAGCACGGGTTTTTAGCAACATAAAGACTTTTAACACGCTTTTTAATGCATGGGTGAGTTTTTCATGTAATTTTTTTATAACCCAGCCTACAAGCTGTTATTATAAAGGGATACGCTAGATCAGCTTGTGCAACCTATTTGTCATGCACACCTTATTCATTATAATAAATCATCCACATATTTAAATAGCAACAGAGATTACTATGACGTCCTCTTCTCCATCTACAGTAGTAGAAAATCCTGCTGACCAACACATCGATCAGACACTCAATCACAAACTGCTATTGGTGAATGGCGTCAACCTGAACTTATTGGGGAAGCGTGAGCCTGAAATTTATGGCCATATGACGTTGGTAGATATCGAAAAACGCTTGGTCGAACGAGCCGCTCAGCACGGCATTGAATTAACTTGTATACAATCAAACCATGAAGGCGATCTAGTAGATAAGATCCAACATTATGGCTTATTAGCAGACAAATCTGCCCAAGCTGATGCCATTATTATCAATCCTGCTGCATTTACCCATACATCAGTTGCACTACGTGATGCCCTATTGGCCACGCAAAAACCCTTTATAGAAGTACATTTATCCAATGTTCATGCGCGTGAGCCTTTCAGGCATCATTCCTATTTGAGCGATGTCGCAGTCGGTGTCATCTGTGGTTTGGGTCATATGGGTTATGAGATGGCATTAGATTACTGGCTAAGCAATATTTATGCAGTCAAGACAAGCACTTAAGGTGTTGTTTGGTTTTATAGATTACGAGCTTTATTAGTAAAGTAAAACTTCTTATTTTTCACACACTTTGTTTTTCACACATTAGTCAAACAGTAATTGTCTGATGAAAATAATAGAATTATGGCTGAGCAAACAATCCACTATATGGTGATATGAATGGCAAAAACGTCCGGAAAGCGCTTTATGAAACTCGCTGGCATGACAGCAAGTATTGCCGGCAAAGCAGCTAAGAACTCGTTTAAGCATCTCTCGAGTGACGAAGAGAAACGTCTGCAGGCTCGCTCAGACTTGATGCAAGACGTGGGTATCCAGATTGCCGAGACATTGGGTGAGATGAAAGGTGCGGTGATGAAGGTAGGACAGATCGCCTCACAGTACAAAGACGTTTTTCCACCTGAGGTTGCCACTGCCCTAGAAAAACTCCAAAAAGATGCCCCGCCAATGCCCTATGCGCAAATACGTGCACAAGTTGAGCGTGAGCTAAAAGCACCTATAGCAGAGTTGTTCAGTGAGTTTGAAGAAATGCCGTTTGCTGCCGCATCTATCGGACAGGTGCACAAAGCTACTTTGTTATCTGGACAAAGAGTCGTGGTCAAAGTCCAATACCCTGATGTGGATGAAAACTGTGATAGTGATCTCAAGCAAGTCCGTATGGCACTAAAGATTGCAGGCGTGCTCAATATGAGTAAGCAGTTGCAGGAGCAACTCTTTAACGAGATTCGCCAAAGCTTACATGATGAGCTGGACTATACCAAAGAAGCTTATAACCTACGTGTGTTTGGCGCTTTTCATGCAGATGATGAAGGCCTTATCATCCCTAAAGTCATCAGCAGCCATTCTTCCAGACGGATTCTGACCTTAACCGAAGAGATGGGAGAGACATTGACTGTCGCTGCGACATGGGACAATGACATTAAACAAAAAATAGCAGAGCGCCTGTTTCATTTTACCGCAGGACAGTTATTTGGCCTCTACCGTATGCACTGTGACCCACATCCAGGCAACTTTGCTTTTCGTCATGACGGCAGCGTCGTGGCTTATGATTTTGGTGGTATCCGTAGTTACAGTGATAGCGAAGTTCAATTGTTCCGTCGTTTCGCCAAACACGCTATCAAAGGCGATGTGACCGCACTTGAGCAAGACCTCGTCGCCTTAGACATTCGCCGTGACGATGATAAAAACATCCCTGGCGAGTTTTATGAAAAATGGCTATCCATTGGCCTCAAGCCATTATCTATCAGCCCGTATCAAGAAGGTGCGTTTGATTTTGGCAGCAGTCAGATACATCATGATGCCATTGCGCAAATGCGTACCTCGTTGAAATACTTTGGCCAGTTTCAGCCCTCTGCCACAACGATGATGCTAGATCGCACTATATCCGGACAATATTGGAACTTGGTAAATCTAGGCGTCGAGACTGATCTCTCGCCGCTGGTTGATGAGTACATTGAGGTATAAATAAGAGAACCATCGGTAGTGATATAAAGCCTATCACTACCCATCATTAAATGTGGAGCGCGTGCCCGCAGCGGTCGCAAAAGTCTGCGCCCACTGCATGACCGAATTTACCACAGTTGGGACAAGTGACAGGATTTAGCTGTGGGCGCATATTACGAGCCAGCTCAGAGGTAAAAATACCGGTCGGTACGGCAATAATCGAATAACCTGTGATCATAACCATGGTTGCAATCGCTTGGCCCAATGGCGTCTTGGGCGACATATCACCATAGCCAACCGTTGTCATCGTGACGACCGCCCAATAGATAGACAATGGAATACTAGTAAATCCGTTCTCAGGCCCCTCTACCACATAAATAATTGAACCAAAGATGGTTACCAATAGCACAAGCGATAAGAAAAAGACCGTAATTTTCTGCTGACTGGTCTTAAGTGCAGAGGCCAAAAAACCTGCCTGTTGCATATAGGCTTTTAGTTTGAGGACACGGAATACACGTAAGATACGCAGTACTCGTATGACTAGTAGATACTGCACACCTACAAACAGTAAGCTCAGATAGCTTGGCAAAACAGACAGCAAATCCACTATCCCAAAAAAGCTAAACGCATAGCGCAAACGATTGGGTGCTGAAAACAACCTGAGCGCATACTCAATGGTGAACAGAATAGTAAAAAACCACTCTGCATAAAAAAACAACGTGCCATATTGCAAGCGCATGTACAACACACTATCAAGCATGACGACAGCAACACTGGCCAAAATCGCAATCAATAATACAATATCAAAGAGCTTACCCAAACGGGTATCTGTACCTTCGATAATGATATGCGTGCGGTTACGCAAGTGTGTTAGGGCTTCAGCGGTTGGTTGCTTCATAGAATCAGTAACTTTATAAAATCAATGGCTTGATAGCATTCCATGACTTAAAATGTGATGGATAAGGGCAAGTTGGTCAAAATAGTTAAAACTGGTTTATAATATTGCTCACTTATCACAGTGAATACAATCTATAATTTGCCACAGTGTAGCAAAAAAGCACTCTCAACAACATACAAATCGTTAACGTGCAAGTAGCGCTATTACCTTATATAGACAAAGTAATGATAGTATAAAACAAGGTGATCAGACATCGAAGGCTGTGATTCATCGCCTTTTTGCACATAAAAAATAATACGTAAACCTTAAGGATGTTATATGGCAGGCCATTCAAAATGGGCAAATATTAAACACCGTAAAGCCCGTCAGGATGCAGTAAAAGGTAAAATATTTACCAAAATTATCCGTGAAATCGTCTCAGCTGCCAAACAAGGCGACCCCGATCCTGACAAAAACCCGCGCTTACGTGCTGTTATCGAAAAAGCGCTATCGGTCAATATGACTCGCGACACAATCAACCGTGCTGTTGACCGTGGTACAGGCGGCGGTGATAATGAAAACATGGAAGAAGTCAGTTACGAAGGCTACGGTGTTGGCGGTGTAGCGGTACTGGTCGAAACCATGACTGATAACCTCAATCGTACCGTCAGTGAAGTCCGTCACGCCTTTACCAAATGCGATGGCAACCTCGGTACATCAGGATCTGTGGCGTATCTGTTTACTAAACGCGGCGAAATCACCTTTAATGATGTAAGCTTAGAAGATGAAGTCATGCTAGCTGCACTAGATGCGGGCGCCGTTGATATCGAAAACGATGGTGAAAGCTTGCTTGTCATCACTGAGTGGGAAACTTTCGGTCAAGTTCAAGACGCGCTTAACGCTGCTGGTCTTGTCTCTGACAATGCTGAAGTCACCATGTCACCATCTACCACGGCTGAAATCGACAATGTGGAAGATGCTGAAAAGATCCTAAAGATGATCGATATGTTAGAAGATGCGGATGATGTGCAAGAAGTTTATACTAATGTTAACTTCTCTGCTGACGTCATGGCGCAGCTTGAGGGATAGCTAGGACAGTTTCAGAGGTGCTTAGTAGTACTGAACTTTAGTATTATAAAACCAGATGGTGTCATACTGTCTGGTTTTTTGCTATTACAACGGCCTTTTATAACGGTTGTTTTTCTCATAGACGAGGCATATAATCACACAAAAATAGTAATAGTTATCATTTGCAAAGATGCAAATAACTAAGGACTTTTATATGAGTGTGACGCTTTCACCTTCTTATTCTACTACTACTGACGCTCCTACTCTGACAGACACAAACGCATCGCCTGTGTGTTCATTATTAGAGCTAAAGAAACGCCAGCCTGCCATTATTGACGAGATTGTTGCCAATCATCGCTTCGGTGAAATCGATGGTGCCATCAGCCAACGGCTCAAAGACTTAGGATTCTTGCCTGATACCTTGGTTCATATTGTTGCTAAAGGTCTGTTTGGTAAGCCGCCTTATGCCGTACAACTGAGTACGGGCGCTCAGTTTAGCTTACGTGCTGATGAGCTGATGAAAATCAAATGCCGCGCCATCACATCAGCGTAAAAACCCATGATCAATCTGCACAGATAACCCAGTCATCCTCTGCTTTATCCAAACAGCTTCCTCATATACATTCCTCCAGAAGCGATGCATAAGCTTATGTCCTCTTCAGTATCTATTCCAGTACCCATTCAACAAATAAAAGCCAGCACTGCACCTATCACACTAGCTTTGGTAGGCGCACCCAATTGCGGCAAAACTGCCACCTTCAACGTGCTAACAGGCTCTAAAGCCAAAGTAGCCAACTATTCTGGCGTCACCGTTGATAAGCGCAGTGCTGCTCTACTTGGTCATAGCAATGTCAATATTTTAGACCTGCCCGGCACCTATAGCTTAAAAACAGCCAGCCTAGATGAAGAAGTCACTCGTAAAGTGCTCTTCGGTCAAATGCCTGGCGAATCTGTCCCTGATGGGATTATTTTTGTGGCGGATGCCACCAACCTACGTATGTCGCTACGGATGCTACTTGAGCTAAAAAGCTTAGGCTTACCGATCATTGTCGCACTCAATCTGAGTGACGTGGCACATAGTCGTGGTCTGGTCGTAGATGAAGCGATATTATCTGATGAGCTGGGCGTACCTTTTGTCAAGACCGTTGCGATCAAGCGCAAAGGTTGTGAGCCGTTAATGAGATTAGCTGGTGAGCTGATCGAGTATATCTCTGGCAGCGACAAGCCTATCCATTTCTTTGATAGTGATAGCGACACGCATACTATGTATCAACAGGCTGATGATATTCTGAGCCGAGCCGTGACAAGTGCACAACGTTTGCCAAAATGGCATGAGCGGTTGGACCAGTTGACATTGCATCCCGTCATAGGGGTGGTTATTTTGCTGATGATCCTATTTGTCATCTTTCAGGCCGTCTATGCATGGGCCGCGCCGCTGATGGATAGTATCGAATGGTTGGTTGGTAGTGTGGGCACACTGCTGATGCAATGGTTACCAGATGGTATCTTACAGAGTCTTATCGTCGATGGCATTGTGGCTGGTGTGGGTAGCGTCGTGGTGTTCGTACCTCAAATCACATTGCTATTTTTATTCTTATTGATACTAGAAGACTCAGGATATTTACCGCGTGCCGCGTTTTTGTTAGATAATTTATTATCCAAAGTAGGACTATCTGGACGCTCATTTATTCCATTGTTATCGGGTTTCGCTTGCGCGGTGCCCGCTGTCATGTCTACTCGTACGATACCGAGCCATAAAGAACGCTTGATGGCCATTGCAGTACTGCCCATGTTGACTTGTTCGGCGCGTCTACCGATTTATGCCCTCATCATTGCAGCAGTGATACCCAGCCAAACGGTGCTTGGCATATTCAATTTGCAAGGCATTACTTTATTTATACTGTATGTTGCGGGCACATTATCAGCAGCGCTAGTTTCATGGTTATTCAAACGCTTTCATAGTGCAAAATCAGAATCGTCTGCTTTTCCTTTATTAATGGAACTACCAACCTATCGTATGCCCAATGTGAAGCATATCTCTGGTGAGCTTTGGGACAAAGTGAGTGCGTTTTTAAGAAAAGCTGGTACAGTGATTTTCACGCTATCTGTGGTGTTATGGGTGTTAGTCACTTTTCCATCTGCACCTGCAAATGCCGTTGGCCCTGCTATTGATTATAGCTTTGCTGGTATGCTTGGACACTTGATCGAGCCTATTTTTGCACCCATTGGCTTTACGTGGCAGATGTGTATTTCTTTGATTCCAGGACTGGCCGCGAGAGAAGTCGTGGTAGCAGCGTTGGGTACGGTATATGCAGTAGGCGGCGTGGGTGATGAAGCCATCAACCAAACGCTTATTCCTATTATTCATGCTCAATGGGGTCTGGCCACTGCTTTTGCATTCTTAGCCTTTTACGTATATGCCCCAATGTGTTTGGCAACCCTCGCGGTTATTCGCCGTGAAACTAAGTCATTGAAGCAGACCTTAGCCATTACTGGCTATCTGTTTGTGCTGGCTTATACGATGGCTTGGATAGTCTACCGCATCACGGGACAAATTTTTGGATTTTAAGGAGCTGATATGAATACATGGTTAGAATACTTAATTGTCTTTATCATCGTTGCCATCTCTGTCTATTATGTATGGACAAAGATTCTATTTAAGAAATCTCAAGGCTGCTCTAGCTGTAATAAATGCGCCAAATAGCCAAGATACAACATAGGAAAATAACCAAATAAAAAGCACCAAACCCGATTACAGGCTTGGTGCTTTTTTCTATATTTAAGAACTTAATGGATACAGCGCTATATTCGCTATTACGATCTACATTTAACCCCTTCGAGCGCTAGCAAGTACTCTTTTTTGTCCAGCCCGCCTGTATAGCCACCAAGCTTGCCGTCGCTCGCAATCACTCGGTGACAAGGAACAATGATACTAAAAGGATTTTTGCCATTAGCCTGTGCAACCGCACGGAACCCCTTTGGACTATCAACACGCTGCGCGAGGGTAGCATAGCTGATGGTTTCGCCATATTCAATCTCTTGCAGTGCCCGCCATACGCTTTGTTGAAACTCAGTACCCACAGAAAAATCCAAGGGCAAATCCAATATCTTACGTTTACCAGCAGCGTAATCTTTGAGTTGGAAAATCGTTTCTATCAATAAAGCCTGAGTAGGTTCTTTCATGCTTAGGCTATTACTGTCTATAAAAGTAAAATCTTCATCTGTCAGGCCATAATATTTTTTAAGCTTGGGAACGGATTTTGAGCTGTGCCAAGTATTACCGGGCAGCAGCCAGTTGGCTTCAACAAGCATAGGCCGACCATGCGCATTAGCACGGGCAATCAGCGTTAATTGATGTGACCCAAAAGCTGCTGTGGTAACTATCATAGCGTCTACTTCCTAAGTAATTATCAAATCAAAATATCTATCCAATTTTACTCTTTGTCATCTGTTTCGAACAAAGCAGCGACAAACTGCTTCGGACTAAAGGCACGCAAGTCATCAATCGACTCACCCACACCAATATAGCGAATAGGTACATCTGTCGTTTCGGCAATGTTAAACACCACGCCACCTTTCGCAGTACCGTCTAGCTTCGTAATGGTGATACCTGTCAATGGTACAATCTTGTTAAATAGCTCAACTTGGTTAATGGCATTTTGACCCGTACCAGCATCGAGTACAATCATACCTTCATGCGGGGCACTTGGATCGGCTTTACGCATCACGCGCACCACTTTCTCTAACTCTGCCATTAAATGTGTCTTGTTTTGCAGACGGCCAGCAGTATCGGCTATGAGCACATCGATATTTTTTGCTTTGGCTGATTGCATGGCATCAAAAATGACAGAAGCACTATCAGAGCCATGGCCTTGTGCCACCACAGGAATATTATTGCGCTCGCCCCAAATCTGTAGCTGCTCGGTGGCAGCCGCGCGGAAAGTATCACCTGCCGCCAGCATGACTGATTTACCCTCGCCTTGTAAGCGCTTGGCAAGCTTACCGATAGTTGTGGTTTTGCCCACACCATTGACGCCCACAACTAAGATAACAAATGGTTTTTTGCTGGTATCAATCACCAGCGGCTCAACTTTTGGCGTTAAGATATCAACCAGCTCACTTTGCAAGGCTTTATATAATGAGTGTGCATAAATCAAGTCACCACGGGCAGTCTGTTCGGTGAGACTCTTGATAATACGGTTGGTCGCGTTAACACCGATATCGGCTACCAATAGTTGATCTTCGACCTCTTCTAATAGCTCGTCATCGATCTCTTTACCACCGATAAGAATACTTACCATGCCTTCGGCCAAATTTTTACGTGACTTGCTCAGCCCCGTCTTCATACGGTTAAACCAGCTGCCTTTTTTCTTATTTTCTGGTGACTCTTCAGCAGTTTCTTGCGGCGTAGTCGCTTGTACATTACTGCTAGCAACTGGACTCACGCTTGGTGTATCACCCAATTGCTCTTGTAGTGGCATGGCAGGAATGGTTGTCGCAGTATTAGGTTTGCTCGTAGTGCCTGTCTCTTTAGCGCTTGAAAAGCTCTCAGAGGTACCTTTAGGGACGTTATGCTCTTCTGTCATAACAATTGGTGTGGCCAAAGCAATATTTTCTGCTGCCTGATTGTTTGAGACGTCTCTATTTGCCGTATTATCCTTTTGTGGCGCAGCGCGCTCTGTTTCATCAATAATGGGTACAGATTGCGCCGGTAAACTGGGTAAGGTAATATCATCGTCATCTAAGTCATCAAGACCATCATCAAGGTTGATGACCACACGGTTGCTATTGTTTGGGTTATTCATAAGTTTGCCCTAAAAGTTATCGCTATTAATTATTTGTTTATTGTAAATGGATTTTTAGATTGTCATAAGCTTGCCAGCGACATGACCATGGATTTTAGCCTATTTTAGCATAATTCAAGTCGCGCTCAGCCCTTACCATAGCAGACTGTCATCAAAAATTATCTGTCTAAAAAATAACATAATGATTTGAGAAAGTTTTGCTTAAGGTTTGGACACAAAATTCTGACTTGTTCCTTGTCAGACTTCGCCTACTCTACCAAGACTCATTCAAAAATCCTTATTAGGAAACGCTCATGTCATCACTCTCTAAACACTATAAAAGCATTGCCAATATCAGTGTGGCGATTTTGCTAACGACAACTGTATTATTTGTGGCAGGTTGCAATACCACGCAAGAGTTCAGACCGACCGCTAGTGTCATGGTTGGCGCACAGACATCACTGTGATGAACTGTGTTGCTATGATTACGTCCATCACTCCAGTCATTATTTTATATAAGTAGACCATACCATGTCATTGTCTTTACCACTACCTACCACGCCATTACGCATTGCATGTGCTTTAGCGATGGCGACATCACTTGCTGCTTGCCAAACCAGTACGATGCCTACTAACTCTGTAGCGCCTGCTACAAACGCAATTACTACAAAAGGCTTGTCTCAAAGTACTGTAGATAAAAATACAACGAGCAAAGAAACTCAGCCATCTGCATTGACAATGGACATGTCGGGTCGGCATGAATATCAACTAGAAAATGGCCTAAAAGTGGTCATAAAAGAAGACCACCGTGCACCCGTCGCCATGACCCAGATTTGGTATCGGGTGGGCTCGGCAGATGAGCCACTGGATAAAGGCGGTATCTCTCACTTACTTGAGCATATGATGTTTAAAGGTACTGCTGATGTATCAAGTGATGACTATGAGCGGTTGATTGCCAAGTTTGGCGGGGTTAACAATGCCTTTACTAGCTATGACTATACGGGCTACTACGAGCTATTTCCTGCCAACCGTATGCCATTGGCGTTAGAGCTTGAAGCAGATCGAATGAAAAACCTCACCTTCAATGACAAAGAGTTTGCCAAAGAGCACCAAGTGGTCATGGAAGAGCGACGTCAGCGTACTGATGACAATCCCCTTGCCAAAGCTTACGAATCCTTTCGTTTGCTAGCATTGCCTGACAGTCCAAAGGGCGAATCTGTCATTGGGCCTATGAATGAGCTAGAATCCATCAAGCTCTCGGATTTAAAAGACTGGTACAAGACATGGTATGCACCCAATAATGCTACCTTAGTCATCGTCGGCGATGTGCAACCACAAGAAGTACTCACTCAAGTCAAACGCTATTTTGGTGAGCTGGCGCCAAGTAACGTACCCAAACGTAACGCTGTCACTCAAAAAGGCTTTCGTGGTTATCAAAAAGTAGACTCTGAGCAAGCAGTGCAAGTGCCTGTTTTACTAATGGGTTACAACGTACCTAGCCTAGTAACAGCAGGCGCAAATAATGAAAAACAGGCTTACGCCCTCTCGCTTGCTCAAGACGTACTCGATGGCGGTCTATCTGCACGCTTGGAGAGTCGACTGATCCGTGAGCAAGGTCTGCTGACCACGGTTGGTACTTCTTACGATTTGTTAGATCGCGGCGATGGGCTATTTATGATTCAAGCGACACCACGTGAAGGTGTCAGTTTAGAACAAGCGCAACAAGCCATAATATCAGAGATAGAAAAACTCAAAACAGACCCGATTGCCGCTGATGAAATCAGTCGCGCCAAGACCAATGCCGTCACTGGCCTAGTGTATGCACAAGATAGCATGGAAGGACAAGCTCGTATGATCGGCTCACTACAATCTATCGGGCTAGATGACAGATTACTTGCTAAGTTACCAACCAAACTAGATGGTATCAGTGTCGCTGACATTCAGGCTGCCAGTAAGAAATATTTGGTTAAGGACAACTTAACGGTGATGCATATCGTGCCCCCAAAAGAGAACTCTACCAAAGCACAATAAATGCTGCCTGTTATCAAAACGTCTCATAAAAGCGACGATATAACCGTATTCTTAATAAGAAGAACATCATGATTCAGAATAAATATGACTCTCAAGCAAGACAAAAATCTTTGAGTACTGCTTTGCCCTCTACATCATCTAGTCTCTCATTTAAAAAGCTATCATGCCTTAGTACCAGCGTAGTTTTTGCGTTGAGTATATTGGCTAATACTGCTCAGGCCGACACTACAGGCGCTGAAGATTACCGAGCCCCTACTGCTGTTGATGCAAGTGCACCTATTGCAGCCTTATCTAAACTTACCAGTATTGATGATGCCAAATCTTTAAAAGTCACAGTACCAACGATTCAAGAGTTTAAGACCAAAGCTGGCGTCCCTGTCATGTTCGTTCAGACCACAGCCTTACCGATCGTCGATGTGGACTTACGTTTTAACGCTGGTAGTGCCCGTGATGGCAGTATCAACAAGGACGGTTTTGGCATCGCCAACATGACCGCAACGATGCTTGAGCAGGGCTCCAAAAGCTTAGATGAAGATGCATTCACGCGTGCTGTTGAAACGCTAGGCATCAATCTGGGCAGTAGTGCCTATAAGGATATGTTCATTGTTTCGCTACGCAGCTTATCAGACGATAAACACCTTCTGCCAGCTGTTGATTTGATGACGCAAATGGTGAGTGAGCCTACGTTTAATGACGAGGTATTAGCGCGTAATAAGTCACGATTACTCGTTGGCTTACAGCAGCAAAAACAAGACCCTGGCAGTCTTGCCAGTATTGCCTTTGATAAGGCTTTATATGGCAGTCATCCATATGCTCATCCCTCAGTCGGTACGCTAGAAAGTGTGCCAACTATCCAGAAGCAACAGCTGATAGACTTTAAAAATCGGTATTTAGTAGCGGCAAATGCCTCTATCGCCATGACAGGCAATCTGACCTTGGTACAGGCGAAAAAACTGGCTGAGGATATCACGACTAAACTGCCTGCCGGTCAAGCGGCCGCTGAGTTACCTGAGCCTAAACCTCTCACTAAAGCGCAGCATATTCATATTCCCTTCCCAAGTACCCAAACCACCGTACTGATGGGACAATTAGGCAGTAAACGTGCAACCAATCCAACAGCCCAGCAGCAGCAAACCAATTTTGCGGTTGGTAACGAGGTAATGGCAGGTGGTGACTTTAACGCCCGTTTGATGACTGAGATTAGACAAAATCTGGGGTACACCTACGGTATTTCAGGATCAATGAATCCGATGCTAGCCCGCGGGCCTTATCAGATTGGTTTTTCAACGCGCAATGACAAAGCACGTGCGGCAATCGATGCAAGCTTAGAGGTTGTTGATGACACGTTAGAAAAAGGAGTCACTCAGGACGAGATACGCCTGACCAAAGACAATCTCAAAAATAGCTTCCCGATGGGTTTTGCGAGTAACGCAGGGATCAATGGGTTGTTAGGAATGATGAATTTCTATCAATTGCCAAACACTTACTTAGCGGATTATGTAAACCGTATTGATCAAGTCACGCTTTCAGGGGTCAATAAAACGCTGCGCGATACCTTAAATCCGGATGACTTTTTAATCGTGACAGTTGGGCAAGACGATCCTTGGAAGGAAACCGAAGCGACGACAAAAACGACCAAATAATAAGGGGAAAATCAGTTGGGGAAAATTCACTTAATTAGATAATGAATAGCATGAGTGATGAGCAATTCAGTATGCCCGACTCATCACTCATGTGCTTATTATCTTGTGACTGACTTGTGATATCAAAAAAGACTACGAATACTCTTTATCAGAAATGGTCATTACGATGTCGTAATTGAGGTTTTGAGGCTTATAGGTGGCACCATTATAGCTCAGTCGAATGATATGCTTGTCGTAAGACGTGACCTCATAACCGCCATTAGCAAAGTCATGTAGCGCGGGGACTATAAGTAATGCCTCGATTTGGCGATTGTTGGTGGCGACTGAAATATGCTGACCCTCTCGAGGATATAGGAAATAGTCACAATAATCGTTTACCATCACTTCTGCAACACGCTCAATGACCTGACTACCCTGCGCTTCTTCTATCAATTTTGGGCATACATCAGCGCGCTCTGAGGCCAAACGAGCATAAGAGTTTCTAATACCGTCTTCAATATTTTCAGAATTTTGTGCGATGCTATCACGTGTTAGCGCAGCTTTATCTGTCACCAACGAGCTTTTTTCAGAATAGGGTTCTGGACTGCAGGCACTCACCAGTAATATGGAAAATGATGCCGTGCCTATTAACATAGTGTAAATATATTTTGAGCGAAAAAAACGTTGTTTCCTTTCATTCGATTTACTGCATCTTGCGACTGCTGACTGCTGCTTTGTCATAAATCCCGCTTATAATAACCGTGATCTTCTTCCTTGAAGAGCGATAAGGATATAAAGATAATTGATAAACATGCCATTATTAGAACATGAAATCCTAATTCCAAACAATTTTTTGGTGAACTTGCGCGTCTAGCCAATTCATCCTATTAATCATTTAGCTTTAAAATTTATAAGCGATATTATACTGTTTCTAGTTTTTTTATTGTCACTAATTTGAAGGTATGCTTGCTTATGACGCGTTAACCCTTAGCTATCTAATAGCGACAAGAAGAGCTACTACTGGCATGGTTGAAACCCCATTTACGATAACCATCAGTATCGAGATGAATCGCACCCGTGGCATATAAACCCAAGCCAAAGTTGTAAGACTGTCCTTGATATTGCCAAAACTGGCACAGGCCATCCTGCATCGTACTGAGGCGCCATAGGTTGTCTTCGTACTCTGGCACCCAAATATCCATGGCACTTGCATTCATATGCTTGCTACTGCCAGCACCGCCAGCACAGTCGTTCAGCCCAGGGCTACGGTATACCGAGCGTATCTCGGTGCTCAAAGGTAAAACTCCTTGGTTTTTTAGTTCGCTATAGAGACGTAGGGTCGGTACAATATTGGCCCATAGCTCTTGCGGTGGCAGCTGATAAGGCTCATAACCGCATTTGCCCCAGCTGCGCGCGGTGGTAAGCAGCTGAGACAGTGGTGGTACATTTTGTGCACCCACACGCGCGCTCAAATAGCGCTGATATTCAGCTACTTGCCTAGCACGGTAACTATTGCTGTTAAGCCATGCATTAAAGTCCATGCTCGTAAGATCGTTATTAGCACTATTATAGGTATTATTCGCTGTGCTGTAGCTGTTATTGCGGTAAGTTGTATTATAAGTCGGTCTTCGTTGATTCACATTGACGCGTTTGTTTTCCTCGATGGATAAACTGGCATCAATTTCAAAATCACGCTGCTTTTGTGCAATCAAGCCTTGCATACTATCGCCATTTGATGCATTTGCGCCACTTAACATAGTGACACCAGGGCGCTGACTAAAGACATTGTTAGAAGGCGATATATAAGCATTGCTAGTGTCGCCACTGCCTTGACGCACTTCGATACGGCGTTCACTATTATCACTGATGATAGCGGCATGAACACTAATGCTACTCATACAAACAACCAGTGCAAGAATAGGCTTCTGGATTTGTCCATAGTTATGGTTTTTTGATTTTATCATTGCAGGAATCTACCGCTAAAAACGTTTTATCGATACTATCAAATTTTCAGCAGGCAGGCTAAACTATCGCCTCTAATCTGAGGCAGGATATTCGTAATTAACACTTATCCTTATCACTTTTATAATTCAGTGACTTTATTGCCTAGATGTTAAGTATCTGCTTGTTTTTTTTGTCCGTGAGCTTATATTAAAATAGAGACCGTCAAATACTCATCACATATTTTATATGAGACAGCTTAGATAACCTCTCCCTTTTACTTCAACTGCTAGCCAAACTTTGCCTATGTCTTCTAACCCGCAATACCGTTTTTCACGTCAGAGCCATCACTTAGGCCAAAGTCATGCACCGACGATCTGGCAACGTATTCACATCGATCCATGGTTGACCTTGCTTCTGTTAACAGTTTGCTGCATTGGCCTGACAATTTTATATAGTGCTGCCAGTCAAGACGTTGGCATGGTCATACGTCAGATGGTGAGTTACGGTGTGGCATTCACCGTGATGTTTGCGATGGCACAAATACCGCCAAGTCTTTACCGTACCTTTACGCCTATATTTTATGTGTTAGGGCTTATATTGTTGGTATTGGTTGATATCATCGGTGAAGTGCGTATGGGTGCTCAGCGTTGGATCAACTTGCCTGGGTTTGGCAGTGTGCAGCCGTCTGAATTTATGAAGCTTGGTATGCCGATGATGTGTGCTTGGTTTTTATCCAAGCGTGATCTTCCGCCATCACCGTCCAGTATCGCCATTACTCTGGCATTGATTATCGTACCCGTATTATTGATTGCAAAAGAGCCTGATCTTGGTACTTCGCTTTTAGTCGCTGCCAGTGGCATTTTTGTGCTGTTCTTAGCTGGATTGTCTTGGCGCTTGATTTCTGCTGCTGTGATTTTAGCGATACCTTTTATTGCCTTTGCTTGGAACTTTTTGTTACATGATTATCAGCGTACGCGCGTCCTAACCCTACTCAATCCTGAAGCCGATGTGCAAGGTGCTGGATGGAATATTATCCAATCAAAGACCGCTATTGGTTCAGGTGGTCTCACTGGTAAAGGGTATTTAGAAGGCACACAGTCGCATCTGCATTTTTTACCAGAAGGCCATACTGACTTTATTATTGCAGCTTTCTCTGAAGAATTTGGTTTACTAGGTGTCATGCTACTGATGTTTATTTACTTTTGCCTTTTGTCGCGTGCCCTATATATCGCTTTCACCCATCCTGACGTTTATAGCAGGCTGCTTGCGGGCGCTATTGCCATGTCTTTCTTCGTTTATATATTCGTCAATGTCGGTATGGTTGGTGGTATTTTACCTGTTGTTGGCGTACCCCTACCTTTCATCAGCTATGGTGGTACCGCTATTGTGACTTTGATGGCAGGTTTTGGTTTATTGATGTCAATTCACACTCACAAGTCTGGATAAAAACACTTAAAATCAATATCTTATATATAAAATATTAGTAAAGTATCATTGAAATATGACAAACACACATCATTTATATCTCTCAAAAACATTGAGTATAAAATAAAGCACTATCGCATGATTATTAATAAAAAAGTTTAGATTACGTCAAAATGTGAGCGATTTTTCTACTATTAATATTTTGTTACTTTTAATAGATACTACATAATCCCCAGTCATGATCAGCCTATTAAAAGGCTGTCATAAGACATAAATCATTGTTATTTAATTACTTGTATCATACTGTCATTGATAGTGATTTTTTTAACAAAAATGAATTGTAAATCAGAGCTGAAATATTTTATTCCTTGTTTTTTACAAAAAATTGCGTTAACCTCGTTTTACTGTACTTTGATACATAACCCGTACATAGCCACTAACAAACTTTGCATTTAATTATACTTTGGTTGTAGATTGGTCGTATAGTTAGCATCTTGTAGATTTCAGACTTTCAAATACACTACTTAATTAACGGTTTAATAACAAAGCATCACGCAAAAACGTTTAAACCCTTCATTAATTTAGCAATACCAGAAAGTTTGTATATCGGAAGTTTTATAGATACGACATATAGTGACATTGGTACTTACTCTCTAAGTTAAATATAAGTACTCAATGAATATCGCTGACTATCATTTAAGCATGTCCTAAGTAACTACGGTCATTACTACCACTACTTATGATCATAAAATGAAAAATTACCATATATTGAAACCTATAAGAGTCTCGACTTAAATATTAATCGCTATAAAAACAATAGATTAATATGAAGATTCTAGAGTTTGATTCACTGTTAGATTGGTCTAACGCTGTCATACTCAATCTAAAAAATTTAGAGTTAGGTTTTAGTGTATAAGTTATAGAGGTATTTATGAATAAGCGTTTATCTGGTTTACTTACTATGTCGGCAGTTTTATTCGCTGGCTCTGCAGTTGCTACAAATGTAAATGCTGTAGAAGCAAAAACCTCCCTTGCAATGATCTCGCAAGATAACGCCTCCCATATCGATCGTGTACTTGGTGAGCTTAGCCGTCAGCATGATGGTGCATCAAGTTTGGTCAAATCAGCACGTCAGCCTACTTCATTAGCGCTTAGTAGCTCACTATTAGCGAGTGATACCACTCAAGTTACCAATGATGAAGATGTGTTAGAGCGCCTAACTGCAGTGGCCTCCAACTCTGTCAGTAAATTTAAGCAAACTGGTCTTGCCTCTTGGTATGGTCGTAAGTTTCATGGTCGCAAAACAGCCAGTGGCGAAACCTTTGATATGAATGGTTTGACTGCGGCGCATCGCTCACTACCGTTAAACTGCTATGTTAAAGTCACCAATAAAACTAACGGCAAGAGCGTTGTGGTAAAGGTCAACGATCGTGGCCCATTCCATGGCAACCGTGTTATGGACTTATCTTATGGCGCGGCTAAGCGTTTAGGTATCACAAACAAAGGTGTTGGTAACGTTTCTATTGAGCGTGTTTCAGGGCCATAATTTTAGACAATCTATACAAAGTAAATACTAAAAGCGCCTAACTTATCATGAGTTAGGCGCTTTTTTGATAACATCCTTTATACTTCCTGAGACTATCTATAACTCAAACGCACTTTCGATAGCATCGTCAAGACGTTCAACAGCAATCACATTAATTCCTTTAAATTGAGGCGCGTCTTTAGCAGGTGCATTGGCCTTTGGAATAATCGCATGTTTAAACCCATGCTTCATCGCTTCTTTTAAACGCTCCTGACCGTTGGGTACTGGACGGATTTCACCAGATAAACCGACCTCACCAAACACTGCTAATGACGATGGTAATGGCTTTTCTTTGATACTTGAGGCGCATGCCAATAACACTGCCAAATCAGATCCAGTCTCTATGACTTTGACGCCACCAACAACGTTGACATAGACGTCTTGTCCACTGGTATGAATGCCACCATGACGATGCATCACTGCTAGTAGCATGGACAAACGCTGGAAATCCAAACCCAATGCCATGCGTCTGGGCTGTCCTTGGGAGTCATCCACCAATGCTTGCACCTCAACCAGTAACGGCCTAGTCCCTTCACGGCTAACCATAACGACAGATCCAGCAACGGGCTTATCATAACGGCTCAAAAATATCGCTGATGGGTTGGCAACTTCTTTGAGCCCCATGTCAGTCATTCCAAAAATACCCAGCTCATTAACCGCGCCAAAACGGTTTTTGACCGCACGAATCATCCGAAAACGTGAGTCAGACTGACCTTCAAAATACAATACCGTATCGACCATATGCTCAAGTACACGTGGGCCTGCTAAAGTACCCTCTTTAGTCACATGGCCCACTAAAAATAGCGCTGTGCCTGTTTGCTTCGCATAGCGCGTTAAAATCGCGGCAGACTCCCTGATTTGACTGACGCCGCCTGGTGCAGAATTGATGGCGTCAGTATAAATAGTCTGGATAGAATCAATAATAGCAATGGCTGGCTGCTCTTGGGTCAAGGCCGCACAAATGGTTTCCACATTGGTTTCTGCGAGTACGCGAAGTCTATCAGCAGGTAAATCTAAGCGTTTGGCACGCATAGCTACTTGTGCAAGTGACTCTTCGCCAGTCACATAAAGCGCGCTACCTGCCAAAGAATCGGCACGTGCCATATTAGTCGCTGTCTGCAACAATATGGTTGACTTACCAATACCAGGGTCACCACCGATTAGTACGACAGAACCAGCTACCAATCCACCACCCAGTACACGATCAAACTCACTAATGCCTGTTGGCAAGCGTGTGTCTAACGTCACACTGACTGCGTTAAGTGGCATAACTGCGCTGTGAGTGCCAGAATAGTTACCAGCTGGTGCAGCAGTACTACGAGAAGTGGATCGGCTGGCATTAGGCTTGGCGGCACCTTTATTATGATGCGGCATACTGACATTTGGCGCTTCTACCAAACTATTCCATTCGCCGCAATCAGTACACTGCCCTGCCCATTTGCCAAAATGTGCACCGCAATGCTGACAGACATAACTGCTTTTATTTTTTGCCATGAATGATGAGCCTTATTCAGATGATTAGTCGAGAATAATGAATAGAATATCGTACGCTCTTTGATGAGTGGGAATGTAAGAGCATTTGTCGTGATCAGCCAGTTGGGAATATCGAAAGCTGTATTTGATAGAAGGGAGAACGCTAAGCGTAGGTTATTCTAAATATAATGAAGATGTTGACTGCTGGCTTTATAAGTTAGTCGCAATACTAAAACCAGCAGTTCGTGTAGATAAAAATATAAGTAAAAAATGATTTAGCGCGGCGGGCTATACTTGAAAATCTTTACCTAAGTAAACAGATTTCACCAGATCATTTTCTAAGACTTCAGATGAAGTACCTTCAGCAATGATAGCCCCTTCTGAAACGATATAAGCCTTTTCACAGATGGCTAACGTATCACGAACATTGTGGTCAGTGATTAAGACACCTATACCACGATTTTTCAGTGTCAAAATAACATCCTTGATATCGCCAACAGAAATGGGGTCTACACCGGCAAATGGCTCATCCAGTAAGATAAATTTAGGATCCGCTGCTAGCGCACGAGCAATTTCACAGCGACGACGCTCGCCGCCTGACACACTCATTCCAAGTGAGGTACGTACATGTTCTAAATGGAATTCGCCAATCAGTTTTTCAAGCTCTTGCTGCTGCTCAGCTTTACTTAATTCTGTACGAGTCTGCAAAATAGCCAATATATTGTCTTCGATAGATAATTTACGGAAAATCGACGCTTCTTGCGGCAAATAACCAATGCCAGCACGAGCACGCTCATGCATAGCGTATTTAGACAGATCCATTTTTCCTAGAGTAACACGGCCCTTATCCATATTGACCAGTCCCACCACCATGTAAAAACTGGTTGTTTTACCAGCGCCATTCGGGCCTAGCAGCCCAACAACTTGGCCTTGCTCGACAGAAAACGAGACATCTTTGACTACCCAGCGCTTGCCGTAACGTTTACCCAAGTTTTGCATAGTCAAGCGAGCGACAGGCGCCGTATTGCTATTTGATACTGAAGAATCTATATTTTTATTGTCACTCATAGCTTACTCTTGCTTTCACGATATTCGTATACTCAGATATTACCAAAAACCTATTTATGCTTTGGTTGGCCAAATTAGCGTACGCCACTTTGGTTGGTATTATTGTTTGGTGGAAATACCAACTCTACTCGCTGATTACCGCCAGCGGTCGCTTCTACATCACCTGCTTTTAGACTATAACGAATGACATTACCAGCAAAACTTGCCCCATTCTGAACCAGCTTGGCATTTCCTGTTAATGTGATAATGCCAGATACCGCGTTGTAATCAATCTTGTTTGCCTGACCTTTTGCTAAGCCTTTTTCTTGCGTGACAACCTGCTGCATAGTGGCTGGACGACCCGTCGCTACGGCTGAATTAATGCTGCGCTGCTGCGAGAGATTGACTGTGATATTGTCCGCAGTCATTTTAAAAGTGCCTTGAGTAATGATGACATTACCTGAGTAACTAGTAACGCCAGTACGCTCACTATAAGTGGCCTTGTCCGCTAGCAGTTTGATTTGCTGATTGGCATCTGATGGCAGTGCATGGCTATACAATGGTAGGGCTAACAACATAAACGTTGGAACAACACGTAGCTTATGTGAGCAGATTGATGCGCATAAAGTAGGCAAAAATTTAGATTTCATATAATAACTCGTTTCATAATTGGTGATAGGATTTGCAAACTTCATGCTAGCTGCTGTTTTAATGTCGTAAAAAGCGCTAGTTTAAAATAATGCTTTGTCTTGACGATCAGCGGGCGTAAAAGCGACAGCCACTTGCCCAAACTCATATTCACCCGTTTCCAGATTGGCGGTCATGCTGGATGCTTCAAAACGATTCAGCCCTTGTTCAATTTTGACAGGCTCGTCGCTATACACTTGACCAGACTTTGTATTGCCTTTTAGGGTACTACCAGTCACTTTTATTGGCTCAATATCAGACGCCTCTTTATTACCTTCGCTAACCAGTGTAAAGCCACCTGATAAGCTCAACTCCCCTGTTTGCTGACTGATGGCTGCACTACCTGCTTGAATACGGTAGCGCTGATCTGTTGACGGCTCCCAATTCATCGTGATGCCTGACATCTCATCCTGATTGGTTTCAGGATTATGCGTCAAAGACTCAGCAGTAAGTTCATACTCTGTTTCACCTTGCTCATTTGTCTGAACTGCTTTGATATCAGTAGCTTCATAATCGACATCTGTCGTCTCGATATTGACTGGTGGCGACACATCCCCTTGCTGCTGGAAAAACCAGCCCGCAATGCCGGCAATAATTAACGCTAATATAATGAGAACACGTGTATTCACGACAGTTCATCCTGAGCTTGAGTTTCATCAAGCGTATAATGTGCGATAAAGTCTTGATAATGTCCATGACCTTTCAAAATGAGATCACATATTTCACGTACTGCACCAGTGCCACCTGCTCGAGTAGTGACCATATCACTGCGTTTTATGACTTCCGCGTGTGCATTGGGCACGGTTACTGCAAACCCTACCGTTTGCATCGCTTTAATATCTGGTAAGTCATCACCCATATAAGCGCAGTCGGCAGCAGTAATATTGAGCGCAGGATCAAGAGACGACAATAACTCTTTTAGTGCAATGAGCTTATCATCCCGTCCTTGCACAACATGATTGACACCCATTTCTGTTGCACGTTTATCAACCATAGCACTGCTACGCCCAGTAATAATAGCAGTTAAAATACCATAACGCGCTAGAGACTTAACGCCCACGCCATCCTGTACTGAGAACGCTTTGGTTTCGATACCATTAGCGTCATAGATAATTTGACCATTAGATAAAATCCCATCGACATCCATGACCAATAGTTTTACTTGTCCGGCTTTTTTTATTAAATCTTGCATTATTTGTCTCTTTTTGACGAATATTTTTCTAACTATTTTATATGAAAAACCAATCGTTCTATCAACTATCGATGAATTACTTTACACCAGCTTGTAATAGATCATGAACAGTAATGACTGCTTCCAAACGATCTTCATCATCAATAATTAATAACTGACTGATACCATTCTCATTCATGACACTTAAGGCATCCGATGCGCGCATTGTTTTATTGATATGGCGTGGGTTACTGACCATTACCTCATTCATCGGCGTTTTTAGATCGATACCTTTTTCAAGACCACGGCGTAAGTCACCGTCTGTAAATACCCCAACGACTTTATCATTATCATCAGTCACCACAGTCATCCCTAAGCGTCCAGCAGACATCGTAAATAGTGCTTGCTGTAGCGGTGCTTGTTGGTGAATCAAGGGTAAGTCTTCTGACTTGGTATGCATTAAATCTTCGACGCGCGTCAATAGTTGACGACCTAATGCGCCCGCCGGATGTGATAATGCAAAGTCCTCAGAAGTGAAGTTACGTGCATGTACCAAGGCGACCGCTAGAGCATCCCCTAACGCTAAGGTAGCCGTTGTACTCGATGTAGGGGCAAGATTGAGCGGACAAGCCTCTTGTGAATGGCCAAGGGTTAGAACAATATCAGCCGCTCGTGGCAGCATACCGCGTTTATCACGGCTGATACTAATTAGAGGAATGTTCAAGTGTTTGACTACCGGCAGTAGCATCTTAATCTCATCTGATTCACCAGAGTTCGAGATAGCAAGCAGTACATCACCTTTGACCAGCATGCCCAAATCGCCATGACCTGCCTCACCAGGATGCATAAAAAAAGCAGGCGTACCCGTCGAGGCAAAAGTCGCTGCTATTTTACGCCCAATCAATCCTGATTTACCCATGCCCGTTACTACCAATCGACCCTGACAAGCCAAAATAACGTCACATGCTTGTGCAAACCTGTCATCTATCTGCTCTGTCAACAATGCTAATGCAGATATCTCAGTATTAATCGCGTCAATAGCTGTTGTGATAAACTGCTCATGGGTCAAATCAGTTTTAGTATCGCTCATGAATCTGCTCTATTTTTATAATGAATCAATCTAGTATTTTACTATACTCTGTTTCATATTAATAATGGCCTACCATTTATATAATGGAGGCAGCAATTATTTTTTACAGTAACTATCTGCTTACTTATACAAAAAAAACCCACTATAGCAGCAGGTCTTAATCGTATAAATCATGTCTCTTGATGTACATTTGGATGATACACTCAATTCGTGCAGCTAATTAACTATTGGTATCATTCGATCCGTTATCCGGCTTTTCTTCAAAGCCTGTACTGTCTGTCGATGCATCAAAACCACGATCCTGTCCAAAGCCGCCGCGCTCAAAACCGCGTTCCTGACCTTGTCCAAAGCTACCACGCTCAAAGCCACGTTCTTGACCTTGACTAAACCCACCGCGATTAAACCCACTACGACTAGAGGCAAAACCACGCTCTTCAAAACCGCCCGCAGCAGGATTGCTACCACGCTCAAAGCCACCACCTTGATAGCCAGTTTGCGCCGAGCCTTGAGGTTGAGCGCCAGTACCTGTAGTGGTTGTACTACTACGCGGGTTACGAGCTGGCACTACGGTTGAGATGGCATGTTTATATACCATTTGACTAACTGTATTTTTGAGGAGTACAACATATTGATCGAACGATTCAATTTGGCCTTGCAGCTTGATACCGTTAACCAAGAAAATAGAAACAGGAATGCGATCTTTGCGCAGCGAATTCAAGAATGGATCTTGTAAAGTTTGTCCTTTTGACATGAAATCTCTCCTAAATATTATATAGTTATGTTTTGAGTGCCAATTATTCTAAGTGTCAATTTAATTATAATGGCTAAAAGGTAGATACAATAATATGTTTTCTTTATAAAACGTATCTAAATAAATATTCATTGTTCTTAAGTTATTCCACTTTATCGTGAATACGTTATTATTGTAAACAATTAAGTAACTACTTGTTTCATTAATTATTTTTATCTACAAATGTCAACCAATGTTTATTAACGAAGCAGTTATATCTGTTTCCTACTGCATTTTCAGAGAATTTAAATTATAACAGCTATCCATGCTAATTTTTGAAACTAATTGTGATTACCCTCTCATCTCTGAATAGAGCTTTCTACGAAAATAATCCACATTAAGTTTGATTCTTACAAAGTAAAAAGCAAGAAACATCTTTTCAATACAGATAATTTCTTGCCTGTTCCATTGTCGCAAATGCTTTTAGCACTATGGTGTTATTAGTAGCAGTACTATCAGATCCCATTGCCAATGTTGAAGACGCATTAGGGAGCTGCATTACTTTACGCAACCATGTGTACTGACGCTTTGCGAGCTGCCTTGTAGCATATAATGCCTTATTTTGCATTTCCTGACAAGCAAGTGCCTCGGTCTCAGGGTTTAGCAAGATTGACTGAGCAGTTGATTGAGCATCACTATTTTGTATTTCGTTTTTTTGCGTGAGACTGTCAGGTACCGCAAAAGCTTCGTAAAATTGGGTTTTATCTAAATGCGACTTATCAAATATTTCGTGGTCAATATGAACCAGATACTCTAGTACTTGACGGTAGCCCACACAGCGCATTGAAGGCATATTAGGCGTTAGTGGATACTTTTCAAGTAAGCCGATCACTTCTTCTACTAGTCCTTCATTCCACATAATATCTAGGCGCTGCTCAATACGCTGGTGCAACCATGGACGATCAGGCATCACTGATAGCGCGTGCCACTGCTGCTCTGGATTATGTGCCAGCGCCTGTTTTGGCTGACGCTGCCACTCACTTATCGGCTTATTTGTCTGCAAATAGACTTCAATCGCGCGAGTGATACGCTGAGTGTCGGTGGCATTCAAACGCTGATGGCTGGCTGGGTCAATGCTGCCAAGGTGATGGTACAGCGCCTCGATACCTTCCTCTTGGCGCCATTGTTCTACGCGTGCACGTACGCTGTCATCACTATCAGGCACTGGAGACAGGCCATCAAGTAGCGCCATGTAGTACATTATAGTACCGCCTACTAACAGCGGTATCTTTTTGCGCTCATGACACTCATCAATAAGACGTGCTACATCATTAACAAATTCAGCAACACTATAGCTTTGCGTAGGATCAATAATATCAACCAGGTGATGCGGATAACGCGTTAACTCATCTGCTGTTGGTTTTGCGGTACCAATATTCATATCGCGATATATCAGTGCGGAATCCACAGAAATTAGCTCAAAACGGCCTGTATCGTATAGCTCATATGCCAATGCTGTTTTTCCACTAGCAGTTGGCGCCATCAGACACACGACACTATTATCCGACAGATTTTTAGATACGCTATCAGACGAATGTTGCATAGAATTGCCTTTCTCAATATGTAGTTGGCTAAAATAGTAGTCAGCTTGATATTTATTCGGATGTAGAAGATAACATTAGTGTGACTAAACGATGACTGTCTAAGATTTTGATGGAATTTCTTGTCAGTATATCAGCGAGATCTGCGACAAAGACCATCGAGTCCTGTGCCGACATTTGTGAATCGACCCGAATAAGCTGATGATTGATCTCCATAGCACTGTTTGGCATTTTATCTTTTTTAAATGCCTTATTGCTAAATATAGATGACTCAAACAATCGGCTGACCTTTGATTGCCAGTCTTTAGCACTTATTAGTAGACATTGCCCTTGATGATAAAATAAGAGCCAAGGTAGGTTTTTATCAGTTGCGGTTGAATCGATACCGATAGCCTCTGCATCATTAATAATATCCAAGCAGATTGGTAAGGATGAAGTTGTAGGCGGTGCGGATGCGCTATACGAAGTATTGCGACTTTGCTGTAACGGCTCATCGACATAAGATGGTGCTGACTCTTGAGCTGGCGACTTATTTGAAAATGATTTGCTTGAGGCAGATTGATATGACTGCCTAGGAGCTTGTACTTGTCTGCTCTGTCTTGTGTGATCATTGGATACATGCGTGTCAGGCAAATTATCCACAGTATCTACAGAGGCATGTTTTTTTGAAACTTCTGGATTATCAGGGCTAGCAGTCTTTGGTGTAGCACTGACTATTTTTAGCTGTGAACGAATCGCATGGCTTAAGTGAGCCATGATGTTGTTTAGCGGACTAATTTTGATACGCTGCTTTGATGGATGCACATTGACATTTAACCATTGGGTTGGCAAGTCAAAATAAAGCGCATACCCCATACCTGCTAGCTGAGCGCTCTGAGCTAGTTGACGTATCTGATTGCTAATCAATGCTTCTTTTACCAATCGACCATTCACATAAATTAGCTTTGGCAATGCTATCTGCTCATCAGTCATCGGCCATAGCCAGCCGCTGATTGCTGCTTGATTAACCGTGCTATCGCCGTACTCTACAGACGACTGCACAAGACTCGATAAATCTATCGATATTGCTAGCGCATTGTCCGTTAATGGCATACCAGTCGCTTGTTCTAGACGCGGCAATGGTAGACGGTTAGCATCATTATCGTTAACATTTGTAGTATTTACAGACAATGATAACCGCTTTTTATTGTCATGAAAAAGTGTCAGTGCAACATCGGCTCGCGCCAGTGCGACTTCGCGGACGATGGTCTCGATGTGGCCAAATTCAGTGGCAATAGATTTTAAATTACCACGGCGGGCAGGCACATTGAAATATAAGTCTTTGACTATGATTGTTGTGCCACGATTATGAACAACGGGTGTGAGCTTTGGGGTATCATCTAATACGCCAGCGACCTGCAATTGACGGCCAATACCGCTGTCATCATGAGTGCTAGTTAAGGTCAAACGAGACACAGCAGCCATCGCTGCTAATGCTTCACCGCGAAAACCCAACGTCGTAATGCCGTGCAAGTTAGCAACATCAGCGACCTTGCTAGTCGCATGACGAGTAATCGCCATCACCATATCATCAGGATGAATACCCACACCGTTATCCACCACTTCAATCATACCCATACCACCTTGAGTAATACGTATCTCAATATTGGTAGCACCTGCATCAATGGCATTTTCGAGCAGCTCTTTAACGACCGCTGCTGGACGTGTCACGACCTCACCTGCTGCTAATTGGTTGATAAGCAGCGGTGATAGTTTTTTGATGCGTGTGTTGGGGTGATTATCTGGCATTGATAGATGTCATATTTTAAAAGAATGATAAGTGGTGTCATTTAGATATTAAGTTTTGATAAATCCAGACCTTGCGCTTGGCCTGCTTTTGATAATTTTAATTGCACTTGGCGTGCTTCATTACCTTTATCATCGTTTTCAACTTGCGTCATATCGATAAATAGAGTTGGCGTTGGTAGGTAGCCATCAGCACGGCTCGCCCATTCAATGATAACGAGCGCTTCAGGCTCATCTAGATACTCATCAAACCCAATAAAAGACAGCTCTTCTGGATCTTGTAGACGATATAGGTCTGCATGATAAACAGGTTTAATCGTACCATTGTTTTGCTCAATGCTATAAGGCTCAACCAAGGTATACGTTGGGCTTTTTACCGCATCAGTATGACCGAGCGCCTGTAACCAGTAACGCGTTAAAGTGGTTTTACCTGCACCCAAATCCCCTGCCAGCCACACGCTGCCCGTCAGCGGCAATGCTGCCAGTTGCTTAGCCAATGATTGAGTGTCCTGCTCAGAATTCAGTATCAGAGTTTGCACAGTGTCACTATTTTCTATTGATTGATCGTTATGCATCAGTCTGAACCTGCCTGTACTTGCCCTGTCTGTACCTGCATAGTCACTGTTGGGTTGGTAAAGCTTTCACCGCGAATCAGTTTGGCATACAGATCAGAATCCGTCCATTCAGCACGAACTTGTTCACTAAATTCAAAGTCCTCTAAGACTAGCTTACCCATTTGCTCGTTTGCCACATCATCGGCGAAACACTGCGCGTAACCCGTCGCGGTTTCATGAGCAATCACTGAGTAAACACTGACATCCGCTTCGCCGTTTTGCATTTGCGTCTGACGTAGTATTTCTTGCGCCCAAAAGAATATCACTCGTGAAAACTGCTCTGCTGATGGAGATACTGGTAGGCTGATCCAACGTGCGCTAAATTTCTTACACGCAGCGACATATTCAGGATCATCTTTGTTCCAAAAACAGATAGCATGATCAAAGCTATCGATAATGTCTTTGATCGAAGATTTTAGTAGCCCAAAGTCATAAACCATTTGCCCATGATCTAAACGGGTGGCTTCTAAAATCAGCTCAATCTGGTAGCTGTGGCCATGGATGGAGTGTTTGCAACGCTCAGAACTACAGTTGCGAACGATATGAGCATTTTCAAATTTGAACAGTTTACGTATACGCATAATAAGGTGACCAAAACAGTGAGCACGATGGTGCTAAATGTTAATAAATAAGAGTTTGCCGCATTGCTTAATCGGTTTATGGCTCATTATAGCAAATCGCCATGTATCCGTAAGTAAGCACTTATGAATACCATGATTGATTGAACGAATTGATTGGTAACCTAGGGTTAACCGTATCGGAATTAACTGTCATTTCGCGCAAAAACTACTTAGCAGTAAAATAAAGGAGTTGCATTATCATTGTAACGTAGGCGAATTGTGCGAGTGCTATCTATTATCAATGCTTAAGCCTATACTCGATTTAGTAAGCGACTATGTTAGTCGTCACCATACTTACCTTAAGTCAGCTCAATTAGCTTAGCGGGTTGTATGCGTTATCTACAAAGGAATTACCATGAGTAAAGGTCAAGACAGTAAAAAGAATGTCAAAAAGAAGCCGCTTCTGACAGCAAAAGAAAAGAAAGCGGCGAAACAAGCGAAGAAAGACGACAATGGTAGTATTTTAGGTAAACATTAATATTTCTCGTATCAATATGCCGATCTGACCTAGTGGTTTGATTGGCGTTTTTTTGAGTTGGCCACTCGTTTTTTGTTAGGCACTGCGCGGCGCAAACATAATAATCGCCATTCCTAATAGTGCAACTACTGAGCCCACTATGTCCCACATAGTTGGTCGTATCCCATTGACCGTCCACAACCATAAAATCGCCATACAAATATATACACCACCATACGCCGCATAGACCCTACCCGCAGCAGTCGGATGTAACGACAGCAGCCAAACAAACGCGACTAAACTCAGCGCGCCAGGTATCAGCAGCCAGATTGACTTGCCTTCTCGCAGCCATAGATAAGGCAGATAACACCCTACAATCTCAGCCAATGCGGTCAGCGCAAAAAGCCCAACGGTCTTCAATTCTGTCAAATCCATCTACTCCTCGACCGTTATAAATCCAGTCAGATATGGTACAGCATTGCCAGAAATAAGCACTCTATCGCCTGCCACGGTACAGTCAAGCACGCCGCCGCGGCTAGATGCTTGATAAGCGACTAATTCATTTTTAGCTAAAAGCTTCGCCCATAAAGGGGCAAGTCCAGTATGAATCGAACCTGTTACTGGGTCTTCATCACCACCATTTGCCGGCCAAAAGTATCTAGAGACAAAATCATAATCATGATATTTTTCTGAGGTTGCCTGACAAGTTACCACCACATCATAAGGCGCTAGCTGCTTCAACTTCTCATTATCACGCGCGACATTCAATACATCAGTTTCAGAGTCATAGATGACAAAATACGCTTGAGTATTGCGATAGACTTCAGCAGGTGCAATGGATAGACCTGCTAATAAACTATCAGGAATGTCATTAATTTTTTCAGGCATTCTATTGGGAAAATCCATTTGCATTTTGCCAGAATCCGTTTTTGCGACTGTCAAAATACCAACCGCTTTGGCTAAAAAGTTAATCGACTGTACGTTTGGGTTTTTGTTAAACAATACATAGGCAGCGGCTAAAGTCGCATGACCACAGAAGTCAATTTCGGTCAATGGTGAGAACCAACGAATATGATAAACACCTTTGTCATCAGGAACAATAAAAGCCGTTTCAGACAAGTTGTTTTCAAGCGCAATAGATTGCATCAAAGCATTATCTAACCATTTATCTGTCACAATAACCGCAGCGGAATTGCCTTTAAACAAAGTGTCAGTGAAGGCGTCTATAATATTTATTTCTAGTTGCATGGGATGTTCTCATTTTTATAATTTTTTAAAGATTAATCTTGGTCATCATTATCTTCGGAGAAATCAAAATAAGAAATATTTGACCAAAACTTAATACTTAGATCAATAGGCAATAGTTTCGGTGATGTTGTACTGTAGCTAACCAGTCTTGGCAACGAGCTAATATGCCTAGTTCGCTAATTATCTCAAAAAATCTCGCTATTGTTGGGACAATATAATTATTTTAGCACTTTGACATTATTAAAATGGTATGACACACAAAACCACAGTAAAATCTATCATAGCAAACAAACCTCTTAGATAACCGCCTATCTAGGCCATACCGACACTTTAAATAGGAAATTAGCGTCATGATGCGTATTGGATTATTTTTATTGACCAACTTGGCCGTGATCGTGGTCTTTAGCATTGTGTTTGGGATACTATCCAGATTTTTTGGGATTGGCGGTGTATATACGGCAGGTGGGCTAAATTATGTCAGTCTTGCAATTATGTGCGGTATCTACGGTATGGTCGGCTCAATGATTTCGCTATTTCTGTCGAAATGGATGGCCAAAAAATCCACGGGTACGGTGGTGATAGAATCCGCACGTAACCCAACTGAGCAATGGCTGGTCGATACAGTGGCAAAACAAGCGCAAGCGGTAAACATCGGTATGCCTGAGGTTGGTATTTTTAACAATTCGCAGCCAAACGCGTTTGCGACTGGCTGGAATAAAAATAAAGCGCTAGTGGCGGTTTCGTCTGGTCTACTACAAAATATGAATCAAGATGAAATCGAAGCCGTATTGGCACATGAGATTGGCCATGTGGCGAACGGTGATATGGTAACCCTCGCCCTCATTCAAGGCGTGGTCAACGCGTTTGTGATGTTCTTTGCACGTATTGTCGGTAGTTTCGTGGACCGTACTGTGTTCAAAAACACCAGTGATCGCCCCGGTATCGGTTACTTTATCACCAGTATTGTGATGGATATTTTGCTTGGATTTTTGGCGTCTGCCATCGTGATGTGGTTCTCACGCTTACGTGAATTCCGTGCGGATCAAATGGGGGCAAAACTTGCCAGCCGCGAAAAAATGATCAGTGCGCTTGATGCGTTGCGTCCTTCTGCACAGCGACCAGATCAAATGCCTGAGAGTATGAAAGCGTTTGCAATCTCGTCTGGACAATCTCAAGGCTTTAGTATTGCAAATTTATTCCGCTCACATCCAACGCTAGATGATCGTATTGCGGCGTTGCGAAAATACAATCCTAGTGAAGTTTAATCGGTTGATTGTGTTTTAGTTATGTGGTGCGCTGGGCGCACCCTACTGGACTGTAAAATTGCATGAAAAAAGCCATCATGACGAATGATGGCTTTTAAGTTAATAAAATCAATAATTAATTATCCTACTTGATTTGATTCATCAAAATTTTTGAAAAATAATTTCCTTTCCTTCTATCTAAACAAGCAGTCACCAGCGCTCTAGGGCAACCAGTATATGCTCCTACCTTTATAATAGGTAAATTATAAAATACATAATCCACGTCATCTAATTCAATTTTCCAAGTATTTGGATCTCTATCGGTCTTATCTCTTAGTACTTTCCTAAATGTTTCGCCAACATAGATACTATAACCGTTAAGTATGTCAGCTGGCTCCTGTATAATTTCATTGTTATGTGAATACTGCCTTAATAAATAGTTTTCTATAATATCTAAAGACTCAATTGAGTAATCAAGTTTATCTCTTATACACAATGGTTTTGAATCTATAAATCTATTTAAAGCATCTGATAAATCCATAAGCCAATATTGGAATAAATCAAAACGTTCTTCTCTTGTTTTTTCAGTCATAATATTCAACCTATTTTTTGACAGTTGTAGGGTGCGCCCAGCGCACCAATAAAACTTGTCCAAACCACGATAGATAGTAGCAAGAACGCAATGGCATCGCTAGCCGTGACTGTAGCAGCAACCTGTTCCGCCAATAGCCGATGCCATAGCAGAAATTGCAGATAGCAGGATTTGCTCCATTACTTCCTCGTAAAATTACAGTAAAAACCTAGACATAAAAAAAGCCTATCTATAACAGATAGGCTTTTCTAAATCAAACTCGCTAATTAAATATCAAACTCAAGCGCTCTATCGCCTTCGCTATCTTTGATACGCGTTGGCAGACCAATCTTGTTGAGCAGATTGATAAATGGCTTGGCATCTAACTCTTCGACGTTGACCATCTTGCCTGCATCCCATTCGCCAGTCGCGACTAATATCGCAGCAGCAACAGGTGGCACGCCTGCGGTATAAGAGATACCTTGGCTACCAACTTCGTTATAAGCATCTTTATGATCTGAGACGTTATAGATGAACACTTCCGTCTCAACGCCATTGATCTTGCCTTTGACTTTGTCACCGATACAGGTCTTGCCTGTATAGTTCGGTGCAAGCGAGCTTGGATCTGGTAGTACTGCTTTAACAACTTTTAGTGGTACAACTTCTTGGCCTTCAGCAGTCATCACTGGCTGCTCAGACAACAATCCTAAGCTCTGTAGGACAGTGAAGACATTGATGTAGTGCTCACCAAAGCCCATCCAAAAGCGAATGTTTGGTACATCTAGGTTGGCTGACAGTGAATGCACTTCGTCATGACCGCTCAGATAGCTATTCTGCACACCCACAACTGGCAAGTCATCCGTACGTTTGACTTCAAACATTTTGTTAGACTGCCATTTGCTGTCTTGCCAAGAATAAACCGTACCTGTGAACTCACGGAAGTTGATCTCTGGGTCAAAGTTGGTCGCAAAGTATTTGCCATGACTGCCCGCATTGATATCAATAATATCGATATCCGTTACAGATCCTGCATCCATCATGTCATAACCTAAGCGTGCATAAGCGTTGACCATACCGGGATCAAAGCCTGCACCTAGAATAGCTGTGACATTATTGTCTGCACAGCGCTCTTTACGTTGCCACTCGTAGTTGTTGTACCAAGGCGGCGTCTCACAAATCTTGCGTGGATCTTCATGAATAGCCGTATCTATATATGCCGTGCCTGTTTCAATACAAGCTTCTAGTACGGTCATATTGATAAATGCCGAGCCAACATTGATGAGTATCTGTATTTTTGTGTCTTGTATCAGCTGCACGAGTGCTTGGCTGTCCATGGCATCGACCTGATGCGTATGCAAGACCGCAGCCTGCTTAAAGCTGTCTTTTTCTTTTACGCTCTGCGCGATGGCATCGCATTTGTCTTTGGTACGTGAGGCGATATGGATCTCGCCAAGCACATCATTATGCATCGCACACTTATGCGCGACCACTTGAGCGACACCACCTGCTCCGATGATCAGTACGTCTTTTTTGTTAGATTTGGCTTGTTGGTTTGTGTTCAATGAACAATCCTCCTTTGTGTCCCTGTCGATACCGTTGATCGCGGCTATGCAAAACAGAAACGAGTGAATGATATGCGTGAATTAAAAAGGAAGACCGAGGAAAACCCACGCACCCGTCGGGCAGATACCACTCTAGTATTTGCCCGACGCGATTATAACAATTTTTATTCCCTTATCGGTAAAAAATATGTATAAAAAGTAGAGATATTAAAATGTCTACTAATACAGGTTAAGCCTTTGTTTTTAATAGTTAAAATACAAAAACCCGACAATAGCATAGTCTTAAAAAACTAAGGCTACCAAGGCTTACGATAGGCTGGCTTTATATTCCTCATAGTCAAACTCACGTTGGATATCAGTGCTGCCATCCAAACGGCGGATCACTATCGCTGGCATATTGACCCCATTGAACCAGTTTTTCTTGACCATCGTATAACCGGCAGCATTGCCAAAGGCAATCTTATCGCCTATCTGCAAATTATTCGGTAATGCATACTCACCAAAGATATCCCCTGCCAAGCAAGAACGACCGTAAATAATGGTATGGTCTGCCGACTCAGCATTAGCTTCAGACGGTGCAGCTTCTGCTGGATTACCAGTAGGTGCAATATCGGCAGGACTATTATTGATCGCAGCAATCGGTGCTGATTCACGATAGATTAGTAGATCAAGCATATGTGCTTCAATCGAAGCGTCGACGACAGCTAGATTTTTTTGATTGTGCATGGTGTCTAACACCGTCGTCACCAAAGTACCTGCGCCGTGAATACTGGCTTCACCTGGCTCAAGATAGACTTGCACGCCATAAGTGTCGCTAAACACTTTTAGTCTGTCAGCGAGTTTTTCTAGCGGATAGTCAGGCGCAATAAAATGGATACCACCGCCCAAGCTCACCCAATCAAGCTGCGCTAAGATATCACCAAATCTTTCTTCAATATCTGCCAAACTTTCACTAAAAGCCTCAAAACTGTCATTTTCGCAATTGTTGTGAATCATGACGCCAGTAATATCGCCAAGTACCGCTGCGATTTTATTTTTATCATGCTCACCAAGACGGCTAAACGGGCGTGCGGGATCAGCAATCAAAAACGATGAGTTGCTGGTCTTTGGATTGAGTCGTAGACCTACAGGTATATTTTGCGCGGCGGCTTGCGCTTTAAAAGCAGTTAGCTGTGAGATTGAGTTAAATATAATTTTATCAGCATAACTCAGTACTTCAGGGATTTCATCTGCACTATAGGCGACGCTATAAGCATGCGTTTCTTTTTTATCTTGGTTATTGGCATCTGCGTTATTACCAAAAGTCTCATAGCCCAATCTGACTTCATTAAGTGAAGACGAAGTCGTGCCATGCAGATAAGGCTGCATCACATCAAATACGCCCCATGTGGCAAAGCATTTCAGCGCTAACAATGCCTTTGCACCAGAGAGCTCACATAGGCGAGCGATGATTTTCATATTAGCAACGATGGCTACTTCATCAAGCACGTAGTAAGGCGTTGGTGGCAACGATACGTTGATAGAATTTTCTAGATTTTTTGCATTCATAATAGGTTACCTAATAGACACTCTGCTGTTGGTATCTTGACAGACAGATATAAATATTTGCGCTATAGTAGACTAAATCCATCATAATTAGAATATCTTATGGCACTCTCAACTGATTATTCCACCTCTGCCAGTCGATCCCATGCCTCTCAACTCGATCCAAAAAATATAGATTTGACCTATCTCGATCCGGATGCGCGCGCAGTATTGGATTTTTGGTTTGATAAAGATAATGAAGCGTGTTGGTTTGAACAAAACGATCGTTTTGATAAGCAGATAAAGGATAAGTTTGGTGACATTTGGCAGGCAGCAAAGAAAGGTGAATGCGTTAAATGGCGCCTCGCAGAATCTTCTTTAGATGGCAATAGTTCAATAACAGCGCTAGCAGGACGACTGGCGGAAATCATTGTCTTAGATCAGTTTTCACGCAATCTATGTCGCAAACAAGCCTGTGCTTTTGCTCAAGACGGTATGGCATTAGTCTTAGCACAAGAAGCCATTCAGCAGCCATACTTTGACACCTTACCGATGCAGTGGCGTCGATTTATGATCATACCGTTTATGCATTCTGAGTCAGCGCTGATTCACGACCGTTATCTACCATTATTTAAGCAATTAGACGATGCAACCACGCTAGATTTTGAATATCGTCATAAAGAAATTATTGATCAATTTGGGCGTTACCCACATCGTAATGAGGTACTAGGGCGCAAATCAACTAAGGATGAAAAAGCCTTTTTGCAACAGCCGAACTCTTCATTTTAAAGTAGATTTTATTCAGTCTGCTTACTTTGTCACATTTTTATAGTGTCTTCATATAAAACAAGGGCTGAACCAGTTATCTGGTTCAGCCCTTTTGTTTGTACAATTGATTAAACGGCTTAACTAATAATTTACCTTACCCGTCGTAAAAGTGAATGACTTACTTTCTAAGTTCTTATCATCAACCAAGATATCAAAGCTCACTTGATACTTTGTATTGCCATACAGACCACATTGCTGGCTTTGGTCTGAACTACGTTTAACTTCACAGCTCTTAAGTGCATCAGTCAACGGTAAGATAAATGCCTCATTCGCTGGTAATGCGTAGTTGGTGTTCATATACGTATCGTTATCAAAGTCGATCAATTGAATCGGTACATTAGTATTTCGCTGAGTATCTCGGAACTTGATGTTGCTTACTTTGATCTTGGTCGCTGATGGCATACTCACATAAACCGGCTGTCCGATAGGATCGGTACGCAAATCGCGACCCGTCCCTCTAACAGGGTTTGGCGACTCATTATACAGAGCAGTTACTGTACCAGTCACACCTTGACAGGGATAGGTAAAAACACCTGACACGGTTTTATCTTTGGTCGCTCTAGTCGCTGAGGCATGGCTAACCAAGACATAACCTTGATTAAGAGCTGGATTTTTGGCATCAGGTTTATATAAAACCATGCCTGAGCCAACAACGCTTGAGGTGGGTAGCATCAAAGAGCGCAAATGATAGGGTGCTGCCAACAACGACTTTGCCATTGCGGTGGCCACCACATCCGTTTTCAGAAAGCTTCCTGCTGAACTATAGTAAACAGATTGAGCAATATTTTCTGTGGCGCCGTATTTTGCGTTGCTGTATTTTGCGTTTAATAAGCGATCTGAGAAATCTAAGCCACCGAAGAATGGGTTATTGCTACCTGTCACACTAGCAATATCGCTGATTTTATTTTCGACATGGGCATTAAAACTGGTCGGCGTGCTATTAGCAAATACGTATTTGATATAGTTTGCGTGCTTAATCGCAATATCATCAAGCGCCGTATCAACAGATAAACCACCTAAGCCACAACTGGTTCTTGCAAGACTGAATTGATTATTAGCACTTAAGGCTGCTTGCGGATTATTCTCAGTTGGCGCATTGCTTTCATTAATAGGATTACTATCGCTTGGCTCACTATCTTGCTCATCAGGCGACACTGTAATCGGCTCTGAAGTGATTGGCTCTGATACGAGCTCTTCTTGTGTTTCGCTCTGTGGATTATTGGATGTAGAACCATTATCAGAGTCGCCACCACCGCAGGCCGTTAAAAATACCGCTAAGAAAAGCACTACAGCAAGGTTCTTTTGAGGGGTATGAGCCATCATTTTTTATCCTATAAAATAGTAATATATATAATTCATAGTGAGAATAAAACTCAAAATGAAAGCTTAGTCATTGATTTAACAGTATTTTATACTAAGAGTAACATATTGTATTACATTTTATAAACTTTCGCTCGCTATTTTTCTGGAAATTTACCCATCTGTTAACATAGATAGATGGCTTCTTTCTGCTGGTACATCAAATCTTTATTATTAGACGATTTTCAGATGAGATACTATTGCTTAAATTAGCTCTCTAATGCCTTTCTCACTGGCGCAAAGCTGCGCCTATGTGCTGATAAGACACCATGTCTCTCAATGGCTTCCATATGCGCGCGAGTTGGATAGCCTTTATGTTTGGCAATACCGTATTCTGGATGCTTCATATCAAGGGCATACATGGTCTCATCACGGCTCACTTTTGCCAATATACTAGCCGCTGCGATACTGGTATGACGTGCATCACCCTTCACCCATGCTTGACAGTTAATGTCCGATGGTAAGATACCCATCGCTTCAATCTTAGCCGTGTTCAGCTCAGGACAACGATTACCATCAAACAACGCCTCTACCTGTAATTTATCAAATGATATGCCAAGACTTTTAGTTTTAGAGAGATGTTTAAAAACTGCTTCTAATAAGGCTTCAGTACACAACCGCATGCCGAGCACGGTAGCCTGTAAAATATTGACTTGGTCGATAACGGCTGCTGGTATATCAGCGATGATATAACCGACTGCATGCTGCTGTACCAATGGATAAAGAAGATCGCGCTTTTTTTCACTCAGTTTTTTGGAGTCTGTCAGTATCGACAATGGCGTGTCTTTGAGTGGTTGTTCTTCAATCAATCCTGACCAAGACGCAGGCAATATCGCGGCGGCCACATTGACACTACCTAGTAATGGTCCACGTCCTGCTTCATCAACGCCAATTTTTAATATTGACTGTTCTAAGCATTGCGCTTCATCGCGCTCATATTGAGTAAGCAGCTTGGAGGTATTCAACTGTCCATATAAGCGTATAGGCGCCGCCAATTGAACATATTGTCCTTTGACATCAATATGATTAATAGTGACGTCAATTATCTGGGCTAGGTTTTCTGTGCTAGGTTGAATTTGCATAATATTAGAAAGTCTTTCTAGGTTAGGTAAGATTGGAAGATTTACTATCGCTCATAAAATATTGCTCAATCACGCTATTCGCTGGCTCATGATTACTTTGCTGCTGCAACGTGTGCTTTGTCGCCAACAGGTCTTTTAATTGCTCAGCATAAGCACGGGGTTGTAATAGACGCATCACCGTACGGCAAATATTGTCTCCGCTTGCCTGCTCTTGAATAAGCTCAGGCACAATCGGCGCATTAGCCAATATGTTAGGTAGTGCCACATAAGGCACTTTTACCAGACGTTTGGCAATCTGATAAGTGATCTGATTCAATTGATAAACCACCACCATCGGACGCTCAAGCAGCATTGCCTCCAGCGTTGCAGTCCCAGAGGCTAGCATCACGATATCTGACGCTGCCATCGCATGCTGGCTAAATTCTGGCTGGGTATCGTCATAGACGACGACGATAGCCGCCCGCAGCTGCTCTGAGCATTGATCAATGACTTCTTGCACAATATATTGGTGATTTTGATCAACCGTTGGAATGATAAAGCACAGCTTTGGGTCTAGTAGTATGAGCTTTTGAATGCCGTCGAGCATCAATGGCAAGATAGCGGTAATCTCGCCACGCCGAGAGCCCGGCATCACACAGATAAGCTGGCTGACATCATCAAACCGTTCAATAAAAAACTGCTGTAGTCCATCATTGTGCCAGACCAGCTCGCTACGGCGCTGATTGATTGGCGTGTCTATCAATGCTTGATCAATGGTTCGTAGCAACGGATGCCCCACACAGATCGCCGGATGATTATGACGCTCGTAGACTGGCAGCTCAAATGGGAATAGGCACAATACTAAATGGGTCGCCGCTTTAATATTATGGATACGCGACTCACGCCATGCCCAAATAGAAGGACTGACATATTGCACACAGAACACACTTTGTGGCTTGAGTTTTTTAGCGACCCGTAGATTAAAATCAGGTGCATCAATACCGATAAACCAATCGATATTGGCCGTCTTAAACGCACTCAATAGCTCGCGGCGTGCTTTGAGCAAATCCGGTAACTGCGCCATAACTTCGACCAGTCCCATCACTGCCAAACGCTCTAATGGAAAAATACTTTGCAATCCTTGCGCTTGCATCTTAGTGCCACCAACGCCTACCCAAACGATGTCATCACGCAGATTATTCATCTGTTGCATAAAATCTGCGCCTAAACTGTCACCTGACACTTCACCCGCGACAATGGCTATCACTAGCGGCGTGGCAGTCGTTTTAGGTTTATTAAAATCCGTCTCTGTTTGGCTGATGGAATCAGTATTTAGATGAGACGTAGCAGAATCTGTCATGACAAGCTCTCAATATTAAAGATATACAAATAAAATAAATCGTTGTTGTAAAATATAACACAGTCAGTCAATGATAGAGATTGATGACATATACATTTTGTCTTTGTCTATTTTTTTGGCGTTCATGTGTTAGTGTGCAATCATTTTAGTGTGTGATCATAAAATCATCGCGGTCGCTATCATACGTGACGATGATACAAATAGCTAAATTCACGCATAAAATCTGAGCATCAAGCACCCAGCACTTAATTCATCCTTATTAATAGACAGAAAAACGAAATACCAAACGTGCATTTGCGAATTCAAATATAACCTTAATCATGTGTAAGTATAACTAAGTTTTAGTTTCCTCATTCCAGTTATCAGTCAATTAACTACCGGACTACCCTTGTCAACCAACACTTTTGTCCGCATAATGAATATTCCTATAAATCAGCTAGACGATATATAACCATGACAACATCAGTTACCCATAATGCAGACATTGACGACGTGAATATTGAAAAATTTATTCCTTTGATTACTCCCGCTGAGCTAAAAACTGAGCTGCCTCTATCAGACGACGCATACAAAACCGTACTAAACGGTCGAAACACTATCCAAAATATCTTGGATGGTAAAGACAAGCGTCTGTTTGTGGTCATTGGACCCTGCTCTATCCACGATATCAAAGCGGCCCATGAATATGCCGATCGCTTGGCCGTATTGGCAAAAGAGATCGAAGACAGCGTATTTGTCGTCATGCGTGTTTATTTTGAAAAACCTCGTACCACGGTCGGTTGGAAGGGTATGATTAATGATCCTGACATGAATGACAGCTTTGATATCGAAAAAGGCTTGCGCACGGCTCGTAAGTTATTGCTTGATTTGAATGAAAAAGGCTTGCCTTGTGCGACTGAAGCCCTTGATCCAAACACGCCGCAATACATGCAGGATTTGATCAGCTGGTCAGCGATTGGCGCGCGTACTACCGAAAGCCAAACACACCGTGAAATGAGCTCAGGCTTATCTTGCCCAGTTGGCTTCAAAAACGGTACTGACGGCGGTATGACCGTTGCTGTCAATGCGATGCAAGCCGTTAAAGAAGGTCATAGTTTCTTAGGTCTATCATCAGATGGTAAAGTTTCTATCATCAAATCGAAAGGCAACCCTTACGCGCACGTGGTACTTCGCGGTGGTAATGGCAAACCTAATTATGATGAAACAGCAGTTGCTCAAGTCGAAAATGAACTGGCAAAAGGCAAAACCAATGGCAAAATCATGATTGACTCAAGCCATGCCAACTCAGGTAAAGACCCTTACCTACAGCCAATGGTCATTCAAAACGTCGCTGAGCAAATTCAAAATGGTAATAAGTCAATCATCGGCATGATGATTGAGAGTCACCTAAAGGGCGGCAATCAAAAACTAACCGCTGATTTAAGTCAGCTTGAATATGGTAAATCTATCACTGATGGCTGTCTAGACTGGGACAGCACTGTCACCGCATTGCGCGGCTTACGTGATATGGTAAAAGATGTACTACCAAACCGATAATAGCCATTAACGATAGTATATCGTCAAGCAAAAAACAAAAATCCCTTTTCGTACTGATACGAAAGGGGCTTTTTATTGGGAGAATTTTAAGAGAAACACCTTCTTGAGCAGCTTAATTCTTAATGACAATTAATGCTATACGCTCAATTAAATAAAGCCAACTCTAATTTGAGGTTGGCTTTATTTTAAAGTTAATACTACAGCTAAAATTGTTTCCTAGCTATTATCAATCAGCTATTTGCAGCACCTAATACACTCTCTAAGCTTTCAAGCACATGCTTGGATGCAACGTTCTTGCGCAAGTCTGTTAGCTGCTCATGTGCCATTTGACGACGTGGCTCAGCCAACGTATTCCAGCGGGCCAGTACTTGCAGTAATCGTGACGCCAATACAGGGTTGGCATCATCGAGTTTTTTGATGACGTCTGTATACATCTTCAGACCCTCTGCTGTCCATAGTACTGTTGGTTGAGAGCTAAAGGCGCTGATAACTGAACGGACACGATTAGGGGTATTCCAATCAAAATCGGTATGCGCAATTAACGACTTGATAACATCAGGTGTCACATCATCAGCGGCGGCTTGCACACTGAACCATAAATCAATCACCAGATCGTTTGCTTGGAAACGCTCGTAGAAGTCCGATAAGTACTTATCTGCATCTACTAATTGATGGTTAACCATCGCCTTCAACGCACCAAAACGCTCTGTCATGCAGCTAGCATTATTATATTGCTGTTGTGCCCAATCGGCTGCACCTTCAACGTTAGCAGTCAGTGCCATATCAAGCACCACATTACGTAGCGCACGAATGCCTCGAGCTTCAGCACTGTCTTCATAAGACTGCATTGGCAAATTTTTATACAATGCTGCCCATTGGTCTTTTAATCTATCTGCTACTTGCTGATATAGCCCATCGCGCTGCTCTTTTACTAATACCGGATCATAGTCTTGAGGAATGGCAGAAGCAAGCTCTTGCGCTGAAGGAATATCAAGTAATCTTGCGGCCAGCATTGCATCATCAGCTGCTAAAACGGGTAAAGTCTGTGCCAATGCCTCTAAATACACATCAGGACTGCTCTTCGCGCCTTGGCTTTGCAGTAAAATACGGTTTACCAGCATTTGGGTGACTTGCCAGCGGTTAAACCCATTGGTTTCATGCTTAAGCAAAAATGCCAAGTCTGCATCTTGGTAATCATAGTTGAGCTGTACTGGCGCACTAAAATCACGCAGTAAAGACACGACAGGCTCACTTGCGACATTTTCAAATACAAACGTTTGCGTCGCCTCGTCAAGCAATAACATACGCTCAGCGACGATAGCGCCTGAGTCTTTATCAAACAATGCCGTTGCTACAGGTATCGGCAACGGTTTTGGTGCATCAAAGCCTTTCACATGGCGTGTTTGCTGATTCAAGGTAATCGTTAATGTCTGCGCCGCACTATCATAAGTTTGAGAGCCCGATACCACTGGCGTACCTGGCTGACGATACCAATCAATGAAATTCTCGATTTTGTCATCAGTGATACTGAGTGCTGATAAAAAATCTTCTACCGTTACCGCTTGTCCATCATAACGACGGAAATACTCGTCTGTTCCTTTGCGGAAATCATCTGACCCTAACGTGTTGGCAATCATACGTACAATTTCAGCGCCTTTCTCATAGACAGTTGTCGTATAAAAGTTATTAATCTCAACAAAGCTCTCTGGGCGTACTGGATGTGCTAATGGGCCTGCATCCTCTGCAAACTGATGCGCGCGTAGTGTCGCTACGTCATCGATACGCTGTACCGCACTTGATTGCTGATCTGCTGAAAACGACTGATCACGGTAAACCGTAAAACCTTCTTTCAAACACAGTTGAAACCAATCACGACAAGTAATACGGTTACCCGTCCAGTTATGGAAATATTCGTGAGCAATAATGGCTTTTACGCTAAAACTGCGCGCATCAGTAGTGGTCTCAGGGCTAGATAATACGCAAGCAGTGTTAAAAATATTAAGACCCTTATTCTCCATTGCACCCATATTGAACTGACTGACTGCCACAATCATATAGCGATCTAAATCATAGGCTCGGCCGTAATTGACCTCATCCCACTTCATGGCGTCTTTTAAGGCTTGCATACCGACATCACATTTATCGATATCAGCAGATTTTGCGTAAACCTCAAGTAATACTTCCCGACCTTCGCTGGTTGTATAACAATCAGTTAATACATCTAAATCGGCAATAACGCAGGCAAACAGATAGCTTGGCTTGTTGGTTGGATCCTGCCAAATCGCATAATGACGCTCTGGTGCATCAGCGACCTCGCCTGCTTCAACTAAATTACCATTGGCCAATAGCGTTGGATAGCGCTTATCGGCTTCCAGTCGAGTGGTAAATATCGCGAGTACATCAGGACGATCAGGATAAAAAGTAATTTTACGAAAGCCTTCTGGCTCGCACTGAGTCACAAACATCGTGTCGTCACCACTGCCTACCATGTATAGACCTTCAAGCGCGGTGTTGGTTTGCGGACAAATACGTACCTGGATGTCTAATGTAACGTGATCAGGAGCATTGTAAATCGTTAGCTTGCCGTCTTCTTGCTCATAGTGCTCAGATGTTAACGCTTTATCATTCATGATAATAGACAGCAGTTCTAACGATTCGCCAAATAAGACAATATCCCCTGCGGTTTGGCGTACCATCTTAAGCGTACTATTTACCTGAGCATAATCTTCAAACAGTTTAATATCCAAATGGACCGTTTCAACATCAAAACTTGGTTTTTGGTAATCCTTTAGATTAATTTTACTTGGTGCATGTGGTGGTACATCTGGCATTTCAGGATTGATGATCTGAGCATCGGTTTCAGCAGTAGACATATGATTTCCTATTATTATTGATGATATGTTATGGGCGTTATTGTTTCGCTACTCGCATTATAGCTTTCGTCTTTATAGCAACGTTTATGGCGCTCGAAGTCACAACGGGCGCGTGTTGTGTATGGTTTCCTACTTATAGGTAGATTGACCTAAATCCTTATATTTCAAGTATGGGCATCGAGATAACTGAGTTTATCCTTTATATACATTTCCTCGTATACAGTCATGTGTGTTAGTAAGCATCTATATAAATGATTAAATCAACAATTGGCTCACGTTATCAATTGGATAATGCTAATGAAAATGATTTAATAGGCACACTAATAACTCACCTTTAATAAACGGCTTATTATATGACAACACACACTACCAAATACTCAAAGATTACGTTACCTTTACTGATAGAGTATGTTGATGCCCTCATGCCTTCGCTTGATAGTTCACTTGATAAACAAGAACAGACGAGGGCTAAACAGACTGATCTGTTATGGGTAGCACACGACAAAAAAGAATTATCAACCCTGCAAACACAGCTACAGAAAAGCACAAATATTCAAGATACGAATGTTAAAGATAATAATAACGTATCAGCTGAAGCATGGCACGTCTCCACTTTACCAGAGCTTGCTAAACAGCATGTACTTGAACGTTACGAACTTGCTTGTTTTTGGCTACCAACCCTCTCACAAGAGCTGTTACATCAATACATTCCTGCACTCATGCGTTATCGTGATCTTTACGCAGCACACCTGCTGGTTGCCCTTGATAGTTCAATCGATTTGAAACCTTACGGATTTACACCATTTGATATCTTAAGTGAGCCCTCTTTAGATATTAGTGATATTGAATCCATCACGTCTTCCACTGTATCAGCGACGCTTTGGCAGTTCAATTTATATGATTATAAACAGCTACCAAATTGGCTCAATGCCGACTATTGGGCCAATCCTGAAAACTGGGGCAAACACCGTTGGTGATACATTACATATCTATCATGATTTACAGTAAAAATACTTACATAAATTAACAGTTAGTATATGATGGATGAAGATTGCCTGAGTTTTATCGTAAGCAGTTTAAAAAATAAATTTAATTAAAATTTTAGGAGCTCGTCATGTCAATCAGTTTTTCTAAGATCGCTGTTTTAGCTGTATTATCAAGCGCCGTTGCAATCACTACAGGTTGTGCGACTAAACGTGCTACCTCAGAAGTTGTGGTCGCGCCGCTAGGTATTCCAGGTGGTCAAGTTGGCTACAATGGTGCCGTCATCGTTGATAACTCAGCCGCTGTCATTACTGGTGCTGAAAACTTACAAGCGGTTGTCTACTTTGCTTTTGATAGCAGCGAAATCACTGCGCAAGCGGCGAGCGTCCTTAACCAGCACGTGAGCCTATTAAATTCAAATCCGGCAGCTGGTGTGGTTATCGCAGGTCACACTGATGAGCGCGGTAGCCGTGAATACAATATGGCACTAGGTGAGCGCCGTGCCCAAGCAGCACGCAACTATCTTGCTGCTCAAGGTGTCGCTGCCAACAACATCCGTGTCATTAGCTATGGTGAAGAACGTCCTGCAGCGGCTGGCAACACCGAAGACGCTTATGCACAGAACCGCCGTGCTGAGCTGTCTTACTAAGAGTCATTAAAAAATTATTTGCTTTAAAAAAGCCCAGTAATGTTATATTACTGGGCTTTTTATATTCTATTGACCTAAGTAAGATATAAATATTTCAGACTTAAATGTAAGATACCTAATTCCAAGCATGTTATTTATATTCATAACAAATTACGTTTTAATTAAAAATATTAATGACCAATCATGATAATACCAGCCATGAAACTAACTCAAATTCAATATATTCAGCTCGACGGCGAAACATGGTGCGTGACTGCTCAAGTAAGCGACTTATCCAATCCTGTAGTGATTAGCAACTTGTGGAACGACTCATACTGGTTATCAGTATATCCATCATCACATATAGTCTTTACTGAGCTTCGTCATTTCAAATGGCATTATCATGCAGCACACAAACCAATATCAAAACGTAGCATTGCTCATAGGCAACGCCAACAGCAGCGCCAAGGTGTGAGACAGTTATTACAAGCGCTACTCAACAAGCTAGAAATCAGCGATACCTTAGATGAGTCGAGCTTTCCCTATCGTCTTAGCCAAAGCAAGTATTACGTCTGTTTTAGCCATACAGCCGCTCATGGCAAAGACGAGTTTAATAAAAAATCTAATCAAAATATCGGTCCTATTTCATATAGCAAAATAGCAGCGGTCATCAGTCGTCGTCGCCCTGCTGGCATCGATATCGAGCACAATGATGTTGCTTGGCATATCGTCAAGCGTTTTTACTCAGATAATGAAATTACTATCTTACAGGCATTACCAAAAAATCAGCGTGATTATATTGCAAAGTTACTATGGCAAATCAAAGAAAGCTTTATCAAGATTCACCAGTATACTTTGGCACAAGGTTTAGGTATAGACTACTCTGATGTCATCCCTGCCTTGACTGATGATATAAATAGAGAATTTATTACTATCAGTCATACTGATAATCAATCTAATTATCAAATTGCCATATTGCAAGCAGATCAAACAGTAGTCGTTTTTTGATCATATCTGACAATGCTCTCGCAGTTATTATCTCCGCTTTCTTCTAGACATAAAAAAACGACCCTAAAAAGGGCCGTTTTTTCACACTTCGATTCTTCTAATGACAGTATTTACACTTTGATTAGATTAGAAACGGTAAGTTGCACCAAGTTTAACGATTGGCATCCACTCAAGATAGTTCTCGTCTTCTAATTCTTTCTTGATTTGATCTTCAGCAAGTGCACCGTTAGCACCGTTAGCATTAACAGTTGCTGTTGTCTTACCAAGATACGCAGCACCTAGCTCGCCAAATACACCGAAGTTGTTAGTGATGTTAGGGCGGAAACCAACAGTTAAGTAAGGAGCTAGCTTGTTACGATGCTCAAGATCAGCTTGCACGCCACCAACTTCTGTAATATCGCCACGCGCTACATCAACTTGACCAGCATCGGGTGTACCTACGAAGTAACGAGCGCCGTCAACTGGATAGTAGCCATTATCGCCTGCATCTTTAGCATTAGCCGTAGCTGTGATTTCGTTATCAGGAACGATGATACCAGCACCCATAGTGAACCAGTTAGCCATAGGACGTAACTGCACGCCTAGATATGGGTTGCTAAAGTCAGTGTCAATATCATAGTTTACGTCGTTTGCATCAAAATCACCACCGAAAAGCTCAGCAGCATCGCCACCTGCCCAACCAGCTTGTAGTTCAGTTTTCTCGTTCACACTAAAGCCAAGACTAGCACCATAACCCAAAGTACCGGCTTCAGCACTAACAGAAGCTGGGTGAGTTAGTGTGTTAAAGATAGTTTTGGTCGTACCAACAACAGCGCCAGTAGTATTGCGTACAATACCAGCATCAGAGTTATATGCGTAAGAAGGTTGTGCTGCTTGATATGCAACTGGCTCAGCTTCGTATACTACCGCATCATTGTCGTCAACAACGATAACTGGATCAGCTGCCAATGCAGTAGTTGATGCTAGAACAGCAGCAGAGATAGCTGTAAGTTTAATAAGTTTCATAATTATTCTCCTAAAGTGTAAAGTAACTCGCCCGTAAAAAATGATAATTTTGCTCTTTTTTAAACCACCATTTTGTTGAAGAGATTAAAACAATTTTGACTCAAAAAGTCACCCCCAAGGATGCGCTTTTTATTTGCCGTTATGTAAAGATTGCATAGTTACTGTAATAATTGCTACACCAACCTGCAAAACTCTGAGTTCCTGTTACAAAACCCTCTCAAAGCAATTAATCAGCGTAGACATGAATACTGATCCGCTTAATGTTCATGTGAGGGTATTACAAAATGTTTCATCATAATGTCCGAGTCAGCGGCTCAACTCAACACCAGTTATATAGCTTATTACTACAGAATGTTGCAATGTGTGAGTTGAGGTATCTACTGTTACGCTTAGAAAAAATTGTAAATATTGAAGTTAACAGTACAAATGTTCTTATATAGTGTCACTAATCCTTGTCTCAGCTTGATATTGTGCTAAATTAGACATAGAGATAGATCTATTGTGGGAATGCAGATTTATTACTATTTGTCTTCGTTATGAAAACGTTATAGTCTCGTCAGCCTCACCCCTTTTACTACTACTGAGCCCTTTATATGCCTAAAGTATCCTCGATTACCCGTGTGTTAGAGATCATAGAAGCTGTGTCATATGCTTCTAAACCTCTCTCTCCACTTGAGCTATCGCAAGAGTTGGATATTCCTAAGCCAACCATACACCGTTTGATTCAGAATTTGGTCGACGATGGTTTTTTGACCGTTGATATCGGTGGCGGTATTGTTCCTGGTAAACGAGTTCGCAATCTAAGCGTTGAGCTTTGGCAGCAGCGCTTATTCTTTAATGAGCGCCAGATGATTTTGCAAAAACTGGTTGATGAGCTCAAAGAAACTTGCGGTATCGGTGTTCCTTATCATATGAATATGATTTATACCAACCGCGCACAAACGACCTTACCATTGCAGATATACCTCCCTGTAGGAGCGAAGTCGCCCATGTGGTGTACGGCAACTGGCAAGTTGTATTTGAGTCAATTGTCTACCACCAGTCGCAATAAAATACTGCAAGGTCTACCATTAGATAAATTTACCAAAAACACCATCACTGATATTGACGCCTTGAATGCCGAGCTCGATCGTATCGCTACCACTGGCATTGGTATTGATAACGAGGAGTTTATCTCTGAGATGGTGGCGGTGGCGGTGCCTATATTAGATAAAAAGTCGCGCTATCTGGCCTCATTGTACCTGCATGCACCGACAATACGCGTATCGCTCGATGAGCTACTGACTCATGTGCCTCGACTGCAGCAAGCAGCACAAGATATCCAAGCTCTCGTGTATGACCTGCAAAGCTAATAGGGTCATTGCTCATTAATTACTACGATCAAATAATAAAAAAAGGTTCATGCTATAAACATAGCATGAACCTTTTTTCATCTAACAAGCTATCTCTAATCAGTTCTCACTATTCACGATAGTAAGAGTGATTGAGTATACGAGTCTTTATTTCTAAGATAATTCTAAAACAATACCGAGGCATCATGACGGCCCATAATACTAGAAAAGTCTTTATCACCGTTCTCGAGCGCATGCGTGGCATATAACTCTGTTGCCTTGGCACCCATTGGCGTGTCTACATGAGTATCTTGAGCCGTTTGCATGGCAAGATTGAGATCTTTTTGCATCAGCTTACTCATAAAACCACCTTGGTAGCCATTGCTAGATGGGACGTTTTCCATAACTTGCGGATAAGGGTTATAGACCTCTAGCGTCCAGTTACGGCCTGAGCTTTGTAGCATAATATCTGATAATACTTTGGGATCTAGACCGTTCTTAACCCCTAAATTAATCGCCTCTGCCGTTCCTGCCATTAGGATACCTAACAGCATGTTGTTACAAATCTTCGCAACTTGTCCTGCACCATGTTCGCCTGCATGAAAAATGTTTTTCCCCATTACAGCGAGTATCGGCTCAGCTTTGGCAAAAGCGTCGCCATCACCACCAACAATAAAGGTCAAGCTACCAGCAATCGCCCCGCCTGTCCCGCCAGACACGGGGGCATCCAAAAAGTCGATGCCAAGCTGGCTTGCAGCGTCTGCCACTGTCCTAGCATCAGCAGCCGCTATTGTACTACTGTCAATCACAAGCGTACCTTTTGGTAATTCTGCCAGCAGACCATTAGCGCCGCTATCACCCAGATACACAGAATGCACATGCTGACCCGCCGGCAACATACTAATGACAACTTGAGCATTGCTTGCCGCATCTTTAGGACTCTGTGCCACGCGAGCACCTACTTTTTCTAAGCGCTGGGTTGCCGTATCAGACAAATCAAAGACAGAAAGTGTATATCCTGCCTTTAATAAGTTTTCTGCCATAGGCGCACCCATATTACCAAGCCCAATAAAGGCAATATTTGGTTTAGAGTTATTATTATCCATCGTACCTGTATCTTTTGTACCCATCTCATCACTCCTTGATGATTTATGATGTAGCCATTGCTACATACCATTTGACAATATTTGTTAGTGATATATTTACGTCATGTTTTATGATGCTTTTTTAAAAGTATTAAAAAATCGCCATCTATCTTACTTTTTGAGTTGTCTGTAAGTAATTAGCAGACACGCTGATTACCCAAAGCTTCCTCACCCAACCAACCTTCTAGAGGGTGCTCACCTTTTGGATAAGGATTGGCAAAGTGCTTATCGATATACGCTTGGCCTTCTGCACTTAGGCAGTCTGCCAATGAGCGCGACCACTGCGGATCTTTATCCTTATCAATCAATAATGCACGCACGCCTTCTTTGAAATCAGGATTGGCTGCACAATGCACCGCCACGTTGGTTTCTAAATAAAGTACTTGTTCGATCGATAAATCAGCGACTTTTTGATACAGCGCGTAGGTTAACGCTGCCGTTACTGGGCAACCATGCCGATACGTTGCGACTGCTCGCTGCGTCCAACTGTCTTCTGCAAAGTCTTTATTTAACTGCGCTAGCGCTTCATCACTTTGTAGCAATACATCGATAGCTGCCAAACCGCCACTGTTCATCAGTTTCTGGATAGGCTGCCAGTAGGTCGCGAGCTTACTATCAGGCAACTCGGCTACTGGCAGCTCAGCAAGTGCACGGCTGACGATACTATGCGCACTATTATGATGGAACTTGTTTGAACTACTGGCACTATCTAGCGTCTGCCAGTCGCTCTGCTTAAGACGTTGTATGACAGCATCATAATCATGACTTGCAACAGCATACTCTGCTAGGTTGGCCAACAGCGCGTCATTGCCATTACATATTGCTCCAGTTAGACCTAAGAACAAACCTGTTTTGGCAGGCATGCGTTGCAAAAACCAACTGCCTGAGGCATCAGGAAATAGGCCAATAGTAATCTCAGGCATAGCAAAACGCGTACGCTCAGTGACGACACGGTGACTGCATCCTGCCATCAGCCCCATACCGCCGCCCATAATGATGCCATCACCCCATAATATTAAAGGCTTTGAATAAAAGTGCATTTGACGATATAGACGATACTCGTGACTGAAAAACTCAGTGGCATAAGGGTTTGGCATCGGCGCACTAGTAGACATACTGTCATAAAGCTTACGGATATCACCGCCCGCACAAAAGGCCTTATCGCCTGCACCTTTTAACACAAGCGCCACTACTTGGTCATTCGCTTGCCACTGCTCTAACTGCGCTGCTAGCAGTTGGCACATATCAACACTGAGCGCATTAAGCGATTTTGGTGTATTGAGTGTCATTACCCCAATTAGGTGCCCACAATCTGTCGGTTCAGTATTGAATAATACAGATGCTTCTGGTGCTGTATTATTGGCTGATGTTTGCGCGTTAGTATTGTTGGTTTCGTTAGTCGATGTCGTAGCTGCTGTCATAAAAGTGACCTACAAAATTAAATAATAGAAATGGCTCAAGCGTTTTGACCGCTGATTATTTGTTTTGCCAACTAGGTTGACGCTTTTCTAAAAAGGCTTGCACACCTTCGCGCTGATCCATTGTGTCAAACAGCTTGACGAAAGCTTCACGCTCATGGATAAGATTTTGTGCAGGCGGCGTGTCTCTAGCCGCCTGAATAAGTGCTTTGGAATAACTGACAGCGACGGGTGATTGCTTAGCGACTTTTTTTGCCAAATCTTGAGCGGCTTGTATTCCCGCACCTTTTGCAGTGACCTCTTCAACCAGACCGATACGCAAAGCCGTATCTGCATCGACGCGCTCGCCGCACAGTATCATGCGCTTTGCCCACCCTTCACCCACCAGCCAAGGTAGGTTTTGGGTACCGCCTGCACAGGGCAGTAATCCCACACCTGTCTCTGGCAGTGCCATTTGGGCGTGCGCTTCTGCGATGCGGATATCACAGGCAAGCGCACACTCCAGTCCGCCGCCCATCGCATAGCCGTTGATGACAGCGATACTGACACCGCGATAGGCAGACAGGGCCTCAAACGCTTCGCCAAATGCAATCGCCATGCTGATGGCACGGCCTTTATCGCCGTCTGAAAAATTGTTTAAATCTGCACCCGCTGAAAAGAACTTTTCGCCATCTCCATGCACGATCAGTGCATAGACATCGTCGTTGGCATTGAGGTCGGTAATGAGCTGCTTAAGTGCATGTAGACTGTCTATCGTCCACGTATGTGCAGGTGGGTTATTCAACGTCAATATTGCGGTATGGCCATCAATTGATAGCTGTAGATTTGTATAGTCTGTCATAAAACATCCTTGTTTCAGTAAATCAAGATAAATTAGCGTAGCTGACTTAGTCCTTCATCCTGTAGAACTTGACGTGAAATAATCACGCGCATGATCTCATTGGTGCCTTCCAAGATTTGATGCACACGCAAGTCTCGCACATGGCGCTCAAGCGGATACTCATTTAGATAACCATAGCCGCCGTGCAACTGCAGAGCTTCATTGGCAACATCGAAACAAAGATCCGTAGACAGACGTTTTGCCATCGCGCAGTAGGTAGACGCTTGTCCATCATTGTTATCGACTTTATCAGCTGCTAGATACAACATTTGGCGCGCGGCAATGGTCTGAGTCAACATATCAGCAAGCTTAAACTGTACTGACTGTAAGCTGGCAATTGGGCTACCAAACTGGCTGCGCTCTTGCACGTAACTGGTTGCGGTCTCCAACGCCGCTTGTGCCGTACCTACCGCACAAATACCGATATTAATACGACCACCATCTAGTCCTTTCATCGCGATACGAAAACCTTGGCCTTCCTCACCTATCAGGTTTTCTGCTGGGACTTTGACATCTTTAAAGCTAATCGTTCGTGTCGGCTGTGCTTTCCAGCCCATTTTATGCTCGTTTTTGCCATATTCGATACCAGCACTATTGGCATCTACAACAAACGCTGATACACCTTTTGGCCCTGCCGCGCCCGTACGCGCCATCACCACCAATACATCGGTCGAGCCTGCGCCAGAGATAAAGGTTTTTTCACCATTCAGTACGTAATGATCGCCTTGTTTATCCGCTTTGGTACGGAGTGAGGCCGCATCAGAGCCTGCATTTGGCTCTGTTAGGCAATAGCTGCCAAGCCACTCACCGCTGACCATATTGGGCAAATATTTTTTGCATAAGCTGTCTCTACCATATTCACCGATCATCCATGCGGCCATATTATGGATGCTCATATAAGCCGCCACGGATGTATCACCCCATGCCAGCTCTTCGAATACCATTGCTGAGTCGAGCCTTGGCAGGCCCAAGCCATCATATTCTGGATTGGTGTATAGCCCTAAAAAGCCAAGCTCACCAGATTTTTTGATGATGTCCACTGGGAAATGCGAGGTACGATCCCATTCAGCAGCGTTCGGTTTGAGCTCTTTTTGCGCAAACTGCCGAGCCGTTTGGCGAAAGGCAACTTGGTCATCGGTCAATGAAAAATCCATAGGGTCATCCTTGTTCTTATAAATCAGATATCGAGGCTTAAATCTCAGAGAGGCTTCAATAAAGACTCTAATAAAAGTGTTGGTAAGAGTTTTTATAAGCCATTAGTGCCACATAATAGCGGTATAACAATAATAAAATTGCGTTCAATAGTACCGCAAGTCGTATTAACGTTATACCGAAAATACAGTAATCCGACGATTAAATCGAAATTGTCGTGTTAACACCGCGGCTCGCTTCATCATCGAACCAACGTGCCGTCACTGTCTTCGTCTGAGTATAGAACTGTACGGCTTGCTTGCCATAAGGACCTAGGTCACCAAGTTTACTGGCACGTGAACCTGAGAATGAGAACATTGGTAGTGGCACAGGAATTGGCAAATTAATACCGATTTGACCGACTTGAATGTCTTGTTGGAATTTGTGGGCTGCCGCTCCTGACTGGGTGAATATCGCGGTACCATTACCGTGTGGATTGGCATTGAGCAGTGCAATTGCTTCGTCCAAACTATCAGCGCGCATAATGCACAGTACAGGACCGAATATTTCTTCTTTATAGATTTGCATATCGCTTGTGACGTTATCAAAGATAGTCGGGCCAACAAAGTTACCGTTCTCAAACCCTTCGACCGTGATACCGCGGCCGTCAAGTAGTAAACTTGCGCCCTCTTCTACCCCAGTCCCAATCAAATGCTCGACACGTGCTTTTGCAGCAGGAGAAATCAGTGGCCCCAAGTCCTTGTCATTCTTACCTGCTGAGACAACCAAGCTTTCTGCTTTGGCTTTGATTTCATCAATCCACTCACCAGCTGCACCTACTAGCACGACCACTGATAATGCCATACAGCGTTGACCAGCTGCACCAAAGGCTGCGCCCGCCAGCTGATTGAGCGTTTGCTCTTTATTGGCATCAGGTAAAATAACACCATGGTTTTTCGCGCCCATCATGCACTGGGCGCGCTTACCTGATTGGCTGGCACGCTCATAGACATGTTTACCAACGTTGGTAGAGCCCACAAAAGAAACCGCTTTGATATCTGGATGGTCGCAGATAGCGTCGACGGTAGCCTTGCCACCGTGCACTACGTTTAGCACGCCTTCTGGTACGCCTGCCTCAATTGCTAGCTCAACTAAGCGCATAGTCACCATCGGATCTTGCTCAGACGGCTTGAGGATGAATGTATTACCCGTCGCAATAGCCATTGGGAACATCCATAGCGGAATCATCGCTGGGAAGTTAAATGGCGTAATACCAGCGCAAACACCGAGTGGTTGCCAAATACTATAAGTATCAACGCCTGATGCGACGTTTTCTACAAAGTCGCCGATTTGCAGATTGGCGATACCTGCTGCATGTTCTACCACTTCCAAACCACGGAACACATCGCCGCGCGCATCTGCAATGGTTTTACCTTGCTCTGCGGTCAAGATTTCTGCCAACTCATCCATATGCTCGCGAATAAGTGCTTGATAGGTCAAAAAGATACGCGCACGTGTGGTGATTGGCGTTTTGCGCCATGTTTCAAACGCTATCTGTGCGGCTGCGACCGCTTGGTTAATCTCATCATTGGTAGTTTGCGGGACTTTTGCGATGACTTCTTGGGTCGCTGGATCAGTGATATCAATCCATTCGTCGGTGTTTGATTGTACGAACTGACCATTGATGAGCTGCTGAACGTGGTGCATAAGATATCCTTATCTTTTTCGCGAGACTACCGTGTGACGGCATCTGAGTATTCATTAAGAGTTAAGCGCTATAAATAGTTATTTGTAAAATATTTATAGAAAGCTAAATTTTAAAATGATTTATTTTGTATCGTTATTGACTATAACAATAAATCAATTTTACGGTCAAGCGCTTTATCAAAATTTTCGCTAAGTTTGTTTTGTTGAAGGGGATTTACCCAAATAACGGAAACAAAAAAGCCCATGATTGCTCATGAGCTTTAAAAAATCAGCCTAGTTTTTAGGCGACATCAACATAATTTCTAGCCTATACCAACTAATAATCCTTCATCGATTGCTTAATCGCATCAATAGCTGCTGGATTATCAAGCGTCGACATATCGCCTGTAGGCCTGTCCTCTGCTAAAGCCCGAATAGATCGGCGTAAAATTTTACCAGAACGCGTCTTTGGCAACGCTTGCGGGAAATAAATGGCCGCTGGCCTTGCAATACCGCCTAAGGATTTGACCACAGCACCTATCACTTGCTGCTCAATGCGGAAGCGGTTTTCGGTCGTTTCAACTTGTGATTGATCTTTTAGAACGCAGAACGCAATCGGTAGCTCGCCTTTTAGCTCATCTTGAATACCTACCACAGCGCATTCTGCCATCTCTGGATGGGTACTAATTGCTTCTTCAATCTCTTGCGTGCCTATTCGATGACCTGCGACGTTTATCACGTCATCGGTACGCCCCAAGATGTAAAAGTAGCCGTCTTCATCTGTCACTGCATAGTCTGAGGTAGAGTACTGCTGGCCATCAAAGAGACCAAAGTAGCTGCTGACAAAGCGCTCATCGTTACGCCATACCGTGGTGAGACAGCCAGGTGGTAGTGGCGCTTTAATCGCAAGCAACCCTTTTTCACCCGCCCTGCAAGGTTCACCTGTTTCCTCATTGAGGACCTGTGCTTCATAGCCATACATAGGATAGCCGGGCGAGCCCTGCTTGTGCGGTTTATGATTGAATTTTGGTGTATGGCTCAAAATCGGCCAGCCAGACTCTGTCTGCCAATAGTGATCTAAAATCGGCACGCCTAAATGCTGAGATAACCAATTAGCCGTTGACTCATCAAGCGGCTCACCTGCCAAAAAGAACGACTTGACACTAGACACATCGTAGCGCGTCATCCAACTCTCATCTTGCTTTTTGAGCATGCGTACGCCTGTAGGCGCCGTGAACAGGATATTAACTTTGTTGGCTTCAACAATACGCCACCAGATACCTGGGTTTGGCAGATGTGGCAGACCTTCATACATGACACTGGTCATACCCGCTAGCAATGGCGCATAAATCGTATACGAATGCCCAACCGCCCAGCCAATATCTGATATCGCCCAGAATGTCTCGCCTGCCCTACCGTCGTAGACATAATCCATCGATGTCGTCAGCGCGACGGCATGACCACCAGTATCACGTTGCACCCCTTTTGGTGTGCCAGTCGTACCAGAGGTATAAAGCAGATAGGAAGGTGTGTTGGATTCAAGCCAAACTGGTTCCACGACTGCATGGGCCTCGCAGCTATGACGTCGTTCAGTCGCATAATCGACGTCAATATCTCGCGGCTCAAACGGTAAAATACCACGATTGACGACTAATACATGCTCGGGCTTGGTTGTCGCTTGCTCAACGCCTTGGTTGACGAGGTTTTTATAATTAATAACCTTACCATCACGCAGACCTGCATCCACTGTAATGACCATTTTTGCCTCAGCATCATCCATACGTATCGCCAAGTTATGCGCGGCAAATCCGCCAAATACGACTGAGTGTATAGCACCAATACGAGCACAAGCCAGCATGGCATATGCCGCCTCTAGAATCATTGGCATATAGATAATGACACGGTCGCCCTTGCCAATACCATGACGCTGTAGCACGTCTGCGAAGTAATTGACTTCTTTGTATAAGTCATTATAAGTCAGGCGGCGCTTGGCATAATCTGTATAAAACTCAACGTTATTACCCAGATCTTTGAACGAATCAACGACCGCTGGAAAGGTTTCTATTAACTCTTGATTGATCTCTGATGACACCCATACAAAGGCATCTTGCTCCGCACGGTCTGCTAGATGGCGATCAACGCAGTTGTAGCAAAGATTGGTTTCACCGCCAACAAACCATTTCGCAAAAGGCAGATTGCTGTCATCGAGAATTTGCTCAGGCTCTTTATGCCAATAGATGCGCTTTGCTTGCTCAGCCCAAAAATGCTCTCGATCCATAATGGAATCATGATAGATATCCGCGAACGTGGGCATGTCTGCCGCTTGAGTAGAGGCTGGGTGTTGGGCGTGGTCGCTCATAGTAGCTGTCCTTAGCATAAACGAGAAATGGAATAATATTGTTTTATAATCGGCGCATTGGTAAGTTGTTATCGCACTTGTATCGCGTGATATGATCTTTGTACGCGATTGGCTTTATCAACGCTACACTGTTTTGAGTGTGGTAGACAATGTCCTGATAAATACTGGTCATCCTTGCCAAAATTAAAAAACCGATACGTTATGTATCGGTTTAAAATGTAGCAGAGCCCATCACAAAGGTCAACTATTAAGCGTGCAACACGCATTACATTTTGATGAGCACAAGCGTTTCGACATTCAATCGATAGATAATATTATACTTGAGTTTGATTGGCATACATCTCACGCATGACTTTTTTGTCATGCTTGCCAACAGAAGTTTTTGGCAGTTCATCAACGAATTTAAATTGACTTGGTACGCCATATTTAGGAATGATACCGCGCTCTACCGCTTTTTCTGCAATGGCTTTGATATCGTCAGCACTGGTTTCTTGAGCATTTGGTTTTAGTACCACCAAGGCCAACGGACGCTCGCCCCATTGCTTATCCCGAACGCCAATCACTGAGACATCTGCTACGGATGGATGCAGTGATAAAATAGTCTCAATCTCTAGCGATGAGATCCACTCACCACCTGATTTGATCACATCTTTTAGGCGATCCGTGATTTTAATATAACCATCGGGACGTATGTAAGCGATGTCTTGAGTGTGCATATAGCCACTCTCCCACAGCTCCTTACCAGCGTCGTCATTTTTGAGATAGCTTTGGGTCAACCAAGGTGCCCGTAGCACCAGCTCACCCGTATTTTCTTGACCCTTACCGACAGGTTTGTTGCCCTCACCCCATACTTGCGCATCGACCATAAGCACCGGCTTACCTGTCATACAGCGACGGGCAATGTCTTCATCTTCAGTCATTTCAGGCTCATTGAGACTAAATTCAGTCAGGCTGATAAGCGGTGCCGTCTCTGACATACCGTAGCCAGTGTAGACTTCAATGCCTTGAGCCATTGCTGTCTTTGCTAGCCCTTCGGTCAGTCTTGAACCACCAATGATCATTTTTAGCCCATTAAAGCTGGCATCGCGATCTTGTGCTTCTTTGAGTACCATTTGCAAAATCGTTGGCACACAATGTGTGATACTCACTTTTTCATTGATAATCAAATCCAGCAAGCTATCAGGTGCATAACGTCCTGGATAGACTTGCTTTAGCCCCACCATCGTTGCTGTAAATGGGAAGCCCCATGCATGTACGTGGAACATCGGCGTCATTGGCATATAGACATCGCCGTAGCTAACACCTTGCTTGTTCGGCAACATACCCAATGTTGCAGCTTCTGCCAGACTGTGCAGTACCAACTGACGGTGACTAAAGAAGACGCCTTTTGGATTACCTGTCGTACCTGAGGTGTAAAAGGTTGTCGCGATGGTATTTTCATCAAAGTCTGGGAAATCAAAATGGCTATCAGCAGCTTCTAGCAATGCTTCGTACTCGCCTGTCACGCGGCTTTGATTACTGCCAAAAACCCCTTCAGCCGTTACACCATTGTCGTCCAGCCAAATGATGTGCTCGATACTAGAGTTTTCAAATTGATAATCTTTAACCAATGGCGCAAACTCAGAGTTGAGCATTAGCACTTTAGGCTTGGCATGGTTGATTGTGTAAAGAACTTTTTCTGGTGATAGACGGATATTGACAGTTTGTAAGATGTACTCTGACATCGGTACCGCAAAATAAGACTCAAGATAGCGATTGCTGTCCCAGTCCATAACGGCAACAATGTCACCTGCATTAAGGTTCAGGTCTGCGAGTACGTTAGCCAAGCGATTGATACGCTCAAACAAATCCTTATAAGTGAGTCGCTTTTTGTCCGCATAGACAATCTCTTGGTCTTGTGACACTGTTTTTGCACGGTTTAAGAGCTGCTTGACCAGTAGTGGATAATCATAGGCAGATGGAGCACCATGGTACATATTTGACATAGACCTAACTTCCTTGTTTGTCGCGCTTATAAGTTATAGATAGTAATAAATAAGTAGCAATAAGACATACTAATACAGAATGAACCGCTATAACCACACTATTTGTATAATGTAGAGTCATTCTGATTACTGTTAATAGCATCCTGCTAAATGCCAATCGGTTTTGGCGCAGTAAAAGCAACAAGCTTCACTGACCGCAATAAGATTGAAGACCTCTTTGATAGTAAGAAAAAAGCAGTACCATGTAAAGCAACCTTACATTACGTATCATAATGCGAGTAACCAAACAAAGACGATGCCTGGTATACCGTTAAGTGGCGCGTCTTGTCGTTTTAATCATCCCGAAACTGGCTATCAATAATGCCAGTACCTGCACAAACAATAACAACCATACGGTAAGAGACCACTGCCCTCGCGCATAGGCTATACCGCCCAGCCATGCCCCAAGCGTACCGCCTGTGTAATAGCCCATGTAATATAAGCCTGATGCCAATGATCGACCTTTTTTGACATTGACAGCGATATAGCTGATGGTCGCTGACTGCGTAATAAACACACCAGATGACATAACAGCAAGTCCTATGATTACCCCCCATAGTGGAGTCACCAAGGTCAACAGTACCCCAATCATGGAGATAATAATGGCTACCCGAACCGTACGTGCTGAACCAAACCGGCGCAGTAATGTCGTCGATAGTGGCGTGATAATAACACCAAGCAAATATACAGCAAAAATATTGGCGAGCGCACCTGTACCAAGCTCATAAGGCTTATCCGCCAAATGTAAATTGATAAAAGTAAAGCAACCTACAAGGGAGAACAGTACACAAGCGCCAAGCAAGCAAGCGGTCACCACATAACGATTGGTGACATGCTCACCCAGCGTCTGTATCGCTGAGCGAAAATTAGGATTAGCCTCAAAGTGACGAGACGATGGTAGCATCTTGCCGACCCATATTGCCCCCAGTAGCGTCATCGCCGTCATCACATAATAGCCATCACGCCAGCCAATCAGCTCATGCAAATGCCCCATCAAAAATCGGCCTAAAAAGCCACCAAGCACGCATCCTGACACATAAAAGGACATCAGCTCAGTCATTGCCCGGCCCTCAAACTCCTCACCGATATAAGCAATCGTCACCACCGTAATACCGGGTACAGACAGTCCTTGCATAAAACGCCAAATACCGACCCATTCAATGCTAGAGCTTTGGGCAACCAGCGCTGTTGGTATGGCCAAAAATAACAAAGCACCGACGATAAAGGATTTGCGCCCGACTGCATCTGAGAGCATACCCAAAAATGGTGACATGATGGCAATGGCCAATACAGTAGCGCCAACGATCATACCCGCTTGCACTTCCGTCGCAGAAAAGTCGACCATCATGACTGGTAGCACCGCTTGGATAGAGTACACTTGCAAAAAGGCAAACATACCGATCAGGCCAATCGTGAGTTTCAATATCCACGACGTAGAGTGACTGGATGATGCTGCTGTCTTTGGTGCTAATTTTTGATTTTTATCTGTAGAATTATTCACAAGGAAGCTGACTATATTGATTACGCTATGACAAGGAGGCGTCATTGGCTTGGATGATAGAGGAATATAATGCAAATTTATAAAGGAAGAACATGGTCATAAATGATAAAGACTTATCATAGTGACAAAGAATCATGTTAGCACACCAACCGATATACTCAGGTTTAAATGTGTTATTGGCGCTTGATTAGACTCTCCATTTAGAATAAAAAAATCGGATCTATACCCTCAATGATGACATTTACCTAACAACTCTTTTTTATTTTTACACATCTACATTGCTTATATCTTTTCTATTACAGACTTTAGGTGCTCAAAAATCAATAATCATAAGGTGCTACTTATCAACAAGTAAAATAATTGAACAACTAAACCATTAAGGAGTCATGTCAATGAATGATGAGATTTACGATTTAGGTGCAGGATTTTGGAGTATTCGAGGGTCATTTATAAAAAACGGCATTATAGATATCGGCGTCCAATGTGCGCTTATAAAGCTATCATCAGGCCGATTTATCTTTTTGGACAGCTATACTTTAAAAGACGAGGTTCGTCAGCAAGTGATGGCATTGACCAATGATGGCCAAGATGTCGAAGCCGTCTTAAATGTTCATCCATTTCATACGATACATTGTGCACAAATGGCCAAAGACTTTCCGCAAGCCACGTTTTACGGTAGTAGTCGACACCCAAAACAAGTACCAGAAGTAGACTGGGCAGATGATTTGGTCGAAAGCGATGCGGTCGCTGAGCGTTATCCTGAGCTGCAGTTCTCCCTACCTCATGGCATTTACTACATCGCACCTGATGAATCTGTCCATGCAAGCTCATTATTGGTCTATCATTCTGCTAGTCAAAGTATATATGTCGATGATACGTTTGAGATACCACCTTCTAAGCTATTTGATGCAGTACAGCCCAACCTAGGATTACATCCAACTACTAAAAAAGCCCTCAAAGATGAGCCAGACGCTGGCAAGCACTATTGTGATTGGGCGGTAGCGCTCGCGCACGAGTGGCGCAATGTCCGTCATTTTTGCGGCGCGCATTCAGGTTTGGTAGTTTTTAAGGAAGGTCAGTTTGAAGCGGCGCTTTTGTCTACCATTGATAATGCTCGTAGTGAGCTTGAGGCAAAATAACGACTCTAAGGAACACTTAAAACATAAAAATTTCGACAAGAAAAATAATCACTTGTTGATTCAATATATTAAATAAGGAAAACGATAAATGTCAGATGAAATTCATGATTTAGGGGCAGGATTTTGGAACATACGCGGGTCATTCCGTATCGGCGGTGTAATAAACATTGGTACCCAGTGCTCGCTGGTCAAGCTATCCTCAGGACGCTTTGTATTTTTGGACAGCTACGCCTTAACAGGTGACGTTCGAGACGAAGTAATGGCGCTCACCAATAACGGTAAAGATGTCGAAGCTGTCCTAAACGTTCATCCATTTCATACTGTACACTGTGACCAGATGGCAAAAGACTTTCCGCAAGCCACATTTTATGGCAGTAAACGTCATCCAAAGAAAATACCAGAAGTAAATTGGGCAGATGATTTGGTCGAAAGTGACGCGGTTGCTGAGCGCTATCCTGAGCTCAAGTTTTCAATGTCAGAAGGTATCCATTATATCGCACCTAATGAGATGATTCATGCAGGCTCCCTATTGGCTTATCATCCTGCCAGCCAAAGCTTACACGTTGATGATACGTTTATGAGTCCGCCAATGAAACTATTAGAGGCGGTCTTACCTGAGCTGATATTACACCCTACCACCAAAAAAGCACTCAAAAATGAGTCAAATGCAGGCGCACAATATTGCGACTGGGCGACCAACCTAGCCCATGAGTGGCGCGATGTTCGAAATTTTTGTGCAGCACACTCTTATCTGGTGAGATTCAAAGAGGGTGAGTTTGAAAAAGCGCTGATTAAAGCCATTGAGAAAGCCCGTCCTAAGCTAGAAAAAGCATAGTTTTTACAGTAACAGATATACTTTACCAATATAAAAGGGTCGTCAATATGGCGACCCTTTTTATTAAATATAACTGATTACATTACTTCTCATTGCATAGCAGCCACTATCAGAGACACAACCACTATCGCCGTCACATAGGTTCTCACTTTAAAATAGTCCTGCGTGATAATACGCGCGCGATTGAGCCCATAATCAATCATCAACATGCTAGCAAAGCCAATGACCAGTAACCAAATAAAACCGACCACTGGCAACATCAAAAACCCGAGCCACAGAGCAATTGCAATCACATTACTGACTATAGGCAATCGAATAGCCCATTTATCGTCATCCGCCAAGCTTAAATGATTACCCCACTGCGATCCGGCCATAAACGACGCAATCACCAAACCATAAGCGCTTAATACATCAGCCGTTGCGCCCAATATAGGTATGTCACTAATGCCTATAAAAAGCAGGAGCGCACAAGCGACAAACGGAATAGCACCTGCAAAGGTCAAATAAGGACTGGGTTTTTTCATGATATGAATCTACCTCGTATTTAGTCTATCGATATTTCTAGCATATATGAATCAGACATCTTATTCTAATTCACCTTGCCACTGACGGATAAACTCACCGTTTGGATCGTATTGCTGGGTTTGCTTATCAAGATTGAACTGCCGACATCCTCTTGGATCCGCCCCCACACCTGCTAGATATTGCCAATTCCCCCAGTTACTGGCAACGTCATAATCGATAAGATGCTGCTCGAAGTAAGTCGCCCCATAACGCCAATCAAGACCTAATTCATGGATAAAGCAGCTTGCCACTAGCTGTCGTCCACGGTTTGACATATATCCTGTTGCCTTCAGTTGATGCATACAGGCGTTGACGATGGGGTATGCCGTTTTTCCACTTTTCCATTTCTCCAAACGCCTTTGATCAAGTTGGGTTGATGGCGTGTGCTCACCAATACCTTTGAACCAAAACAACTTTTGCTGATGGGTGACAGCGTACCAGTAAAAATACTCGCGCCAAAGTAACTCAAACCATATCCAATAAGTAGAGTCATTGGCGATGACATGACGCTCGTAACGGCGCAGTCGACTCAATACGGTGTTGACAGACAGCGAGCCGTTCGCCAGCCAAGCAGAGAACTTTGTGGAATGCGCCCACTCATCAAGCGCGTTTCGTGTGGTTTTATAAGTGCTCGGCGCATCAGAATCAAAATAGTCATCTAAATGCTTCAGCCCGTTTGTCTCACCACCTTTGAAATTAGAAGATTGCTGCGTTTGCTCATCAAGCGACTGCTTTTGAAAATCCTGTACTTTCAAAAAACATTCGTTTCTATTTAACATACTCTCTGGCATTGGCGAGAGTTTTTTTGGCGTTGAACACGTGGCGATGTCTTGTTCTGCATGTAATAAGTCATAATCTGCTTCGATTTTTTTGCGAAACTGCGTAAAGCTTTTGGGCAGATCATTTAGCGGTAACTCATCAAACAAAGTAGCCGTTGTCTCGATATGCCAACATATCTGTGGATGTTTATTCTGCAGTAGCGCATAGACTTGGTTTTGATAATAGTCGTCCGTTTTACTGACACAAATATTGGTAACTTGCTGCGCCTCAATGAGCTCATTCAACTGCGCAAAAGTATCTGACACTGCGGGCGTTTGTTGCAAATACAGTAGTCTATTACCAAGCTGCTCCAGTGATGCATTTAGGTCAATCAAACCCTCTTGCAAAAACTGCTGGCGAGCAAGGCCCATAGTGTCATAATGATAAGCAGGGTGACTATTTTTATCATTCAACCCATCCGTCAGTGATGGTCCGTAAACAAGCAGGAGTCGTCCGTTACCGCTTAGCTCAGCGGCTTTTGACAATGTGGCGTTGTCCGTTACTCGCAAATCGTTGTGAAATAGTACCAATGTGACATTATTATTCTCTGAGTTGTTCTCTGAATTATTCGCTGTTTCATTTAACATACCCTATCCTTCTGGCCATTTAGCGCTTATTTATTTTTAATCTTTACACTCAAAATATCATATACGATGTAAAACACTCTTAGCATTCAACCATGAGGCGAGCCTAACACTTGTAAGGTGATGCGCTCAGCCCCAAAAACCACTTATAACCATTGACTCTCATAAGCTCGACTGCTTAAATGGCTTACCTCTAGGAGAATACCATGACTCAAAATAATACTACGACTGAAGAAAATAAATCAGACGAGAAACGTAAACTTATCAATCGTTTTTTGATGAGATTAACAAAAGAACAGCCTCAAATGTATTACGCGACCACCTCTGAGATATCTCGGAGTATCCATACTATGATAAAAGAACATACCAATCGCTTATCAGTAGAAGAGCAAGCGCTGGTCAGGCGTATGACTATCGAAGAAATTGAAGGGTTATTGGGCTTTCATGCTAGATAGATGACTAGCTTATAAGCCAATTGTCCTCTAAGTAAGTTCGAGCACACCATCGAACATCACAAAAAAAGACCGCTATCGAAGCGGTCTTTTTTACTGTTTATCGTAGTGCAATGCTATTAGAACGGATACTGACGTGGTTCGTTTTGCATTGAAATCCAATGTGTTCTGGTGAATTCTTCTAGTACCCACTCACCGTTGAAGCGGCCAATGCCTGAGTTTTTCTCACCACCGAATGGCGTGTTGCTTTCATCATTAACTGAGATGTCATTGATATGGGTCATGCCAGCTCTGATACCACGAGCGAAACGTAGACCTTTTTGCATATCAGCAGTGAATACCGCACTAGATAGGCCATACATAGAGTCATTGGCGATTGATAATGCATCATCTTCATCTTTGGCACGAATGATACCAACCAATGGTCCAAACACTTCATTACATGATAGATCCATCTCGCGAGTGACTTCAGTGAAGATGTGTGGCGGTACGACTTGGCCTTCAATCTCACCGCTGAGTATCATTTTTGCGCCTTCCTCTTGTGCTTGGGCGATTTTTTCTTTAAGCGATTTAACTTGCTTTTCGTTGATGATAGGACCAACAGCCGTATCTTGCTGATTAGGATCACCGACGTTCAATGTTTTAACGTGCGCCAAGAAACGCTCTACAAAGTCATCATATATCTCGTCTTCTACAATGACTCTGTTAATCGCGATACAGATTTGACCTTGATGCAAAAACTTGCCAAAAGCAGCCGCTTTTACTGCTTGCTCGATATCAGCATCTTTTAATACCACAAACGGACTGTTACCGCCCAGCTCAAGTGCCACTTGTTTAATATACTCACCGCCGTTCGCAAGCTCACCAATATGCTTGCCCACTGAGGTTGAGCCTGTGAATGATACTAAGCTTGGTGCTTTGTGCTCGACGATGGCGTCGCCTATCTCGCTACCTGAGCCGACCACGACGTTTAATAAACCTTTTGGCAGACCCGCTTCTTCAAATACTTTTGCAAGTAATAGACCGCCTGTCACTGGCGTATCGCTCGCAGGCTTGAGCACGACGGCATTACCAAGGGCTAAGGCTGGCGCAATAGAACGCTGGGTCAAATGCAGCGGAAAGTTCCATGGGCTAATGACTGCTACCACCCCGATTGGCTCGCGATAGATGAAGTTTTCTTTGCCAGGAGTGTTTGATGGGCGAATCTCACCGTGTACGCGGTTAGGAAAAGACGCCGCTTCAAGCGTGATGGCACGTGCTGAACTGAATTCGACCATAGCCTTGATGCGCGTACTACCTGATTCCTTAATCAGCCAATCGACGATTTCTTCTTGGCGTTGATCTAGGATACTGACTACCTTATACATAACAGCTGCACGCTCAGCTGGCGTCGTTTTTGTCCATTCGGCTTGCGCTTGGCTAGCCGCATCGTATGCTTCATTCAGCTGATCTTTAGTCGCTTGCTGAATCTCTACAAGCATATCGCCATTGTAGGGATTAGTATCAGTATTAATGCTATCATCTTTACCTTTTTGCCATTCACCGCCAATGAATTGCAAATGAAAATCGCTATAGGCATTACTGTTATTATCATTGCTTGACATAATTATCCTTATTTTTGCTTTGTTATATAGAAATTTATTTTCAGTACTTTGAATAAAATAGTTGAAGCTGTCTTATAGGTAGGATATTCACAGTTATGGTTAAATCACAAATTGACATAAATTAAAATCGAAACTTCATGGTAACTGATAAGAACAAAATCTACCTTGATAGACGACTGGTCTAATGCTACCATAGCTATTAATAAAACAAGACTATTTTTTCAGCCAATATTGTTGATAAAACGTAACACATATAAATATATATCATTAGAATATGCCATCAACATGACGCTCAAATGAAACCTGACAACCCTATTACTATGAATATCAAGGGAGAGAATTCTATTTATGTCTAATATCACAGACACTAGCACCACACCCGACACCAAAGCTCATTTACTTGCCACTGGTTACCAATTAATAGCCAAAAAAGGCTTTACCGCTGTTGGTCTAAAACAAATTTTAGACACAGCTGGCGTGCCTAAAGGCTCTTTTTATCATTACTTTGCTTCAAAAGAAGCCTTTGGTGAGGCCATTATCAATCATTACTTCAGCTTATATAAAGCTCGTCTTGATATCATCGATGCACAAAATGTGAGCGCCCAGCAAAAGCTATATGATTACTTCCAAAATTGGTACGACACCCAGCAGAACGGCTGTGATCATGAGAAATGCTTGGTAGTCAAACTAAGCGCAGAAGTGGCTGATATGTCAGAAACCATGCGTAAAGCACTTGATGCCGGATATCAACAAACGACCATGTGGCTCGCCGAACAGATCAAGGCAGGATGGACAGATGGGTCTGTACCTCGCCATGATAATATATCAGCTGAGAGTATGGCCAAACGTTGGTATTTTGCGTGGCTTGGTGCCAGCCTAATGGCTAAGATTAGCCAAACAAATACACCTTTAGCTGAGATCTGGCAAATGACGACGACTCAAATGGGACGTTGATCATAAACAGTAACGTTTTCGACATTGCAGCCCCCTAAATTGGGGGCTTATGTTTGCGTCCACACCTCATATTGTTATTTAGAAACCCAATGCTTGATAAAAACGTTGTATGAGAGTTTTGTAATCATTTATAAACAACCACTAGACGACTGGTCTAATTGGTGTACAATGCGCATCAAGCTTTAGAGCAAATGCAAAATAAGCATTGCTTACCACTCATTGTTTAACGTCAACATATTTGACGGAACCATTTTTATCAACACGCTTTTACTAGCATTAGGAATTTTATGAATAACTTTCAATATTACAACCCAGTCCGCATCGTTTTTGGTGAAGGTCAAATCGAACAATTATCAGATCTAGTTCCTACCGATGCACGCGTTCTCATTACTTACGGTGGTGGTTCAGCACAGCGTACCGGTACTTTGGATGAAGTAAAAACTGCATTAGCGGCTAGCGGTAATCGTATTGTATTTGAATTTGGTGGTATCGAAGCTAACCCAGAATTCACCACACTATTAAAAGCAGCCGACATGGTGAATGAGCACAACATCGACTTCTTGTTAGCAGTTGGCGGTGGTTCTGTGATTGACGGCAGTAAGTTCGTTGCGCTCGTTTCTTCATTAACTGAAGAAGATGGTACTGTCTCACGTGACCAAGCTTGGGACGCGCTAACGGGTTATTGCAAGAACATCGATTCTGCTATTGACCTAGGTGCGGTATTGACCATCCCAGCAACGGGTTCTGAAATGAACTCAGGCGGCGTGATTAACTATAGCGAACGTCAAGCAAAACTACCATTTGGTAACCCACTGGCCTTCCCTAAATTCTCAATCCTAGATCCAGTCAAAACGCTTACACTGCCTGAACGTCAGGTTATGAATGGTGTTGCTGATGCATTTGTTCATGTGATGGAGCAGTATCTGACTTACCCAGTCAATGCTAAAGTCCAAGATGCCTTTGCTGAAAGCTTGCTCAAAATCCTTATCGATGAAGGCCTAGTGGTTAAACAAGATCCAGAAAACCTAGAAACACGTAAAAACATTATGTGGACAGCGACGATGGCATTGAATGGTCTGATTGGTACTGGTGTACCACAAGACTGGACAACTCACATGGTTGGTCATGAGCTTACGTCCTTACACGCTATCGATCATGCCCGTACGCTAACCATCGTGTTGCCATCAGTCATGCGTGAGCTAAAAGAAAGCAAAAAAGAAAAACTGCTGCAGTATGCACGCAACGTATGGAACATCACTGATACTGACCAAGACGACGATTCAATCATCGAAACGGCTATTGTCTATACTGAAAACTTCTTCCGCGAGCTTGGCTTGCCAGTGAGCCTAGAAGACGTTGATTTGACGGAATCAGCGATTGATCCAATCATCAAGCAACTTGATGCACATAACATGGTCAAACTTGGTGAGCACGGCAAAAACGATTTAGACGTCTCACGTCGTATCCTACAGCGTGCTGTGACTAGCAAAGCGTCTTAATAAGCGCTATAGCAAGAACTGTCAGAAGAATTATAAGAAAAACCGCGACAGTAACAATAAGTACATATCGTTATGCTATCTATAGTAGTAGCTATTCCATGCTGAGTAGCTACTACATTTAATACCACTATAATAATCACAATGAATAAATATAAAGGAGTCCTACCATGAGCTTCGACAAACAACAGAATCAACAAACCAACCGTCAAATCAAACTTGCCAGCCGCCCGAACGGTGAGCCGACTGCTGACAACTTTGACATGACAACCAGCGACATCCCAACGCCAAACGATAACGAGATGTTATTGCGCACGGTATATCTGTCATTAGACCCATACATGCGTGGACGTATGAGCGATGCCAAAAGCTACGCTGACCCATTAGCAGTCGGTGACGTCATCATGGGCGGCACAGTCGCTCAAGTCGTCGAATCTAATGTCGATGGCTTTGCTGTCGGTGATTTGGTCGTATCAAATTCCGGCTGGCAGGACTACAGCGTCAGCGATGGCGAAGGCGTCCTTAAGCTTGACAAAAACATGGCAAACCCTTCTTATGGTTTGGGCGTATTAGGTATGCCCGGCTTCACAGGCTACATGGGTCTGACCGATATCGGTAAACCACAAAAAGGCGAAACCTTAGTTGTCGCTGCAGCCACTGGACCGGTCGGTGCTACGGTCGGTCAAGTGGGTAATCAATATGGTCTGCGCACCGTTGGTGTAGCAGGCGGTAAAGAAAAATGCGACTTTGCAGTCAATGAGCTTGGCTTTGATGTCTGTATCGACCACAGAGCCGATGACTTTGCTGAGCAATTAAAAGCAGCGTGCCCAGATGGTATCGATATCTATTACGAAAACGTCGGTGGTCATGTGTTTGATGCGGTCATGCCTTTACTGAATGCTCATGCTCGCATTCCTGTCTGTGGCCTTGTTGCCCAGTATAATGCGACCGAACTTCCTGAAGGTAAAGATCGTTTGAGCGTATTGACCGGACTTATCTTAAGCCGCCGTCTCACTATCAAAGGCTTTATTATCTTTGAAGAGTATGGCGACCACTTCCCAGAGTTCTTAGAAACCATGAGCAAATGGGTAGAGTCAGGCGACGTCAAAACCAAAGAATATATCGCTGAAGGCTTAGACAATGCACCAAAAGCCTTTGTCGGTATGTTAAACGGTGATAACTTTGGTAAAACAGTGGTTAAAGTCTCTGACGTTCAGTAACTGATGTTAAGTAAGTCTTGTTAAATAATTGACGATAGGTAATAACTATTGTTAATAACCACTTAGCAACACAACTTGCTAAGATCACTACTGAAAGTTACGTCTGAAGCAGGAATAATATTAGCGGTCACCACTTATACTGATAACGTTTTGGTCATCTGGCTCGCCATTTGAATGAATCCCCTATCAATAAAAATGTGGCTGTTAATGACTTGCTTTACTCACATATAAACAATAAATAAGGATAATTATGAATATTTTAATGGTACTAACCTCACACGACCGTCTAGGCGATACTGGTAAGAAAACAGGATTTTGGCTAGAAGAATTTGCAGCCCCTTACTATGCGTTTCTCGATGCGGGTGCCAACGTCACTCTAGCCTCTCCTGCTGGCGGTCAGCCACCACTAGACCCAAGTAGCGATACCGAAGACACGCAAACCAAAGATACCAAGCGTTTTAAAGACGACAAAGATGCGCAAGAGCACTTGGCCAATACCAAAAAACTTGCTGACATGAAAGTAGAAGATTTTGACTCAGTCTTTTATCCAGGTGGTCACGGTCCATTGTGGGACTTGGCAGTAGATAAGCACTCTATCGAATTGATTGAGAATTTCGTCAAGCAAGACAAGCCTGTTGCTTTTGTTTGTCATGCACCTGCCGCGCTTAAAAACGTCAAAGTGGATGGCGAATACCTAGTAAAAGGTAAAACCGTGACTGGCTTCACCAACTCAGAAGAAGAAGCTGCTGGCTTAACAGACGTGGTGCCTTTCTTAGTAGAAGACGCCTTGAAAGCCAATGGCGGTAACTATGAAAAAGCCGCTGATTGGGAAGAGTTTGTTGTTGAAGATGGTTTATTGATTACTGGTCAAAACCCAGCGTCATCAGAAGAAGCGGCTAAGCGTTTGATTAGCAAGCTCAAAGGTTAATATCATGATTCGCTTACATCATCTCAATCAATCTCGTTCGTTGCGTACGCTTTGGCTCTTAGAAGAGCTAGGCGTGCCTTATGAAGTGGTCAGTCATCAGCGCGATGCCAAGACTCATTTGGCTCCAGAGTCACTAAAGGCAGTTCATCCGCTCGGCAAATCTCCGGTTATCGAGATGGATGGACAGATTTACGCTGAGTCCGGTGCGATTACAGAGTTATTGATTGAACGATTTGCGCCAGAGCGTTTGCGTCCTGCTACAGATAGCTCGGACTATGGATACTATCTGCAGTGGATTGACTTTGCAGAAAGCTCACTGATGTTGCCATTAATGCTCGAGCTATTTACCAAAAAAGCAGGCATTGATGACAATGACTTTTTGAATGGCTATATCGATACAGAAAAAACCAGACTGTTTGAATATCTGGATGCATCGGTTGAAGGTAAGTCGTTCATTGTGGGTGATAAGCTAAGTGGTGCTGACTTTATGTTGTCATTTGACTTGATCATTCTCGCTAAGCGCCAAAAACTCGACTCTTATCCGCATATCAGACAGTATGCTGAAGCGCTTGCCAGTCTCGATAGCTATCAGCGCGCTATGCAGCTAGAGGCTAAGTACGATCAATCCGTTTAGCATTGCATCATAACTGACAGACCAATTTTCTGATACACACAAACAGCTCTGTATAGAGCTGTTTTTTATGCGTGCTTTATTTTATGCTTGCATGAATAACCATCGCATTATAGTCATCAATGTTACATAAGAGAATTAGGCTGTAGAGCAACCAAACAAATTGTCTGACACCATCCATGAATTACGTGTCGATGACAAAAGCACGATAAAAGTTATGATAAAATCCTTTCTGAATTTTTTGGGTTATCTTTTAGATACCATCAGTGAGTTGACTGGCGTTTCACGCTATAAATACCAACTGCACTGACCTGACTCCCCGTCTGGCATCTGTCCTATGTCACTCTATTTCCTTATACAGATTGTGGTACGCCCATGAGTAACGAATACCAGTTTAAGCCCCACGAACAGCCAATAATGGTGGGCTCTCCAGCCAATCCTGACCATCCTGCACGCCGTAAAGTATTTTATTTGCTTATTGGGATTTTTGTGGGTCTCACAGCCAGCTTCCAAAATGGTCTACTTGTCGCCAACCTGACGCAAATTCAAGGTCAGCTAGGCTTAACGCCAGCTGAAGGTGGTTGGATATCGGTCAGTTATAATATGACCAATGCCTGTATCACCGTTCTGCTATACAAAATTCGTCAGCAATTTGGCATGTCGCTTTTTAGTAAAATCACCCTGTCATTTTTGTTAGCCGCCACCAGTCTACAGTGGCTGATCAGTAGTCACTTGTTAGATACCCCTAATATTAGCATTGAGCCATATTATTTAGAGATTGTCGCTAGGGGACTCAGTGGCATGGTGGCAAGTGGTATGACCGTACTGGGCTTGTTTTATTGTTTGCAAGGTATGCCAACCGTCAAACGTACTAGTGGCCTAATACTGGGGTTTGGTCTGGTGCAGTTTGGTATTCCATTATCACGTGTCATCTCACCCTACCTCGCCATTGATGGTCAGCTTGAGAACTTGTTTTTATTTCAATTTGGTCTGGCGCTGATTTGTTTTGGGCTGATCAATATATTAGAGCTACCACCAGGGAATACAGAAAAAGTATTTGAGAAATTGGATTTTGTAAGCTTTGGTTTTTTTGCTAGTGGTCTGGCTGCATTGGCTGTCGTTTTGGTACAAGGTCGAATTTTATGGTGGACAACACCTTGGCTCGTCTATCCACTGATGATTGCTATCGTCGGGATTAGCATCGCGTTATGGATTGAGACACATCGCAAAAACCCAATGCTACAAGTGCGCTGGATGCGTAGCCGCAATATTATTGCCTTCATGGTGACGGGCGCTGTCATGCGGATTTTGCTATCTGAGCAAAACGTCGGCGCGGCAGGATTACTCGCCAACCTTGGCTACGGTAACGATCAGCTGGTTACTTTTTATGCTGTTATTATAGCCGCCAGTGCACTGGCTTTGATTATTAGTATTTTTAGTACCAATGCGATGGATCTGCGCCGACCTGTTATTTTTGCAGTGGCATTGATTGCCTTAGGGTCTTGGATGGATGTTGGTGTATCTATTAATTCAGCACCCTATATGTTTTATCTCAGCCAGTTTTTGATTGCCTTTGCCGCGGTGTATTTCATGGGGCCTTTGGTTTTTGAAGGGTTTTTGCGGGCTATTGGCAGTGGTCCTGCGTATATTATTAGTTTTTCAGTGATTTTTGGCATCTCCCAAACGGTTGGCGGACTGGCAGGTGCGGCAGCTATTCAGGCATTTACGACCATTCGTACACAAATGCATTATGCAGACATGGTCAGCTCATTGAATTTGGGCGATCCTGCATTTAGCGCTCAGGTGGCAGGCACTCGTAATATGCTGTCGAATCAGACCACTGACGCGGCTCAAGCAAATATCGGTGCAGTTAGCCAAGTACTGCAAGGTATTCAGCGCCAAGCAACGGTCGCAGCGTACAGCGATCTGTTTTTTCTGATGGCCTGCCTTGCTACTGCTGTTACGATTATTTTGCTGCTCAATTATCTTTACAACCGTTACCACAAGCGCAATCCACTGGCCAAAGAGCTCGCTGTCATCGCCAAGATGCGCGAAACAAAATAATTCAACTTATTATCTTAGTGATTATTTATCATATTCATTTATAGTCAGAATATTCAGATATTTGCTTATTAACATTTAGGAGCATGTCATGAGCCAAGAAAAACCAAATGAGCTTAATAAAATACCTCAGACGTCAACTGATGCTCCAGCAACAGACACACGTACAGAGTCTGCTACGGCTCCAGCAGAGACTGCTGCAAGCGCTACGCAAAAGAAAGCTGATACATCCGAGATAAAAGCAGCTGCTGATACGCCTGATAGCATGCGTGAGGATAACTCCGTAGAGAGCTCTATAGAAAGTCAAGCCGATGATAATGAAATGCCTATGCCGCCAAAAGAGCCTATCTCAAATACGGCTGGCTGGTCTCCCAAGAAAAAATCCTACCTGAATTTAGGATTATTGATTGTGCTGATTGTCATTGGTGTGGCCTTGATTTTATACGCTTGGAAGCTGCCACCATTTACGCCTACGGTGCAACAAACCAATAATGCCTTTGTCAAAGGTCAAACCACTATTATTAGTCCGCAAGTTTCCGGCTATGTCACCGAAGTAGCGGTGCAGGATTTTGCTGATGTAAAAGCGGGCGATTTACTGATAAAAATAGATGATCGAACCTTTCAGCAGCAACTTGAACAAGCAGAAGCCAATACTGAAGTGGCGATCACCAGTCGCTCTACCAATGCTCAAGACACGCAATCTAGTCAGGCACAAATAGAAGCACGCAAAGCCGACTTATATAGTGCCAAAATCAATGTCGAGAGCGCTCGTGAAGACGTCAATCGCTATCAAGGCTTAGATGCTATCGGTGCAGTATCAAAAGCAGAAGTGGCTCATATCAAGGCGCAACTTGCTCAAGCACAGGCAAGCGTGCAACAGGCTGAAGCCAATTTACAAGCCGCTCAACAAAACCGCGCCAAAACCAGTGGCACCCAACCCTCACTAGATGCAAATATCAAAAGTGCTGAGGCAGGTGTGAAGCAAGCACAAATTAATCTCGATAATACGATCATCACAGCACCTGAGTCCGGTCAGCTGAGCCAAGTCAGTGTCAAAGAAGGCCAGTACGTTAGCGCGGGCACCCAGCTCATGTATATCGTACCAAAAGGTATCTGGATTATCGCAAACTTTAAAGAAACCCAAATAGCCAGTATGGCAATCGGCGAACCAGCTACTATTCATGTGGACGCGCTTGGCGGTGCCAAATTTACGGGTCATGTGAGCAACATCTCACCAGCCACTGGCAGTGAGTTTAGTGCAGGTGCCGCCAATCCTGCGACAGGTAACTATATAAAAATTGCTCAGCGCATACCTGTACGTATCGACTTAGATCAAAATCAACCTGAGCTTGCACGCTTGCGTCCTGGTATGTCGGTCTCTGTGGATGTCGATACCAATGCTAAATAATGCCAAATAAAGCAAATAACTGATATAAAAAAGCCACTCTACATACCCTTATTTGAGCACGTAGAGTGGCTTTTTTATATTTTTAAATGATCTAGGGTTTTAAAATCAGCCAAACACTATGGTAGTAGACGCTTGGTCGTCCAGCTTTCAGCGCTTTGACCATCATCATCTTGCGTATATACGATGCGGTCATGCATACGATTGGCGCGACCTTGCCAGAACTCGATTTTTTCAATCGTAATCTCGTACCCACCCCAAAACGCTGGTGTTGGTACGCTAGTACCATCTGCATACTCTGCTTGTAGTTGCTCGAACGTTTGCTCCATCACCTCACGATTCGCCACTTCACCACTTTGCGGTTGACTGACCCAAGCACCTATTTGGCTATCATGTGGACGTTTTTGGAAATAGGCAGCAGATTTATCAGTATCAATTTTATCAATACGACCGCTGATACGAACTTGACGCTCAAGCTCATGCCAAAAAAACAGCGCTTCAGCATTGGGGTTTTCTACAACGTCCTGTCCTTTCGCGCTGTCATAATTGGTATAAAAAACGATACCTGTCTCCGTAATTTCACGTAGTAACACAATACGGACGCTGGGTTTATTGTCTGCACCGCAAGTTGCCAAACTCATGGCATAAGGTTCTTGCACTTTTTGCGCTATTGCCTCATCCATCCAAGCCTTAAACAGCTCAAATGGTGACGCTGGTATTAACTGTTGATCAAGCGCGCCTTTTTCATATGAAAGGCGTTGGTCGGTAAAGTCCATGCTCATGGTCATTCCTTATTATAAAATTATGACATTTCAACATTGTTATCTTGAGTGTTAAGCTTTGAATACTAAGCTTTGAGTATTAAGTCTTAAATACTATTAGCCTAGCACTGACTTGATAAGATCGGCCAAATCATTTGCCATCACATCACACTCTATCTCATCATCAGACTCAACCATGACTCGAATCATAGGCTCTGTGCCTGATTGGCGAATAAGAAGACGACCACGGCCTTCTAAAGTCGTCTGTGCTTTGTCAAAAGCGGCGACCAGTTCTTCATGCTTGTACGGGTCTTGCATCTGAGACAAGCGTACATTGACCAGCTTCTGTGGTAGTACGTCAAACCCTTCGACCAGCTCACTCAGTGCACGTCCTTGCGCTTGCATCACAGCCAATACTTGCAATCCTGCTATGATCGCATCGCCTGTACGGCTTTTGTCTAGGCAAAGAATATGTCCAGACGGCTCACCGCCTAGTATCCAGCCATTGGCTTCTAAATCTTGCATGACATAGCGGTCACCTACTTTTGCACGGGTGAAATCAATGTCAGCCGCCTTTAGTGCCAACTCTAATCCCATATTACTCATGAGCGTGCCAACGACGCCTTTCGCTTTGGTGAGTCCTTGGGTCGCAAGCACATATAATATACCGTCACCATCAACCAGCTTACCTGTCTCATCAACCATCACAATGCGATCGCCATCACCGTCTAATGCGATACCAACATCTGCTTCGTGCTCAAGTACCGCCTTTTGCAGACCTTCAGGATGGGTAGAACCACACTCAGCATTGATATTGATGCCGTCTGGAGTGTTATTGATAGCGATAACATTAGCACCAAGTTCACGCATGACTCTAGGTGCGACGCTATAACCTGCGCCATTGGCACAATCAACCACAACGGTCAGATGGCTGAGATCATACTGATATGGGAAGCTGCCTTTACAAAACTCAATGTATCGACCTTTTGCATCGTCAATTCGGCGGTTTTTGCCTAGGTTTGCAGGGTCAAGGATAGGCATCGTGGCATTGTTACCATTAGCATCACTCATGATTGCCGTTAATCTGTCATTGATAGCTATCTGCATCTCATCACTAATTTTTTTACCACTACCTGAAAAGAACTTGATGCCATTGTCATAGTAAGGGTTATGTGACGCCGAGATAACCACACCCGCATCGGCATTGAAACTACGAGTCAAATGTGCAATCGCTGGCGTTGGCAACGGACCAAGCATATAAACATCGACGCCAGCCGCATTAAAACCTGCTTGCAGAGCACCTTCAATGACATAACCTGAGAGACGAGTGTCTTTGCCGATGACAACACTTGGTTTGCGCGTAGAATTTTCGTTGGCTTCTATGAGCACCTGTCCAGTCACATAACCCAGTTTTAAAATAAAGTCAGGGGTGATAGGTAATTCACCAAATTTTCCACGGATACCATCAGTGCCAAAGTAACTCATTATGTATATTCCTCAAGTCTAAAAATAAAAGGCCAAGCGTATACGCAGGCAATACTGCTATTGTAATAATATGCTTTTATATTCTACAAAAAAAACAGCCAACAATAACAGAGCATTGTTGGCTGTTTGTATCTCAACGTCACTACAGCTCTGCAACTGAGCCAGTTCTCAAACAATGCAGAGCTATAAAATACCGATTAGTTTACACGGTAGTTCGGCGCTTCTTTAGTGATCTGTACATCATGAACGTGCGACTCTTTCATGCCTGCTGATGTGACTTTGATAAACTGTGGGTTGGTGCGCATATCTTCGATAGTCGCAGAGCCTGTATAACCCATTGATGAGCGTAAGCCACCAACCAATTGGTTGACAATACCAGCGACAGGTCCTTTATAAGGGACACGGCCTTCGATACCTTCTGGTACGAGCTTTTCTACGCCATCTTTGGCATCTTGGAAATAACGGTCTGATGAGCCATTTGATCCTGACATTGCACCCAGACTACCCATACCGCGGTAAGCTTTGTAATAACGGCCTTGGAACAGCTCAACCTCACCTGGCGCCTCTTCTGTACCAGCCATCAGTGAGCCTACCATGATGCACGATGCACCAGCCGCAATCGCTTTTGCCATGTCACCTGAGTAGCGGATACCGCCGTCAGCGATTAATGGGATACTGTCTTTTAATACACTAGCAACATTATCAATAGCTGATATTTGTGGTACACCGATACCGGCAATGATACGCGTGGTACAGATAGATCCAGGGCCGATACCAACTTTTACCGCATCAGCGCCAGCATCACGTAGTGCAAGTGCTGCTTCGCCTGTTGCGATATTGCCACCGATCACCTGAACGTGCGGATAGTTTTTCTTAATCCAAGAGACTTTATCAATCACGCCTTTTGAGTGACCATGCGCCGTATCCACTACAATCACATCAACATCAGCAGCGATTAATGCTTCGACGCGTGCTTGCGTGTCTGCACCTGTACCAACCGCTGCACCGACACGCAGACGACCTTTTTCGTCTTTACACGCATTTGGGTTGTTTTCGGCTTTGGCAAAATCATTGACCGTAATTAAGCCGCGTAAGCGGAAATGGTCGTCGATAACGATGACTTTTTCGATGCGATGCTCATGCAGCAATCTTTTGATGTTTTCGTTGCTCTCACCTTCATGTACGGTGACCAACTGCTCTTTTGGTGTCATGATCTGACTAACTGGCAATGACAAGTTGGTCTCAAAACGCCAATCTCTGTGAGTAACGATACCTACTACGTTATCTGTACCCTTTTCGACCACAGGTACGCCTGAGATATTATTGTCTTGCGTCAAGCGTAGCAATTCACCAATCGTCATCTCTGGATGTACCGTGATTGGGTCAACAACCGTACCCGCTTCAAATTTTTTGACGCGGCGTACTTGTGTTGCCTGCTTTTCGATATCCATACTCTTGTGCAAGATACCCATACCACCAAGCTGTGCCATAGTAATGGCCATCTCAGACTCGGTTACTGTATCCATAGCGGCAGAAATCAGCGGAAGATTTAGCGTGATGTTTTTGGTCAAACGGGTAGACAGATCGGCAGTTTTTGGCAGAACTTCAGAATAGGCTGGCAATAATAAAACGTCATCAAAGGTTAAGGCTTCATCGACAATTCGCAACATACAGACCCCTAGTGGTGGTTATTTTGATGGGTAGGAGCTCAGAGTTAGGCATATCAATCATTGCAACTGCATACACAGTGCTGACTCATGGCTAATCACTCAGTTATCCTATAAAAATAACGCCACATTATAACAAATAAGCGCCTCTCTGACATACTATATTTGTCAGATTATTTTACACAAATACGTCTTTGTCGATGACAATCATGCACTATATGTTCAATGACGCTTTTTTATAGCGAATGGCTCTCTAAGCGTTAAGGATTTTTTGTTAATGTAAAGCGCTCTGTCGGCAAGTACTTGTTTTGCTGCTGATGTAAGTAGCCAAGCATCTGCTCACGTACTTCGCAAGCAAGCGTCCATGCTTCTATAGGACCTACTGCTGAAACAGCACCGCGCAGCTGAATGGTGTTTTCTGTCACTTCAACCACAAATATTTCGGGCTCAGTTTCGTTGTCCCAAAGCTCATTATCTTTAGTCACTGATATAAACTGCTGGCGAATGGCCTCAATATCTGCACCATAATCAATATATAAAAACACAGGACAGGTCTGATGCACTTCTGTATGTGACCAGTTCTCTACCCTCTCAGTGATCAACTGCCGCATCGGCACGATTAATCGACGCTCATCCCATGTTTTGAGTACCGCATAAGTGTAACGCAAATCTTCCACAGTACTGAAATTGCCATCCATTATCACGCTATCGCCAATCCGTACAGGCTGCGTCACTGCCACCTGCACCCCAGCAATGATATTACCCAATATGGGCTGAGCGGCGATACCAATGACCACGCCAGCAATACCAGCTGAAGTCAGTAAGGTTTTACCAAGACCTTCCATGTTGGCAAACTCACTCAGTCCTATCCAGATACTACCCAATACCATGACAAAAATGAAAACGCGACGGAATATCGACACATAAGTGCGACGACGGCGCACTTTATCAAAATGCTCCTCTCCTAAGTTTTCAATCTGCATGTCTTGGTAGCGATTGGCAAAGAAATTGATAGCACGAATGCCTAGCCACATCGCACTAAATACTAACCCCGTCCAAATCAGCGGACGGGTTGATGAAGCCACTGCATCTAGATAAGGAAAACCACCAGAGACTAAGGTAAAAACGAGCGAAAAACTGATGGTAAAAGTCAAGGGCACGGTTAGCTTATTGGCCAAATCTGCTACGCCATTGGCACTGCCAGCAGAAATGTTGTATTTTTCATTATCAACATAACGGCTGATGAGTTTTTCCGTGCTTTTACTCAGTATCCAACCTACGCCCATGGTAAATAAGAAAAACAATATGAGCGCTGAAAATTCCCATAAGGCAATACCAAAAAACTGAAATTTTAACCAAGTAGGTAGATAACGCTCAAACTCTGATGGGTGATATTGTTTATAGAGATTTTCAATATTACCCACTGTCTGTGCAGAGAACATCCAAACTGGCGCCTGATCACCTACCCTTACCCGCTCCAAGTAAACAGGAACACGACGTTCTCGGTACTCGATATAACCTAGCTGGATAGAGCGTCTAGGGATACCCATGACACTACTATCGTTACCCAATGGTGGTTCGATCAGACCATCAGGACGATCGGGCATATCATCAAATACGTATAGCTCTTTTTCAGATAGCAGAAAATCAAGCTGCTTGGTCAAATCAAGCGAACGGGTACGCTGGTTTTGCTCATCAATCAGATTCATATTGAGTGCATAAGCGGCCAAATCATACTGCTGCTTCATCACCGCAGATTGAAAAAACTCCAAAGTCGCAAGCGGCGTTGCCAAGTTTGGTGGCTCAGCTAATGGTGGTAACCCGACATTGAGCTTATTGAGTAAGTAGTAATTCTCGCTATACTCCCCTGTCAGTCCCACATCACCTTGCAACGTCCCTGCTTGCTGTACCGCGCTACGCTCAGTAGGATCAAATATCTCTTCGGTAATACCAGAGACGCTAATATTTTCGTCTTTGATTGTATTTATTTGTTGGACAGCGTACTCAGCCAAATTGTCAGGTTTGCTAGCGACTTGTGAGCGACCTTCCCCATTTGAGACTTGCTCATTTGCCGCACTGGCAGGTACATAGATAGCGCTGACGGCTATAATAAGAAACCCTAAAACCACCTGCAGTGCATTGTAGCGGATACTATTACGCTCTACATCGCGGCGGTGACCACCGTCAATATCCATTGCTATGCCACGATCATCAGCATTACTATTTTTAAGAGTATTCATATTTTCAAAGCCACTGGTCTACAAAAGGAACGGATATAAAAGGAATGGATATACAAAGTGCATTCGGTATGCTTTAACCTAATGCACTCTACAAAAAAAAGCCAGCGTGAGCTGACTTAATTTATTAGCATGCGTATGTAATCTGATGCACAGCGTCTATATAATATCTATGCACGGCGCCATGTGGTGCCTGCACGGCTGTCTTCAAGTTCAATACCAGCCTCTTTTAGCTGCTCGCGTATTTCATCAGCACGCGCAAAGTTTTTGTTGGTTTTGGCATCTGCACGCTCGACGATTAACCCATCAATAGCCGCATCAGTCAAACCATCTTCTGCTTTATCACCAATCACCGCTTGCAAAAACTGCTGCACAGGTTGTTGTAAGATATTCAATACCTGTGCCAATGCTTTTAGTTGCTGTGCCAACTGCCATGCTGTCTCGACTTCTTCCGCCTTGATGGCTTTATTGATGTCGCGTGCCAGACCAAATAAGACGCTAATCGCCGTTGAGCTATTGAAGTCATCGTTCATGGCTTTGATAAAATCTTGTCCAGCAGCCGTACGATAAGCTTCGGTGGTCAAGTTTTCATCAATTACGATTGCTTGCCCTTTTTGCTGTTCAGCCAGTTTTAACACATTATATAGTCTGCTTAGGCTATTATGAGCTTCATCTAACGCGCTATCTGAAAAGTTAACTTGGCTACGATAATGGCTAGATAATAGGAAAAAACGCACCGTTTCAGGCAAGTATTTTGCTATAACATCACGAATGGTTGAAAAGTTAGCCAATGACTTAGACATTTTTTCGCCATCAACATTGATAAATCCAACGTGCATCCAGTTACGCGCGTACTCACAACCCGTCGCCGCTTCGGACTGTGCAATTTCGTTTTCATGATGCGGGAATTGTAAGTCGTGACCGCCGCCATGAATATCAAAGGTATTGCCCAAGCACTTGGTCGACATGGCCGAGCATTCAATATGCCAACCCGGACGCCCCTGCCCCCAAGGTGACGCCCACTGGGGCTCATCAGGTTTCGCCGCTTTCCAAAGCACAAAGTCAAATGGGTTGCGCTTATCATTTTCGACATCGACACGTGAGCCTGCCTGCATCTCATCAAGATTGCGCTTCGATAATTTGCCATAATCTGCAAAACTATCGACGGCATAGTAGACATCGCCATTGTCGCCTGCATATGCATAGTCACCTGTGACCAACGTCTCAATCATGGTTTGCATATCATCGATATGATCAGTCGCGCGCGGCTCCGCATCAGGTGCCAAGCAACCAAGGGCTGCAAAATCCTCATGCATCGCTGTAATAAAGCGCTGGGTCAACGCCCCAATCTCTTCGCCATTCTCGGCGGCGCGCGCAATGATTTTGTCATCAATATCGGTGATATTGCGCACGTAATTGACGTCATAGCCCAATTGGGTGAGCCAACGTACCACCATATCAAACCCGATCATCATTCGAGCGTGCCCGATATGACAGTAATCATAGACGGTCATACCACACACATACATACCCACTTTCCCTGCTTTGAGCGGTTCAAACGGACGCTTGCCGCCAGTCAGTGAGTCATAAATAGCAAGTTGAGACATCGCATCTGCAAGTGGTGTGGTCATAATAAAAGAGCCTTTTAGCATAAATAAAATAAATAGATTGAAAATATCAGCCGCAGCAAATGAGCAAGCCGTACCGATGATATGATTATAATTTTAACGTAACCCATTATCTTAGCGAAAACAGGCGTAAAATACTACAATGAGCAGGCAACTACCACTATTCAATCATAAAAACCGTTAAGGATATAAAGATGGGCAATCGATTAAGCAAAATATACACGCGTACTGGAGATGATGGGAGCACGGGTATGGCTGATGGCAGCCGACTCAGTAAAGCTGACAATCTGTTCGGTGTCATGGGTGATATCGACGAGCTCAACTCACACATTGGACTGGTGCGTGCTCAACTACAAAGAAACAAAGGCCAATCGATTAGTAAGGATTTTTCTCAAGCCTTAGTTATTATTCAGCATCTATTGTTCAATATCGGCGGTGAGCTTGCCATGCCAGAATATGAGGGCGTCAATGCCATCCATATCGAGTGGCTAGAGCAACAAATCGATATGATGAATACCACGCTGCCACCACTGAAAGACTTTATTTTACCCACAGGTTCTGTACTGGTGAGCCAGTTGCATGTAGCACGTAGTGTGTGTCGCCGAGCTGAGCGCCAAGCTGTGTTATTACAAGAGCAGCGCCCAGCAGCCATACGTCGCACTGCCATCAGCTTTATCAATCGCCTATCTGATTGGTTGTTTGTCGCCGCGCGCTTTTGTACGGATCCCGAACAAGTCTCTGAAGTACTATGGGACAGTCAAGTCTTGCAAAACTTCGCTGACAATCGCTAGTGAATCAAACCTAATCTTGCTAGCATTCTCTGAACTAAGTTGATTTTTCGCTGATAAAAAACCCCGCAGCACTCATGTTACGGGGTTTTTGTTACCTAGCAGTATCTATCAACTACCAGTTGCTAACTACTCATAAAATTGCAAATTAATAAGTAGCGCTATCATCTTCAATGATAACCATATCGATGGTTTCATCTTTCGGCACTGCTTTTGGCGTCGCTGGCGTTACTGGTTTTTTGGTCTCAGTAGTAGCCGCTGCTTGATTGTTTTCTGTCGAGCTGTTTTGGTTGCTGGTCGGTTTATTGATGGTTGGCGGCGTCGCAGGTTCAGTAGGACGAATTGGCTCAACTGGCGTAATGGTTCTAGGCTGCTGACGAGCGGGTGCTGCTTGAGTATTATTGTTACTACTTTGGGCCGCTGCACGGCGCTCAGCACGCTCCTCATCCATCGCAGATTTCAACACAGAGCCTGCCATCACATCTGAAACCACAGTAATCAATGCTGGCTGTCCAGCAATACGCGTGCGCACTTGCCCGCCTTGAGTGCCGACAACATAAGTAAAGGCGTCATCAACGAGCATGTTGTTGTTGATACGGATATTGTCTTGCGCCAAACGAGATTGCAGGCTTGGCTGATTATTGGCCGCTTGCACTTGACTGGCTTGATACAAGTCTTCACTTGGCAGTGTCATGCTGACACTTGCTTGGCACGTTGTCATACCATTGTCATTGGCTTGCTGCAAGATAGCAGCATTTTGCACATCGATAACCACGCCATTGATTTTTTCAGTAACAACGCCGCTTTCTAGGCTAATCTCAGCATCATTTGCATAATTCGCAGCCAACGCTTGTGCTTGCTGGTTGAGCGTATTTTTTAAAGCAGATTTGAGACGGTCTTGTACCATCGGGTCATCACAATTGATAGCAGGAGCGACGACACTTTCGGTTGCTAATGGCTCTTGTTCCGTCATCTCTGCCGTATCGGCAGTATCTTCTTTCTCTGAGCGATCACAGCCTGCAAGCGCCAAACCACATACTATTCCGATTCCAGCCACTTTATGCCACTTGCTCAAACTTATATTTGCTACGCTCATATTTACTTTACTCCCAATTTACTGGTTCTTACCGCCACTGATGGACAGTATCTAACACTCAAACTGCATGGCAGACTTATAAAACAATGGTGTCATTAACGGTCTGCGATAGATTTGAAAACCACATCATTATACGGTGTTTGGTTGAAATGGTCATTAGTGTAGCCCATGGATATACAAATAGCGCCCCTCATTATGGATAAAACCTGCGTTTGGTTGCAAAAACATAACAAATACTAGAGAAATATCAGACACAAAGCCCAATGGTCACGCCACAAATTCTATTAGACGTTGATGTCATGACAATATATGATGGGTCGTAAAATCAGTCAGTAGTCATGTGATATGGTAAATTTTAAAAACACGCGTTTATTAGGTCATCGTGGCGCTCGTGGAGAGAGTTTAGAGAATACCTTTTCAGGCTTTAAGTATTCTCAAAATCTGACTTCACAAGGCTTGGCAGGGGTTGAATTTGATATTCAACTGAATGCGGATGGTCACTTGATTGTGTTCCATGACGACGACTTGGAGCGTATGTGCGGTCAACAGTCGCGAGTTGATCAGCTCGGGCTCACAGAGATTCAGTGCCGCTTACAGTTTGGGCAGCCAATCATGACTTTAGCCAATATAGCACCTGTACTGAGCGGATTTAGGGTGATTGAGCTTGAGATTAAAACTCACAATCGAACCAATTATGCAGTATTGGTTAATGCACTGGCGCAAGAGCTTATCGATACACCGCTTGCCAGCTTGCCAGTGGTGCTGACCAGCTTTGATGTGGAGCTGCATAATCGGTTGCAACGCCACAAACTATTATCTTGCATACCACGAGGTTTATTGATTCGCACGCCAAATGCCTTGGCAGGAGCGACAAACAGCGCTTTGCAGCTTGGTTGTATTCAGTTAGGTATTCATTATCCGCTTTTGACCCAAGACGTTATCAAACATAGTCACCGTTATGGGTTGCCTGTGAGCGCTTGGACGGTCAATGATATCCATACGATCGAGCAGCTTATAAGCTGGAATACCGACGTGATTATTACTGACTTTCCACGTCATTTATTATTACCTTGAACCGTCTATCCATATTTTTCCACTTTTGGATAAATCTCTTTTTTCACCCTCACAGTCCCTACATATCTATAGCGTTACTTACACTTTCCCTTAATGCCTGACAAGTCATCGGCATTTTTGACTCATACAGTCTATAATTCATACAAGTTATTGTTATTTAGCAATATTTTTATAGTGTATAAGTGTTCACTTTATACGTTTTTTCAGGTACTATGGGGACTTAAATTAATACCGTTAGGGATATTATATGATTGCAAAAAAAGCACTTGGCTTACCGCTGAAAGGCTTACGTTTCGCTATCAAATCTGGCGATACGTTTGTAAAGAACGCCAGCACTCAAGTCACGCGTTTCAAGACTCGTTTTGATGAAAAGAAAGCGCAAATGGCTCTTGACGAGCAGCCTACCGCAAAACGCAACTACGCTAACGCTTCTGAGCAAACTGATGTTCTGACAAAAGAGCAAAGCATTGATATGCGCGAGTTTGAATTTACAAAAGCGCCGATCAACTGGATTCCAGCGACTATTTTGGTAGCGACGCCAATCGCTGCTGCTATCATTACACCATGGTACTTATTTACTCATGAAGTGAGCGCACCTGTTTGGGGCGTATTTGGTGCCTTCATGGTATGGACAGGTATGAGCATCACAGCGGGTTACCATCGTCTATTAGCGCACCGTGCTTATAAAGCGCACCCAGTCGTTAAAAACTTTTTATTGCTTGGTTCTACCCTAGCGGTACAGGGCTCTGCGTTTGACTGGGTCTCTGGTCACCGTGTTCATCATCGTCATGTCGATGATCGTTTAGAAGATCCGTATTCAGCAAAACGCGGGTTCTGGTTCAGTCATATCGGCTGGATGCTGCGTAACTACCCGAGCGGCAAGTTCGACTACAAAAACATTCCTGATTTGACCAAAGACAGAGTCTTACAGATACAACATAAGTATTACGGTCTGTGGGTCGTTGCTATGAACGTTGGTATGGTTGCGGCTATTGGCTGGTTGATTGGTGATGTGTGGGGTACATTGGTTATCGCAGGGCTACTACGTTTAGTACTGACGCATCATTTTACGTTCTTTATCAACTCTTTATGCCATATGCTTGGTAATCGTCCTTATACCGATACCAATACTGCACGTGATAATTTCTTCTTGGCTATCTTTACGTGGGGTGAGGGTTATCACAACTACCATCACTTCTTCCAATACGACTATCGTAATGGCGTAAAATGGTGGCAGTATGATCCAACCAAATGGTTGATCGCTGGTTTGTCAAAGATTGGTTTGGCTTCTGATCTACGTACTGTAGATGATACGACCATTAAACATGCTGAAGTTCAAATGCAATTCAAAACAGCACAGCAGCAAATTGATACGGCTACAAACAGTGGCATTGATCTTCCTCACGCGATGAAGAGCTTCCAAGATCGTATTAAGTTTGAATACGATGCGTTTACACAGACTGTTGCAGAGTGGCAGGCGCTAAAAGCAAAAACGATTGAACTCAAGAAGACAGAGTTCGCTGATCGCTTGCATGAAGCTGATGATAAGTTGAAGCATGATTATGCCAAGATTGAGCAAAAAATTCTTGAGCATAACAACAACTTGAAAAATGCTTTTCGTTCTATTGGTGTCAGCCAAAAAGCCGCTTAAATAGCATAATCAGCTACTATAATCGTAACGTTTCTCCTTCCCCCTATCCGTCCTAGATAGGGGGATTTTTTGTTTATAATTTATGGTTTATGTCACTACCTCTACTTTTAATAATCTTATCATCGTAGTAAATGATGAAATATATAGGCTGAATCGTTGCAACCTCCAACCTAGAGACAGTAACCAACTAGCCCACTAAACTCAGCTCACCCAAAGTAGCTAGTTTTATTTTTTGGCTAGATATTACAAGAGATGGACAGAGTGCAACGATGCCATATGAGTGCTATGTTATAGTGACATTCTCACTTTTATATTTTAATGGAAACGGCCTGTATGCGTTATCAAAATACTTATGTCAATCTCGACACGCGCCTTTATCATGAGCAGCCGCCCACGCCACTGGACGCTCCACGTGCTGGACACTTCAATACCCAAGTCGCACAGCAGTTAGGTTGGACAGAAAATGAAGACCTAATGACCAATTGGGTTGAGATATTGGGTGGCCAATATGTGCCATCTGACTTTAAACCATTGGCAATGGCGTATGCAGGTCATCAGTTCGGACAATGGGCTGGGCAACTGGGTGACGGACGCGGTTTGCTGATGGCGCAAGTGCTCGATAGCAATGGACAACCTCAAGACTTACATCTCAAAGGGGCTGGCCCGACGCCTTACTCACGCATGGGTGATGGGCGTGCGGTCTTACGTAGTACGATTCGAGAGTACTTATGTGGTCACGCATTGACGCAGCTTGGTATTTCATCTTCCAATGCCTTGGGTTTTGTTGTCTCTGATACGAGAGTGCGCCGTGAGCGTATTGAAGCGGGTGCGGCGTTGATGCGTGTCGCTGATAGCCATATTCGCCTTGGTCATGTTGAATGGATTGCCAGCTTTGCACCTGACTTACTCGGTGAGTTTACCGACTATATGATTGATACTTATTATCCAGAGTGCCGCGATAGCGATGCGCCCATAGCAGCGTTTTTGACCGCAGTCGTTGAGCGCACTGCACGCATGATTGCTGACTGGCAACTGATTGGCTTTGCACATGGTGTGATGAACACGGATAACTTGTCTATTACAGGGAGTACTTTGGATTTCGGGCCGTTTGGCTTTATGGAGCGCTTCAATCCTGCATGGATTAACAATCACTCTGACCACACTGGTCGCTACGCCTACCAAAATCAGCCCGCTATCGGTCATTGGAATCTGAACGTTTGGCTGCCGCATTTTATGCGCTTGCAAGGTATCAGCCGTGAGACGCTCTCTGAGTGCTTGGCACCTTACGAGGCAACCTTTATGCAGCATTATCAGCAAGGGCTATGCCGCAAGCTTGGACTACCACACCAAAGCGACAGCCTGAGCTTGGCTTTTGAATGGTTAACGCTGTTAGAAGACAACTTGCTCGATTATACCAATAGTTTCCGCGCGCTCCTCGGTTTGGTCGCGCCGAACGATCACCCATATGAGCAAAAATTACTGGCCGATATGACTACCGAATTAAGCAGTGATGCACAGCAAGTGTGGCAAGATTGGTCTATACGTTATCTGGCACAGGTTGAGCAATTATCAACTGCGCAAGCAATCAACGATATGCAGACCAATAACCCTGTGTACGTTTTGCGCAATAGTATGGCGCAGCGTGCCATTACTGCCGCAGAGCAAGGTCAGTTTGAAGAAGTCGATCGTGTCTATCGCCTGCTGGCTAATCCTTATCACGTCCAAGAGATCGCGACTGATCTCGATACGAGTGCACCGGCGCCGAACGTACCGCAAATGCCTATTAGCTGCTCATCTTAATATGGATATATACTGTAATATTTTGAAATATTATCAAATTAAGGTTGATATTTGTCTGTGTTTTTTGGCATTATCAACCAGATAAATAACGAATATCATTTTATTATATTATTCGCACGCTTCCATACGGTTGACTAGGCAGTGAATTGCCAATAATGATAGAATGACTATTTTTGCTAGATTGCTTTTTTGACCTGATTTTTGATCAACGACCGTGATTCTGATGGTCGTTAGTCATTTAACGTTCAAAGCCCTTTGCTGATGATTATAATCATTCAATTATTTCTGAGGGTTAGACGTTTTTTTATCACCATTTAATTTATTCCAATTTATTCCAACCATGGCAATTATTATGAATGACGATACCACTTCGAATACGGATAACCTCAGTACAGAAAAAGAGCAGTTTGAACAAGCTGCCTTACATTACCATGAGTTTCCACGCCCAGGTAAAATCTCAGTAACTCCAACTAAGCAGCTGGCTAACCAACGCGATCTAGCACTTGCCTATTCTCCAGGTGTGGCTGTACCGTGTCTTGAGATCCAAAAAGACCCAAAGCTCGCTTCTAAATATACGGCACGTAACAACTTAGTTGGTGTCATCACTAACGGTACTGCCGTCCTAGGTCTGGGCAATATCGGTCCATTGGCATCAAAACCAGTGATGGAAGGTAAAGGCGTTCTATTCAAAAAGTTCGCAGGTATTGACGTTTTTGATATTGAAATTGATCAAAATGATCCAGATAAGTTCATCGAAGCCGTCGCTTCTCTTGAGCCTACCTTTGGCGGTATCAACTTAGAAGATATCAAAGCGCCAGAATGTTTCAAAATTGAGCGTGTATTACGCGAGCGTATGAACATTCCTGTGTTCCATGATGACCAACATGGTACCTCAATCATTGTTGCCGCAGCGATGCTAAACGCTTTGTTGATTACTGGCAAAAAAATCGAAGAGATCAAAATTGTTTGTTCAGGCGCGGGTGCAGCAGCCATTTCTTGCTTAGATATCATTTGCGCACTTGGTGTTAATAAAAACAACATTATTGTTTCAGATTCACGCGGTATCATCAGCACTAGCCGTGAAAACCTTGATGAAACCAAACAGCGCTATGCTCGTGATACCACGGCGACTTCTATCGAAGAAGTCATGGACGATGTCGATATGTTCCTAGGTCTATCAATGCCCGGTACACTATCAGAAGATATGGTTCGCCGTATGGCAAAAGACCCTATCGTCTTTGCACTTGCCAACCCAACACCTGAAATCATGCCAGAATTGGCACATGCGGTACGTCCAGACGTCATTATGGCAACTGGTCGCTCAGACTATCCAAACCAAGTAAACAACGCGCTATGCTTCCCGTACATCTTCCGTGGCGCATTGGATGTTGGGGCGACAACTGTCAACGAAGAGATGAAAGTCGCTTGCGTAAAAGCAATCGCTGCAATGGCACACGTCGAAGCTACGCCAACTACCAGCGCTAGAAATATCGAAAAGATGCAGAGTTTTGGTCGTGATTACCTGATTCCTGGCCCTCTAGAGCCAAATCTAATCATTGAGATCGCGTCTGCTGTTGCTAAAGCCGCGATGGATTCAGGCGTTGCCACACTACCAATCGATGACATGCAAGCATATCGTCAGCGTCTGTCTGAGTTTGTTTATAACTCAGCGTTTGTGATGAAGCCAATCTTCGCTCGTGCCAAAGCTGAGCCAAAACGTATCGTTTACTGTGAAGGTGAAGATAATAATATCTTGCTCGCTGTACAAGTTGTCGTTGATGAGAAGCTAGCGCAGCCTATCTTGGTTGGTCGCCCTTCAGTTATCGAAGCCAATATCCAAAAGCTAGGCCTACGTCTAAAAGCTGACGAAAATATTACCATCGTCAATGTTGATGACGATCCTCGCTACAAAGACTACTGGCAGGGGTACTACGAGAAAAACAAACGTCGCGGTGTCAGTATTGAGCTTGCTCGTCGTGATGTTCGTCGTAAAACCACTTTGATTGGTTCTTTGCTGGTCGACAACGGTGATGCTGACGGTATGATTTGTGGTACGTTCAGTGACTATCAGATGCACCTAAAATATGTCGAGAACGTCATTGGCAAAAAAGAAGGCGTCCATGATTTTTATGCGATGAATGCTGTACTGATGCAAGATCGTAATATCTTTATCGCTGATACCTATGTGCATGAAGATCCAACCGCTGAACAGTTGGCTGAAATGACTGTTTTGGCTGCTGACCAAATACGCCGTTTCGGTATCACGCCACGTGTTGCGTTGGTCTCTCATTCTAACTTTGGTGCTTCAAATCGTGCCAGCGCTGTCAAAATGCGTAAGGTTCATGAACTGCTTACCAATATGAATGTGGACTTTGAGTTTGAAGGCGAAATGCAAGGGGATGCAGCACTCAATGAACATATCCGCCTAAATGATATGCCATCAAGCCCATTGAAAGGTGCCGCAAACTTGCTAATCTTGCCAACCCTTGACGCATCAAACATTGCCTTCAACCTACTTAAGACAGCGACTGGCAGCGCTTCTATTGGGCCTATCTTATTAGGTACTAATAAGCCAGTACATATCTTGACGCCATCAGCGACCGCACGTGGTATTGTCAATATGACTGCGCTTACGGTCACGGAAGCTCAAGACCTAGAAAACGAAAAATAGTCATTCACCATACACAGTATGAATGCACTATAGTCGGTTCAATATAATTTGGATACAAGGAAGCCGAGTGAAAGTACTACAAATAGTAGACTGAGCGAGGCTGACACCGTAGCCAATTTATAGAGGATTGACTATATTAAGAAGGGCTCTGTCGTCCATTGACAGAGCCCTTCTGCTATACTAAAACCAGTCAATGCAACTTATAAAGCATTGGCTGTTTTTTTTGATAAATGAAAATTGAGCTGGTGACATCTAGCTCAATAAAAAGAGGCTACTATGCAAATTTACCTTGTGGGCGGCGCTGTCCGTGATCGACTGCTAAAGCGACCCATCAAAGATAAAGACTTCGTTGTGGTTGGTGCCACCGTCGCAGAGATGCTTGATGCAGGGTTTCAGCAAGTAGGTGCCGACTTTCCTGTGTTTTTGCATCCCACCACTCGCGAAGAATATGCCCTTGCACGTACAGAGCGCAAGCAAGGCTCAGGATATAAAGGCTTTAGCGTACATGCCAGCCCTGATGTCAGCTTGAAAGACGATTTACAACGTCGTGATTTGACTATCAATGCCATGGCTATTGAAGTCACTAGTCTCGCTGATGACACCCCTATCAGTGGTGAAGTCATTGACTATTATGGTGGGCTACAAGATTTAGAGAGCAAAACGCTACGTCATGTATCTGACGCTTTTAGCGAAGACCCATTACGAGTGCTGAGGACGGCTCGATTTTATGGGCGTTATTATGATTTGGGTTTTATCATTGCGGAAGACACCTTGACCCTAATGCGTCAACTGGTCAACTCAGGAGAGCTTGCTCATTTGAGTGCGGAACGTATCTGGCAAGAATCAAGCCGCGCAACGATGCAACTATCACCGCAAGTATACTGGCAGCAATTGTTTGAGATTGGTGCGCTCACAGAGTATTTTGCCCCATTGCATGATGCTTGGGAGGACACTCATATACGAGAGACGGTTCAGACAGCATTGTATTTTGCAGGCCAAATGCGTCTAAACCTGTCACAGCGTTGGGCACTGTTAATGATCAGCCTGATCCCGTCACTATTTAATAATGAACATACGGATGCACAATCTGACCAATCAAAAGCGCTAAAAGATATCAATGATATCGGTAATAAAACTAAAGTACCCAAAGCGCATACGCAGTTCGCTACCCTATTCGCTCAGCAAGCCGAAACGCTAAGCATGATAAATAGTCTGAGCGCTGCCAAAAAGATTGACCTTATACAAGCTTGTAGTGCTCATAAAGAGCCAGATAAGCTGTCACAGCTCCTTGTCTGCAGTCACGTCTTACAGCTGGCAACACAGCACCGTCAAATGATGCTAGCACTAAATAGCTTCCATGCAATCGGTATGACAGATATTGTACCAGATCTTAAAGGGCCAGCCATTGGGGCAGCATTACGTCAAAGCAGAATTGAACACTTACAAGCGCATGACGCCTATTGAACAGCATTTTAAAAAGTATTGTCATTATGAACCAAGAACCTAATACTCTGCTATCAAAGAATACTGACACCAAACCTCCGGTGATGCTGGTAACTGGTAGCGCTAAGCGCATCGGTGCGGCGATTATCAGAGCAGCACACAGTCAAGGCTACCGTGTCATTATTCATTGTCATCGTAGCGAAAAAGAAGCTAATAGCTTAGCTGACCAACTTAATCAAAGCCGTGCTAACAGCGCAGTGGTTATTGTTGCTGATTTGGAAGTAGTCAATCATGGTGCAGCGTTAGAGGATTTTGTTAAAAATATCATGGAAGCGTTTGGGCAGCTAGATGTACTGGTACATAATGCGTCACGGTTTTACCCAAGCCCGCTTGGTAACATTGATTATACCCAGTGGGATGAATTACTTCTGACCAATGCCAAAGCACCTTTATTATTGAGTCAAGCGCTAGTGCCCTATCTCAAACATCAGCAAGGTTGTATTATCAGCTTATTGGACATACACGCGCAGGATAGACCGTTTAACAATTATACGGTCTATAACATGGCAAAGGCTGCGCATCGAATGATGGTGCAGTCGCTAGCGTTAGAGCTGGCACCAGACATACGCGTCAATGGCGTCGCTCCTGGCGTCAATATCTTGCCTGAGTCTGATAGTGATCAAGCACTTGATAATGTAAAACAACAAGATATTATTGCCTCAATCCCTATGCAAAGAATCGGCAAACCTGAGGAGATTGCTCATAGCGTACTGTACTTGGTACAAGCAAGTTATGTCACTGGCGAGATTATCACAGTAGATGGTGGTCGTAGTTTGACCCTAGCTGGCGGTAGCGTTTGATCAACATCCAAATTGATAAAAAAATTATCGATTACTTGTTATCTTTTACTTGAAAAATTCAAAAAATCAGGTATCATTGTGCGTCTAACGTTAGGGCCCATAGCTCAGTTGGTTAGAGCAGAGGACTCATAATCCTTTGGTCGTAGGTTCAAGTCCTACTGGGCCCACCATATTCAAACCCTTACAAGCATTGACTTGTAAGGGTTTTTTATTGTCTGACAGTTTTGATTGAGTTACTTAATTCCTCTACTCATAATCTGCCAGTATACTATCGATATCCTTCTAATTTTCTTGCATCTATGCGAGCATAAGCCTCATCTGCTTGCTCAAATAAAAAAGCCCAACACCACTTTTCATCGCGGCATTAGACTTTTTTTATATCTTTTTTATATTAAAAAGAAGTACGGCGATAGTGACGGTATTCAGGTAACCAAAAGTTTGCCTCTATTCGGCGTTGTAAGTTTTCCGCGGTATCAGGTAGTGCTAGCTTATCTTCAACCGCTTGCACTGCTACGGCATAGGCTATTTTTTCACTAATCTCTCTGATTACTTTGATTGGCGGTAGTATGGCACCTGGTACTTTTTCGTACTCCATAGAGATATCTGCAAGGGCTTGGCTTGCCGCCATTAGCATATTATCACTAATGCTTGTCGCCTGAGCCGCTAAAACGCCAAGACCAATACCTGGGAATATATAGCTGTTATTACACTGAGACACCTCAAAAGTCTGGCCATTGAAGGTCGTAGGAGGAAAAGGACTGCCTGTTGCAATAATGGCTTTGCCACGACTCCAGTTCATCACTTCTTGCGGGGTTGCCTCCACACGAGATGTTGGGTTTGACAGCGGTAATACAATTGGATGTTCCGTATTGGCGCATAACGCTTCGATGACTTCTTGGGTGAATAGACCTTTTTGGCCACTGACACCAAACAACACGGTGACTTCTGCTTGTTTCACCACTTGTGCTAAGCCCAGCTTATTACTTTTATCCCAGTGTGCGATGGCAGATTCTTTTTGTACCAATGGTACTTGGAATTTTTGCAGCTCTGTCATGTTATCAGTCAATAGGCCATAACGATCAACCATAAATACTTGGCTACGTGCTTGCGCTTCAGTTAACCCTTCACGCTGCATTTGGCGAACAATATGTTCGGCGATACCACAACCTGCCGAGCCTGCTCCTAAAAATGCGATTTTTTGCTCGCTCAGTTTTTGACCTTTATTCAAGCAGGCAGCAATCAAGGTACCGACCGATACCGCAGCCGTCCCTTGAATATCGTCATTGAAACAGCATAGCTGGTCACGGTATTTATTCAATAATGGGGTGGCATTCTCCTGTGCAAAATCTTCAAACTGCAATAATGCTTCTGGCCAACGGCGCTTAACGGCTTGAATGAATAAGTCCACAAACTCATTATACTCATCGCCAGAAATACGTGGATTTCTCCAGCCCATATACATAGGATCGTCAAGGAGCTGCTGATTATTGGTGCCGACATCTAGCAATATTGGTAAGCAATATGCTGGACTAATACCACCGCACGCCGTATATAAAGACAATTTACCGATTGGAATACCCATACCGCCAATACCTTGGTCGCCTAGTCCCAATATACGTTCGCCGTCAGTGACAACGATTACTTTGACGTTTTGTTTGGTGGCATTTTGCAATATATCATCGATTTGATGACGCTCAGCATATGAGACAAATAGCCCCCGTTTACGGCGATAGATTTGCGAGAATTTTTCACACGCTTGACCAACGGTTGGGGTATAAATGAGCGGCATGATTTCTTCGATGTGCTGCTCAACCAAATGATAAAATAAGGTTTCATTGGTGTCTTGGATATTACGCAAATAGATATGCTTGTCCATATCACTTGTGAATGAGCGCAGCTGATGATAAGCACGCAATGACTGCTCTTCAATCGTCTCAATATTATGCGGTAGCAGCCCAGTTAAATTAAAGCTATTGCGCTCTTCTGCTGAGAAGGCACTTCCTTTATTGAGCAAAGGGGTCTCTAAAAGAGCGGGGCCAGCAACGGGAATATATAAGGGACGCTTATTTGACATGATAAAATCTTCTTCTTAAGGGCATATGAATGAAAACTGTACTAGTGCTGCATTATACATAGCATCGGCTGATATTTAACAATAAGTAACAAAATCATTTTAAATATGTATTTTTTAGAGATGTTCATCATTATGCATCCCATCCTGATTTGTATCCAATCGCTGACAACATATAATTATCTTGATAAACAATTGCCCAATCGATATAGCGGATATATACTCTTATAAAAGCATATATTTGTAAGGGAGGCTAAATTGTTTATTAATCATAAAAGATGTCCGAAATGTGATACTAGCCTAAAACGTTCTGATTGGAACTGTAGCCATTGTGGTAACCAAAATTTGACGAATTGGATGCTCACTTTGCCTATGTGGGGCATTGGCATTTTTATCTTTATAATGGTTATCCTATTGATGATTAGCAATTTTTGTAGTGCTGAGATGTTCCGGTCATTTAGCAAGAGTTACGGTGTTATGTGCTGATTATAGACAGAAAAAAGCCCATCTATATCAATAGCTAGGCTTTTATTTATCAAGTAGCTAATATCTATCGAGTGACTAAAGATGACTAAATAAAATCCATGCACCGATGGCTATTAGCATCACACCACCGAATACTTCGGCCTTATGACCAATTAACGAGCCTAATACCTTTCCTAACATCACCCCTAGCGTGACCATTATCGTAGTCGCTAGACCAATCAGACCCGCCGCCAGTAAAATATTGACCTTGACAAATGCTAGGCTCACACCGACAGCCATGGCATCGATACTGGTACCAAATGCAGTCAAAGCAAGTTTGAAAAAAGAATGTCTCGACGGCGCTTCTGCCGTTTCATCATTTGGCTTCAGTCCCTCAAAAAGCATGTGCAGACCGAGCGCGAAAAGTATGACAAACGCGACCCAATGATCCCATGCCTCAATAAAAGATGCATCTATAAAAGATGTGGCAGAGTGACCAATTAACCAACCAATAATAGGCGTGATCGCTTCAATGGTGCCAAAAATAACACCCATTCTCAAAGCTTCGGTAAAACGAGGGTTTTTAAGAATTGCTCCTTTACTGATTGCCACAGAAAAGGCATCCGTAGACATAGAAAAAGCAAGTAGTAGAAGTGCGATAGGATTCATATGATTTTCTCTGGTCGAGTATAGAGTCCACGACATAGCCACACCCCCGACCTGCAGTGTAGATATATCGATGGTCTCGCCAACCGAGAGGTGTTCGCACCATGGCATGTGGCCAAGTATGTTGATACGAACGCTTTCGCAGTACGAAAGCAGGCTACTCCCCAAAGAGTGCTTAGATTAGCATTGATACGCTATAAGTCAATCATAAAATACTAAACCCTTCATACCAGATTTTTATAGTATGAAGGGTTTTTGATACTTTTATTTTTTACATGCTGTTAGTTTCAGTAGTCGATAGTGTAGCTCAACCCGTAAGTCGTGCCCGAAGCAGGTAGACGGTTCAGATCGCCAAATGTGGTTTGATGATAAACCGTTTGATAGTCTTTGTTGAGCAAGTTATAAACCCCATAATCTACTCGACCTACTGGCATATTTACTTGTCCTAATACATCTAGGGTCATATAACCGGTCACTGGCAATGCGCTAGAGTCAGGGTCTTTTTGCTGGTCTTTGAAGGCTTTGTCATTACCGCCTATTGCTAGCGCTTGCAGACGAATATTGCTGCCTTCATCGAATTGGTATTGCGCAAATGCAGTGCCTTTAAGCGGTGTCAGACGTACGGCATCCAGCTCTAGCCAATCGCCATCCTTATCGTACTGACCGCGGGTATAGGCAACACTGCCGCCTACTTGCCATTTATCGCTAATATCATGACTGAGCGACCCCTCTACCCCGTAGATGCGCTCATCGGTATCGACGACCTCTACAGTATAATCATCAGTGAAGCGCACGACTTTATCTGATTCATTATAAAAACCGCTTAAGCGTGCTGCCGTATCGCCATGCTTGCCTTGCCAGCCAAACTCGTAGTTGTTGATGGCGATAGGCTGTACGTTGTCTGAATTAACCACAAACCCTGCTCGTACGTCACGCAGCGCACGCTGGATATCTGCGGTGGTAAACCCTTGTGAAAAGTTAGCAAATACTTGATCATTCGGTGTCAGCTGATAACTTGTCCCAAGATTAAACAAGGTTTTGTCGTGGTCCGTATTGCCCTTTTCTACTCTGCCTGCTTGATAGTCAATACCATAAGCGGCGCTTGTCCCGCTGATACGTGGATCATTGAAGTATTCTTCAAGCAGCTGCTCATAGATGGGCGTAAAAGCATCAGTTTCTGCTTTGAGCTTTTGATAACGAACGCCTGCACTGGTATGCCATTTATCCGTTAAGTCGACATCGGCATTGACAAAAGCGCCCCATTTATCGATGGTCGTATCTGGCCCACCATTATAAGTTAGACCATTGGGCTGGGCGCTTAGACCATTACTTGCCATAAACTCATTTAAGTTTTGTCCATAGTAAGTTTGCTCGCTGTTTTCACGCTCAAAGTCAGCGCCGTAGCTAAAGAGCGTTTTTTTGCCTGCGATTTCACTATCGGTCTGCATAGCAGCACGCAAACCTAAGACCTCGATATCAGCCTCTGATTGAGTGACAAAGGTTGCCGCGCCCAATAGCTTGCCTAATGTGTCTTTATCAGTGAGACCGTTTGCTCGCCATACCTCAGATGCTTGGGTGTCCGCGGTTTTTCCAGAAGGGTAAAAACGGCCTGTCTCGTCTCTGTAGTAGCCTGTAATGCTCAGATTTGAACCTGCAACATCATCATTATTGTAGTTTAAGTTGACAGAGGTCTTAGTCGTCAGCGGCTCGTTTTTTATATTGGCACCATCGATTGCTTTTAAAGATGGTTTTGCGCCAAATAACACTGCCAAACCATCACCATAATCTGGGCCGTAGTCGGTATTTTGCTCATCATTATAATAAGTCACGGCAAGATCAATACTTTGACTGTCCGTCAATGCCATACCCAAGCTACCATTCACACTCAAGGACTTGGTATCTTGTTGATCTGTTTGGTTGACATCAGGACTGATGCGATCGCCATGACTATCGAACTTGCCGCCTTTGGTATCATAATCGACATCTAAACGACCATACACTCGCTCGCCACCGTAGCCTAGTGTCTGACCGACATGATAGCCGAATGAATCTGAGTCAAAACCACGGCTGCTACTTACGCCCACTCTAGTTTGTCTGATAGGGCCATAACCAACTAATGACTTGGTGACGAGGTTAATCAATCCGCCAGCCGCACCAGCACCATAGATGCTGGTCGCACCTGAGAGCACCTCTACCCGCTCAAGCTGTGCAGGATCAATGCTGTTCAGCTCACGTGAGAGACTACGCGAACTGCTTAAGGGAACACCGTTCAGCAAAAACTGCACAGGGCGACCATGCATAGTGGTGCCATAATTACTGGTTGAGCCACTACTGGCACCTAGACTCGGAATCAGCTGTGCCAAGATATCACCAGTGGTACGGTCACCCGTTGCCTGCATCTGAATCTCATTTTCAGTAATTACTTGAGTGACTGCGGGCATCTCACTGATTTTTTGTGCCAGCGCTGTACCTGTTCTAGCATTGGCAGCGACTTTGATGGTATCCAAGGTCACACTAGGCACTTCCTTAGATGATGAGCTTGATGCTATTTCTGCGGTAGTTTGTATGTCTAATACGACATTTGCTGTATTGGTACTGGTTTGCGCATGTAACTGCTGGCTGATACAAAGGGTAAGAAGAGATAGAGCAACGTGATGGTGGCTTTTCATAATTACTTCACTTAGGTTATTTCACTTAGTTGGATAGGTGGACAGTGGTATGCGTTATATTTAGCAAATAATACTGTATGTACTAACTTTGTGAAAGACATCATAAATGATAATGATTATTATTTCTATGAAATAATCTATTATATTTTTGTGGCAACTGGTAAGCGTTGCCATCACCTTCACACTACGAATCGGTTCTAGCCTTTTGTCGTAGTGGGTACCTTACGAATAAGCCATAAGAAATAGCTACCGCCAATGATGGCGGCGACTGTACCAGCGGGTAGCTCATAAGGGAAAATCACATAACGTCCGATCCAATCCGCTATCACCATGACGCCCGCCCCTAACAATGCCGCTAATGGTAACTGCCGCTCAAGCTTGACCGCCCCAAGTGAGGTAGCCAAATGCGGCACCATCAGACCAATAAAACTCAAGGGTCCGACAGCTAGGGTACTGGCTGTACTCATTGCTGCTACTAATACTAATAGTGAAAAGGTGACTGGTGTGATTGCCACACCCAAATTACGCGCGACCCCTGTGCCCAATCCAAGGACGCGCAACGGTTTGATAATCAATAAGCTAAGTATAAACAAAATAAGTGCAATGCTAATGAGATACCAGACCGTATCGGGCTGGGCGCTATAGGTTGTCCCTGATAACCAGCTGAGCATCGCCTCCAGACGTGGGTCGCCTGATAGCTTGACCATGTGCATGACCCCATCCATCATGGCGGCAATCCCAATACCGACCAACAATAGATAGCCTGAGCTGACTCTACGTGCCAGCCAAATGACCAACAGCAATACCGCCATCGCACCTGACAGTCCTGAAATAAGTAACGTACCTGCTCCAGCCGACAGCCCCAAACTTGGTAATAATAAAAACCCTAAAATAACCCCAAGCGCCGCGCCTGAGCTGACACCTAAAACCTCAGGACTGGCCATAGGGTTGCGAGTTAAGGTTTGCAGTAGCGCACCTGCAACAGCCAACATCAAGCCTGTTGCCGCAGCACTCAAGCTACGAGGCAGACGATATTGCTGTGTCAGCGCCCAATCCGTACTGAATCCCCAACCATTGATATCCTGTACAAAAAGACAAGCCAACATTATTGTGATGATAACTCCAACGCCCCATCGCCAAAACACAACGTTTTTGTTTTGACCGCTTATCATAGGGGTGACGGTTTCTATGCGCTCACGACGCTGGCGCAAAATCAGCCAAATAATCAGTGGCGCTCCGAGGATACCCGTCATGGCGCCAGCTGGGATTTGCATACCTAGTATCGGCTCAAGCAATAACGCAACATTGCTGGTCAACAGTAGTAGCAATGCACCTAGCCCAAACGCGGCTACCAAACGCTTGCCAATGGACGAGATACCCAGCGCATTGACCAAGCTTGCCGCACCAAGACCTATAAAACCAATCAAGCCAACTTCACTAATGACTAATGCCGTTGCTATTGCCACAATGAGCACCACCAGTGCGCGAATACCATTGATCGGTACGCCCAAACGCCTGGCCTGCGAGTCATCCAAGCTCATCAGCGTCAGCGGCTTTAACAAAGGTAGGCTCACTATGGTCATTAAAATAGCTGTTACTACCAGTATTTGACTGGTGCCCCAACTACTTTGAGCCAAAAAACCAGCCGCCCATGACAACATGCCATTACTGCGCTCAGCGAAAAATAGCACTAATACATTGGCGACCGCTGCTAGCAAAATATTCACGACTAAACCGGCTAATATCAAAATCAGCGGGTTAAATCGACTGGGCGCTGACAAGGCAAACACCAAACCCATACTTATAATGGCACCGACAAAAGCCACATAAATGCCACCGTAAATGGCCAGACTTGGTAAAAATAACGTCACAATCAGCATGGCCAATTGTGCGCCTACCCCTACCCCCAACGTAGTGTCTGACGCCAATGGGTTTTTGACCAGCTGCTGTAGCAAGATACTGACCACACCCAACAACCCGCCTGCCAATAACGCCACTATACTGGTCGCAACCAAATGAAGCTGCGTCGCCATACTGGTAATATCCAGTTGCGAGCTTGGTAAAAATAGCTCACTAATCGGACGCGTCCATTCTTGATCTAATAGTGTCCAACCACTCCATAATGATAAAACCATTAGCCCTATGAGAGTAATCCACAATCGCCAAGATGTGCTAATCAATGAAGAGATATCAGGTCTGCTCGGTGGGGGCTTAGACGATGAAGTGATTGCTGAATAGGAGCCTGAAACTGAGGTCATAGCATTGGTACTGCTATTGGTATTAGTAGAGTTAGTATTAGTAGAATTATCGGTATGGATAGTCATAATGTGGCACCGCCTTTCAACGAAACCGTCGATAGATTATTTGCCAAACTGACTAGTGACGACATACCGCCATAAATCCATACTGGCGGTAATTGGGCCATACAGCGATTATTCCCGTAACCTAGACGCTGCCATACCAAACTGCCCTCAATCTCAGCTTTAGTGATTGGGCTCATGGGATCTATGATAAGTAAGCAGGTCTCATCATCTAACTGCGCCAAGTCTTTCATGCGTATTGGAAAAAACCCCCATTGATTGCCTTGACCCAAGGACACAAGCTCTTTACCCATTTGATTTAATGCCACTCTGAATAGGCTATTATCGACATACATGCGCATATTATTGGCATCAGCAAACTGTACCACCGCAAACTTTTTTACTTTTGGATAGCGCTGTTGCAGTTTCACGCCAGCTCGACTAATTTCTTTTTGACTCTGTACAATATAGTCTTCTGCCAACTTAGGGTTTTCAATCAATGCACCAAGCGCTCGCGTCGGTTCGGTATAGTCAGCCCATGTTGCTGTCTCCCCTTTTGCTGCAAACATCACTGACTCGGCAGGCACATCACCATATAAGCTGCGGGCATGTTCATAAAAATAATTATCTATGACCATATCAACGGGAAGCTGGGCGACTAACTCGGCATTAGGCTGGTAACGAATGCCAATGTCGGTGGTTGACGCTGGGAGATTGGGGCGACCGACCCATCTGTCCCACACTCTAATATCACCAGTCGCAATCGGCGCATGTCCCATCGCGGTCAGCGTCGCAGCATTGCCCCAATCAGGAGAGACGATATTGATACTGTCATTATTAATACGGTCACTATTAATAATGACAGTATGGCTGTCTTCTGTTTCAGCGATATTGTCAGGAGGTGATTCATCAAAGTGAGTAATATCTTTGTCGGATGCCGAATGAGTACAAGCGGTCAATGTCAACGAGGTGAGCATGGCAAAAGCTAAGAGAGTGAGCCGTTTAGATACGACGACTGGCGACGCGCACCCTGATGTGGCTAGCGAGTACCTTGACGATTGATATTGATAAAAAACAGAAAACACAACAGGAAACATAGAGGCATATCTTTTTAGGCGAGTTTGGGTGAAAGAGAAGCGATCTGATGTCAAGCGACTGCAACAGGCTGCCCTGTTATAGGATGATTAAGCAGTTGCATGTCAACGTTAAAAATATTGTGTAATACTTCAGATTGCATCGTGCTTTTGATGTTGCCATTGTGACAAACTCGGCCGTTTTTCAGCGCGATGATACGATCCGCATATTGCGCGGCCAGATTAATATCATGAATAATAATCACCACACTCAACCCCTGCTCATCTACCAAACGGCGGATAAGCTGAATGACCTCAATCTGATAATGCATATCCAGCGCAGCAAGCGGCTCATCAAGCAATAGGTACTTAGTGTCTTGCGCCAAGCACATCGCAAGCCAAGCACGGGCACGCTCACCACCTGATAATGTAGCCGTGATACGATCAGCAAACGCTTCGGTTTGGGTCACCTTTAGCGCTTGCTCAACTTTATCCCTATCCATTTGGGTTGGCTTTTGTAGCCACTTTTGATGCGGATAGCGTCCGAGCATCACCAGCTCACGCACGGTAAATCCAGCAGCGTCCGGCAGTTGTTGCGGTAGATAGGCCATTTGGCGTGCCAGCTCTTTACTGCCGTAATCACTGATGCGAGTATCATCCAAGGTAATACTACCGCCACTACTCGCCATCTCGCCTGCCAATGCTTTGATCAGGGTCGACTTGCCTGAACCATTATGTCCAACTAGCGCCACCAACTGCTTGGTATCAATCTCGCAGCTCACGTTATCTAGTAAAGTATTCCCTTGACGACTGATAGTCAGTTGGTTTGCACGTAGCATATAGGTACTCATTATTGATGGAAAATTGAAAATTAAGGCTTAATGACAGTTATTTTCTTGAAGGATTTTTGTCTTGAAGCCTTGTCTTAAAGCGTTTTTTTAAAGCATTGACTTGAAAACAAAACGGTAATGAGAGATGATTTTACTCGTAAACGATAATAAAAACAATTATCATTAACTAATCGAAGTTTGCATTTATTAATTTACCTCTGCTTATGAGTATCAATATGGCTAATATTCTCCTATCCTCTGAACGTAATCGTTATGGTCAAGACAGACCGCATACCCCCTTAAATGCCCCTGAACTAAAAGACATCATCAGTCATATCAATGAAGAACATATAGATGAGCTGCTAGGATTTTTAATCGCATTTACCCCTATATCCACTGCTGAATTAGATAATATAGAGGTACAATTGACGACGGTTTACGCTGAAGGTCTCGAGTTACAAGTACAGCCAAAAAATGTAGAGTCTCAATCTGTTAATGCTCAAAACCATACTGTGCAGAATCAAACCTTTTTTATTGCCTTTCCCGCAGCCATTACCCATCCTGATGAGCTACAAGTTCAATATATTGCACTCAAACAAAGGGCAGATAAAAAACTGGGTAAAAAAACCATCAAATTAATCAAACAAACCTTTACGGTGGAAAACCGCTATAAAGTCAGCGAGAACATGCTCCGTCTTGAACTAAGCATGCCCGAATTAAGTAATAATGACCCATTAAACAAACAGCCCTCCTCAGTGCCAATCAATGACGCAGGCTATGCTTACTTATTTGATTTGGCGCACAATAGCGCCGCTAATAATAGCGTAACCACTGGTATAGAAGACAACGCACGCTCTGCACGCGCTCATCGTTATTACACCTTAAGAAAAGCTTGGCAAACGCCTACTGGCATACAAGCGTGGGTCGATGTGTTTCTTCATGGAGATACACTGGGTGGCAGTTGGGCTCAGTCGCTACAGGTAGGTGAAACCATAATCACCAAAAGAGAGTTCCCTGAAAAAGTGGATCATTTGCGTGATGGTCAAGCGTTACTGATCGCTGATGAAACGTCTATGCCGACTGTCGCGAGATTACTTGAGCTTTGGGAAAATCCGACACCGCCGTTAGTTGTTTGCGTCACACACAACGCGGCGGATCAACGTTATTTTGATAACGTAAAAATGCGTAGTGGTATTGGTATTGATATTAATAGCAGCATTAATAATAGTACTGAAAGCAATAATGAGCGCGCTATTAATAACACCGTTAAAGACAACTTCACCGTACTTTCCATCGTCATCGATCAACAATGCTCAGGACAGCATTTAGCCTCCCTAATCGATCATACGGTAGGTAATTATTTAACGGATCAGCCTATAAAAATTGATAAGGTCTGGGGTGCGTTAGAGGCAAGTACTGTCAAAGCGCTACGCCCGATGCTTAGAGAGCGGCTTGATCTTAGCCGTGCAGAGGTGGTGATAAAGGTTTATTGGCGTCAGGATTAAACCCATAAAATATGGCTTATTGACCGTAATAATCGAACTGAAGATGACAGTTTTTCAGTATTCTCATGCATAGCGTTCAACACTGAACTGTTCATGACTAAGGTTTGTAGCAGCAGACAGTTGTACGCTATAGTCTTTATTTAGGACTTTGTTAAAGCAAATCTCAACATTCCTCAACACTGTGCAAGAGTGCACAGTTATTTATCTCACTCAAGGATGATATATGAAAACCCTTAGAACACCTGATGACTGTTTTGTTAACCTGCCCGATTATGACTTTGCCCCAAACTATCTGATGGTCGATGACACCGAGGGCGGTGAGCTGCGTGTACATTATCTCGATGAAGGCCCAAAAGATGCTGATCCTGTATTGCTACTACACGGCGAGCCTTCTTGGAGCTATCTATATCGCAAAGTTATTCCAATATTGACGGCCGCAGGACATCGTGTCATTGCACCAGACCTCATTGGGTTTGGACGTTCAGACAAACCAGCGGCGCGTACTGACTACACTTATCAGCGTCATGTCGACTGGATGCAATCGGTACTTGATCAGTTAGATTTGAAGAATATCACGTTGTTCTGTCAAGATTGGGGTGGTCTGATCGGTCTGCGCTTAGTGGCAGAAAACACAGATAAGTTTGCTCGAGTGGCCGCTGGCAATACGATGCTCCCGACTGGGGATCACGATCCTGGCGAAGGGTTTCGTAAATGGCAGCAGTTCTCGCAAGAAACTCCGCAGTTCAATGTAGGCGCGACTATTAAAAGTGGTACCACAACAACGCTATCACAAGGGGTGATGGATGCGTACGATGCACCCTTCCCTGATGAGTCGTACAAAGAAGGCGCTCGGCAGTTTCCGCTCCTTGTCCCCACTACGCCAGATGACCCTGCGTCAGAAAAAAATCGTGCGGCTTGGGGAGTACTGAGCAAATGGACAAAACCTTTTATCACACTGTTTAGTGACTCTGACCCAGTGACAGGTGGCGGTGACCGTACTCTGCAAAAACTGATTCCGGGCACCAATGGTCAGCAGCATACGACCATTATCAACGGTGGACATTTTCTTCAAGAAGATCAAGGCGAAAAGCTGGCTGAGCTGCTACTCAAATTCATTCGTGATAATCCTAGGGCGTGTCCCTAATTCAAACGTTTATCACTAAATGGGCTAAAAATGGCTAAATCTTTGACAAACGGCGTCAAATAGCTGATCAATATCTCGATATTATTTGCACTATTTTCCTTGTTTGCCTGCGATTTATCTCATTTTTATCACCATTTTTAAAATAGGGACACGCCCTAGTGACTCTAAAGACTCGCCGTAAATGGTATATATAAAATAGCTCATAAAAAAACACCCTGACTGTTTAAGTGGACAGTCAGGGTGTTTTTGCTAAGAGGTATCAGTCTTTATACGATGTTTTTAAAAATATCATCGATGTACTTTTCTACCGCAGCGTCATCACTGGTAATCTGAGCATATGTCCTAAGACCTATGATCTGAATTTGAAGATAGCGCGCCAATTCAGTCGGGTTTTTCTCTGCGCTGATTTCGCCACTATCAATAGCTTGTGCAAATAGCGTAGCGAATGAGGCTTCTATCCCTTCCAAAATACCCGTGGCATGTGCCAACAGCGCTGGACTATCATGCTGAGTCAGCTCAGCGATCGTTTTTACAATCATGCACATACCACTTGGTGCCGTCGCTTTATTAGATACGATGACGGTATGGATAAAATGTTTTAATCCAGCAAGCACGGTGTCTTTTTGCTCGATACAGTCAGCCAAACGCTTAGCACCATCTGCCGCATAACGGTTTAAGGATTCTATAAAGAGCTTGTCTTTACTGCCAAAAGCCGCATAAATACTACCAGGATGCATATTGATGACGTCTTGCAGATTGCGCATCGAGGTTGCGTGATAGCCTTTTTCCCAATAGAGATTTTTTGCTTTTTCGATCACATCCTCGCGATTGAACTTTATTGGAGCACTCATAATTTTTACCTTAATAGCTTTGCCTCAAAATATATTTTAAGGCAAAGTTTATAGAATCAACCTTAGTTGCTGTTTTTAATCACTTTTTATTATAAAGATTTTTGTGCATCTTTGCTTTGATTAACTGTTTTTATCAAAATTCTGCGGGTAAAGCGCGCGTGCAGCAACTTCATCCAGCTCAGTTTTAAAGTCGATACCTTTAGGAATTTCACGCGCTTTTTGCACCGCAGGACGAGAATCAATAGTAGCAAACCAACGCTTTAGATTAGGATAATTATCTAAACCTGCGTCGCCCAATACCACCGTTGCCTTGTCTATCCAGCCCCATGCGGAGATATCAGCGATTGAATACTCGTCTCCAACCAAATACTCACGGCCTTCCAAATGGGTGTCGAGCACTTCGTAATGACGCTCAGCTTCACGAAGATAGCGGTTCATCGCATACGGGATCTTTTCTGGTGCCTTGTGCCTGAAATGCACAGATTGACCAGAATAAGGGCCCAAACCAGTTGCTAAAAACATCAACCACGAGAGCATCTCACTACGATCCTCTGGCTGTCCTGCCAGCAATCCTGTTTTTTCAGACAAGTACATCAAGATAGCAGTAGAGTCGAACACGCGCTTGCCATCATCTTCAAGGGCAGGCGTTTTGCCATTGGGATTGATAGCGCGGTATTCAGGCGTATGCTGCTCCCCTTTTAGCGTATCGACAGCAACGAGCTCATAGGGCAAATCAGTTTCTTCAAGAAACAGTGCCACTTTCATTGGGTTTGGCGTTTGGTGAAAATAAAACGTAAGCATAATCTTGTCCTATTACAACATAGTAGATGATCTGAAAATCTGATGACTATAAAAGGTATGAGAGAAAAGGTATGAGAGATAACAAAAATAGGCATCGTGATCTGAAACGTTTTCTTATTGTCTAACAAATACTATAACTATAAATGAACGGTCGTTCAAGTAGTAACTTATCTAATGCTGTACATTGATATGGTGGATTGTATACCCATACAAGCTACTCTATCCATCCTACTAATTAACGACAATAAGAGATTAAAAATGTCTACATTAACGATTATTGCCAATATCACTGCCAAAGATGACAGCATTGCCCTAGTCAAGGCTGAGCTCGAAAAGCTCATACCACCTACGCGTGATGAAGAAGGTTGTCTTGGATATAATCTGTTCCAAGATAACGACAACCCTGCTCACTTCATGTTTCATGAAAGCTGGGCCACGCGCGAGCTATGGCAAATACATATGGAAAACCAACACTTAAAAGATTTTTCAGCCGCAACAGAAGGCGCTATTGAATCTTTCATACTGAATGAGATGACAGAGATTGGTTAATCTTTATAATCACTCAATGAGAATTAGAATTAGACCATAGGAATATTCATATAAAAAAGAGCGCTACTGTGCTCTTTTTTTTGGCGAGTGGCTTTTGGTTGATAAGATCGCATCGTGAGCATTTAACTTGCTTCATTAGCTTGACGACATTCGTTACTACGTCTGCGTTTACAAAGCACTACCTCCTTAAATAACTGATATCATTACTATAAATCCCACATAATAGGAAAAAATAACTTCACCGTTACAATTTATTTGAACGATTACTCAAATAATTATTGAGCGACTGCTCAATATCATTTATAGTGGTTTTATTGACTCGGTTACAAAGCAATATGTCTGATTTTGAGTGAACACTCAATTTAATCGTTAAATTTAAATCAGCAGATAAGCTTAACCAGCATAAAAATCTAAAACACATCAAATTTCAAACCTATTATGGGAAATAATATTATGACGGATTTTACGCTTCACGATAAAGAAAGCGCCCCACAAGAAAGCCAAGCCTTGCTTGATGCGTCTATCAATGCTTTTGGTATGATACCCAACCTACATGCCGTCATGGCTGAAGCGCCAGGTCTGCTAGAAGGTTATCAACGTCTGCATGAGTTGTTTCTGAACAGCAGTTTTGATGATGAAGAGACCACTGTCGTATGGCAAACCATCAACGTTGAACATGCTTGCCATTACTGTGTCCCTGCGCATACGGGTATTGCTAAGAGCATGAAAGTAGATGACGCCATCACTGATGCACTACGTGATGAAACGCCGTTACCAACCGCCCGCCTAGAAGCGCTGCGCGATTTTACGCTTTCTGTCGTACGTAATCGTGGTAACGTTGATAATAGCGCGGTTCAAGCATTTTTGGACGCAGGCTATACCAAACGCCAAATTCTAGAAGTTATTCTTGGTGCGGCTCAAAAAGTCATGAGCAACTACACCAACCACTTAGCTAATACCCCAGTCGACAAACCATTTCAAAAATTTGAATGGCATAAAGCTGACTAATGCGCCTTGCAGCGAACGCTGACATCGTCCATTTGATGTTTTCATACTGTTGTTCGAAACATCATCGGGCAGCAGTTTTTCATATTAATTGATAGCTAATGAGGGATCATATGCAGCATTCAGAAAAACCATTACAAATAGATATTGTGTCAGACGTTGTATGCCCTTGGTGCGCTATCGGCTATAGTCAACTAGCTGAGGCATTAAAACAAACCAACACGCCGCACGAGATTCACTGGCATCCATTTGAGCTGAATCCCAACACGCCAGCTGAAGGACGCAACTATCGTGAGCATATCATGGAGAAGTACGGTACAACTGCTGAGGACGTTAAAGACAACCGAGCTAGAATGACAGCAGCGGGTGCAGAAGTTGGTTTTAATTTCAAATTCACAGATGAATTTCGTACCTACAATACGTTTAATACCCATCAGTTATTACACTGGGCAGATCAGCAAGGACGTATGCACGACCTAAAACAAGCATTGTTTGTCGCACACTTCGTTGATAATCGCAATGTAGGTGACAGCGCGGTGCTTGCAGATATCGCAGCAGATATTGGGCTTGATCGTTTTGAGGCGCTCGCAGTCATCGAAGACCAACGCTTTGCTGATGTGATACGTGAGTCCGTACAGCATTCAAAACAGCAAGGCACCCAAAGCGTACCATCACTCATCTTTAACGGTCGCCATTTGGTAAGCGGCGCCCAAGGCGTAGAAAACTATAAAAATATTATCGAGCAATTGACTGAGATGTCAGAACAAAAACCATAGACCTGATCTGATTTATCAATCGCATCATACTGACTACAGTATACAAAAAGGTATTATCATTATGTCAAATTCGAATAATTACAAGCCACCCACCATCTGGACATGGGATGCAGAAAGCGGCGGTAAATGGGCAAGTGTCAACCGCCCTATCGCAGGCGCCACACACGAAGCAGCTCTACCTCGCGGCAAACATCCTTTGCAGATTTACTCAATGGGTACGCCTAACGGCCAAAAAGTCACCATTATGGTCGAGGAGTTACTGGCGTTGGGTGTGACAGAAGCTGAGTACGACGCGCACCTTATTGAGATTGGTGAAGGCGGACAGTTCTCATCAGGTTTTGTTGAGATTAACCCCAACTCAAAGATCCCAGTGCTGTTTGATACAGAGACTGGTAGCCGTGTGTTTGAAAGTGGTGCTATCTTGTTTTATCTTGCTGAAAAGTTCGGAAAACTGCTCCCTAGAGATGCCGCAGCACGTACTGAAGTGATGAATTGGCTCTTCTGGCTGCAAGGCTCTGCCCCTTACTTGGGTGGCGGCTTTGGACATTTCTACTTTTATGCACCAGAGAAGTTTGAGTATCCTATCAATCGATTTACGATGGAAGTAAAGCGTCAGTTAGATGTACTGGATCGAGAGCTGGCAGAACATCGCTATTTGGGCGGCGATGAGTATACGATTGCCGATATCGCCACGTGGCCTTGGTATGGCAATTTAATACTTGGCGAGGCTTATGGTGCAGGAGAATTTTTGCAGGTTGAAAGCTATAAAAACGTACGCCGCTGGGCAAAAGAGATTTTAGAGCGTCCTGCTGTACAACGCGGGCGTAAGGTCAACCGCACTTGGGGCGAGCCCTCTGAGCAACTCCATGAACGTCATGATGCGTCAGATTTTGAGCTAAAAACTCAAGATAAACTAGATGCTCAGACCACTGAAGAATCAAACAAATAGACACTTTGTCTATGACTTACTCAAACAGTCTTATTAGAGAATGTTCAAGGTAATGTTAACTTTTCCCATTGCTACTTTGGACCACTCTAAACACTCCATACTTTTACAATTAAGACTGCTAAAGTAAGATTGTTCAAAACATACTCATCATAAAATGCTATTAAAAAGGATAAGAACTATGTCAAATAACTATGCTCAAAAAATCAAAGCTGGTGCTACATTTCCTGAAATGGAAGTACAGGTACTAGGTGGTGAGATGACAGAACTTGGCAAACCTGCGAACGGTCATGACTGGAAGCTGGTGGTTGTCTATCGCGGCAAGCACTGCCCAATCTGTACAAAATATCTAAATACGTTAGAGATTGTGAAAAAGTCTTTTTATAACAATGGTGTCGATGTCATTGCCGTGTCTGGCGACAGTAAAGAGCAGCTAGAAGGTCATTTAGAAGAATTAGATATCAGCTTCCCTATTGCTTATGGTCTGACTATCGAACAGATGAATACGCTAGGGCTTTATATCTCTGATCCACGTTCAGCGAAAGAAACGGATCATCCATTTGCAGAGCCCGCTGTGTTTGTCATCAATGCTGAAGGTGATATTCAGATTGTTGATATCTCAAACGCGCCTTTTTCCAGACCTGATCTTGAAGCGCTTGCAAACGGTTTGGTGTTTGTTAGAAAACCAGAAAACAACTATCCAATCCGCGGCATGCATGGCTAAATAGTCCTATTTTTTATAGTCGATAATTTTGGAAAAAGCGTATCAAGGCATCCTTTGATACGCTTTTTTATGACAAAAATAACTTTTTCAGCCAGAGCCTTTTTATTATTTGTTGTTAACACTCGCACACTGAGACTGATTTCTGCTAAAATTATGCCATCATATGATTATTATTCTCTCATCACTTGTATGAGCAAAAGGATTTAATATGCGATTGAAATCAATCGTTCAAAAGCTACACGAACGCGCGCCTAAACTGGGCAAAGCCGCATCACTCACCACAGCAACTGGCGTGATTACCTTTAATAGCATCTTGGCAGGACCTCCTGTATGGATAATGGGCGCCGCCAAAGCCATCACTGGAGCGGCTATTGCTGACAAAGCCGTTATCGATGTCACCAACTATTGGATCAACAGTAATAATGCCGTCATCGATAATGTCCTGCCGCGTAAAGACTGGCGTATCAGCTTGCCTGATGATGTACACACAGACGGTCAATACCTGCTGATGAGCAACCACCAATCGTGGGTCGATACCAGCATTATGCAATATATCAGTGAAAAACGCTTGCCATTGACGCGCTTTTTTACAAAGTTTGAGCTTATCTATATTCCGGTGATTGGGCAGGCTTTTTACTTTCTTGATTTTCCCATGATGCGTCGACATTCTAAAGAAGCCATTGCCAAGAATCCTGCACTAAAAGGCAAGGATATCGAAGAGGCGAAACGAGCCTGCGCGCTACTCAAAGACAAGCCTTTTACTTTGCTAAATTATTTGGAAGGAACGCGCTTCACTCCTAGCAAACGTGACAAGCAAAACTCACCATATAAGCATTTGCTCAAGCCCCGTGCTGGCGGATTGTCACTTGCTTTGAGCGCCCTAGGCTCAGAGATCGACGGTATCTTGGACATGACTATTGTCTATCCTGATGGTATACCGACTTATAGTGACTTGTGGAAAGGCAACATCAAACGTCTAGGCGTCGATGTGCGTCATATCGAGATACCTGAAGACTTATTTACGGCGATTAAAAATGGCGGTTATGAAACAGATGAAGCGATAAAAGCACAGATGTTTGACTGGGTGGAGCAGGTATGGCACAAAAAAGACCAGCTAATCACAGACATGCTGGCTGAATTTGAGACCAAAGACGCCTAGCCTAAAAGTGCTCGGTTCAAAACACTTAGTTCAGAAGCTTTCAATTGATTCCCCATATCAATAATCCTTATTATTTGATAACCTCGAGGTGTTCAGCACGTACCAATATAAGAAAGGTAAAACCATCTAATGATGAAATTTCGTGAAAAATGGTTTTGGGCGTTATGCCTTGCAATACTGGTACATGCTGGGGCTTTTCTTGTGTTTTACCTCAACACAAATCAAGCGGATACAGCAAAAACAGCTAACAATGGTGTGAATACAGCCAAACCCGCTGCGGTTGATAGTATCAACCTCCCACCTACTGATAAAGTTTATACTACGACTGTCACCACTACTAAGACACTCGACAACCTCGATAATAGCCCTGCGGACACTAATGTCCTCGATAAAAGCACTGCCGTAACCAATTCAACCAGCAATGATGCGCAAACAACCATCTCAGAAAATATACAAACGGTGTCCTCTCAAACTTCTAACAATTTTGATAACAACCTTGATAGCAATCTTGATAATAATTTTGATAGCAACCCTAAAAAAGCTCCCAATACCTCCGCAAAATTGACTCAAGATGTCAAAGATCAATCCCAAGAACATAAGCGTCTAAAAGCTCAAAAAGATGAAATATCTCAACCAATTATCACAAGCACTGATGACAATCTAGAGACCATAAAAAGTAATGCAGGTCTGCTAGAGATGGACGTACCTGCACAAAAAAGCACGGTCAAAATAGATAAAGATTACCTTTCGGCGAAGTCTGAAGTAGAAGAAATTAACGATCAGCTGAGCGCCGCTATCAATGAAGTCAAAAAGCGCAATCAGCAAAAAATTGATGAGCAGCAACAGTTGAGAAATGAGGCGAACATCAAAGATAGCCAAAACCTTACTGAAAACTCTAACTAAGAGTAGAAGGTTTATGAGAGATAGCACAATAAAGCCAAATGTCTTTATATAAAGAAACCCCAGCAATTAACTGGGGTTTTTCAATCTCATTGGTAAATACTCAATATTAAGCTGTTAGCGCTCACCCAAACCTTCTGATAAGGTTTTGGTAATGGGCTTAGTCAAATAAGACAATACGGTACGCTCCATCGCTTTGATATCGACAGATGCTGTCATACCAGGATAATAGTATGCTGATTTTATAGGTCAACATTAATACATTTATCAATTTGTAAAAAATATTCCTTTATGTAAAACATGTATATGTATTTACAATAAAACCTCATAATCCTTAAGTCAAAATACAAATAAACCACTGTGTATATCAGTGTAAACCTATAAAAAAATGACTAGGTGAGACCATCCCGAATTCTGTGTAACTGCCATTTAGATTAAATGCCTGCTGATACGATCATCAAACATAATCATAAAGCGATTCAGAGCAGACGTCCAGTTACGAATCGGCATCGACCACTTTTTGGATGCCTGCTGGGTTGCTAAGTACACCACTTTGAATGCTGCCTGATCAGAGGGAAATACCTTACGCTTATTCACCGCCGTACGAATCACGCTGTTTAGCGACTCAATAGCATTGGTGGTATATATGACTTTTCTAATGTCTTTAGGGTAGCCAAAGAACACCGTTAAGCCCTCCCAGTTATTACGCCAAGACTTGATGACATGCGGGTACTCTTTGCCCCATACCTCATCAAAGTGCTCAAGGTTGGCCTCTGCTATCTCAAGCGTATCAGCGCCATAGATGGCCTTTAAATCAGCCGCTACGGCCTTCTTATCTGTCCAAGGTACAAACTTCATTGAATAGCGCACCATGTGTACGATACACAGCTGAACCTGAGCGTTGGGATAAACGGTGTTGATGGCATCGGGGAAGCCCTTTAAACCATCGACACAAGCAATAAGAATGTCCTGAACGCCGCGGTTTTGTAGTTCAGTGAGAACACCTAGCCAGAACTTAGCGCCTTCATTTTCTGATAACCACATACCAAGCAGCTCTTTTTTACCATTAAGACCCACGCCTAGCGCCAGATAGATCGCCTTGTTGATGATCTGCTTGTCTTGGCGCACCTTAACGACGATGCAGTCCAAATAGACGATAGGATAAACACTGCTCAATGGTCGGTTCTGCCAAGCGGTGATGTCGTCTAAGATATTATCGGTGACTCTTGAAACCAATGTACTTGAGATATCTACATCGTAGAGCTCTTTGATGCTCTCTACAATCTCGGTGGTGGTTTGACCTTTGGCGTAAAGGAATATGATTTTATCATCGAGACCTGAGATACGGGTTTGATGCTTACTGACGAGTACAGGATCAAAGCTGCTATCACGGTCTCTTGGGGTAGAGATCTCAAGATCGCCTGTGTCGCTACGGACGGTTTTTTTAGTGTGTCCATTGCGCTTATTAGGCTTGTCTGCTTTCTCATGCTTGGGGTAGCCAAGATGGTCTTCCATCTCAGCTTCTAAGGCAGTATCGATAAACGACTGCATGAGCTGCTTTTGAAAGTCTTTGATGTCATCGAAGCTTTTCATGCTACCAGCCATTTGCTCGGCCAGTTTTTTAATGTCAGATTGAGTAGTCATTGCTTATTCTCCGGTTAATGGATTATAAGCAGTTACACAGAGTTTGGGAAAGGCTCGACTAGGTATAACCATAATTACCTGTAATTATTACAAATATGACCAATTCAGCCTATCTTCTCTCATGATTATATAAGTCTAATCACTTCAGCATTCATCACAAATTCTGGCAAACAGAAAGCTATAAGACTATCTATACAATCACTACCTCTCTTCATAGTTAACGTCTGAAATATTAATATATTAATAATAATTATAAATCATTAAAACTCAAATTCAGCTTCAATTTATATTAAACAATGAATTATCTGATACACACTATCAATGAAAAATTTTATTTTGCATTATTAAGATCTACGAGATGCACTCATATCGTATATCTATAGTGAAATCTATTTTTTCTCTTAAAAATACTGTTTTCATATACATTCCATATCACTTTATTAGACCAACATAATTAGACTAAAACTGTAAATGCCAGCCAACACCCATCTACTTCATATCCTTAAACGCTTTATAAATTAGCAATAATTTTAATTTTTAACCAAATTTTGTCTGACAGGCTCTATATTGTCGCTACTACCAATTTAATGTAGTGACAAGCGTTCAGGTACACGTCCTCAGCACTACTTGGTAGCACTTAGTAGTATGAGGTGCTGGATGAATGAGACACTTATATGAGCTGCAGGAAAACCTATCTTATTTCAGATATTTTCGCTCAGTAGTCACTGGCTATGTTGGAATGAAATGGAAGAAGATATGGCGCACAGAAAGGCTATCTATGAGCTATTGAAGGAAGGTTTGAGATCTCACGTAAAAAAGGGTCTATCGATGTAAAACTGTCAATACTTAAAGTAGCTATAGTTGATTCAATTTAAAAGAGAGACAAGGCAACCGAGCGCAGATGTATATGTGATAATTCAAGTGAGGTTAACGCTGTCACTCTTTTATAGAGGATTGACTATATTCAAGATACTGCCTATAGCGCATCTAACACACCAAATATAAAAGGCTAATGTGTCAGATATTACGTTTATGAGTTACTCAAACAGTTGAGACAGCACTTTTTACAAGTTTTATTTAGACTTCATTTATTTCCAAACCAATTATCTGGCTTAGATGCCCTGTTTTCAGATATATCGTTGCGCCCTCTCGTCCTGCTGTGATTTGCGCGTACTCACCTGCAGGCAGACGCAACCATCCCCAACGCTGATAGACTCGGTTATCATCTACCAGCTCGCCTGCAATGACTAATAGCTCTGCGCCATTAGGGATTGGCTCATTGAATAGCAACTCGCCTGCCTCTATACGTTGCAAGCTTACCTGCTCGACACCATCTGAGAACAGAGGACAAACGTCACGGTCACCTTGTCGCTGCCAATTGGCACCATCGTGAGTATCGATAGCCACATGATGCGCTTCATCAGGTGACATTTGCCGTAGCTTGACAAAAATCACCGCGCCATCGTCACTATAAGGCTTATGACCAGATGCTGGTGGATTGCGCAAGTACCAACCTGCCGGATAATGGGTATCGTCTGCAGAAAAAGTCCCTGACAATACTAGAATCTCTTCACCGCCAGGATGCAGATGGTGCGGAAAATAAGAGTTCGGTGCGTAACGGACAAGACTGGTCGCACGAGCCTTCTCCTCTCCTATGCGGTCAAGCATCACTCGCTCCACGCCATTCTGTGGTGATTTGACCCACCCGTGGTCTTCAGGTGCTAGCGAGGCACGACGTGAAAAATCTGCATTGATACGCATAAGGGGTTCCAAAGATAGAGTGAGTGGCGTCAGCGCATGAGCCGTTATGAGATATGGATTGGTTATCTAAAATATCGATAACCAATCATGATGGCGAATATTGAACTATTGAAAATTGAACCATTAAGATTGGTAGGTTGTTCGCTAACGTGGCGAAAAACACACGACCTTAATTTAGTGTCACTTTATCGAAAAACAAGCGACCAATGACAACTTATTAATGCATACATTAGCGTACCAGAATCACGGGAGACAATGTGCTCGCAATGATCTCTGTCGTCGTACTACCGAGAAACAATTGCTGCCATTTAGAGTGTCCGTAAGCACCAACCACCATGATGTCAATGTCGTTGTCGACTTGAAACGTTAATAATCCATCAACGGCATCAGAAGCAGATAAATGATGCGCCTCAACGACAAAGCCTGCATCTTCTAATTTAGCAGCGGCGGCACTCATGCTTTGCTTGGCAGCATCATTATGATTGCCGACCATCACAATATGACCTTTTAAACCTTTTAACAAAGGGCTTTTTGACACCATCCACGCCGCTTTAATCGCAGTTTTGCTACCATCAAAAGCAATCATATATGAGCTAGGCTCTTTAAAAGTCTCTGAGCAAATCAATATAGGGATATCCGATGCGCGAGCTACCGTTTCAATTTGGCTGCCGATATTGATGCGGCTGTTTTTGTGGTCTTCGCCGCGGCGGCCCATGACGATCGCGCGATTTTCTTCTTTGAAATGCTCGATGCTAGGAAGCAATTTGCCATGACGTTGATAAATGCGCACATTGACATCCGCAAAGCTGCCTTGGATATGGCTTTTTGCATCTTGTACTAAGGCGTTGCTATAGCTATTGACGACCTTTGCCCTTTGCTCATCTAGCTGGGACAACTCTTCTAACAAAAACTGGCGGCTATTTATCCCTATCGCTCCTGACAGATCACGTCTGACTGAAGCGGGGACGTCGCTGACATGCAGCAACCCAACAGGCAAGTTCAGTTTGCTGGCATACCATGCTGCATAGTCACAAACCGATTCAGTCACTGCTGAGCCGTCAATACAGGCTAGAATGTGCTGTGATGTTGTCATAATCTGTCCTTAGATGTGTTATTTAATCCCATACAGCTTGTTATATATGACCAAGCTATGCCCATTATTTGAGAGATGTTTCTAAAAACCGCTCCCTTAATTTGATGATACCCAATTTGGTCGGCTTCATCCAGCGATGTACATACTTTTATAGAATCACAAACGTACTAGCACTACGATTCTATATGGTTTACAAGAGTATTCTCTTAAGACCCCGATGAACTCTGGTCATTGTCTAACCACAAGCGTTAGTAAAGTTTGCTACAATACCTCTTTTAGTATTTATGATTCAGTATTGAAGACTTACGTATCGTTATTTAGGTGATTGAATTATGGCAAAGAACGCCCTACAGGCTCAACTATTAAAGGCTGGATTGGTCGATAGTAAAAAAGCCAAAAAAATCAGCAAGCAAACGCAGCATGCCAAGCGTATTGGCGACTCAGAGAGTTTGGAGACCAAAAAAGCGTTGGCAGAGGCTCAAGCGCAAAAGCTTGAGAAAGACCAAAAGCTCAATCAGCAAAAGCAGCAAGCCTTAGAAGAAAAGGCGCTGAAGGCTAACATCATTCAAATGATTAAGCAGCATCAGATAGCCGATACGGATGGTGACGTCAGCTATCAATTCGTCGATGCGTCCAAAGTGAAAAAAATCTCCATCACTCAAAAGCTATACGATCAAATCGTAGCAGGTCATGTCGTAATTGCACGCTTAGAGGACAGCTATGCGTTACTGCCGCGCCCACTCGCAGATCGTATCGATACAAAAATGGAAGGGTTTATGGTGGTGTCCAATGATACTGCGGAAGACACGCCAGAAGAAGATGATCCTTACGCCGCGTATGTGATTCCAGACGATTTGATGTGGTAGTCATTCGTCTGACTACTCAGACAAGCATTCAGTCAAAACCCCTTCATAGAGCAACCATTCTATGAAGGGGTTTTGCTATCTGTAGTTTAATAGACAGTTTATTATGAAAATCATCAGGCAGTTAATAACAGAAAGCGTTCAAGCATAGCGCCTCTAATCCTACTTTATCGGATTGATAGGGCTTTTAATTGAACAGTCACTCAACATTCAGTACAATATAATCCTACTTAATGAAATAAATGACCGTTAGACTCAATATAATATTTACGATCACGCAAGACCTTGTGCTTCAACCATATCGCCACAACCTCGAAGCTCTCCTCCGCTCTCTGACTTAGCCGGAAAAATCATGATTAAAAGAATAACCTTAATACTATTAATATTGATCCTAGCGGCAAGTTTTTTTTATTTTGACCTCAATCAACTACTGACGCTTGAGGGCTTAAAAGGGTCGATGGCGCAGTTTGATGCGTATAAAGCCCAGTCGCCATTATTGGTTATTGGCGGGTTCTTCTTACTCTATGTGGTCGTCACCGCGCTCTCCTTACCTGGCGCAACTATTTTGACGTTGGCAGCAGGAGCACTGTTTGGTTTGGTGCAGGGCTTACTCATTGCGTCGTTTGCATCCAGTATCGGCGCAACGCTTGCTTTTTTGACGTCACGTTACCTGCTGCGCGACACCATCAAGCAGCGCTTCCCTGAGCGGCTAGAAGCGATCGATAAAGGGGTTAAAAAAGAAGGCGCTTTTTACTTATTTACCCTGCGACTGGTACCGATATTCCCGTTCTTTTTGATTAATCTGTTGATGGGCGTCACCGCCATTAAATCGTGGACTTACTACTGGGTCAGCCAAGTCGGCATGCTCGCTGGTACGTTTGTATTCGTCAATGCAGGGACACAATTGGCACAGGTTGAGAGTCTATCAGGGATATTATCGTTCGACTTGATTGTCTCGTTTGCGTTATTGGGCTTGTTCCCCTTAATCGCAAAATCGCTACTCAATGCGTTTAAAAAGCGCCGCGTCTATAAAAACTATAATAAGCCTAAAAAGTTCGACCGCAATATGCTCGTCATCGGCGCAGGTGCTGGCGGCCTTGTCACCAGTTATATCGCAGCGACTGTCAGGGCAAAAGTGACGCTCATCGAAGCGGGCGAGATGGGCGGCGACTGCTTGAACTACGGCTGTGTCCCGAGTAAAGCCATTATCAAAAGCGCAAAAGTCGCAGAGCAAATGCGCACAGCTGAGCGTTACGGTCTCGAGAACACCGCGCCGCAGTTCTCGTTTAAAAAAATCATAGCGCGTGTACACGACGTCATTGCCGAGATTGCACCGAACGATAGTGTCGAGCGCTATACTGATCTAGGGGTCGAAGTCCTAAAAGGGTATGCCAAACTCATCGATCCGTGGACCGTTGAAGTGGCGCTCAACGATGGCGGCACTCAGACGCTCACGGCACGCACGATTGTGCTTGCCACTGGCGCACGTCCCTTTATCCCACCACTGCCAGGTATTGAGGAAACAGGTTATGTCACCAGCGATACTTTGTGGGATAAATTTGCAACGCTTGACGAGACACCAAAGAATCTCGTCGTGCTTGGGGGTGGCCCTATTGGCTCTGAGCTGGCGCAAGCATTTGCGCGTTTGGGCTCAGACGTCACGCAAATCGAGCGTAGCACGCGTCTTATGAAAAAAGAAGATGAGGAAGTCTCCGAGTTTGCCCAAAACGCACTAGAAGCCAGCGGCGTCACGGTTTTGACATCGCATAAAGCCTTGCGCTGCGAGATGCGAGATGGCAAAAAATACATTATCGTTCAGCAATTGAATGATGACGATCAAGGCAATCAGCAAAAAGATCAGCAATCAGAGATGGCACTTGAATACGATGAGCTGCTGTGTGCAGTCGGTCGTAGCGCCCGTCTTGAAGGTTATGGACTTGAAGCGCTAGGCATCGAAACAGACCGTACGGTGGTCACCAATGAATATCTAGAAACGCTGTATCCCAACATTTATGCAGCTGGCGATATAGTTGGGCCCTATCAGTTTACGCATGTGGCCTCGCATCAAGGCTGGTACGCTGCCGTCAATGGTTTGTTTGGGCATTTTAAGAAATTCAAAGTCGATTACCGAGTGATTACATGGACAACCTTTATCGATCCAGAAGTCGCTCGCATGGGTTTGAACGAGCAAGAAGCAATCGACAAAGGAATTGACTTTGAAGTGACGCGCTATGACTTTAAAGAGCTAGATCGTGCGATTACTGATAGCGCCGCCAAAGGTTTTATTAAAGTCATCACCCCGAAAGGCAAAGATAAAATCCTAGGGGTAACGATAGTGGCTGAGCATGCTGGCGATTTAATGAGCGAGTTTGTACTGGCGATGAAACATGGTTTGGGACTGAATAAAATACTGGGTACGATTCATACCTATCCGACATGGGCGGAGGGCAACAAATACGTTGCTGGCGAATGGAAACGCAACCACGCCCCTGAAACCGTATTAAACTGGTTAGAGAAATATCACACATGGCGTCGTGGTTAGGTAGTTACCGATAAATAACCTGACTTGCAGAACAAGCCTAAAACAGCCAAGTTAAGCTGGTAGCCATTTTTTACTAGCTTAACTAAAATATCTCAGTACAACGGACGCTTGAATGGACGCTATCTCCTCTTTACCGATGCTAAGACGCATTAAGCAATATAGTGCTTATGCGATGGTGCTTGGCATTTGTGTTGGTATTTCTGCCAGTACCGCATCTACCAACAATGCCACTAGTGACCAAACGCTGTCGCCATGGCAAAAAATAGAGGCGCAAGGTAAGAACCAAGACGTTTATTTTTATGCGTGGGGCGGTGACCCGCAGATCAATGCTTATCTGCAGTGGGCGGCCGAGCAAGTGGACGATAAATATAATATCAATTTGGTTCATGTCAAACTGAGCGATACCAGTGAAGCAGTCAGCCGTGTACTCGCGGAAAAGGCAGCCAACAATAACGATCAGGGCAGTGTTGATCTGGTATGGATTAATGGCGCTAACTTTGCCACCATGAGTGAAAACTCATTGTTACTCAAGCAATGGGCAAATAAACTGCCGAATTTTTCATTGACTGACCCCGACAATAATCCGACAGTCAATTATGATTTTGGTGTACCAACCAATGGTATGGAAGCGCCATGGGGACAGGCGTCACTGACTTTTTATTACGACAGTCTCTCTGTCAATACACCGCCGACCACCCTCAATGAACTCACCACTTGGGCAGCACAGAACCCTGGACGCTTTAGCTATCCAAAGCCGCCTGACTTTTTGGGTATGAGCTTTTTAAAATATGCCTTGGTCATCCTTCATGAGCAGCACGATGCTGACACGGGCGAGAATACCAAAGCACAATTGAACCTGCCTGCCACTGAACAAAACACCGCGCTCGTACTAGATCCGCTATGGGCATTTTTAGATGACTTTCACCCAACGCTGTGGCGTGATGGTGAGCAATTCGTACAGACAGGGGCACAGATGCGCCGTTTGGTCGATGATACCGAGCTGAGCTTGGCCTTTACCTTCTCAGCGCCTGAAGTGCCCGCCGCCGTCCAGCGGTTTGATCTACCCAAAAGCATACGCAGTTATGCGATGAGTGATGGTAGCTTAAGTAATACGCACTTTGTCGCTATCCCCTATAATACAAGCCACCCACAAGCCGCGCAGCTGGTCGCTAACTTTTTGATGAGTCCAGAGGCGCAGGCGCACAAGCAAACCTCTGCCGTGTGGGGTGACAAAACGGTACTGGTCCAGTCGACGCTCAGTTCTGAGCAGCAAGCACTATTTGATAGTAAGCAAACACACCCAAGCGCTCTACCCTTTGACAGCATCACACGCATAGTGAGTGAGCCGCACCCAAGCTGGGTAGATGGCATTATGCAAGGTTGGCAAATGCGTTACGGGGTCAGCCCATGAGTCAGGGTTTTGACAAAATAGCAAAGACGCAAGCGCGCGCCCATCTTATTGTCCTTGAACAAACAGACTGGTTTACACGTATTGTGACTTTGAGTCCAAAACTCTTGGTTCTGATACTGATACTCCCTGTGCTGGGTGGTTTGATTGGTGTGGTGTTGCCTGCTTTTGGCTGGGTGCCTGCGCTCGATAAAACCACGCTCAACTTACAGGGGTTTATTGAGCTTTGGCAAACGCCAGGACTCACTCGAATGGCCGCCTTGAGCGTTGCTACTGGACTCATCAGCACCCTACTTGCTTTTGTTCTCGCACTGATGATATTGGCAGCCTTTTTTAACAGCGTCTGGCTACAACGTATTGAGCATTTACTAAGCCCTATCTTAGTCATTCCTCATGCTGCAGCCGCCATTGCGGTAGGGTTTTTGATTGCGCCGTCTGGGATGTTTGCACGGCTCATCTCTCCATGGCTCAGCGGCTGGGCGTTGGCACCAAACGGTATATTGCCACATGATCCTTATGGCATCAGTATCATATTGGGTTTGACGCTAAAAGAGCTCCCATTTCTGTTATTAATGGCATTGGGCGCGTTAGCACAGCCTGAGCTTGGCAAAAAGCTACGACAGCAATATAAAGTTGCACTCAATCTCGGTTACCACCCGATCACTGCTTTTTTTAAGGCGGTATTGCCTCTGTTATACCCTTTTTTACGTTTGCCCATATTGGCGGTGCTCGCTTATGCCAGTGCGAGCGTCGAGATGCCATTGATACTCGGTCCTAACACCCCGCCCACGCTCGCCGTCTCTATCATGAATTGGTTTAATGATGTGGATTTGACCTTGCGTATAAAGGCCTCTGCAGGAGCATTATTACAGCTGGCACTGACGGCTGGACTGGTTGCTTTTTGGTTGGGCGGTGAAAAAGCCATCAAAGCGTGCGGCAGTGCTTCTTTGATAAATGGCAAACGCCGATATGCGGATGCGGCATGGCAAAAAATTACTGGTGTACTTACCGTATTTGTCATCGGCTTTATGCTGCTCTCGCTTGTGGGTTTGGCATTATGGTCTATCGCTGGCTATTGGCGATTCCCAGCGATGCTACCAGAGCAGTTTGTTTGGCTGCATTTTGATAGTGCATTTGCACAGATGGGTACGCCACTTTTTAACACCTTGACTATCGGTCTTGTCAGCACTGCGTTTGCGATTGTACTGGCCCTCTTGTGTTTAGAAGCCGAGCAATTGCGTGCAAGGTATCTTTCAAACTTGACCAGTTTGATTATCTATTTGCCATTACTGGTGCCAAGCATTGCTTTTTTGTTTGGCTTGGTGTGGATACAGCAATGGCTCAATTACCAATCAGCATTTTTCAATGTTGCCTTTGCACATGTATTGTTTGTCTTGCCTTATGTGTTTTTGTCACTTGCCAGTAGCTATCGACGTCTAGATCCTCGCTTTGCCCATGTGGCAGCCAGCCTAGGTGCAGCACCCATTAAGGTGTTCTTTCAAATCAAACTGCCGCAATTGTTTGCCCCGATTTTGATTGCCATCGCACTTGGTTTGGCGATTAGTTTTGGTCAGTATCTACCAACATTACTAGCAGGCGGCGGTCGTATCGCCACAATAACGACAGAAGCAGTCACACTCGCGAACGGTGCTAGTAGGCGTACCAGTGCCGTTTATGCCATCATACAAATGGCGCTACCGCTCATTGGTTTTATACTGGCTTGGATATTGCCAAAGTACTTTTTTAGAAGTGGCGCTCGCTAGCAGTCTGATCGTTCATAAAAACGGTCATCAAAAACAGTACTCATCAAAAACAATGCTCATAAAAATATCAGTCGTTAAAAACGTACATAAAGGGTTCTCAATGCCATCAACTTTACAGATAAAAGACTTGCAGCTGTTTCGTCAAAACGAGCGATTACTCAGTATGGATGAGCATATCGCTGGTGGCGACATACTCACCGTAATGGGACCCTCTGGTAGCGGCAAGTCAAGCTTACTGAACTGGTTGACGGGATCATTATCCAAGGATTTTACGGCAACTGGTACGGTATGGCTAAACGATCAAGACGTCACTCACCTGCCAGCGCACATGCGCGGTATTGGCGTACTCTATCAAGATGCGCTGCTGTTTTCGCATCTGTCAGTGGCAGGCAATATTGCGTTTGCGATGCCAAAAGACAATAAAAATGGTGGTAAAAAACAGCGACTCGAAAAAATAGCGCACGCGTTAGCACAAGTGGGTTTGGCAGGTATGGGAGATCGGCATCCTGATAACTTATCAGGTGGTCAACAAGCACGCGTAGCACTACTACGGACCTTACTTGGCGCACCCAAAGCGATACTACTGGATGAGCCCTTTAGCAAGCTTGATACCCAGCTGAGAAAAGATACGCGCCAGCTGGTGTTTGAACAAATACAGACGTACAAGCTCCCTGCTATCATGGTGACACATGATGAGAGCGACGCCGAAGCAGCAGGTGGCAAAATCATTCACCTTGATCGATAGCCTTGGATATCATGCTCAAACATCCAAACACAGTATAGTTGATCCAATTTAAGAGTGGTACAAGGCAACCGAGTGCAGATGTATATGTGATACTTCAAGCGAGGTTAACGCTGTAACGCTTTTATAGTGGATTGACTATATAAGCAAAATACAAAAGGCAGATCGCATGCTAGACAAATTTATTACGCCTATTATCAAACCGATACTCAATCCTGTCGTTGTGATCTTGCACAAACGCGGTGTCATCGCAGATCAGCTGACAGTCACTGGGTTCTTGATTGGGATGCTAGCATTGCCACTCATTGCCTTTGAGCTGTGGTATGGCGCACTAGCAGTCATTATCGTGAATCGACTCTTTGATGGTCTCGATGGTGCATTGGCACGTCATGCACAGCAAAGCTCAAGCGCAGGTGGCTATTTAGATATTACGCTCGACTTTTTGTTTTATGCAGCAGTACCCCTCGGGTTTATATTGGCCAACCCTGAGCAGAATGCTATTGCAGGCGCGCTATTGCTAGCGGCTTTTATCGGAACTGGTTCGAGCTTTTTGGCATTTGCGATTGCCGCAGAGAAATCTAAACTGGATAAGCCTCAGTTTAAGTACAAAAGCTTTTACTATCTGAACGGCCTCACCGAAGGGACCGAAACCATCGCGCTATTTGTCGCGTTTTGCGTTTGGCCACAGCATTTTGTACTGCTTGCTTGTATCTTTGCGACTGCTTGCGCAATTACGATCTTTACCCGTATATATGGCGGCTACCATACCCTCAAGCAGTTAGAGATGTCACAACGATAGCGTTTTACAATCGACTATTAGGCTTTCGTTGAATGATCGAGGCGCAGTGTTTCTATAGAGGATGCCATATCTTCAGCAAGGTCATGTACTATCGAGCTCTCAACATCGCGCTGTGCGAAGGCGCGCAGCCCCATGACCTCTGCCTGTAGTCGTCGCCCTAGCCTCACTGCATCCAGTTGACTGTCTATCTCACCTATCTTTTGAGCCTTTTGAAAGCATTCTATAAAACGTGTCTCCATTCCTGATAGTAGCATCTCAACTTTTTCTAATGCAGATTGCTCACGAGCGCCCAGCTCTAATAAGCTTTTGACCAGCATACAAGCGCGACTCGGCAATGCCTTATCACGAATGCCGCCAAGCTGCCTGATGTAAGCGGCCAAACCTGATAAAGGCGTTTGGTGATGACTTAATACGCGCTCAAGCTCAGTCAGTCCTAGACGGGCATAGTACTCTAGCGCTTCTTGGAACAGGCCATCTTTACTGCCAAAGGCGGCATAAATACTCCCTGGACGCATATCGAGCGCTTGTTCGATGTCTTTTAAGGATGTGGCATGAAAGCCCTTTTGCCAAAAAAGCTGTAAGGCTCGCTCCAAGGCATCTTGACGATTATAGAGTGCGGTGCGTGACATACTATGCCCCATGTAAAAAGCCGTGATCTCATGTAAAAATGAGCACGGCGATAAAATTTGAATGATTGCTCAATTTTATCCTTAATGGGCGCGGCAGTAAAGTTAATATAAGAAACAAACTAGATAACAATCATGACGCTAGCTATCAATAACGATATTAACAGCTAGGTATGAGGTTCTAAAACAGCTAATAAAACTGCGAGCGACTTAATCAGTCAGCAAGACGTGCTTGCTCTTTTGGTAGGCAGACAGACCATCGCCGCCTAGCTCTCGACCAATACCACTCTGCTTAAACCCACCCCAACCCGACTCTGGTAGGACGATTTGTTGCTCGTTAATCCAAACGTGACCTGCTTGAATTTGCAGCGCCATATCCAATGCTACAACTTCATCAGAGCTCACAATGGTCGCTGCCAACGCAAATTTGCTGTCGTTGGCTAAACGAATAGCTTCTAATGTTTCTGTAAAAGTCGTACTGACTAATACGGGGCCAAACACTTCTTCCATCCATAACTGGCTGGTCGTTGGTACGTCTGTATAGATGGTTGGCGTCGCAAAATATCCTGCGCTATCTACAATCTCGCCACCCGTTAAGCAATTGAGCTGCTCGGTCGTAGCCATCTCAAAGTATTTTTTGACTTGGTTCAGTTGTTGCTTGCTCACCAGTGGCCCCATTTGCGTATCAGTTGCAAAACCATCACCAATTTTTAGACTCTCCGTTTTTACTTTTAGTGTCTCAAATAGGGGCTCAGCAATACTTTGATGGACAATCAGTCGTGAGGTCGCCGAGCATATTTGACCGGCATTGGTAAATATACCACCAATGATCAAATCACAAGCGTGGTCGATATCGGCATCTGCGCATACCACGATGGCAGATTTGCCGCCCAGCTCTAGGCTAATGTCTTTAACGCTTTTAGCCGCTTGGCTCATGACCTTTTCGCCGACCATATTACTGCCGGTAAAAGAAACCTTATCAATCAGCGGATGACTGGTCATGGCAGCACCTACCGCGGCAGCGCCCGGCAAAATATTCACCACGCCTTTGGGCAACCCTATCTCAGACAATATATTACCCAGCATCAGCTCTGGTAATAATGTCACCTCAGACGGCTTTAGTAGTACCGTACAGCCCGCCGCTAGCGCAGGTGCTAGCTTCCAAGCGGTCGTCACCATCGGAAAATTCCAAGGCGTAATCAACGCACAAATACCCACAGGCGCGTAGGTCTTTAGCAAGCGTATACCTGACTCAAGCGTGGACACCTCAGACCATGTGTCTTGATCGGTTATCAAATTAGCATAGTAGCGATAGCAAGCGATGGCATCACCAACGTCTATCTTGGCCTCCTCAATTGGCTTGCCGTTATTTAACACAGACAGGCCAACCAACTTATCAAATTGCTGCTCCATAGAGGCTGCAATCGCATTCAGATAACGGGCGCGCTCGCTAACATCAGTCTGTGACCAGCTGCTATAAGCCTCAGAGGCAGCCTTGACCGCTGTCTCTACATGATTACTGGTACATAGGCGCGTCGTTGCGATTACCTCGCCTGAACTGGGGTCATATAAGGCATGGTTATTTGTATTGTCAAAGCTTGCATTATCAGAGTCAGTCGCAGGCGCTTCAATCTCAATCCATTCGCCATTGATATAAGCCGCATTTAACACAACTTCATTTTGAGCCGTTTGTGTTGCGCCTGCTCTGGTTAGGCTTGTAGCGTTCATCAATTCCACCATGGTTCATTGCCTTATATTTTTGGATAAAATTTTATTTATTTGCATAGCATGTGCAACGTAATTGATGAAATAATCGGTTTATCTGATGACAGAAAAACCAATTATTTTTTACGTTATATGCTTTGTTGATATTGAATCTGCGACTAATAAAGCAGATGCGCGACTGAGGTAATCACCACCAAACTGATGAGCGTACGAAGGATAAAAATCCCAAACAGCTCCAATATGTTGAGTTTGATGTTTGATTTCAAAATCAGCGCACCGACTTCGGACATATAGATAATCTGAGTAATTGAGGCGGCACCCACGATGAAGCGTGTCATTTCACTCTCGATGCTTTTACCGACCAGCGCAGGCAAGTACATATCCGCAAAGCCCATAATCATGGCAGGTGCAGCTTTTGCCGCCTCTGGAATCTGTAACCATTCAAGCAATGGCACAAGTGGGGTCGCAAGCCAGTTGAAGACAGGCGTGTACTCTGCTAAGCCCAAGCCAATCGTACCGATGGCAAAGACAACTGGGATCAGTCCAAAGTAAATATCAAACAAATTGCCCACGCTGCGTTTGAACACGTAACCCAAGCTTGGCATAGAGTGTGCGCGAGTGACGGCACGATTGACCGCCCATTGGTAAGTGCTATATCCAGCAGGAATACCTTCGTCTAACATACTTTTGCCTGAGTGGTAGGTGTCAGGCTTCATTGACAGTGGCGGTATACGCGGCATGATGATCGCAGCGATAAACCCAGTCAGCGCAATGGTCAGATAAAAATAGACAAAGTTATTGTCCACGCCAATGGTTTTGGCAACCACGTAGGTAAAGGCAATCGAAGTCACTGAAAAGGTGGTGGCAATGATGGCTGCTTCACGCTGACTATAAAAACTCTTATCATACTGCTGCATGGTGACCAGCAGGCCGATAGACGCGGCCCCAAACCAAGAAGACATCGCATCAACGGCAGAGCGACCTGGTAGTTTAAACAGTTTGACAAATATCTTGCTGGCCAATGTGCCCAAAAACTCCATGAGACCAAAGTCAGTCAAAAATGGTAGCGATAAAATGGCGAAGAAAAACAACGGAATCAGAATGGGGATCAAATCTTCAAAAATGACGCCGCCCGTATTGCGATTAATAATAAACTCAGGGCCGACTTGCAGATAAATCATCCAAACAAACACCATACCTAACAAACGCGTGGTGAGCCAAAACCAATCAACATCAAAGAGATTCTTTATCAGTGAGCCTTCAGCCAAATTGGGTTTTAATACCTTTACTGCCAATGCGCCAAGACAGGAAATGGTCACGATCGCCATGGTAATATAGACCACAAATCCGCCCAATATTGCTTGTAATGTATCTGTGAGCACCCCCAATAAAATGGTGACCTTACCATCCCATTGAAACGGTATGATAAATAACGCAATACCCAATGCTGAAAATAGCAGAAACTTCCACATTGACGCTCGCCACTGCCCTGCCTGCGGTGTGTTTGGATCGACATCGTTTCCTAATATCGGTTGCTGCGATTTATCAATAGTATTCGTCATTTACCTTCTCCTTAATGGGTGGTGATCGCCAGTTTTTCCATTTTTCTATCTGACTAATAGTCCTTTGAGCATTGTTTATGAGTACCGTTAACTAAAATAGGTAACCGTCTCACCCATCTCTTTGAGAAAGTCGTCTGCTTCATCAATCTCATAAATGATCGGTTGCTTGCCTGTCGTGTCTGTTTTTAGCGCCTCTAGCAATTGCTTCTTGTCTGTAATTCTGCGATAGCCAGCGCCAAATCCTGCGGCCAATGGTTCAAAGTTTGGCGTTTTAATATTGACACCAATAAGTGGTAAACCACCCTTCTCCATATAACGACGAATCTCACCATAACCTTGGTTGTTCCATAGCAGCACAATCAATGGCAGCTCAAGCTCGGCGGCGCAAATAAGCTCGGCAATGGTAAATTGAATACCGCCATCCCCGATTAAGCTAACAACAGGCAGGTTCGAGCCAATCATAGCCCCGATCGCCGCGGGCAAGCCGTACCCTAGCGTGCCAAAGCCCGTTGAGGAGTTAAACCATTTACGCGTTGCCAATGCCTCAAAGCCAAGGTTACCGCTATAGACAGGCTGGGTTGAGTCACCCACAAAAATCACGCCTTCCACTTCATCTCGAATCAGTTTTAACAAGGCATTTTGACCGGCAAAGTCTGGCATTACATCCTTTAAAAGGGCTTGTTTTGCCTCGTTCACTCGTGACAATGCCTGATGATCAAACGTCTGCCCGTTTAATACCTGACTTTCTAAACGACTGCACAGACCACTAATAGCCATCTGTGCGTCAGACAATACCGCGATATCCGCTCTAAACGGACGCTGCAACTGCTGGGCATCGCAGTCGATACGCACTAATGTGCCATTGATTTTGAACTCGCCATTAAAGAACACATCGTAATCGGTCTCGCCAAGCTCAGTACCAATGGCGAGCACCCAATCTGCCTCTGTAATCACGGCTCGGCCTGCGTCTAATGACTGATTACTACCCAAGCTCAACGGATGAGCAGGTGGTAGTAGCCCTTTGGCATTGATGGTCAAAAACGTGGGCGCATCGATCAGCTCTGCCAGTTGTTGCGCATCGTGATCGACGTCGACGCAACCACCACCGTAAAGCAGCACTGGGTTTTTTGCGGTTTTTAATGACTCGATAATCAGGTCTAATTGCGCAGGATTTGGCAGTGGTCTCATCACTTGTGGTGGGATTAAGCTGTTCTTGTCAGCTTGGCTATTAGCCATATCTTTTAAGCTAGGCGGCTTGGCAACATGGCTGGCATCAGCGGTGATGACATCAATAGGTAGCTGAATATGGACTGGTCCTGGACGTGCGCCATTAAATAAGGCAAAAGCTTCGGCGATAACTTTGGGTAATGACTCAGGCTGCCAAATGGTTTTGCTCGTGAGCGCTACCTTACTGACCATGCCTTGCTGATCGTGCAACTCATGCAAGTGCCCTTCACCGCTCCCCGTGTCTTTTACCTTATTGACGCTAGAGATCACCAGCATCGGGATAGAGTCAGCCAATGCTTGTGCCATCGCTGTCATGATATTGGTCATACCAGGGCCTGTGATGATAAAACATACGCCAATCTTGCCAGAGGCACGATAATAGCCATCAGCCATGAACCCAGCGCCTTGCTCGTGACGCGGGGTCACATGACGAATACTGGTGTTAGGTAGACCGCGATACAGCTCTACTGTATGGACCCCCGGTATGCCAAAGACCGTCTCTACTCCATAGTATTCTAGCCACTGGACGAGCAACTCGCCGCAGGTCAGAGGCGAGGCATCAAATGAGGTAGAAGGCGTTTGGGTCAATTGAGTCATGGGGTAATCATCCTAAAAATTTTGATCAGTATTGAGTTAGGTGTTTTATTTGAAATAGCTTTTTATTTAGTGTCGTTATTTTTTTAGTAGCTATTTATTTTGAATAGCAATTTGTTTTAGATTCTAGCTAAATGCAATAAATCACAAATCATGATGGCGTAACCAGTCATCGATCATTACGTGCAGACGCTCGCCTGAAAAACTAGGGAAATGACCACCATGGACGACACGCACAGGCAGCGCATTGAGACGGCGCATACTTTTGGCATAGTCAGTCATGTCGCTATGCCACGTATCTTCGATCAATGGGCCGTCGTAGATAAGATCGCCAGAAATGAGCGTTTCGCTCGCCGCCTCCCACAAAGCGATACCGCCTGGTGAGTGACCGGGTGTATGAATCACCTCAAATTGACGATTACCCAAGTCAATCATGTCACCATCTTCTAGTTGCATAATTTTGACGGGTGCTGCGATTTTGTAGCCGCAATGGGCATAAGGCTCAGGCGGTAGCGCGTCAAACATCTCGTCATTGACAAACATATCTGCCAACGTACGGGCATTGTCTGGTTCAGCGAGAATATGGGCTTCAGCAGAATGGACATGACAGCAGTCAAACTCGCTCGCAGCGCCAATATGATCAAAATGTGTATGACTGGCAACGCCAACGATATCGCGATCAGCAAGCAGAGCAACATGACGACGCAGCGGCACCGCACCTAATCCGAAATCGACTAACAAATCACGCTGGCTGCCGCGCACGTGCCACAAATTGCAGCGAAAAAATGGCTTGATCCATGGCTCATCGATGAGCGTAATACCATCGCTATGCGCGGTGGTGCGATACCAGTTCTCTGGCTTGATACGCGCTAGTGAGTGTGTGCTCATAAGTCAGCTCCATCAGAAACTTGTAAATCTTTGAGATAATCTTGGTGCGTACGGCTCTCATCAATACGGGCAAGATCGATATCAACGATCATCGTGCCAGCCGCTAAGCCAAGTCTGCCGAGTATCTCACCATCGGGACCAGCGACGATGCTATTGCCACAATAATGAAGGTTGTCTTCTATACCCGAGCGGTTGATACAAGCGACAAAGCATTGATTGTCCATGGCTCGAGCGCGAATTTGCAGTACTTGACGCTCTGAATTTGGCAGCATGTTTGCTGTCGGTGATAAAATGATTTGTGCCCCTGCTTGCGCCAGCTCCCTTGCCACTTCTGGGAATTCATTGTCATAACAAATCATCAAACCCAGCTTGCCAAATCGCGTATCGACCACGCAGGACTTTTTGCCTGCTGTAAAAAACTCGTGTTCGCGATCCCACAAGTAACGCTTATCATAAGTGGCAAGATGCTTGCCGTTATCATCTATTAATATGGCAACATTACTCAGCTCACCATTGGGTCGGCGCTCAGCGAGACCAAATAACACATGTAAATTGTACTGACTAGCAAGTCTCGCTACCTCAGTGACGATGGGGCCGTCGATCGCTTCCGCTAAACCATCAAGACGTTCAAAGATGTTGTAGCCTGTGAATGCCAACTCCGGCAGTGCGATCAGATCTGCTTTTGCCTCCACAGCTAGGCGGCAAAGCGATTCTAGTGCGTCTAGGTTGGCGACTGGTTCAGCCCATAAAGGATTGGTTTGAGCGATCATCAGTTTCATAATGCGCCCTCCTCTTGAGTTGGAGTGACAGCATCACTCGGGCGAGTAAACAACGTCGCGCCTAGCCAGTAGAGACCACCTGTAATGATAAAGACAGGTAACGATGCACCGAACGACGGCGGAGCAATCAGAGTCCAGTAAGCTGCTAGAGCGGCGCCAATCACATAAGCTGCAATCGCAATCTTTGCAGTAGGACGTCCCAATTGATGTGTCGCATCAAGTAGCTTTGCCGTATAGCCTTCTTTACTAACAAGGTAATAATCAACAATCATGACTGAAAATGCGGGGATAAATAGCGCGCCTACGACCAGCAGGAAGTTTTGGAATTGATCCAAAATACCCGGAATGAGCGCGCCAAAAATAGTGACCAAGCCAATGATTAAGGCAGGCTTCCAAAAGCTCATATTAGGTTTAATGTTCATACAAGAAAGCGTTGCGCTATAGACGGCCATAACATTAGTGGTCATGACCGAGAAGAAAATAACCAAGGCAGCTGGTAGGCCAAAACCAAAGTCAGCGAGCAGACGCGTCGGATCATAAGTCTGCTCCATACCATACATGATAGAGAGACCTGAGATAGTCGCACCTAAACCCATGGCAACGATGGCTGCCACAATATAGCCAAAATAGGTGCCCCATATGGCAACTTTTGGGGATTTACAATTGCGATTGTAATCGGCAGCAGACGACATCCACGAAAAGGCAGTAGCAATGACGATATCAAAGGCGATACCTAAAGTAATACCATTACGCGACTCAACGGGCATCTCAAACAATCTTGAGACATCATAATGTTGGTTTAGCTGATAGAGCACTATGACGGTAAGCGCAGCCATGGCTAATGCGGCCCAACGTTCGACAAGCTCAATACCGAGGTGACCACGTAGCACGATAAGCACTACCACTGTCTCGCATAAAATAACAAACAGCGGCAGATTGCTATAGCCTGTAGTAGCTTCGATTGCGTAATCAAGACTCATGCCAGCCAGCAGCGCCTGAATACAACTCCATGCAATCAGCACACCCATATTCACTAACGAAATCAACTGACTACCAACTGGGCCATAAGCACGGCGCGTCAGTGCCATCGAAGGCAGTCCGGTACGCTGCCCCATTAGACCAACTAATAGCAGCGGTATTGCCCCGATTAATGAGCCAATGAGCACGGTGGTGATAGCCGTAGTAAACCGTAAATCAGGTACGAGTAACATACCCGTTAAGATAGTCGTCACCACGATATTGGCACCGAACCATAGCGCAAATGTACCAATCGAACCTAGACTATGCCCAACCTCATTTGGAGAGAGCGTGTCTTGACCAAAAAATGAAGAGGATTTACTCATTGGGGTCTTCCTTAACCAAATTATATTCATACCAGCAACTCAATACACTGGTCACCATCTCATCAGGCTGCTACCCACTGATATACCGCATTGGGATAACTGCTCTATGCGCCCACCCTAGCCGATAATTGGCTACGATTAGTAAACCGCTTTTACCTTATCGTCATAGCGTACACCTGGCAGGATACATAGCATTTCAAACAATAAGTTCGCAGCCAGTACAGAGGTGTTACCAAATGGATCATATGGTGGTGATACTTCGACCAAGTCACCACCGACCACATCAAGACCGCGCATGCCGCGAATGATTTCGATACCTTGAGTGGAGGTCAAACCACCGATCTCAGCCGTCCCCGTACCAGGCGCAAACGCAGGGTCAATCCCATCAATATCGAAACTTAGATAAACAGGGCCATCGCCTAGCTTTTCACGTACTTCTGCCATGAGTGGCGTCAGCGACTTGTACCAGCACTCTTCTGCCGGTACCACGCGAAACCCTTGCTGGGTTGACCAATCAAACTCTTCGGCGCTATAGCCTGTGCCACGCAGACCAATCTGTACCACGCGATTACCATCGATGAGGTTTTCTTCGACAGCGCGGCGGAACGGTGTGCCATGAGCGATTTTTTCGCCAAACATATCATCATTGATATCAGCGTGAGCATCGATATGCACCATACCGACAGGGCCATGTTTTTTGGCAAGTGCACGTAGAATAGGCAGTGCGATGGTATGATCGCCGCCCAACGTTAAAGGAATTGCGCCATGTTTGACGATTTTATCGGTATAGAATTTTTCGATGATATCGACGCTTTTTAGCAGGTTGAACGTATTGATAGGCACATCACCGATATCAGCGACTTGCAATGACTCAAATGGCGCGGCACGCGTCGCCACATTGTAAGGACGAATCATTCTTGACTCATCACGAATCTGTCTAGGCCCCAATCTGGCACCACTACGGTTTGATGCGCCAATATCTAAAGGCACACCAACAAATGCCACATCTAACCCTTCGGCATCGGCTTGAGTCGGCAAGCGCATCATAGAAGCGAAACCGCCAAATCTTGGCATATCATTGCCACTTAATGGTTGATTGAATGTCATCAGTTACTTCCCTATTTTATTTGATTTATATACACAATTTGCTACATACAATTGACAATACATAAATATAAGGGAAGGAACCATGGTAAAATTTAGAAGTAAACTTCTGCTTTTTCGTAGTAAACTGGTTTTATCAGTTATTACCAGAAGTTTAAGAAAAATACTAATGCTTGATAAAGTAGGTTTAATGGATAAAGCAATTTGTTGCGGTAGCACGTTATTGCGAAAGTAAGGGGTCGGGTATGATATTAGATGAGCTGATAAAAATAGACATCAAAACGCTACGTAGCTTTATGGCTATCGTGGAGTGTCAAGGCGTGACTGCCGCTCAGTCACGTTTGAATGTCACCACATCAGTGATTAGCGGACATTTGACTCACTTAGAAGACCGCTTGGGCATGACACTTTGCCATCGCGGTCGAGCAGGATTTAAACTGACAGAGGATGGCGCGGCTGTCTATGAGGCATGTCTGGGCTTTACCGAATCGGTCGCAAGTTTTCAGCATCAGCTGCACTATATTAAGCAACTAGACTCAGTACACGGTGGACATATTAGGCTTTGCTTGATTGATCAGATGCCCAAATTTTTTTATGATGCGCTTAGACAACGTCTTGCTAGCAGCTACCGAGAAAACCCACTGATACACTTTTCTATCGATGTGCAAAGCCCTGAGAGCATGTTAGAAAAGCTCTTAAGTAACGAGAGTGACATTGGTGTGGGTTATTTTGGTAGCTTTCCTCCGTTACTCACGTTTAAGCCAGCATTTGTCGAAAAACAAGTGGTCTGCTGTGGACGTGAGCATAAGCTATTTTATAACTCAGAAGGATTGACTTTTGAGGATTTAGAGCAGAACTATCCGTGGATAAAAAGGGGCTATGTGGTCGAGCATCATATCAATCATATCCGCCCAAAAACCCTAAGCGCCACCACTTATCACATGGAGGCAACTGCGCAACTTATCCTTGCAGGCCACCATGTGGGGTACTTGCCGCGTGATTTGGCAAGACGTTATGAGGGCATGGGACTGATGAAAATACTCCTACCCAATGAAGCAAGCTACGACGTCGAGCACCATTGGGCATATCGGGAAAATCAGCACAAACAAGCCGCTGATTTTTTAAATAAAATGATGAACTTACTATAAAGAGAATACGAATATCACTGCACTACTACAGACGGTTGTTGATGCTTGAGACCAATACTTCTAAGCTTACCTTTTTCGCCTACTTCCTTGATGACCAGTGACCACTCATCGTTCACCACAACTGTATCACCTGAAACGGGTGCAGTACCTAAATGTGATGTCACATACTCAGCGACTGTCTGCTCCCACATGTTTTGTGCGTGAGCTTCGTCTGTCGTTTTGAGGGTTTTTACTAACGTTTCGGATGCCATGACTTCCGTAAAAAATGGCAAATCACCCAGTTTGACACTGGGTGATAGCAACCAATCACCATAAAAATCATCAATAGCCTTACGATCTAACGTTGTGTCATTAAAAATCTTGGCGATTTTACTGGCGTGATTACCTCGCATGGCGTACCAAACACTATCACCAAATTTTATTTTTGTACTTTCATCAACGACGACGATTTGTTGTCCGCGCACCAGCGCAAATATACTGATTTCATCAGGGCTGATGCCTTTAGAGATACCCATAGGATGACGGCCAATAGCAAATGCGCCTGATTGCGCCTCAAACTCGTATAAGGTAATACTCGCTTTATCCGATACCCAAACCTCGTGTTCTTCTTTGGGATCTTTATTAGTTGGAATACGCACCTTAAATAGATTTGCCATAGTAGGAATGGTCGTGCCTTGCAAAATCAGTGACAGCACCACAACCCCAAATGCAATATCAAATAGCATAAAGGCGTTATCTATCCCCGCCATGACAGGCAAAATCGCAAGGGTAATGGGCACCGCACCGCGCAGTCCAACCCAAGAGATAAACCCAATCTCGCGATCTTTAAACTTAAACGGCTTCACACTGGTATAGACTGCGATAGGACGGGCAACAAAGATCATAAAGGCCGCGATCGCCACCGAATAGTGCCAGACATTGAGGACATTTGATGGTGTGACCAGTAGCCCCAACACCACAAACAATACCGCTTGCGACAGCCAAGCAAAGCTGTCCATCACGCGCATGACATGCTCGGTTGAACGTACCTTATGATTGCCTATCAGTACCCCTGTGAGATACACCGCCAAAAACCCACTACCGCCAATCAAGTTGGTCGCAGCAAATACGGCTAAGCCCGCTGAGAGTATCAAAATGGCATACATGCCCTCTGCCAGATGTATCTTGGGTAATAGCCGAGATAACAAATAACCAAAGAGCAAGCCCATTCCTAACCCAAAGCTCAACTGTTGGAACAATAAGACCAAAAAGCCAAATGCTGTCTGACCAGCAGGATCGACGTTTAGAGCAATTAACCCCGTCACCAATAAAATCGCTAAAGGATCATTGGCACCAGACTCTAGCTCAAGCGTGGCTTGAACGCGGTCGTTGAGCTTGACCCCGCCATTACGTAGTAGAGAGAATACAGCGGCCGCATCGGTTGAGCCCACAATCGCAGCCATCAATAGCCCAAAGCGCCAGTCGACATCGAGCAACCAAGTAACGAATACCCCAAGCACCAAAACCGTAACCAATACGCCCCAAGTAGCCAAGGTAATCGCAGGTTTTAGACCGACCCGAAACGACTTAAAAGAGGTGCGTAGACCACCATCTAGTAGAATACAAGCCAGTGCAGCTTGACCCACAAAATTGGCCAGCCCATATTGAGAAAACTCAATACCCAAGATGCCCTGCTCGCCTGCCAACATACCGACGATCAAAAACAGCAATAGCAAGGGTACACCCAAACGCGCCGATAACGTAGTCGCCATGATACTGGCGAAAATAAGTACTGCCCCTACGAGGTATAGGATATTCAAGGTATCCATTTTTTAAAGCCCTGTTTTTTATAGTTATTGCATCAATATTTAGTGAAACATAATAGTACTTGATTGCGAAAATATTTCCGTTATCGCACTGTTATTAGATATCACGCCAGAGAGTTTCTCATCAGCGACGATTGTCAGAACTATTAGTAAAAGCAATTTACACTGACTCTATATCGGTATTAAGAGTAACACCTGCGACTAAATTTATAGACAATATTTCGAGAAAAGTTATCGAATATACCAGCGCGTACCTATGAACTTATGACGTTTATTTAACCATTGTTTTATGCTGCCTTTTGACAGTATTTAGGCCTACACAATTAAACTTAAATAGTTAAGCTTGACTATTTAGCCCTGAATATACTGCCATGTCAGCACCAAAATGGCGGCGGCTACTGTCCAAGCAACAACGCCTAACAACAGTGCCTTATATAAGCTCATATAACTGATGCTAAAAAATACCACCAAGGTATAAATCAAATGCGGTATCACACCCAGCATACTAAATATCAGGGCAACCCTTAAATCAGTAGAACTGCGCTCAGTACCGACAATGAAGTGACTGATGAGCGTAAACGTGGGGAAAAGAGGCGCAAGTGCCGCCAGATAAAAGAATCGCGTTTGTGCAAATAATTGAATCGCTAATACCATCAAAGCGCCAATGAGCATTTTTAGCCAGATCATGATGGATCACTCTCCTATTGAGTATGACGGGCTGAACATAGCCCAATCTGCCATCATACTAGAGTCTACAAATTGACATAAGAGGCATCGCTGATTAATTGACCCGTGTGATAAAAAAACGCAAAAAACCCCATTTAGCTACGCTGCTAAATGGGGCTAGTACTTTTATTAAGAAAGCTTTTACGAATTACTTAATCCTTTTTTGGCTTCAGCGCGGCACTGATATCGGCCAGCAATGGGGGTATATCATGCTTATCTGCGATGACCTCAATCATTACTAGCTTATCGGTAATCTCGGCAGCTTTGTTTAAAGCCGCTTTTAGCTCACCTGCTGTTTCTGCTTTGAGTAGTAAGCTATTCGCTTCTGTTGCGCCAAACGCTTTTGGCATGATCTGCCAATCGCATTTTGGGATATCGTTGTAGTATTGGTTTTCACCATGAATGGCACGCTCTACCGTATAGCCGTCGTTATTGATTAGGACGATGACTGGATTGATACGCTCTTGAATCATGACCGCCAGCTCTTGGATAGTGAGCAGTGCTGAACCATCACCAATCAATAAAACACTGCGCTTATCTGGCGATGCAACTGCTGCACCTAAGCTGGCTGGTAATGTATAGCCGATTGATCCCCACATTGGCTGCCCATATGACGTCACCCCTTCTGGCAAACGCACATCACTGATGCCAAAGTATGCTGTTCCTTGCTCAGAGAACACTAAGTTATTACGATCTAAGCAATCAGCAATGATATGCCATAGGTCATCTTGGCGAATCGCCTCATCATCCTTGCCCTTCTGCTCATGTGGTTTGACTGGCTCACAAAAAGGCTTTGGTACGATGTTGATACCAGAGGTCATGACTTCGTGCAGGGCCTGTAATGCATCTTGCAAGGCAATCGGTGCAAAATTCTTACCGCTGATAGAGGCGCGCTCATAATGCAGGTCTACTACCACGTCTTCATTGATATCTTGGCTAAATCCCGCGGTAGTGGTATCCGTATATTGCACCCCTACTTTGATCAGACATTCGCAGTTTTCTACCGCGTCTTTGACAATGGGGCGCGAGGCAACGCCTGCATAAGTCCCGGCCCAGCGATCGCTGTTTTCATCAAGCAGCGTTTTGCCCCACGATAGCGTAGTATAAGGAATGTCTGTATCAGCAATCAGTGCTTTGAGCTGTGCCTGTAGTCCTAAACGATGCACCATCAAATCTGCCATGAGCGTCGTGGTTTTGTTTGGCAAAAACTCTGTTAGCGCTTGCTTAAAATCTGCTAGTGCCGCTTGACTGGTGATATCTTCTTGGCTATCAATCAGCTTGGTCGTTGGCGGATAAATAGGCTGACGCGCAACATCAGGTGATAGTAATAAATAGCCAGGGCGATGCTTTTTGAGAATCAATCGAATTACTCTATCAATTTCTGAAGCAGCATTTTCAGGAGTAAGCTGCGCTCGTGCTACCGTCACGGGCTCAACCATCTTAATAAAATGATTAAATACGCCATCGCCAAGCGAATGATGAATACGGCGTTTTGAGTCTTGCAAAGCTGTGCTTGGTGCACCTACGATGTGCAATACTGGCGCGTACTCAGCAAAAGAACCTGCGGTCGCATTAATCGCAGACAACTCCCCCACACCAAAAGTCGTCACCATAGCGGCAAACCCACGCTCACGTGCATAGCCGTCGGCCGCATAGCCAGCATTTAGCTCATTGGTGTTACCCACCCAGCGCAGCTTATCAGAAGCAAGGACATTGTCCAAAAAGGTTAAGTTAAAATCGCCCGGTACGCCGAATATCTCAGAGGCACCCGCTTCTGCGACACGATCAAACAAATAATCAGCGATAGTATACTGTTGACTCATTTTTTATCCTTATAACTTATCTTCGTAAGTGTTGATAATTGTGAATGTGATTAAATCATAATGTGCATCCCAGCTTATTTATGTATGCAAAGCTTTTGGAATACATATTATAATGAACCGTTATAACATACATTTGTAGATAGAAGACATGCCTATTTTAATAACTTCAATTTTTTTTGTCATAGGTGTTGACACATAAAAAAAACTGCGTATAATACGCCTTCATCAACTGACGATAGTTAATTGATAATTAGCGGGAATAGCTCAGTGGTAGAGCATAACCTTGCCAAGGTTGGGGTCGAGAGTTCGAATCTCTTTTCCCGCTCCAAATACTTAAAAAGCCTCACTTAACAGTGAGGCTTTTTTTTGTCCAATTTTCGAGGGTTTGTAGAAGATTTATCGAAATATCTTTTTGAATATAGTTAAGTCTAACTACTCAATCAAAAAGCTCATTTTCGGTGCGGTGCCCATTTGGTGCCCAAACCGTGCCCTGCCCTAAAACTGCATATACGTATCTGACCACAACCTAGCTATTTTTGGTTCAAAAAACATCATGACACCTAACCTAGTAAATTTGGCACTATGATGATTTTTGAACCCAACCTTAATTCAGCAAAAAATGTGTTTTTTAGATGCTTCATTTATTGGAAATGTATCTAAGATCCATAGTATTCAAAGCTAATCGTCACTTAAAAAATGATGACTCCAACCTAACAATAGAAATTATTAAGCCCTACAAGTATGCTTTAGCCCTAATAAGTCTTTAGCTAGAAATTCCCTATCAGCGGTTATCGCGATAGTTAAGTCACTCTTTTCCTGAAGAGTCGTCCTCACCAAGTTCATCTGGAACATACTTCAAAATATCCCCTGGCGTTACTTCTAATACATTACATAGCTTGCTCAAAGTATCGAACTCAATTCTAGTCGTATCATCATTATAGATCCTATGTAGCGTCGATTTACTGATGTCCGTCATTCTCACTAAATCTGCCACACGCAACCTTCTTTCTGCCAAAAGAACAGGTAAGTTACATGAAATCACAATAAATTCCTTATTGGTAAGTAAAAAGTACTTGCCAATGACTACTTTTCTGATAATATAGTACTCGTTGGCAACAACAAAGTGTCTATTAAAAACTATTTAATACTGACTGGAGAACTATTATGTCACAGACCTATCTCACCACTCAAGAACTAGCCGAACGTATCAAATACGATGCGCGTACTATCCGTAACCAACTAAAGGATACCGTCTTAATCGAGAACATCCACTATATACGCCCTTTCGGTGGTCGCAAGATTTTATATGTATGGGAGCGTATCGAAGAAGATATGTGTAAGCCTGTCATGAGTGCGATCAACGGAATGGCCTTACAGTAAATTTTACATAAGCAAGGAGCTAAACAATGGCCTCAATAAGAGCGAGACGTGGCAAGCTATTCGTAGATTTTCGATATATGAATATGCGTTGCCGTGAGACAACCAATCTCACAGACACTCCAGCTAATCGAAAGAAGCTGGCTAAAATTATCGAAAAAATGGAAGCAGAAATCACTCTAGGTATTTTCGACTATGCCGCTTACTTTCCCAAGAGTGAACGAGCACAGGAGATGACGGCATTGGCTGATAGAGCAGAAGCTTGTATCAGTCGTAATCCAACCTTTGGGCAGTTTGCAGAGATTTTTTACGAGGAAAAGAAAATTGAATGGCGGCCGAGCTATCGGCAAAAGACAAAGATTATTCTAAATAAGTACTTATTACCTGCGTTTGGTGGCAAAGCGGTACATGCCATAAAAAAATCAGACCTGCTGACCTTCCGTAGCTCTCTCGCCAAAGTTCGTTACGGTAAAGATGGTCAGTCAAGTCTGTCAGTAGCACGAATCAATCAGATTATGATACTTCTTCGTATGATACTAGAAGAAGCGTCAGATCGCCATGAGTTTGAGATGCCTTATAAAAATATTAAGAATCTCAAGCAGGCTCGTCCTGATGTAAATCCTTTTACCCTAGCTGAGGTATGGCTAATTTTAAAGCATGTTCGCGCTGATTATAGGCCCTACTACACTATTCGCTTTTTTACGGGAATGCGTACCAGTGAGATCGATGGGCTTAAGTGGGACTGCATCAATTTTGATCGCCGTGAGATCAGTATCAGAGGGGCGTTAGTAAACGGTGAGATGGGTCCGACTAAGACGTTAGGCTCACAACGCGATATTGCGATGTCACAGTTAGTGTATGACGCCTTATTAGAGCAGAAGACGCGCACCTTTGGTAAGTCAGAGTTTATATTCTGCAATTCACAAGGCAATCCGATGGAGTACCGTAATGTGAATAGACGCGTATGGAAACCGACGCTTGCCCTACTCGGTTTGAAACATCGGCGTGCTTATCAAACTCGACATACCGCAGCGACGCTTTGGCTAGCCGCTGGTGAAAATCCTGAATGGATAGCACGGCAGATGGGTCACAGCAGTACGGAGATGCTGTTTCGCGTCTACAGCCGCTATGTGCCTGATATTACGCGTCAGGATGGTTCAGCGATGGATAACTTGCTACTGGCGAGCAAGGAAAAGCTAACTAGCACATCAAATAGCTCTGAGACTAAAGAAGTGCTAATCACGAACATACAGGCTGACAAGGAGACGTCGCAATGAAAATCATCAATTATGAAGAGCTGTTTGGTGAGTTTAAACGGGATGGTGCAATCAGCACAGATGCAAATCTTATCGCCAATGCATTGATGCGTGAGTTGTACGTTTCATCGGGTTATAACCTAGCACGCTTCTTGGGAGTGAAGCGGTGCTTTAATAACGATATGGCGCTGCGTGTGTGGGTGCAGAAGCGCTTGGATGCTCAAGATGGATATTTTATAAAAGATATGAGCAGTCAGCTTCAGAGCGAGCTTTATGAGCTATTACCGCACTCTGATTATGGCAGCTACTGAGGAGAGTATTATGAGTGTCAAACTTCAACCCAATATGACGCAGAGTCCATACGATATCAAGATATGTGAGGATTACTGGGCATATGATAATCAGAGCGGCTTTATTAAACATGTGCAGACGCTTTGTGAAAAGTATAAGGTAAGTCCTCAAATACTGTTTGAGACAATCGCTCAGTGTTATGCCTACTTGGACGATGTTATATGTGAGTACTGCGGTTATGCTTGTCCAATTGAAGTACCTGCTGATATTCGTTATATGCGCGCAAAAGATAGTTGGTTATGCGCAATATGTGAGCATGCTTTATGGCGGACAGATAAAGAAAATAAATGAGTGTTAACCGTCAAAAAAGCCAGACAGCTCAAAGCTGTTTGGCTTTTTATTTATAGTCCTTGCTTAAGTAAAGCCGAAGGCTTAGCAATCCTCAACATATATCGCTTTTAACTGAAACGAGTTAGGCTCATCAGTCATACTTGATCGATAATATATAGACTCACCAGTATTAGATAATAATCCTTCGACAGCATCTCCTATGTAAGCAAAAGCTTCTATTGGTAAGCTTTGCTCGCTCTCCATGCCAATCAACACCCCTTTAGTATCACAAGCTTTTTCAAGTTGGCCAATTAGCTGGTATGTAGCTGTTTTTACCATATCTAACTCAGCCTCACCTGTAGCACTTGAGTGCACAAACTGAAAGGAATTACCACACTCAAGCAAGTCTATAACATCTGCCATATCTATGCCGATGATAGTACTTGCAGAAGCTACATCAAGCAGTTCGACGACATCATTTATTTCATTAGGCTGACACTTAATGACTGCTTCTACAATATCTAAGCTTTCATAGTTATGATCATCTGTTTGTAAACCTACTAAAATATCAGCCTTTACTTTCTGTTTTAGCTCAAACAGTGCCTGCTCACTCCATTCATCGTTCATAACAAAACAACCAATGATAGCTGGTGGAAAACACTCTGTGTTTGATCTATATAAAGCAGCACAAGGGGTATCGTCTATTTGCGAGTTATCGAGCTGATATTTCATGGTTATACTCATTTATAATTATAACTTTTCATTCAGTAGATGGTTATCATTTAAAACCTGAAACACTGTGTCCATTTCTTCCAAGATTTTATCGGCCATCTTGCCTTCATTTATCATTAACCATGCCTCACTCGAACCTTTCCAGTCTTGCGGATCAAAGTAGTAGTAAGCAGGCCACTGAGCAGAAGAGCTCACTTTTTTATCAGTTAGCATCGTATTCAGTACCGTTTTCATACTTTCTGCATGTGGACACGCTTTCGCGGCTTCTACAGAAGTGAACTTAATTCCTAGGATTGGACGATCAAACTCTGCATTATCAAACTCGAAGCAGACCCATGCCTTATTATAGCCAGGAATTATGAATCTAATCTGTTCGTATCTTCTGCCATCGCCGATATAACTAATATCTAATTCGTAATCAGTTTTTTTATATTTTGCTAATAAATCTATTTTTAGCTTAGCTATCAGCTCTTTCTTCATTCGATCTACAGTGTTAGATACCTTGATACTGGCATCAATAGTAGCTGCATTCTGTTTAATGATATCTAAAATTGCGTTGTCTTCATTCATATCTTCTATTCCCATAAAATGTTTTTGAATAAACTTAGTTAGCTGTGTAATAAACTCACTGACGCTGTAATTCTGACACTCTACTTGACACGCTTTGAGCCAACTAATCAGACCGCTAAATCTAAGATGACTATATTGATTGCTGGTTATCCAACCTTCTAAGGTTTTAGTATCAACGCTATCTTCACTTGGTACGTCATTATCTTCGTTTAGATAAACAAGATGCCAAGGCTTGTGTTTCCTATTTTTAAGTTCAATAGCATAATCTTTCATTTGGTCAAGCTGATCTGCTGCATAAGGTTTGTTTTCAATACAAATACCATAGCTGTGATCACCTACCTGACATCTTAAGTAAATATCCATACGGCGTTGGGTGTTACTTTTCCCTGTTACTTCTTCAAGAAAAACCTCTGTTTTCTCAAGGTTATTAAGAAAAACCTGCCAGTTATCGTCTTTATATATAACAGGCAAACAATGCTCCACAAATAATCTTAAAAAGCTTTCTTGCTGAGCATGACTCCCTTTAGGATCAAGCAGAGCTGCTAAAATACGACTAAGTCCTAACTCATCGGTATTGATATAATCAAAAGTACTAAAATCTGGTGAAAGCTGGCGGCTATAGAGTGCTTGCGCCGTCTCTAAAGCGTTAATCTTTTGGCTCACATCACTTATCAAACTTTGCACGGTACTCATACTCATCTATCCTCTTAAAATCACACTCGGTTTTATTCACTTATATTTCTGGTCATTGATTTGCTTTAGCATTTCGATAGTGTTTATATCGTAACTGCCAGCGAAGAACTGATATAAAAGCTGCTCAAATACACACTTATTACCAGCAGCAAAAGCAAATAATGTTAGCGAAGACTGCAGTTTCAGATTGTCTGGTGAACCAAAGATATTTAAAGCGCTTTTATCAGGATGTGACAGCAATAGTTCAGTACACTCTATGAGCCGTACTCCAAGCACCTCATGCTGCAAATACGCTTTTGCTTGCTCCAGACTCCCTATTGCAAATCGTCGAGACATTTTACTGTGCCCTATGAACCGCCCCGACTATATCGGAGAGTGGATTGCTTGAGTCAGGCAGCTTTGTCTGACTCACAAAGACTATCATAGTATCGTCTCTCAAACTCAAAAGGCGACACATAACTAATCGTACTATGAATG
>Ga0208016_100010_pt1 | contig 220227 bp, 173 predicted proteins | sample 28_taG_FD_184102 | JGI IMG/M metagenome (GOLD analysis project Ga0208016, IMG submission 184102) | Marine viral communities from Cariaco Basin, Caribbean Sea - 28_WHOI_OMZ (SPAdes) (version 2) | ecosystem: Environmental > Aquatic > Marine > Oceanic | place: Caribbean Sea: Cariaco Basin...
CCAGTGTTCATCTTTGAGCATAGTGCGAGGCATAGCGAACGATATCTTTTTTGTGTGAGAACTTAAAGATTAACCGTTCGCTATTTTTTTTGCCATTAATTTGTCGCCAATGTTCAACACGGCCTAGCGTAGTTGCTCAAATCGGTCAGAATACCACGGCGGTCTTCGATATTCGTGCCCGCGCTATAACTGCGGGTCGTTAAGCCTGACAAGTTGAGTGTTTGGTAGGTGGTTTCGTAGCCTAGTTTGTTATTACTGTTTTTTTCGTAAATAGGACGTTTGACTGTGCGCCCATTGACCTCGATGTCTTTGTTTTCGAGTCGACCTTCGAAATTATCTGCTAGCACAGTTCTGTCTAAATCATTTAGGCTCTGGTTGCTATAACTGTTAATGAGATTGGTGGTTTTGATGTTGCGTGCGCCTGTGCGATAGGTCTCATCGATGCGCGCAATAGCGGTATCGTTGGCCTTACTATCATAACTATTAGCAAAGCTCGTCAGCGTAATATTATCGCTATCAGAACCATAACTGCCGTCATCTACTTCGCACCCTATCAAAGCAAGCATTGACCAGAAGAAAACACCAGATATCGCAACCACTCTATTCATCGAACAATGTCCTTATGATTTAGATTTTTTATCATCCAATTTGATGATATTAGTATGACCCACCAAATGGCTGGCTTCGGTCATTCTGTTTATGAGCATCAGCATCTACTGTTATTGTAGATAGCTCCGAAAGTCATATTTACAAACTTGTCGTAAATATTTACTACCGACTTACTGAGCTGGGCTGATGATTTGTTATCCTAAGTTGCATATTTAGATTCACTATTCAAACCAAAAAACCACAACAAAGGATGTGTTATGAAAACTTTATATTCTACTAAATCTACTGTTACTGGCGGTCGTATGGGTACGGCAACCTTGAGCGATAGCGACCTTGAGATCAACATGACACCACCAGGTGGCAATCAAAAAGGCAATAATCCTGAGCAATTGCTAGCTATGGGCTACGGTGCTTGTTTTGATGGCGCGCTTGGCGTGGTCAAAAAGATGGAAAACGCACGCTTTGGTTCCACAACTGAAACGTCTGTTGATTTGTTACAAGGTGACAACCACGAGTACAAACTCTCAGTAAAAATCCATGTAATCGCCGATAATACTGACCTGTCAGCTGATGAGATCCAAAAACTGGTTGAAAAAGCGCATGAGGTCTGCCCATATTCTAAAGCCACACGCGGCAACATCGATGTTGAAGTCTCTTCAGAAGTAAAATAACGTATTATGAGACTCATTATCAATGATTAATTAAGAATATATTAATTATAGAAGAACTCAGCTGGTCTGGGTTCTTTTTTTGTTTGAAATTTTGGTGAAAAAATAAAACTGCTAGAACATCTCGTAACGGTTAAGCAGTTCGGCACGCACTGTTTTTATCGTTATAATAAGGGCATATTTTTATCTAATAGCTGATAAGTGACTTTTATGACTGATAACATAGCTGACAATACCGCCGATAACGACCACAACTCCCATCAAGCACTCGATCCTAAAACCTTACCGAATTTTGACGACATGCCTAACGTCGCACTGATGGATACCAGTCACGTAGACAAAGATCAGCCCCCGTTTATCTTGGTTGACGGCTCTTATTATTTGTTTCGCACCTATCATGCCCTCCCAAAAACCATGCAAAACTCGCAGGGTCTAATCACCAATGCGATTCGCGGTACGTTGAATGCGCTGCTAAAACTGATGCGTCGTTATCACCCTACTCATATGGCCGTCTGCTTCGATACTAAGTCACCGACTTTTCGCCATCATATGTCGTCTGACTATAAAGCAGCTCGTCCGCCCATCGATGTAGAACTGGTGGAGCAAATCCCTTATATTCATCGTTTGGTTAGCGCCTTAGGTATTCCGCTATTACGTATTGAGGGTGCAGAGGCCGATGATATCATCGGTACACTTGCCCATCGTGCCGTCGAGCAAGGTCACCATGTCGTCATCTCAACTGGTGACAAAGACATGATGCAGTTGGTCAACGATTGCGTCATCTTAGAAGACAGCTTTACTGGTAAAGTCACGGATACACCAGCGGTGATCGATAAGTTCGGCATTAACCCAAACCAAATGATCGATTTCTTGACGCTCATGGGTGATGCCTCTGACGGTATCAAAGGTGTACCAGGCATTGGTAAAAAGACCGCCAAAGACTTGCTGGTTGAGTACGGTGATATCGAAAACATGCTCAAGCATATTGGCTTTATCAAAGGTCGCGGGGCTAAAGGCTTGATCGAGCACGCCGATGATATTCCTTTTAATAGAAAGCTTGCTACCATCGTCACCAATCTCGAAATCGGCCAAGACTGGAACGATTTAAAAATCAATACAGATCCTTGTGCGCACATAGATGAGCTGCGCGAATTGTACAATGAGCTTGAGTTTAGAAATGAGCTAGCATCTCTTGATCACCCAAACCATCCTGCAAATGGCTCACAAAGCGTTGCTGATAGCCAGGCCAATGCTGAGTCACAAGCGCAAGTTGCCAAATCGCTGCAATCTGCCAATATTGATAATATGACGAGCAGCAACCATCAAGATAAAGCGTGGAATACTGTGCTCGATGAGCCAGCGTTTGATAGCTTGGTCGAACTATTAGAGGCAGCTCCGCACTTTGTCATTGATACCGAAACTACCAGCGTCCATTGGCGTGACGCACAAATCGTCGGGCTGTCTTTTGCTGTGCAAGCGCATGAAGCCTATTATATCCCGCTCACGCATAGCTTAGAAGGTGATGAGCTGATAGCAAAACAGCTTGACCGCGACACGGTATTGGCGCGCTTAAAGCCTGTGCTAGAAAACCCAAATATCGGTAAAATCGGTCAACATCTGAAATATGACGCGCACATCCTCGCTCACTATGATATTGACCTAGTTGGTGCGATACATGAGCAGCCAAATAACTGGGCGATGGATACCATGCTTGCTAGCTACGTCATTAACGCAGCAGCCACTCGTCACGGTATGGACGATCTGGCACGCCATTATCTGCAAACGCAGACCATTAGCTTTGAAGAAGTCGCAGGCAAAGGCGCTAAGCAAGTCACCTTTGATCAAGTAGCCATCGATATTGCGAGCGACTACGCGTGTGAAGATGCTGATATTACTTATCAGTTATTTGACGTGTTCAGCGTTGAGTTGGCTAACGATGCTAACAATGCCAAACTGCTACACGAACTAGAGATTCCAACGGCAGAGATCCTTTGCCAAATGGAAGCAAACGGTATTCTCATCAAACGCTCATTTTTGAACGAGCTATCAAAACGCTTTGATGAAGAAATCATCGCCCTAGAAAAACGCGCTTATGAAGTGGCAGGTGAAGAGTTTAACTTAGGCTCACCGAAGCAACTTGGTGAGATGTTGTTTGACAAGCTTGGCGTGCCGGGTGGTAAAAAAACCAAGTCTGGTCAATACTCGACTGGTGAGGCCGTCCTATCGAAAATCGATCATCCCTTAGTCGATATTACGCTAGAGTATCGCGGGCTGTCTAAGCTAAAAAGCACTTATACCGATGCGCTCGATAATGTCGCAGATACTGAGACGGATCGCGTGCATACCAGCTATCATCAAGCACTGACCAGCACAGGCCGTCTATCATCAACTGATCCTAACTTACAAAACATTCCAATTCGTACCGCTACGGGTCGCCTGATTCGCCAAGCCTTTATCGCACCAGAAGGTCGCGTTATTTTGGCAGCGGATTATTCACAAATCGAACTTCGTCTCATGGCGCATTTTTCAGGCGATAAGAACTTGATGCATGCTTTTAACAAAGGGTTAGATATTCATGCCGCCACTGCTGCTGAAGTGCTTGGCAAGGATGTTGCGGACGTTACCTCAAATGAGCGCCGTAATGCCAAAGCGATTAACTTTGGTCTGCTATATGGTATGAGTGCCTTTGGACTCGCCAAGCAGCTACAAATGAGCCGCGGTGAAGCGCAAGACTATATCGATATGTACTTTGAGCGCTATCCGGGTGTCAAAAACTATATGATCAACACGCGTGCTAGCGCGTACGAGCAAGGCTATGTCGAGACGATATTGGGTCGTAAACTTTACACCCCTGATATTAATCATAGCAATCGTATGGTCAAGCAAGGCGCTGAGCGTGCGGCGATTAACGCACCTCTACAAGGTTCCGCTGCTGATTTGATTAAGCTTGCCATGATTGCCGTTGATAAGGTATTGCCAAAAGATCAAGCTAAAATGCTGCTGCAAGTCCATGATGAACTGGTATTTGAAGTGGATGCCGATAAGGTAGTCGCGGTTAGCCAATTGATTACCGATGCCATGCAAGATGTCTTGACGACTACGGCCGTAGATAAAGGCTGGAATGTAGACTTTGCTGTGCCGTTATTAGTAGAAACTGACAGTGGTCAAAACTGGGATGAGGCGCATTAATCATTGATTTAAGTTAGGTTTTGATAGAAGATGGGTTAGCGATAAAGTAGCCCATCTTTTTTAATATATAAACTTATACATTTGATGATTTTGTCGCTAGCGTTTTTTATTATTCTCTGTTGAACAAGTCATCAATTGGGTCAATTTCTGACTCTATAGAACAGATAGTAGAGTTATTCAACTCTTCATTTCTTTCAGGTAAGCTACGCCCACTTGCAAAATTATAACCTCTTTCAGAGTCTTCTGTAGAGCGACGGCTATTTTTATAGTCATTGGAACTAATAATACTATCTATATCTAAATAATCACTGATAAGCTCCAGCTCTTCTTCATCAAAACAAAATTGAAGTTCCAAACTATCTAAAATTCCTTCAAGATACTCCTCAATATCGTATAGATTAATTTCGTCTCTATGCTGAACCAGTCTAAACACTCCATCAGATTCTATCCAATCAGTTATTTCCTCACATATAAAACTTACGAATATCTCTCTATACAACTTCATCAAATCGTCATTATCACTTAAGAAACAAATTAGTATTTCAATCTCTTTAAAACTCTCAAAAGCAAAATACGTGAAATCAATTTTCTTAAGAGACTTAAGTAATATAATATTAATTTCTTTGTCACTAGATTGAAATAGCTCTTTTTCTAATCCTAACTGACATACTGTTATAGTAGGTAGTCCAAAACTTTCAAATGTATTGTCACGTAAGGCAATAAGTATTTTTTCAAGTAAGTTTTTTGAGTCATGCCCATTTACTTTTATTAACTCTACTAACTGAATCGAATACAAATTAGGCGTTAGCTCTGAATCCATCTCTAAACTAAACAATCTAAATAACAATGCATCAAAATCTAATTGCATCTCAGCAGATTTCACTAATACTCCAACATTAGTTAAAACATTAGTCGTTCTCAAGCAACTCATCAATTTTGCCAGATAATCAACCCTATTAAGGTATTCAGAAATCACAAAATCAGCAATCGAAGGGTTAAATAAACTGTAATTGATCTGACCATCTTTATTGATATTTCTATTTAGTATTGAACCTACTAATCCCCGCATAATATTGTCGGTAGTAGGATACTCAGATGTTATATCTAATCCTGACTCCTTCAGGTTGATTAATAATGCAACTATCTGCTCTTCACTAACGGAACTACCATTTAAGACGATAGCTATTACTATGTGTCTATCCAAATCACTTATCTGCGTTTGTATCATGCCACGCCAAATGTCCTTTGGATTATCAAGAGACTTTTGAATATAATCCCAATAGTCCTCAGGACTGGCTTCCTTCTTAACTTTGATAGCATCAGTAATGAACTCAATCAATCGTGGATTGAAATTTTTGTGTGAGATAATACTTCTATAGCGCTTATCAATATATATTTGCTGAATGAAATCTTCCGATAAATCACTAAAATAGATGTGGTTATAAAGAATTTGTGCTCTATCAAACTCTGTCAGAGACTGAATTTTTATCTCATATTCATTCCTATCAAGATTTCCCTGTTCGAACTTTTCTGATAGTCTTTTTCCTTGATTCAGTATATTCGAGCGATTCGTTAGAATAAATCGTTTTGAACTGTCCTTACTGACTCGCTTCATAAAGCTCACAATATGTGAGTCCTGCTTTGCATCTATTGCAGATAGGAAGTTACTTCCTAAAAAATCATCAAAATAAAATATTTGCTTTGATTCAGGGTTATATAACTTTTCAGCTTCCACAATAGTCTCATGCACCACAACTAACTGATAACCTTGAGAAGCATACTCAAAGCACATCTGTTCTGCTAAAGTGGTTTTGCCAATGCCAGGCTCGCCATTGATAATGATACTACCAAGCTCTTCTAACTTTTCGAACGCTTTTTTATGATTTTCAGTTCGCACATACTTAGGTAGAAACTCTTGAATTTCTTCTAATTGAAAACTACTTCTTCCCAATATATCGTTAGATAAAATTGACTGTAAAATATTAGTACCTGCTAGCCATAGTTTGTAGTGTTGGCGCTCTACCTCAGGATATTTGGCTAACAAACTGTTCAAATCTTCATTACCAATGACGTCAGATTCATTTCTAATATAAGGGCTAAAAGTATTCGAAATATCTTTTTTATTTTGAGCGGATAGCGCTAATGAAGTGACAAAAATATATCTACTAGGATTCAATTTTATAACTTTGTTAGCTTCATGCTTTTTACATTCTGCTATTAGCGCTGTAATGCCTGATTTCAGCCAATGTTTGCATTGTATGATTACAATATTATTTAAGAGCTTTCCCTCAAAAAAACGTCCATCAACTCCCCCATCCCTACCTGATTTAAACCGTTCTATATGAGTGTTAAATTCTTTAGATAGCAAATCAACCGTTAGAACTTCAAACTCTTTGTCATTGAGAGTTTCAAAAGTGTAGTCACTCATAGGTATAACATCCATTAAGATATATCAAATCAGATTAAGTCATTTGGAGTCTCTGAATAGCATACCTTATGTCGTTTCAATAAAAATAGCTAGCTTGCCTTATATGTAAGTCAGATTCTCAACCCTCTTGTAAAACATTGCATTCAACCTCAATGTATCATCTATATAAACAACCACTTATGACTACTTGGTTATATTCTATGACGTCATTATTACCATATTGGGTTATAATAGCGTCATAGTAGATTATGCATATTTCGTTAGATATTTTTCGGTTTAGAGTGAGCCTACGGGCTCACTTTTTTGTTTTTGACACATTTTTTTGATACGCAGGAGCCAGTTATTTTGAGTTCAGATGGCATTATTGAAATCCCTGGTATGATCTTGCTATTTGTCTGTTTGCTGCGTTGCACACAGTACATGATACAAAGTCATATCAAGCACATTCAGGCCTTTTGGTTGGCAGCCGTACTTGTATTTTTTACCGTCATTCGCCGCGAGCTAAACTATCTACCAGATTTGTTGATTCCGAGCGATTTCTCGTTTTTAAATCAATCTTATGATTGGTGGGAAGACAGTGTACTGACCGTTATCTATCTCGTCGCGCTTGGCCTATTGGCCTATTCGAGGCACTACCTATGGGCAGTGTTAAAGAATGTGCCGGTCTCGCTCTACCTCATCGTTACCGCGCTGGCAATCATTCAATATATGGGAGAAAACGCCATTATGTTCCCACATACATTTGGTGAAGTCGTCGAAGAGTTGGCTGAGACTGTCATCTATGGTATTGCTTTGACGTATTTATGGCGATTCAAACTGGCTGATTATGAATCATGTCTGGCGCAGAAATTAAACTATGAACTCAAACACGCTGATAATTAAAATTATAATTACGATACTATTAATGACGTAGTAACAAAGATCTTTTAAGCAATTTTATAAAAACTCACGGCTGCTCAATATGAGTAGCCGTTTTGCATTTTGGCAATCGCCTTACATTTTTTGAACATCCTGTCACACCTTACTACTAGTGAAAATCCCAATAACCGTACAAACTTATGGACAGATTATCAATGTCGCTATAAGCAACGCTTTTATAAGCCCTGCTATGACTTTACTGCTAATAATTACAATAAGGAATGACTTATGGAAAACACAAAGAATCCACTACCAGAAGAGATGGATCATATCGATGGCAATCGCCGCGACAATGATGACGGCACCGACAATCAGGATAACCAGTTGGTCGATTTAGACAATCCTATGTTGCATACAATCGACAACGATGATGTCATCGATAATAGTGCAGGGTTTGATAATTCAGAAGTCGGTAGTGATGCTACCCAAGGATTAACGCCTATGCATCGTCAAAACCTTGATGAATCACGTGTGGATGAAGTTTTGGTTCAGGACAATCTTGATGACAATGATTATCCAGATACAATGGATATTGCTGATAGAGATGCCGCAGAACGTAGCAATGACGATGATTTTTAGAAATTAGCACCGCGGTTGATATAACCTTTTAGAGCAAAAAAGCACGCTTAATATCGTTAAGCGTGCTTTTTTATGACTTATCATTTAACTAACAGTAATAGATATTTTCAGCTGATTAAACCCAACCATCAAGCGTTCCAGCCCAGCCTTTTACAAGAGGCAAGCTCAACGCTTCGAGCAATTCAATGTGTGTCTCATCAAGGTTTAGCGCAGGAATATAGTGATACTCTTGCCCGCCCGCGTTAAGGAAATTATCACGGTTCTCAATAGCAAGTTCCTCTAGCGTCTCAAGACAATCCGCTGAGAATGCAGGACTAATCACTTGTACCGAGCGTACACCAGAGTTGCCCCAATCTTCGAGTACCACATCGGTATACGGCTTTACCCACTCTTGCTTACCAAAGCGCGACTGAAAACTAATAATCCACTCGTCTTCTTTTAGGCCAAGTGCATGTGCCACTTGCGCAGCGGTACACTTGCAACGCTTAGGATACGGATCGCCTTTATCAGCATAAGGCTGCGGGATACCGTGAAAGCTAAACATTAATTTTTCGGGCTTACCATGCTTTTCTTGGAAGCGGCGTATCGAGTTAGCCAATGCCTGAATATATAGTGGATGCGCAAAGTAATCTTTGACAATCGTATAATTTGGTAGGTTACGTTGCTTAAGTGTCCACTTCGTCAGCGCATCATATACCGCACCACCTGAAGAGGCTGAGTATTGCGGAAACAAAGGTAAGATAACAAAGTGGTCCACGCCTTCTCCGCGCAACGCATCCATGACATCAGGCAATCCAGGATTACCATAGCTCATCGCAGGATGCACAGAGACGCGAAATGGCGCTACGCTATTTGCCAAACGCGGCTCTAATAGCTCAACTTGGCTTTTTAATATTTTACGAATCGGCGAATCCCCTTCCCAGATACTGGCGTAAGCCTTTGCCACGCGCTTAGGACGACTTGGCAGGACAAACAAATTCAAGATAATGGCCCACAAAAACTTGGGAATCTCGATCACTCGCGGATCTGACAAAAACTGTTTGAGATAGCGTCGTACGGCAGGTGCCGTTGGCTCATCTGGCGTACCAAGGTTGACTAACAGGACAGCAATACGTGGAGGCAATTCAGGTTTCATAGCAGCACTATTTATCAGCAGTAAGTTATTAGAAGTCGTGTCATCATAAAGGTACCAGATTGCTCATACACCTTTGTGCAAACACCGCATTAGTGTAGCATTTTATCCCTTCATAACGCATGGCAAAAGCGCACTTGTACAATTTGATACGCAGTCGCCAATCTTTTATCGTTTATCCTTTACGACATAATGCTATAAAAGCGTCTTTAAAAGAGCGGTTCGGCGGTTGTACTCCTCCGCGCATCACCCTACAATAGGCAAGCCCAGTTTATAAAAACGGTGTAGGCAAAGTAGTCTGTCAACACCTTCCTATTTTGCTCTTATTTTATTGATGATTGTTGTCTTGCGAGGTAGCTTTGAACGCACGCTCTGATAATACCAGTGACCAGTCCCCTAATTCTCAAACTCACGTAAACAGCTCAGCCAATACTGCTGCTGGATCTGTGGGTGTGGTTACGCCACAAAAATTCCATTTTGCTGAGCCATTGACCTTAGAATGTAACCGTACTCTGCCCTCGTTTGACTTGATGGTAGAGACTTACGGCACGCTCAATAGTGATAAATCAAATGCGATTTTGATTTGTCATGCGTTATCGGGCAACCATCATGCAGCTGGCTTTCATAGCGTTGATGACAAAAAAGCGGGCTGGTGGGACAATATGATTGGCCCCAACAAAGCCATCGATACCAATCAGTTTTATGTGGTGTGTGTCAACAACATCGGTAGCTGTTTTGGCTCAACAGGGCCAACAACTATTAATCCCGATAGCATTAGTTCGGATGACAGTATCGATTCAAGCGATAGCAAGGCAAATAACAGCAATGAGCCACAAGTCTACGGCCCTGATTTCCCACTTATCACGATTAAAGACTGGGTAAAAACCCAAGCCATGCTCTCAGATCGTCTTGGCATCGATGTCTGGCATGCCATCGTCGGTGGTTCGATGGGCGGGATGCAAGCGCTGCAATGGTCCGTCGACTATCCCGATAGGCTAAAACGCTGTGTGGTGATTGCCAGTACGCCGAAACTGTCTGCTCAGAACATCGCCTTTAACGAAGTCGCCCGTCAGTCTATATTGTCCGATCCTGATTTTAAGGATGGACGCTACATACAAGCTGGTACCTACCCTCGTCGCGGCCTCATCTTGGCACGGATGGTTGGTCATATCACTTATTTGACTGATGACGCGATGAAAGCCAAGTTTGGTCGTGATTTAAAATCGGGCAAGTTCATGTACGGCTATGATGTCGAGTTTCAGGTTGAGAGCTATCTACGTTATCAAGGCGAGCGCTTTAGTGAGAACTTTGATGCCAATACTTATCTGCTCATGACCAAAGCCTTGGATTATTTTGATCCAACGCGGGACTACTCATCAGCCCAACCAGATGACGTGACAGAATCAATGACGCCTATTGAGTCGTCAATCTCTGCTTCAGTCAATGCGATCAAAGAGGATTTTGAAGAGACGCTAAAGGCCATTGATGATACTGACCATGATAGTCACCACGAGCGTCAGCGTGAGCTTTCTGCACTCAAAGCTGCCTTGGCTCATACACAGTGCCAGTACTTAGTTGTCTCATTCACCACTGATTGGCGCTTTGCCCCAGAGCGCTCTCAGGAGATCGTAGACGCGCTCATGGCGACTGGTAAACCAGTCAGCTATATCAATATTGATGCGCCGCATGGACATGACTCTTTTTTATTTGATATTCCTCGCTACATGGGTGCTGTTAGAGGATTTTTGACAGCGCCATTTATTACCCATAGTCGCCCAGCCACAGGAGAGCGCTCATGAGAATGGATCACCAATTAGCAGAGCGTTGGATTGCACCGCAAGCACATGTACTGGATTTGGGCTGCGGTAATGGCGAGCTTCTCGCTCACTTACAGCAAAAACTGGGCGTCACTGGATATGGGCTTGAGATTGACGAGGACAAAATCAACGAAGCAATCGGTAACGGCTTATCGATTGTTGAGCAAGACCTAAACGATGGCTTGGCACGCTTTGCCGATAACAGCTTTGATACCGTGGTCATGGCGCGCGCGCTACAAGCGGTAAAAGCGCCTGATGTCCTACTGCTCGATATGCTACGCGTCGCTCGTGAGGCGATCATCACTTTTCCTAACTTTGCCCATTGGCAAAACCGTCTTCATTTGGGACTAAAGGGTCTGATGCCGGTGTCTGAGGCACTGCCTTATGAATGGTACAACACGCCAAACATTCATTTATGTACGTTTAAAGACTTTGAACAGCTATGTACGCAGCATGATATCCACATTATCAACCGCTTTGCGGTCAGTGACTCTGATAAAGGACATACACCGCTGATGACCGCTCTGATTAGACAAGCACCCAATCTACTCGCAGATGTTGCCATCTACCGAGTTACCAAAAAAAATCCAAAATAACGTCAACTATTTGATATATATATGAGTCGGCAAGATGATCATTGCGCTTTGACTTCTGACCTTACTAAATTATTAACTGGTTATTTTTTATAGTAACTCTATGATTTTACTAAGGACAATCAGGTACAGGTAGCGATGAAATCTTGTAATTAGTATTTGAGTTTCGTAAGTTTGGGTGTTAAGCTAGCAAAATGTTGTCAGTCAACCCACTATTACGACCGTTTGTCTAATTAGCTTGGGCCAATTTGATAACACCAAAATGACAAACCCCATTGCTAATAATTAGGTAAATGCCACTCGCAAGATTTCGCCTAGTTGTTATCGCCGCCTAACTGCCTTTAGCGAGACAATGTTTAGCGGTACAATTTTCTTGCGTATTAACTGCCTAATTTTGGAGCTGCTATGAAACTATTAAAAGCCGCATTGTTTACTGCCTTATTTTCTTGTGCTGGTTTGGCCAATGCTGAGTTAATATCCAACGTACCGCTTGATACGTCACGCTTTGAGCTGATGCCTGTGAGCGAGCTGTCTAACCGTGCCGCTCAAGGCAACGACCATGCTCAATTTTATTTAGCCAAGCGTTTGCAAAAAGGCGAAGGTATCGCTCAAAATACTCAACAAGCAATCCAGTGGTACACCAAAGCCGCTCAGCAGGGCGTTGCTCCTGCGCAATTAAACCTTGCAATCATGTACTTACGCGGTGAAGGCGTACAGCCTAACTTGCAACAAGCCCGTCACTGGCTAGAAAAAGCGGCCATGCGTGGCGACAACCGTGCAAGCTATACCCTTGCCCTCTTGGATGAAAAACAAAAAAATCTGGTCGATGCTTATAAGTGGTATGACTTGGCTGCCCGTGATGGCATGCTCGATGAAAAAGTTCGTAACAAGGCGCGTGGTAAAATCGGCCAATTGGCATTGAACTTATCCAGTGCAGATATCGCTAGTGCCCGCAACAAAGCAGATACTTGGTTTCAGAGTAAGTAAACTCTAACCAGATATTTAGCGTATAGTAAAAATCCAGCCTTTGAGCTGGGTTTTTTGTGTTTGCATGATCAGTGCTGTTATAGCTATTGGTTACTAGTTACTTCTTTCTTCTCTTGAGCTATTCTTTTACTTTCCTTCTTCAGCGGACTCCCGACTGGGCAAAAGCTCGCCGTAAAATTGACTAAAGTTGCGACTAAATTATCCTCTACGATAGAGTAGTGAACATATTGACCACGCTTATCACTTTTTACTAAACCTGCATTCTCTAATATCTTTAAATGCTTTGAAAGCGCAGGTTTACTCATCTCAAACCTATCAGCGATCTCACCTGATGTCAGTTCAGTACTGGATAAATAACTTAAGATTTGACGCCGAGGCGTTGAGGACAATGCCTCGAACACTTTTGCAGAATTTTCTTTTTCAGCCATAATATGCTCCGTTTTTTTGTATCTATATTCTAATCATTATATTTTTAATTATTGTCATTCTAATACACTCTATTTTGCTGCTTAAATAAATTCTTGCAATTACCTTAAATAGTATTAAACTATTTAACTAATAAGTTAAATAACTAATTAACTTTCCATAATGCAACTATTATCATACTCGAAAAGTCATGGCTAAGGAATAGTGCAATGATTGATACTAATAAAACAGTAGTAGAAGGCATTCCTAGAATGGTTGAGAGTAGTTTAACCAATGCTGAAAAAGGCTACATGGTTTGGTCACCGCTAAAATCCACTTGGTATCTACTCCATACATCAATCGCTATGGTTGCAGGATTTCTGACTTTTTCATGGAGCGCGCTACTAGTTTTTGTCTTATTTACAGGTATTACTTTATGCTTAGGTCATTCATTAGGAATGCATCGACGTTTAATTCATAACAGCTATGAGTGCCCACTGTGGATGGAGTATTTGTTTGTCCATTTTGGCGTTTTAGTCGGTATGGCAGGACCTCTCGGTATGATGCAACAGCATGATTTACGAGATTGGGCACAGCGTCAGTCTAAGTGTCACGCTTATCTCAGACATGGTAATAGCTTTGTAAAAGATGGTTGGCAGCAATTAAACTGTGATTTAGTCTTAGACGATCCCCCAAAGTTCATACCTGAACCGCGCGTCAAAAATAGCAAAGTCTATCTATTAATGGAAAAAACATGGATGTGGCAACAACTGCCTTATACGCTGTTACTGTTTTACTTTGGTGGCATAGCATGGGTGGTTTGGGGGATCTCCATGCGTATCTTTGTATCGGTAACTGGACACTGGTTAGTCGGTCATTTTGCTCACAATCAAGGTCATAGAGACTGGCATATCGAAGGTGCGGCTGCACAGGGTTATAATATCAAGTTCGCAGGTTTTATCTCAATGGGCGAGTCTTGGCACAATAACCATCATGCCTACCCTGGTTCTGCGCGTCTAGGGCTATACAAAGGACAATCTGACCCAGGATTTTGGGTATTGAAAGTCTTAGAACGTTTGGGACTGGTTGGGAATATTAAATTACCAGAGGATTTAGCTTATCGAGCTGAGTTAGTAACTGTATTACCTATTGAAGAATAAGACTTTGTAAAGATTGAGTCTTTCGGAGAAGTCATTGTGAGTATTATAAAAGCGGTCATCTACAGTTCACTTGCCCCATCTATTATCATAATGACTTTATTAATTTTTAGTTTAAATACCTACTCGTTACTATTAGTGGTTTTGATAGTTTTTTCTATAAGCTTCGTAAGCGCAATATTAATTGGTATTCCTACTCATCTAGTTTTGAAAGCATTAAATATTAGAAATGGCTTTGCCTACATATTTATTGGCTTTATATCACCTGCAATTTTATTGTTTATCAGCACTTTCCCAGAAGTAAGGTCGCCTCAACCTCTATTATCTATGAGTTTACTATTAGACTGCTTTGGCGCATTTTGTGCTTACATGTTTTGGGTGTGTATAGTGCCAAGTGAATCTATTCATGAGTTAGGAACAGGAACTAACAAGTGAACTTTGAAAGCTCTCTTTTTTATAATAGTAAATTTAGATTAATATTTGAGATTGGCTTACCTACTATAGATACTTAGAATAAATTTAGAACAGAATTGACTAAAATATACTTTGATACTACTTAAGATAGAGAAACAAACATTTTCCAGCCAGTTTTTCGTAGGGTGACGCCATTCATTAAAGGGATTCAAAACCCACTAAAAATTTGCTACACTACGCGCGCACTAGCCAATTCCACAATTAAGCTAATGTTATCCACTCTTTCATCACTATTGCACTGGGTTTACGACTCAGCCAGCAGGAGACTTGCATGACCACTGACAACCGCACAAGCAATCAACAACACGCTACCGAATACGACAGTGAAACCAATAATATCGTTGTTGCCGCACTTTATAAATTCACACGCTTTACTGACTTTGAACAGTATCGCGAGCCAATTTTAAATACGATGTTAGATAACGATGTCAAAGGCACATTGTTGCTTGCAAGCGAAGGCATTAACGGTACGATTTCTGGCACGCGTCAAGGCATCGATACCATCCTTGACTACCTACGCAGTATTGAAGCCATTGGTACGTTTACGTTTAAAGAATCTTATACCGACGCCCAGCCGTTCTATCGCACCAAAGTAAAGCTGAAAAAAGAAATCGTTACCATGGGCGTAGAAAACATCGACCCACTACAATCGGTCGGTCGCTATGTAAAGCCTAGCGAATGGAACGCACTGATCTCAGATCCTGAAGTGACTCTCATCGATACGCGTAATGATTACGAAGTGCAAATCGGTACGTTCCAAAATGCCGTCAATCCAAACACTGAGACCTTCCGCGAGTTTCCAGAATACGTCTCAAAAGAGCTGGATCCAACCAAGCATAAAAAAGTCGCCATGTTCTGTACGGGTGGTATCCGCTGCGAGAAGTCGACTGCCTATCTACGCGAACAAGGGTTTGAAGAGGTTTACCATTTAGAAGGTGGCATCCTAAAATACCTAGAAGAAGTCCCAGCCAGTGACTCTATGTGGCAAGGTGACTGCTTTGTGTTTGACAACCGTGTATCAGTCAATCATAACTTAGAAAAAGGTAATTATGAGCAGTGTTTTGCTTGCCGTATGCCAATCACTAGCGATGACATGCAAAGCCCGGCCTACATCAAAGGCGAATCCTGCCCACACTGTATCGACAAAGCGACCGATGAGCAAAAAGCAAGATTCCGTGAGCGTGAGCATCAAATGCAGCTAGCGAAAAAACGCGGTGAAGCTCATATTGGTAGTGACGTGATGGATGTCATAGAAAAACGCAAAGCGGCCAAAACTGAAGCACGTCGTCTAGCAGATGAAGGCAATAAAGATAAAGCCAACGCTGAATAAATTTGAAATTAAATAAAGCAAAAAGGATGCCCTGATGAAACACTTTATCAGGGCATCCTTTTTGCTTTATTCATACTTACTGAGTGCTTATTAGCATCGCTTAGCTACCGCGATAAGTACTATAGCCATATGGAGATAAGGTGATTGGCACATGGTAATGGTTATCGCCTTTAATATTAAAGTTGACTTCAACATACGGATAGAAAGATTCTAAACCTTGATTTCTAAAATAAGGCGTTGTCTCAAATATCAACTTATAAGTTCCATCATGTTCGACACCATCTTGATTTGGTAGAAAATTACCGATACGACCATTATTATCAGTCTTTTGCGTATTGAGCAATTTCCAGCTACCGGATTTCTCTTGCATCATCAATTTTACATTGACGTTTGGCGCTGGCTTGCCTGTACTAATGTCTAAGATATGGCTAGATAATTGATATTTTTCTTGATCACCAGCAGCATGGCTAGCGGTTGCAGTCATCGCTAATACACCACCGAATGCGGCTGCCCTGAGTAAATTATTTTTCATAAATCATCCTATTCAATCGATTATATGTGTTAAATAGATTATCTTCTTCAGTAAGCCATTTATTATTTTAAAGTATACTTACCTGTAGAATATAATCGCGACTCACCTAGAGAATATAGTTTATTTTATTATTCGTTAGAGACATATTTATCCTCGTAGGCTAAATGCACTGGTGTAGTTTATATTATCAATCAGATATTAAAATTAAGGTGATGTTAACTTGCATAAAAATAAGTATAGTGAATGTAAAAATGCTATTTGCTCTCATCTAGCTTATCCACAAATATAAAATATTAATGATCTTCTCAAGCGTGCCAATCATTTGATTTGAGACAAAAAAAATAGCAGACCATCTTAGTAATGATCTGCTATTTTTCTAAAACTATATGTAGAGACAATATTTCTTAAAACAAAATACGTACGCGGATAGTCTCTTCTACATCTTTTAGTTGATCTAATGCTGCGGTCGAATCGTTGTAGTCAACATCCATCACGAGATAACCAACATCCCCTTCTGTCATCAGGCTCTGAGCTAGGATGTTAATCCCTGCTTCAGCAAACAGACGGTTGATCTGAGACAGTACGCCTGGTACGTTTTTGTGGATATGCAGCAGACGATGCGAGTTTTCTTTGAACGGGATAGAGACTTCTGGGAAGTTCACCGCCGTCGCCGTATCACCTTGGTCAGAGTATCTGACGAACTTATCTGCGACTTCAAGGCCGATATTCGCCTGTGCTTCTTGGGTTGATCCACCAATATGCGGCGTCAAAATCACATTATCAAACTTACGTAGTGGTGATTCAAACTCTTCGTCAGCTGACTTTGGCTCTTTTGGGAACACATCGATAGCCGCGCCCAAAATTTTACCAGACTCAATTGCTGCCGCTAGATCATCAATCTCGACACACGTACCGCGAGCCGCATTGATAAAGTAGCTGCCTTCTTTCATCTGCGCGAACTGCTCAGCTTTCATCATATAGCGCGTGCTTGGTACATCAGGCACATGCAATGTCACGATGTCAGCCGTTGATAGTAGCTCTTCTAAGCTACCAACTTGTACCGCGTTGCCTAGTGGCAATTTGGTCACAGCATCATGATAAATAACTTTCATACCAAAGCTTTCTGCTAGCACAGACAACTGCGAGCCGATAGAGCCGTAACCGACGATACCGATGGTTTTGCCGCGCACTTCATGTGAGTTAGTCGCAGACTTACCCCAGCCGCCGCGATGTACAGTTGCGTTCTTTTCAGGGATACCGCGATACAGCATGATCGCTTCGGCTAATACCAGCTCAGCCACTGAACGGGTGTTCGAGAATGGCGCGTTAAAGACAGGAATACCTAAGTCACGAGCGGCATCTAGATCGACTTGGTTGGTACCAATACAAAAGCAACCAATGCCGATAAGTTTGTTTGCATGCTCAAGTACATCGCGCGTCAATTGAGTACGCGAACGAATACCGATAAAGTGAGCATCTTTGATCTTTTCGATCAGCTCTTCTTTGTCTAACGCGTGACTGATATTCTCGATGTTGTGATAACCAGCGCCTTCCAATACTTTTAGGGCATTGTCATGTAGACCTTCAAGCAATAAAAACCGGATTTTGTCTTTTTGTAGTGATAACGCCATATGAGAACTGTCCTATAATTGTTTTATAAGATTACCTGTTGGATAACCTGTGATGGATGAAACGAAAACAGTCCCGATATCTTACACAAAATTTGACGCCGATGTTAGCAGATTAGATGAATTATTGATTATCAAGCCTGAAAAATTTTTATGCTATAGTGAATCATTCGGTTTGAAATCAAACAAACCACTTTTTATTATTGGTCTCCTTTTTTATTTAGAAACTATCACCCACTTATTGCCATCACGAGCCGACTCCTCACTGAATTTATAGTCATTTCGCTATATAATAAACAGTCCCAACATCGTGCTTACGCTAATATTGAGATTTGACCATGACGCTAACTACTGAACAGTCCACCTCCCAAGCCCATACCAACGCTGTGCAAACGATCCTAAGCACGCTGACTAATACCCATCAATTCGACCCCAGCCAAATCAAAACCGACGCTGAGAGTTTAGAGCACTGGGGCAAAGACTGGACCAAACACTTCGCACCCGCTGCCTCTGCTATCGTCTTTCCAAAGACCACCGAACAAGTTCAAGCGATTGTCCTGCTTGCCAATGAGCATAACGTCGTCCTAACACCTAGTGGTGGTCGTACCGGACTCTCTGCTGGTGCGGTTGCTGCCAATGGCGAAATCGTCGTCAGCATGGATAAAATGAACCAGATTGGCCAGTTTTATCCAGCTGACCGCATCGTCGAGATTGAAGCCGGCGTCATTACCGAACAGCTGCAACAGTTTGCCGAATCAAAAGACCTCTACTATCCTGTCGACTTTGCCTCAGCAGGCTCTAGTCAAATGGGCGGCAACATCGGCACCAACGCAGGCGGCATCAAAGTCATCCGCTATGGCATGACCCGTCAATGGATCATGGGACTGACGGTCGTTACTGGTAAAGGTGATATCTTGCATCTCAACCGCGGTATGGTAAAGAACGCCACGGGTTACGATTTGCGCCAACTGTTTATCGGTGCTGAAGGTACGCTTGGTCTGGTCACTCACGCGCAAATCAAACTTGAGCGTCAGCCACAAGACCTAAATGTCATGGTGCTGGGTATGGACAACTTTAGTGACGTTATGAATGTCCTCTCTGCCTTTCAAGCACAGATTGATTTGACCGCCTTTGAATTCTTTGATGATGTAGCCATTAATAAGCTGATGGCACATGGTCAAGTACAAGAGCCATTTGAATCACGTACCAAGTTTTATACGCTATTAGAGTTTGAAGCGCCTTATGAGCCAATCATGGAAAAAGCCATGGCCATTTTTGAGCAGTGTATGGAAGAGGGCTGGGTTGTTGATGGGGTGATGAGCCAAAGTCTATCGCAAGCGGCTGAGCTGTGGAAACTACGTGAGTATATCTCAGAGACCATCTCGGTGTTTACCCCGTATAAGAATGACGTGTCTGTCCTGATCAGTCATGTACCCGACTTTATCGCAGAGATTGATGCGATTGTCAGCAGCAATTATCCTGACTTTGAGGTGTGCTGGTTCGGTCATATTGGTGATGGCAATTTGCATTTGAATATCTTGAAGCCTGAGAATATGAGCAAAGATGATTTCTTTGCGGAGTGTCAGATTGTCAATAAACATGTGTTTGAGACGGTACAAAAATATGGTGGTTCAGTGTCTGCTGAGCATGGAGTGGGTATGACCAAGAAGCCGTATCTGCAATACAGCCGTAGCGAGACTGAGATTAATTATCTGCGTGAGGTCAAAAAGGTATTTGATCCTAACAACATCATGAATCGTGGCAAGATTTTTGATATGTGATTGGTAGGCTAACGATTTATCTCAAAAAAAGACGCTAAACCTAAAAGACGCTAAACCTAAAGGCTAGCGTCTTTTTTATATTTGCAACTTTATATTTGGAAAACCCAAATTTACGTTTGAAAAAACATGATTTATAGATATAACAGTACCAGCGCCACAACCAGCAAGACACTCAAAAACCCTTGAATAATCAAAAATGCTTGATGCGGTGCCGCGATATGGCGGAACATATTGCCTAGCGCATTGTAAGTAATACCCGCTGCTTTGATATGTGGCGGGGTATCGAAATTTTTGATAATTTGCAAAAATTGCTCAGTACGATCAGGTGACCAGCCGTGCGGTGCAAATGGTAAAAATGGTGAAAGCTGCGCCGCTTGCTCTTTGGTTGCAGGTGACCATAGCCAGCGCTCCAAAAACAGTAGACGCATACGCCAGTCTGAGAAGCTGCGATGATTAATCTCTTGTAGTAAAAGCACTTCAACGTTTTTGTGACGATTATCAGCAAAAATACGCTTCTGTAGCGCAAATACATGTCTCTGTTCGCCTTCGATGCACTGCAAAAACTGACCATTGCCATAACACAGTGTGCCAGTAATACCATGCTGCTCATTGTAATCGCGCGCATGAGCCTCTACGTCCTCAAATATAGAGGTGTTTAGACGTGACGCAATGGTCAACGTACTGACATAGACCAGCTGAACCAATGATGACTCTTCTATTTCATCCCATTTCTTGATTCTATTGCTACGAGTTAAGGGCATAATAAAACGATCCTACAGCCGAACAAATACGGCTAAATATGACAAGCAAAACGACACTATGCCTGAAGTAAATGAAGATATTGACTCACAAAAACGTAGCAAATATTTACTACGTGAGACTGTTATTACTCATACAGCTTGCTATGATAATGAACAAACTAAAGGGCGCTGACAGTATATAAGGTCGATACAAGGAAATAGAAGGTTAATCTAACTTAATATATGAGAAACCGCTTATCCAGCTCTTCCAAGTAACTCAATAAGTGTTAGCATTATATCGACCACGATGACGGTTTTTAATACATTAACTTTTTATCAATTGAGAACTGTTTCGACCACGATAAACATCAAAACTCGTATTCGAAATGAGATAGAATCTCATCGTAACCTATTGTAAACACGACAATAATTATTGTAACGGCAATACTCTTCTATTGGAATGTTTTTATTGCTTTTTTATGCAAAAACTTGCGTCACTCGCCCCTTTAATACTGTCATATCAAATATCATCACATTTAGTAGAGATTTAACACAGGAATATTATGAGCAAAATTGAAAAATTAGATGACCTTCACCTTACAATCGCTGAAATCAAGAAAAAAGACTACCCCCAATTAAAAGCACTAATGGACCGTGTCTATGCAAACTTAGGTGGTGCTTGGTCTAAAACAACCATTCATACCTTGATTGATGCGTTTCCTGAAGGTCAGATTGCAATGTTTGACCATGATCAATTGATTGGTATTGTACTGTCCATGCGTGTTGATTACGCCAAATTTTCTAACCCGCATACTTATGATGATTTGATCGGACAGAAAGAAATCATTAGAGACAATCCTGAAGGCGACGCCATTTATGGTCTAGATGCACTGATTGACCCTGAATATCGTGGCTATCGTCTCGGTCGTCGCCTTTATGACGCCCGAAAAGAGCTGTGTCGGCAGTTAAACTACCGCGCTATTTTGGCTGGTGGCCGCATTCCTAACTACCATAACCACCAAGACTTGAGTCCAGGCGAATATATTGAAGCTGTTGAGAGCCGCGAAATTCACGACCCTGCATTGTCTTTTCAGTTATCAAACGGGTTTATCGTCAAGCGTATCTTGACCGCTTACCTACCAGATGACAAACAATCTAAAGGGTTTGCCACCTTGCTTGAGTGGTCAAATATCTATTATGAGCCAAAAGACTATAAGCCCAACACACGCAAATCTGAGGTGCGTATTGGTGGTATTCAGTGGCAAATGCGCGAAGTCGAGTCGCCTGAAGAGCTGCTACAACAGGTCGAGTTCTTCGTGGATATCATGGCCGACTACAACTCAGACTTTGCTTGTTTACCAGAGTTCTTTAATGCACCATTAATGGGTTTATGCGAAGAAACCGATCAAAATATCGCCATTCGCTTTTTGGCAGGTTATACCGAATGGTTCAAAAATGAGATTTCGCATTTGGCCGTCAGTTACAACGTCAATGTCATTACAGGGTCTATGCCTTTATTAGACGAAGACGATACCTTATACAATGTCAGCTACTTGTGTCGCCGTGATGGTACGGTTGACGAGCAACGTAAAATCCACATCACCCCACATGAGCGTAGCGCTTGGGTCATCGAAGGCGGTGACGAGGTCAAAGTATTTGACACTGATGCTGGTCGTATCGGTATCTTGGTCTGCTACGACGTTGAGTTCCCTGAACTTGCGCGCCTATTAGCACTTGATGATATGGATATTTTGTTCGTGCCTTTCTGGACAGATACCAAAAACGGCTATTTGCGTGTGCGTCACTGTGCCCAAGCACGTGCCATTGAAAATGAATGCTATGTGATGATCTGCGGCTCGGTAGGTAACTTGCCACAAGTCGAAAGTTTAGATATTCAGTACGCACAGTCGTCGATTTTTTCACCGTCAGACTTTGCCTTCCCACATGATGCGATTATGGCAGAAACCACCGCCAATACCGAAATGGTATTCTTCTCAGATGTGAACTTAGACAAGCTGACTCATGTTCGTCACGAAGGCTCAGTACATAACTTGATTGACCGTCGCGATGACTTATTTAGCTTAAAATGGAAACGTAAATCCAAAATTCCTGCAAGCAAATTAAGTGACGAAGAACGCCGTGAAAACTCAGGCAGCGTACTTATTGGTGATCCATTACAAAACCGAGCACAAAAGCCATAATAGGTTGACGTAGCACACTTATAGTAGACTTTATAAATAATACGGCTGATTTTCAGCCGTTTATTTTTATCTGCTGTCTACTCTTTGTGCAATAATCATATAGGCAATCACCATAAAATAAGCAATGACAATAGGCCATCATTTGAAAATAACTGAAAGCAATATGCAAACTAAAAAGCGGATGTCATGACGACTGATATTGAGCAAACAGAAATAAAACCAAAGAAGCAGCCGAAGCCGAAGATAGTTTCGATACTTAAAACGATAATGTTATATGGTCTTATGTTTGTCGTGATCTATAGCGCGGTCAATTGGTGGCGACAACCTATCATGCCTGCCAGCCCTCAGCTACAACTGACCGATTACCAAGGGCAAACTATCGACTTGGCAGCGATGAGTCATGAGCAGCCGACGCTGGTATACTTCTGGGGTACGTGGTGTTCCGTCTGTAGTTTCACCTCGCCCACCATCAATAAACTAGCAGCAGATAACTATCCCGTTGTCACTGTCGCTGTACAGTCAGGCTCAAACCAAGAGCTACGCAGCTACCTCGATCAGCATCAGTTTGACTTCACCACGATAAATGACCAACAAGGTGATATCTTTGCGGATTGGCAAGGACAAGTCACACCATCTTATGTGGTATTAGAGAATGGTAAGATGACACAAGGGCTAACAGGTATTCAGCCATTATGGTCGTTAAAACTGCGCTTATGGTTAGCATCTGTTTTTTAGCACTTGAGTCGTACTTTATGCTTCAATAAATCATTATTCAAAGGGTTTATAGCTATGTCTTCGCCAATGATATACGACGCAGATAAACGATTGATATTGGACAAAATCGGGCTGATCTCGCACAGCTCTTTTTACCCTACCCTTTTTGTCATATAATAGCTGCCGATCTAAATATTTTCTTGAATTATTTTTACTAGCATATTTTCTGTTGCAATCGTCTCGTTACCATTTATTATTGACGTAACTATTTGCGGGCTAATGAGCGAAAATGAGTATTTATTGACATGATGGTTGATAAACCGATTATCATGAGCAATATACCTACTATTAGTAATTAAGCATTATCAATACCGCGTGACACTCAGTACTATATTGAACATCGAGCCTTGTATCCGGTTTTAACCGACACACAAACCTACCTTTTAAAAAGATACCTTCTATGACTGATAAAAGCACTGACACACCAAGCCAAGATTACAAAGACACACTGAACCTTGCGGATACGCCATTTGCGATGCGCGCGAACCTTGCCAAACGCGAGCCAGATTGGTTGGCTGCTTGGGAAGCGGATGACGTGTACGGTAAAATTCGTCAAGCGCGTGCTGGTGCGACCAAGTATATTTTGCACGACGGCCCTCCATACGCCAACGGTCAAATTCACTTGGGTCACGCGGTCAATAAAGTACTAAAAGACATTATTGTCAAATCAAAGACGCTATCAGGATTTGACGCGCCTTATGTCCCTGGTTGGGACTGTCACGGTCTGCCAATCGAACAAAAAGTCGAAGCCAAAGTCGGTAAAGTTGGTCAAAAAGTTTCCGCAACTGAATTCCGTGGTCTATGCCGCGAATATGCGAGCACGCAGATTGAGCTGCAAAAAGCAGACTTCAAACGTCTAGGTGTGTTCGGTGATTGGGACAATCCTTATCTGACCATGAATTTTCATCAAGAAGCCAACATCGTACGTGCGCTTGCCAAAATCTATGACAATGGTCATGTGACTCGCGGTATGAAGCCAGTGAACTGGTGCTTGGACTGTAGCTCAGCTCTCGCGGAAGCTGAAGTCGAATACCAAGACAAAGTTTCTGACGCGATCTATGTCAGCTTTGATGTGCTCGGTACGGATAAAGTGGCCGCATTGGCAGATATCGCAGACAACATCGCTGCGGTTATCTGGACGACCACGCCGTGGACACTGCCTGCTAACCAAGCTATCTCAGTCCATCCTGAGCATAACTATAGTGTGGTCGCGACCGGAAAGGGCAACTTGCTACTAGCAGCTGATCTTGTTGAGACTGCGCTAAGCGAGCTAAAACTAGAAAATAACGGCGTCCTCGCGACCGTATCAGGCCGCGAGCTTGAAGGCTTGAGCGCGCAGCATCCACTGATTGAAGACCGTCAAGTGCCGCTCATCTTGGGCGATCACGTCACCACCGATAGCGGTACTGGTCTGGTACATACGGCACCTGGTCATGGCCTTGACGATTATATCGTTGGTCTAAAATACAACTTGCCAGTGGAAAACCCAGTCAGCGGTACGGGTGTCTATTTAGATAGCGCGGCGGTATTTGCAGGCGAGCACATCTATAAAGCCAACCCGAAAATCATCGCTGCCCTACATGACAATGGTCATTTAATCAGCCATACCAAAATTGAGCATAGCTATCCGCATTGCTGGCGTCACAAGTCGCCGATTATTTTCCGCGCAACCCCGCAGTGGTTTATCAATATGGAAACCCAAGGCCTACGTGCTCGCGCGCTTGCTGATATCCCTACAGTCAACTGGACACCCGCATGGGGACAGAACCGTATCGAAGCAATGATGACGGGTCGCCCTGATTGGTGTATCTCACGTCAACGTACGTGGGGCGTGCCGATTACCTTCTTTACGCACAAAGAAACGGGCGAGTTGCATCCAAATACGCTTGAGCTGATGGAAACTGCGGCACAAAAAATTGCTAAAGGCGGTGTTGAAGCGTGGTTTGATGCCAGCTGCGAGGATTTCTTAGGTAGTGAAGCGGCTGACTATGACAAAGCAACCGATACGTTAGACGTGTGGTTTGACTCAGGGACGACGCATTTTGCCGTACTTGAGCAGCGCGATGAACTGACTAACCCAGCTGACATGTATTTAGAAGGCTCTGACCAACATCGTGGCTGGTTCCAGACGTCATTACTGACGTCGGAGGCCATGTATGAGCGCCCACCGTTTAAGCAAGTATTAACCCATGGTTTTGTGGTCGATGAAAACGGTCGCAAAATGAGTAAGTCATTGGGCAATATCATCACGCCGCAAGAAGAGATCAATAAAACGGGCGCGGATATGCTACGTCTGTGGATTGCTTCTAGTGACTATCGCTATGAAATGAGTGCCGGTAAAGCATCATTTAAAGGGGCAATAGATCAATATCGCCGTATCCGTAATACACTACGCTTCTTACTTGCCAATACCGATGACTTTGATCCAGCGACTGATAGCATTAATATCAATGAATTGGTCAGCCTTGATAAATTTATCATTGAGCGTGCGCAAACCGTGCAAGCACAAATCATGAGTGCTTATGATGCGATGGACTTTCACCAAGTCACTCAGCATGTGACGGCGTTTTGCTCACAAGACTTGGGTAGCTTCTATTTAGATATCATTAAAGATCGTCAGTACACCACGCAGGCGGATGGCCAGCCTCGTCGCTCTGCACAGACGGCCATCTACCATATCACTCATGCACTGATTCGCTGGATCACACCAATCCTATCATTCACAGCGCAAGAGGCTTGGGAAGTGCTGAACCAACGTGAGGCTGATAAAGGCGGCTACGTGTTTACTCAAGAGTGGTACGAGTTCCCAGCATTTGAGCTAAGCGCCATCAGCAATGATGACTGGCAGCGTATTATGTTTGCCAAAGATATGGTAAACAAGCATATCGAAACCGCACGTGGTGAAAAAATTATCAATGCAAACTTATCTGCCGATGTAAGCCTATACGCTGACGGTGCCATGTATGAAAGTCTAGCCAAGCTTGATGAAGAGCTTCGTTTTGTACTCATCACTAGTAACGCAGAACTAAAGCCAATGAGCGAAGCACCTACTGATAGCACTGTACAGGTAGATGAAGCGACCGAAATGAATACAGAAGAGGCTGTCGATTTAATAGTACAAGTTAGCGCTGCCACTGGTACTAAGTGCGTACGCTGCTGGCATATCCGTGATGATATCGGCACAGATAGCTCCCATCCTGAGCTATGCGCGCGCTGCGTGACTAATGTCAGTGGCGATGGCGAGGTGCGCCATTATGCCTAACCCAACAGACTCATCTGACAGCCAGCACGATAAGCCGTCGCAAGCTGAAGTCGATCATTCGCCCAAGCCTGCTCATGCGACTACAGGTAGCTCGACCACACCTAGAAGTCGATTGACCAAGACACCAAAAATGGTAGCTAACGGTAGTCGTGCTTTTATGTGGTATGCGCTGGCGCTGATTATCATTGTCATAGATCAGTGGACCAAGTGGCTGGCTGAAACCAAGCTGACCTTTCATGATCCAGTGCCAGTGATCGAGCCATTTCTCAATTGGACATTGGCTTATAATTATGGCGCGGCATTTAGCTTTTTGGCAGATGCGGGCGGTTGGCAGAAGTGGTTCTTTTCAGGACTGGCATTACTCATGTCGCTGTTTTTGATTATCTATTTGCTCAAAGCGCCTCGCAAAGCCACACTACTCTCGCTTGGACTTGCCATGGTATTGGGCGGTGCGCTTGGTAATTTAATCGACCGTTTATTACATGGTCATGTGATCGACTTTATCCATGTACATTATGCCGATGTTTGGCATTATCCGATTTTTAATATCGCAGATATTGGGATTTCTCTCGGTGTTGTACTGATTGTTATCGATATGCTGTTTTTGGAAAAAAAGCGTGAAGTGCCACGGTCATAACTGTCTATAGATAGAGATGTTAATTGAATTTATAAATAAAAAAGGTGGGTTACTCAGTCGTAACTCACCTTTTTTTGTCTTCTATTTTATTTATTGCTATATATGTCGATGCTACTAATCATTGCGGTATCTGTATCGTTTTTATAGCAAACATCATAACAAATCAGTCAAAGTCTCTAGTCCGCCACCTGCCAATAAAAATAGCAAGCCTGCCATATTAATGACAACGGTCAAATAATAGGTAACGCGAAACTCAGGCTTTTGTGATTTGTGCCGCAGATACGTCTGAGCCAATAGCGCCCCTACCCAACCGCCAAGCGCGCTTAGTATATGCAATGTAGACTCAGGTGTACGCCAGTCGCCACTTTGGGCAGCAGCTTTGTCTTTGGCATACATCCCATAAGTGATAATTCCTAATGCTATATACCAGCCGATCACTAGCCAACTCAGTTTATCTGTTGCTGCTAATAAAATTAAGGCACCATAAAAAGCCAGTCCAAGGAACGAGCGTTTCTTTTGTCCTGCTTCAAACTCCGCTTGATGGCTGCGTTTCTGATTGCGCTGACGGATTTGCTGATTTTTTTGTGCCATTTTTTGCTGCACAAAACCAAGTTCTTGTACTTGTTTGGCTCGCCTGCGCCCTTGATCGTCTTGTCCGATACTAAAGACGACTTGCTCGCCAACATTGGGACGGCGCGGCGCTCTAAACTCACTCACATGAAAGAAAACAGACTCACCTGTCTCAGTTTCAATGAAGCCAAACCCTTTATCGTCCTGCCATTTTTTGACAGTGCCCTGTTGCCGATTATCCATACCTACCTTCTCATAATCATTTTGAAATAAAACAAATATAGTCATAACATAATCGTACTCAGGTGAGTAGCTGATTTAATAGTATCGATTATAAAGGATTACTTTTACCATAAAAAAAGCTGAGAAAATATTCTCAGCTTTTTTATCCTACTACTTATTATATTTTTGACATAACATTAGCTACATTTTTTCTGCTCATAAAGTTTATTCAAGTTCTCACGGCGTTCTTTAGCTGCTTCGATCGCCTCTTCCGTATTAGAGTAAGTGCCGATCAATGCAGGCCAGAATAATACGGCAGCAGCTACATTTTTACCAGTCACTTTACGTTCAGCACGTGCTTCTTTTTCAAACTGTTCAGCTTCTTCAATTTCGCCAAGAATTTGTTGGCATGATAAATTAACATCACTTACTTTCTTAGTCTGTACGACATGTGGAGTCGCACAACCTTGTGCTAATAATGCAAATACACCAATTACCAAAATAGCTTTTTTCATAGTCATCTCAAAGTTGTTAAATTAAATATAATTAGATATAAATGGCTTGTTAACGAAGCGTAAACATTTATATACATTTTGGAAACTTAAGTCAACTTAAATTTACCTTTTGACAGAAAAAATTGAATTTTAGTTGGTTTTTGAGATTTTCCTATCTACGTTTTTATACTACTCTCTGATATAACAGCATGTAATATGGTGACTATGCTAGACTATTTGTCTACTAAAAATACAGCTGCAAATACTGACGTATCAACTATAATTTATAAAAGAAATAGCCATTATGACCCAATCTCAATTTATTAATCCAAACGAAGACACGCGTATCACTCACGGTAGCCTTGTTAAGCTACACTTCGAAGTCTCACTAGAAAACGGCACTGTCATTGACTCAACGTTTAGTCGTGATGCACCCGTATCTTTGACTATCGGTGATGAGAGCTTGTTACCTGGTTTTGAGCAAGTATTGATGAACCTACGCGCAGGTGACACTCGTACCGCTCACCTTGAGCCAGAGCAAGCATTTGGCGAATGGAATCCTGAAAACATCCAACACTTTAGCCGCCCTCAGTTTGCGCTCGTCGCTGATAATCCAGAAGTCGGTATGATGGTTGAATTTGAAGACAAAGGTAAAAATACCTTGCCTGGTACGATCAGTGCCATCGATGACGACCAAGTCGAAGTGGACTTCAATCATCCGCTTGCTGGGCAAGACGTCTTGTTCAAAGTAAAAATCTTTAAAGTCACACCACCTGGCGTCACTGGTATACAGCTTATGTAGTTGCCCAAACGCACAATCCACAATAAAAAAACTAAAAAGGACAATCGAATGCAATATACAACGCTACCGCAGCTCGATGAAAAAGTATCTAAGATCTGTCTAGGTACGATGACATGGGGACAGCAAAATACCGAAGCTCAAGCACATGAACAAATGGACATGGCACTCTCTGAGGGCGTGAACTTTTGGGATACTGCCGAGATGTACCCATCACCACCAGACAAGGACAAACAAGGGGATACCGAGCGGTTTATGGGCACTTGGTTTGATAAAACCAAACAACGTGACAAAGTCATTCTTGCCAGCAAAATCTCACCAATGGACTTTTTGCGTGATGGGCAAACACGATTTAATGCTGAACACATCAGCAGCGCTATTGATGGCAACCTTGAGCGCTTGCAAACCGATTATATCGATATTTACCAGCTGCATTGGCCGGAACGTCAAGCGAACTTTTTTGGTCAGCGCGGTTATACGGAAGAGATGGCAGCACAGTCAGTAGATGACTTAACGCCATTTTTAGAGACCATTCAAGCATTAAATGATGAGATCAAAAAAGGTCGTATTCGTGCTTATGGTTTATCAAACGATACGGCATGGGGACTCATGCGCTATCTATGGGAAGCGGACAAAAATGGCTTGATTGCGCCTATCACAGTGCAAAACCCATATAGCCTATTAAACCGTTTATATGAAGTCGGCATGGCTGAGATTGCACATCGCGAAAACGTCGGGCTACTTGCTTACTCGCCACTTGGTTTTGGCGTGTTGTCTGGTAAATATCTCGATGGCAAGCGTCCAGCTGGCGCACGCTTGACGATGTATGATCGCTTCGCCCGTTACACCAACGAGCAAGCCGTGTCAGCGACCGAGCAATATGCACAGATCGCCGCTGATGCTGGGTTAGATATGGCGCAAATGTCATTGGCTTTTGTCAATTCACGTCACTTTGTCACCAGCAATATCATTGGCGCGACAACAACCGAACAGCTCAAATCAAACATTGATAGTGTCAATGTGGAGCTAACGGCAGATGTATTGGAAGCGATTGAAGCAGTACACGCGCAGCATCCCAACCCATCTCCTTAGTGCGATCTGAATCAGCGGTCTATAAATTAATGCACTCGCATTTATTATAGACACAAAAAAGGCGCAAACCGCAGTCATACAACTCGCGATTTGCGCCTTTTTATTCACTAAACTGGCTTAACTATATATAGCCAATCAATCTTCAACGGGTACACGAAGTACTCGTGAATGTAACTCTGCTAACCCTTCTTGCATGCGTGCTTGCAACAAATTAGTCAGCTCGCTTTTGGTACAGCCTTTTGGATCTAGCGGCGCTAGTGGCAATACATACGCAGTAACATCTTTGCTATCGAGCACTTTTTTCATGCTGTCTTTCATTGTCATCTTGCCATAATATGGCAGCGCGTCACTGAGCGTGCCATTTTTATCGACATAGGCGATAACAATAGGTCTAACAGGCACATCAGCATCTATCGCTGACTGGAGCAATGTCCCATGAATACGCTTGATTTTTTTACCACTAGTAGTGGTCGCCTCAGGGAAGAAAATCACCGAAAAACCTTTGGCTAAGAAATCAGCAATTTGTGAGGATACGGAGCCTGCATCACCGGAGCCGCGCTCGATGAACAGCGTGCCTGCCGCATGCGCGAGCTTACCGAACACAGGCCACTCACCAATCTCAGCTTTGGATAAAAAGAACGCTGGACTCACGGTACCAACGACAGGAATATCCATCCATGACACATGGTTTGACACCCACAAGCCGTGATGTTGCTCTACTGGTTCGACTTCAACGACCTTTACCCCAAATGAGCCTGCCATCTTGCGACAAAATGTCTGAATATAGCGTGGCAGTTTTTCGCGCGGTGGCTGTTTGAATGCACCGATACGCTTTGCCGCGCGTATGCCGCCGACCATGGTCGTGGTCATACCAGCGATTTGCTTGCCGCGTCCTAGCTGCTGTCTGAGTGAAAAGCTTGATTTAGCTTGGCTCATCTTCGCCCTCATGATTAAATAACGGGTGTTTAATAGTCAAAAAACGAGCCCAGTATAACAAAGTTCACACGCTCAGTGATAGGGTGTTCACTCAGTGAATGCTGACTTTTATACAAACGGGCAATAAAGCAGATTTATAAAAAATTAATCCCAGTCATCGCTGTAACATAAAACCATCGCTAATTGTGCTCATACCCTTTAATATCAAGTGATAAGACCACATATAAACAATCATATGAACGCTATATCAAAGTATACTGAACTGATAATAGCGATATATTTACTTTATTAAATAGGTGATACTCTTTGGATTATTTTGAAAGACATGAAGGTGGCGAGCGCGCCATCATTGTACATTTAGACATTCGCCAAATTCAAGATCCTGACGATCTAGGCGAGTTTGAACTACTAGCAGATTCAGCAGGTGCTGATCGTTTGGCATTAGTCACAGGCTCACGTGCACGCCCTGATGCCAGATATTTCGTTGGTAGTGGCAAGGCAGAAGAAATTGCAGAACTGGTGCGCGAGCATGATGCGGATATCGTACTGTTCAATCACAATTTATCGCCCTCACAAGAGCGTAACATCGAAGCGCTCGTGAAGTGCCGTGTACTGGATCGTACTGGTTTGATTTTAGACATTTTTGCTCAGCGTGCTCGTACTTACGAAGGTAAGTTACAAGTAGAGCTGGCTCAGCTGAACCATTTATCGACACGTTTGGTCCGTGGTTGGACGCATTTGGAGCGTCAAAAAGGCGGTATTGGCTTACGTGGACCCGGCGAAACCCAGCTTGAGACCGATCGTCGCTTGCTACAAGTGCGCGTCATGCAGCTCAAAAGTAGAATTGAGAAAGTCAGACAGACTCGTGCGCAGGGTCGAGCACGTCGCCAAAAATCAGACGTACCGACTATCTCACTGGTTGGTTATACCAATGCGGGCAAATCCACTTTATTTAATCGCTTGGTGGATGAAAACATCTACGCGGCTGATAAGCTATTTGCGACACTCGATCCAACGCTACGCCGCTTAGACTGGCAAGGTGTAGGACGTGTAGTCTTGGTTGATACGGTAGGTTTCGTCCGTCATTTGCCGCATGAATTGGTTGAATCCTTTCATGCAACGCTAGAAGAGACATTAGAGGCGGACTTATTATTACACGTCATTGACTCTTCTAGTGAAGATATGCATGAGCAAATTCAGGCGGTCAAAGAGGTACTTGCTGAAATTGATAACGATGTACCAGTACTCAATGTTTATAATAAGATTGATTTGACTGATGAGCCTGCACGTATTGGCTATGCTAGCGAAGGTCAACCTAACCGTGTCTATGTGTCTTCTAGAGAGAACTTAGGCATAGAAGAGTTGTCATTAGCCGTGCAGCAGTTACTGACTGGCACATTAACCACATTTGATTTGACGCTACCCTATCATGCAGGACAGTTAAAAAACACCTTGTATGAGCTCGGTGTTATTGAAGAAGAAAGCTATGATGATAGCGGTCATGAGTGCCTAACCATTCGCTTGCCAAGCGATAGACTGAGACAGCTACTCGGACAAGCCAATCTAAAGCCTACCGATGTGTTACCACTTGCACAAGCAACATTGCTGATGCCAGTACTTGAAGAGTTTGAGCAGCCTGACGAACATGAGGTTGAAGAGCCGACGATGACGGCAGAAGAAGAAAGAGCATTTGACGAATTTAATGCGCTCAATTCACAAACCGCTGATTCTGAAAAATAGTCGCTGCTGAAAAATGATTGTTTACGTCAATAGATAAGTAAACGTTTGATTCATACTGTTAGACAGCAATCTTTTATACAGTAGGTTAAAATAGCATAGACGGTATCAATTGATATCGTCTATTTTTTTGGATGTGTCTACAAGCTTTATTAGTAAGCTTACTCTCTATATAATCAACGGTTATACATTCAACAAATATTGATAGGTGATACTCGCCACTCAAAAGCTGAAATGTCACTACTGTCTATTATCAGCGTTCATAATATTATTTTTCACGTTGTATTATTGATGCTATAGCCCGCTCGTTTTTATAAACTCATCACCTATATCTGACTTGGCCACACTGCTTATGAAGTCTGTTCACTCCTCCCATCTCCCACTATGGATTTCGTTAATTTTAACGTTGACCATGGTTATCGTTGTCCGAGAGACGGCTGTGGTTCTTTGTCAGTTGGCAGGTATCGAAAAAGCCGCCAATATTGTTGGTTTGGTGGCGATGTTTGTTATCTTGATGATATGGCGATTGCTCAAAGGGTTGCCTAACTGGCTCACTCAAGCCAGTAACACCCTGCTCGTTGATAGTGGTTTTGCATTTCTGCCCGTCTCAGCGGGTGCAGGCTTACTGCTATTTGCGTTAGGAGATGAGCTGTTGGGCGTGATGGTCACAATGATAGTAAGTACGCTCATACCGATGTGGGGACTCGCGCTACTGGCTAATCGATGGTTGAATCAAGATGCCAATGCCGACAGCGGCACGACCAATCAGCAAAAGGAACAGCCGTGAGCTGCGGAGAGATATTATGACTTTTGACAGCGTATTTATGGCAACCTTAGCAGCCGTACTCCTAACCTTGGCGGCACACGTCATTGCGCGTGTGTTAGCGCGTAAGCTGTCATGGTTGCCGATGGTAATTACCGCGCTCGTTTTGGTACTGGTCTTCTTATTTTTATTGCAATGGGATTATGACAGCTACTACAGCGCAGCCAAGCCTGTATTCGATCATCTATTAGGATATGTCACAGTGCTTTTGGCGGTACCACTAGCAGCAATGAACTTCAAAGGACTACCTGTCAAAAAGCTCTCTTTGATCGTTGCTATTGCTAGTGTCATTGGTGCCCTACTACCCATGTCCTTGGCTTATCTATTTTCATTGAGTCACGACACCATACTGGCCTTTGCCACTCGTTCTGTGACTACTCCCATTGGCCTTAGTGTCGCAGACTTAATCAAAGCACCTTTAGCGATGGCTAACCTGATTATCATTGTTTCAGGTCTCATCGGTGGTACTTTAGCGCGATTTTTGTTTCGTGGTATCGATGATGATCGGGCTAAAGGTCTCGCGCTAGGGCTGGCGGCTCACGCATTTGGTACAGTAGAAGCTTGGCAAATCAGCCATACGGCGGGACGATATGCGGCATTTGGACTGGCAGTCAATGGTTTAGTGACTGCCGTTTGGGTACCTGTATTTATCGGTGCTTTAGGCATCTAGACTGATTTTGCTTACCTCTCTGATAGATGACTGAGCACTGTCTCATCATTCCAATCATTATTTTCATTGTTATTGCTTACTCAGTAACGAGAGTAATAGACATGACATTTGGCTCATCCGAGCGTTGTCATCACCTTTGCATTTTAGAAAATTAAAATAAGGTATGCATTAAAAGAGTGCTTGCCTATCATCCGATATAAACAGGTAGTTAATAAGCTTCAAACATATAGTACTTTGATTTATTTGAGTTTGTTTAACGATAAAAATTTGATTTTACAACTTATTTTGTCAATCTGATACGGCAAAAATTTATTATATGTTATAGTAAGCAACTATTATTTTTTGTATCTATTGCAAGTGGTTCTTGTTAGACGTGGTATTTGCTAGGTGGCTATATCGATGACGAGCTATAAAATCCTGCAACCCCGATGACCGCTTAAGCGCGTAAAATGACGCGTCTATAGGCAAAACAATTTGCTATTATTCGATAAAAAGTGATAACACTATGATAAATACTGCTACTTTGATTACTCGCTGTTTGTCTCCTATTTTATTAAGTGCGATTGCCCTATCTACTTTTTCTGCTGCTGCCAACGCTGGCAATATGTATATCTATAAAGACAAAGGTGGACAAGTACTACTGACCAACGTCAATCCTAGTGGCAATTTTGATAAATTCACTAAAAAAGTTAAAGTCACTTATTATAAAGACTCTAAAATGTATGACGGCAGTAATAGTAGCAATGACTATGGTAGCAGTGCCGCTAGCAATAGTGGTAGCCGCAACGCTTACGACAGCTATATTCGCGCCTCTGCTGAACGTAATGGCGTAGATCCTGCCCTTATGAAAGCAATGATGCATACCGAATCCGCTTTTAATCCCAATGCTCGCTCACCAGTCGGTGCGCAAGGTCTCATGCAGTTAATGCCAGCGACGGCTCGTCGCTTTAATGTGAGCAATCCTTGGAACCCTGCAGACAATATTGAAGGCTCAGCCAAATATATCGCTTGGCTCATGCGCCGTTTTAATAACAATGTCGAACATGCAGTAGCTGGCTACAACGCTGGGGAAGGTAATGTCGATAAATACGGCGGTATTCCTCCTTTTAAAGAAACCCGTAACTATGTGCAAAGAGTCATGAGCCGTTATCATAGCTTGTATAAGAATGATGCTGGGCTATCTGGCGCCAGTATGAGTGCCAGCAATCAAACAAGTAGCACCATTAACAGTGGATTGCGCAACGTCAGTTACGGCACTAGCAATAATGTGAATAGTGCCAGCTATGCTAACTCAGCTTATGATGCTTTACGCTAAGCCAGAGCTAAGCTAGAAATGAAATAGACCGGCGACCTAAAAAGCCAGACACAAAAAAGCCCGTTAATTTCTTAACGGGCTTTTTTGTGCTTGGACGCTTTATATCTTGATAGGTCATCAGTTATAAAGATAAACTGTGAGCGCTGAATCAGCACTCACAGTATTTTCCAATATGACTTAGTTCTTACTTGGTGCTTACTTGTTAGCAGCCTGAGTTGCAGCAACCTCAGCAGCGAAGTCTTCTTGCTTCTTCTCAATACCTTCACCAACTTCTAGACGTTTGAAACCAAGTACTTTTACGCCTTCCGCTTTTAGGACATCACCAACTTTTTTGTCGTTGTCCATAACGTATGGCTGACGTAGCAAAGTTACTTCGTCTAGGTACTTACGTAGGCCACCTTCGATCATTTTTTCAACGATGTTGTCAGGCTTGCCAGACTCTTTTGCTTTGGCTTCGATGATGTCTTTTTCGCGTGCCAATACATCAGCAGCAACGTCTTCATCATCGACAGCAACAGGGTTGAATGCTGCAATGTGCATGGCAAGATTTTTGCCAGTGTCAGCGTCGCCACCTTCATAAGAAACCACTACACCGATACGTAGACCATGACGGTATGCAGCGATGTTAGCGCCTTCAAGTACTTCAACACGGCGAACCTGAATGTTCTCACCGATTTTTTGTACCAAAGATACACGTGCTTCTTCAACAGTCTGACCATCACCATAAGGCAATTCAGAGATAGCAGCAACATCAGTGACGTTGTTTTCTAGTGCAACGTTAGCCACTTTTTCTGCAAAAGCAGTGAAGCTGTCGTCTTTTGCAACGAAGTCAGTTTGGCAGTTAACTTCTAACAAGAATGCTTTGTTTTCGCCTTGAGCGATGATGATAGCGCCGTCAGCTGCGATGTTACCCGCTTTTTTAGCTGCTTTTGCTTGACCAGATTTACGTAGGTTATCAATGGCAACTTCAACATCACCGTTTGATTCTTCTAACGCTTTTTTACATTCCATCATGCCAAGACCAGTACGGTCACGCAATTCTTTTACCATTTTGGCAGATACTTTTACTTCTGTCATAAGAGTCACCTTAGTATAGTTATGTATAAGAGCACTGTATTTCTAAGTGCTGTATTTCTATTCGATATCTTCGTATTACTTAAAATCTAGCAGGACAGCTCATTTTGAGTCATTACTAATATAGCCATGAATGATGTCAAACAAATAACATCTTAAAAACATAGCGCTATAGCCAGTACGAACGATAATACTCGCCCATTAGCTACTCGGTTATGTATAACGGCCTCATTAATAATGCTCTATTCAATAACAAGGCATGACGAGTAAAACTACATCATGCCTATTATGAGCTTATACGCTGTTCATAACATTATATGGATGCTGATAGCCACACTATCAAGATATCCTTACAAAGTTAAACTTTTTAACTCAGCTATTTACTCTGCTGGAGTTGTAGCTTCTTCTGCAGCTGGTGCTTCTTCAGTAGCAGGTGCTTGCTCAGCTTTACCGCCAGCTTGAGTTTGTGCGTATTCTTTACCAGCGATGATCGCATCAGCCATAGAAGTTACGTACAAAGTCACAGCACGGATAGCATCATCGTTAGCTGGGATGATGTAGTCAACGTTGTCTGGGCTAGAGTTAGTATCAACGATACCGATAACTGGGATACCTAGGTTTTTAGCTTCTTTAATAGCGATGGCTTCGTGATCTACGTCTACAACGAAGATAGCATCAGGTAGGCCGCCCATGTCTTTGATACCGCCTAGTGAACGCTCAAGCTTTTCCATATCGCGGGTACGCTCTAGCGCTTCACGCTTGGTTAACTTCGCAAAAGTACCGTCTTCTGATTGCTTTTCTAGCTCTTTTAGACGGTTGATTGACTGGCGTAGTGTTTTCCAGTTAGTCAACATACCACCTAACCAGCGATGATCAACGTATGGCATACCAGCACGAGCTGCCTGCTCACGTACGATACCGCTTGCAGCACGTTTAGTACCAACAAATAATACTTTGTTTTTCTTAGCAGCTAGGCCGTTTACGTAAGTCAACGCTTCGTTGAACGCTTTTACGGTGTGCTCTAAGTTGATGATATGGATCTTATTACGCGCACCAAAGATGTATGGACCCATTTTTGGGTTCCAAAAACGTGTTTGGTGACCAAAGTGAGCGCCAGCTTGTAGTAAATCGCGCATTTCGATTTTGGTTGGATTCTTTGTAGCCATGAGAATATATCCTATTGGTTGGGTTATGCCTCCACATCACAAAAACAGCCTATTTGGCGACACGCATCTGCTACTGACTAGTCTTTATTACTAAAGCCCTAATGGTTCGCAAATTAATCAAGTCGCCAAACACCCAGCAATTTTTTGCCATGATGTGTGTGTCATTGGTTGGTTTCAAAAATAAGCCATTGTACGTTTAAACTAATTATATCTAAACTGTAAAAATAGCTGCGCTGTATTTTATCACATAATACCTTAAAGTCTCCAGCAGTTTATTCATAGTGCCTCAATGCGTTACAGACACAGTAGATCGGTAGTGCAATAAAAAAAGCGACACATTCGTATCGCTTTTTATTTCTGGCTTTAGACTTTATATGAATGGTTTCATATTAGATTATGCAATACAGATACCAATCACAGCCTTGTAACCGCGCCATGTGAATGGCGTGATATAGCTTTGGCGATCTCTAGGTAAGTAAGACACACTTGGTGCGCTTTCAACAATCTGCGGCGGAGAGATAATGAATTCAGAACCAAATTCTGTACGCGCATTACCAGAGATGGTGTTGGCCATTTCACCCAACAAATCTTTCATCATCGTGATCGAAGAGTCAGGCTCGCCCATCACTTTTATCACTTCTCGCAACATCACGCTTGGTGCACTGACATAGACACAGCCCTCAAGAGGCCCTGATATCTTAATGACACCACTATAATCAAAACCAACTGCCGTTTTATTGTTGTTCAAATAAGGGGTATCAATAGACACCTCTGAGCCGTCGATCTGCGCAAAGAACGCATTGATCGAGCTTAGAAACACACCCAACTTTTCTACTTTAAACATAATATATTAATATCCATCTGTATTACGTGACAGCAGCATTAGTCCTGCAAACAAACCACAATCTCGCCAACTTGTGAGTGCCAAGTGATGGGAATGATAAAAGAACGCTCATCGTTCGGCAACACAATACTTTGCGGTGCGCCTTTGAACACAAACGGCACAGAGATATGAAACTCTGCACCAAACTCTTTGCGCGCATTACCCGAAATCGTGTTGGCAACTTCACCAGCCAAATCGATGTAGTTTTCCTCACTCTTATCAGCTTCACCCATGCTATCCAATATTGAAGACAGTAATTGACGAGTTGCCGAAAAATACACCACACCTTTTTGTCCACCTGATATACCAATAACGCCTGTATAATCGTGGACTTTTGGCTGTTTGTTTTCTAACAAGTAAGGCGTATCAGCAATTAGCTCTTCGCCACCAAACTGATTAAAATAGTTACTAATAATACTCAAAAAAATCTGTAGCTTTTGTTCTTTCATAATGGCATCTGCTTTAATCGATGAATGGTATTAGTCTTGCATCAGCTCATACAAAGACTCCACGAGCTCCTCTTCTGAGAAAGGCTTGCACAAGAAACCGCTGGCACCTAGTGATAAAGCTTCGATACCAGTGGCCTTATCAGACAACGCTGATACGACCAAAATACGTACATCAGGATCAATCGCAATGATTTTTTCGATACACTCAAGTCCGTCCATTTGCGGCATGGTTAAGTCCATGGTGATCACATCAGGACGATGGATGTTAAACTTCTCAATGGCTTGAACGCCGCTAGTCGCTGTTGCAACCAGCATAAACTTTCCTGAGTCGTATGCGCGCTGAATACGGTTTCTGATAATATTTGAATCATCAACAATCATTAATTTATGCATAACTTGTCTATTACCTTTAATGAAATGCTTGTCGTCCCTGACAATATGTTTACTGTTTTTAATTAAGCTTTTGGTAACGTAATGACAAACCGTGTCATCTGACCCAGCTCACTATTTACGTTCAGCTTACCATTGTAGTCTTTTACTTGCGCTTTGATGATATCCAGTCCAACGCCGCGTCCACCATCTTCATCTGCGTTTTCTTTGGTTGAGAAACCAGAAGAAAATAGCTGCTTGAGTAAATCGCCTTGACTGAGCTGGCTTGCTTCTTCCTCACTAAAGCGACCTTCTTTGCTTAGCTTATTACGGATGCTGTCATAGTCGATACCTTGACCATCATCTTGTACGACCAGTGTGACATCTGAACCATTGTCTTGTACTTCTAAGTCAATCGTTCCGACTTCAGTCTTACCAGCCGAATGACGAACACTTGGTGCTTCGATACCGTGCACGACGGCGTTTCGTAGTAACTGGATACTAATTTCTTTGATTGGCTTCGCAAGATGCTCTGGTATGTGAGTTTGCGCCAGTGTCGTGCTTTTTAGCTGCACATGCTTGCCTTGTCTAGCGGCAATCTCTTTTGCAAACTCATTGTAAAAAGACAGTCGATCATCATTGCTTTCACCGTCTAGATCAATATCTAAACCGCCATCAGTGCTGATGCTACTCGCTGGCTGACTATTTACCGCAGCTGTTTTTGCCACGCTGTCTTTTAAAGCAGAATCGCTTAATGGGGCTTGCGTATTGGCTGTTGCAGCTTTAGGCGGTGCTGAGCGGTTGATACGTTCACCCAAGGTCGCAATAGTATTTGATAGACTTAGTAAGTCATCTAAGTGTACCGCTAATGGTAAGAAGTCATTACCCGATAGCTGACCTTGATTTTGCAAGACATGCAATTTGTCTTCTGCTTCTGACGCAATTTTGGTAAAGCTATGCAGTTTTAGTGCCGATGCCTCACCTTTCAAGCTGTGCATTTCACGATAGATCGCATTTAGTTTGCCTTCAAGCTCGTACTGTGAGCTACCAGGGTTTTTCAAAATGTTATTCATACGCTCGATATGCGCTTGGGTGTTGCTAATAAACTCATTAATCATCTTTGGATTTACATTCAAGATAGTGGTTAACATCTCAATCTGCATATCGTTTTGCGAGCGCTCTTTTTCTAAACGCTGTTCTAAGTAGACTGCATCTGATACATCATTCACGTTGACCAAAATACGGGCAATGTCTTTATTGTCATAAACACGTGAGAATTTAAAGTCTAAGAAGCGATTATTAAGTCCTTTATCATCATAGCTGTTATGTAGCATCACTTTGTGCAAAGGATTTAGAGAATCTACCAATTTTTCTTTAACTCGAGGATTATAAAGATGCTCAATGAACTGCTGAGTGGTCTTAAGATCTTTATCAGAAATACGACCACGCAAGACGTTGGTAAAGTTTTCTCCTGCTAGCCTATCAGAACCGACAATGCCATTAAGCGCGCGAGAATGCTGCTGACCAATATTTAAGTCTTTGTCCAGTAGGAATAGACCTGTATTTACCGTTTCCATAATCTCTTGGGTTTCGCGACGAGCAGCAAATGCTTCAGCATCTGTCTCACGTAAGCGGCGTACAAAGAAGAATACGAAGATCAAGAAGTAGGCAAAGATCGCAACAACCCCAAGTGCCTGAATAAGACGAATGGTATTGGCTTGGCGCTCTGCATCATCAAATACTTCGTTGGTCAAATCATCTAATGATTCGTTCATTAGCAAACTTGAGGTTTTTGCCTGCTCTACCGCCTGAGTCAAATCATCTGATGAATCGACCAGTACGTTATCAGCATCTTTTAAGTAAGTTTCAATTCTAGGCTCAAGTAGCTGCCATTGCTCGTTTGCCGCTTGTACATTTTCTTGCGCACTACCGCTAACGCTCGGTAATTTGTACGTTTTGCCGTCAGCATCGTCGGTAATCGTGCCGCCTTCTCCGATAGCCGTCAACGTATTGTTAATCAGTGCTGTATTCTGTTCCAAACGCTCCAATACACGCTGAATGTGCGGCGAGCTGGTATCTTCACCGTAACTGCTATCCAAATCGAACAAATCTTTAATAACTGACTGTGCACTATTTGCCACTTGGTTGGTCTGATCAATCAATACCGTGTTTCTTTCAAGCAAGCTTGAGGTATAGAAAGTAAATACAAGCAAAGCACCGATCAAAGACAAAAACAGTGCAATCGAAATAATCAAGCCGCGATAACGTTTGTTATCTCCATTATTTATTGTAGCCATATCAATCGTCCCTTAGTTTGCTTGTTCAGTGGTGGCAGAAGTACTAGCCGTTGGACTTGCTGTCTCACCAAGCCAGCGAGCTTCAATCTCTTTAAACTTACCTTCCGCTTTTAGCTTGGTAATACCGTCATTGATTTTGTTAATGAGCTCAGTATTACCTTTTGCCATCAAAATAACCTGCTGGGCTGATGGATTGTCTTGCCCTTCATAAGGAACGATGGTTACTTTTTGCTCAGGATGGTTTTTTGCCGTATATTGCAAGATAGGTAGATCATGCAAAATCGCATCTACTTTGCCTTGCATTAAATCTTCATACAATAAAAAGGCAGTCGTTCTGGTCGAGAAGTTGTTGTACTTACCCATTTGCTGTGCTTGATCGACCTGCTTAGAGCCTTCCATCGCAGAGATATTCTTGCCTTGCAAATCATCTAAATTATTGATATTTAGTTCTGGTTTTGCGTACATAATAGCGGCAGGGTTAAAGAAATAAGGCTGAGACAACCCGTACTTAGCATCACGCTCATCTTTATAAGAGATGCCTGAAATCGCTAAATCACGACTGCCCGACTCTACTGTGTCGAACATGTTTTGCCAGGTTTCTTTATAAAATTCAACTTTGAACCCTTCTTCTTCGCCAAGCGCGCGAATAGAGTCAATGTCAATGCCCTGCATATTGCCATAGTCATCCTGGAACGAGAATGGAGGCATGGTCCCTGTGGTTGCTACTTTTAAAACTGGCGCTGAATCTGGAAGGCTACTGACAAACTCCTCCTGCCCTTCTGCAGGCGTATTCTCAGCAGCAGTACTTTCTGGTGTACTAGAGTTGCTGCATCCAAAGATACCTACGCTTAAAACGACTGGTAATATTCGGTATAGCTGCTTCATAATCTATCCTTGAGAATTAATGTGGTTATGCAATTTAATGAATGACAATCTAGAGAGGTTAAGCAATATTCCTATAATATTTACTTACATAAAGTTACGTTAGATAATACTTACCTAACTTTACAATTGCAATAATAATGTTTGACAGTTATATACAATTAGTTATATATACATAATAATTCATGTATATCTATACAATATATATATTATTAATATTTATAGAACTTGTAGAAAAAGCTTTATCAAAAAGAAAATCTTATATACAAATAAATAGCAGACATAAAAAAGCACCCATACGCTCTAAACGTATGGGTGCTTTTTATGAGTACTTAATTTACGATGAAACCTTATACTTACTCTGCATCGTCAAGATTTAGGTTTCGATCTATTTGCCAAATCAAAAAGGTACCAATACTCATCAAGGCAAACATTGCAATACCAATTTTGAGGACGGGGTTGACGGGGAATAGATTCAATAACAGCCCACCAAAAATACCAACTGAGAACATCAGCGAGCCTTGCAATGCACTTGCCATACCCGCGCGGCGTTTTTGAAAAGCCAGTGCAATGGCCGATGCATTAGGCTGACTCAGACCCAAACCTGCAATACAAAAGAAAATACACGCCAGCACCAGTGGTAACCAAGCATCGGTCCCCAAAAATATACCGACAAAAAACAACGTGCCTGCAGAGAGCACCTGCATCATCGCACCAAAGCGCAGAATGCTTAAAATACGAAAGCGATTGGTGAGCCATTGGTTCAACTGAGTCAAACCTACAAAGCCAGCTGCATTCATCCCAAATAACCAGCCAAAATGTGTCGCCGATACACCATAGGTATCCATGATAAGCTCAGAGGCTGAGCTGATATAGACGAACATCGCACCCATCAACAACCCACCACCAATCGCTGGATAGTTGAATGTTGGATCTTTTAATAAATCCCAATACTGACTGAGCACCTCTTTTGCAGGACGCACATTACGATTTTCTTCGGTCAATGTCTCAAAAAAGAAAAACTTGGTAAGCAATAAATTTAGGGCACCAAAAGCGGCCAAAAACCAAAAAATGGAATGCCAATCAAAAAACTGTAAAAACAGTGCACCAAGCGACGGCGCTAATATGGGAGCCAAGCCCATGACCAAAATCATGATCGAAAACGCTTTTGCGGTTTGCTTGGCTGTTAGGCGATCTCGAATAGCAGCTCGGGTCACCACTGCCCCCACACAAGCGCCCAATGCTTGCATGGTTCGTCCTACAAATAATACATATTCATTGTCAGTGGTCGCACAAAGAATGGACGCAATCACATACAGTGTCATGCCTATATATAAAGGCTTAACACGGCCGACACGGTCACTAAAGGGGCCATAAAATAACTGCCCGAATACCAAACCCAAAAAATACGCTGGCACCGAGTTGGCCATAAACGCCGTAGACACACCAAAGTCGTCTGCCATTGAGGGTAACGCAGGCAGGTACATATCAATGGATAACGGTCCTACCGCAACCATTAATCCCAGCATCATAATCCATGCAACAGGCAGATCAGCAGAACGTACTCGTTCGGAGGCGATAGGTTTATTTGGGAGAGAGGATTTTGGGGCAGACATAGTTAGACCATTTATATAGTGATGATTACTTAAGCGCTTGTAAGGTGCATAGAATAGATATTTTTAACGACAATAGTGCATCTTTATCTAAAGCTGTGCAAGCGGACAGTGTTATATCGTGCTGTCCGCTCGTATTTCAATAGTCATAGGGAACTAATGAAACAAGCCTTAACAACTAAAAACAATCAGAGTAATTCATCAAAATATGTCTGGCCTACTTTTGATGAATTACTGAGGTCAAAATTATCTCAGATAAAATCTTTTAGATAATGTCTACCAAAACTAAGGAAGTTTTAGCGGAACTGGCGTTTGCTAAATACGGTGCTGGCTTGCTTGGCTTTTCTAAGCGCAAGTTTACGATTGCGTCCAAGCATCATCTTAATTTGCCAGATTTTTTCTTTATATAAGGTAGTCGCAGGCTGCTCATACATCGCATTAATTACGCGTTTGCTCGCTAGCACAGCGTCAGGAGAGCGCTCAGCAAACTCAGCCGCCAGCTGTTGTGCTTGCTCAAGTGGCGTTTCACTACAATGACTGATTAATCCTAATTCTTTGCCGTCATTGGCATTAATGATGCGCGCAGTCATGGCAAGCTCTTTGAGAACGTCTTCTCGTACCACCCCAAATGCTGACTGTGTCAATCCCATGTCCGGCACCAAACCCCATTTGGCTTCCATAATAGACAGTTGGCAATCTGGGTGGCTAATACGCACATCACATGCCAATGCCAATTGTAGCCCAGCGCCAATACAGTAGCCTTCTAGTACCGCGATGACAGGTACTGGTAGATCACGCCACACCAAGCAGACACGTTGGAATGAGCTTTGCCAAGGCTTAATCAGCTCCCAAATGGCAAAGGCTTGGTTTTTTGGATGGTTTAAATCTCCTAAATCAATACCTGCACAGAATGTGCCTTCTGCACCATTTAAAATAACCGCGCGTATCGTTTTGTCTTTGCCAATGCGCTCTGCCACGGTAATCAGCTCATCTATGACTTGAAAGCTCATGGCATTTTTTTTATTCGGACGATTTAAGGTGACCGTTAGTATATTGTCTACGACACGCGCTTGTAATGTTTCATACTGGTAACTGGCAACCACGTTCATAATAATCCTTATTAATGAATAAAATAACTATAGTAATAATGGTCACAATATTAGCAGGCTTAACCCTACTCTACCGTAGCAATAACTGACTGCCACGATACTGTATCAAGCGTCTGCCTTTTAATATTCGCACATTATCTGGCTGCTAGTGATCTGTATCGTATGCAATTCACTTGTTACATCGCATAATAACGGTCCGATTGCCTGCTCTAAATCATTTTCCACGTCATGTCATTTTCGCTCAAACGATGATAGTTGAGCTGAGGGTAAGCCGATAAATCCACGTTTTGTAAATTATTCAGTGCGGTAAGTAATGCCTCATAATAAGGCTCAATCATCGCGAATTGTACCGGTGTTGTATGCTGTACATTCAATAAGCACTTATCCTCTAAGTCTTGGCTGGCCTGACGTAGCTGCGGCACTCCCGTATAACGACTGCCGCCTAATATGCGATGGGCGATTTGTGCCAATAAGTTACGATCACGAGCTTCCCATGCTTGAGTCAGTGCTTGCTTTTCCTCGTTAATCGTATCGAGCATCATAATGATGAGCTTGGCTGCCAAATCAGGTTTGTTTGCTGAGCGAGTAAGCGCATCTTGCCAGTCTAAAATATCAGACGTATCGGTTGTACTGAGATTTTTTTGATGGAGGTTGTGATCTGCTTGCTCATATAGCCTTTTATCCATATTGGCTGTTATGTCTTCAGCAGAATTATCTGTCGGTTCTTTTGGTGGATGCAATAATGACTCTTGCCCTTGCTTATGTAAACGTAGGCTCTCGTAGCGAGGCTGGTTCTCGCGTGTAGTCTCTCGTCTATAATCGTCACGGGGCTGACTATCACGCAAGTAGTCATCACGGATTTTTTTCAGTGATAATGGTCGAGTGACTTTTGGCAGTTCTGTGATTTCAGTCCTATTACGAACGCTTTCGTTGTCTTTGACCATCGGATAAATGGCGGTCTTTTGATCTGAAAGCGGCGTGGATTGTTCTGTGAGATTTAGATTTTCAGAGTCAGTATTTTGTGAATCGATGCTTTGCAAATTAGAATCTTGCAAATTAGAATCTTGTAAGTTAGAAGCTTGCAAATCAGTATCAGGCAATGCCGTTAGTTGCGGCGTGGTGCTTTTGCGGCCTAGCCACTTTTGTAGTACTTGCAATAACTGAGGCTGGCTGATTGGTTTGCCAACGTAGTCGTTGATACCACTGGCGATAAGTTTATCACGCTCATCAGCTAGGCCATGGGCTGTCAAGGCGATAATAGGAATACGACTGTCCGTAGCCTCAATATTGCGAATTTGCTTAGCCGCTTCATGACCTGACATGCGCGGCATTTGGATATCCATGAATATCAAATCGATATGATTTTTATCTTGGGCAGCGATTTTATCGTCGATACCCATATCTTCAGCATAAAATGTATTGCTTGATTTTTTATTGACTTCATCACGTGTTTCGGCTTTTGAGAGTTGCGTTTTATTCGACAGACTCTGCTTATCGTTTTTAGCAGATTTGATGTTTTTGGTTTGTTGTTTGCTGATAATCTCTATTGCATCAAAGCCACTGCTCGCAGTCATTACCTGAATGCCAAGCTCGCTCAGTAATGCATCGAGAACCAATAAGTTTGGCAGGTGATCATCGACGGCTAATACAGTCACGCCTTTCCAGCGCGGTTCTTGTAAGCTCTTTGGCATACTACGGTTTTGTGTATCAAGCATCGCGTACAGCTGTCTTTTGTCTAACGGCTCATACAAGATATTGGCTTGATAGCGGTTAAGCAGCGCTTGGTCAGCCGCCACTTGATAGCCAAACACGGCAAGTTTGCCTTGATAATGGAGACGGATTTGCTTGAGTAACGCCATCATATCGTCTTGCGTGTCATCATCGACGATGACCCAATCCCAAAAGTTGCCATGCTCTTTGAGTGACTCAAGCACCCCTGGTAATGAATTGGCTTGGGTAAGTTTAATCGGCAAGTACTGCAAGCTGGCCTTCAGCACTTGTATTGAGGCGGTATGACTGATCCAAACCAAGACGTTAAATTCATCAGTCTCGCTTGCAAGCGGAGCCAATATCGGTAGCTCAATGGTCTGACCAGTTGGCGCTTCTAGCACGTCGACATGGGCTGGCATGCGGAACCAAAACGTCGCGCCTTGATTGGCGATGTTCTCTTGAGCATTGTCATGAAAACCAATATCACCGCCCATTAGACGCGTTAATTGCTTGGAGATAACCAGCCCCAATCCCGTACCACCATATTGGCGCGTGATTGACGGATCACCTTGGCTAAAGCTCTGAAACAGCATTTTTTGGTCAGCAAGTGAAATGCCTTTACCACTGTCTTGCACACTGATCATCAAATAGTTATCACGGTGATCATCCAAGCTGACCCGTACGACCACATCGCCACTATCTGTGAATTTGATGGCATTTCCCACAATATTGGTTAATACTTGCTTGAGGCGTAGCGCATCGCCATTGATACGCATTGGCACATCGTTATAGAACAAGACAGCCATACGCAGACCTTTCTCCGCAGAGACAGGAGAGAGCATATCAACCACATCATAAATGGTGTCATATAGATCAAATTCATGACGATCAAGCACTAGCTTGCCCGCCTCAATCTTAGAAAAATCTAGAACGTCATTGACTAAAGCAAGTAGGTGTGCCGAAGACTTACGGATAGTCTGCACATATAAATCCTGTTCAGGATTGAGCTCACCGTGACGCGCTAATAAGTTAATAAAACCATCGATACTGTTCAACGGCGTGCGCAGTTCGTGACTGATATTGGCCAAAAATGCTGACTTGGCTTGGCTGGTCGAGATGGCGGCATCACGCGCATTTCGAATAGAGATATTTTGCATTTCCATCTCATCAAATGCCAAACGTAAATCGTCTTCGGTTTGCTCGGCATGGTCTTTAAGCTCTTGAAAACTTCTATGGAGTCGACGGAATGTCTTGACCAAATCTTGCTGTAATAAATTAAGCTCACCATCCGACTCTACTGGTACAGGCTGATATAAGTTATCAACATGGGTACGTTGCAATTGCAAACGCAGCTCATAGATAGGTGCAATCCAACGTTTTGAGTAAATATTTAAGCTGAGTAATAATATTAAAATGGTGAACAAGCCAGTAATGACCAGCGCCATCGCAATACGATAGCGGGCGATATAGAGAGGTTCGTTATCCATATCGACCAGTAGCCACAACGTCTGCCCTTCAAACTCACCCAACACGCTGCCATATGCCGTGCCTATAGGCGTTGGTTTTTGCGATAAAAACTTTGCTGAATCACTGATTAGCGGCCATTTCTCGTTCAGACCATAGCCTACCGTAGCCAGTACTTGATTGCCTTCATTGATAATAGCAATACGCTGTACGTGCTGCTCAGACTGCATACGCCCGAGTTTATCTTGTATGCTTTCGAGCGTCGTCATCGCCGTTTGCGACGCATCAGCCGCGCCGCTACCTATTTGCTGACGCTCTTGCTCTAATAAATCAGGAATCAGCTCTGCAATGGCGGGTGTATAACGAATCAGCACCGCTTCAGCCAACACTTCTTGCTCAGAATCGCTCGCGCGCATGGTTTCGTGAAATACCAGAATACCGCCCACCGCAGCCAACACGCAGATGGGTAAAAACACCAGTATAATCAGCTGCCCATAGGCACTGCTGGTATTGAAACGTTTTTTATATGCCATGCTCGCTCTACTCTCTACGAAAATGCTGTCTGTAAATTTTGTTATGGTCTCTACGCTACCATAAAAAATGCTTAAGCCTGCCAGCTTGTTTTTTAATGATACGCCTTTTATGGCTCAAGATTATCTTAACAGGATTCTATAAATGGCGGTTAAACATTAGAGGTTGGTCAAATAGTCACTTTGACTAATAGACTCTTGGTGAAGCGTGCTAGACATGCTAAATGTTAGCTTGCTCTACCAACAACTGACTTTATCAAAAAACAGCGTCGCCACACTACTAAATATATTGATGCCTCACTCAAAAAATGACCAATCATAGACTAACCCAGTGACCATTATTCTTTTATGCAATAAGCGCAGCTAGCAACAAAATGATATAATGACGCAACTTTTTATTTGCCACAATAGACCGCTCACCCTCATGATGAATGAGAGCGTACTCTAATGCCGCCAACTTTTGGTTTGCTTATCACCATAAACCAATATACAAAACGGCTGTCTCAAATTATGATCAAACAATAAAAAACAGTGATCCAATCAAAGCGATCACCCAAGCACATATTTTAAAATATAAATAAGGATACCTTATGTCCGCAATGGCCATGTCAAATGCCAACTTTATCACTCAAGTGACTACGCTTGCCGATTGTGTCGGTCAAACGCCACTGGTTAAATTACAGCGCCTACCTGAACAAGAGCGTATCGAAAATGGCGCGACGTTATTGGCCAAATTAGAAGGCAATAACCCAGCTGGCTCTGTAAAAGATCGCCCTGCTTTTAATATGATCTATCAAGCAGAACAGCGCGGTGATATAAAACCCGGCGACACGTTAATTGAAGCCACTAGCGGCAATACTGGCATTGCATTAGCCATGGTCGCGGCGATGCGCGGCTATCCAATGACATTACTGATGCCAACCAACTCTACTCAAGAGCGCAAAGATGCCATGATTGCTTACGGCGCGACGTTGATCGAAGTCGATGAAGGCATGGAAGCGGCACGTGATTTAGCATTGCAGATGCAAGCCGATGGTAAAGGCATCGTCTTGGATCAGTTTAATAATCCTGACAATAGCCAAGCACATTACCTGACTACAGGGCCTGAGCTGTGGGCGCAAACTGACGGTAAAATCACCCATTTTATTAGCTCCATGGGCACCACTGGTACCATCACTGGTGTCTCACGTTATTTGAAAGAACAAAATCCAGACGTCAAAATCATTGGTTTGCAACCTGATGAAGACGCTTCTATTGCTGGTATTCGCCGTTGGCCTGCCGCGTATATGCCGGGTATTTTTGACGCAGACTTGGTCGATGAAATCATGGATGTCGATCAGCGTATCGCTGAAGTCTACATGCGCAAACTGGCAAAAACTGAAGGTATTTTTGCTGGAGTGTCCTCAGGTGCAGCGGCATGGGCAGCAACGCAAGTCGCCAAAAATAATCCTGATGCCGTTATCGCCTTTATCGTCTGTGATCGTGGAGACCGTTATTTATCGACAGGTTTATACAATGTTGATGACAGTCATATCGATAATGGTGCAGATAACGCAGCACAGTAAGCTTATAACAATGCAGGATTCTTTATGTCACAAGCTCTACCGTCCGATCCTATACTAGTTTTTGATATTGAGACGGTCGCCGATATCGATGCGGCTCGCCGTATCTATCCGCAATTGGCCGATCTTAATGATGCAGATACGTTGAGCGCGCTGACGGCGATACGCACGCAAGAGGCAGGACACGATTTTATGCGCTTGCCATTGCAGCGCATTGTCTGTATTTCCGCTTTATATATCAAAGATGGCAAGTTATCGCTATTCTCGTTGACTGCAGATAAGTTTAGCGAAAAAGACATTCTTGCCAAGTTTTTTCGGGCATTCAGTGAGCTTAAAACCTTGCCACAACTCATCAGCTGGAATGGTTCAGGCTTTGACATACCTGTACTGATATATCGCGCTATGCAATATGATTTGTCAGCGCCATGGTTGTTTGAAGAAGGCGAACGTATCAAAAATATGCGCTTTGATAACTACGTCAATCGTTTCCATACGCGTCACCTTGATTTAATGGACAGATTTAGTCAGTACGGTGCCAGTCGCCGCGAAGCCATGGATATCGTCGCCAGTTTATATGGATTACCGGGCAAAACTGACGTTGATGGTAGCATGGTGGGCGCGCTCGTCAGTAGTGGTGACTGGCAGACACTCTCCATCTATTGTGAGTCTGATGTGATGAATACTTGGCTCATCTATCTTCGTTGGCTACGCCTGACAGGAAAGTTATCCTCACCAGACTTTGATGCTTGGCAACAGCAGAGCTACGACTATCTCGCAAAATATACCCAAGCCGATGGTAGCCCACGACATCAAGAGTTCATCGCTGACTGGTCATCGGCACCCAAAATATAGAAACCGTATTATTAGCAGTTTGTTATTCTCCTCTTATAGTTATTTATTATTAAGGCAGGTTTATGCAACCCACCGATTCCAAAACGTTGACAGCAACTGATGCAACATCGCAGAACAATGTTACTCAAGCCAATGTTACTCAAACCAGTGATACCCAAAAGATTGCTATTCCACCCAGCAAGAAAAAATCTAAGCCGTCATCAAAGACACGTCGTCGTCTAAAAGATGCAGAGCCGATTCCTTTTACCATTGATAGATTGTCGCATGACGGTCGCGGTGTTGCCATCTATGGCAATGGTTTTGGAGTTGATGACGGTCACGCTGAAGACAAGCATGGCAAAACAGTCTTTGTGAGTTTTGCGTTGCCAGGTGAAAACGCCTTGGTCAAAATAACCAATAGCCGTGCCAGTTTTGAGGAAGGCGATGCAATCAGCATCACTGCCAATCCAAATCCTGAACGTGCTGTGCCGCCTTGTCCACATTTTGGCGTCTGCGGCGGCTGCAACTTGCAGCACTGGGAGCCAGAGGCACAGATAAACTTTAAGCAGTCCGTACTTGCTGAGATGCTGATGCATCAAGCCAATGCAGAGCCTGACAATTGGCTCGCGCCTGTCATCGGCGATCGCCTCGGCTATCGTACCAAAGCACGATTGGGCGTGCGCTATGTCGTCAAAAAAGAAACCGCGCTTGTTGGTTTTCGTGAACGCTCAAGTAACTTTTTGGCAGAGCTGAATGAGTGTCATATCTTAGACCCACGTATTGGTTTTGAGATCGAAAATCTAAAAACGCTCATCAGCACGCTAGAGAGCCGTGACAAGATTGCCCAGCTTGAGCTTGCGATGGGTGAGGAATTACCAGAGCTTCCTGATGGCAACCAACCCGTTGCACTTATCGTGCGTCACCTAGAACCGCTATCAGATGCTGATATAGACAAATTAAAAAGTTTTTTTGCGGTGCGCAATTGGCAGCTATATCTACAGTCGAAAGGCGCTGATAGCATCCAACGTATCGCACTAACAGATGCTGACGATTTGAGCGAACAATTTGGTCGTTTGTATTATCAACTGCCAGAGTATGATTTGACGTTTGAGTTTATCCCTACTGACTTTACCCAAGTCAATCTGTCTGTAAACCGCCAAATGACCAAGCTGGCTTGTGACTTATTAGACTTAAAAGCAGGTGAGCGAGTATTGGATTTATTCAGCGGTCTGGGCAACTTTAGCTTACCACTCGCACGCCTCGTTGGTGAGACCGGTTCAGTAGTTGGTGTCGAAGGTAGCGAGGCCATGACTGAGCGTGCTGCTGATAATGCCCGCCGCAACGGTATCAACAATACTGAGTTTTATAGCCAAGATTTGACAAAAGACTGTACGGACAAGCCATGGGCCAATCAAGGTTTTGACGCGTTATTAATCGATCCACCACGCTCTGGCGCTTGGGAGATTATGCAGTATTTGCCAAAGTTCAATGCTGAGCGCATTGTTTATGTCTCCTGTAATCCAGCAACTCTCGCCCGTGATACAAAAGCATTGTTAGAGCAAGGCTATCGTCTGACTCATGCTGGCGTCATGGATATGTTTTGTCATACAGGTCATGTTGAATCTATCGCTCGCTTTGAAAAAGTCGCGGTTTAATTTTGACCCTTATAATGTAATTCATGAAAGCATCTAAAATAGCCGTTTCATAGCAGCATAGCTTAACCTAAAATGTGGATGAGTTTTTGCCAATAAGTCGCGGCTATTTCACGCAATTAACCATAGTCATTACAGAGCCTCGCTTGATTTGTCACTTCAAAGTGAGATAATACTAAACAATCTTCTTATGTTATAAATAAGGGTATAAGAAGTACTTGCACTCATAGCTTTATATATTTTACGCGCATTTTATAGCTGCTAAAAATCAGATTTTTAGCAGTTGTATTGGTTTATAGCTGGCACTTTATGAATCATTCATTCAGAGTGTGTGCATAGTAGATGAGGTTATAATCAATTCAAAATAGCTAAGAGGAGTCGGCTATGGTAAAAATTCGTGAAGGATTACCGCTGGTGGATGGACAAACCACGCAGGCCGATAGTGCAGCACTTGCGGCGCAATTGGTGGCGAGCCAACGCTCCCACCAGTCTGCCAATAGTTACGCCCAAATTCCCCTCGATATCAAATACCAGCTGTCAACTCACAAGCTACATACGACTTTCGATCGATCAGCGGCACATACTTATGATGGCCTCGACCCCACGCTTGAAAACGAGTATCTGGACAATACCTATACGCTCTCAGACGAAGAGCTCGAATCCATTGATTTAGATCAAGCCAATATTGATGTACCCACTTGGCTCGACAATGTGGCGAAGCGTATCGGACAAGAGTCTGTACCTCATCTGAGTGCTGCTTGTGAGTTTATCCGTAGTCACATGAATACTAGCGAGTCTGAGCGCTCAGGTGCTTACGTCACTGGTATTGGCATGACAGACATATTGACCTATCTCTATCAGGATGAAGACGCGCTTGTTGCTGCCATGCTGTATCGCAGTGCACGCAAATCCATCATTAGTCTCGCTGAAGTCGAGAAAAATTTTGGTGCGGATATCCTAACCCTTGTCAAAGATACTTTAGCAATGGGAAAACTCTCAGAGATTATTGAGAGCAATAAACGCTTAGAAGATCATTTCGTCAATAATCAACGTGACCAGCTATCAAATATTTATAGCATGCTCATCTCTGTTACCAACGACGTGCGTGTGGTACTCATCAAATTGGCAGAGCGTACCTTTGCCATGCGTGAGTTGACGTTTTCTAGGCCCGAGCGTCAAACTCGTGTCGCGCGTGAGGTCATGACTATTTATGCCCCATTAGCGCATCGCCTAGGTATCGCGCAGCTTAAATGGGAGCTTGAAGACCTAGCGTTTCGTTACCTTGCGCCTGATAGATACAAAGAGATTGCCAAGCTACTGTCCGAAAAGCGAAGCGAACGTGAGTCTTATATTCAGCGTGTAGAAGACAAGCTCAATGAGGCATTAGCGAATGCTGGCATTGAGGGCGAAGTATCCGGACGCGTCAAGCACATCTACTCTATTTACCGCAAAATGAAGCTCAAAGGCTTATCCTTTGACCAGCTTTATGATATTCGTGCATTACGAGTATTGGTCAATAACCCTTCAGACTGTTATCACGTCTTAGGCTTGGTACACGGTTTGTGGCGTTATATTCCTGAGCAATTTGATGATTATATTACCAACCCAAAGTCAAACGGCTACCGCTCACTACATACCGCCGTCATTGCCGAAAACAAATCGCTTGAAGTGCAGATTCGTACTCAAGAAATGCACTTTGAAGCAGAGCTTGGCATGTGCGCACATGTCAATTACAAAGAAGGCCTGAAGAATAAAAAAGACAACTACTTAAATCAAAGAATCAGCTCGCTACGTCAGCTACTATCGATTAATAATGAGACCCGTAATCAGCCACGCTCATCTGTCATGACAGGCGAAGAGCTAGATGACATGGAGTTTGACGAAGAAGAGCAACTCGTTGATTTTGATGAGCTTGAGCGTATCTATATTTTCAGCCGTGACGGCGACATCACCGAGCTACCAAAAGGTGCAACCGTTCTCGATTTTGCCTATTATGTGCATACCCAAGTTGGTAACCGTGCGCAGGCAGCGCGAGTCAATCAGCGTTATGTGCCATTGACTTATCAGCTAAAAACAGGGGAACAAGTTGAGATCATCACTAAAGCATCGCGTGAGCCCAATCGTGATTGGCTAGTCGCCTCATTAGGTTATATTCATACCAATCGCGCACGCTCAAAACTGCGTCAATGGTTTAACAAACAAGACCGTGATAAGAATATTGAGATAGGTCGTCAGATGCTCAGCAAAGAGCTTGAGCGCCTATCTGTGCATCCCAATAGCATTGACTTAAACGATTATATCCAGCATTTCCACGTCAATACGACCGATGATATTATCGTGGGGCTTGTCACAGGTGATATCGGTCTCAATCAGCTCACCAGCCATATTTCTCGGCAGCTACATCTAGAACCTGAGATACCGCCAGAGAACTTTGCACCGCACGTCGATACCAGAGATGCAAGCAAGCTCGATGCCTACAAAATCCGTATCGACGGTCTGGATAATATTGAAATCAACTTAGCAGGCTGCTGCCACCCTGTACATGGTGAGCCAATTGCCGGATACATTACCTTATCGCGAGGTGTCAGCGTTCATAACCGCGGTTGCCCTGAGTATCTGCGTTTGGTCGAGCGTGATCCTGAGCGCAAAATAGAGGCAGCTTGGCAAGTACAATCTGGTCGCTACCAGCCTGTCGATATCCACGTAGAGGCGTATGACAGACGCGGCCTGTTGCGTGATTTGACACAGATTATTGACAAGGAAAACGTCAATATCCGCAAAGTTGAAACACTTAGTAACGATGACAATATCGCCTTTTTGAAATTTCATATCGAAGTTTCAGGGCTAGCGCATCTATCTAAGTTACTGGCGAAACTAGAGCAACAGCACGGTGTCTTACATGCTCGTCGCGCTGTGGCTTAGTTGAAATGCTAAGCTACCAATTATTCACTCAAAAATAGAGTTGTCATAAAACATCATGCCCGAATTGCCAGAAGTAGAAACCACCAAGACTAGCCTTGCACCATTATTAGGACAACAGGTGATTGACATAAAGGTCTTTGAACCCAAGCTACGTTGGGCGATGCCAGATGACTTAAGTAATCTGGCTGACTACACGTTAGATAGCGTTGAACGCCGAGCAAAATATCTTGTTCTTAAATTTTTGCCCACAGTGCTTAATGATAATGATGCCATGGTAGCACCACTTAAGCTTTTGATTCATTTAGGCATGTCAGGTAGTTTACAGCAGCACAGTTATGGCACTGACAAACGTAAACATGATCATCTAATAGTAATATTTAGGGATTCTGAAAACGCAAAATCTCAGCTACATTATTACGATCCAAGGCGATTTGGCTCAGTATTATGGTATGAAGATTACGGTAGCAAATTACTGGACCACTTGGGCCCTGAGCCACTCTCAGAAGATTTTACCGCAGAGTATTTGTATAACGTTATTCAACGTAATAACTTATCTGATAAAGATCATAATGATACAAGTTCGAATAAAAGCCCCACGACCAAACGAGCACAGTCCATCACACGAGCTATCAAATCTGTCATTATGGAACAAAAAGTCGTGGTAGGTGTCGGTAATATTTATGCGACGGAAAGCCTCTATCTATCAGGTATTCACCCTGCCACCCCAGCCAATCAACTATCACTTGAGCAGCTAATAATTTTAGTTGATCATATTAAAGATATATTAGAAAAGGCTATCAAGCTTGGTGGCTCAACGCTACGAGATTTCACAGTAGCTAGTGGTCAAACCGGTTATTTTCAGCAAACCTTGAATGTTTATGGTAGACAAGGAGAGGGTTGTCCACACTGCGATACCGTACTGGAGAATATCAAGCTCAACGGCAGAGCCAGTGTTTACTGTCCAAATTGTCAGCCGATATCTTGAGTTTAACTATCAGTCATATGCAATTTTGTCTTAAATAAAGATAAGTCCGCCACTACCTCAAAATAAATACAATCTAGCGTGATATATTTTTTGCTCACATAAGAATATCCCATGTATTCTTGTTGCTTATTGGACTACATCTTGCTTTAATAGTGCTAGCGCTTACACAAATAGTGCGCACTATTTATTCTTCTGTAATACTTACCTTACCTGTCGTTGCCGCGATATTCCTATGTGGAGACAGCAGCAGCCATTAATCATACTCATTGTGAATTTTAGGATATCGTTATGACGGTTAAAGCCAAAAACAAACGCGCAGTTAAGCAGAAGTTGTTGCCTGTCTTTACTTCCTTAGCGTTAATGGCTGCTAGTATGCAACCTACTTTTGCAGCTATAGAAATAGACGAAACTGACTTTGGCCCTTCGTATGAGACGATGGTAGTAGACACGATTGTTGGTAAACCATTACAACTGGTCAATGCTGTGGCTGGTACCGCCGCCTATATCGTGAGCCTGCCCTTCTCTCTTATCGGTGGAAATGCCGATCAAGCACAGCAAAAATTGTTTGTTGAGCCTTGGAATGCAATGGGCAGATGTTTAGGCTGTACAGTTGCAGAAGACAATTACTACAAATCACAAGCTATTGATAACAACACCGTGCGTATCATCGTAGACCAACCATCAGAGATTTTAATTAATACCAACGACTACGTGGTGGTTACTCCATAATTTATTATTTGTCACTTGTTTAAATACCTCCAAAACGCTCATCCAATGAACAGACAATAAAAAAGGCTAACATCAAGTTAGCCTTTTTTATTATTTTATTTTAGCTTAACTAAAATATTAAGCATTTTTCTTACTACGGCCGTGACGCTTACGCTCACTTTCAGTCAGATAGCGTTTACGGATACGTACTGCTTTTGGTGTTACTTCAACTAGCTCGTCATCTTGAATGAATTCAAGCGCTTGCTCAAGCGTAAACTTAACTGCTGGTGTCAAAGTCAACGCTTCATCAGTACCACTAGCACGTACGTTAGTAAGCTGCTTGCCGGTTGTTGGGTTAACCGTCATATCATCGTTACGAGAGTTAAGACCAATGATCATACCTTCATACACTTCAAGCTGTGGCTCAGCAAACAACTTACCACGTTTTTGTAGGTTAAACAGTGCAAAGCCTAGGCAAGTACCGTTTGCCATAGAGACCAATACGCCGTTTGAACGACCACCCACATCACCGATCTTTTGTGGACCGTAATGCGAGAAGCTTGACGTCATGATACCACTACCTGAGGTCAGTGTTAAAAACTCAGAACGGAAACCGATCAAACCACGAGCTGGTACTGTTGCTTCAATACGCATGCGACCTTTACCATCAAGCTCCATATTGGTCATTTCGCCTTTGCGTAGACCAACCTGCTCCATGATAGAACCCTGATGCTCTTCTTCGATATCGAAGACAACATTTTCATACGGCTCTTGTAGCTTGCCATCAACTTCTTTTACGATAACTTCTGGGCCTGAAACACCCATCTCGAAGCCTTCACGGCGCATGTTTTCAATAAGCACAGATAGATGAAGCTCACCACGACCTGATACTTTGAACTTATCTGGAGACTCAGTGTCTTCTACACGTAGTGCAACGTTGTGAATCAATTCACGCTCAAGACGCTCACGAATATTACGTGACGTGACAAACTTACCATCACGACCAGCAAATGGTGAATTATTGACTTGGAAGTTCATTGATACGGTAGGCTGATCAACCGTTAATGCTGGTAATGCTTCAACATTATTAGGATCACAAATCGTATCTGAGATATTAAGTGCATCGATACCCGTGATACAAACGATATCACCAGCCTGTGCATCTTCAACATCAATACGATCAAGGCCATGGTAGCCCATAACTTTTAAGATACGACCGTTACGTGTCTTACCATGCTTATCAATGACAGTAACTGGTGTATTAACTTTCACCTTACCGCGCTGGATACGACCAATACCGATAACACCAACGAAGCTGTTGTAATCAAGGCTTGAGATTTGCATACGGAATGGTGCGTCTGCATCAACCTGTGGTTCTTGTACAACATCAACAATAGTTTTAAATAGTGGCGTCATGTCATCAGCTAAATCGTCTGCTTCCAAACCTGCAATACCATTTAACGCTGATGCATAAACCACTGGAAAATCAAGCTGTTCATCAGTTGCACCTAGATTATCGAACAAATCAAAAATTTGATCCATTACCCAATCAGGGCGTGAGCCAGGACGGTCAATTTTATTGATAACAACAATCGGCTTTAGACCTTGTTCAAATGCTTTTTGCGTTACAAAACGAGTCTGAGGCATCGGGCCATCGACAGCATCAACAACCAAAAGTACGCAATCAACCATTGACATTACACGCTCAACTTCACCACCGAAATCGGCGTGACCTGGGGTATCAACGATATTAATACGGTATTCAGTTTCTGAAGTCTGATCTGTCCAACGAATGGCTGTATTTTTAGCCAAAATAGTAATACCACGTTCTTGCTCAATATCACCTGAATCCATTGCACGTTCAGCAATGTTTGCACGATCGCCAAAAGTACCAGATTGATGTAATAATTTATCAACCAAAGTTGTTTTACCGTGGTCAACGTGGGCAATAATTGCAATGTTACGCAGGTGTTTGATATCGTTCGCCATATAAAATGCTCGTGTCGTCTTAAAAAAATGCAGTAGCAATAAGCGCCGCTGGATAAACTCTTATCATCAATCAGATAGATATTGAATTCTAGATGATACACAATAAATGCTATCGCTCAGAAAATCTCAATATAATCAAATATCTATGCCGATAAATTCATCGTACAGATAGCTATGCTAATGTACATTCTGTCAATTTACAGAATGTTTGGGTGGCTAGTATAACATTATTGATTCATAAATTTATGAAATAACTTACTTTTCTCAATACATAAATAAAAAAAGCCACCCAATTGGGTGGCTTTTTTTGTAACCATATATCTAACTATACGATTAATTGTCCAATATTTACTGAACAACCATATCCTTAGTTTGTTCAACAGTCATAGTTTTGTCACCAGTGATGATGGCATAAACACGACGGTTCATAGCACGACCTTCTTCAGTATCGTTTGATGCGATTGGTTGGTCATAACCATAACCAACAGTTGATAGACGGTTTGGAGCAATACCGAATTCGTTAGTTAGCATAGATTTAACAGCAACAGCACGAGCTTCAGATAGACGTTGGTTGTAACGTGCTGAAGGACCAGTTTTAGATGCATGACCTTCTACACGAGCTGTAGAGTTAGGATACTCACGCATTTTTTCTGCTACTTTAGCGATTTCTGGCTTGTATTGGTTTTTGATAGCTGATTTGTCGTTATCAAAGAATACACGTAGTTCCATTTTCAGCTCGTCAGTAATATCTACTGGTACTGGGCAACCGCGCTCATCAACCACTACATTCATTGGAGTGCCTGGGCATGCATCCATGCTATCAGGTACGCCATCACCGTCAGAATCAAGGTCAGCTTCAACAACAACTACTGGAGTGTTGTCAACCATTGGCTCTTCCATTGGCGGTACAGCTACTGTAGGCGCTAGATGGCCACCAAGTACAACTTCTAGACCGGCCAAAGCCATGCCTTCCCACCAGTTGTTATCAAAGTTATGGATCGCACGAGCTTCACCACGTAGGCTTAGTGCATCGTTGATACGATACATAGCACCTAGACCTAGGTTACCGATAGTATCTTTAGTGCCACTAACTTTATCACCAGCCGCATCTTCGATTTCAATTTTAGACTGACCAGCACCAACCAATACATATGGCTTAAGCGCGTTGTCAGTATAACCAGTAAACTCTTCAGTACCGATTAAGAAGTTACCAGAGATCATTTCTTGTTCAGCGTCGTAAGAACCAGAAGCATTGCCAGGAGTAACATCATTGCTAGCAATAGCATCAGTGTTTGACACACCATACTCTACTTGGAACTGAGTAGAAGGCGTTAGCTCGATACCTAAAGCGGCACCAGTATATAGACCGTCTTCTTTATAGTAACTATTATCGTTACCACTATAGTCACCTAATAATTCAGCTTGATCATCATCAGCGCCTTCGCTGTAGTGATAACCTAATAATAGTGGGCTAATAGTAACACCAGCATTAGCTGCTAGAGGTGCAGCTGTTACAGCGAACAGTGCTAAAGCAATTTTATTCAGTTTCATGGACTTCCTCCAAAGGATAATTTTAGTGATGCATTAAGCAAAACCGATTCTCAAGACGCTCTAAAGTAGACATCTTTTACGCATTTTAGGTTACAAAGCAAAACCAATTAAGAAGTAGCTTAGCGATTATCCATTCAGTTTACAACTTTTTTCGTTAACGAGCTACACATTATTACACGATAATGTTGTAACTAAAACACAATAGCCATTCTAAGTTACTTAGAACTAACACACCTTACGCTTTTTATCTTTTGTATGTCAGTTCACGATAGATAGCAGTTCAAGAACTACCTGTCGTTTGAACATATTTTATTACAATTAATAATTTTTCTCTATTCCTAATGCACATTATTCACTAATTGAAACATTTTTTGACACTAGACATATATTCTGTTTATATTACAATAGTCAACATTATTTCATATCAGAAGTAACTCATAGATAAGTAATAATTTTGTATATTGTTAAAAAACCAAGACACTAGTCTTTATCAAGCATTACTCTCTGCACAATAGACTAAATAGCTGTTGCAAATAAGCGCGATTATTTTATTTAGAAAATCTGAAGCTATAGGATGTAGCAACCTATGAAATCGCTTTATAAGCCATCATCAAATTATCACAGGTTACTAATAGTGTTTTTACCTGTATTTACTTCGGTGAAAGGAATAATGAATCATGGTAGGCTGATATTTCGAATAAATAAGTTGTACGCTCCACTGCATCAGTTAACTATACGCAACAAACATTCTGCAATAAATTTGAACGTTTTAGGCTCCAAGGGTAAGAACGGCTTTACTCTCGTTGAACTGATTGTTACTGTAACGGTGTTGGCTATCATAGTAGCAATTGCAATGCCTAGCATATTGACACAATTAACGCGTATGGAAGCCAAACGCGTCAAAACCCAATTAGAGAACGCCCTCGATTTGGCAAAAGCTGAAAGCTATATCACTAGACAAGATGTATTGGTTTGTTTATCGAATGACGGTATACAATGCGACCGCAATAGTGACAACATGCTTATATTATTCGTAGACAAAAACGGTAACAAAAACTTCGATACAAATGCCGATACTCTAGTACTCAATCAATATTTTAATTTAAAATATAGTACACTGAAACTCAGAGTCGGAGCGGGTCGCCATTACATCAAATTTTGGGGTGATAGTGGCAAACCTCGGGGGCATTTTGGCCATATCAAGTACTGCCCCACATCTACCTATAATGATGCAATGTACCAAATTTCTTTCAATCAAAACGGTCGAGTCAGTCAGAAGCTTAATCAAGACCACCCTACCGATTGTGATGGGTAATTGAATGCGGACAAAGTAGCAAGTACATTACCTTTAAGCATTTTAATACATCGCATTTTTTACCATAACAACAGCTTGCTATAATCCTAAATCATAGCGTGTTCTATATTTAACTCATCAATACTATCGACCTAGGCAACAGTATCGATATTCCCACAAGTTAAGCCATGGCCTAAACTCAATAGATTTAAAAATGATAATCTCTTTATTGATAACGTTGTTGCTGTTGCCATAGCAGCCGACTTTGTAATGGTTGATAATCAAGTAGATGATCTATCAGATGCCGATGTAGCTTTGACCAATTATTCAGCGTTGCTTTAGTGATACCTAGGTAGGCCATCTCGATAATATCGATACCCTTAAATATAGTCTGTCCGGTACTACTCTCTAAATGCTCGGACTCTATAGCATTCTGCATGATTGGCAGTAACCCCACATCAGGTAAAAAGCGATATACACAATTAGGTTCGATAGTATGTTCGATGTTATCATGCGTTAGCGTTAAGGTGAAACCTAACTCATTGAATAGGTGCTGCTCAAATTGGCGCAAACATAAACGAAGCTCAGTGTTATCTAAAGGTTGCTTCAGCTGCTGTAGACTGTCCTGATAATGTTGCCATAATACTGGCATTGGATCTTCGGTCGGTAACAATCGCCACAGTATCTCATTAAGGTACAACGCCGCATATTGGTGCTGTCCATTGATATTACTATAAGGTACAGTAGATAGTGCGGCAGAGGTCCCTTCTTTTTGCTCGTTACTTGTTTGGAGAGTGGTTTGCGAAGTAATCTGGATTTGAGTGAATGTCTTTAGGTCGCGTTTGCCAGTGGCAAATAGCTGTAAAGGCATAAATAATGGTGCGCCTTTTTTCCCAACACCATGTATCACACCATGCTGCTGAGAAAAAAGATAATACAACGCACGCTTTTCTTGATAAGAACGCTGATGTAATAAATAGCCAATTAACGCTTCGTTACGCATCGTTCATTACCTCAGCATTTAACATATGGATAGCAATATTACCGCACTATGCGTGATTGCTATCAATATCCCAAACTGGTTAATGCACGTTCGTCATCAGACCAGCCACGTTTGACTTTGACCCATAGCGTTAGCATAATCTTTTTGTCAAACAGTTGCTCCATGTCTTTACGAGCATCCATACCGACTTGCTTGATGCGCTGGCCTTTATCACCAATGACAATGGCTTTTTGACCACTGCGCTCAACATAGATAGTTGCATCAATAAAAGTACATGCTTTACGTGGACGCCCTGTCTTTGGATCTGTATGCGCAGGCTCATCTTTAAACGCATCAATCTGTACAGTCAAGTCGTATGGCACTTCATCACCAGCACTACGCATGATTTTTTCACGAATGATTTCGCTCGCTAAAAATCGCTCTGAACGGTCAGTGATTTGCTCTGTATCATAAATAGGTGCAGCAACTGGTAAATGTGAGGCAATCACTTCTTGCAAACGATCTAAGTTTTGGTTTTTAAGTGCAGATACTGGAACGATATCAGCAAAGTCAAAACTTTCATTAAAGGTTTCAATAAGCGGCAATACGCTGCCTTTATCTTTTAAAGTATCTGATTTATTAATGACCAATACAACAGTTAAATTGGTATCACCAAGCTTTTGCAGCGTCAATAGATCATCATCACGCCATTGATCTGAGTCAACAACAAATAAAACCAAATCAACATCAACCAAAGCGGATACTGCCGCTTTGTTCATACGCTCATTAATAGCCCGTACTTCATTGCGATGGATACCTGGCGTATCGACAAACACTGCCTGCATCTCGTGATTAGACAAAATGCCATGAATACGGTGGCGAGTCGTTTGCGGCTTACGTGAGGTAATTGATAATTTTTGACCCAATAAGTGGTTCATCAACGTTGACTTACCGACGTTTGGGCGTCCAACAATGGCAACATAACCTGATCTAAAATCATCAGCCAACTGGGCACTACCACTTGGTGCAAAAAATTCTTCAATCGCCATATCATTGTCGATTGTGATATCTTCTACGCTATCTGCATTCGTATCGACATCTGTATTTTCAATCATATTTTGAGTACTATCTTCATTATTCGATGGCACATCAGGGTGATTGCTCATAAGTTGATCCTATAGGGTTTATATCCAGCCAAATATGACTTAATAGTTTGTCGGTGTAGTTACTATTGGATATCAGCTGGTAATATTTGAAATAAGTAGTATACAAGGTAAATTAGGTCTATGCCGCTTCAGGTCTTATCACGCAAAAGCGGCATTGTTGACTCAGAAATATGCCTGTAATCACCTGCGAATATTCGCTAAGAGCGTTTTTTAGCGGATCCTGGAAGTTTATGCAACTGATTGATCATAAGTTCTGCTGCTTTTTGCTCAGCGATGCGGCGACTTTCACCAGATTCAGTAATATCAGGGCAGTTTTGAATATTCACGTGACAGCGTACCACGAAGATTTGATGGGGAGCGTTGCCACGTGTTTCCATAAGCTCGTAGCTTGGCAAATCAAATTGCTTAGACTGTAACCACTCTTGCAAACGGCTCTTCGCATCTTTTAGTGCTTTTTGGTCATTAACGTTGTCAATCAAGTCTCCATACCAAGAGAGTACGCAATGACGAGTAATCTCCATATCTTGACTGTCTAAATAGATGGCTCCAATCAAAGACTCTACCGCATCCGCCAATATAGAAGCACGATTACGGCCGCCCCCCTTACGCTCACCCACGCCTAATATCAGATGGTTAGACAGCTCTAGATTTTGCGCGATAATAACCAATGATTCTTGGCGGACCAAAGTTGCACGCATACGGGTTAGACGCCCTTCGTTTTGATTAGGATAACGATGGTATAAAGCCTCACCCACAATCATGCCCAAAAGCGCATCACCCAAAAACTCTAGGCGCTCATAGTTTTTTTTGCTATCAAATGAGCGGTGCGTCAATGCAAGCTTTGGCAGACTCAAATCATTAAATACATAGCCTAACTTGCGCGTTAAGACTGCTAAGCGCTGAGTAAATTCTGAGCTAACAACAAGCGTGTCGACAGACGTGCTATTTTTTTTAGGAGTAAGAACCGCTTGGGAATGTTGCGAAGTTGGTTTCATGCGTGGCTTGTGGTTATCCCTTCTGTTTTACAGATTCAGTTTAATAAGAGTCTATATTGGATTTTGTTGAGGACACTAAAGCGCTGTCCTATCTTATAATTATTTATTCTGCTGTAGCCATATCGATGTCTCCTTCGAAACGATTCACAATATCGACATTGCTAAAGAACGTATTGGTTACTGCATATTCTTTATGAATGGCCAATTGGCCCGTTTTTTTATTGGTAAAAGTGAATACATCTTCTGCATTGGTGTCATAGTCAGCATTGATGGATAGCTGTTTATTAACACGCTCAACGAATTGCTTGGCTGTCTCGTTATTGTCATTGGCCACTTTAAGCTCTGCACTCAAAAGTTTCGTGAGCTGATAGTCACCAATTTGAGCAGGCACAATGGCCACTAGGAGTTTAACCGCGATCCCCAACATCATAATAATGAGAACGATGTTTGTCACACTAGCACCGCGCTGCGTGGCAAGACCAGATAACTGCTGCATTATGATATCCCTCTACAGATAGATGACTATTTTTAATAGCGTTCTATACCTATGACTTAGATAGTAAAACGCTATTTATTGAATAGTAACGATATTAGCATAAAACTATTATCGATAACTCAATCAATAGAGTACTCATGGTATTAATCAATGGCACCATTACGCTCGAAAGTTGGTAAGTTTAATCCTGGTGGTTTATGCATCCAAATATAGACCGCTTTACCCGCTAAATTTTCATCAGGAACAAAACCCCAGAACCTGCCGTCTGCACTGCGATCACGGTTGTCACCCATGACAAAATACTGGCCCTCTGGCACTTTAATACGCCACTCTGTACCTTCTGAGCTCACAACTTCTGGTGATTGTTGCTGCAGGAAGGGAGCATACTGTGAGCTGTTCATACCATTTAAGTAGCGAACAAGGTGTGTGTTTTTACCCTGTGTCTCTTGGAAATATTGTGCGGCGTCCTCTTCTTCTTGACCCATCGCAGCAGCACTCTCTTCTGTGAGCACCTGACCTGGACCCATCTGTCCTGGCAAATAAAGTTGTGACGTCAATTCTGCACTTGCCGAAAAATCGACAGGCGTCGTCTCCACTGGTACATCATTAATAGAGATTGTACCTTGATTGTAGCTGACGGTATCACCAGGCAACCCAATCAAGCGCTTGATATAGTAGATGCTTGGGTTTTCAGGATAACGGAATACCACTACATCGCCATGCTCAGGCTCGCCAGTATCCAATACTTTATTATACGTTAGCGGTAAACGGACGCCATACGCATACTTGTTGACCGCAATAAAATCACCCGTATATAACGTTGGCACCATAGAGGATGATGGAATATTAAAAGGCTCAATTAAAAATGAGCGTACTATTAATACCACTGCCAACACAGGAAAAAAGTCATAAGCCCAGCGTACTAGCAGGCTCTCTTTGCCTCGTCCGCGAGTTTTACGCTGTTTAAACGCAAGCTTATCTAACAGCCAGACAATCCCTAAGCCTATAGTCAACGGCACTAAAATTAAATTGAAATCAAAATCCATACCAAATTGCCTATTAACATGCTGCTTGTCTAGCTGCTTTGACGATAAAATTAACGATATTCAACTGCTGCTATGTACAAAAACTATCTGAGATAGAACTGTCTATTAACTATCAACTTGCAAGACAGCTAAGAAGGCTTCTTGTGGAATCTCCACGTTACCTACTTGCTTCATACGTTTTTTACCTGCTTTTTGCTTAGACAACAGCTTTTTCTTGCGCGACACATCACCGCCATAACATTTGGCCAAGACATCTTTACGCATGGCTTTTACTGTACTACGACCGATAATTTGACTACCAATTGCTGCTTGAATCGCCACATCAAACATCTGACGTGGAATCAATTCTTTCATCTTGGTCACTAGCTGATTACCGCGGAAACGTGCTTGATCTTGGTGCACAATCATTGCCAAGGCATCCACCTTTTCACCGTTGATTAGCACGTCGACTTTAACCAATTTGTCCACTTGATAACGATCAAAATTATAGTCCAGTGATGCAAAACCACGCGAGACTGATTTTAGACGGTCAAAGAAATCCATGACCACTTCACCCATCGGAATATCAAAGATAACCTGAACCTGCTTACCCATAAAGCGCATATCAACCTGCACACCGCGGCGCTCGATACATAGCGTCATGACGTTACCCAAGTAGTCTTGCGGTACCAGAATCTGACAGCGCGCAATTGGCTCACGGAACTCTTCGATATTGTTAGGCTCAGGCAGTCTTGATGGGTTATCAACATAGATGACGTCGCCGCCTTTCTTTTCGATCTCATAGATCACTGACGGGGCGGTGGTGATCAAATCCAAGTCATACTCACGCTCTAAGCGCTCTTGGATAATCTCCATGTGTAGCATGCCTAAGAAGCCACAACGAAAGCCAAAGCCTAACGCGTCTGAGGTATCAGGCTCAAAGAATAACGAGGCATCATTGATTTGTAGCTTCTGCAGCGCTTCACGGAATTTTTCAAAATCACTCGAATCGACTGGGAACATTCCTGCATATACTTGTGGCGTGATCTGTTTAAAACCTGGGATACGTTCAACATCAGGCGTACTGGCATGCGTAATCGTATCGCCAACTGGCGCGCCTGCAATATCTTTGATACCAGCGATAACAAAGCCTACTTCACCCGCTTCTAAGATACCAGTATCGACAGGTTTTGGCGTGAATACACCGATAGAGCTTACTGGATGAGCATCGCCCGTTGATTTGATATAGATCTTATCGCCTTTTTTCACAGTACCTTGGCGTACACGTACTAAAGAGACCACGCCCAAATAGCTATCAAACCATGAATCAATGATAAGCGCTTGTAAGGGTGCTTCACGGTCGCCAGTCGGTGCTGGAATGAATTCAACCAACGCTTCCAACAATTTATCGACACCCAGACCAGATTTCGCTGAAACACGAGGGGCATCAATGGCTTCTATTCCGATAATATCTTCAATCTCTTGAATAACGCGCTCAGGTTCGACCTGCGGCAAATCAATCTTATTAAGGACTGCCATCACCTCTAAACCTTGATCCACTGCTGTATAACAGTTGGCAACCGACTGTGCTTCTACGCCTTGCGCGGCATCGACCACCAATAGCGCGCCTTCGCAAGCGGCCAATGAGCGTGACACCTCATACGAGAAATCAACGTGGCCGGGCGTATCAATAAAGTTAAGCTGATAGCGCTCACCATTTGGATGGTCATAAAATAATGTTACCGATTGTGCTTTGATAGTGATACCGCGCTCACGCTCAATATCCATCGAGTCGAGCACCTGCGCCTGCATCTCGCGATCTTGCAAGGCACCGCACATCTGAATAAAACGATCGGCAAGGGTCGACTTACCATGATCAATGTGGGCAATGATTGAAAAGTTACGAATATTGGCTAATGCAGTCACAAAGCGCCTACTAAATTAAAGGTGATAGAATAAAGATAAGAGATAAATATGGTCAAGTACACTTGATAAGATAGGTATGCTTCGTTAAAACGTATGCTACAGGTCAGCTGTTGTGTCGAGCGTAATCCTTAGAATAGATAACGTCGCCTAAAGCCCAGTACTTAGTACGGTAACTCTGCTGCGCTCTTGTACGCACATACCAAAGAGTATTCTAGCAGTTTTCTACTGCAAAGTAAGGCGATTTTAGTAGCAGAGAAAGTATTTATCAAGTAAGCGAGACTGACAGACATCTAACAAGGAGTATTTGACTAAGCAATAGCTCATACAAACCTTGTCAATGAAAGATTATTTCAGGCAAAAAAAAGCCAATCTCGAGAGATTGGCTTTTTTAATACTGCTATATATGGTGGCGATGGAGAGACTTGAACTCTCGACCTCACGATTATGAGTCGTGCGCTCTAACCAGCTGAGCTACATCGCCGTTTTAGGCTGCACATTATGCCCAAGCTGCTGACTGACGTCAACCCCTAATGGGCATTTTTTGCAAAAAAATGAATGTCATTCAAATTAACTGCACTTACTACAACAAACGATAAAAAAGGTTTGGTAAACCGATAAGCCGGGTTCTGTCGTGGACGATCATTCCTCTAGGCGTATCATCGCTAATACGCTCAAGCAACCTACCCGCATCGAACGCGGGCCGCGCCATGCCGATGCCTATTTGGTCTTGCTACGCGTGGAGTTTACCATGCCGTGAGATGTTGCCATTCACGCGGTGCGCTCTTACCGCACCCTTTCACCCTTACCGATAATACCCTAAGATACTAAAGGCGGTCTACTCTCTGCTGCACTGGTCGTCAGATTACTCTGCCCAGCCGTTAGCTGGCACGCTGCCCTATGTAGCCCGGACTTTCCTCCCCTGCTCATCTGTTGCCAGTGTACAGCGGCGATCGCCTAGTCTACCAAGCGCGCTAGTATAGCAAAACTAACGCCTGTATGGGAATGTCTTTTCGGCTTATTTTTAGAATGACTTTAATGACCTTAAAAGCATTTTAAACACTTAGATAAATGCTGTTGGCAAGGCTATGTCAGCATTATCTGAATGTTCATTTGCTTGTTTGGCCAAGACCAGCCAGTGCGCTTTGGGATAATGGCAAGCCAAATACGCCTGCAAAAAATCAATGGTACTATTTGCAATCTCAGCATCCGTTTGTTCAGCATCATCATGGATATGATTGTAAATCACACTATGGATCATTAAGCCGCGCGATTTTATGGCTTCTAAACTTAGTAACGTATGATTGATGCTGCCCAGTCGGCCAGAGGTGACCAAGACGATAGGATAGCCTTGCTTGGCAATATAATCCAAGGTTAATAGTTGCTCATTTATCGGTACCAGTAGCCCGCCTGCTCCTTCAAGCAATACCACCTCGTAATCAGCTTGCAATGCGTTGGTGGCATCAGTAATCACATTGATGTTAAGAGGACGGTTTGCTAATGCGGCAGATAAGTGCGGTGACGCAGGCTTCTCATAGCGATAAGGACAGGTGGTAAAGTCCAAATCGCATGGCTGTAATGGCATCTGCATCAATTGACGGTGACTTAAAATATCATCCGCAATGCCTAGTTCGCCATCTGGTTGTTTACTGATGCCCGTTTGTACCAACTTTTGCGTGATAACGTTTACGCCTTGCTGCATTAATGATTTGGCAAGCAGACCCGTGGCATAGGTTTTGCCAATGTCGGTATCAATGCCGGATACAAATAGCACGCTCATGGTTAACCTCGATATTCTAAATATTTACGTACTACTTTTAGCAGCGCTTGGCATAAGGTCGTCAGCTCATCATCAGTAATAATGTAAGGCGGCATAATGTACACCAACTTACCAAAGGGTCTGACCCAGATACCATGATCAATCAATAAGGATTGAAAAATGGGCATATCAATAGCGTCTTCTAACTCAATCACAGCAACTGCCCCCAAACAACGTACCTCGGCAACACCTGCCAGCTGTGCAGCTGACGACAGGGCTTGCTCCATCGTACGTTGCATACTGGCAGTACGCGTTTCGATATCATAAGACAGGATCAAATCAATCGATGCACAGGCGACCGCACAGGCGAGCGGATTACCCATAAAAGTCGGGCCATGCATAAGGGCTGGATAGTCGCTATTGTGAATGGTATCGGCAATATGGCGAGTACAGAGCGTTGCGGCAAAAGTCATATAGCCACCCGTCAGCGCTTTGCCAATAGTCATGATGTCAGGGGCGATACTGGCGTGCTCACAGGCAAATAACTTTCCACTACGCCCAAACCCAGTAGCGATTTCATCCGCAATCAGTAGTACATCATGCTCATCACACAGTTGACGCAGCAATTGTAGATATTCAGGACTATAAAAACGCATACCACCTGCGCCCTGAATAATCGGCTCGATAATAAATCCTGCCAGCTGCGCGCCATACTCTGCAAAAAACTGAGCTAATGTTTCACGATCATCTACTGTCAATACGCGATCAAACCCAAGTGGCGGCGCAGGAACGAAATGTTGCATCGGTAATTGCTTGCCATACAGACTGTGCATTCCATTGATAGGATCACAGACACTCATGGCGTGCCACGTATCACCGTAATAGCCTGAATGGGTCGAGGCAAACTGTTGCTTGTTTGGGCGCTTGGCAGCCACTTGATATTGCAGCGCCATTTTTAGTGCCACTTCTACGGCGATACTGCCACTGTCCGCATAAAAAATAGCATCGAGACCAGAAGGCACAATGCCAAGCAATTTTTTGCCCAAATCTATCGCTGGCTGGTGGGTCAAGCCACCAAACATCACATGCGCCATTTTACCTAGCTGCTGAGTCAGCGCGTCGTTTAGCTTAGGATGATTGTAGCCATGGACGCTCGCCCACCATGACGACATACCATCAATTAAGCGCGTGCCGTCTTCAGTAATGATATAAATCCCTTCAGCGCGATCGATAACGATATTGGAATAGGTGGGCGGCAGGCTGGCATATGGATGCCAAAGATGTTGCTGATCGAACTCACTGGCTACTTGCATGGATTTGGTTGTCATTGTATTGCTGGTCATTATATTGTCCCTAAAACGTTGTAAACCCAAACGTCATCAATCGCTTATCAATATTTTATTGACCCGTAATACGCTTGTATTTGGCTAATAAATCATTTTCTGTCTCGACATGATTGGGGTCATGAGGGATACAGTCGACTGGACAAATCACCACGCATTGCGGCTCGTCAAAATGCCCGACACATTCTGTGCATAGATCTGGATCAATAACGTAGATATCATCGCCTTCTGAGATGGCCTCATTTGGGCAAGCAGGCTCACACACATCACAGTTAATGCACTCATCAGTGATTAATAGCGCCATAAACTGCTCCTTATATTTTTGCTCATATTAGCCCTATTTGGCTGCGCTTGACTGTTTTAGCAAGTGCTAGCAGAGTATTTTTGATGCAGCATCTTTTAGTTACTATTTAACTTTTTGTCAAAAGCTTGCAACACACAAGGCGGGACAAATTTACTAACATCGCCACCGAGTTTGGCAATTTCACGAATCATGGTCGATGAGATAAATGAATAGTTCTGAGAGGGGGTCAAAAATACGGCTTCAAAGTTTTCATCAAGCTCGCGGTTCATATTGGCCAGTTGAAACTCGTACTCAAAATCGGACATCGCGCGCAGCCCGCGCAGCACGGCGGTGGCGTGTTTTTCGCGCATAAAATCAACGAGCAACCCTTCAAAGCCAATCACCGAGACTTGCGGCAAATCGGCAAATACGGTCTCGACTAAAGCAACGCGCTCTTCAAAATTAAATAGAGGTTTTTTATGATGCCCCGAGGCAACCGCAATCACAACCTCATCAAAGAGCTTGGTTGCGCGTGTCACCAAATCCACATGACCGTTGGTAATGGGATCAAACGTACCAGGATATAGAATTTTGGTGTGTAGCTTTGAGGAATTAGGAGAAATAGAGTGGCTCATAGCATGGCTAATATAATCGGTAATATTAGGCCATATGCTAGCAAATTTTGCTCAAACTTAATACTTATCTGCTACATTTGTCCTAACAGCCGATTTACCTTTTCACCAGAGGCTTTGATACAATAGGCGGTTCGACTCATCTGACTTATAATCCAAATAAAATTCAATACCATTGAATGGGTTAAGATGAGGAATTAGTAGGACTGGTCAAATAAGGCGCCTGTGTTTTTAGGCAATCCTTATGGAGAAATTATGTCAAAAAAATCAAAAAAACCTGATAATCAGATTTGCGCCAATAAAAAAGCGCGTCATGAATATTTTATCGAAGAAACCTTTGAAGCGGGACTGGCATTGCAAGGCTGGGAAGTCAAAGCCATTCGTGCAGGAAAAATGACCATCACTGAAGCGTACGTCATATTTCGCAATAACGAAGCTTTCTTATTTGGTGCGCACATTCAGCCATTACTGTCGAGCTCAACGCACGTTAGTCCAGACAGTATTCGTACCCGTAAACTGCTGCTCAATCGTCGTGAAATCGAAAAACTATCTGGAGCAATCAATCAAAAAGGCTACGCTTGCGTACCGCTGTCTTGCTACTGGAAAAACTCGCTAGTGAAATGCCAAATTGGCCTCGCATTAGGTAAAAAGCAGCATGACAAACGTAAGACGTTAAAAGATCGCGATTGGGAACGTGATAAGCAGCGCGGCTTTAAACAACACTTAGATTAAGTGTTATTTAGTCTACGTGTCAAAAAAGGACGGCTCAGTAAATATTGAGCCGTCCTTTTTTGTACCTTATTAATGCTTATATAGTCAGTTCAAAACAAAACTGTCATAAGTTCCAAAGCGCTACTGGGATGAATTTTTCACAGCCTCTGTGTATACAGCACGCAAGGAAAATTTATACCAGTAACGCTATAACATTTTTAAATTGAAACTACTATACTTATCAACTGTTAACACTCGTGACTGACAATACTCATTAACTACCATACTAGCCGCTTACGCGACCTGCCCTTTGACCGCCAATGGCACACTTTTACGAGCGCGAAGCTGCTTTATTCCATGAGCAATCAAACAAGCGATACCCAACCAGATCAACCCATAGCTATAAATCATCGCTGATTCAAACGGATTGCCGAGCACCGTCACCGCCAATATAAATAGCAAAGCAGGTTCTATATAACTCATCATGCCATAGACATTGACGGGTAGCATTTGGCTGGCATCAATATTGGTTTTCATTGCCAATATGCTCAAGATCCCTAGACCTGCTAGCATCATCAGCAAAAATCCAGACCCTGCTACCATCGCCAAATTGCTAGGTGCAAAAAAGTACAAGTAACCAAGCGCAAATGGGGCAAACAAGCTCAGATCGACCAGCATACCAGTGATGGCGTCAATGCCTTGGAGTCTACGCATGATATAGTATATCGGATAGGTACCACACACCCACAATGTCGCCCAAGAAACACTTTGGGCACGGATGATCTCACTAAAGACACCGACCGCTGCAAATGCCACCGCCAACCACTGTAAACGACTGAGCTTTTCACCGAATAGCAGACAACCAAACACCACCATCATGAGTGGAAACAAAAAATAGCCCATGGCGGTTTGGACGCCCTGCCCATTGACCGGTGCCCACATAAATAGCCAAAGCTGACTCAAAAATATCGGTGTAGGTAGCAGCAGCCATGCCCACTGTTTGACCGAGCGCAGTGCACGCAATTTATCGATGTGCATACCCAGCCGTCCACTTATCGATAAATAGCCAACCAACACCGCCCACATTGACAGCATACGCCAGATAAACACTTGTGTGCCTGACAAAGGCGTCAGAAAGCTGCTATACGCATAGAGTACACCAAACAAGATATTGGATAAGATGGCAAATGACACTCCCAACATCAGCGTGCGCTGCTGCGTGTTACCAGTCGTCCAAACACTAGGTAACAGCCAGCGTGTGAGGCTCGTAGTGACGGTATTGGATAGCATTTGCATAGACATGGGAAGCACCATAGATTGAGATAAGGATAAAAGGTGAAGCTCAGCGTGCGTAATTTGCGTAACTATTGGCTGATAGGTATTATTCTACTGACATCTTATGATATAAATTATCTATTCATCAAAAATAATGAATTTATTTTTCAATTACTACCCTATAAATCAATTTATTTATCATTTACTAAGTTATTATGATAATAATTTAATAAATGCATAATTCTTATTATATTTTTACTCCAAAAACCATTTCTATAAAAGGATTACTGTAAAAGGATAAGCGCATGAGTCAGCATCTAGATGACACCGATAAAGCCATTTTGAATTTATTACAAGACGATGCGACATTACCGCTCAAAGCCGTTGCCGAGCACGTGCATGTGTCTGTTGCCACTGCTCAGCGCCGCATTCAAGCATTGATAGATAGCGGCGTGATTACCAAGCAAGTCGCCATCGTTAATCCTAATAAAGTGGGTTACGGTCTGACCGCAGTGGTGATGATAGAAATGGAGCGCTCCAATACGTCGATGCAACATCGATTTGAGCGTTTGATGGATGCGCAGTCGCAAGTGATGAGCTGTTATGAAGTATCGGGCGATTTTGATTTTATGCTGATGGTCAATGCCAAAAACATGAGCGACTATCATCAGTTCACCCGTAGCTTGCTGACTTACGAAAATAATGTACGCAACTTTAAAAGTCAGTTTGTGATGAACTTTACCAAGAGTGGAACCAAGATTACCTTAGACTAAATATATCTATCTGTATTAGTTGGTATCAGCTTTTTTATTAATAATTGGTGTTTAAACTGCATTCAAAACTTGTAAAAAACTAACATAAGTTGGATAATATTAGCAATTTTTATTCACTGTAGTAGACAAGGAAGCCTGAGCATGACCTCTCAACCAGACTACCCTCATAAAACAAACAGCAGGTACAGCACTCTAAATCAAATAAGCCCAAAAGCATTGATAACAGGAACCATGCTGGCTTCAATGCTTGCAATATCAGGCTGTGCGACCAGCTCATTGTTAGAAAGTAATAACCATGTCCTCACTACTAAGCAAACATTATCAGAAGACCAAATTATTGCCTTTGGCCGTCCAGCGCAGGCATTACCAAAAACGCCAAATGCGACGATGGTTATCGTTGGTGAAAAAAACAGCTACGTACTCACCCAAGGTGGGACTGAGATGATCAGTTTGCTCAGCAATCTGACGCAAAAAAACATCCACGTTGACAATGACATGAATTTTTATGTACCCAATAACGATGGATATTTCCAAGGAGAAATGAGGCTGTCTTACGCCAAACTAAAAGACGAGTTTGGGCGTACGGATTATCAGTTCTTTTTACAAAATAATGGCCGAGAATGTACATCAGCCAGTGACCAACGTATTGGTGCCCAGCGCTTTTGTTTTAATGTCCCCGTTAAAGGTGCCATATATCCGCAAGTGAGTAACTTGAGCTTGATTCAGTCAAATTATCGCGCTTTAACCAAGCCTTATACAGTAAGCTTTTATACTCAAACCCAGCAAAAAAACACAAACCGTCGTGGACCAAATAGTGCGCAAAAACTGGTATTACTTCCCTTTGCACTCGCTTTTGACGTGGTGACTTTCCCGCTTCAGCTATTAGATAATTAAAAGCTATCAGCCAACGAACTGGCTCACCTGAAACTATAAGGCACGTTACGAGGCGATATCCGTACTTGCTCGTAACGTGCGCACTTGATACGTTAAAATAATTTTTCGACGACGGCTTTTGGATAGTTTTGCTTGGCCGTTTGTGCTGCTTGAAACAGTATCTCATCTGCCTCTACAGGACCAGTAATATCGCACAAGCACACGTAGGCAAGCTGCATCAGATTGTTTAACAGGTGCTCATTGTCCGGTACAGGTGGACGATTACCTTCTAAAAACTGATTGATATTGATGTGGTGCCCTTTGAAGGTGCGTTCTTGCGAAACAGTTTGGTGCATACTATGAAAAAAGCTGCGACTGTCTGCTGCCGTTAGCTGACTGCGCAGCGCTTCTATCACGGTATAAAATGCGAGAACGGGCTCAGAGACAGGTACGGGTACATTGATTGTCTCGTTATGGCCATTGTGACTGTCAGACTCCATTGTCTGCTGGTTATCCGATTGCAACGTAGCCCAAAAGCCTTTACGAATTTCAGACTTGTGATCTTGTAATTCAGGATAGCGCCTTGTCGCATCTAAGATGCACTGCTGCATCATTTTGACAGAGACAGTCGAGTACTGTTGCCACTGCCTCTTGAGCAGGCGCACCTCTTCAGGATGTAAATACTCTGACAGCACCTCTGCCATTGCGGACACGGTTTGGTCGACGGATTGAGTATCAATATTCATCAGCTCTCTCCTATAAATGCCGCTCTGTTAAACTTTTAGTATCAAACATTTGCTTTTGAAACTCGGGGTAACCAAGCTCTGCATGCTCGGTATAATCAAGGCCACGCTGCTCATGTAAGCGGCTGGCTTTTAACCCAAAGCTCATATCAATCAGCTTATACATCACCAGACCCAACCCCAGTCCCCAAGCTAACGCCACGCCCACGCCTAGCGCTTGTACGCCCAGCCGTGATAAATTAAATAAGTCCCCTGTATAAAACAATCCAGCCGCGAGTGTGCCCCATGCACCGCCGAATCCATGCACTGCCACCGCTGATACCACGTCGTCTATTTTGAGCTTCAATAATACCTGTGTGGATAAAATATAGACCACGGAGGCGACCGCACCGATGACAACGGCAAAAACAGGCGTGGTGGTGGCACAGCCTGCCGTGATAGATACCAGACCGATCAAACTGGCGTTGACACTATCACTGAGCAAAATGGCTTTGCTCATTGTCCGAGCAATCAGCATATAGCTCACCACCGCACTGACAGCCGCGATAAAAGTATTGACGGCAATCAAGCCAATATTTCCCGTGATAGATAGCGTCGATCCAGCATTGAAGCCAAACCAACCAAACCATAAGATAAACCCGCCAAGCGCCAATAACGTCATGTTGTGACCTGCGATGAGTCTTGGCGTACCATCAGGAGCAAAACGCCCCAGCCTTGGCCCAATAACCAAAATACCTGCCAGCGCCAACCAACCCCCGATAGAATGCACCACGGTAGACCCAGCAAAATCGATAAAACCAAGCTCAGCTAGCCAACCAGACCCGCCAAAATACCCGCCCCAGACCCAGCTGGCAAACACAGGGTAGATAAACAAACAAATCAAACAGGCGGCGACTGCATAGCCGATAAACGAGACGCGCTCTGCCATGGCACCACTCGCAATCGTCACTGCTGTCGCCGCAAACATCATCTGAAAGAACATCAGCGCCCAGTCCATATTGGACAGATTGACTGGCATAAAATGATCGGTACCGACAAATCCAGAGTTATTGGTACCCATCATTAGCCCAAAACCCACCAAGTAGAACGCCAGACCACCGATACACATGTCGGTATAGTTTTTCATCATCACGTTTACCGCGTTCTTTGCGCGCACGGAGCCGCTCTCTAGTAGCGCAAAACCTGCCTGCATAAAGAACACTAATACCCCGCCCCAAATAATCCAAGCGATATTTTGATATTCGAGTAGCTGCGCCACCGTCAATGTGTCTGCTTCCGCAGCTTGTGCACTAGCTATCGTGCCAAACAGTAGCGTACTGAGCACTAGTATCTTGTGCAGTAATGTTCTTAGTAGCCCTTTTATCGCATCCAGCCCAACAGATGATGTTCTCATTTTATCTCCAAACACTTATCTATCCGTTCAATTTTTATCGGTGCACCATTTTCACTCATGAATGCACACAAATAAGCCCTAACAGGGTTGGAGCAAAAGCTATGCCAAAATCTATGGATGAAAATTAGAACGGCTAACAAACATGAGAAAACAAATGACCAGTACTGGCCAAACCCATACTTTGATAACTGCACTTTAGCTACCATGCTTGCGACAATGTGACGGTTCTGCTGAAATCATTTTTGCCATTATTTGGCTGGGCTAGCAGCTCACTTTGCATGAGCAGTTTATCTCGCGCTATCAATAACTTATCGGCAATCACCACTCATATAATAGGTCGCATAGTGAAGGTGATTCATGTTAAAATGAGCGCTTTTAAATCAGCCTTTATCATCAGCGATGCATAAGGGTTGTATTTTTAGTGCCATTTTTCTAATTAACAGGTCCGCCCATGTCTGCCGATACCATCGCCCGCACTGCCTTTAAACAAGGCACCAAGCCACTTTATGATTATGACAAACACTGGGCGAGCTGCTACGAGCCTGCGCCTTACCTGCCAATGAGCCGCAAAGAGATGGACGATTTGGGCTGGGATGCTTGTGACGTCATCATTATCTCAGGCGATGCTTATGTCGATCACCCAAGCTTTGGTATGGCGATTATCGGTCGACTGCTTGAGTCACAAGGCTTTCGCGTTGGTATCATCGCGCAGCCAGATTGGAAGAGCAAAGACGCCTTTATGGAGCTAGGTAAGCCTGTCTATGCGTACGGCGTGACCGCTGGCAACATGGACAGCATGATCAACCGCTATACCGCCGATCGCAAAATCCGTAGTGATGATGCCTACTCTCCTGGTAACGTCGCCAACAAACGCCCTGACCGCGCGGCTATCGTCTATAGTCAGCGCTGCCGTGAAGCCTATCCTGATGTGCCGATTATTTTGGGCGGTATCGAGGGCAGCTTACGCCGTATCGCACATTATGATTATTGGTCAGACAAAGTCCGCCGTAGTATCTTGCTGGATGCGCGTGCGGATGTCTTACTCTATGGTAATGCGGAGCGCGCGATCGTCGATGTGGTACATGGTCTGTCGAAAGGCTATAGCTTTGAGCAAATGAGCAAGTTACGCGGCACTTCTTATCTATTGACGCCGACTCGCCGTCATTGGCAAGCGGATATGACTGAGGTCGCGAGTAACGATGTCGATACCGTTGGCCGTGTCGATCCAATCATCAACCCGTATGTCATGACCGAAGACGTTGATAGCTGCTCAATTGAGCAGAACAAACCATCGGACTCGCCTGTCGGGCAAGCCATGCCGTCGTCGATGTCATCACAGTATCAAGGTTTTGTCGCTGAGCCAGTCACTGATAAAATCATTAACGCCGACCAAGTGGACACTGATACCCAAGTGGTACAGATGCGCGGCTTTGACAATGTGTTTGATAAGCCAAAAACTGCCCGTAAGCATAAAATCAAGATGCCGCCACGTGAGCAAACGGTGATTCGTCTACCTGATTATGAGCATGTCAAATCTGACCCAGTCCTCTACGCCCATGCCAACCGTATCTTACATTTAGAGACCAATCCGGGTAACGCTCGCGCGCTGGTGCAGCGTCATAGCAGCGGTGCAGGTAACTCGCATACCTCTATCGACGTCTGGCTCAATCCGCCACCGATTCCACTCTCGACAGAAGAGATGGATTACGTGTTTGACTTGCCGTATGCCCGTTTGCCGCATCCAAGCTATGGCGATGCGCGTATCCCTGCTTATGACATGATTAAGTTTTCGGTCAATATCATGCGTGGCTGTTTTGGTGGTTGTACTTTTTGCTCGATCACGGAGCACGAAGGTCGTATCATCCAAAACCGTTCAGAAGAGTCGATCTTGCGCGAAGTCGAAGCGATTCGCGACACCGCACCTAACTATACTGGCGTGATCTCTGATCTTGGTGGCCCAACGGCCAATATGTATCGTCTGAGCTGTAAAGATGAGACGATTGAAAAGAACTGCCGTAAGCCGTCTTGTGTCTATCCTGATGTCTGCGAAAACTTGCTGACCGATCACAGTAATTTGACCAAGTTATATCGCAAAGCACGTGATATCAAAGGCGTGAAAAAAATCCTGATTGCTTCAGGCCTGCGTTATGACTTGGCGGTAAAAGACCCTGAATACGTCAAAGAGCTGGTTAGCCATCATGTCGGCGGTTATCTCAAGATTGCCCCTGAGCACTCTGAAGAAGGCGTGCTATCGAAGATGATGAAGCCGGGCATGGGCAGCTACGATCAATTCAAAGCGATGTTTGAGCAATTCAGTCAGGAAGCGGGCAAAGAGCAATATCTGATTCCTTACTTCATCGCCGCCCATCCGGGTACGAAAGATGAAGACATGATGAACCTTGCGCTGTGGCTAAAAAGTCATGGCTACCGCGCTGACCAAGTACAGGCGTTTTATCCAAGCCCGATGGCGACTGCGACCACCATGTATCACACGCACAAAGACCCACTACATAAGGTCAGCCGTAGTGAAGGTGACATGGATATCGTCAAATCTGGCAAGCAGCGCAAACTGCACAAAGCATTCTTGCGCTATCATGATCCAAAAAACTGGGTACTATTGCGTAAAGCCTTACAAGACATGGGCCGTAGTGACTTGATTGGCAAAAACCGTGGCTGCTTGATTCCGCCGTTCAATGCAAGCTTAGAAGGTCGCGATGCCGAGCAAAACAGCTATCAATCTGCGCGCAAAAAGAACAGTCGCCTAGGCAATGACTCAGTGAAGCGTAGCAACAACCCGTCAAACTCTAATGCAGCAGCTAAAGGCGCAGCAGGCAAAAATACGGTCGGTAAAAACAGTAAGAAAAAAGTTAGCAAAGGCAATTTCCAAACTCAGCATACGGGTCTACCGCCACGTAAAACCAAATAGCTTAATAAGAAGTAGCTTTAATAATATGAATAGTATAAAAACATGAACTAAACATAGATCGTATTAAACCCATAAAAAAAGCACCTATCAGCGCTCAGTTGATAGGTGCTTTTTTATCTGACTTATTAATGCATAAAATTCAAATGATTATCGTTTATCTTTCAATAGGTTGGCGATGGTAAGTTACATTAGTCAGCGATTGGGTAACGAAGCTAATAGGTAATGAACAATTTCTAACACGGCAATACTTCGTTTTCGCTACTATAAGCCTCATATGCTAAACGCATTATTAAGAACAAGTAAATGACACCAGTAATAATTTGGAGAGAACGATGAATACCCTGACTAAAATTTCAACTGCCCTACCTGCGCTTGCCTTACTGAGCGCTTGTGCGACTACCGCCCCTACCACGCCAGATACGACTGATACGCCAGTTCCAGAAAAAGTCACTGCCGCTTATGACCGCATGGCAGCAGCCCCGTATACCTGTACCGATGGCAGCACCATCATGGCAAAGCAGTCTATTAACAAAAAACAAGTCATGCTCAATGCCACCTTACCTAAAGTAAAATGGACAGAGCAAAAGCTCGTCTTAAACGGTGATGTAAAAGGTGACGTCGCAAGCTATGTCAACGACTCAAATCCAAAAGCAGTCTATGCATGGCATATGAAAGGTGACAAAGGTATCTTTGCGATGAAATGGGCGAGCGGTCAAGAATATAAAGTAAACTGCCAAATCTAATCAATCAAAGATAAGCAGAAATCTATCAAAAATAATACAGTCACTCTAGGGTGACTGTTTTTTTATGCGCTTTTTATGAGAATCTCCTATCTGGCTTATATTCTTGTAACCATTGTTCGTTGGTTTTTGCTAGAGAAGCACACAGAAAGCTGTCAAAATAGCCGTTAGCACACATTAATGATGATCAATAATAAAAAGGATAACCCGATGGCGACGCGTCTGATAACGATGATGGTAATCGCAACTGCTAGTATGTGGACGCTAACAGGCTGCGATAATAGCACCGAAACCCCTAACCAAGCCTCCGAAACAGCGGCGACCGCATCAGACTCGTCAACACCAGCAGCCGATGAGATAGACTGGTCATTAGTCGCTAGTGGGACCAAGCCTGCTGATCCCACCAACTATAAGTATCCATTTGCAATCGATAGTCAAAACGTCCGTGACTATGCAGAGTACTTCGATGTCGATCTTGCCACCGCTCAACACAACCTCACTATCAGTATGGCAAGTAACGAAGCGCTATCCAAAGCCTTGGATCAGCTGAGCGAAACCTATGTCTCACATGAACTGACCGATGGCAACGAGATGACACTGGTCATTCATACCACGCCTGACGTCGCTGCCAGTCGCTATGACTATGTGCTGTCTGACGACTTTGCCAAAGGGTTGGTATTACCTATCGTGATCAAACCAGATGGCAAAAAAGGTGATGCTAAGGCGCATGGAGAGATGGTGGAGTAGCGCAATATATTTGTGATGTGTCGTCAAAGCACTCGATTATAATAAAGCGCGAACCAGCATATAACCACCCATACCGAACATCATAACGTTTTCGGTTAACGAAATCGCGCCCAGTGGCACATTGCTATCACCGCCCACGCAGGCGCATTTTAGCTCGCGCTTATCGATATAAACGGCTTTAATAACCGACACCCCGCCGATCAAACCGATGATAAAGGCGACCAGACCCGCAACTGGATTGAGCCACGGCTGATCGGCAAGCATAGCGATACCGGCAAACGCTTCTAAAAACGGATACACATAGGCGTAGCGTACCACGCGACGTGCGAGTAAATCATATCCCAAAAACCCTGTGGTAAACCCTTCTAAATCCTCAAGCTTTTTAATCGCCAACACACACATGGAGAGCGCGACAAACCACATAAGCGCTTGTATCGAAAAGACACTAACGGCAAATGCCCAGCATAATGCCAGTGTCATCAGCGCGGTAACAGCAAATATCGCAATAATGGGCGCGTACGTGGTGTCGTCGTCTGTCTCAGGTTCATGATTGCCCAAAAATACTTGCAGATCATCATTACCGCCCACACGCTTGCCATCAATAAAGGTCTGCGGCGTGGTCTTGACCCCAAGTGTCTCTTTGACCAGTGTATTCTCATCTTGGGTCGTAATATGACGATCAATGATGTCGTAGCCTGCGTGCTTGAGCGCATCAATTGATTTGAGGCCAAACGGGCACAAATGGTCGGACATCACCATACGAAAGATGATGGCAGACTGCCCGTCTTCTTTGCTGATATGCTCGCCTTGTAGGGTATCGATGAGATGCTGCACTTGCTGGCTTTGGCTGGTGTCTATAGTGTCGGACTCAGACTGATGATTGGTATGGTCTGCCATAACGCGCTCCTTACGTTTTGCTTATTCACTGCTTGATCATAGTTTTTCTTATGACTGTGACTATTATCTTATAAGCATCGGTAAGGGCGATCTGAATCAGTCTTGTTAACTTTGTTAGGTTTAATGATAAGTAAAATTTACTTTCAAACTAAAAACTGTGGCCTGCATTTTTAAACTTAGTTAATTGAAAGCAACTATCGAAATACATTCCCTGATACCTCAACTGGTACATCGACATCTTTTAGAGTGTGGTCGAAGTATCGTTTGTGTTGAAGCGCAGCAGGGGCTATATAAATTTTATCGAGATGGTCTTTAACGCTAGGTTCATATTCGACATATAGAAAACTACCATACTCCATTGTTACTTCAGGCCTATCAACCGAAGTGATATAAATCATCCTACACTCTTGCTCTTCACGAAATGCTGAATGTTTGATTAAATACTTTAAAGGTAGAAGTATTTAATCAGTAAACTCACTTAGCTCTTTAGCTTTAGAAACATCAAAGTTCACTCTTATATTATTAGTTTCTTGCTCCACTTCTTTATAAATAAATTTAAATGTGTCATAAGCTTTTTTGAACTTGCTAGTTATGTTACCTATATATTTTTCATATAGTTCCCACTCATATTCAGCTTGAGATCTCTTATTACCATTTATAATTATAACTTTATCACCAAATTCTCTGTAAAATGTTAAGCGATTACGTTGTGCTAAATGGAAGTATTCTGAAGTTGGGTCTAAATACACACACCTCATGACGGATCGTTTTAATACCTCTTTACTTCTTTCTCCATCTTCAATTTTTACACTATGTAGATTTACGTTATTTTTGTTTGAATCACTTATATTCTCACTCCTATCTCCACCAATAGAAAGATGAGAAATACCTCCTATAAAATTTTTAGACTTAAAAAAATCTTTTCTGAATACCAAGCTCATTCCAGAAGCCTCTTTATCGTTTTCTTTACCATATAATCTAAACTGATTTAAACTATCATGGTTAAAAGTGAAGCAGCTAATAAAAGCATGGAATCTCTCATTAAAATCCAGTGGATAAAACTCATTACTTTTAATTCCTTTTAACTTTCTAACAAGCAACTGGCCTTCGCTAGGATCATTAACATTATTTATTGTGTTGAGTCTAAAAAAGCTTGGAGATCTTTTTGTCTTATTATCACCTATTAATAAATTAGACGTATATGTCGAAGTATAATGAGCAAGTTTCCTCTCAAACGGCTTTTCCTCATTATCATACTTATTAAAATCCAAGGTTAGAATTCCAACTATACTTAACACTGTGTTTAATAGTCTTAGTGAGCTTAGACCAAAGCTTTCTGTTTCTAAAAAATTCAGTATTTCACAAATTTTTATATAACATTGAGCTTCATATGGGAACATTTCTCTTGCTAATTCAAAAGAGGTTTTAGCAGCGCTATAGTCTTTGAGAGGACTATAACTAATTAATATTCCTCCTATAGCATATTGTGCCTTACCGTATGCCTCTATATCATTGTCACGTTTAATATTACGAAATGCTTTCAAAGCACCTTCTACGTCATTATTCTTCTCTAGTAAAAAACCAATATTGAATTGCGCTTTAGCATACGCTTCAGCATCATCTATAAGCTTAATAAGCTGTAACTCTACGATTGCTGCTTGAATATATTCAAAATCTATTAGAAAACTTGCAACTTTAAATTGAGCTTTTGCATATGCTTCCAAATTATCTTTCCGGTCAACGTTGCACCATGCTAGTAGTCCACCTTGATAATCCCCTCTTTCTGTTAAAGTACTTCCAATTCTTAATTGAGCTTTGGCATATGCTTCTGGATTACCAAACTTATCGATATTACGCCAAACAGTTAATGCTTCTTCAATTTTATTAATTTTTAGCAGATTACTTCCAATGTTAAATTGCGCTTGACTATATAGCTCTGGATCATCTAAACGATCTATATTTCTCCATGCAGATATTGCTCCTTCGATATCGCCACTTTCTTTTAAATAAAAACCTATATCAAACTGAGATTCAATATACGCTTTTATACTATCAGAACGCTTAATGGCACTCCATATAGATACTGCTCCTTTAATATCACTGCTTTCAGATAAAATAAAACCAATATAGTATTGGGCAGCCGCATATATTTTTGGATCATCAGAGTGTTCTATATTTTTTAGATATTTTAATGCCTTCTTCGTTTCTCCTTCACTTTCTAATATTTCGCCTATAGTATATTGAGTAGCTGCATATAAATTCGAGTCATATGAACGTTGGATATTAGAATATGCTTTGATAGCACGACTATTAAAACCGTTATCAAATAACAATTTCCCAAAAGTAACTTGAGCTGCTACAAATAATTCGACCCCATCTTTCTCAAGAGTAACCTTCTGCAACTCTTCAATTTTTTTGCGGGTTTCTTCGTCCAAACCTTCCATGTCTTCAATATTCATACCCTACTCCCCAACCATCGCCAAAAACTCATCTTCACCCACTACTTTTACACCCAATTTTTCTGCTTTGGTTAGTTTAGAGCCAGCCTTATCCCCTGCCAGTAGCGCAGTGGTTTTGGCTGAGATGCTGCCTGAGACTTTTGCGCCCAGCGCTTGTAGTTTGGCTTTGGCTTCATCACGCGCCATGCTCTCAAGCGCGCCCGTGATGACCCACGTTTGCCCATCGAGTGGCAGCCCTTCGGATGCGACCTGCTCGACCTTATCCCAATGCACGCCTGCTTCTCGTAAGGCGGTGATGACTTCTATATTGTGCGGCGCACGGAAGAATTTATAGGTCAGCTCGGCAGTGATTTCTCCGACATCTGGCGTTTTTATCAAGGTCTCAATACTGGCTGCCATCAGACTATCTAAATCACCAAACTGTTGGGCAAAGTTCTGTGCTGTGCCTTCGCCGACACCGCGAATACCCAGCGCATAGATAAAGCGCGCCAATGTCGTATGCTTGCTCGCTTCAATAGCGTTGATGATATTTTGTACCGATTTTTCACCCAGCTTCTCAAAGGTGACCATCTCATCCGCATGCTTGTGCAATTGATAGATGTCAGCGACGGTTTTGACCAGACCATGCTCAAAGAAGCTAATGAGCCAGCTTGCGCCTAAGCCATCGATATCCATGGCACGGCGTGAGACAAAGTGAATGAGCGCCTCGGTTTGCTGCGCGGGGCAAAACAGTCCACCCGTACAGCGTGCCAACGCTTCGTCTTCGGGCAAGACAACAGGCGAGTCGCAGACAGGACAAGTCGAAGGTAGGGTAACAGGCTCACTATCGGCTGGACGCTGCTCGTGCCAGACGCGAGTGACTTTAGGGATCACATCGCCTGCACGGTGTACGCTGACCATATCACCTGCGCGCACATCCAAGCGTTGAATCTCACCAAAGTTATGCAAGGTGACATTGCTGACAGTGACGCCGCCGACCTTGACAGGTTCAAGCTTGCCGACTGGGGTGATTTGCCCTGTACGTCCGACTTGCCATTCGATATCGTTTAGACGCGTCATAACGGTTTCGGCAGGGAATTTATAGGCGGTCGCCCAGCGCGGCTCACGCGATAGAAACCCAAGCTGCTGCTGTAGCGCAAGGCTATTGACCTTAATCACCATACCATCGATTTCAAATGGCAGATCGCTACGCCCTTCTATCACTGATTCATAATAGGTCTGGGCGGCGCGTGGATTTGCCACCACTTCTACCGCGCTGACGGTAAAGCCAAGCTCGGTGAGCCACGCCAGCGCCCCTGATTGAGTATCGATATTTTCAGGCAATCCTTGATTGACCGAATAGCCATAGAATGCCAGCGGACGATTGGCGGCTATGGCGGGATCGAGCTGACGTAAGCTACCAGCGGCGGCATTGCGCGGATTGGCAAAGGTTTTGCCTTCGTTCTCTTCCGCCAATCGATTCAGACGCTCAAACCCCGCCTTTGGCATCAGCACTTCACCGCGCACTTCTAACAACTCGATATCAGCCGCATCGGCGATCCATAATGGTAGATTACGAATGGTTTTGGCGTTTTGGGTAATGTCTTCACCCGTCTGTCCATCACCGCGCGTGACCGCTTGGACAAATTTGCCATGCTCATATTTTAATGAAACTGCCAATCCATCAAGCTTTAGCTCCATCTCATACTCAGGGTTTTGCTGTGAGTCGCTCAGACGGTCATTGACACGGCGCATAAAGTCACGCAAATCATCGTATTCAAAGACATTACCTAGCGATAGCATCGGGATATCATGCGTGACTTGAGTAAAGGCTGAGAGCGGCATATCGCCGACTTGATTGATCGGACTGTCTGGCTGCACCAAATCTGGATAAGCTTCTTCAATCTCAAGCAACGAGCGGCGCAATTGATCGTACTCACTGTCTTCTAAGATTGGATTATCAAGCACATAGTAAGCATAATTGTGCGTTTTTATCGACTCGATAAGCGTGCGCATTTGCGAGATAATCTCTGTACTATTATTGGTACTGCTATCATTCGGACTGGGTATATTAGATGTTGCACTTTGTACTTGAGCAGATAGGTTTTTAGAATTATTTGGTGAGGTAGCGTCAGTCATAGTCGGTGCCTTTTTTGTCATTCAAGATGACGATATGATAACAAGTTTGCAGGATGCTCGGATATAGTCAATCCTATATAAATCAGCTACTGTGTCAGGCTCGCTCAGTCTACTACGTGTAATACTTTAACTTACCTTCCTTGTATCTAAACTATCTTGGACCGACTCTAGATTTTTGCAGAAACTATAGCCCATTAAAAAAGGCAAATAACGTGAATCGCTATTTGCCCTTTACATGATTTCTGATACTCATTAGCTGTTAACTTTCTGAGCTTTTAAGTCTCTGAACTTTTAAGTCTTTAAGCTTTTAGCCCTCATAATCACGAACTTGGTTACGCAGCTGCTGCTTGTATTCAGGCGTGATTGGTTGGTTCTCTTCATCGAGCATAATCGCATCAAGGTCGCTTGCCATCATATAAGCAATGCTCATCATGCTATCGAAGCTGCGCACGGCTTGTGGATGTGGCAATGATAAAAACATGACCACACCATTGTAAGTGTTGGTCGCGACACTATGCGGATCAAATGGCGCGATACCACTGTCGGTGATACCCATCATGCTAAACCACAGCATACCTGTGCCGTCTTTTTGCTCATAGCGATGGAACATATTCATCGCGCCATAGCGTAAACCATATTTATCAATCAATGCTAGCAGGTCACGACCACGGATAATCGCAGTTGGACGATCGCGATATTGGTGCGGCAAGATGGTGATATTGATGTTGTCTTTGGCATTGATCAAGGGGCCGTTTTGCGCATCATCGCCTGACTCTGATAAATGCTGATCCAGTATCGGGCTGTTGTTGTCGAAGCTTGGCTCTTCTGCCGTATCAATCGATGGCATCAAGCTATCTGTTGCCGACATGAGGCTAGAGAATGCATCAGGCTCTTGCTCGATATGCATCTGATCAGCCGCTTCTACAAACTCAGCATTATCAGCGCGACGTTGCTCTTCTTGCCAGCGTGCATAGTCCTCATTGTCGATGACGTCATGATCTTCATCTGCCATAGTGTCGCGTTCAGCGGTCAGCTGGGCATCGACGTTGGTATGAGTCTGCGTCAATGGCTCTTCTTCAACGACAGCATTCAGATAAGTGCGGTCAGGGCCAATGCTCGTCTCGCCAGCGACTGTATCATCAAAGTCTGGCTGATCAACGATATTGCGCTCATGACGCGGTATGATGGGAATACCGTTTTTATCATAATTGACCGCAGCAGCTTCAACGCCATTACGGCGCTTAAAACTGCGAATGACCATAAACAGCCCTGCGAGCACGATAAACGCGGCAATGGCAATCAATATAAACTGAATAGCGGTCATGATAAATACATCCTAGTATATATAACAAAAGGGAATACACAAACGAGCATAAATGGCAATATTCTAGCATGGCTGACCCATGTCGTCACCACATTGTGTACTTTATAACCAGTATGCTGGACTGAGGTCAAGCATATTTGTATTTATGCCAATGGATTAATTATATTTGCATCGCTTTGACTCTCATAGCGCTTTTAATGTCGCCTATTTCACGCTTAGCTCTCTACATAACGCGCGGCTTCATCCAGCGACACACTGACTAGGGTAGAAATACCGGCACTTGGCATGGTGATACCTTTTAGCTCATCAGCAATCTGCATCGTGAGCTTATTGTGACTGATAAAGATAAACTGCAAGTCATCTGCCAGCTCATGAATCAGGCTAGTAAAGCGCGCAACGTTGGCATCATCGAGTGGCGCATCGACCTCATCAAGTACACAAAACGGCGCAGGATGCTGCTTAAATATTGCAAAAATCAGACTCAGCGCGGTCAGCGTTTTTTCACCGCCAGAGAGTACGGCTAAGCGACTATTACGCTTGCCCTTTGGCTGCGCCATCAAGGTAAGCCCTGCCCGCCATTGCTCTGACTTTGGCGTATTGGCTGGCATCTCGTCTGTGTTCAGCGTCAGACTGGCTTGCCCGCCACCAAACACTTTAGCAAACAAATTGGCCAGCTCATTATTGACCGCATCAAGCGTCTGCATAAATAGCGTCTTGGTTGTCTCATCGATTGAAGCAATCGCTTCAGTCAACGTTTGCATACTGGCGGCAATATCAGTAGTCTGCTGTGCGAGTGGCTCCAAGCGCTCATTAACCTCTGCCAACTCTGCGACGGCAGCCAGATTGACAGCGCCAATCTTACTTAATTGCTGGGTCAGCTTGGCACGTTCGGACTCCAGCTCAGCAATTTTGTCTGGGCGCACACGGCGATCATGAGCGATAAAATCTGCCAGCAAGTTTGAGACACTCATGGTTTGTTGCGCGGGTTCTGATGCCGCATTGTATTTCTCACTCACTTGAGTATAAGCATCTAGAGCGCTTTGGGTATGTCTACTTGCATCCTCCAAACGCGCGGCACTCAGCGCAAGCTCAGTCGCATGTTGGGCAAGCTCGCTTTGCTGCGTTTGCAAGGTATTTTGCAATGTATCAAACGCCATCTGCTGCTCAGCATACGCTTGCTTTAGCGCTGTGAGCGCGCTATCACGCTCAGTCAATAACGCTTGCTGCTCATCACGCGTTGTCTGTGCGCTATGCAATGCGGCTTGCAGCTCTGGCAATTTAGCTTGCTGCTGCTTGTGACGCGTCTGTAGACTCTGCTCATTCTCTAATGACTTATCATATTGCTCGGTTGCACGAGCCAGACTGCTAACACTATGCTCTAGGCGCATCTCGTACTGCTGAATACGTAGCTGTAACGCCTGCCAAGCCTCATCATCGGCTTGGCGCGCACGATTTAGCTCACTGCGCTCAGATTGTAATTGATGATTGGTCGCTCGTGCCTCTGTTATTTGCGGCGTAAGTGTGGCGATCTTGCGTTCGATATCCTGCTGCTCATGAATAAGTATCTGCGCCTCATGCGCAAGCTCTTGCTTTTCCTGCTCGAGCGTCACCTTGTCAGCATTTAAGCGCTGGCTATCTGCCTGCAAGCGCTCCGCATTGGCGCGCTGCGTGGTCAGTTGTTGCTGATAATTATGCTTATCGCGGGTTAATTGCTCAGCTTGTGCGCGTGTTTCTTCTAGACTGACCATCAACGCATCATAGTCGCGCTGGTCTTTTGCAATGGATTTTTGCTGATCGTGGATTTTGCTTTCAAACTCATCAAGCAAGTCTTCTAACGTTTGCAAACGCGTGCGCTGCGCCAAACGCTGGGTGAGAAACTGACTACTGCCCTCGCTTTGATCGTCTTGCGCGCCAGCGAGCTTACTTAGATTAAACGTGCCTTGGCGACTGATGATCCAACCATCAGCAGTCAGCAGAAGCGCTGATGACGGTAATGACTTTAAGACATCGGCAAACACGTTAATATCATGCTCACTAGTAGACTCAAACTGTGCTGTGTATAAATAACACTGCTGCCAAAGCGTAAGCGCAGGCTGAGCAATCAGATGTGATAATGGTAATACTTTATCAGTTAAGCTATCTGGTAAGTCGCTGATAAAGGCGTGATCACTAATATCACTTTGCGCAGCAGGCAACCATAGGCTATGACCCGTTGCTTGTGTTTTTTCTTTTGTACTGGCTGACGTGTTTTGTATGGTTTGATAAGTCAGTAAATCAGTAATGTCATGTTCAAGTACTTGCCATAAGCTGTCAGCTTTTTGAGAAACGCCATTAGCATTATTAACGCCTGATTGCTTGATTTGATTAGCTCGTTGGTTAGCAACCAGCACATGGCTATCTAGCCATAACGCCAAGACACTATCGAGCAGCTGTGCGTGCGCTTGTCCCTTCGCGCTCAGCTCAATCTGCTCACGCAGCGTCGTAATGGACAATTGCTGCGTATTTACAACGCCGCTATCTGTATTACCTGTTACAGCTGCTTGGTTTTGAGAGTTTGTTATAGGTTTAGGGTGCAGTATCTGATGCAACGTGTCGTATTCGCCTGCGAGTAGTGCATGACGCTTTTCATCATCGCTCAGCTCACGTTGCTGCGTATTCAGACGCTGCTGCAAATGATGCGCTTGCGGTTGTATGTCAGACAGACGTTCGTCCACGCCCTCTCGTTGACGCTCAATCTGCTGTAGCGTTGTGCTCAATTCAGTGACTTGCTGCGCTAGCGCTTGACTTAGGTCGCGCTTATCCGCTGCCTGACTTGCATCAGCACTGGCACTAACAGCATTAGTATTATCAGATGGCGCTATAGATTGCTGCAATTGCTGCCAGAGATTTTGCCAATTTTGCTCGCGGCGTTGCCACTTATCATAGCTTTGCTGATGGCGCTTTTGTGCTTGGATATTAATCGCCTGCTGCTGCTCAAGCGTGCGAGCCTTTTCCTGCAAGCGTGATAGCTGGTTTTGCGCATCATGCCACGCGCGCTGCAATGGTTGCTCATTACGCTTATAATTGTCGCGCTTGTGAGTCAGCTCAGCGAGCTGTAGGCGTAACGCTTCTAGCGCTTGATTCTGCTCAGCTTGTTCAGCGTTAAGCCGCTCAATATCAGCGAGTGATTGCTCGCGCTGCTGCGCTAAGTGAGACAGTTGCTGCTCAATGGCTGCTAGCTGTGCAGTGGCATCACTCAATTGATGCTCGGCAGTTTGGTAGCCCAGCTGCTGCTGATAGTGCGCGCTTTGGGCATCATCTTTGAGCCATTGCTCTTGGTTGATACGAGCGGTGAGCTTGTCTTGCTGTGCCTTTAGCGTGTCATAATCGGCTTGCAATGTTGACACTTCAGCCGTACTGCGCTCATGTATGATTTTTTGCTGCTGCTGATTGTGTTTGGCTTGATAGAGCTGCTGAATGGCAAGCTGCTGCTCGATATCAGCCAAGCTGAGAGAGATTTCTTCGTAACGCTGCGCGCTCGCTGCCTGTTTCGACAGTGTCTTTTGTTGGCGCAGTAGTTCGCTTTGCATATCGTGCAGACGCGCCAGATTGTCTCTTGTCTTCTCAAGCTTCTTTTGCGTTTCTTCACGGCGCGCCTGATAGCGCGAAACCCCAGCCGCCTCTTCGATAAACTCACGCAGCTGCAAAGGACTCGACTCAACAATCCGCCCAATCATGCCTTGCTCAATGACCGCATAACTGCGCGCACCCAGTCCTGTCCCCAAGAACACATCGACCACATCACGGCGGCGACAGCGCGTGCCATTGATAAAGTAGTCCGAGCGCCCTTCTTTATTTACCTGACGGCGAACGGACAGTTCTTGGTACAAGTTAAACTCATGGCGAATACCTGTCTGCTCATCTTGGGTATGCTCAAAGGTCAGCTCAACGCTGGCAACGCTCTTGGCCGTTTTGTCTTGCGTACCGGCAAAGATGACATCACTCATCGCCCCGCCGCGTAACTGCTTGGCAGAGGTCTCACCCAGCACCCAGCGAATGGCATCAATCACATTGGATTTGCCGCAGCCGTTTGGTCCGACAATGGCGGTGATACCATGACGAAAGGTAAAGGTCGTTGGATTGGCAAAAGATTTGAAGCCTGCCAGCTTTAGGGATTTTAAACGCATGAATAGTCAGTTGATATGGCGAAAACAGGCGGCTATTCTACCTGAAATTGTTGTGAGTTTTTAGAGTTAAACGTCTAAGTGCATAAACGATTTTGCCTTCAGGCTCTGGTGAAACCCTTGCAGCAGTTTTTGTTCGACTTGGCTGACGTTATTTTCTACTAAGTAGCGCTGATTGAACTCAATCAATGCTGACCATGTGATGCTGGCCACTTGTAGATGATCGACGATTTCTAATAACTCTGGTCTTAAGAGATGCTGATATTTCTTGGGTCTTTTGTAACACAGTGCCAGCTCTCGGTCGGCTAAGCGTTGCTTATTATGCTCTAGCGCATTACCACCGATGAATAACAACAAAAACTTGGCACCTTTATCGATAAAGCCTTTTTCGAGCAAATGCTCGTACATCACGCAGTACTTGAGCAGCTGATCTGGGTTTTTTCGACCGTTAAATTTCAATTCATTGGCAACCAGCACATTCGACTGATGGTTGTAGGCCAAGTTGTCCATATACATCGCTTTTAGCTCTGTGCTGGCCTCAAACAATCCGCTGTTGCCATGTGTCGACCACGACCCATTTGGCTCAAAGGTGATGAATTGCTGATAAAATAAGTCTAAGTAGACATCACTACATAAACTCAAAAAGATATCGAACTCTTTATTTAAATAATCTTCAGAGAAAAACGCGACTCGGCGAATAGCCTCTCTAGGATCGCAGATGCCTACCGTTTTCGGTGAATAAGTATCTAACTGCTCAGACTCATGCATTTTTGCATTGAGCTTCTTAATGACGGCGTGTTCAACTTCTTCCAGATTTTTGCCTGCTAGCTCTGGAGCGACTGCCCATTCGATGATTTGGCGTACATATTGCTTTTTGGTGATTCCAAGAATTTGCTTTGGCTCCCACGCCAAAAACTCTACCATATTCGTAAGACCAGTCGTCCATGATAGCTGATCTTTTAAATGACTTATTGAGCCAAAAACACGGCGATATTTTTCTGCTGCTTTCATACTAAGAATGTCTCATGGTTTACATTTTTTACAACAAAGATTTTAGATTGCTACAACACACCCAGTCCACTTAATAACAACTGCCCTCCTGCAAATATCAATAGCACACCAAACGCGCGTTTGAGCATTAAGGCAGGCAATACGTGAGCAAGCTTGGCACCGACTTTTGCCATCGCAAAGCTTGCCACCGAAATAAATAAGAATCCGGTGACGTGGACAAACCCGATGGTGCCCTCGGGCAGATTAACCACATCTTGACCAAACCAGGCAAACCCAGCTGCGCCAGCTAGAGCAATAGGTAGACCGCACGCCGCCGACGTACCGACTGATTGCTTCATCGGCAGTCCCGCCCAGTTCAAAAACGGTACGGTCAAACTACCACCGCCAATACCGAAGATAGACGACGCCATACCAATGCCCGTACCAGCGCCAAACTGTACACCAGCAGGTGGCAGCGGTTTGCCGACTTGCTCCTTGTTAGAAAAGAACAGCATTTTTAGGGCGACCAGTAGCGCACCAACACCGATGATAGCTTGTAGCGCCTGACCATCAATCATATCTGCGATACCAGCGCCGACCAAACTCCCCACCACCAAGCCGAGCGCCATCTTGCGCCATACTTCCCAGCGGACACCGCCGCGTTTATTATGAGCCGTCAGTGAGCTGATCGAAGTGATCACGATGGTCGCAAGAGACGTACCAATGGCTAAATGTGTCACTACTTCTGGCGAAAAGTCATAAGCGGTAAAAATCCAGACCAGTGCGGGAACGATAATCATGCCGCCGCCCACGCCAAATAACCCTGCGCTGACACCTGCAAACGCCCCTGCAATCACAAACCACACATATAACATCATAGAACAAACCTTTTATAATACTGGTCTAGTATTAATTTTATTTCATACTTACTGGTTTCTTTGTGCACTTAACTGTATTTGCCAAATCTTAACGTGACCTTTATGCTGTCTTTGACAACCGCCTAGTATATCAAAGTTTCTCTTAACCACATCGACTAAACCTATGCCAACACTCACCAGTTTTTCTAGCTATTTATCCGATCTCAACCACCGTCACGTTGCCAGTAGTGCCTCAACCAATAGCGAGCTGATCGCAGCATTGCAAGATGGGTCGTTAGATATCGCAGCTGTGCACGTTTTGACCGCAGAGACCCAAAGTGCTGGACGTGGTCAACATGGGCGCTCATGGCAGTCGCCGCGCGGCAATGTCTATCTGTCGCTATATCACCCCGTGCATATGCCGGTTAGTGGTTTATTGTCTTTAATTATTGGCCTTGAGCTGGCAAAAATGCCTGTCATCCAAACACTGAATGAACAGCTACAAGCGCAAGGATTGACACCAATTGGGGTGAAATGGGCAAATGACTTAGGGTTTTATCCATCTCAAGATGTTAAGCGTGCGTCATTGGATAGCGGTGAGGCACATCAGCAAACACTACCCTTTCAAAAACTCGCCGGCATCTTGATAGAACCCGTGACCAAATCTGGCAAGCTGGTTGGTGTGGTATTGGGTATAGGTTTAAATGTACAAGCCGCACCAAAGCTCACCGCGCAAACGTCTGAGGGGATGAGTTATCAAGCGATCAGCTTACAAGACATCCATGGGTTGCTACATCCAGAAGTGGCAGCTGCCACGAGCCTGCCAGACCTACAAATGCTGTATCAGCAGATGAGCAAAGCCTTGATGGCGGCGATGACCCGTTTTGAGAATTTGGGTATAGAAAAACCAATGGGTCATACGTACTATTTAGAGGGATTCTTACAGCAGTTTGCTGCGATGGACGCACTAGCAGGTCTGCGATTGCGCGTTACCCAAGACTATAATAATAAAAAGCAAGTGCTGACGGGGTTAGCTTGCGGCGTGGATACTCATGGGTGTTTGCAATTGCAGCAAGATAACGGTAAGATTTCTACGCTTTTTACTGGACGCATTGACGTTATTTATTAGGGACACGCCCTAAGCTTAACCACCAAACTGACGAGCACCATCATTAACGAGCGCTATATAAAGGGATTTTTATGCTCTGGCTTGATCTTGGCAATACCCGCCTAAAATACTGGCTGACCGACGATATCGGGCAGATAGTTTCACATGATGCCAAGCAGCATCTACAAGCACCCGCTGAGCTGCTCATGGGTCTGACCGACCGCTTTGAGCGTTATGCGCCCGATTTTATTGGTATCTCATCCGTACTGGGCGATGCGCTGAATGCCCAAGTATCAGAAACGCTCGGTCGTTTGAACATTCCATTTGAGTTTGTCCATGTTGATGCCGCGCATCCACTGATGAAAAGTGCTTACAATGACCAGCAGCTCGGCTGTGATCGTTGGCTACAGATGCTAGGAGCCGTCGATAAGAAAAAACGCCAATGTGTGATCGGCTGCGGTACGGCGGTGACGATTGATTTGATTGATCACGCTGAGCATTTGGGTGGTTATATCTTCCCCAGTATCTACTTGCAACGCGAGTCTCTGTTTTCTGGGACTAAACAAATTACCATCTCTAACGGCACGTTTGATAGTGTCAGCCAAGGCATGACGACCCAAGACGCCGTCCATCGTGGCATCTTGCTCTCTATCGTTGGCGCGGTTAATGAGATTAGCCGTCGTCACCCAAACTTTGAAGTGATCATGACGGGCGGTGATGCAGCCACTATCTCTCAGCATGTCAATCGCCCCGTACGCTTACGTGATGATTTATTATTAAATGGTCTGGCACGGTATTTTGATTATCGTAATAAGTCATAATCCATCATAGATAACTCAACATCACACTGTCACACTGACAAAAAAAGCAGCATGTTTAAAGCGTGCTGCTTTTTTGATAGGTACTTTTCTCTTTTATAAGGTCAGAGCTTTGCTAGCTACTGCTCTAATCTTTTTTTATTTGGTCTCATTAAACAGCTCACGACCGACCAGCATACGACGAATCTCGCTAGTACCTGCGCCAATTTCATACAGCTTAGCATCGCGCCAGTAGCGACCAAGCGGATACTCGTTGGTATAACCATTACCGCCAAATATTTGGATACCTTCACCTGCCATCCATGTGGCTTTTTCGGCGCACCATAGAATCACACTGGCACAGTCTTTACGCACTTCTCGGCTATGACCGGCACCGCGCGCGTCCAACATATCAAGGTTTTTACCCACGGTGTACAAGAAGCTGCGACCGGCTTGCAAAATAGTATACATATCAGCCACTTTGCCTTGGATAAGCTGAAACTCACCGATGGCTTGACCAAACTGCTTGCGGTCATGGATATAAGGCACGACATTGTCCATCACCGCTTGCATGATACCGATAGGACCTGCCGCCAATACCGCACGCTCATAATCTAGCCCGCTCATCAAGACCTTGACGCCTTCATTAAGACCGCCCAAGATATTCTCGCTTGGTACGGTCACATTGTTAAAAGTCATCTCACCCGTATGGCTACCACGCATGCCAAGCTTGTCGAGCTTTTGCGCGGTACCAAATCCTTCCATACCTTTTTCAACGATAAAGGCGGTCATACCTTTGGCACCCATCTCAGGATTGGTCTTGGCATAGACCACCATCACATCGGCATCGGGACCGTTGGTAATCCACATTTTGCTGCCATTCAGCACGTAACTGCCGTCTTTTTCTTCGGCTTTGAGCTTCATACTGACCACATCTGAGCCAGCGCCTGTCTCACTCATTGCCAATGAGCCGATGAACTCACCGCTGATTAGCTTTGGCAGATATTTCTGCTTTTGTTCTTCAGAGCCGTTACGTTTGATTTGGTTGATACACAAGTTAGAGTGTGCACCATAGCTAAGCGCTACCGATGCCGATGCGCGGCTGATTTCTTCCATCGCGACCATATGGGCGACATAGCCCATATTGGAGCCGCCGTACTCTTCAGGAACAGTAATGCCATGTAGACCCAGATCGCCCATCTTTTGCCACAGATCCATTGGAAACTCATCACTACTATCAATCTCTGCCGCACGTGGGGCGATCTCATTGGCCGCAAACTGCTGTACGACATCACGTAGCGCGTCAATATCTTCGCCAAGCTGAAAGTTCAATCCAGGTAAACTCATAACCATTCCTTGTTTTTAGTGTTTAATTTTTACAATAATTTTTTAAGACTGACGTTTATTGATTAGAGCACGTGCCACATTTGAGCCATTTGGACGCTTTAAAAATGCACTGATACGTTCGCCTGCCACGACCAATTTATCCAAATCGATACCCGTGCTGATACCCATGCCATGCAGCATATATACCACATCTTCGGTCGCGACATTGCCCGTTGCACCTTTGGCATACGGACAACCACCGAGGCCAGCAACCGAGGTATCAAACTCGCTGACACCCATTTGTAATGCCGCTAGGGTATTGCTGAGTGCTTGACCATAGGTGTCATGGAAATGCCCAGATAGGATAGAGATATCGGCGTACTCAAGGGCTGCTTGCAGGGCGCGCTGCACTTTGAGCGGTGTACCCACACCAATCGTATCAGCAATGCCAATCTGCTCTGAACCAATCTCAATCAAACGCTTAGTCACGTAAGCAACTTGGCTAGGGTCAATCTCCCCTTCATAAGGACAACCAACGGTACAAGAGATAACGCCGCGTACCTTGATACCTTGCGCTTTTGCTGCCGCAGCCACTGGTGCAAACCGCTCAATACTCTCATCGATACTGCAGTTGATATTTTTTTGACTAAAGGTTTCGCTGGCTGAGCCAAAAATAACGATCTCATCAGGGCGATGCAAGATAGCATTTTCAAAGCCGCGCATATTGGGCACCAGTACCGAGTAGCAAACGTCCTTCTGCCGCGTCGGTGCTAGCGCATCAAGTAGTGCGCTGTTATCGCCCATTTGTGGCACCCACTTTGACGAGACAAAGCTTGTCGCCTCAAGTTTTTTAATCCCTGCGTCAATCAAATCATTGATTAAGGCTTGCTTAATAGCGGTCGGCACTGTCATCGATTCGTTTTGAAGTCCATCACGCGGACTGACATCGACGATAGTGACATGGCTTGGATACAAATGCTCTGGATACGAATGGCTCATGCTGATTGTCCTTTTTTATTCACTTTCACTATCGATACGCAATAGCTCATCACCATCAGCCACCAAGTCACCCGCTGCAAATAACAACTCTGCCACCACGCCATCTGTTGGCGCGGTAATCGTATGTTCAATTTTCATGGCCTCAATGACCGCAAGTGGCTCACCTTTTTTGACCGTGTCGCCTACTGCGACTTTAAAGGCAACGACTTGCCCTGGCATCGGTGATTTTAGGCTGCCGACCGCTGCGGTGTCTTCACCCACATGCGCCATAATATCAATTAAAGTGATTTCGTCGCGTCCACCGTCTGTAAACACATAGACCGTCTCGTTATTGACCCAGCTTTGGGCACTGATACGTGCACCCTCTAACCATAAGGTATGATTATGCGCATCACTGCTGTCATAACTGACTTGTCCTTCATAAACTGTTTCGGTCTGAGCGGCGACATTGATATTGCGATCATCCTGCGTATTCGCGATTTCTTTACCAATGACGAGCGTAAAACTACTGAGACTATCACCGCCCTTTTTACGATCAGCGCCACTCGCATTGTGCCAATTGCTGATACGAGCAATATATGACTGCTCATTATAAATGAGGCTAAATGAGCGGATATAGTCGCTATAAGCACGGAACCCTGTCGGCTTATTAAAAGGGTCGTTGTCTGTCTTTTGTGATACGGCTTCGCTCGCAAGCTGCTGCGCAATAGCGGTCACAACAAGCGTCGATAATCCGAGTGGATGCTGATCAAAAAGCTTATCCTGCTCGCGCTCTATCAATGCCGTATCGAGATTGGCTTTACTAAATGACTCGGTATTTAAGATATAACGCAAAAATGCCACGTTATTTGGTAGACCCACGATACGCGTTTGCGCTAATGCCCGATCAAGTCTCGCCAACGCTTGATCGCGCGTAGGTGCATGCACAATAAGCTTGGCAATCATAGAGTCGTAAAAAGGACTGATCACATCACCCTCTCGTACGCCATCATCGATACGTACATCAGCGATGTTAAAAGTACTGTGCTCAGGCTTTTGATAGGTAAACAAAGTCCCTGTCGCTGGCAAGAAGTTGTTGTCAGGGTTTTCAGCACAGATACGCGCTTCGATCGCATGACCATTAATTGCCAGCTCGCCTTGCGTTTTTGGCAATGGCTGACCTGCAGCAACCAATAGCTGCCACTCGACCAAATCCACACCAGTGATAGCTTCACTGACCGGATGCTCAACTTGCAAGCGCGTGTTCATTTCCATGAAATAAAAATTCATAGAGTCTTCACGCTGTTCAACGATGAATTCAACCGTACCTGCACCAAAGTAATCAACTGCACGTGCTGCTTCGATTGCTGCTGTACCCATCGCTTGACGCATGGCAGTATCGACACCCGGTGCTGGGGCTTCTTCTAGTACTTTTTGATGGCGACGCTGCACGGAACAATCACGCTCGAACAGATGCACATAATTGCCATGCGTATCACCGAATACTTGGATTTCAATATGACGAGGTTTGAGCGCATATTTTTCGATCAATACTTGATCATTGCCAAAGCTGGTAATCGCTTCACGGCGACATGAGTCTAATAAATCAATAAAGTCGCTGCTTTGCTCAACGATACGCATGCCTTTACCGCCGCCGCCTGCACTCGCTTTTATTAATACTGGATAGCCAATAGCATCTGCTTGCTGCTGCAAAAATTGTGCATCTTGATTGTCACCATGATAGCCCGGTATTAGCGGCACGCCAGCAGACTCCATCAAGCGCTTGGACTCAGATTTGCCGCCCATGGCGCGAATCGCATCAGCCGATGGACCGATAAAGACTAAACCAGCATCTTGGCACGCCTGAGCAAAGTCGGCGTTTTCACTTAAGAATCCATAGCCTGGATGGATGGCCTCAGCGCCCGTTTGCTTAGCAATGGCAATAATAGCATCGCCTTTGAGATAGCTATCTTTTGGCGCTGAACCACCCAAATAAATCGCTTCATCACAGACAGCCACGTGCTTGGCCTCGCGGTCAGCATCAGAATAAACAGCGACGGTACTGACGCCAAGACGCTTAGCGGTCGCCGCCACTCGGCACGCAATTTCACCACGGTTGGCAATTAGAATTTTAGAAAACATAACTATCCCTGTGTCTTGTCGTTGTTATTTGACGTCTTGTCTATTTTTTCATTTATCTATCATTATTCTGCTGCTAGTTAGTCTGCTGTCAACCAATCCGGCTTGCGCTTTTGCAAAAAGGCTTGCACGCCCTCGCGGCCTTGTGTTGATGAACGAATATCAGCGATGCCTTTGACCGTGTCGGCAATCAGCTCATCAGTGATGGGCGCACCAGCAACATCGTGTAATAGCTGTTTGCAGGTCTTGACCGCATCGGGACTGTTTTTAACCATTTTGGCACAAAGTGTCGCGACCTCATCATCTAACCATTCTTCGCTCACGCGCTCATGGATAAAGCCAAGCTGACGTGCTTTTTTGGCATCAAACACTTCTGCACTTAAGAAGTAACGCTGCGCAGCTCTAGCGCCCATCGCTCGGATAACATAAGGACTGATGGTCGCAGGCGCCAACCCCAAACGCACTTCGCTGAGACAAAAATTAGCAATCTTCACGGCGATGGCCACATCACAAACGGCAACTAGACCCATGCCACCAGCATAGACATCGCCTTGGATTGCTGCAATGGTGGGCTTGGGGCATTCATAAATCGTCTTGAGCATTTGCGCCAATTTATCCGCATCCGCTAAATTCTCTTCATAGCTATAGTCCGCCATCGCGCGCATCCAATTAAGATCAGCGCCCGCACAAAATGCCTTACCAGCAGCGGCTAATACAATGACACGTACGTCATCGTCAGCACCTAATTTGGTAAATACATCAGTCAGCTCGGCAATCATTTCATCATTAAAGGCATTGCGTATCTCAGGACGGTTCAATGTCACCGTCGCCACGTGCTGTTCAACGCTGACCAGCAGGCTTTTATAATCATTAGTATTTTTTAATTTCGCTTCTTTCATAACTTTCTCTATATTCCTATTCATATATGCGTATGTAAATATTTAGCCCAACGTTTGGGGCATCCATCATAATGCTCATATAAGAAAGTAAGATGTCAAAACCCGATGTCGCGGTAGAATCGTATTTAAAAAAATTGTCGCACCACTCTCTCATTACGAGCGGACCTTAGAACGCTTACATTCTAAAGACACCAAACGTCGTCTCTTCAATCGGTGCGTTATAGGCAGCGCTCAGTCCCAATGCCAATACATGACGGGTATCAGCAGGATCAATTACGCCGTCATCCCACATGCGCGCAGTGGCATAATATGGATGACCTTGCTCTTCATACATTTCACGGATTGGCGCTTTAAAGGCCGCTTCGTCCTCCTCACTCCACGTCTCACCTTTGCGATCAAAATTGTCACGCTTGACCGTTGCCAATACCGAGGCAGCTTGCTCACCACCCATGACAGAGATACGGGCATTTGGCCACATCCATAAGAAACGCGGGCTATAAGCGCGGCCACACATACCGTAGTTACCAGCGCCGAATGAGCCACCAACGATGACGGTGAATTTTGGCACTTTGGCATTGGCGACTGCCATCACCATCTTGGCACCGTGGCGGGCAATGCCTTCGTTTTCGTATTTACGCCCAACCATAAAGCCTGTGATATTCTGCAAAAATACTAAGGGAATTTTGCGCTTACAGCACAGCTCGATGAAATGCGTGCCTTTTTGCGCAGACTCGCTAAACAGAATGCCGTTATTAGCGATAATACCGACGGGCATCCCTTCGATATGAGCGAATCCACAAACCAACGTCGTACCGAAACGTGCTTTGAATTCATCAAATGCACTGTCATCAACGATACGGGCGATGATTTCTTTGATATCAAATGGCTTGCGCTTGTCCGTTGGAATCACGCCGTACAGCTCTTTGGCGTCATAACGTGGTGGCTGGGGTACAATTTGATTGGGGATATGTTTGGCAGGACGATTCAAATGACTGACAATATTACGAGCGATTGATAACGCATGAGTATCGTTTTGTGCTAAGTGATCGACCACGCCTGAAAGCCGCGTATGGACATCGCCGCCGCCCAAATCCTCTGCGGTCACCTCTTCGCCTGTTGCTGCTTTGACCAGTGGCGGACCACCCAAAAAGATCGTGCCTTGCTCTTTAACAATGATAGATTCATCGCTCATGGCCGGGACATACGCACCGCCAGCCGTACAGCTACCCATGACCACAGCAATTTGCGGTATACCTGCCGCACTGAGGTTGGCTTGGTTAAAAAAGATACGGCCAAAATGTTCTTTATCAGGGAACACGTCATCTTGGTTCGGTAAGTTGGCACCACCTGAATCGACCAGATACACGCAGGGCAAATGATTTTCTTGCGCAATTTCTTGGGCGCGCAAATGCTTTTTGACCGTCATTGGGTAGTAGGTGCCGCCTTTTACCGTGGCATCATTACAGACAATCATACATTCAATACCATTGATACGACCAATGCCTGCAATCACGCCAGCCGCTGGAATCTCTTCGCCATACATATCATGCGCTGCCATCGGCGCCACTTCCAAAAACGGCGTACCCACATCGAGTAAACGCTCGACACGCTCACGTGGTAGCAACTTGCCGCGTGCTAGATGCTTGGCACGGGCGCGCTCTGAGCCACCTTGGGCGACTTTACGAAGGTGTACATACAAATCATCGACGATCTCTTGCATCGCCGCACTGTTTTGCTGAAAGTCGCTTGAGTTTGGACTCAGTTTACTGGTTATGATAGCGCTCATGATATCCCTTTTCTTTAATCCATAGATACGTAAATGCGAGTAGCTTTTATATGAATGATGCCAACTGCTATTTTTTAAGTATGACTCACATAGTTCATCTTTAGTGTTTTAGAGCTGATAAATAAGCTTACGACAAACCCAACTCTTCTTTCATTTGCTCAATAATTTTATACTTTTGAATCTTGCCCGTGATGGTCATTGGATACTCAGTGACAAAGCGATAGTAAGCAGGCACTTTATAATGAGCGATATGCTCACTGCAGAATTCACGGACTTCCTCTTCGGTCAAGCAGCCCGGCTCTTTAGGAATAATCCACGCCGCCAGCACTTCACCGTAACGCTCGTCGGGTATCCCAACGATTTGCACATCGCGAATTTTTGGATGACGATAAAGGTAGTTTTCGATCTCGACTGGATAGATGTTTTCACCACCGCGAATCACCATGTCTTTACTGCGGCCGACGATTTTCACGTAGCCGTCTTCATCCATCGTTGCCAAATCACCCGTGTGCATCCAACCGTCTTGAATGGCTTCGCGCGTTTTAAAACGGCTACCCCAATAGCCTTTCATCACTGAATAGCCACGCGTAAGTAGCTCACCTGTCTCGCCGATAGGCACAATCTCGCCCGTCTCGGTATCAATAACCTTGACCTCAAGTGCAGGCTGTACCAATCCTACGGTCGAGACTTGTTTGTCAAGTGGCGTATGCTCATTGGTCTGGCAAGATACTGGACTGGTCTCTGTCATACCATAAGCGATAGTGACTTCACTCATATGCATCTTATCGATGACACGGCGCATGACCTCAATCGGACAGCTAGAGCCTGCCATGATGCCCGTACGCAAGGTAGATAAATCAAAGCTTTCAAATTCAGGATGGTCAAGCTCCGCGATAAACATCGTGGGCACGCCATGTAGACCGGTACATTTCTCTTCTTCAACCGCCTTTAATACCGTTAATGGCTCAAAGCCATCGTTTGGATACACGATACAGCCGCCGTGCGTCAGAATTGCGAGATTACCAAGCACCATACCAAAGCAATGATACAACGGCACTGGAATACACAATCTGTCGGCTTCTGTGAGATTCATGGCCTCACCGATGAAATAACCGTTATTGAGAATATTGCGATGGCTTAAGGTTGCGCCTTTTGGTGTGCCTGTCGTGCCACTGGTAAATTGCACGTTGATGGCATCAGTGTTTTTGAGTTGAGCTTGACGCTCGGCAACACGTGGGTCGTTGGCATCGCCCTCTGCCATCCATGCAGAGAATTTTTGCATGAAACCAAAGGTCTCGTCCGACTCTGGCTCATCAATCCAAATGATACGCTCGATCGTTGGAATCTCAACCAAATCAAGCTGGGTATAGTCTTTATGATAAATCTCAGGACAGAGCTCACGGATCAGGCTGGCGTAGTCACTGGTCTTAAAATGACGCATGAGCACCAGTGCTGAGCAGCCCAGTTTATTTAAGGCATATTGCAGCTCAAAGGTACGGTAGGCAGGATTGATATTGACGAGGATGACGCCGACTTTTGCGGTTGCTAGTTGCATGAGCAGCCATTCAGCATTGTTATGTGACCAGATACCGATGCGATCGCCAATCTCAAGCCCCATCTCAATCATACTACTGGCTAGCTGATTGACCTGCTGCTGTAGCTGTTGATATGTCCAGCGGATGTTTTGATGACAGACGACCAGCGCTTCACGCTCAGGATATTTGGACACAATAGCATCAAAAAAGTCGCCGATTGTCGCTTCAATCAGCGGCACATCAGGACCTTTATCATAGCTTTGGGTGAGCGGCGCATTTGCTGAACGTGCGCCCATATTGATACTAGGGATAGTATCTAAAATAGCATCGAAATCAACGTGAGTCGAATCGAAATTAGAATTTTGAGTCATAACGAGTCCTTTCGTTTTACTTTTTATAGTATTCATAGATAGTGCTGATTAATCGCTGGCCAGCAAACCTTCTTCCTTGATTCGGTCTGATATAGCATTCAGCTACTATAACGCTATAAATGAAAGCATGTCAACAATATCAATACGGTATGTATCATTTAATTGGATACTCACTATTCATACTTAGTAAAAGGTAACATAAAATCATGGCAAATATTTGACACAAAAAAGCCAGCCACATCATCAATAATGGGCTGGCTCAATCATTAGCACTGTCTTTTATACTTGTTTTTTAAATGAATCTATTAAGATGCTTTAGTAATGGCAGGCGCTTTGATCGTCACGGTTGCACTCACTGCATCATTATCATCCAGCAAATCCATGATGAGTTCATCATCGCTTTCCGTCTTCACTTGCCAATTACCAGCCGCGTTTGGCACACCCGTTACCATCACCGAAATCGCTTTGTTCTTTAGACGAATCATCGGGGGCTTATGATCATAACCGCTGTGCTCATGCCCTAAGATATCATCAGCGATGGTCGCAGCCTGTGCGCGTAATGGCGCCACATAGCGACAAGCCACCCCATTGATAGACATGCAATCACCAATGGCATAGATGTGTGCGGTGTCGGTGCGCAATGTCGATTCATCAACCACAATACCGGTACGACGGTCAAACGTAACGCCCGCTGCCGCTGGTAATTGCCCATCGACGGTCAGACCTGTACTGGCAATCACATGGTCTACGATCAATGGCTCAGGTTGCTCTGCATCTGCGGTATCTTCAGTTGAGGCAAGCGGTGCATAGTCTACTTTTAGCTTTTCGGCATCGCTGCTGTCATTAATACGAGTGACGGCTGACACTTGATAACCACCCAAAAATTGAATGCCTTGTGACTCAATCGCTTTGGCAATACGTGCCGTCGCTTTGGCTGGTAGCATTTGTGATAATGGCGCATCGTTCAAATCAATCAAGGTCACTTTATGACCCGCTTTTAGCAAGTCTTCCGCGATTTCTGTTCCCACCATGCCTGCACCAACGATGGCGACGTGCTGGCTACCGGTTGCCAGCTTTTCTTGTAGCTGACCGAATTGCTCAATGTGATTAACATGCCAGACCAAATCTTCTGGCAAGCTTTTAGGGAAAATAGGATGCGCACCCATCGCCAGTACCAACTTACCATAATTGATCGTCGCATAATCCGTATGGGCTGGATCTGGTCTATTAGCAGAGATAAGCTGTAACTGCTGCGTGGCCGTATCAATGTCTGTAACCTGTGTGTCGGCAAGCAGCGTCACGCCTGCGGCTTTTGCCGCATCGCTACCAGATGCCCGTACCAAGTCTGATGCGCGCTTGTTTTGGCTGATCGCCATGGTCAGCATCGGCTTGTGATAACGGTCGCCACTATCGGAGGTAATCAAGGTAATCGGAATCTCTGCATCTTTTGCACGAATGGCATCAATCACATGCCAGCCTGCCAAGCCTGCGCCAATGATGACGACGCCATTTTTTGATGAGGTTGCCGATGCTACAGATAGATTGTCTACGCTCATAGAAACTCCGATATGGTTTGTGAATTATTCTAATTATCAACAAGGATGGGAGACATTGTATCAGTAAACAGGCATGCACTCACCTATCTAACCGTATAACCAATCACATATTCATCTAAACCAAATTGCTAGATTAACGCCCATAAAAAAGCGCCTATTGATAGACGCTCTTTATTGATGATTTCATTTATGTTTCAAGCACTAGCGTAAATACAGCCAAAGTGATTAATGATTCAAAATTTTCGATAAGAACATCTGCGCACGATCACTTTTTGCGCCTTCAAAGAACTCATCTTTGCTACAGTTTTCGACGATATGCCCTTCATCCATAAAGATAATGCGGTTAGCGACCTGACTGGCAAAGCCCATTTCATGGGTCACACACATCATGGTCATGCCGTCACGAGTCAGCTCAACCATCACATCGAGCACCTCTTGAATCATCTCAGGATCGAGCGCAGAGGTTGGCTCATCAAACAGCATTGCCACAGGATCCATAGCCAGTGCACGGGCAATCGCGACACGCTGCTGCTGACCGCCTGATAGCTCCGCTGGATATTTCGCCGCTTGTACCGTCAGACCGACGCGGTCTAGATACGCCATCGCCTTTTGCTTGGCCTCACTCTCTTTACGGCCCAATACTTTGATTTGGGCAACCGTTAAATTATCGATAATAGTCAAATGCGGAAACAATTCAAAATGCTGAAACACCATACCGACACGGCTACGCAGTTTAGGCAGATTGGTCTTTGAATCACCGACAGAGATACCATTGACCATGACTTCACCTTTTTGAAAAGGCTCAAGTCCATTGACTGTCTTAATCAGCGTTGATTTACCACTACCTGAAGGGCCACAAACAACGACCACATCGCCCTTATGTACGTGGGCTGTACAGTCAGTCAGTACCTGAAAGTCTCCATACCATTTGCTGACATTTGACATTTGAATGACCATCTCATCAGTCGCATGGCCATTGTTAGTAACCAGTCCACCAAAGGAATTTATGTATGTATCAGCATTACTCATCACTGGCTCCTAACCACATTGTTATCGATAACCGTCGTTTAAAAATTAAATCAAAATACCAAACCACAATCTTAACACTCAAAATCCTAAGCGAAATCCCTATTAAAACCGCAAGCGTTTTTGTAGTTGTTGCACACCAATCGACGCACTCAAACTAATCACAAAATAGACAGCGCCAGCACCTAGGATATAAGGCGTGAGTAATCCCATCAGCTCGCCGCGGACGTAGGCTGCGCGGAAAAAGTCGGTCAAACCAATCGCAAATACCAATGTCGTATCTTGGAACAAGATAATACACTGCTGCAAAATCAGTGGTAGCATTTTGCGAAAGGCTTGCGGCAAGATGACCAGACGCATGGTCTGCCCATAAGTCATGCCCAGTGCTTTAGCAGCATTGACCTGCCCGCTACCAATCGATTGAATACCCGCACGCACCACTTCTGAGAAGTAGGCAGCCTCAAACATCATGAATGCGACCACACAAGACGCAAAAGCGGCATTGATCTGAAGGTATTTACCTGCGACCCAAAAATAAATCATCGGTACAGCAAAATAAAACCACAGCAGTACCAATAGCAGCGGTACTGAGCGGAAATAATTGACGTATAACTTTGAAGGTACTTCAAGCGCCTTGATACCAGACAAGCGCATCAACGCTAGTATCGTGCCTAGGCTGATACCACCAATGATTGCCAAAAACAGCACTTTTAAGGTGGTTATCATGCCGCCCATCAAACCAGGATAGGCTGTTGCCAATTCGGTCATATTCATTTCTGACCTCCCGCAATAAGCCCAGGTACACGCAATTTACGTTCAATGAGTCCCATAATAGCGATCAAAGATAAATTGAAAACCAAATAGACAATCGTCGCATAGGTATAAATCTCGATACTATTCTGCGTGTATTCACTAATGGTTTTGGTTTGGCTAATCAGCTCCATTACCCCGACCAAGGAAGCCACAGAGGCATTTTTGAAACAGTTGGTCAGCTCCGAGCTAAGCGGCGGCAAGATAATACGAAAGGCTTGCGGCAGCAGCACTTCTTTATAGACTTGCGGAATGCTAAAACCCAGTGCATACGCGGCATTGGTCTGCCCATCAGGTAGCGACTCAATACCCGTTCGTACTTGTTCAACAATACGAGCAGCGGTAAATAAGCCAAGACCGATACTCGCTGACAGCATGGCTGAGGTATTCGGAGACAAATCCTTATACCACCATTCTTGTATCGTGGGCGTCAGCCAGCCGGGTGCGATGTAAAACCAAAAGAACAATTGTACTAGCAGTGGAATATTGCGAAAGAATGTCACATAAGCCGTACCAATCGTACGAGCAGTCTTATTGGGCAGGGTGCGCATGATACCAAAGATGGTACCGACGACCATGGCGATGGCCCATGCGATACTGCCGATTAATAGCAGCCAGCCAAGACCTGTAATCATCCAATGGATATAAAGCTCGTTACCGATACCAGTTTGCTCAAAGAGCACACCCCAGTTCCAGCTATAATTCATGGTTGTCTCTCCGAGCAGCGATTCATAAGCCTATAGGTCAGACACATAATATCTGACCTATAGGCAAGCCATATTGAGGGACAAAGAACTTATTGAGCGGTCGCCGTTTTTGGCTGAGCACCGTCATGCGGATTGGCAATCAATGCTTTTAAGTTGTCAGACATCTCAAAGTTTAGATTGACGTTTTTCGGTGGGACTGGGTTCAAGAACCATTTGTCATAAATGCTATTGATTTCGCCTGAGCTAAAGACGTTATTTAACGCTTCATTGACGACGGCTTTGAATTCAGGATCGTCTTTACGCATCATACAGCCATAAATCTCAAACGATTGTGGCTCACCAACGATAACCCATTCATCCGGATTTTTTGCTTTGGCTTTTTCGCCCGCGAGCAACACATCATCCATCATAAAGGCATCAGCACGACCATTTTCTAACATCAAGAAGGCTTCGCCGTGATCTTTTGCTGAGATGATGTTCATATCCATTTTGTTGTCATCATTGTACTGACGGATATAACGCTCTGAGGTCGTACCTGCCGTGGTGACAAGGGTTTTACCTTTTAGGTCTTCAAAATTCTGAATGCCAGAGTCTTTTTTGGTCAACAGACGCGTACCAATCTCAAAGAAACCATTAGAGAAGGCGACCTGTTTTTGACGCTCTTCGTTGTTGGTGGTTGAGCCACACTCAAAATCTACCGTGCCGTTTTGTACCAATGGGATACGCGTTTGTGAGGTAATCAAGTTATAACGGACGTTGAGGTCTGGCATGTTTAGCTTTTGCTTCACTGCTTCGACGACTTTCATTTCTAAATCGTGTGCATAGCCGATAGGCTGATTAGGGTCATCAGCAATATAAGAAAATGGAATAGAGGAGTCACGGTGACCGACAACGATGGTGCCCGAGTCTTTGATTTTTTGTAGCGTGCCGTTGGTATCCGTGGCAGCAGCTTCTGTCGTGGTGGCATCATCTGCAGCTGGCGCTTCGGCTGTGGTCTGGCTACTGTTGTTACAGCCAGCTAAGCCCAATGCCATAAAGGCCGCCAAAGTCAACGGTTTAGAAAATAAGTGGGTCATGGAATACATCCTTTTATCACAAGATTGAATGAGTGCTTTGAAGACACGAGTCTGATTGACCGACCTCATTGCCCCGCATCCGTACGGTTGTTGCTGTTGTTTGTCACAATGCAACTCAATGTTACTGTACAACAAATTTGTGTTAGATGGTAAGTTTTTTTTAAAGGAAATGATATTTTGGAATATATTTGTTTTTTGCCTAAAAACCGCTGGTTCCCAATTACTACATCACTATAGAAATGGACAGATAGCTGACTCATTCATACCTATATCTGTCCCTCACTGGTACATGTAATCAAGAAAACATTGTGATCATAATATTGTGGTTGCTATGATTGATAAATCGGCCATAGTCCCCATAAAGCTAACAACTTCTTAATACTACAAATGACTTATGACACAAGATACTCAAGTCCCGAATACGGACAGCCAAACTGCTGGCACCCATAGCGACAACGACATACGCCAACGTTTTTTTATTGAAGACTCACCCGTGCGCGGTGATGTGGTACGCCTATCACGCAGCTATGCCAGCACGATTGCGCAGAAGCCCTACCCTGAAGCCATCAAACGCTTATTGGGCGAGATGCTGACGGCAGCGAGTTTACTTATCAGTACCGTCAAAATTAACGGTCGTTTATCTATCCAGTTGCAATCATCAGACAGCGATAGCTTGCTGAATTGGGCGATGGCAGAATGTGACCAAGACGGCATTATCCGTGCGCTTGCTAGCTGGAAAGGCGAGACGGATGAGCAAGTACAAGCGTGGGATAATATGATCCATGCCAAAGAAGCCTTTGCTGAGCTGGGTGCGATCGGTCAAGGCGTATTGTTTATCAATATTCAGCCTGACGGCGGTGAGCCGTATCAAGGTATCGTTGAGCGTAGCCATGACAATTTGGCGGACTGCTTAGCACATTATCAAAAGCAATCGGCGCAGATTCCGACGCTCATTAACTTGGCATCTGACGGCCTGCAAGCGGGTGGCATCTTGGTACAAATGCTACCGCGTACTGCTGAAGAAAACTTTGAGGTTGAGCAAAACCAAGATGCGGGTATCGACGATGATCTATGGACACGTCTAAGCGTGTTGACGCGTACTGTTAAGGCAGAAGAGCTGACGACGCTAGATGCTAACGAGATTCTGTATCGCTTGTATCATGAAGAAAACATCGTCGCCCCTGAGCCTGCGCCTCTAGCCTTTGGTTGCACCTGCTCACGCGAGAAGTGTGAGATGGCAATTGAGCAAATCGGCGAAGCAGAAGCGTTAGACATTGTTGAAGAGCAAGGCGGTACGTTTGAGATGGACTGCGGGTTCTGCGGTGAAGTCTATAAATTCAACAAAGATGATGTAGCAGCGGTATTTGCTGAGTAAGTTTTTTATCACTAAGCATCTGTATCAAAAAACCCTCATGTGTCATGCTTGAGGGTTTTTTATTACTAATTGATAAATTTACTAAACCAGATTAATTTTTAGTTTTATTGCTATAATCAGCTATTGATGACTTGATTGAAACGAGCTAAAAAGATGAACTATAAAAGGATAGATTATGAAGTCTTTATTACTATTGGATGGGTTGTTTTTTGGCTAGCCTTCTTAGCAATATGCTTTGATAGATCAGAAGGCATTGGTGGAATAGGTGCTTTCTTATCAGGTATTTTTGCACCGCTTGCACTTTTTTGGTTTTATAAAAGCTACAGAATACAAAGTAGTGAGCTAAAACTTCAAAGAGAAGAGTTGACTCTACAACGCAAAGCGTTAGAACAATCTGTACTAGCTCAAAGAGGTCCAGAAACAGCTTTAAAAGAGCAATCTGAAGCTTTATTTCGTCAGTTAGAAATTATTGAAAACCAGTACACTGATTACCTAAAAATAGTAAACTCTAAGCGACCCTTGTTTGATATCGTATATCAAGGATTAGAGAGGAAAAAAAACCCCTTTAAAATGGAGACTATTTTTAATAATGGTCATACTATCGAAAGACTTAAAGTTACTAGAGTCGAGTACGTTATAGTACTTTCAAACTCTAGAGCAAACTGCGTTGTAAAAAGAGTTTTAGCATCCGATGAATTTGAAACTTATATTAAAACCTATACTGGAATCAAGTTACGAATGGATGATAACGAAATAGAAAAAACATTTCAAACTTCGGCCGAACATATTACATTAGTATGTAGATTGAGTCTGCCTCCAGAAGCAAAGCCTCATGAGCATAGTGAAAAAGCTTTTAATGTATTAAATGGCGAACTAATTAAAATTAATTACGCATTTGATAATCAGTATGCTTCTGACACTTATGAGTTCTATCAAGACGGAAACAATCAGCTTAAAATTAAGCTATTGACCACTGATGGAAAGTCAGAATAGTTGTGGCAATAACAAATAATCTAAAGCATAATCCATATTAAACATAATATCTACTACACCGCCACAGCCAAACTTCTAGGATAGGAATGTATGCGCGGACGTCCAGCATAGTCGCTTAGACCATTATCGAGCAGCCATTCAACGACTTGCTCACGCACTCGCCTGCTATGGATTAAGTTAAGATGATTGACGCCATAAAACACCGCTTTATGACCATCTGGCACAAACAACGCATGCTCGGCATCATCTTCACCTAACGCGGATGCGACCGATACCAAGCTGTCTCCTAGCAAATCCGTCATCTTAGATTCGTAATGCGTCTCGAGCAAGGCACTGGCGACAAAGTAAGTTTTGATACCGCTGGGCAAGCGCGCAGGATGACGGAAGTCTTGTGGTAATACGCTGCGTCCTTCTAAGGCTTTCCAATCAGCATCACGAATACTGCCATGACGCAGATCAATAATACCCGCACTACGCATATCACCGAGCTTGGCAAGCGAGCCTGCAAATGGCAACTTGGCGATGATGTCTTGCACATAATTACCGATACGCTCAAGCACTGCCCCATGATGTGGTGAACCTAGAGTGATGAGATTGCCCACGCGCTTTATCCAATCTAGGCGCTCTTGCTCACCATAAAACAGCGCACTACGCGCGACCAAGCCGCCCATGCTATGACCAACCAAGTCTATCTGAGTGATATTTGGGTTATTATCGACCAAGTCCTGTAGCAGTTGAGAGAATTTACGACCGCTACGAGAGATACGTCGACCTGTATTGTAATCTAAGTACAGAACGGTGGTGTCAGGCTGGCTGATATGAATCGCCTCGCCCAGATCATTGCCTTCTTGTGACTGCCAGCTTAAGTGGCTCATGCATAAGCCATGGCACAAAATAGCAATTCGCCCTGATAGCCGTTCACTTTGGGGTTTACCATCTTTGGTGTATAACATCATCGGAATTGCGAGCGCATTTTGATTGTTGACCAGATGATCACCCATGACACCATTGATGACGTTGACCAGCTTTTTTAGTGAGTCAGGTAGTGGCTGAGCTGTCTTTTGAACGATGAAGTTTTTGTATATTCGTAGTACCGAGGCCAGATTGTTACCGACCATCAGCATGATATGACGTATTGTGCCATAGATGCGCCCAGTGAAACCGCGTTGCCATTTATTGAGATGCTTATCATTGAACCGGCCTAAGGGACGCAAGATGACTTCACGATGGATGGACTCTACAATCTCAGTCACCTCAACCACACCCATGGTCGCAAGCTGCGCCAACCCTTCAAAAAAATCTGCCAAAGAGACAGGATTTTTAGTCGTTTCCTCACTGTCTTCTGTATCTGCCAATAACTTGACCAGCTCATCCATATCAATGGCTTCGAGTTGATCTATCTGCTCGTACAAATCACCATGCCGTGGCACGCTATCAGCTGAGACAAAATGCGCATCAAGCTCATGGCGATTACGCGTATAACTGCTATCATTCTGAGCGCTACTGTCACTAACACGGTTGTTATAAAACAAATTTTGACTGCTCATAGTATTGGCACGTTTAGCGAAAAGGGGTTTTTTCTATACTATCCTTTAACAGTCGCAAATAGAAGCGAATGATTTAGTTTTAGCGTTCGTTTGTGACCAAAAGAGACGTATGGATGATAAACGGTATCTCTATTATTGTTAAAGCATTATCTAATATATGCACCAAAAGAAAAAATCCCAAGCCGAAACTTGGGATTTTTATTTAGTGAATACTCATTTCTACTATTTTTACTTTCTACTGATTTGTCATCTAGCGCTTACCGAGCTATGCAGGACTGGCTGCCGACTCAAATGATTCCGCCAATATAACATCACCGTCTTCTTTGGTAATCATAACCGTCGCTGAGCGCGGAGTACTACCGCCAGCGACCGCACCCCATGTATTACCTGGATGCTGAATATTGATAAACAGTGTTTTGAAATCTGGTGCCATGGTAATACCGGTCACTTCGCAGCCTTCAGGACCGACGAAAAAGCGTTTGATGTTGTCGTTACTAGCCGGCATGCCAATGCGCGTTTGCTGTCCTGCTGACGTCGTGATGGTCGTACCATCGCTGACTTTGCCCGGTAATGCCGCAAGCAGCATACAGCTGGTAGTATCGGTATACGCACCGTCATCCGTCTGAATCCACAGTACGCCACGTGGATCAAAATACAAACCATCAGGAGAAGACAAATCATTGCTAGCACTTAACTGCGATAAATTCTCTGCGGACAAGTTACTTGGTGCACCAAACAGATAGATATCCCACTCAAAACTCGTTGCAGCATGGTCGCCGCCCGTCTCTGCCCAGCGAATGATATGACCGTTGTCATTGCCGCTTTCTTTGCCATTGACTTGATAACTGCGCGGATTGGACGCTGAAAGCGGTTGGTCATCACGCACACCGCGATATTTATTGTTGGTCAATGTCACATAGACATCACCCGTTATCGGACTGACCGATACCCATTCTGGTCGATCCATCTTGGTGGCGCCAGCGGCATCGCCAGCAGCGCGAGCATAGACCAACACTTCATCCTGACTATTAAATGGTAACGCACTATTGAATGCATCTAGTCCATTTTGACCTTGAACAAGTGCTTTCCACTCACCGCTGCCATCTTCATTGAAGATAGCCACATACAAGGTGCCCTCATTCAGATACTTATCGCCTGCTTTTAAGCCGCCACCGATATCACTATTTGACCATGTGGCTTTGGAAACGAACTTATAGATATATTCGCCGCGAGCATCATCACCCATATAAAAGACCACTGGTTTGCCTTGCTCAACTGGCGCATAGGCACAGTTTTCATGAGCAAATCGACCCATGGCGGTACGTTTTTGCGGCGTAGAGTTTTGGTCAAACGGGTCGATCTCTGTGATATAGCCAAAGGTATTGAAACCGTTACGGTAATCTTCAGTGGCGTTTGCACCAACAGCGGTCATATCCCAGCGCGAAAATTCATCCATGATTGTGGCATCTTTGGCATCAGGCGTGTGCCATAGATATCTAGAGCCTGGAGAGTTCTCTGGTGCGCCGTAACGCTCGCGACCATAGTTATCACTGGCGCTTAACTGACTGGCGTCTTGTCCGCGCGCAAATACACCCAAGAAGTTCTCTTCTGTGGTCAAATACGTGCCCCAAGGTGACAAGCCTGCACCGCAGTTATTATTAATGCCGCGCGTCTGAAAACCCGTTGGATCAAACTTGGTTTTGACCAAATCAGAACCTGCCACAGGGCCTGCTAACTGTGCGGTCGTACTACTAGTGATACGTCGATTGTATTTGGAGTTTGGCACCATCTCATAGCCCATGCCATTTGCGCGGCGCTTCATCTCAACCACTGCCACGCCATGGCAGTTGACTTCACGGCGTATATCGCTGGCCAGGCGGCGGCGTTGAAATAAAGGCGCAGCATCTTTATCTTCGATGACATAATAGCCAAACGGGCTTAGCTCCTCACTATTGACGTATTCGTGATTCATAACCAGTAGGCCATTCTCTGAGGCTTTGGCGTCGTACGCATTGCTTTTTTTGCCAAAGAACCACATACCATCATGGTTATCGCCCATGCGCCATTCAAACGACTCGGCTGAATTTTCACGATTGTCCTTCCAATCTGAAAGGCCAGGCATCAGCGGTGTGCCAAGCGGCAATATCATCTCTGCCTTGTAACCTTCTGCCACCGTCATCGTCTCAGCAGTTGAGTGCGCTACGGCCTTAAATTTTAAGGTTTCAGGACGCTTCAAATCGCCCTGCGCCGGAATAGCAGCATCATCGCCATTTTCGACGATAGGACTGCTGATATTGTCATCATCATCACTACAACCAACCAAAGGTAGCGCGCCAAAAAACGCTGCTGCCGTCAACCCTGTACCACCTTTTAGAATACTACGGCGATTCAGACGGCGATTAATAACCGTCTGAAAATCAGTATTATTAGTAGGATTTGAATCTTCAACGATTTCGTGAGCGAGCTCTAGTTCTTTATTCAATAATGTCATTATCAGTCACCTTGCTATTGGGCTAGATTGGCGGAGAGTGGGTCGCGGCGTCACATTACAACCACAAAAATACGAATTCCGCTTAAGTCTACTGACTCTTTATGACAGCACGCTGAACGATAGATGACAAACTCATGACAAATAACTGTACAAACAATTATTGAGAGATATAACGATTAAAAATTTTGAAAAAATATATAAAGTCTAAAAAATAAAAGCCCCAAGCAATGGCTCAGGGCTTTTTGATATTTATGACGACTAGCACTGGTTCATTTCGCAAGCTTACTGCACTTGTGTTACCCATTCATGAGCACCCAATGTTAGTTTGAGCTTATCGCCTGCTTGCAATACACCCACACCGCTTGGTGTGCCAGTCATGATCACATCACCTGCCTGTAAGCTAAAAGCATGGCTGATGTTGACCAGCAGCTCATAGACAGGGAACAACATCAAAGCGCTATCACCGTCTTGCGCCAACTTATCATTGATGGTGAGCTGATAATGTACATTCTGAAGATTGCCAAACGCTTGCGGGTCGATCCAGTCAGCAAGCACGCATGCACCATCAAAACACTTAGCACGCTCCCATGGATGGCCTTTTTCTTTAAGGGTGCTCTGCAAATCACGCAAGGTCAAATCCAGCCCTAACGTCACCCCGCCAATCGCCTGCTGTGCCTGTTCAATCGTTGCCATCGACAAATCAGCTGACAGCTGAATACATAGCTCAGCCTCGTAATGCGTCTCGCCAAACACCTCTGGATTGGGGCGAACCACATTACTACGAATAGAGACCACTGAAGACGCTGGCTTCATAAACAGTATGGGCGATGACGGCACTTCATTGCCAAGCTCTTCAGCATGCGCCGCATAGTTACGACCCACACAGACGACTTTACCCATAGAAGCACGTAAGCGCTCATTGTGGTTATTAATGCTTTGTTCTTCATTGACACCAGCGGCAATGGCATTTGCTAATGACACATGTGGCGATTGGCTCATACTAGACTCTCCCTATAAATGATAAATATTTTTCAGCAATCCCTACTATATTGTCTACTGTCACCTTTATTGTCATCTTGGCGACCATTCATTATTAGCAACTCACTACGGAATCGTATTGGTCACCACATCTGGTGGCACATAGCTAGCATGTCGATTCATGCGTTTTTCAAACATTCTAAAGCTAAATAAGATAACCCATGACAGCAATAGATAAACGATACCGGCAGCAAAGAACAGCTCCATCAAGGTATAAGTACGCGCACTAATCGTACGAGCAACACCAGTGATATCCATCAATGCAATGGTCGAAGCAAGCGCACTGCCCTTTAGCATAAAGATCACTTCGTTGCTGTAGGCGGGTATCACAATACCAAACGCACGCGGCAAGGTCACGCGTGTTAGCTTCTGCCATTTTGACATGCCAAGCGCATCAGCCGCCTCAAGCTCACCAACTGGGATATTTTGAATCGCACCGCGTATAATCTCTGCCAAATACGCACTGGTATTCAGGGTAAAGGCGATGATGGCGCACCAGTATGCTTGACTGAGCACAGGCTCCCATAAGAATGAATCACGTACCGCTTCAAACTGACCCAAACCGTAGTAAATCAGGAATATCTGCACCAGCAGCGGCGTACCGCGAAAAAAGAAGATATAGAGAAACGGGAGTATCTGTACCAACCAATTCTTAGACATCCTTAATAGCGCTAAGATCAAACCAAAGAACAACCCGATCACACATGAGATAACCACCAGTTGTACGGTCAATACCGCGCCACCTAGTAAGTCGGGGATATGGTCAAAAATGACCTGCCAATTCCAATCCATAGTCTCTCTCCTCTATCCTATGGTCGATTGACGGTGAGTCGATTGACGGCTTATCTTTTTGGCATAGCGTGCCGCTGGATTGGCGCGCCATTCAAGCCACATCATAAAGCCAGTAATCAACATGGTCAGACCCAAATAAATAATCGCTGCTGCCATATAAAAAGTAAACGGCTGCTGTGTTGACTGTGCCGCACGCGACGACTGATACATGATATCTTTGAGACCCACGACCGATACCAGCGCGGTATCTTTGAGCAATACCAAAAACAAATTACCCAGACCAGGTAGTGCAATCTGCCATACTTGCGGCAAGGTTATGCGATAAAAGGTCTGAAAAGGACGCATACCAATCGCTTGCGACGCTTCTCGTTGCCCTATCGGAATCTCTTGAATCGACATGCGAAAAATCTCAGTCGCATACGCCCCAAAAGCGATAGACAGCGCCATGACACCGCCCCAAAAAGCGCTAATCTCGACATAGTCGTTGTAGCCGAACTTTTTGAGGATGCTCATCAATAAGATAGAGCCGCCATAATAAATGAACAGCACCAATAGCAGCTCAGGAATACCGCGCATCGTCGCAGTATAGACAGTCGCAAGCTTACGCAGCAACCAGATATTGGACATCTTTGCGGTTGCGCCGAGCAAGCCTAAGGCCAGACCAATAATTAAACTGGTCATGGCAAGCTGTATAGTGACGGTAGCGCCGCTTAATAAAAGCGCGCCAAATCCTTGTAAGTCAAACACGATTATCCACTCAGTCTCTTTATATTAGCAATTTGCAAAATATGAGTTAAAAGAATCAGCATCAATAGCTGAACGCGGCGATGTACCGTATTTTATACCAAATCAATAAGGATGGTCGGCGCCAAAAAATGACGTCAAAGGAATACGGTTAGCGCTGCGATAATTGACACAGTAGAAATGAGCGCTGATTTTATCATATTCGCTCGCCGTGATGTTAATCCTGACGCGTAAAAGCTGTGTCTAAACCGTACTTAAACAGACACTTGGGCAAATACGCTTGAAACGAACTGACTAAATTTGAGTAAAGCGAATGGTGAATAATGATCACTATGCCATGACCATACGATACGTTTATGGAATAATAAAAAAGGACATCACCATGATGGCAATATCCTTTTATTAATCAAAACAATATTTTTTTGACTGCTATCTTTAACTACTGTTAGCTATTAACTAGCGTTTTCTGTCGCTGGTTGCTCGCTAATATCTGTATCTTCGCCTGTATTTGCGTCCTCATCAACTGTACTCGTTGCAGATACTGGCACCGCAAAGTACTTTTGATTAATTTTATCGTAAGTACCATTGGCTTTAATATTGGCTAAAGATTGATTGATCTTTGCTTGTAGCGGATCGCCTGGACGCACTGCTATCGCAAAGTTATCATTGATATCAATCTCTTCACCTTTTAGTGCATATTTGCTACCAGCAGGAGAGCTCAGCCACTCTATCGCAGGCAACTTATCAGAAATCATCGCATCGACGCGGTTTGATCCTAGATCCAAAAATGCATTGCTCAACGTATCATAAAGCTTCATGTCGGCTTTTGGGTACGTGTCTTCGAACCACTGTGATGAGATGGTCGAACGCTGTGCGGCAATCGAATGAGCATCGATATCGCTTTGATTACTAGGGTCAAAACTGCTGTCTTTTTTGGCCAAAAAAACCAAGGTATTGCTAAAGTATGGATCAGTGAAGCTAACCTGCTCTGCACGCTCTGGAGTCACGGACATCGCTGCCACGATTGCATCATACTTACCGGCTTTTAGACCAGGAATAATACCGTCCCAATCTTGCGCCATAATCTCACAAGTCACCTGCATATCAGCACAGATGGCATTGGCTATCTCAACGTCAAACCCGCCCAGTGTCCCATCGGCATTGGTATAGTTAAAAGGTGCATACGCCCCTTCCGTACCGATGCGCAGTACGTCATTCTTTGCTGCCGTTGTTTCGGTCGCATCAGAATTGGTATCGGCCGCATTCTCTTGGCTATTGCTACAGCCAGCGACGGTAAAAATGGTCGCTAGCGTAAGTAATGGCACAGATAGACGACTGGTCGTCATAGCGTTAATAATAGATTTGCCAGTCGTAGCACGGGCTGGAACACAGTGATTGCTCATGATCATCCTTGGGTTTTCTGGGGTAAACAACACTTTTGAATAACGGTCTATGCAGAAGACCACGTCTTAGTTCGCTGCTGCTTCAGCTGGTGCGTCTTCTTCAACGACTATGACTTCATCGACGCCATCAGTCACGACTGCTTTTTGTGCCGCAGCGGTCGAGCTGGTACCAAAATAACTGCCAGTGATTTGATCATAAGTGCCGTTGTCTTTTAGCTCAGCCAATGCCGCATTGAATTTGGCAACCAATGGATCGCCTTTACGGAATGCAATACCCATTGCATCGTCGTCGCTGCTGATTTCTTGACCTTTGATCTCGTAGCCGCTGCCCGCCTCTGTTTTTAGCCAATCAGTGCCAGTGACTTTATCAGACATCATACCGCGCACACGACCTGAGGTTAGATCTAAATAGGCGTTGTCTTGAGTGTCATATAGCTTGATATCAGCATCCGCGTGCTCGTCCTGTAGATATTGTGAGGCCACGGTAGAGCGCTGTGAAGCGATTGGCTGACCTTTTAGCGAATCGACACTTAAATCATCACCTTTTTTACCAATGAGGATGATACCACTATGGAAGTAAGGGTCACTGAAGTCGACCACTTCTTTACGCTCAGGGGTGATTGACATACCAGCGATGGCTGCATCAAATTTCTGTGCATTCAGCCCTGGAATCAAACCGTCCCAATCTTGCGAGATGACTTCACACTCAGCTTTCATTTGTGCGCATAATGCATCAACCAACTCAATCTCATAGCCGATCAGTTTGCCGTCAGCATCGGTGTAACTAAATGGCTTATAGCTTGATTCTGTCGCGATTTTGATATTCATAGGTGCTTCAGTCGCGGTATCAGCGTCAGCATTTTCTGCTGGTGCTGAGCTATTGTTACAACCTGCCAGCATTAGCATCGCTGCGCTCAGCGGTGCCAGCCACAATGCTTTTTTGCTCATTGATGAGGTCATTAGTGATGTCATTGAAATTGTCATACCTATTATTCCTTAATGTATTTACCAGCCATATCGTTAACCACTACTTACTGATTTAGGCTTAACAGCGCTATGCTTATTTGATATTGATAAGCCTCGCTTTGTTAAGCCTAAATCGTCAGTGAGCCATTATTGACCAAAGTTTTGCTGCTCAAGACGGGCAAGCTCACCGTTGCTACGGATTTCGCTCAATGCTTTATCAAACTCCGCTTTGAGTCCATCACCTTTACGCACGGCAATAGCAATATTGTCATCGTTATCAATCTCATCACCAACGATACCGAAGCCTTCTTTATTGTCTGCTAACCATGATTTGGCAGAGACTTTTTCGGCCAATACTGCATCGCTACGACCAGACTTCAGATCCAAGTAGGCATTGTCATAGTTGTCATATAGCTGGACGGTATTGCCATCTTTGCCTTCGTAGTTATCCTGTAGATAAGCGCCTGGCGTGGTAGAACGCTGTCCACCAAGCGTGACGTTCTGGATCGCCATTGGATCAAAGCTGCCATCAGTGTTGGTGAGCCATACCATCGTATTGGCAAAATACGGTTCGCTGAAATCAACTTTTTCTTGACGCTCAGCCGTGATAGACATACCTGCGATAACAGCATCATATTTTTGTGCCAATAGACCTGGGATAATACCGTCCCAATCCTGAGCAACGATTTCACACTTGGCTTGCATCTGGTCACACAAAGCATTGGCAACATCGATGTCAAACCCAGCCAAGCTACCATCAGCATTGGTATAGTTAAACGGAGGGTAAGCGCCTTCGGTTGCAATGCGGATGGTTTTGCCAGTCGTTTCTGCGGCAGGTGCGTCAGCGTTGGCATCAGTAGTTTCATTGGCAGGTTGACTACAAGCACTCAGCATCAATGCTGCAGTGACGGTCATTGATGACCATAGTAGGCGAGAATTCGACATCATACGTTCCTTAAATTCTGATGGGTGTTGACATAAATTTTTGACAGGATTTTTTGACTTCGGGTTCTGATAATTTGTTCTCTGACGTCCCTGACAGACAAGCAATATAGATAGCAGAATAATGGACAGCCGTTAAAATCGACCGACTATAAACCTTTTGATAATACCTGAGTAAAAAATCAAAAACAAACGTTTTGCATACTTGCAGTGACTATCGAGTAATAAAGGATAAACAATAGTTACGGTATAGTGATTTTTATATTTGATAGGATTCGATGGCGATAGGACTCTACCGCCATCTGATTGATACTTTGGACAGGATTAGTGCGGGCGATGCGAGGCCATAAAATCTTTGACACGCTCAGAGGTAGGATTGTCAAAGACTTGCTCAGGTGTGCCGATTTCTTCAACCACCCCTTGGTGCAAGAACACCACTTTACTTGATACTTCACGAGCAAAGCGCATCTCATGAGTAACGATAAGCATGGTACGCCCTTCTTCCGCTAGCTCTCGCATCACAGCCAGTACTTCATTGACCAGTTCAGGGTCTAGCGCCGAGGTTGGCTCATCAAATAAGAGTACTTGCGGCTGCATGGCAAGTGCGCGAGCGATGGCCACGCGCTGACGCTGACCGCCCGATAAGTTGGCTGGATAAGCGTCTTTTTTATCGAGCAGCCCTACTTTGTCTAGCAGTTTCTCAGCATCGCTGATCGCTTGGGCTTTTTTGATCTTGAGAACCTGCGTTGGCCCTTCAATGATATTTTGTAAAATCGTCTTATGTGGCCACAAGTTAAAGTTCTGGAAGACAAACCCGACGCGGGCGCGCAAGCTCTCTAGCTGCTTAACATCTGCGGCTTGCAGCTCGCCTGACTTGGCAGGTTTTAGCATGAGCTCTTCATTGCCGATCAAGATACGACCTTGATTTGGGTTTTCGAGCAAATTAATGCAGCGCAGCAAGGTTGATTTACCTGAGCCCGATGAGCCCAAAATAGAGATAACATCACCATCATAGGCGGTGAGAGACACTCCCTTGAGTACTTCTAATGAGCCATAGCTTTTATGGATGTCTTGTAAGTCTAGGGCGATAGGCCGAGTCGGGTTTTTTGCAGTATCAAGCATGGTTCAGCAGACTTCCAATAAATATGAGTGAAAACACGAATAAAAATAAATAAGAGCTATATAGTATCAGCAGCTATAGCATTATCGTGATAGCGCTATGCCTGAGCAGGCAAAGAAAAAATGCCATATTGTCTCTTATTCCACAGCAAAAAGGCAAATCTTGTGTTTAACCAGTCAGTTAGTCGATAATAGCCGCTACTCATCAATAATAGCTATGCTATAAACAGTTGACCCAAAAAAGCCCAGACTGCATTTATCGCTCTGGGCTTTATTTTATCACTTTAGCGTACCGGACGTTGTTTTATCTGATAACGTTATATTGACCAACACACTATCATAGCGTTTGGCGCGCCATAGCACTTAGTACGTCGATACATGCTCTGAATCTTCCGTACCATCCAGCACTTCTGCATCATCTGCGGTTGCCACTGCCACATCATCCCCTGTACCGACAGCCATGCCGTCATCAGCGCTAGCAACGGCGATATCGTCAGAGCTGCTCGCAGTCGCGGTTGCATTCTCTTCAACGTTGGTTTGAGCATCGACAGTCGTATCTGCTTGTGTCTCCATCGGTGTCTCATCTTTACTACACGCACTGAGCGCAAACACGCCTGCAACCAACCCAATCGTCATCCAGTTTTTGTACGTACTATTTTTAGTCGCCATCTTCACTCTCCATTGCTTATTATTTCGTGATTCAGCGTTATCTACTGACAATGCTGCTTTCTTAACGCCTACTATACTAATGATGTGCTACGGCTACCTTAGTATTTACAGCACAGTTCTGTTAAAGACACGTAAAGATAGAGTGTGCGATTGATAACAGATAGCCATCAAAAAACTTAGGGTAAAATCTATGAGACTGTATGAGATAAAGCCTCATCAGCGTTTTGTAAAGCAGATTCTGTTCACAAAATCATCTTTACTATCGCCGCAATCTCCTCTATGTTAAATAGCATAATGACTTATCGCTATATAAATAGGCATTCAAAACCTCTTTTTTTGCTAAATTTTCGCCTTTTTAGGCGCTTTTATTTATATAACACTGATACCACATAAGGAGAATAATTTATGAGTCAAGCAAATACGACGGATATTACTACCTACATGCAGTCTGTTGGCAAGCAAGCAAGAGCGGCATCACGTGCACTCGCCGCGGCCAACACGGGCGACAAAAACTCAGCACTCATGGCCATTCATGATGAGCTAGTCAATGCCAAACCAGATATTTTGGCAGCCAATAAAATCGATATGGATAACGGTCACAAAAATGACCTCGATAGCGCGCTCCTTGATCGCTTGGAGTTAAACGACGCACGATTTAACGGTATGCTCCAAGGTCTTAAAGATGTCGCTGGCCTCCCTGACCCAATCGGTGAAGTGACTGATATGACTTATCAGCCATCAGGTATTCATTTGGGCAAGATGCGTGTACCACTGGGCGTCGTTGGTATGATTTATGAGTCGCGTCCTAATGTCACGTTAGAAGCTGCTTCGCTAGCACTCAAATCAGGCAACGCGATTATCCTACGCGGTGGTTCTGAAGCGTTTGAGTCCAATCAAGCCATTGCCAAATGCATCATAAAAGGCCTCAGTCAGACGGATCTCTCTGAGCATAGCGTGCAGGTACTGCAAACGACCGATCGCGCCGCCGTTGGTGAGCTGATCACCATGACTGAATATGTCGATGTTATCGTGCCACGTGGCGGCAAGGGTCTGATTGCGCGTATCAGCAACGATGCCAAAGTCCCTGTGATTAAGCATCTAGACGGCAACTGTCATACCTTTATCGATAGCGATGCAGATCCTGAGATTGCGATCAAAGTCAGTGTCAATGCCAAAACCCATCGCTACGGTACTTGTAATACGATGGAGACGCTACTGGTCGATGCACCTATCGCCAAAGACTTGCTGCCCAAGATTGCCACCGCCATCATTGAAGCCGATGACGCGATGCAGCTACGTGTGGACGATAGCGCCCAAAGCATCTTAGCCGATGTGATTACTCTAAACGGTCATTTGTCGGCCGCGACTGACGAAGACTGGGATACTGAATACCTAGCGCCTATCCTTGCGATCAAAGTCGTCGACGGTATTGATGAGGCGATTGAACATATCAATACCCACGGCAGCCATCATACCGATGTCATCATTACGGATAACTATACCAAGTCACAACGCTTCATCCGCGAAGTGGACTCAGCAAGCGTGATGATTAATGCCTCTAGCCGTTTTGCTGATGGCTTTGAATACGGACTTGGTGCTGAGATTGGTATCTCAACGGACAAAATCCATGCGCGCGGCCCTGTCGGACTTGAAGGTCTGACCTCACAAAAATGGATCGTCTATGGTCATGGCGAAACTCGTGCTTAATTTGGTACGTATCGACTATCGTAAAGAGTAATCAGGAACGTCAGCAATTTTGCTGGCGTTTTTTCATTTGGATAACAAGTATGCTAATCACATACGTCTACATAATAAGGAGTGGCGCAATTATGCAAAGTGGCAAGATTAAACACTGGAATCAAGAAAAAGGCTATGGCTTTATTGATGTGGATGATCAAGATGAGGATGTGTTTTTTCACGTGAGTAAAGTGCGATTGTCTCAGCCTATCAGCATTGGTCAAAGCGTCTATTTCAATAGCAAACGCAATGACAAAAACCAATTACGCGCCACCGAAGTCACCTCATCTTCATTGAGCCTTGAACAAGACACTACATCAGATACCTCTAAATATATACCTAATAATACCGAACGAAATACTCACCACAGTAGTCGTAGCCTGAATCATAGCAATCGCAACTCAAACCGCAGCCGTCAAAGTAATACTTCAAATAAAAGAAGCCTAGGTTCTACCCTATTTAGCCTCATCGCCATTATCGCTGTCGCTATCTACTTCTTTGGCGATTTTAGCTCGCCGTTATCTCAGTATACGTCTGACAATACCAGTCAAGTCGCCACAACTGACACAGCGACCACTAGCATCACGGGCGATGCACAGATCGATAAGACGATTGGGCTGATTCAACAAGGCGGGCCATACCCTTATCCCAACAAGGACGGCACGACGTTTTATAACCGCGAAGGTAGACTGCCAGCACAATCGCAAGGCTACTACCGTGAATACACAGTACCCACCCCTGGCGTCTCCCATCGCGGCGCAAGGCGTATTGTCACAGGCGGTTATCCGCCCACCGTCTATTACTTAACCGTCGATCATTATGATAGTTTTCAAAGACTGCAGGTACCCTAACATGAAACAAGCGAATATGAATCAAGAAGCCATAGATCAACAAGCTATGAAGCAGAAAGATACGAGCCAAGCCATCCACTATGTTAATCAAGACCACATTAACCAAAACGGTACAGCACTAGTGGCGGATATTCCTCCTACGGCTGTTACCATACCCGTGGGTGACACCCTCGATAAAACCACGCTACTGACGAGTCTGGCCCGCGCCTGTGATTTTCCCAGTTATTTTTCGCACAACTGGGACAGCGCATGGGACTGTTTGACAGATAGCGAGGTGGTGCATCTAACGCTTGATTTGATGGTGGTAAAAAGGATAAACACCGAAGACTTCAATGTCTTTAAAAGCATCATTGAGGATGCTTATAGAGATTTTGGCAAACCACAATTGTGGATTATTGTGCCATCTGAGGATGAAGTCTAGTTTCGTTGTTAAAAAATTAGTCACCAATAATCATTCGTCATCATAGAAACCTGAATTCGAGATAAAGCCATATTTATCCCGAATTCAGGTTAATTTATTTTATATAAAGGATTAACCTATGGAGATTACCTTAAACGGTTATTACACACTGATACTCGCGACCTTGGTGCTACTACTGGGGCGTTTTTTGGTCAAAAGGATTAAATTTTTAGAAGACTTTAATATTCCAGAACCCGTTGCTGGTGGTTTGGTCGCAGCGGTTGCTGTCTATGTTCTCAATATGGTTTGGGGATATAGCTTTAACTTTCATCAAGGATTGCAGACCGCCACCATGCTGATGTTCTTTGCTTCTATCGGTCTGAGTGCTGATTTTAGTCGCCTAAAAGCGGGTGGCACACCGTTATTGATTTTTACGATCGTGGTGTCCGTATTTATTGTCTTACAAGATGTCGTTGGCGTAGCCATGGCAAGTGCGCTGGGGCTTGATCCGCTACTCGGTCTTGTGACAGGCTCTATCGCTCTGACGGGTGGTCATGGTACGGCAGGTGCTTGGGGTATTACTTTAGAACAAGACTACGGTGTGGTCGGTGCGACGACGCTTGGTATCGCTGTTGCGACTTATGGTTTGGTCGCAGGTGGTATCGTTGGTGGTCCTGTGGCACGTCGCTTAATTAACCGACTGGGCCTAAAGCCGACGCCAGCCGATCCAAATCCTAGTGATATTGAAAAAGTTGCCAGCGCTCAGTCACTATATAGCACCAAACATGACGAGGAGACTGCAGGTAGCAATAAAGATATCTTTGAGAGACCCGATAGCATGCGCTTTATCACAGCATCCTCTACTATCGAGACGTTGGCGCTATTTGCAGGGGCGTTGGCTTTTGCTGACGGAATGACGCTCGTGGCTGAGGGCACATGGTTTGAGTTGCCGACGTTCGTATGGGCACTCGCAGGCGGCGTTATTATTCGCAATGTGTTAACGATGGTCTTCAATTTTGAGATGTTTGATCGCTCAATTGACGTACTTGGTAATGCCTCTTTGAGTCTGTTTTTGGCGATGGCATTGCTGTCATTGAAGCTATGGCAATTGACGGATTTGGCAGGCCCTGTATTGGTCATATTGATCGTACAGACCATCATCATGATTATCTACGTCTACCTTATTACCTTTAAAGTCATGGGTAAAGACTATGACGCGGCGGTACTATCAGCAGGTCATTGCGGTTTTGGTATGGGTGCAACGCCAACAGCGATTGCTAATATGCAGGCAGTCACTGATCGCTATCTACCCTCGCCGAAAGCGTTCTTAATCGTGCCAATGGTTGGTGCATTCTTTGTCGATATCGTCAATGCGACGGTATTGCAGATATTTACCAAGTTACCGTTTATGTGATTTTAGTTTTTAAATCAGACTGAATTGATTTAAAAAAGGCTGGGCTACGTTATCGTAACCCAGCCTTTTTTGTTGTCTATGAATGCTTCATATAATGGTTTGCTTGACTTAAATTAGACTATTACGTGGTGTTATGAGAGTAAGAAAAATCCAAATAAACTTATCAAATTATTGAAAGAAAATTAAGAAATACCATTAGATAGTTTAAGAGATTATATGAGCGGAGAGTTTGATTCATATATCAATAATTTGCCTTCCAAGTTCTTGTTCGATTTCGTGATGGACTTGATAGGCTCTAAAATATACAAGCAAGCCATCGATGATACTAAAACTTGGCTATACGATATTTTTATGGATATATTGGATGGTCGCCATGCATTCGAAAATAATTATTTTGATGATGTTCCAATAGGCTCACTGCTTATACTTTCCAAAGAGAACGTATGGAGCTAGAGTTCAAGTAAGTTGTGGCTTTAATCCAAATTTTATATATTATAAAGTTAAAGTTCTGGGTTAAAAATCCAGTCTACACATACTGTACTTTATGCAAAATTAATCGGGAGCAAATATGATAGATGTCTCTCCAGACCATATAGGGGATCTACTTGATTCAAGGTTTTTACAAGATGTAATCGAACACTATTGTGAAGAAGAAGAATTTGAAAGCTTAGATTTTAGTTGTGAGTCAGATGCCCGCTATGCTATAAGGCGATGGATAGGCAATGAACCAAAGTTCTTACCTGAAGAGTCAAAGTACAGCTTTAATATTAATCTTAATAGCAACATGTGGAGTTCAAAGCAACACAAGAAGCTATTTAAGGAAAGTTTAAGGTATGTCCTAACGAAAAAATTAATAGTTTTGGGTGCTCAATTACCGGGTATTGATTTTAATATTAAGGGTGCTCCGAAAGAATTTAATGCTTGGACTGAATCACACGATAAAAACTGGATTTGGACTGAACGACATTGTAAAAATGCGGAAAATGCTCACCATAGATTTCTAATGTTACTTTGGGATGAATGGTTTGATGAGCCTTTTACTCCAGCAGATCTAGATTTATATCGTGAAAGAGTAGACCGTAATTTTATCTCATTCCCATTTAATCCAGATTGCTGGGGTGCCGCTGAATATAAGGAAAGTTGAGGTAATCTTTAGACACAGAGATGCATCAATTCTTGTCACCGTTCCGCCCAAAATGGCAGATACAAGCGTGTGGCAGGAATACCTAAAGAGACAATCACAAAAAACCGCCTAGCAAATGCTAAGCGGTTTTTTCGTGTGATAACAGCATGTTCAATCAAACCTATTATTTATACTTTTTAATTTCACCACTTTTCACACGAGCAATGAAGGAATTAACCTCTTTTTTCACCACTGGCATTAAGAAGTATAGACCGATGATGTTAAAGATAGACATCGCGAAGATGGCTGCATCTGAGAAGTCAATAACAAAGCTGAACTGTATGATGGTACCGATAATGACGAAGATAAGAAAGATGAGTTTATATATTACTTCGCCAACTTTACCTTCACCGAAAAGATACGTCCAAGCTTTTAGACCATAGTATGACCATGAAATCATGGTTGAAAAGGCGAACAATACCACAGCGACGGCTAAGAAGTACTGGAAGATTGGTGCCGTTTCCATAAAGGCCGCACGGGTTAGATCCACACCAGTGAGCGCTTGCGTTTGTAAGTTTGCTACGGTATTCACGCCAGATATCGTAATAACCAGCGCTGTCATAGTACAAATGATAACGGTATCAATAAATGGCTCTAATAAAGCGACTAGACCTTCAGTAGCAGGCTCATTCGTTTTTACCGCTGAGTGAGCAATAGCGGCTGAACCAATACCTGCTTCGTTAGAAAAGGTCGCACGTTTCAAGCCTTGGATTAACGCCCCAATAAACCCGCCAGCTACGCCAGCACCAGTGAAAGCACCAGTGAAGATCTCTCCAAATGCTGCGCCGATATGATTAAAGTTGGCAATCAGTACGATCACACTCATAGTGATATACAACAAAGCCATAAAAGGCACGACTTTTTCAGTAACGGTTGCGATGCGAGGCATACCGCCAAGAATGACTGAACCGACTAAAACAGCTAAGCCAATACCGAAGAATAAACTGTAATCAGCAGGAATGCTAAAAGTAGAGCTCATGACCGCAAAGGCTTGGTTACCCTGGAACATGTTACCAGCGCCAAAAGCCGCCAATATACACATGAGTGCAAAACCAACGGCTAAGACCTTACCTAATCCACCCATACCACGTTCAGCCATACCGCGGCTTAGGTAGTACATAGGTCCACCTGAGACCACACCAGAGGGTAGTATCGTACGGTATTTGACACCTAACGTACACTCTACAAACTTGGAAGCCATACCGAACAGACCAACGATGATCATCCAAAAGGTAGCACCAGGTCCACCAATAGCGAGTGCTGCACCCACACCTGCAATATTACCCAGACCAACCGTACCTGATAAAGCAGTGGCTAACGCCTGAAAGTGGCTAACCTCTCCTTCTTCTTTGACAGCGGGATTAGGATCGGTATATTTGCCTCTAACAATATCCAGAGACAACCCTATTTGACGAAATTGAATAAGACCAAAGTAGGCCGTAAATATGAGTGCTGCAACTAATAACCAACCCGCAATAAGCGGAAAGCTTGTCTCGCCGAGTGGCACTGAAAAGAAGATAAGATCGACGAACCATCCAAATGCACTGGACATAAAACTGTCGAGACCTGCACCAAATGCTGCTAGAGCTGACTGCTCAGCCTCTAGACCTGATTCAGCTGCTTGCGAGAGAGTGGCGCTGAATAGTAGCGCCATAGCGATTAACGATTGCTTTTTCATAGACATCCTTGTCATAAAAATCACTTCTAGGTGAATTTTCAAAAATTTTATTAAAATCAATACTAAACAAGCAATTGTTTATTAACAATTCGTACTCTTCTTAGTAATAAATTGTTAACACTGACTATATAACAATAACAAATAATAAACAAAACATTTATAAGCTTTCGTTAGTCAAAAGTCAAATTATCTTTTAAAGCGAATTTCCGATCCCTATCACTCTTATAATAGCTATCAATGTATATCGTCATTATCTTAGAGTGTAGAAAAAGCACTTAAGACCTAGACAAAGAACATAGACAAAGAACATAGACACCTACTCAGACGATTTAACAGACATAACGTCAAAAACCGCCTAGCCAGTGCTAAGCGGTTTTTTATCACATGCGTATCTACTCAGACATGCTCAGCGCTATATCAGCTATTAGAGGCTGAACGCTTTTGAATCCATAACATCTAATTGCTAGAGCGTAAATCCAATCACATTGAGCTTTTTGTCTTCTGCAAACTTAAATAACTTATGAACATGATTTAAATTCTCAAGAAACGTATTCAAAGCTTCTTGGCTCGCTGCTTCGTGGTGACCGATATCATGTACCAATTTTTTTAAGTCTGTCGCGGCAAACGCTTTGACAATCTTCGGCACGACTGCCGCATCATATAATAGTCCATCATGCTGCTCATGCAGAGGCGTGCTGTTGTCTGCCAAAAATAACAGATCGCACAAGGCGTAATGTCCCTCTCCCAACAGCTCAATCAATTCTTCCGTATAGTGCTCAAAAGACGCTTCTCTGACATCCAAATACTGGTTGTCGCGATTTTCTCTTAGCTCATCCAGTGTAATACCACCATTGAGCATATTTGCTAAATTTTCCTCACGAACGCTACAAAAACAAAATGACATAGATGTAGAAATAGACATCGTACTCTCCTTATCTCTTATTAAAAATAAAAACCACCTAGCAGCAGCTAAATGGTTCTTTCTTCAGTTCAATGAGATTGTATAAAAGATAGGCCGCAGGTTAAGTAATCAATAGCGAGTATTATGTAAGTAAAATCCACAATGTTGACTGGTTTGCTCATCTGTCATTTTAGCGCTTTTATTTATACTGAATTTTCACCTATTACAGATTCTTAACCGCATTACACTGAATTATTTGGCCATTTTATCTAACATAGTCGAGAGCCATGCATTGTTATCTGCCATATACGTGTCCCCTATCGCTAGGATCTCATCAGCCGCTTGCACAGAGTCAGGATGATCAATCATCGCCTCTTGTATATACGTCTGTCCATGCGACACCATATCTACCATACTCTTATTGGTCACTTCAAAATGACATTGCCAGCCAAGCACCCACATATCTAATGCTTTGTGTTTTGGTGTTTGATAAATAAACCCTTGATTGGCCCAAGTATGTGAAGTGGCAATGGGCGTCGCGCCTTTGGGGCACTCAAAACCATCACCATGCCAATGAAATACAGTGAATTCATTCCTTGGCAAATCTGCTAGCAGCGGATGCGCAAGCCCCTGTTCGGTCAATTGAATGGGCAGCCAGCCAACCTCTTTTATGCCCGATGGCGCAACTTTTGCCCCCAAGCTATCTGCAATCAGTTGTGCACCCAAGCAAACACCAATCACGGTTTTTCCGTCATTAATACTTTGCTGAATGAAAGATTTTTCATCAGCTAACCATTGAAAGTCACCTTCATCGTGAATGCTCATTGGCCCGCCCATAACGACTAACCAATCAAAACTGTCTTGCGCGGGTAACGGATCATTCTCATAAAAGCGTGTAACCGTAATACGATGGCCTCGATTATCTGCCCACTGCTTAATAAAACTGAGTTCTTCAAAATCAACATGGTACAGCGCATGGATTCGTATCGTCATCAAATAATCCTTTTATTAAAAAATAAAAACCGCCTAGCACAAGCTAAGCGGTTTTTTGTTATACAACCCTTAAATAGAGTCAGTTAATACTTACTGGTTTTTTTCGTACACTGGTAGCTCTTTGCAGATTGCTTCTACTTTACCGCGTACTTTAGCTGCAACCGCTTCATCACCGCGGCTGTCTAGCACGTCACAGATCCAACCTGCCAAATCAGCTGCTTGCGCTTCGTTGAAGCCGCGAGTAGTAATGGCTGGTGTACCGATACGAATACCAGAGGTGACAAACGGTGATTTTGGATCGTTTGGCACGGCGTTTTTGTTCACAGTGATATGTGCATCACCAAGCCATTTATCCGCTTCTTTGCCGGTCATTTCTTGCTTCACTAGGCTGATCAGCATGAGATGGTTTTCAGTACCACCAGAGATGATTTCGTAGCCACGCTCTTGGATGACTTTTGCCATTGCTTGTGCGTTTTTCACGACTTGCTGCTGATAGGTTTTGAAGTTATCTTCTAACGCCTCTTTAAAGCAAACCGCTTTTGCCGCGATGACGTGCATCAACGGGCCACCTTGGTTGCCTGGGAATACGGCAGAGTTTAGCTTTTTGGCTAGTTTCTCATCACGCGACAAGATCATACCTGAACGCGGGCCACGTAGGGTTTTGTGCGTGGTGGTAGTGGCCACATCAGCAAAAGGTATTGGGCTTGGGTAGACGCCGCCTGCAACAAGACCAGCAACGTGTGCCATATCAACCAATAGATACGCGCCTACTTCGTCAGCGATGTCACGGAAACGCTGCCAATCGACGACTTGTGAATACGCTGAAAAACCTGCGATGATCATTTTTGGCTTATGCTCACGTGCCAAGCTCTCTACTTGATCATAGTCAATAAGACCGGTGCCATCTACCAATCCATACTGTACGGCATTGTAGTTCAGACCTGAGAAGTTAATGTGCGCGCCATGCGTCAAGTGACCACCTGCGTCTAGGCTCATACCAAGTACGGTGTCATTGGCTTCTAGCAATGCCAAAAATACAGCAGAGTTTGCTTGGCTGCCTGAATGTGGCTGGACGTTAACGTACTCAGCACCGAACAGCTCTTTTGCACGGTCAATGGCCAATTGTTCAATGACATCTACATGCTCACAACCACCGTAATAACGCTTACCAGGATAGCCTTCAGCGTATTTGTTGGTCAGGTCAGTGCCTTGCGCTTCCATCACTGCTTGTGAGCAGTAGTTTTCAGAGGCAATCAACTCGATGTGATTTTCTTGACGAACGCTTTCTGCGGCCATCGCTTCAGCAAGTACGGGATCAAACTCTTTGATAGAAATATCTTTAAACATAGTAATGTCCTAAGTAGTGACTGTCATTGAAAAATTTCATTGGAAAGAAGCTGATAGCCTGCTCACAACCAAACGACCACTGCGTCAACGTCGCTTGAAGTATGGTGAATACCTCTGCACGCTGTTTTTCTGCAAGCTGTTTTATGGTATGACCATTATTGTGAATTGAGTCTATTAGCAAAAATTGAAATAAGAATAAACACAGGCAATTGGCTTGCCATTAACTTGACCGATCCGTCAATAAAATCGATATACATTTGCATCGATATCATCGCGAAAGCGTAAGTGTAACATGAAAATTTGTGCGATGAGCGCAAAAAAGCCCACCTAAAGATGAGCAAATTAAATGGCGATATAACACAGATAAATAACGTATGATTTTCTATAGAGTTAAATCATGGACTGTTATTAATAATTTGAAAAACAGCCATTTTGGGAGGTCTGTTTTTTGCACGACACACTAATTTATAGATACATAGGCTCTATTAAAACATGATGCTAATAACACAAGGATAATGAACTATTGAATACTGACCAATGGTTTTGATACCCAACCTTCTCCTTTGTCACTCTCCACATGGTAGTAGCCATTTTGCTCAGTACCCATATATATCATGATGTCCTGTTGAGATAAGATAGCGATAGGGCTAGAAGATTTATTGGCCTGCGAGTAAAGCTTAGTGCTTTGTAATTTGCCAGACAATATAGAGCCAGAAATCGGCTTTTCTTTGTTGGTTTGATTGCTCTGGTTATTTTGATTGACTAAGTCTGTAAAACCCATATCTTCACTTAAGTCAGACACAGACTGTTTACTACCCCTAATACTATCGGCCGTTCTACCGATTGAGCTAATGGTACTTTGTGCTTCATAAATACTATCCAAAAAACCAGCGTTTGCATTGATAGACAAACCAAACATAGCGGTAATAGCCGTTAGCAAAATTGCGGATTTTGCAAACATGGATAGCAATGGGTTTTTGACGCTCATAGAAAGTTCCTGATGTTAAGAAAAGTATAGTAATGTTACCAAATTGTATTTATACCATATTCTCAAATTACCAGACAACTGTTAATTTATGAATAAATAACTGCATTTTTATATACTAAGCTTTATTTATAGCGTCCGCAGTTATATCGCTCTTATCAGCATCATAAGACAAAAACGCAGGCAAAAAAGTTTCGCTGATAAGCAATGAGCGACCATACCAGTCATAGCGCGTCTGCCGTTGCCAGCCCTCGCTCGTCTGTCGCACGAATCGCTGGTTTGGCAGTGTGCGGCGACGTTTAAATAATACATAACCGATGGGCGTACCTTTTAGCTGCTGCAAGCGTCGCGCGTTACCTTTTAGGCTTGATAGCGGAAAGATGCTTTGCGCACCGACCCATGGTTGCTCGTCATTGCCGTATAGCTGTACTTCACGTATCCACGCCAGCAGTGGACGATTTAGCGCTGAGCCTTGTAGACCCAATTGTCGCTTTTGTTGCAGCGTCAACAGCCGATAGCCCTCAAAGCTACGCTCTACTCGTAATGGCTGCCCTGCTCGTTTTTCTAGCATGGCTGTGAGCGACCCTTCGGCATTGAGCCACGATACTAGTTCAGCAGGAGGTAGAGATGTGGTAGGAGTAAGAGAGTTACTGGACATAGTTAACGGCTAATAGTGAAATGTGTAAAGTAAATGCCTGCGGGCTATTATTAATTAATAGTCAGCATTAATGGTGTATATCAATGAAGCGTATCAAAGGCTGGCATATTGTCTGCGTTAAATGGTAGTGCCTCATGGGCTTGCTTGCGATATTGTGCCATATGCATCCGATCTCTAGCACAAAAATCACCAATCGCAGGGACAAAACGCGGATCATAAATGCGGTGAAGCGAGTGCGTCGTCGTTGGGATAAAACCACGAACCAACTTATGCTCGCCTTGCGTGCCTGGATCAAAGGACGCTAGCCCTTGCTCGATGGCAAACTCAATGCCTTGATAATAGCACAGCTCAAAATGCAAACTGTCATACTCACCAAGCGCACCCCAGTATCGACCGTACAATGTTGCATTATTATCAACATCACCATTAATACTGTCGTTGTCGCTATTACTGACAGGTGTGTCATATAAGAACAGGCTACTGGCGATAATCTCACCACTGGCATCGAGTGCTTGCGCGAGCATAATGTGCTCAGACATACTCGCTGCCAATGCCATAAAAAAGTCTATCGTCAGATAAGGCTGCTGTCCGCGCACCGCATACGTCATCACATAGCAATGGTAAAAAGCCTTCCAGTCTGCATCGCTGATAGCATCGCCGATTTTTCGCTGGCAACTGATGCCTTGTTCGGCCACTTTACGACGCTCCGCACGGATGGTTTTACGCTTTTTGGCTTTTAACGTCATCAAAAACGCATCAAAGTCTGCAAATGGTTGGCTACTATTGAGCAGGTCTTTATTTTGCCATAAGAACTGACAGCCTTGACGCTCAAATATCGGCATCTCAATCGGCGCGGACTCTACGCCGCTCTCTTGGGCTGCTATCGCACGCTCTATATCAATCTCCGTAGGCATAGATGTAGTGGCAATAGATGCTAGATTAGGCGTCACAAATAGTCCATGCCAGCTTGAGGCGCCGACTTGCTGAGCGATATCATCGATACCTGCAATGGCTGTTTTGAAGATATCCTCATTTAAGCGCTCGCCTTTTGCCAACCAAAGACGCTGACCGGTAATCGGTGTATATGGCACGCTGGTGACCAATCTTGGATAGTAGTCGAGACCATAACGCGCGTACGCTTCTGCCCATGAATGATCAAATACAAACTCACCGCGATGATGGCCTTTTATAAATACTGGCATCACCGCGACTGGTTGCAGTGCGGCATCATCAGCATCTTCGTCGACACGATGTACCAAAATAAATATCGGTAGCCACCCTGCCTGCTCTCCAATCGCGCCCGTATCGGCAAGCGCTTGCCAAAAAGCAAATGACATAAAAGGCGTGTCTGGCATTTGCCACACGGTCTGGCTCTGCCAACTGGTATCATTAATCAGCGCATACTCTAAACTCATATTTACCGTCACTATATTGTGTATAGATAATCTATCTATCGATGACCTAGCCTAGCAAATTTTTGCTATTTTGCTGTCACAATTTGCAAAGTTTTTTGAGTCACAATAAAAAACCACCAATAGTGACATTGGTGGTTTTTAGGATTATGCTTGTTTGGATATCTAGAGCATGACAGAAACCGATGAAGCATAGTCGTTGTATCGAAAAGATGATATCGCAGCAGAGGACTGTTAGAATAAGGTCACTACCAGCTTAGTATAATTTGAAACCCTAAGATATGAGCGAAAACAGTATACTTAGTTCATGGTACGTGATTGACATCCTCTCGAATTTATAGTGGATTTATTATAATATACTGTCAGCGACTTGCTTTCTGGCAGTTTTACCGGGCAGTCAATGTGCCATCTGAGAATGCCCTCGTAGTGAACATCAGTAAAAGAAAATGTTTTATCAAACTTGAATATCTCTAACTTAAATATTGCTAAGCAGCTACATACGACGTACTTGTTCGAACGATATCATTGAGCATTGCCTAGTATCATTGACTCATATTCAACACTATATTTGAGCTTTATTATTAACGACAACTAAAGGAAGAACTAAATAAAATGTCAAAAATTATTTATACAAAAACTGACGAAGCCCCAGCGCTTGCGACACTATCTTTTTTACCTATCGTAGAAGCGTTCACTAAAACCGCAGGTGTCGAAGTTGAAACCAGTGACATCTCTGTTGCGGCACGTATATTGGCTGAATTCCCTGAATACTTGACCGAAGAGCAGCGTGTTCCTGACAACCTAGCTGAGCTTGGTCGCCTGACTCAAGACCCAAACACTAACATCATCAAATTGCCAAATATCAGTGCCTCTGTCCAGCAGTTAAAAGCCGCTATCAAAGAGCTACAAGGTAAAGGCTACGCCATTCCTAACTTCCCAGAAGATCCACAAACTGACGAAGAAAAAGAGCTACGTAAGCGCTATGGTAAGAGCTTAGGCAGTGCCGTCAATCCAGTACTACGTGAAGGTAACTCAGATCGCCGTGCACCAAAAGCCGTCAAAAACTACGCTCGCAAACATCCGCACTCAATGGGTGAATGGAAGCAATGGTCAAGCACGCACGTATCACACATGCATGGCGGCGACTTTTATGATGGCGAGCAATCTATGACGTTAGATAAAGCTCGTACCGTACGTATGGACTTGCTACTTGACGATGGTACCCAAAAGGTATTAAAACCTAAAATTGCTTTGCTGGATAAAGAAGTCATCGACCTAATGGTCATGAGCAAACAAGCACTGCTTGAATTCTATGAGCAAGAGATGGAAGATTGCCGCGAAGCTGGTATCTTGTTCTCATTGCACGTAAAAGCCACGATGATGAAAGTCTCACACCCTATCGTATTTGGTCATGCGGTTCGAATTTACTACAAAGAAGCATTTGAAAAACATGGCGAACTCTTTGATGAGCTCGGCATCAACGTCAACAACGGTATGGCTGATCTATACGACAAGATTGAGACGCTACCAACCTCAACGCGTGAAGAGATTGAGCGTGACCTGCATGCTTGTCAAGAGCATCGCCCGCGTCTGGCTATGGTTGATTCTGCCAAAGGCATCACCAACTTCCATTCACCAAGTGATGTCATCGTTGATGCCTCTATGCCAGCGATGATTCGTTCTGGTGGTAAAATGTGGGGCGCTGATGGCAAAATGTATGACTGTAAAGCCGTCATGCCTGAATCTACCTTTGCTCGTATTTACCAAGAAATGATCAACTTCTGCAAATGGCATGGTAACTTTGACCCAACAACCATGGGTACCGTACCAAACGTCGGCCTAATGGCACAAAAAGCAGAAGAGTACGGCTCACACGATAAGACTTTTGAATCGAGTGATGCTGGTATTGCTCGTATCATCGATGTGGATACCGATGAAGTATTGCTCGAAAAACGTGTTGAAAAAGGTGATATCTGGCGCATGTGTCAGGTTAAAGATGAGCCTATCCAAGATTGGGTGAAACTTGCCGTACGCCGTGCACGTGAATCAAATACGCCTGTTATCTTTTGGCTCGACCCATACCGTCCACATGAGAACGAGCTCATCAAGAAAGTTAAAATGTATCTAAAAGATCATGATACTGATGGTTTACACATCGAAATCATGTCTCAGGTTCGCGCCATGCGTTATACCTTAGAGCGTGTCGCTCGTGGTCTTGATACGATCTCTGCGACTGGTAACATCTTACGCGATTACCTAACCGACTTGTTCCCAATTCTAGAGCTTGGTACGAGTGCCAAGATGCTATCAGTTGTGCCACTGATGAAAGGCGGCGGTTTGTTTGAGACAGGTGCTGGCGGCTCTGCACCAAAGCATGTTGAGCAGCTAACCGAAGAAAACCATCTACGTTGGGATTCACTCGGTGAGTTCTTGGCCTTGAATGTCTCTTTGGAGCATTTGGCAAGCAACGACAACAATGCTAAAGCTCAAGTCTTAGCGGATACGCTAGATACAGCGACCGAAAAACTGCTACTCAATGACAAGTCACCATCACGCAAAACAGGTGAGCTCGACAACCGTGGCAGTCACTTCTATCTAGCACTGTATTGGGCTGAAGAGCTGGCCGCGCAAGATCAAGATAGTGAGTTAAAAGCACAGTTCACGCCATTTGCGCAAAAGCTCAAAGAAAACGAAGAGGCGATTGTCAAAGAGCTTAACGATGCGCAAGGCAAGCCAGTAGACATCAAAGGCTACTACTACGCTGATGAAGAGTTGGCTAAAAAAGCCATGCGTCCAAGCGCTTTGTTTAACGAAACCTTGGCATCGCTATAAGTAATAAGCAATTGCTCTTGAACCATTCATCCTAATCGCTCTGGTTTTTATACCTAGATCGATTAGGTAGGTTTAAGTCTTAGTAAACAAAACACCTCAGCTGTCTTAGAACGTTGAGGTGTTTTTTTGTGCCTATCTCAAAATGACAACAAACAACTTGCCGCTATCTGTTCGTTTCAAACACATAAAAAAACCACCTACATCAGTAAGTGGCCTCGAATAAATCTCATAGAGTTTAACACTCTAGGCATTAATGCGATTACGCATCCATGTGCTTGATAATGGCTTTACCAAACTCAGAAGTACTGAGCAAGATAGCGTCTGGCATCAGACGCTCAAAGTCATAAGTAACCGTCTTATTGGCGATCGCGCCTTGAATGCCACTGATGACGAGATCCGCGGCCTCACACCAACCCATATCACGCAGCATCATCTCCGCAGACAATATCAATGAGCCTGGGTTTACTTTATTCTGACCAGCATATTTAGGCGCAGTACCGTGCGTCGCTTCATAAACAGCGATTGCGCCGCCTTTGTTAGCACTTGGGGCAATACCGATACCGCCTACTTCCGCCGCTAGTGCGTCAGAAATATAGTCACCGTTTAGGTTGAGTGTTGCCACTACGGAGTAATCTGCCGGACGCATCAGAATTTGCTGCAAGAAGGCATCAGCGATCACATCTTTGATGATGATGTCATTACCCGTTTTGGGATTTTTCATCGTCATCCATGGACCACCATCCAATGGCTCAGCATCAAAACGCTCCGCTGCCAGCTCGTATCCCCAATCTTTAAACGCACCTTCAGTAAATTTCATGATATTGCCTTTATGCACGAGGGTCACGTTTGGCAAGTCATTATCGATAGCATGCTGAATGGCTTTACGTACTAGGCGCTGCGAGCCTTCTTTTGAGACAGGCTTGATACCGATGCCGCAGTCTTCAGGGAAGCGAATGCTGGTCACACCCATCTCCTCTCTTAAGAAATTGATGACTTTTTTGGCATCATCACTGCCTGCCTTCCACTCGATACCTGTATAGATATCTTCTGTATTTTCACGGAAGATCACCATATTGGTCAGCTCAGGATGCTGTACTGGGCTTGGCACACCTTTAAACCAGCGTACTGGGCGCTGACAGACATACAGATCAAGATTTTGGCGTACAGCCACATTCAACGAGCTAAAGCCACCACCCACTGGCGTGGTCAACGGTCCCTTGATACTGATGACGTAGTCTTTTAAAATCTCTAATGTCTCACTTGGTAAATATTCACCGTCATATATTTTGGCTGCTTTTTCGCCCAAATAAGCTTCCATCCAGATAATTGATTTTTTACCGTGGTAGGCTTTATCGACCGCCGCATCGACCACTTTTATCATGACAGGTGTGATATCCACCCCAATACCGTCACCTTCAATGAACGGGATAATCGGATGATTGGGCACATTTAGCGACAAATCAGCATTCACGGTTACTTTTTCGCCGTCTCTTGGTACGATGACCTTATCATATGACATGGATAAAACTCCTTAGTGGTAGTTATACGTCGCAAGCGAACTGAACACGTTATTATGCTAGCTTTTCTATTATAATGGTCGCGCTCTAGACGCTTATTAGCTAAACAAAGTCTGATGTGTGGGACACTTACGGCATTGGATTGAACGATACTAAAAAATAGCTTCAAATTAAAAACGTACGAATTGATGCAAATATAAGCTAAAACTGTGTATAGAAACTGCTCATTATTAAATCTAGATTATCGGCTAAATTAATAAGATATATCACATATACATTTTACATATTATTAATAAAAATACAGCATCTATAACATTATAATTTTTGAAGGGTTATAATATATTTTCTTAGCGATAGTAGTAAAATAAAGGGCTGAACAATCATTTTATCTTGAAGATAATAGGTTTATTACTATCAAAAATATAAATACCACTACAAAAATATGGATTTAGAGTAACAGCAAACTTACGCGGTTGCTGTCCTACTTTTGTAGCAAAATACAGTTCATAGCGTACGTCAAACACGATACCTCTGTTCTTATTTTTTAGTACTGACTTTGCTTGATCAAACATGCGCCAAGACTGCTAATCACTCATTTACATTCAGGAAATATCACTTTATGCCGACTTCTAGTCTCATCTTGTTCAATAAGCCTTATGGGGTGCAAAGTCAGTTCAGAGACGATAGCAACAATGACCATACCACCCTATCGCAGTACTTTACTGATAAGTCTTTGCGAGTTGCTGGTAGGCTTGATGCAACGTCCGAAGGGTTACTTATTCTGACCAATGATGGCCGAGTCAATAAAGCGATTACTCATCCGCCAAAAGCCAATGCTGGACGTAAGCAAGGTAAGACTTATTTGGTACAGGTTGAGGGCATTCCTACTGCTGAGCAACTTGGTCAGCTTAAACGTGGCGTGGTTCTCAAAGATGGTAAAACCCTGCCTGCTGAAGTCAAGCACGTGAGTGAAGATGAGCTACCCATGACGCTCTGGCAACGTCATCCGCCGATACGTGAGCGTAAAAGCGTACCGGACTCATGGTTGATGCTGACAATTTATGAAGGCAAAAATCGTCAAGTGAGACGTATGACCGCGCATGTTGGGTTGCCCTGCCTACGTTTGATACGCTGGTCGGTTGCAGGGTTTGAATTGGGTGACATAGCAGTTGGCGAGTTTGTGCGTATTCACTTAACTAGTGAGCACTGTCAGCAGTTGGGTATTCGCTATTAGTTTGTCACGTCTAAACGCTTAGCTACCGACATATATTTTCATTTAAAGTAAATATATTACGTCTTGTTAAACATAGCGTCTCGAATGGGTAAGGTTTATCTGTTAAGATTCGGCACGTCATTAGTTATGTAAAATAGACCTCATTTATCTATCAATTGGTCTTCTTATAGTAGGGATATATCATGATTGCTTCTCATCGTTTTGTTCTGTTGGCCACCAGCATATCTGCTGCACTGCTATTAAGTGCGTGTCAGCCAGCAGCAGATAGTCAATCAGCGCCTATAGAAGAAGCCACCCTGCCAATGACTGACATGACTCATGCTGAGCATGAGAATATGAGCCACGATGCATCGGTAGATAGCGAAAACGTCACAGATGACGCTCAAATGACGGATATGCTAAAGGATTACACGAAATCCATGACCAGTATGCATGACGAGATGATGATCGGTATAGGCTACAACGATCCTGATACTGCGTTTGCCAAAGGCATGCTTGGACATCATCGCGGCGCGATAGATATGGCGAAAATTCAGCTAAAGTACGGTACAGATGACGCCATGCGCCAGCTTGCCCAAGACATCATCACGGCGCAGCAAGCTGAGATTGATATCCTAAACAAATGGCTTGCTAGCCATCCTGACGCAGCCAAACCTAAGCCCAATACCGCTGCTATGCAACAGGCCTACGCTAAGGGCATGGAAAGCATGCATGGTGAGATGACATTGGGTATTGCTGATCCTATGCCGGATATGGCATTTGCACGTGGCATGCTACCACACCATATTGGCGCCGTAGATATGGCAAAAATCGAGCTCGAATACGGCACTGATGAAGAAATGCGTCAACTGGCACAGCATATCATCGATACTCAGCAAGTAGAGATTGAGCTCATGCAAAACTGGATTGCCGCGCTTGAAGCGACGAGCGATGTTGAAAACAATAATGCTGAGGTTGTCGAGCCTAACGGCGACACTACTGCAAACGAGAAGTCTGCCAGTGAGGACCCTGATAATAAAACCAAAGAGCAGTAGTAATCAACTCAGTGTAAAAATACAAAATCGGCTATTTGTATGATTATTTTTTGCTAAATATTGATTGAGAACATAAAAAAACTATCAACTATGATTTAGGGCGTGTCATCATTTAGATAGCGAGGCTTAAAATGAGATAAATAGTAGTTAAATGAGGAAAAAATTGCAGAGAATATAGGTATATTCACAAGATTTTTGACGATATTTGACAAGATTTAGCCATTTTAAGACCGCTAAATGATTGAATGGGTTAATTGATGACACGCCCTAAGCCCCTTGATAAACATGTTTGCTTATCAAGGGGTTTTGCTTTGTTTGCCTGTACAACCCACTGCCGCTATTCTGGCTGACGCTTCATGACATTAAGCCATGTCTCCCAGTTTGCCTCTCCTTGCGTTTTATCACCACTGTCCTCTAGCGCTTTCTCGCCTTTTACTATGTGTAGGCTGACTTTATGAGGGAACGCTTTTCCGATAACTTCCTCACTATCGGTACTGTCTTGCTGTTGCAGCTCATTAGGTTGCACTTGCACACACATCAACTCATCGCGACGAAACAAATGACACTCAACGGGATGCTCTGCATTACTCAGCGATGCTAGCTGCTTACTATCCGCCTTGATACCATCAATCGCGATAATAACGTCGTGGGCTGAGATACCTGCTTTGGCAGCAACACTACCGCGGTTCACGCGATTGATTTTGAGTCCAGCGGGTGTCTCATTACAGCGCATACCCCATGGGACATGCTTATCCGCAGTCTCTTTGGTATTGACCTGCATTTTGACACCGTTTGCGAGCAGCAGCGCCTCAATCGGCAATTCCTCTACGCCGTTGACGTAACGGCGTTCAAAATCTTCCCATTCCGCTATCGGCATAAACTGCCCAATCACGTCGCCCATATCCGCACTATTGATGCCAATACGCTTACTGTCATTTTGCTTTGCTTGGGTATAGAACGCTTTGACCACATCAAATAGACGGTAGCGATTGTTGGTATTTTTTAGCAACATCAAATCCAGACACAGCGCCACCAATGCGCCTTTATTGTAGTAGCTGATACCTGCATTGCCAGTATTTTCATCGCTGCGATATAGCTTAATCCAAGCATCAAAACTCGACTCGGCGACACTTTGGTTATCGCGTCCAGGCGTTTGATAATAGCGATTGATTTGTTCTGCTAGTAACCTAAGATAGTTTGACTTATCGATGACGCCAGATGCTTGCAGCATAAAATCATCGATATAAGACGTAAATCCTTCAAATACCCAAAGCATTAAAGTGAACGCTTCACGGCGTAAGTCAACATTGATCATGACATCGGGACGCACAGTTTTGACCCACCACGAGTGAAAATACTCATGACTGCATAAGCCCAAAAACCGCTGATAATCAGTGCTCGGTATTTTTGGCTCATCAGCATTTGGTAAGTCACGGCGCGGGGTAATCAGACTAGTAGAATTGATATGCTCCAGCCCACCATAGTCTTGACCACTGGCAAACGTCATAAAGGTGTAATCGTTGAATGGCGCATCTCCTAACCAATCTAGATAGGTTTGGCAAATTTGAGTGACGTCTTGCTGTAGTCTACCCATGTTGGCGCTATGCTTGCCTGAGAGATAAAAACTGTGATGAAGCGTCTGATGCTGACTGTCATGAATAATAAAATCAAATTTATTCTGTGCTGCAATCTCAAAAGGATAATCAATCAACTCATGATAATTATCTGCCCGTAATTGATAACAGTGCCTTTTGTCTTCACTCTGACCTTCAACACACAGATGCGTAGATGCCAAACCACATGCCAAGATTACATGACTCTCTTCTTTATCTATCAAAAACGACTCTGGGACAATCAAGCTGACTTGTACTGGAATCTGCTCTTGCCCATCGACCGCGAGTGCAAGTGAGGTGAAGTTACCATACAGACGCTGCTGATCGACATAGGCAGTACGTACCGATAGGTCGTAACAGTAGACTTCGTATTCGACGACTACCCTTTGTCCTGTCTGGATAGTCGGGAGTTGCCACGTATGTTTATCTATTTTTTGCGCGCGATACATCTCAAACTGACTGTCGTTATCTGTTATTTGGCTATCTGTTATTCGATAATGCACAGCGGTGATGTTGCGAGCAAACTCACGCATCAGATAACTACCCGGTATCCATGCTGGTAGCCAGAGCTGAGGAATATTAGCTGTTGCCGTAAAGGACAGTGACACATCTACCAAATGCTCAGAAAAACGCGCAAAATCGAATTGGTAGCTGATATCAGCCATATTATTGATATCATCATGGCTGATTGAAACGTCGCTCGTTAGCTGGTTATTAGTATTATCGGCAAATGCAGTCATAGTATCTCTCGTCCTTATTTTATTGTTATGTTAGGAGTCCTTCCCAAAAAACGCAACTCCCAAACCCTAAGTGGCCAGTAGTTATCGATTAACTATAGAAAATAGCAGTTATTATTGTAAATTGTGGCATTAATTGGCATTTTTTATGTTTTTTGCCTTGAAACTTATATACGCCATCTCAATTAAAGATGCTAACTGCTAAAGTTACTTTAATAAACTGATGATAATTGACTAATACTGTGGCTATTTGGCTTGCTGATTGGCTTTTTTAGGTTTATTGCAACCGTATTTAATTTTTTACATAGATATATTTAGGATATTTTATGACTACTATCGCAAAAGACACTGCCGTCAAATTCAATTACACATTAAAAGACGACGAAGGCAATATCCTTGACCAGTCTCCAGAAGGTCAGCCACTTGCTTATCTACATGGTCACAGCAACATCATCCCAGGCCTAGAGTCACAACTAGAAGGCAAATCTGCTGGCGAAAAAGTCAACGCAGTAGTTGAACCTGCTGATGGCTACGGCGAGTACCAAGAGCAAGCGGTACAGCACGTACCACGCGAAAATTTCCAAGGCGTTGATGACATCCAGCCTGGTATGCAGTTCCAATCAGAAGCTGGTGGCCAAGTTATGCTAGTTACTGTAACTGACGTAAACGATCAAGAAGTAACCGTTGATGCAAACCATCCATTGGCTGGTAAGCGTTTGACATTTGACGTTGAAATCCAAGAAGTACGTGCAGCAACTGAAGACGAACTAAACCACGGCCATGTACATGGCGCAGGTGGCGTTGAGCACTAATCTCTTCTAGAGTATAGTGAAAACGATTAGACGATAAGTTTTTAAATTTATTATCTAATCTAAAAGGCCAGTGGCAATGTCTACTGGCCTTTTTTTATGGAATTTTTATAGTAAATCATAGATTAGATAAATAGAGAAAAGGCAATTTATAGATTACTTGTAAATATCCGATAAAATATATCACCAACTTTCAGACATAACAAAGCCGCATAACGACAAGCGTCATGCGGCTTTTATTACCAACCATCCATGTTAACGTTACGTGATACCTAATCCCGGGGTATCTCATAACTGACAGGCATCCAGCCTTATCATCCCTAATCAGCAAACCACTTATCCCTGATGCGACCTTTAAGATACCAATCCCTAGTATCAATGAACCGTTTCGTTCAATCGTGCCGTACAGTTATAGTCGCAGATTGACCTATGATTGGTAAGTGGTTCAAGCGTCAATCCATGTAAGCATATGCTTACATGGGTGTAATGGGTAATTGAGAATCTATAGCTTTTCTTCAGGGCTGAGCAATTTTTTGGGTTCTGCACTCAGCATCAGATAAGCGGCTTCGTTAATAAACGCTTCATCTTCTGGCAACTCTGGACGCTCAGCAGCTTTCATACGGCTACGCTCTTCAAACTTTGCATCCATCGCGGCCTGATACGTATTCCAATTAGAATAAGGGCGTTCACCAGTAGCGATCAGACGTCTATTTTCAGCTTCTAACGAACGCTTTTCAATCAGCTGCATTTTGGCTCGGCGGCTGTTAATATCTAAACGAACTGGTTTTTTCTCATCATCCATATTACGAATATCATTGAGCGTCGACAGATAAGTAAACTGTGGGTTCTTCTCTTGGCGAATCTTAGACTGCTGATTGAGCGTCGCTAGTGTATCGCTAGTGAACTTCCCTTCAGGCTTATAAGGCGCCGTTCTGATGGTATCCCAAGGCAGAGCTTTTTTCTGCGCGCGTTCGCCGAAGGTTGCATCATCATAGATATTGACCAATTCAACATCAGGTACCACGCCTTTATTCTGCGTACTACCACCTGTGATACGGTAAAATTTACGCTGAGTCAAGGTCGCAGAACCTAGCGCCAAGCTATCCAGCTGAATCTGCGCAGAGCCTTTACCTGTGGTCGTACTACCCACCACCAATCCACGACCATAATCTTGAATAGCCGCGGCAAAGATTTCGCTGGCTGAGGCCGATGCTAGGTTGGTAATAACCACCATCTTGCCATCATAGAGCTGCTCGCCACCATCGTCATCACGATACACTTGAATATTGCCGCGATTATCACGAATTTGTACCAGTGGCCCGCTCTTGATAAATAAGCCTAGCATCTTGGCAACTTCATCCAACGAGCCACCAGGGTTATTACGTAAGTCGACAACCAGACCATCGATATTTTCTTTGTTTAATTCTTTTAATGCTTTTTCGGTATCGATACTGACACTACGGTAGTCCTCACCATTACGGCGGGCACGATAGTTCAGATAAAAGCTCGGTATCTCAAGTACGCCAATACGTTTTGGTGTTTTGTCGATATTAGGACGTTGTACCTCTACCACGCGCTGAGTCACACCTGATTCTTCTTGCTGGATAATATCACGCACGACGGTGACCGTACGGGCACTGGCATCTGGCGTATTAGGCTGACGTAGCTTAAGTGTTACCGATGTGCCTCGTTTACCGCGAATTAAGCCGACAATCTCACGCGTTGACCAGCCAACCACGTCCGTCATGGTTTCGCCATCTTTTGCGATACCCACGATCAAATCATTAGGCTTGATTTGACCCGATTTGGCCGCTGGACCACCATCGACCAAGGTCACGATACGGGTGTAATCTGGGTTTTTACGATCAGGACGGATAGAAACACCGATGCCTTCTAATTGTAGACTAGATTGAATCTGTAGTTCAGTTGCTTGAATCGGCGCATAGTAATTGCTGTGCGGATCATAGGTCAGCATTGCGGTGTTTAGGATAGTCTCCATGATTTCATCATCTTTGAGACGCTTAAACTGCTCTTGCTGACGCGACAAACGATTTTGCAAAATCTCATTTGGCGTACGTTCATCGTTGCGTACTAAGTCTTGTCCACGAGTGATATCTGGATTGCTTAAAAATACTTTTTCTTTGGCTTTTTCGTCTTCTTGGCCCAGCGTGATACTCATCAGCTGAAATTTTAGCTGACGTTCCCAATAGTCGCGCTGCTCTTTTTTGGTTTTGAAATGGCCGAGCTTTTCGCGATCAAGAATGATGGTGTCATCACCGGTCAAATCAATATCTTTCTTGAGCATCTTGGTTGCCATGGCAAAATATTCGTTTGAGCGTTTGCGATAACGATCAAAGACCTCTACCCCTGCCGATAGGTCGCCTTGCTTGAGGCGAGCGCCAAAATCATCGGCATGCTTTTTCTTCAGCTCATCGACATCAGATTGCAAAAACAACGTATGATTTGGATCGAGACTATCAATATACATTGATAAGATTTCGCTACCGGTTTTACTATCTAATGGCTGATTAAGATAATGACTGCGATCCAGCAAAGCGGCAACTTGGCGAGTAGTGACCTTTTGCTCAGGTGTCTGAACAAAACTTCCCGTATTGGTTTCTGCTACGGCAGTACCGTAGCTTTGTGTCAGGATAATACCGGCGATGCCCACTGACGCTGCACTGAGTAACCACTGTGCTGGTTGTTTTTTCATCATATGTACCTAGTTATTTGAAGTTAGTGATATTATTGGTGTTATAAAAATTAAAAACTGCTGAATGTGTTATTGCCCATGACTGTCGTCTGTTTTGCTCAATGTCTGTCTTACTCTGCGTTAGCCTGCTCATTGCTATGAGCTTACAACGCTATAGCTTTATTATTCCGTCGCCTTTTTATATATAGATTCTGAATACAGATTCTGACGCTTATTATCGAATCCTGATATATAGTCAAAAATCAATATTATCATGTGCATAAATACTGAACTGTCTCAAACTGTATAAGCAATCTTACACGCAACGCCTGCACATACCAAACTTTCTATCACTTTTATCACACATAGCGACTGAAGGCTATTAGCATTAATTCGCCAACTATCCACAAATTGATTTGGTGCCAATAATCTGCCACATTAGGCTCAATTGATAATAGCTGTCATAATAAAGTGCATGAGTAATGACTGCTAAGCGATTGGACATCGATGATCGGTCAACCCCATAATATAACAATACACAAAAAAATAAGGATGACGCAATGTACGGCGTTTTAATGATTGATATCGATAATACGGCACTGACCGCAGAAGACGTCAGCTTGATCAAACAAGCACAGATTGGCGGGGTCATACTGTTTGGACGTAACGTCGCCAATGCTGCCCAAGTACGCGCGTTATGTGACGATATCCGGTACCACAACCCAGATATATTGATCGGTGTCGATCAAGAAGGCGGACGAGTCGCACGGCTACGTGAAGGGTTTACACCGCTACCTGCTATGGGTAGGCTCGGTGAGTTATTCAATCACGACCCAAGTCGTGCGCTCAGCTGCGCATATGACTGCGGCTATCTGATGGCAGCCGAAGTGATGGCGGTAGGTATTGATTTGAGCTTTGCGCCCGTGCTGGATAGAGGTGGTATCAGCCAAGTTATCGGTGACCGTAGCTTTCATCAGGAGCCACAAGCGATCGTTGCCCTAGCCACACAGTTTATGCGCGGCATGAAAGCGGCTGGTATGGCCACCACTGGCAAGCATTTCCCTGGTCATGGCGCTATCGCTCCTGACTCTCATGTATCAGAGGCCATCGATACACGTAGCTTGGACGAGATCATCAATAGTGACATGCAACCTTTTGCGCAAACACTGTCACTGCTTGATGCTCTAATGCCAGCGCATGTGATTTTTTCGCAAGTAGATAACAAACCCGCAGGATTTTCTAAAATTTGGCTAAAAGACATCATTCGTGATCAGCTAGCTTTTAATGGTGTGCTTTTTTCTGATGATTTATCAATGGCAGGTGCAAAGGCCGCTGGCGATGTCAGTGCTCGCGTAAAAGCTGCTATTGAAGCTGGTTGCGATATTGCACTGGTGTGTAACGATCGTGTTGCCGCTCATGAAGCGGCAGCAGCAGCACAAGAACTACCCTATCCTAACCAGAAACGCATCAAAACCATGTGCGGCAATATACCAAAGTGGCAAGGTGATCTTGAGTCTACTTGCCAGCAGTTTGATTATTGGCAACAAGCAAAAAACAGCGTCACTCAGACCTTTTTTAACGTTGAGTCTGATACACAAGCCGCTGCACCTGCCAATGACTCAAAAGACCCTACTAATTATAAATAGCTTTGTATTCGTATAAAAAATTTGGCAAATAAAAAACCGCACCTTAATGATGCGGTTTTTTAGACTTAACTACTGTTAAATTAGATACTTTTTGATTAATTCGTTGGTTCTACTGCAGTACCTTGAGTCGCATCATCACCATCTGGTAGCAGATCATCATTATTACTGTCTAGCGGATTCAGATCTGGGTCAAGCGAGTCGCTGTTGATGATCATGCCATCATTTGGATCGACCATCTCATCATTGACCATAAACTCAATTCGGCGGTTACGGAAACGACCCTGCTCGGTTGAGTTATCCGCGATAGGATCTGTCTCACCCATACCTTTTGTACTAAGTTTGCTCGCATCGACACCTTGAGCCACCAGATACTCTTTTACTGACTCAGCACGCTCACGAGACAACTCCATGTTATAAGCATCAGACGCTTGGCTATCTGTATGACCGATAATCATCAGGTTCATGTCAGGCACTTCGTTGATGATGTTTGCAGCACGATCAAGGATGGCTTTATTGACATCAGGGATGACAGCTTCATCCACTTGGAAGTTGATCACTTGAAGGCTCAGGGCACGCGCGACATCACGTGGGTCTGGATTGTCACCGAGATTGGTCATGGCAGTATCTGCAGCTGCTACACTCTCATCAATCTCACCTTGCAGATCTAATGGCCCTTCAGCTTCTACCATCATCGCAGGTGCAGCGGCTTGTAAGTCAGATACCAGCTTGTCCAATGTGGCTTTATCAGGTGCATTGACCGTGATGGTATCGCCTTTAATCACCATGCTAGCATTCGGTACATTTTTGACGATAGGCAATATCGTAGTGAGCTGCGCAGCGGCTGGCATATCTATGGCAAAATTATCATCGACATCAGCGCGGCACTTATTGGCTTCATCGCCGAATGCGCCAGTTAGCGCATTCATCACATTGGTCTGTAGCGTCTCGTTGCCTACGCTCATGCGGCAAGCGTATAGCTCACCATTTTCACCAGTGGCGATACGGAGTGAGGCAGGCTCGATGTCAGTTGCTACTACTGCTTGCTCATTACCTTGCTCGTCTTGCTGCGCGGTAGCCATCGGCGTGGCAACAGGCTCAGGGTTCTCTTGACAGCCTCTTAATAAGGCCCAAGCCAATGCACCCAAAATAATCAAACCGATAATCGGTAATAGGGCTTTCATAAAGCTGCCTTGTGGCTCTTCTTCTTTCTGTAGTGGTGCGGTACTGACCGTATCGGATATAGGTGCCGCAGCAGGAGTGGCTGCAATGGCACTTGCAGGTAAGACCGCTGCCGCCCATGCAGGGATATGATGCTGATAACTGTTGAGATTGTCATTGAGAAATTGCGGTACAGGGGTGGTCCCAGCCAAGCTTTTGATTTCATGAAAAGCCAGCGGCGCTGCCATAGCAATCAGACCACGAGAGGCTGTCTCATCAACACCATGTTCATTAGCGAGCTCACGAGAGATTTGGTCACGGTGAGCCCCTTCTGTCCACACACGATCATAAAAAGCGCTATCATCACGAGCGATATTTTCATTAGCAAAACGGCTATAGGTATCACTATTCGCGAGGCGAGCAGCAAAAATTGCATAAAATTGCTCAAGTAGATTTTGCTTAGCAGGACTATGATCGTCTGCTAATACGGCTGGACTGACTGTGCGTGTCAAATGACTAATAATATCCATAATACAACTCTCCCCTTAGTTTTTATTTATATTGTTCGATTATTTAAAGTATAAAATCATCTAATAACGCGGCGGCTGTTTACTCTATCAAGTCAGATTTAACAGACCACTATAATTGGTTTTGGATATTATAGAATTGTTAAAGGTGTTTTCACAGTCGATACGTTGTTGTGCAAATGATACGTTAAGTAATGTTTCAGTTGGTACGCGTAACTATACACCCGTAACTATAAAGCCATTTCAGTACAAGTTAATAAAATGTTGATACTCAGCTAAGCAAATCTGCTTCTTTTGTGAAGTAGCACCGTTTTTGATACTCATATCTTAAATATGTAAGCTAAAACCAGTTGAAATCAAAAAAGCGGTATGACAAATTCATACCGCTCCCTTGCTTAACTTTTGAGCTATTTCTGAAAGTTCTGAAAGTACATTCAAACTGAGTCGATTTGAATGTACTTTATACGACTCACTACCTGACTTGTGCTGGTTCGGCAACGATGACACTGCTCGCCATATCATCTACTTCTGACTCAGAAATAGGGCCTGGCGGTCTGCTTGTTCTATTACTAGAAGGTACGTTGCTAGGAATGTTATTTGGGACATTGGCAGGTACGTTGTTGGAATTATTATTAAATCCACCATTATTGTTGGGTAGTGGCGCGGGTATCACGCGATCACCTGTGTCATCATCAGCGGCTTGATATTCTCCAGTACCATTGCTCATACCGTCATTACTGTATTGGTTATTAACGCCTGCTCCATCACCGAATTGATTGTTTAGTCCATTAGTGCCTGCTATATCATATGTCGTATCACCATTGCTATTGTTAGGTAGTGGCAATGGCGCAGTACTATCGACTGCCATAGTTGGTGCTAAACTACGTACGTTTGTGACCAATTGTTGTAGTAGCATATCATCCGGCGCCTCTACTGTCAGACGATCGTTTTGTAAGTGTAGACGGGCGAACGGTGTCGATCTGAGCATGGTCAGGACATTGGGCAATATCTCCGCAGGCATATTTGCGATAGTGGTTGCTATTCCATCCTGCACGGTCAATTCACATATACTCGCCTGCTCACCAAAGCTCGTATTGAGTGCCTGTTGTAACGAGCTTTGTAGCGCTGCATCACCGACCGTCGCGCTACAAGTATAGAGGTTACCGCTATCATCTACGCCAACGATGAACTCGATGGGCGTCATCGTTGGTGCTGGTGGTGGAGCGGGAGTGACCACAGGCGCGACAGCAACAGGTTCTACTGGTATGTCACTTTTGGGTTTTATTAATAATGCCCAAGCAGCCAGTGCCATCGCAGCAAGTGCTACTATTAATAAAAACACCCGTATCAGGAGGTCGTTTCGCTGATTGCGAGTGCGCACTTGCTCTCGCTTGATGTTGCTATTTTCTGCCAAGTGATGCGCTGCTGGACTGGCATGGATAGCGTCATTACTGTCACCAAAATGCTCATCGTCATTTAATCCATCAGTAGCGCTTATATTAGTGTTTTCCACATAAGCGGCTGTAGCGGCTGTCGTTGCAGCGATTGCGCTGGTGCTTAGATCAGGCTCATTAAGTTTATTTGGTACAGTATCACTTAATGGCGCGATACCATTATCTGCGACAAAGTTGGATGTTGATTCGTGTCCAACGCCTTGAGTAGCAGTGATAACGGACGCTGACCATATAGGTAAATATGGGCGCAGCGACGATTGCTCTCCTTGCAAGAATGCTGGCAAAAACTGTCCATTGGCCAAAACCTTTAGCTCACGATAGGCTAAGGATGCTGCATTAATTAGCAATTGAGCAGTGATCGACTCGTCAATATGATGCGCGGCTGACAGCTCTTGAATGATCGTTTTTTGTAGTATTTGGTCTTGCCATAGCTGCTCAAATAAAGGCCGCTCGGCAATACTGTCATTAGCCATCACCTGATCGTTACGAAGTAGTTGCGAGTAGACCTGTGGCACCGCTAAGCGCGTGGCTAAAATGGCATAAAACTGCTCAAGCAAGCTGATATAAGCCACGCTATCACTGCGATTATGCTCACCCAATATCGCGGGGGTGACGGTCTGTTCTAATTGATCGATAATACTCATGGATCACTGCCTCTCTCGACTTTTTAAATCCGCAAAAATTAAGCACTTACTGTTCGTTGTATATATGGCTATTTGTCCTGAAACTGTCTAGCGTTCTTTAGCAGCATCGACGTCTATATAGCGGTTTCACTTATCTCACATGATACACTGCTACACTACTCACTATAAAAGCATAAAAATGCATCGTTTTGTCACATAATAGATATTTGTATCAGCATAACTGCTGTTAGTATTAACTAATTACGTTACGAGCAACTTGAACTTAGTATCAATATATTAATTAATGGTCATATTTGTTTTTACTCAGCCCTAACGCTTAGGCTTTGAACATTGTCATTTATCGCATTGCCATTTATTGCATTGTCACCTATCAGGCGCGGCCTAAGGATTTTCCTTTGTTAAACCATACGACCCTTATTATCATCATTACTGTTATTGTCAGCTTATTAGCATGGCAAAACAAGAAATTGCTCAACCGTCTTATCTTTTATCCTCCCGCCGTAAATAACGGACAATGGGATCGTTTTGTCACGCATGGCTTTATTCATGCCGACAGTATGCATCTGCTATTCAACATGTTTACGTTGTACTTCTTTGGCCGAGCTATTGAAGGGCTATATCGTTCATTTTTGTTCGGCTATGGTTTTGTGGTTTTTTATGTGTTGGCTATTGTTGTTGCGATGATTCCAAGCTATCTTAAAAATAAAGACAATGCCAGTTACTTAAGTCTTGGGGCATCAGGCGGTGTATCAGCGGTCTTATTTGCCTTTATTTTGCTAGCACCGTGGGAGCGAATTTACTTATTTGCCATTATTCCCATTCCTGCGATACTGTTTGCCGTCGCTTATGTATTTTATAGTATCTATGCGGACAAACGCGGTGGCTCAAATATCAATCATATGGCACATATGTGGGGCGGCGCATTTGGCGTCATTGCTACGATTATTTTAGAACCTAAAGTACTACCCCATTTTATAAATGCTTTATTGTCGCCTGGTTTTTAAACTGTTTTCTCAAATAGAAATTCTTTGAATCAGGACAATTAAGCAAGTTGCTTACTTTTACGTTTGAGATTTAATAATTCATTATGATTATAGATATTATCGGTGATATTCATGGTTATGCAGACAAGCTCGTTGGTTTGTTAAACCAATTAGGCTACGAGCATAACGGTCAGCATTTTGTGCCACCAACAGGTCATCGGGCGTTATTCATTGGCGATTTGATTGACCGTGGGTCGCAGCAACTGGCCACATTAGAGATTGTCTTTGCGATGTTAGATGCGGACGTGGCCGATGCGGTGATGGGCAATCATGAATATAATGCCTTGGCTTATGCTACGCTCGATCCTGAGGATTCTAGCCTGTATCTGCGCTCACATAATGCGGTACATAAACGCCAACATGAAGCATTCTTGGCAGAGATACCGTTCGGCTCAGAGCAGCACGAATACTGGTTGCAGCGCTTATATGAGATACCTCTATGGATTGAGACAGATTATGCGTGTTTCGTCCATGCTTGCTGGGATGTAGATAGCATGGCGGTGCTAAAGCCACTGCTGACGGATAATAACTGCCTAACCTCTGAAGGTCTAATCGCAACTGCTAAAGAAGATAGCATCGCCTTTGATGCTTTAGAGCGAGTATTAAAAGGGGTTGAGACAGGGTTGCCTGATGGCATCATCATGGTGGATAAAGAAGGCACTGAACGCAGACGAGTGCGGGTGCGTTGGTGGCTTGATGAGTTGAATCAGCGCACGCTTCGTGAGGTCGCTCGCGCACCGTCCTCCGCACTGGCTCAAATACCGCCTAATGCACTGGCTGAAAATATTGACTTTGCGCTACAAACACATAAACCTGTATTTGTCGGTCACTATTGGCTCACTGGTACACCTGAGCCACTCAGTCCACAAGTTGCCTGTACTGATTATTCGGCAGCGGTAGATAGTGGCTACTTGACTTGCTATCAGCTTGATACCGAACAGCCATTACCACTGACAGCTTCTCGCTTTGTGCAGCATTATCATGACAAAAAAGCAGAGATAAACCAGTGATATAAATGCTATTAACACCATATCATTATTAAAAGTCAAACTTGGCTTTACGAGTGTAGCAAAATTTTTGTATGATGGTCTTTTTGAGGATATCCAATCATGAGCACCACCAATACTGCGGCTAACCAGAACGGTCCAATCACCTCCCCTGCTGGTCAACCAAAAGTCGGCATTATCATGGGTTCGCAATCTGATTGGGCGACCATGAGTGCCGCGGCACAATTGCTAGCAGACTTTGATGTTGCCTTTGACTGTGAAGTGGTTTCTGCCCACCGTACGCCTGATAGATTATTTGATTACGCCAAAAGTGCAAAAGACAACGGTCTACAAGTGATTATTGCTGGTGCAGGCGGTGCTGCTCATCTACCTGGTATGTGTGCGAGCCAAACGCCACTACCTGTATTTGGCGTCCCTGTAAAATCCTCTATGCTAAGTGGTTGGGACAGTCTGTTGTCTATCGTACAAATGCCGAAAGGGGTTGCTGTTGGGACATTGGCGATTGGTACCGCTGGCGCTTATAACGCTGCCCTACTTGCGATTCAAGTCTTGGCCTTGCATGATGAAACGATTGCTACTAAGCTGGATCAGATGCGTCAGACTCAAACCGAGACCATTCTTGCTAGCCCAACACCAGGCATTATCAATCCTTAAATAAATATAGAGTGACTAGCTTTCTTAGCATGGTCTTTTATATTGATAGCCTAAAAACAAAAGCTATCACTTTTTATTTTTATGTAAGTCATACTAGATATAAGGTGCCTATAGTGCACCTTTTCCTATTTTCGCCCATTGCGTTTTAAATTTTAATACAACACAGATCTCATTCACTTTTATTCAAAGAGCCTTTCATGACTACAGCAAACGCTTATCCTGTTACCCAAACCATTCGTACCATCGGTATTTTAGGCGGTGGTCAGCTTGGTATGATGCTTGCCGAAGCCGCGATGCCACTCGGTTATCAATGCGTGTTTTTAGAAGACAATTCAGAATGCCCTGCCAGCCTATACGGTCGCGTGTTTCATAGCGATCAACTAGCAGACTTTATCGCAGCCGCTGATGTATTTACCCTAGAGTTCGAGAACACGCCAACGTCTACGGTCGAGCAATTAACGAGCTTGTCAAAGTCTGGCAGCAAGCAAGGTATGTTCCCACCACTGATTGCGCTTGATATAGCCCAAGACCGTCTAAAAGAAAAGCAGATGTTCAATGCGCTTGATATTGCAACCGTGCCATTTATGGAAGTTAATTCTGAAGCTGAGCTCAAACAAGCTTGTGAAGCGTTGGGCTTGCCTATCGTTTTGAAGACCAGTCGCGGTGGTTATGATGGTAAAGGTCAATTCGTGATAAAACAAGACAATGACATTAAAGCAGCTTGGCTCGAGCTAAAAGATGCCGTCAGTGGTAAAGGTTCACTCACGCCAACACCTGCGCCACTGATTGCTGAAGGTTTTATTAATTTTAATCGTGAAGTCTCTATCATTGCAGCAAGAGCGCAAAACGGTCAGGTACGCTGTTATGATTTGGTCGAAAACCATCATCACAACGGTATATTGGCAAAAACTCAAGCCCCTGCAGTCGGTACCCGCCACCTGCTCCAGCAGGCAACAGACGCCATCACAAAGATCATGAACCATCTAGACTATGTGGGTGTAATGGCACTTGAGCTGTTTGTCACTAAAGATGCTCGCGGTCATACCACGATACTGGCTAATGAGATTGCCCCGCGTGTACACAACTCTGGACACTGGAGCATCGAAGGCGCGGTTACTAGCCAGTTTGAAAACCATATCCGTGCTGTAGTCAACTTGCCATTAGGCGATACAGACAATGTCCATCCAGCGATTATGGTCAACGTACTCGGCCAATATCCAGATATCAGCGCCGTTCTAAATATCGATGGCGCTCACTATCATAGCTATCATAAAGCCGAGCGTGACGATCGTAAAATTGCTCATATTACTTTGATGCCTAATGATGTGACTGACTTAGAATCAGCCATGGCAAAGTTGGTTGCCGTACTACCAAATAAAGTAGGTTTGGACAAAGAGTATGGAAATATCGATACTCAATCTAATACCGCAGATGTCGAAGCTAAAAACGACGACTTAGAAGATAACGGTGTTGAAGCAGCATTGTCGCCAAAGACAGAGAAGGCCAAAAAATAATGCAAATTTGGGTAGATGCCGATTCAGTACCATTGATTGCCAAAGATTTGATTATCAAAACAGCTGAACGTACCAAGACAATGGCGATATTCGTCGCCAACCAGCCAATCAAACTACGCAAATCTCCTCTGCTCGTTATGACGGTTGTACCATCAGGCTTTGACAAGGCCGATGATTATATCGTCGAGCAGATACAGGCAGGCGACTTGGCGATTACGAGCGACATACCTTTAGCCAATGATATTTTGGACAAAGGCGGTATGGTACTGACGACACGCGGTGTGGTCTACGACAAAAATAACATCAAGCAAAAGCTCAATATGCGCGATTTTATGGATACCATGCGCGGCACGGGTGTCCTAGAGCTGCAAGAGATGAGCGGTCAAAAACCCTACGGCGACCGCGATAAAAAAGCCTTTGCCGATGGTCTGAACCGCTTGGTTCGTTAGTACGCTTTATCATTCCGTCTGACACTGACCTGCTTGCCACCTATTAGATGATGTCTTCTAAGTGACGCCCTCTAGGTAATGTTTACCTCCTTGCAAACCGTATACACTCTATAACCAAAACCTATTCAATCAGCACGCTTTATAACGAAGCGTGTTGCTTATCTTTGTTAAGATACATTCAGTTTTTGAGATAAATACATTCACTGAATGCCTCAAATAATAGAATCTAAATAAAAATAGGAATGATTATGAAAATTTTAGTCGTTGGTGCAAGTGGTCGTGTTGGTGGTGATTTGGTTAAGCAACTATTAGCTGACGAACACCAAGTAATTGGAACGACTCGCCAAGAAGAAAAACTGTTTGATAATGACAACTATACCCAGCTAGATTTGGATATTACTGCTAGCAAAGAGTCTATCGAAAAACAACTGGATCAAGATGTTGATGCTGTCTATTTTGTCGCAGGATCTGGTGGTAAAGATGTACTAGAAGTTGATTTACATGGTGCAGTAAAGACCATGCAAGCAGCACAAGACAAAGGTATCAAACGCTATATTATGCTCAGCTCTGTATTCTCGCTAGAGACTGAGAAATGGGAAAACAACCCTAATATTGCAGATCTAAAAGACTACTACATCTCTAAACACTATGCTGATCATTGGCTCGTAAATAACAGCTCACTCGACTACACAATCGTACAGCCATGTGCACTGAAAGAGCGTGACGGTACAGGCAAAATCACTATCAATGATACCAGCTCTGGTGAAAATGCTATCGAAGACGTTGCTACGACACTAGCAGCCGTCCTAACCGCCGAGAATACAATAGGAAAAGTATTTAACATGCATAATGGTGACATAGACATCAATGAAGCCATTGCTACTGTATAAGCCACTACTGTTTAGATGAGTTTGACTACTGAGATGTAACTACGTACGTAACATCTCAGAATTGAATTATAAAAAAGGTCGTTATCGATTCGCCAATACCCAATTGGTAAATCGGTAACGACCTTTTTTTCTTGCTGCTATGAATAAAAACTATCTGTTGGTTATGCTTGACCGCTCGGAAAAGCAATCACTTCCTCTAAAGTTTTTGCGCCCGTTATCACCATAAGCAATCTATCAACACCGACCGCGATACCACTACAAGGGATCAAATCATCAGATGCAGCAATTAAATGCTCATCTATCGGCATTTGCGGCAGATTGTGACGCTGACGTAATTGATTGTCTTGTTCAAAACGTGCTCGCAATGCTGGGCCATCTGCCAGCTCATCATAAGCGTTGGCAATCTCAACCCCATTGATATACAGCTCAAAGCGTTTCGCTATTGTATTGCCTTCTTTATCTAGCGCCGTCTTTGCCAATGCGGCTGTCGAAGGCGGATATTCTATGATCAGTGTCGGCAAATCATGTCCCAAATTTGGCTCTACTGCATGACTAAATAGTAAATCTAACCAGTTCTGACGACGATTTGCTTCGCTATCATCAGCATCATTAAAATCAAATCCTATCAACCCTCTATCTTCTGCTACAGCTTGGAGCGCAGATAGGCTCGCTGTCAGTGGATGTATACCCACAAAATCCATAAAAGCATCGACATAGCGATAATGACTCATCACCATTGGATGACCATAAAGCGCCGTAAGCAACTCATTAAGCTCACCTGCCATATCGTCGAGACTGTAATTGGGCTGGTACCACTCTAACATTGTAAATTCGATATTATGACGCACGCCTATCTCATTATCCCGAAACACAGGACAAATTTGATAAATAGGCACTTGCCAGCTAGCCAGTAAACGCTTCATCGCAAACTCGGGAGACGTATGCAAATAATAGGTGCGAGGACGATCTTGATAGGTCACGTGCGCTGCCACTGACTGCAAAAAGGGGTCGGTATTCCCCGCTTGCGATAAAAGCGGCGTCTGCACTTCAAGTACCCGACGACTGGTAAAAAACTGCCGAATATCACCGATAAACTTGGCGCGTTGCTGTGCCATTGCCAGTGTCATGGTGGGTGTGTAGTTAGGTTTATGACTAGATGTACTGCTTGATTGGCTCATGACTGTCTACCGTGATTCATAAATAATAATGCTTCAATGACGTAGATTATTTATGTTTTTAAGAATAGTATTTTTAAATTGCTAGATTAGGATTGCCACTCACGGCGCAAGTGGTAATCACGTCTCAAACCGTCAAAGTCAGCGCCATTCACTTGTTTGTCAGAACTTTCACCAGATATTTTGCTTCGCAACGAGGCATCATCTTGCATAATGTCATAAAATTTTGGCAATCTGTCTGGGTTTGCTTTTAGCTCAGACCACAAAAATAGGTTGAGCGGTAGCAGGTTGGACATAGACTGGGCAGGTATTATCCCTAGCTTCTCACACAAGGCATCATAGATGATTTGTGTGCCACGCAGCTTGCCCTCTAATGTGTAGCCAGCGATATGCGGTGTGGCGATTGTGAGCTTAGATAGTAGGCTATCAGCAACCTTTGGCTCATGCTCAAACACATCCAAAACCACTTGCCGCCCAGTATGAGCAATATCGTTCTTGAGATCATTTTCATGAATCACAGGGCCGCGCGCGCTATTAATCAATAGAGTATCAGCAGGCATCATGGCCAATGTATCTGCATTAATGAGATGACGCGTTGGATAGTCACTGCCTTTAGAATTACTGTCAACTTTCTCACTTGTCAAAGGCACATGCAAACTCACCGCGTTACTTTGAGAGAGCACTTGTTCAAGGCTGGCATTATTAATAGTAGAGCTTGGTAATAATGGATCGTATCCAAGCACCTGCCAGCCCAAGTCATTGGCATACTGAGCAAGCGTACCGCCAATATTACCAAGGCCGATAATACCGAGTGTCACGGGCTGCTGCCAGTAGTTTGGACGTATGGTCAAGATAGCTGTCAATACGTACTGAGCCACCGAATGCTTGCTACAACCAGCGGCATTGGCAAAAGTAATGTTGCGCATCGCTAAATAGTCTTGGTTGACATGATCTGTACCGATAGTCGCTGAGCCAACAAATTGCACACTATGATTTTCAGCCAGTAGCGCCTCATTGACTTGTGTGACCGAGCGTATTAACAAAATATCTGGCTGTACTTCAGACAGCAGTTTTGCATCAATATCACGACCAGCGACAGTAATGATATTGACTGTCTGCTCGGTCAATTCACCTAGCGTAGCAGCATTAAAAAAATCATTCAGGCTAGCGATATTGCTATCCGCAACGATCGTGATGTCTTTAGCCATACTCATCGCATCTATTTTATTGTCCATAGCATCTGCAATACTATTATTGTTTGTCATTGGCAATTTTCTCTATCGATAAGGGTTTTCTATATAGACTCGTTTCCACCGACTGTGTCTTGTTCTGGATTATGTATTGGCGCTATAGCGTTTGGGTCAGAGAGCGTGACTTCTTGCGGCGCAAATATCTCGTTCTTATGCTGCGATATCCACTCGCGCCATACAGCCAGACCGATAGCCAATACCACAGGGCCGATGAACAATCCAACAAAACCAAACGCGGTCAGACCACCCAATACACCGATAAAAATAATAATAAACGGGATTTTGGTTGCGCCACTAATAACAATAGGACGAATAAGATTATCCACCCAGCTAATAACAAACACGCCCCATAGTGCCAAACCAATCCCTTCTGCAGTATGTCCCTGACTCAGTAGCCAAATAGACACACCGCCCCAAACGAATGGCGTACCAAAGGGAATCAACGCAATAATAAATGTGACAATGGTCAATAAGATAGGACTTGGCGCACCAGCGAAGTAATAGCCGATACCTGCCAATAGCGCCTGTGCCAATGCCGTCAGCCCGATACCGTATACCACCGCACGTGTGGTTGTACCCACAGAATCGATGTAGCCATCGATGCGATTGCCGATGATGTTACGCAGCGCTTGACGAATCTGGCGAACCAGACTGGTACCATCACGATAAAAAAAGAATAGTGTCATCAGCGCCATACCAAGCTTGGCCAGACCACTGAACACCACGTCAAATGCTACCTTGCCATAATACAAGTGCGACTGAACCCAAAGACGAAAGGCTTCTAACGTCCCTTCTGGGTTTTTATTAATTCGCCACAGTACGTCTTTGATTTGCTGACCGATAATCGGTAAGTCTTTGAATGAGTCAGGCACATCTAGATAGCCCACTTTAATACGATAGACCAAATTACTGATTAAGCTCAACGCTTCTTGCTGCAAAATAAACACACCAATAACCAATGGCACACCTATTATCAAGGAGATGCTCACGGTCATAATGGCAGCGCTAAAATCTGGGCTTAGTTTAACTTTTTCGTGAAAAAACTCATAAATCGGGAATGTCACATACGCCAAAATCGCCGCCCACAATGCCGGTACAATAAAAAACTGCACCACTTGAAAGCATAATACGAACAGCGCAACCAGCAAAGTAATGGCAAGCAAGCGCTGGATAATAAATTCTTTTGTCCAATTTTCAATCATAGCGTATAAACCAAGAGCGGACAGCAAACGATAGTTTTGCTGGCAAGTTTATAAATGTGTGATGAACATCAGCTTATAGACGCTGTCCACAAACTGTATCCATTAGCGAGGATGGTAGATTATAAGTATATAAAGAAAAAACAGTGTCAAACCCATTAAACCACATGACAATACTGCGTATTTACAAACTATCACTCTGATAAATAACATCGCGAAAAACGCAGCTATTACGCTCCATTATGCAATAGATTATGATAATTATATAACGCTATGTTGTAATCTTTACTTACAACTTTGTCTATGCAAGCTTACTAGATGATGACCAGAATGACTAGCGCATAATGCATGGATTTACTGTGAAAAACAGTGCCATCGCAGCTGCTTTTATGTTCAGCTATTAAACTGCGATCTTATCAGGGAATTCACTGGTGCGTTCTATTTGTCACGACAATTGATGTTATACTAAAGCAATTATTTTAAGCTTTTCAATATAGTTAAGTGCATTTGTACGCTTTTATTTTTGTCGTTGCATAAACATCGCATCTATCAAAGCAGATTCCAGACCCTCTTGTATCGTCTTTTTCTAGACTATCATAAGATCTCATTTTAGGATGGCACGAGCATTTGGGATAGGAGGCATAAGCAATCATGCTTTTAAGCATTGTCTAAGCGCTTATGTAGGATTTAGGCTTGTCATATCAACTCAACATTCGAGTTAGATAAGCAAGCGCGCAGTTTTGAGTGAATTTCGGACTTACTTTGATTTTATTTTAAATCAATACAGACTCACCAAATTTTAATAATATATCGATAGGAACAATAACAATGTCAAAAGACACTGATAATCCCAATCTTAACCCCTCACATGAAGCCAGCAAGACCAATAAACCACAAGATACGGTCACTTTTGCTTTAGCGCAGTCACATTTTTTGGTAGGCGATATCGCAACCAACGTTGAAAAAATGCGCACGCTTGCATTACAAGCACGCGAACAAGGTGCTGACGTCATCGTATTTCCAGAGCTGGCGCTACTAGGCTACCCTCCGCAAGATTTATTGCTACGCCCAAGCTTATCAGGCCGTGTCAAAAGCGCCTTATCTACCTTGAGTGATATCGACGATATCGTCATGATTGTCGGCTATCCGCATGTCGATCATCACGGTACTTTTAACTCCGCTGCTATCTTACATAACGGTCATCAAAAGGGCTTCTATCACAAGCAGATGTTGCCAAACTATGGTGTATTTGATGAACGTCGTTACTTTGACAAAGGTCGCAATCAAGTCTTATTTGACTATAAAGGCATTACGATTGGTCTGCTTATCTGTGAAGATTTATGGGACAAAAACCCGATTGCTGAGCTCAAAAAACAAGGTGCTGACCTCATTGTTAGCTTAAACGCCTCGCCTTTTGAGATTGAAAAACAAGACAACCGTAAAGCCATGCTTGCCAAGCGCAGCCGTGAAAACAACTTGCCTATCGTCTATGTCAATGCGGTTGGTGGTCAAGATGACCTTGTGTTTGATGGCGGCTCTATGGCCGTACAAGCCGATGGCAGCGTGGCCCATGAAGCACCGCGCTTTATGAATCAGTTATTATTGGCCACTTTAGATGTCAAAACGGCTAAGTTCAATAACCAAGCCAAAGCGCCGTTGACCCTAAGCCGTGAGTCAGAGATGTATCAAGCGTTAGTCGTCGGTCTACGCGACTATGTCAATCACTCAGGATTCTCTGGCATTATCGTGGGTCTGTCAGGTGGTATTGATTCGGCACTGACACTCTGTATCGCGGTTGATGCCTTGGGCGCTGACAAGGTCTATGCCGTCATGATGCCGTACGAGTATACCTCTCAGATTAGTCTAGAAGATGCACAAGCACAAGCACGTCGCCTAAATGTCTCTTATACCGTATGTCCTATTTTCGACGCCGTCGAAGGTATCCGCCATACGTTAGCGCCACTGTTTAACAAGTCACCAGCTGATACGACCGAAGAGAACATCCAAGCCCGTGCTCGCGGTGTTGTATTGATGGCACTGTCCAACAAGTTTGGTCATTTGGTCATCACAACAGGTAATAAGTCAGAATTAGCGGTTGGTTACTCAACATTGTATGGTGATATGGCTGGCGGCTTTGACGTACTAAAAGACGTATATAAATCACAAGTCTATAAATTGGCAAGCTATCGTAACCGCCTAGAAGACACGCCTGTCATCCCTGAGCGCGTTATTACTCGTCCGCCATCTGCTGAGCTACGTCCAGATCAAAAAGATCAGGACAGCTTACCTGATTATGATGTATTGGACAGTATCTTGATGTCTTATATCGATGAAGATATGGGCTATCAGGAAATTATCGATAAAGGCTTTGATGCTGAGATGGTCGCAAAAGTCATCAAGATGGTAGACAATAGCGAATATAAACGCTTGCAGTCGCCAATTGGTACAAAGATCAGCCACAAAGCTTTTGGACGTGAACGCCGCTATCCATTGGTCAATAAGTGGTCAATCAAAGGCTAAATCGCACTTGCCTTTCAGCTTGTATGGCTTATGAATTTATGAGTTGAAAGGTGCAAGTCAGGTCTTTTGACAAAACGTCGAATTTTTCCTATTAGCTGGGTGCTTGCCCAGCTTTTTTGGTTTTTATTCACCAAACAATTTATAGATATTTCTATTTTTTCCACATAAACCTACCCAACATTTTTGACTTAATTACCTTTACTTCTTTTTCGAGTATGTCATGAGCTTGCTAACTGCTAGTGTTTTTCTTCTCCTTCTACTTGCCTTGAGTACCTTTGTCTCTGCCGCTGAAATTGCCATTGCCGCAGGACGTAAAATCAAACTGCAAATCATGGCAAAAGAAGGCGATGTTCGCGCACTTGATGTCCTCAATATGCAGGAACATCCTGGTAGTTTTATCACTGTGGTACAAATAGTACTAAATGCGGTTGCTATTTCGGCTGGTGCCGTGGGTGAATCAGCCATCAGTCCTTATCTAGAGCAGTTATTCAATAGTGAAGCGATCGCATCGGTCATATCATTTGTACTCATCACCAGCTTGTTTTCACTACTTGCCGATCTCATGCCCAGACGTTTGGCGATGTCGAATGCTGAGATGATAGCGGTGCGACTGGTACGCCCTATGATGCTATTAATTTTTGTATTAAAGCCGATCATATGGGTGTTCGATGGTGCTGCAAATATCCTCTTTAAGTTTTTTGGTATCTCGACCATCCGCCAAGACGATATGACTCCAGAGGATATTTATGCCGTCATGGATGCGGGTGCTGAAGCGGGCGTGATCAAAAAACAAGAGCATCATCTGATCGAAAATATCTTTGATATGCAAGAGCGTACCGTCACCTCGGTGATGAACCCACGCGAAAATATCGTATATTTCGATACCAAAACCAGTACCGAAGCTGTCGTAGAGGTCATGATTGAGCAGCCGCATAATAAATTTTTGGTCTGCCATGATGACGATTTAGAACATATCGTTGGCTACGTAGAGTCTCGCAGTTTTCTGGCGTTGGTTCTAAACCAGCAAGAGGTGAGCCTGACAAACAAATCTCTGCTAAAGCCTGCGCTCTTTGTACCTGATACGTTGTCTTTGTTTGAAGTGCTCGAGATGTTTAAGTCTACTGGTGCAGACTTTGCGGTAATTGTAAATGAGTATGGGCTCGTGGTTGGGGTTATCACACTCAAAGACGTCATGAGTATTGTGATGGGTGAGCTGGTAACGCTTGAGGAACAGCCTATTGTCCAGCGTACAGACAACTCGTGGTTGATCGATGGTATGACCCCTATTGAAGATGTCATTCGTGCATTAGATATCGTCGACTTACCACGCAGTGAGAACTATGAGACCATCAGCGGCTTTATGATGTATATGCTTCGCAAAATTCCTAAGAAGACCGATACGATCGAGTATGCCAATTATCGGTTTGAAATCATTGCCACCGATAATCTGAAAATCACTCAAATGCTAGTGACCAAACGAGAAGATACGGTTTGATTAATTGGCCAATTAATAATTTATTCAATTGGCCTAATATGCACCATTCTAGTTTCGCGCACAAAAAAAACTAGTCTCGCGCACCAAAAATAGCCGTACCAACACGTATCATGGTAGAGCCGTTTTCTATCGCCTCTGCCATATCACCACTCATCCCCATACTAAGCGTATCCCAAGCATTCAACTCTGGATGGCTGGCTTTGATATCGTCAAACAACGCCTTGGTTCGAGCAAAGGCATCTGTATCTGCTTTGGCAGGGATAATCATCAACCCGCGCAGTTGCAGACGCTCATAGCCTTTAATCGCTGTGATCAATACTGGGAGCTCTGCTGGTAGGCAACCTGACTTGCTGTCTTCGTTGTCAATATTTACCTGAATCAGTACGTTCAATGCTGGGAGCTCATCTGGGCGTTGATCGTTCAAACGTTTGGCAATGATATCGCGCTCAAGGGTTTGCACCCAATCAAAATGCTCGGCAATATCACGTGTCTTATTACGCTGAATACTACCGATATAATGCCAGACGATATCCGCGCATTCAGGATTCGATTTTAGCGTATTTATTTTTTCGATGGCTTCTTGTAGATAGTTTTCGCCAAAATGCTGCTGTCCTTCATTCGCCAAAGTAGCAATCATATTGGCAGGCTTGGTTTTTGAAACTGCTAGCAAAATTGTAGTATTGGCAGATCTATTATCTCGCTCAGATGCCTGTTCATAGGCTTGGGTCATTTGCTCTTTGACTTGCTGCCAATTAGCGACAAGCGTCTGATTATCAATACTTTGATTTGTCTCTTTCATATCAGTCATATATATGGCCCTCAAAGTTTACTTAATTTTTAATAGATTTTATAAAAAGTTTATGGCTGAGAATGGTTGCTTGAATTGAAGATTTTGAATAAAAAATAACCCATCATTAATACATGAAATTAGCTGAAAAATGACGAATTTCATATTTTCTTAAAGGAGTAGATGGTTAAATACTCACAGTCTTGTTATGATATTGTTACATGCTTTAACATATGCTACTGAATATGATAGCGGTGGTAAAGACTGCATGCTGATTCACTCTTCCATATTTTACGCTTGAACAAAGCGATTGATGGATAGTTTACCACGTGCTTTTATGCTCTTTTGTCTTACCCTGACTAATTGATAGGAATATCGGATTATGGCTGAAAAAAACACCTTAAGTATCGAAGATTTGCTACGTTTTACGGTCAAACATAAAGCATCGGATTTACATATTTCAGCTGGCATGCCTGCGATGATTCGTACCGATGGTGAGATGACACGCATCAATATGCCTGCGATGACGCACCAAGTGGTTCATCAGCTCATTTATGACATTATGAATGACAAGCAGCGCGCTGACTTTGAAGAGTTTTTTGAAACAGATTTTTCTTTTGAGATTCCAAACTTAGCACGTTTTCGAGTCAATGCATTCAATCAAAATCGCGGCGCAGGCGCAGTATTCCGTACCATCCCTTCTAAAGTATTGACCATGGAAGACTTAGGCATGGGCGACGTGTTCAAACGTGTCTCAGACTTCAAACGTGGCGTGGTACTGGTTACAGGCCCAACTGGTTCGGGCAAATCAACAACGCTGGCGGCCATGATTGATTATATTAACGAAAGCCGTAAAGAGCACATTTTAACGATTGAAGATCCAATTGAATTTGTTCATGAATCGAAAAAAAGCCTGATTAACCAACGTGAAGTGCACCGCGATACCTTAGGTTTTGAGCCTGCATTACGTTCAGCATTGCGAGAAGATCCAGATGTCATCTTGGTTGGTGAGTTACGTGACCTTGAGACCATTCGTTTGGCATTGACGGCAGCAGAAACAGGACACTTAGTGTTTGGCACCCTGCATACTAGCTCAGCCGCTAAGACGATTGACCGTGTCATCGACGTGTTCCCTGCTGCCGAAAAAGATATGATTCGTGCGATGCTATCGGAGTCACTACAAGCGGTTATTTCACAAACACTGCTACGTCGTCAAAATGGTGGACGTGTGGCAGCTCATGAAATCATGTTGGGTACACCCGCTATCCGTAACTTAATACGTGAAAACAAAATTGCTCAGATGTATTCTGCCATCCAAACGGGTGCAGGCGAAGGCATGATTACACTCGATCAAACGCTAAAAAACTTGGTAGGTAAAGGCACCATCAGTAAAGATGTGGCTCGTCCTTATGCCAAGCAACCTGAGGCATTTTTATAGTCTCAACCAAATCACAAAAAACGTGAATGGTGCTAGATTTTTATTGGTCTCTATAAATGACCTTTAATACATTACTCTAAATAACTTTTAATCGACTTACATCGAATGCAGGTACGATATGGACATTGATAAATTATTGCAGTTGATGATTAATAAAAATGGCTCTGACCTTTTTATTACTGCTGATGTAGCGCCTTCCATGAAAGTAAATGGAAAAATTTTACCTGTCGGTAAAACCCCTTTGACCGCTGATCAAACCATGATGTTAGTCAAAGGGGTGATGACCCCTAGCCAGCAAAAAGAATTTAAAGAGACAAACGAGTGTCAATTTGCCATTTCTGATGAAGCACAGCAAGCACGTTTTCGGGTTAGTGCATTCATACAGCGCGATATGGCAGGAATGATTTTACGGAAAATTGAGAATAAAATCCCAACTGTTGAGGAATTACGCTTACCGCCAGCGCTCAAAGAACTGGCCATGAAAAAGCGCGGCATTATCTTGCTGGTCGGCGCGACCGGCACAGGTAAATCCTCTACGCTCGCGGCTATGATTGGACATCGTAACCAAAACTCTCATGGGCATATCATTACCATAGAAGACCCTATCGAGTTTGTCCATAAACATCGTGGTTGTATCATCACTCAGCGTGAAGTCGGTATCGACACTCATTCATTTGAAGCAGGACTAAAAAACACGCTGCGCCAAGCACCAGACGTTATCTTGATTGGTGAGATTCGTAACCGCGAGGTCATGAGCTACGCTATCCAGTACGCTGAGACAGGGCATTTGGTATTTGCAACCTTGCATGCCAATAATGCCAACCAAGCGATTGACCGCATTATTCATTTCTTTGAAACCAGTCGTCATAGCCAGTTATTTATGGATTTGTCACTGAACTTGCAGGCCATTATCGCTCAGCAGCTCATTCCAACCCCTGATGGCAAAGGACGCCGTGCTGCTATTGAGATTTTATTAAACTCACAGCTGATTAGCGACTATATCCGTAAAGGTGAGGTGCATGAAATCAAAGATGTCATGACACGCTCTCGAGACAGCGGTATGCAAACTTTTGATCAAGCGCTTTTTGACTTGTATGAACAAGGAGAAATCACTTATAAAGAAGCGATTTTGCATGCTGATTCCCCTAACGACTTACGCCTAAAAATTAAGCTCAGTAGCAAAAACGGTAATGCTAATTTAGATGAAGGTGCTGATAGTTTATCGTTAGACATCAGTTAAGTTATTGAGAGTGATGTCAGTATATACTGAAAAATTAAACTCAAAAAAGCCCTCATTATTGATAATGAGGGCTTTTTAATATGAGAGATCTTAGAGTCATGTATAAAAATAAAACTTTAATTGATAACCAAAGTCGTTACTTGGCACTGTCTCTGCAAGCTTGGTCAGCACAGATACCATATAAGACCAACGAATGACCTGATAGTTTAAAGCCGTGCTTTTCTGCGACTTTCAGCTGCTCTTCCTCGATCATCTCATTATGGAACTCAATGATTTTGCCACAAACATCACAAACTAGATGGTCGTGATGCTCTTCCTGGGTGATTTCAAACACCGACAGATTATTTTCGAAGTTGTGACGTTCTACAATACCCGCCTGCTCAAATTGAGTGAGTACACGATAGACTGTGGCAAGACCAACATCTTCACCTTGTTCGATGAGCGCTTTGTATACTTCTTCTGCACTCATGTGGTGTAACTCGGCGCTTTCTAGCAGCTCTAAAATCTTGATACGAGGTAACGTAACCTTCAATCCTGCTCTACGTAAATCTTGATTGGTAAAAGAAGCCATAATATCCCTTCTGACTGTGACAGTCTTAGCAAATGAAGAACTAAAAAATATGAGATAAATAATCGTTGATGATTATTCTTTATTAAATATAAGTGGTTTTAACACCCTCAAAACAGTGCTGATGAGGTGACGGACTGCTTTATAATTGCCTGAATAACCGCAGTGCAAGCCTATGAATTTAAAATATAAATAATAAAACCATTCAGGTGGTGTTTGGTAAATAATGTCGTAAGTGGTAGGCAATTGCAAGTAAATGACGTATCATTTGTCCAAGATTGTCGGTCAGACTCGTACCATCTAACTTTGGCCGCACCTAATTCATTTCTTATGAGTCATCTTACCATGATAAAGACATTAAATTTTCGTCCGTTAAGCCATGCTAGCGTACTACGTAACATTGTCATCACCAGTATGCTGAGCGCTACTGTCGCTATGTCTGGCTGCTCACTATTGAGCGTTTATAAGATTGATTTGCCTCAAGGCACAGCGATTACTCAAACCCAAGCACAAAAACTAAAAGTAGGGATGAATCAGAACCAAGTACTTTATATCCTTGGCAGCCCTGCGATTAGAGATACCCTTGAGCCTAAGCGCTGGGATTACATTTACGATTACCAAGCAGGCACCGAAGGCCGCCGTAAAGGCATTGCTGATGTCAAAAATGCCAGCCAACACTTAGTCGTTTACTTTGATGATAATGGTTTAGTCACTCGCATCGAGGGTATCGAGAGCTTACCAGCATCGTAATCAGTACGACTTATCAGCTCGAATGACTAACAGTTAAAACAAATAATAGCTTAACCGCGAGATTTATTTTTGCGCTGAGACATTGGATCAGCGCTTAAACTGCGATATACCTCGATACGGTCAAAAGGCTGCAATAGATAATTCAGCGGCTGTTTTTGTGCATAGATGCCCACATGCCAATGTTTAGCTGTTGGCGTTGTAATGTCTACTGCTTGCTCACACCATTTTGCCAGCGCTGCAAATTTTTCAAGCCAGCCAGCTTGACCTAGTGCCTCATACAAACTGGTACCTTGTCTAACCTTTAATGCCAGATAATGCTGGCGCTGCTCATCTTCTGCATACGCCAGATAGACTGTCATTAACTCCGATTGCAGCGCATTGCTATTGCTATGCTTACTGCCATCACCTGTTAGCTTAACCACTGTATCACCCAACCTATCAACGCCAATAGCAATGCCAGCGGTACGACAAGACGTATCGCGACTCGCCATAAGTTATAGAATGCTTCATTGCTAAAGTTCAATGATTTGCGTAAATGACTGATCTTCATCTGCCATCCTGCAAATACTGATAATAGTAGTACAGCTATGCTACTCACTATAACTAGAATGCCTACCAGCCAAATCGTCGGAATCGCAACCACCAATAGCAACGCTACAACAAAAGTTATTATCAAGCTGACTAACAGCCCAAACTTATGCGTTAACTGCTGAGTACTGTAATGCAGCAAATAGCTAACTACGAATAGTACGCCAGCCCAATAGAGTAGTTGCCCAATCGGTGGTAACGACATACCACTGATAAATAACGCGACAACCCCTACCAATAGCTGCAAAATCCAAATCGGTAATACCAATTTAGTGGCACGATAATCACGAGCAGCCTTATTTTGTGCTTGTTGGCTGTTTGCTTCCACGGCGGTGAGCGTCTGCTTACTGACCAAGTTTTGCCCGAACCAGTATAATCCTGTACCCGCACCAACACTAACCAATGCTAGCGCCACTGCCCGCGCCCATTCAACCAAGCTGATATCGGTCATAGCAAAACTAATATTAGGCACACCATTTGCGATGCCCAATATTAATCCAACAACCATCAATCCGAGGCCAATAGGCAAAGGCGCGGTCCCAAGCAGACTTAATAGCACCGTAATAACCATCAACCCTGCGGCAACCGCAAAACTTGGCACATCAGGGGTACTATTAAGCTCAGTCAGGGCCGTTAATATCCCTGTGCTGGCACCTGATATGATCAATGCTGCAATCACAATAGAGACCAGTGCAGCCAGCCAACCAAAGCTTCGCCATATTGGGCTTGCATCTGATTCGCGAGTGAGCTTTTGCATACCAGCCAAAGGTCCCTCGACACTACGATAAGCCAAAGCTATCTCAGCATAAACGACTGGCAACGCGACCAACACCATTGCTAGCAGCCACAACAACCAAAAATCGATCTCACCGATTGACGCAGGGGCGAACCAGCGAAATAATAATAACGGTAACAATACCGCGATAAAATAAGAAGCATAACGGATCATCATAATCTCAATCCAAACGATCTAATACCATTCACAAAAACGACAGTAGCAAGTAAAACGAGTTTGATACAGCTAATCGCATTTTTGAGTATGGTATAAAGTGAATAACGGTAATTTATAATTATACAGAGCAATGAGTTGCCTTTGTAAAGGAATTCAGCTGTACATTGTCTTTTCAATATAAGGGACAAACAGTTATAAAAAAACCCCGAAATCGGGGTTTAGTAGTTCAGACATGATCAATATATGCAAGGTGCTCAGTAATTCTATCTACAACGTGCGTATCAGATATTGATCATCAGTGCCGTTTAATTAGTGAATAGCACTCACATAGTCTGACAAGATACGAATGTCACGATCTGATAGTTTCGATGCAACAGTTTGCATCATGCCCATCTCACCTTCTTTCGCAGCATCATTGACTCGTTTTTGATCATCGCTATCGATATCATCAGCACGTCCAGCGGCACGGAATAGTTTTAACTGAGTGGCAATATATTGAGCATGCTGTCCGCCTAATTTTGGAAACGCCGCCCATGTGTTACCTGCAGCGTCTGGACCATGACAACCAGCACAACCAATCACACCGCGTGACTTATCACCTCCCAAGAATAATTTGGTAGCTTCTTGATTCGTTGCAGGGTTGCCGTATCCAACACCCCAAGGCGCTTGGCTAGAGTAGTAACCTGCCACGTTGGCTAGATCTTGCTGAGACAAGTTAGCGACCTGTGACTGCATGATACCATTTTTGCGATAGCCTGCTTTAAAGTTAACTAACTGTTTATAAAGATACTTTACGTTTTGGCCGCCAAGGTTTGGCTGCGCAGGCACAATACTGACCCCATTAAGACCATGACAAGCAGCACAAACGGTTTCTGCAATTTTCTGACCTGCATCGACGTCATACTCAGGAACAATAATAGCAGCTTGTACGCTGAAACTTGCAACGCATAAGCTGGCAGCAGCGATTAACTTTTTCATTGATACAAATCCTACTAGCTCGGCGTAAGCATTATTTAGAGTGATTGTACGGATAAGATACCTAATATAGTCGCCTCTTTAATCATAGGCGTGGCATATATTATGAGGCCTTGGACACAAGCAGTCTGAAAGTACTTACTAACATCAGGGTTTATTTTCGATTATTATAGCAAGACTTTGTATCATTTGCCTACTTAATCGTAGTATTCATCAGTTTTCTAATGCGCATCGCCTAAAGTACAGGGCAAAAATAAAAAGCGCCTTCAGGTTATAAACCCAGCGCTCTATTTTATCGCTTCAAGCTTCATTTCTAAATGAACTACTTGCTCATATACTCGATAAGCTTGCGATAGTCATCATCGCTACAAGTGTCACAGAGACCGCCTGCTGGCATCTGAATCATGCCACTTTTGACAGACTTAATGAGTGTCGGCATGCCCTTTTGCTCAATAAGTTTCTGCCATTTGGCACTGTCGCTTTTTTTGATAGCATTTAGTGCACCACTATCATGACAGGCTGCACATGAGTTATTATAAGTAGTAGCAATATCAGCCGCACCTGCGCTACTGATCATGATGCCACTTAGCAATAAGGCAGCACTGCCAACTGTTAGAGCATGATAGCCCTTGCTAAGAAGTCTATTGATTGAAAACATAGAGCACCTCCTCGTGAGATTTCACGTGTCTCATCAATCGTTCTATTCAATGTCTTTCATTAAATATTGTAACAATATATGTCATACAAACATAGATAAATTATATTCAGCTTTGTTAACACTAAAAACTTATTCTAATCAACAATTAGCTTTAATGTTATCCTACTATTTATATGATGCTAATCGCAGTTATTTCAATAAGTAAGACAGGTAATAGTATAGAATAGCGGCTAATATCAAATTGCTCGCTTTATAGTGTATAAACATTGATAAAGAAGAGCCTCTTACTACTTTTTGCATATTTGCTGCATTGAAGTCATAGCTTAAACCAGCCATGAGCTAACCAGAATTTTATAACCGCATCTAATTTTTTAAGATTAATGAGCCATTTATGAATACCCCGTTTAACGATGTTGCTGCCGAACATGCGCTGTTCAACACCAAATCCCGTCAGAAAATTCAGCAGACTGAATTTATGACCTCAGCGCCTACCTTTAAGCTTTGCCCACCTGATATGGGATTAGAAGTTGCCTTTGCAGGACGCTCGAACGCTGGTAAATCCTCAGCCATCAACGCTTTGACCAATCAGCGCCAGCTTGCACGCTCGTCCAAGACGCCTGGACGCACACAGATGATTAACTTTTTTAGTATCGGTAACACTGATAGACGACTGGTTGATTTGCCAGGTTACGGCTATGCCGCTGTACCACTTGAGATGAAAAAAGAATGGCAGGTCGAGCTAGAAGAGTATCTAGTATCGCGCTCAAGCCTTGCCGGCCTAGTGCTGATGACAGACATTCGTCACCCACTCAAGTTTTTTGACGAGCAGATGCTGCATTGGGCAAAAGATGGCGACCTACCCGTACACATCTTGCTGACCAAAGCGGATAAGCTTAAGTATGGTGCGTCTAAAAACGCCTTGCTCAATACCCGCAAAAGACTCAAAAAACTCGGCTTAAACTGTACTATCCAGTTATTTTCAGCCTTGAGAAAAGAAGGTCTGGATGAGCTGGCTGGTGTCATGGGTAAATGGTACGACTATCAACTGGATAATGACAAAATCATTGAGTCCTCTTTTGCATTATTAGAAGGCGATGAGTTAGAAGACGCCATTGAAAAAGAAAGCGACCAAGAAGAAAGTAAATAGATATTATAGTCTCAAATAAAAAAAGGGGTTTATCGTTGATATCGATGAACCCCTTTTTTTATATAAGTTAAAAAAACTTTTATTTAAGCACACAATAGATTAGCCAATGCTTGCGGCGTGTCAACCTGATACGTTGGCTGCTGAGCAGCAAGCTCTGCACTTGTTGCCGTGCCATAGTTGACCGCGATACTGGTCATACCCAGTTTGGTTGCCATTTGAATATCATAGATACTGTCACCGATAAACACGGCATCAGATATTTGCTGCTGCGTGTAATCCAAGATATCAGTCAACATCTGCGGATCAGGTTTTGAGCCTGACTCATCAGCACAGCGTGTCATGACAAAATAATCGCGACTGTCAGAGGCATCCAATACACGATCTAGCCCTTTTCTTTTTTTACCAGTGGCAACAGCGAGCTTTTTGCCCTGCTCCTGCAGAGTCTGCAGCATACCCTCTATCGGCTCAAAGAGTGGCGTGCAGTGGCTATTAGCAATATAGTACTCTGCATAAGTCTGCTGAATGGCGAGCGTCTGCGACTCATCTGCATGAGGATATAAAATCTCGATACCATTCATTAAGCTTAGACCAATGATGTCTTTCACAGCTTTATCAGTCGTCTCAAATCCATGTGCCTCTCCAGCCACATGCATAGAATCCACAATTAAGCCGATAGAATCCATTAGCGTGCCGTCCCAGTCAAAAATGACTAGTGTCTTATCAGATAGACGATGCTCATCTACTGGCTGAGTATTTATGATAAGTTCTGGCGTATCAGTGGTAAGCGATGCAGTCATGGATTCACCTTAATGAATAACAATAGTAAATAGCAGATACGAAAACGTCACGGCGGCTTATTGATTAAATAAGGTATCGTGACGTTTTCATGTTTCTATAAAGGTCTAAATTTTTAGACCAAAATGATTATACTTAGACCTATTCAGGCAATTTGGTTGTCTCTGGAAGCCAATCCGCCATGTCGTCTGGCAATGGTGCGGTAATAGGGTCATAACCCGGAATATCTAAGCGCCACGCGTGCAGACACAGACGATGAACGCCTGATTTATCATGCACGTTATACTTATCATCACCCAAGATAGCATGACCGATGTGAGCCAAATGCACACGGATTTGATGCGTGCGTCCGGTTAGTGGCTTGGCTTCGATGAGGCTTACTGGCTGACCATTAATCATAAAACGATCATGAACAATGATATCGGTTTGGCTTTCTTTCGCTTGTGGGTCTTGTGCGTCTACTTTGACACGGCGCTCACCGCTAGCAAGTGTATAACGTAGCAACGGTGCATCGATACGTTGCTCATTAAGCGCAGGCTGTCCTTTGGCCAGGCATAGATAGTGCTTTTGAATAGTCTTGTCTACCAAATGCTGCTGCAACACTTTAAGCGTTGAGCGTTTTTTGGAAATCATCAATAGACCTGAGGTATCTTTGTCGATACGATGTATCAATTCTAGGTACTTCTTACCCGTCACTTCACGCATGGCTTCGATGACGCCGAAGTCCAAACCACTACCGCCATGCACTGCAATGCCAGAAGGCTTATTTAGCACTAGCAGACCTTCGTCTTCATAGACCACACGTGCTAGCAAGCTTTTGGCAAACTCAGTACTGATGATAGGTTTGTCACGTGTTGCCAACTCCACAGGTGCGATACGTACAACGTCTTCACGCTGCACTCTATCATGTGCCTTACAGCGTTTATTGTTGACGCGCACTTCATCTGAGCGAATCATCTTGTAGATATGCGATTTTGGCAAACCCTTTAAACGGTTCAGCAAAAAGTTATCCAAACGCTGGTCATGTTGATGTCGCGTCACTTCAAGGTAGTTGACCTTGCCGAAGTTGCTAATCTCATCGTCAGCGCTTTGTGGGCGTGTTTTGCTATTGAAAATAGCAGGGGCTTCATGGGTAGGAGCGTCATCAGTCATTTTTGAGTTTGTCATTTTTAGTTAGGTATTTACACAAAGATTTGTTATAGTTTAGCATGTTGAGCGACAATTAAGCAGAGGCGCCAGCAATAATCATTGTTGTTTCAGATAGCTGGTTACTGTTTTATTACTTTCCAGTGCTTACTGATTGCTAGTAAAGAGGTCTATGCTATTTACCCTGCTGCTATGAAACGTTTCATCTGATTGTAGGGCCAGTCGTTTAAAGGCACTTGCATTTAAAGGTATTAGTTACCAAGCGAAGCCCTATAAATTAAAAACACTGTATCGAATTTTACTCGGTACCATAAAACAAATAGTGACACTAAACACCATCGCGTTAATAACTTTGACGATCAGTCTATTTATTAACGGATGACAACACCACATTGACTCACGAACTGCATGACAACGACTTTTTTTTGATAACTATTTATTATTTAATGATTACTTATCTGATGGTCCTTTATGACAGCATAGTTGAGCAAGTATGGGTCGTTTAGCGTTAGGATCGAAAAATAATTCGATAGCTGCCTGAGTATTGGTGGTCAAACAGATGACGATAAAGAGATAGATACGATACCATGCTGACAAGCTGGTCCATTACTCTGTTTGCCAAGTACGCCCCGCTGATAACCAAAGCCGTGATACCTAACCTTGAGACACCCAAGATATTATTGACGATATATAAAGAACGATAAATAAAGAGTAACCAATCGCTTTGCCTGAATAGATAACCGCTGACTGACGCTACGACATATGTTAGCAATCACGACCGCGATATTATTGTTAGACTTTGAAGGATGAATGGCTATCGCAATATGCCTTTTTAATATCAGTATTTTTTAGACCCGTAACTGACCGTCGCCCACGCTTACAACGTGCGCCAACATCACTACCAATAGAACGTACTGACATTAAGAGAGTTTTTATTCGCTGACATATTCATATATGTACCAAGTTTATTGATAATAAAATATAAGTATCATAGCCTTACGCCCTATATTATTTATATTAATGTGAGCATCGCTCATCACTTCAGGTAAAAAAGAAGCCATTGAAAAAGCCCACGTGCTTTACGAAACCCACGATTTACGTTCTACTGTTCACTGATATCTACAAATGCTAATGTCATATTAGCCACACTTGCTACTATCTTCTAAAGACTGTCTCATCGTTGTTATGCGTACTCATAGGATATAAATATGAAACGCATTTTGATCAACGCAACTCAAAACGAAGAGATTCGTGTCGCCTTATGTACGGGCAATCACCTATACGATTTCGACTTAGAAAATCGTACCCGCGAGCAAAAAAAATCTAACATTTATAAAGGCCATGTAACCCGTGTTGAGCCATCGCTCGAAGCGGTATTTGTCGAATATGGCTCTCAGCGCCAAGGATTTTTGCCGATTCGTGAAATCTCTGCCGAATATCTAAGCGGTAACCCACGTGATGAAAACATCAAAAAACTGATTAAAGAAGGCGACGAATTAATCGTCCAAGTCGAAAAAGAAGAGCGTGGTAACAAAGGCGCTGCCCTATCGACGTATGTCTCTTTAGCTGGTCGCTATCTGGTACTCATGCCAAACAATCCTCGTGGTGGCGGTATCTCACGTCAAATCTCAGGTAAGCTACGTGAAGATATGAAACGTATGCTGAGCAATCTTGATTTGCCAAAAGGCATGAGCGTTATAATTCGTACTGCTGGTATTGGCAAGACGCAAGAAGACTTACAGCACGATTTAAACCACTTGCTCAACATTTGGCAAGCCATTCAAGAACAAAACCAAAAATACCCGTCACCACGCCTCGTCCATCAAGAAGCAGGCGTTGTCACACGTGCTGTCCGTGACTATTTGCGTGATGATATCGCTGAGATTTGGATCGATAACGAAAACGCTTATATTGAAGCGGCAGGCTTTATTGATGCAGTAATGCCAAAACAAGCCGAAAAGCTACGCAAATATACCGATTACGAGCCCATGTTCTCGCGCTTTAATATCGAAAAACAAATTGAAACGGCCTATCAGCGCGAAGTGCGCCTACCATCAGGTGGCTCAATCGTCATCGACCAAACAGAAGCCTTGGTCTCTATCGATATCAACTCTGCTAAGTCGACTAAAGGTTCAGACGTCGCTGAGACCGCTTATCACACTAACTTAGAAGCCGCTGATGAGATTGCTCGTCAACTTCGTCTACGTGATATGGGCGGTTTGATCGTTATTGACTTCATTGACATGAATGACAATAAGCATCAAAAGGAAGTAGAAAAGCGTCTAATCGATGCGACCAAATACGATCGTGCTCGCGTCCAGTTCGGTGATATCTCTAAATTTGGTCTGATGGAAATGAGTCGCCAGCGTCTACGCCCGTCCCTAGAAGAATCAACAGGCTATATCTGCCCGCGTTGCCATGGCAACGGTATGATTCGCGATCTGCGTTCATTGTCGCTGTCCATCATGCGTCAAATTGAACAAATTGCGCTCAAAGAACGCCAAGGTGAAGTACAAGCGGAAGTTCCAACGGATATCGCAGCGTTCTTGTTGAATGAGAAACGCGATAGCTTGGTTTATCTTGAGCAAGACAGTGGCACGCGTATCACGATTTTGCCACATGCCCATTTAGAATCACCGAACTTTAAGCTGCACTTTAACCGCGATGGTTTTGCCCCATCGAGCTACGAGCGTATCACTGATACCCAGCAACAAGAGCACAGTGACCTTGGCTACAATGTCGACTGGCAAACAGCTGAAAAAGAGCGCCCTGAGCAGCAGCCTACTCGCCAGCCTCGTAAACCATCAAATGATAACAACAAGCAGAGCGCAGCCACGCAAGCGCAGAACGATACCGTAAATCATAGCAATGATCGCCGTAATCATAAAAATACTAATGACGCCGCGCCAGCGCGCGCACCGCAAACCAGTCAACCTCAAAACGTTGCAGCGCCAGTCGCACCGCAAGCTCAAAATGTGGAAGCCACTGCTCAGCCAAAAGCAGTCGCTTGGTTATCAAATCTGTTTGCGCAAGCACCGCAAGCCACCACCACACCTAGTGTCAGTAGTCGCGATGCTGCTGAAGCGATCGAGGCATTGGTAAATACTGGCGCGCAAAGCTTAGGCTCATTTGGCCAAGTGGATAGCAATGCATTGAATAGTGCCGCTGCAACTAGTGAGCAACCTGCTCAACAAAACAATCATCAGAAAAACGACAGCCAACAGTCAGATAGCAATACCAATCGTCAGCAGACGCGCCGTACTAACGACAGCGATACTGATGACAGCAATAATGAAGACAGAAGAAGACGTAAGCCGCGTAAGTCTAGATCTTCTAAACCGCGTCAAAGAAAAGAGACAGCTGACGAGAATACTGGCAACGTAAACAGTAGCTCAGAAAGTACTAACTCAAACAGTGCTGATGACAAATCGTCTGATACTCAAGACCAAAGGCAGCAAGACAAGCGTCAGAACGATAACAGGCGCACAAACGATCGCAATCGTAATAACCGCCAAGATAGCAATCAACAGAGCAGCAATCGTAATGCAAGCGAGCGCAGTGATGCTGATAACGAAAACAGCTCTAAAGCAGATGAGCAAACTCGTACTAAGCGTAAATCGCATAGCCAACGCGGCTCACGCGGAAAGCTAGAGCGCGGTGAGACGCTAACGGCTGACGATGTTAAGCAAAACAAGCAGCAAAACGGTAAAAATAACGACGACGCCAATGGTAAAAACCAATCTGGCACACGTCGTAGTCAGGACCCTAACGAAGTCGTGCTACAAGTCAATGAAGCACCGACCAAGCTGAAGGCGTCAGAAGTTGTGCACTTATCTTTAGATGATAGCAAGTCCACGCCTGCTAAGCCTCAATCTAGCGATAAGCAACGCTCAACAAATGGCACGGCAAAGAACGAGAGCACAAAAGATAACGCTACTCAGCAACCTGCCAACAAGACTAGTAACAGTGAAAAAAGTACTGAGCAGAAAAGTGACAATAAAAAGGGTACAGTAGAGACGTCTGAAAATCAGACTCACAACAACCAAGAGGCGACGACTAACGCTAAGGTGCAAAACAATGCACCTGAACATAAGCAGAGCACTGACGATAAAAATCAGTCAGAACAAGCGCAACCAACCTCTGCTGGCGACCAACCAACCTCTGCTGGCGACATAGACAGTCAGTCGGTTAGCCCAAAAACGGCTGATATAGAGCATGCCAACGCCAAGCCAGAGCATCAGAAAGCTGATACCACTGATATTGGTACTGGTACCACTAATAACGTCAGCAAAGCTGAAGAGGCTAAAAAAGTTCCAGCTAATGACAGTGGTACGAATGATAAAGGCATGAGTAACTCAGCACTTGAGCTAACACATGAATCACTGTTTAGCGAACGTTACGTGACTGCTGAGAAGTTTGGTCAAGCCAGCAACGACCCACGCGTGGTACGTGCTCAGCAAGCAAAAGCAACGAAAACGACACCTCAAGTCGGAGCTACTACTGTAGGTACAACGGCGATACGTGGCACCGTTGGTGAGTTTATTCGTGCGACGCTGCCAGACGCGCAAACTCGCTTAACAGAGAACGGCGTTATCAGCTGCTTTATCGAGACAATTGCCTTGTATAATGAGCAAGCGCAATCTGCTGATAATAGCGCCAATGTCGAGAACACTGTTGATGACAACCATAGCAACGATATGGCCAGTCAGCGTTTTGACTTTAGCAACTATGGCTACCAGCCATTAGCAGCAGATTACTTGGCACACTTCACAGCGATGACGCAAGCTGTCAGTCAATTTGCAGCAGCTCAAGGCAAAACAGCCGTTGAACCACGCGCCATTGGTAAACGTGCCAGCAACGATCCACGCGGTCAGCATCCTGACTACCAAGAGCCAGCTGTGTTGAGTGTTCCTACAGAGCAGACTTCGAGCAATGAAGCATCGTTAGTAAACACTAAGCAAAACAATAGCGAAGTGGATGCACATGACGTTGAAGCGACAGCACTGGCGAATCAAGCACAGACAGACCATGTCAGCTCTGATAGCGAGAAATTGCTAGAAGTCGAGCAAGCGCAATCAGCTGCTAACAGTGCAGAAGCTCAAGCCAGTGAGGCACAAGGAGTCAATACGACGGAAGCTGATGCAACACAGGCGGATGTAGAAAAGGCTGAGCAGACGACCGAATCTAAAGTAGAAGAATCTGCTAAAGAAACGGGCAAAGATGACAGTCAGGCAGCGAAGTCTAAGACCACCATCGCCAGTTATAAAAACATGATCGAGAATGTGGCTGAGCAATTGCTGCCACAGACAGGCATGTTTAACCTGACGACGCCAAAGGTTCCAAAGGCACGCAGTCGCAAGCCAAAAACGGATCATAAAAAACCGACCCAAGCTGAGAAGCTTGCGTCTGATGATACCGATAGCGAAAGCTAATATATAGAAGCAGAAATATAAAAGCCCCAAAGCTACTAATAGCTTTGGGGCTTTTTGTTTTGGTAGGACAAAGCTTAATTATTCATTTAGAAAAAAGTTTGATATTAAGATGGAAACATAGGCCAGCTTAATGAGCAGAAGAAGCCTTATCATCTTTGCCGCGAACTTTATCAATAATGGTAAGCAATGCCACAACTGCCGCACCGATAATAAAACCAATAACACCATTTAATACGGTAGTTGTTACCCCTTCAAAAATACCAGTGAGATGCGCGATATCTTCTACGCCATGATGCAAAAAGCCAATACCATGTACTAAGATACCACCACCCACTAAGAACATGGCCAACGTACCCGCAATAGATAAGAACTTCATAAGCTTTGGCGCAGCAGCAAACATCACCTTACCTACTTTTTGCTTGAACGTGCTTTCTTGCTCCATCAAATGTAGGCCTGCATCATCAATTTTGACGATACCAGCGACCAAACCATAGATACCAATCGTAATACCAATTGCTAAAATAGATAGTACTAAACTGCGTTCTAGCAAGGTAGCACTTGCTGTTGCCCCTAGTGCAATCACGATAATCTCAGCTGATAAGATAAAATCTGTACGTATCGCGCCTTTGATCTTTTCTTTTTCAAAAGCCACCAAATCTACTGTTTCATCCGCATTGGCTTTTCGGCGGGCATTTTGTTCTTCGTCATGTGGCAATGCATGTGGCCAAAACCGATGTATGACTTTTTCTGCCCCTTCATAGACTAGGAATAGACCACCACACATTAATAAAAACGTGACAAGCGGCGGATAAATCGCACTGATCAATAACGCTGCTGGTACCAAAATGAGCTTATTGATAAATGAGCCCTTGGCTACTGCCCAGACAACGGGAAGTTCGCGATTGGCTTTGACACCAGTAACTTGTTCAGCGTTCAAAGCCAAATCATCGCCTAACACACCAGCGGTTTTTTTAGCAGCGACTTTGGTCATGACGGAGACGTCATCCAATATCACACTGATATCATCAAGTAAGGTTAATAAACTGGCACCTGCCATGTGTGCTCCTTAAAGCAAATTTGTTGAAGTAAGTCGTGCTGAAATCGTTAAAACAAAGTATTTTATTAAAACTCTTATAAAAACAATGCTATTAGCAGTAGACTACAAGGGCACGCATATATATTACATAGTACAAATGTATCTTATTTTTTGAATTTGTGTTGTCAGCTATTCTTAAAAGTTGGGATTATTTGCATTTATTAGACGATGGATTTGAGCTGTCATTATCCATAAATATGGTAATATAGCGATTTTACCGCTTATCTTTATTATCAATAATTTGTAAAAACTTCTGTAAAATTAAACCTTTAAAACACTACTCAGACACCTTACTATATATTGTAATCCACAACGCTTTGTATATAACGAACTCATGTCTAGGCGCGATGCCTATAGGAAATCCATATGCCGTCATCCATTAGCAAAAATACCACGACGAATAATTTTTTCTCTCGTACTACCCTATCTCGTTTTGTGATGAGTGCCTTGCTAGTAGGTATTGCTGCTGGCTGCTCAAACAATGCAGCGGATGCAACCAGTAACACCAGTGTTGTCAACGCGGCGCAGACCAAGGATGCGCCAGCCAAAGTGTCAGCTGATAGTGACTCTGCAGTAGTTAGTGCATTACAAGCAAACCTAAAAGCTTCTGGTATCGAAGAAACCATCGTCTCAGCGGTACCAACAGATATGGATGGTATCTATTGGGTGACTGCTGAAGGGCTACCCTCTTTCTTTACCGATAAGTCGGGTAAGCATATTATCCAAGGACAGATCGTTGCCGTTGGCGGTGCTGCGCCAGTGGATATCAGTGCTGCTTTGGCGGCCAGTACCGCGCAAGAAGCATTAAAAGCAGTCGATAAAAAAGAGATGATTATTTATCCAGCAAAAGGGGCGACCACCGCTGTTGTCTATGCCTTTACTGATGCAGACTGTGGTTATTGTCGTAAATTGCACGAAGAGATGGATGATATCAATGCCCGCGGTATTGAAGTACGTTACTTGGCATGGCCACGTAGCCAAGAGTCGGTACCAAAAATGGAAGCAGTTTGGTGTAGTCAAGACCGCAACGCCGCTATGAATCAGGCAAAAATGGGTGCCAATGTACAAGCCCCCAACTGCGCAAACCCAGTACAAGAACATATGGCATTAGGGTCAAGACTTGGCGTGCGCGGCACCCCAGCTATATTTACTGAGACAGGACAACAAGTGGGCGGCTACCTACCTGCGGCACAATTGGCGCAAGCTGTCGGTGCAAACTAATACTTAATTCTCATATGTGATATTTTTAATGCATTCTAATATCTACATGAATGGATTTAAATATAAGACAGCACCGCTTGAGCAATACCTTAGTATGCAAGTACAGATGAACACCATAGTTATTCTATAATCTATACCCTATATAACCTTATCGACATTGTGTAGACGTCACAACTGCTTGTCGGTATGATACGATAAAGCGCGATGCAAAATTAGCAATACCCTTTTATCTGAGCATTTTTTATTCAACTATAATGAAGTATGTATGCAAAGTAGCACTAGAAAATGCCTATAGACTGCCGGTGTCATGCCGCAGACTCATTTGATATTGCCCCAGCGTTATGCCCGCTTCATTATATTTAACCTCTTGAGGATACTGTGAGCAATTCCATCAAACTAGCGATACTTGGTTTAGGCACCGTCGGCACAGGTGTGATCAACCTAATCAATGACAATTTAGATGAGCTAAAACGCCGTAGTGGACGCGATATTATTATTACCGAAGTGGGTACGCGCCGTCAGCGTGATGATATTGATACCAGCATCATGCAAAACAGTGACTTGATGGCAATTGCGGCAAGCGACAATGTCGATATCGTTATCGAAGTGATTGGTGGTACGACCTTGGCTAAAGACGTCATCATGCAAGCTATTAAAAACGGTAAGCATGTCGTAACTGCAAATAAAGCGCTATTGGCTGAACACGGCAATGAGATTTTTGCCTTTGCTGAAGAGAATAATGTCCATGTTGCTTATGAAGCAGCGGTGGCAGGCGGTATCCCAATCATCAAGGTGATGCGCGAAGCGCTTGCTGCCAATAAAATTGATTGGCTCGCAGGTATCATCAACGGTACTGGCAACTTTATCATGACCGAAATGCGTGACAAAGGTCGCCCATTTGCCGACGTACTAGAGGAGGCGCAAGAGCTGGGTTATGCAGAAGCAGATCCAACTTTTGATGTGGAAGGCATCGATGCGGCGCACAAACTAGCCTTGCTTGCCTCGATTGCCTTTGGTATCCCGCTACAGTTTGACAAAGTCTACTGTGAAGGCATCACTGGTATCACACTACAAGATGTCAACTACGCCGAAGAGCTTGGCTATCGTATCAAACATTTAGGATTTGCAGTACGCCGTGATGGTCAAGGCAACAGTGATGATGCTGGCGTTGAGTTGCGTGTACATCCAACGCTTATTCCACAAGATGCACTGCTTGCCAATGTCAACGGCGTAAAAAACGCGGTATTGGTCAACTCACATCCACTTGGGCAAACACTCTACTGCGGTGATGGCGCTGGTGCTGGTGCTACTGCTTCGGCAGTGATGGCCGACGTCATGGATCTCGTCCGTGTATTAGGTAGCAAAAGTGGCGACGAGCAAAACAATCGTGGACACCATGTACCGCACTTAGCATTTATCCCTGAGCAACTCTCAGACACACCAATATTACGTGCTGAACAGATGATTACTGGTTACTACTTACGTGTACATGCTTATGATAGCCCAGGTGTTTTAGCGGACATCACTCGCATCCTAAGCGATGCAGGTATCAATATCGATGCCATTCTACAGAAACCTGCGCATAAAGTGGGTCAAGTACCTGTCATTATCTTAACCCTACCTGTGGTCGAGAGTCAGATGAATCTCGCTATCGAAAAAATTGAAAAATTAGAGACCATTACTGATAAAGTAGTACGCATTCGCTTAGATGAGCTGGCTTAAAACATAATTTTAGCAAACCACGCTTATCACCCCCTTTATCAGTGAGCCGGGCAAATGCTAACTGATAAAGGGTAACAGCGAACCAGCCCTTGCCTCTCTATGAGGCACTTTCATTTAAAATACGTAAATAAGGAATAATAACGATGTCAAATGATGCAATTGTAATCTTAAACGGCGCACGTACACCAATGGGCGGCTTCCAAGGCGTACTAAAAGACATGAGTGCTAGCGATTTGGGCGCTGCTGCAATCAAAGCCGCTGTCGAACGCTCAGGCGTTAGTGTCGATGATATTGATGAAGTAATCATGGGTTGTATCTTGACTGCAGGTTTGGGTCAAGGCCCTGCCCGTCAAGCCATGCGCAAAGCTGGATTGTCTGACGCGACTGGCGCGGTCACCATCAACAAGCTATGCGGCTCAGGTCTAAAAGCCGTCATGCAAGCACATGATGGCATCAAAGCTGGTAGCTTCAATGTTGCTGTAGCTGGTGGTATGGAGTCAATGACCAATGCACCGTATCTGATGCCAGGGTCGCGTGGTGGCTACCGCATGGGTCACAAAGAAGTCAAAGATCATATGTTTTTAGACGGTCTAGAAGATGCTGAGACTGGTAAGCTCATGGGTATGTTCGCTCAAGAAATGGCGGATGAAAAAGGCTATACACGTGAAAAGATGGATGAGTTTGCCATCGAATCACTCAATCGCGCGCTAACCGCTATCAAAGACAATCACTTCAAAGATGAAATTGAGCCTGTGACGTTTGAAACTCGTAAAGGCGAGCAAACGGTCGATAATGATGAGCAACCAGGCCTAGCGAATGCTGATCGTATCCCAAGCTTACGCCCAGCATTTGCAAAAGACGGTACGATCACTGCAGCCAATGCCAGCTCAATCTCAGACGGTGCTGCTGCTGTCGTCGTCATGAAAGAGTCACAAGCAAAGGCTGAAGGTCTGGATTATCAAGCTCGCATCGTTGCCACTGCTTCAAACTCTCGTCACCCAAGCGAATTCACCATCGCTCCGATCGGTGCCATCGAAAAAGTACTAGCAAATGCTGGCTGGTCAGTCGCTGATGTGGATCTATGGGAAATTAACGAAGCTTTTGCGATGGTCACTATGGCGGCTATGAACGAGCTAAACATCGACCACGCCAAAGTTAACGTTGAAGGCGGCGCTTGTGCGCTTGGTCATCCAGTAGGCTGTTCAGGTGCACGAATCCTAGTGACACTCATCAATTCTCTCAAGCGTACCGGCGGCAAAAAAGGCGTTGCGACCCTTTGTATTGGTGGCGGCGAAGCAGTTGCCGTTGCTATTGAGCTTCCTTAAGTAAAAGTAATACTAGCGTGTCGTTGCTCAGATAGCTCGTAACATTTACCTTCACGCATTTATTGGTATTTATCTTTTGTTCAAGAGCCGCATTGCTCATTGCTCTGCGGTTTTTTTGTGTCTATTGATTCAACGTTAACTTCAAACATTTCTTTGTGTTAAGGCTCGTTAAGTTGTACCCCACCTATGTTATACCACTTACAGCCTATTACATGTAATTACCCCAAGCGCACATTTTGCTACCTTGCTCATGTATTTCATCCAAAATCATAGTGTTAGGATAGCTACAAGTTGATGCAGAGATGTTGTGACCTATCTCTTAACTTACTTATTAAATTCGATTATTGAAGTAATTTTTGCCTAGAATTTAAAATAAGTATTCATCAGCAATTTTAAGAATATCCATTTATAAAATAATTTTTACAAATACTAACTCATAAAAAAGGAAGACAATAATGAGCCAACTAATCCGTTTAAAAGATATTCAAGCCACTCATCGTGACCTAATCGGTGATGACTATTATGATCCAACAGACAAAACTGCTTACGGCGTTAATGAAGAAAAAATCGGTAAAATCGAAGGTGCGCTAGTAGAAGACACCACTGGTCGTATCCGTTATTTAATCGTTGATGCAGGTGGTTGGTTTAGCTCAAAAGAGGTATTAGTACCAGCGGGTCTTGCTCGTATCGTTGGTGATGATGTTTTCTTCGATAGCTTGACCAAGTCTCAAGTAGAAGCCATGGAAGTATATGACCACGACTATCAATACAGCTATAAAGAACAGTACGAAAGAGATCGTCAAGCGTTTACTGCTGATACCGTTCCTACTGCAGAGCATGTAGATATTGCAGATCATTCTTATGATGCGCCAAAGACGCTAGAGCTTTTAGAAGAGCGTTTGACTGTCAATAAAGATCGTATCGTTGCAGGCCTTGTAAAAGTTGGCAAACATGTTGTGACTGAAGAGCGCAATGTCGAGGTTGAGCTAGAAGAAGAACATGCTGATATCCAGCGCACTAGCGTTGATCGCCCAACAGACCGTCGCATCGGTGATATGGACGTTAATGATACCGTTGAAGTTGAGCTAGAAGCAGAACGTGCTCGTGTTGGTAAAGATACTTATGTGTCTGAAGAAGTTAATGTTGGTAAAACAACAGAGCGTCATACTGAAACTATCGTTGAGACTATCCAGCGCGAAGAGCTAGACGTTAATAACGACGGTAATGTGGTCGACCGTGAAGGCAACTTAGTTAACCGTGATGACATCACAGCAGATGATGTACGCCGCGCTCGTGGTATGTAATACCCTGATACTTTGCGTCTTTTAATGACATTATGATTTCATTATGAGATGTGATAATAATAGGTAGCTAAGCATTTTGACTTAGCAGATTAAGACCAGAGCATGTCTCTGGTCTTTTTTGTATCGATAATATGGGGACGTGAGTTATTATAGTAATGATTAATGATAGTAATAAATTCAATATCATTCGTTAACATTGCATTTTGCCCAATTCATCATTTTATAATTATAAGGAAATAAAAATGACTACTGACCATACAGAAAACTTATACCAAGACGATTTGGAAAGCCAAAAAAGCACACTAGCTGATGAAACCTCCAATGTCGTCAATGTTGGGCATTTGGAGCTATTAGAAGAGCGACCTGTCATCAATAAAGAGCGCCTAGACGTTGGTAAAGTGACTGTTACCAAGCATGCCCGCACTAAAACTATCGACGTCCCTATCGAGTTAGTAGAAGAGTACATCACGATTCGTACTGAATACCATGATGCAGAGAGTCAAGACTTACTGTCTGGCCATTACGACGAAAAAGACATATTACGTCATGTTGAGCCATCACTTGATAGTAAAGCCGTGGTGACCGTCAATGGTAAACAAATAGAGATTGGCGATGATCCGATTGAAATCGTTCTATCACGCCAAGTAGCGACTATTACCAAAGATACTTATGCCGTCCAAGAAATTGATGTCAATAAGAGCACCCATATTCATACCGATAGTATCTCAGTAGAGCTTAAGCATGAAGAGCTCGATGTGACTGAAGAAGGGTTTTTGGCACATGAGGCTAATGCTACTCGACCAAAATAAACCCTTTGGCGTTGATAGCAAGCATATAAATTACTGACATAAAAAAGCAACGCTAATCTCGCGTTGCTTTTTTATTATGACACTTACAGCAGTCAAACTTTTATACTTTATTACATTCAAAAGTATTCACGGTTGACTCATCCGCACCCGCCGTACGCATGACACCAGTTTCACGTTCTTCATGCGCCACACGCCACTGAGTAAAACCTTCACCGCCATCTAACCCTGTGGCAACTTCAAACACTTCTGGATTACTGCCTTCATTGGTCTGATTCAGTGTCACTGTACCCATATCAGTCGCGACAACGACTTGGTTAGCGTCTTCTTTATAAGTGGCTTCGACTTTTAGCTCAGGTGAGCACAAATAGGATATTTGCGTCACGCCGCTGTTTACTGACGCGACCGTATCACCTTCTACTTCATTAAGTGAGGCATCTTCAGTATTTACAACGACATCACTTGGCTCAGCAGGCTCAGCTGACATTGGTACAGATTCTTCAGCATTGACACCATCTTCCATACTTGACTCTGGCTCTGATTGTTGCTGACAGGCACTGATCGTTAATGCACCAGCGAGCAACCCCTTCAATGCGACTGAGGTACGCAATTTTTTTAATAATTCTAAACTCATAACGCTCTCCCAAATAAATATGCTAAACACTATAGCGTGTCCATAAATTCACGCCTATGCTGAATTTGTAAGCAATCAATACAAAGTGTTCATCTGCTATAGAACAGTAAATTATAGAACAAGCAGCCTTTATAAGATATAAAAAAGCCCCTATCTGGTTGAGATAAGGGCTTGCTATTTAGCAGTCTACAGACTTTAATCATAGTTGCTAATGATTAAAAGACCATACTGATTAGATTTTGCCGTGGCACTGTTTGTACTTGAGCCCTGAACCACAAGGACAAGGGGCATTACGACTGATATTCATACCAGCATACGGGTTTGGCTCATTGGCGTTGCTACCACTGGCTGCCATAGCAGCGCCCGCTGCTGCCGTACCACTAAGGCTGCGGTTTTGCGGTTGCGGCTGAGCGGCTGCACTGTTTACGTTGCTATCTAAATTATCTACGTCATCATGTTCAAACTGCATTTGCATATGCGCAGCATTCTCACGTTGCTGAGCTTCCAACGCCTCTAGCTCTTCCTTGGTTGGGATATGAACACGTGATAAATCTTGTACCGTTTCAGACTTAATCGCCCCAAGCATCATTTGGAACAATTCAAATGATTCACGCTTGTATTCTTGCTCAGGGTTTTTCTGCGCATAGCCGCGTAGATGGATACCTTTACGCAGCTGATCCATCTGTGTCAAATGCTCTTTCCAGTGCTTGTCTAGGCTCTGTAGCATAAAATGACGCTCAAGCTGCGCGGCGTCCTGTTCACCCATTTGCTCACGGCGGCTGTGATAACGGTCTATGGCTGTTTGGATAATTTTAGCACGCAGTCCTTCTTCATCTAGACGGCGGTCTTCATCTAGCCAATCGTTGATCGGCATCGTGACTTTAAACTCGTCCTCAAGCTCATCTTCTAATCCGTCAATGTTCCACTGATCGTCGATAGAGCCTGGCGGAATGAACTGGTTGATCATGGCGTTATAGACTTCATGATGCATCACTTCAATGGCTTCTAATAAGTCCATTTCGGCAAGCAAATCATCGCGCTGACCATAGATAACTTTACGCTGCTCATTGGCAACGTCATCGTATTTCAACAGATTCTTACGTGCATCAAAATCGCGGCTCTCAACTTTACCTTGCGCGTTTTCGATCGATTTTGACACCATCTTATGCTCGATGGCTTCGTCTTCTTTTAGACCCATGGCACGCATCATATTGACCACGCGATCGCCTGCGAAGATACGCATCAAATCATCTTCGAGCGATAAGAAAAAGCGTGACATCCCAGGATCACCCTGACGACCAGCACGACCACGTAACTGGTTATCGATACGACGTGATTCATGACGCTCAGAGCCAATAATATGTAGACCGCCAGCCGCTACCACTTGATCGTGCTTTACCTGCCACTGTGATTTTAAGCGCTGCATCTCCTCAGCACTGACCGAATCGACATCTTCAATAAATGACTGCCAATTACCACCAAGGATAATATCTGTACCACGACCTGCCATGTTGGTGGCGATCGTCACTGATTTTGGGCTACCAGCCTGTGCGATAATCTCAGCTTCACGCTCATGCTGCTTGGCGTTTAGGACGTTATGCTTCACGCCTTCTTGATCAAGCAAATAAGACAGCTCTTCACTGGCTTCAATGGTCGCTGTACCGACCAGCACAGGTGCACCTTTGGCTTGAATGTCTTTAATCTCGCGGATAATGCCCTTGTATTTGCCTAACTTGGTTAAGAAAATCTGATCATCCATATCGATACGAGCAATCGGCTCATGCGTTGGAATAACGATGACATCTAGATCGTAAGTAGATTTAAATTCTGCCGCTTCAGTATCAGCCGTCCCCGTCATACCAGAGAGTTTGTCATATAGACGGAAGTAGTTTTGGAATGTCGTGGTCGCAAGCGTTTGGTTTTCTGCTTGGATTTCAACATTTTCTTTGGCTTCTACTGCTTGATGCAGCCCTTCAGACCAGCGGCGACCAGGCATAGTACGGCCCGTGTTTTCATCAACGATAACCACCTCGCCTTCATCGACAATATAGTGAACGTTTTTGACAAATACATGATGCGCACGAATGGCAGCTTGAACGTGAGCCAATAACGGCAAGCGGCTTGGGCTATATAAGCTTTCGTTTTCACCAAGCTCACCCACTTCGACTAAGAAGCGCTCAATTTTTTCGTAACCTTTTTCACTGATTTCAATCTGGCGATTTTTTTCATCAATCCAGAAATCTTCATCTTCGTTATTTTTATTGGCTTCTTCGTCTTTTGAGCGCTTAAGCCGTGGAATGATGGTGTTAATCAGCGCATACATGCGTGATGAATCTTCGGCTTGCCCTGAGATAATCAGCGGTGTACGAGCTTCATCGATTAAGATTGAATCAATCTCATCGATAATACAGAAATTCAGCGGACGCTGTTTTTTCTCTTTTAAGCTAAACACCATGTTGTCGCGCAGATAATCAAAACCGTACTCATTGTTGGTACCATAAGTGATATCAGCTTGATAGGCGTCGATTTTTTCTTGTGGCGGCTGCTGTGAGTAAATCACGCCAACCGTCATACCTAAAAAACTAAACAACGGGCGATTCAACTCAGCATCACGAGCGGCTAGATAGTCGTTGACCGTGACCAAATGCACGCCTTTACCACTGATGGCATTGAGATACATGGCCAAGGTGCCCATTAGGGTTTTACCTTCGCCGGTTTTCATCTCAGCGATTTTGCCTTCGTGCAAAGTGATACCACCGATCAGCTGCACATCATAGTGGCGCATACCATTGACACGCAATGAGGCTTCGCGGCAGACGGCAAATGCCTCTGGTAATAGTGCATCTAAGCTTTCGCCTTTTTGGTGACGTGCTTTGAACTCTTCGGTTTTTTGTTGTAGTTGCTCATCAGACAGGGCTTGTATCTCAGCCTCTCGTGCGTTGATCTTGCTGACCACTTTACGCATGCGTTTTAGTTCGCGGTCATTTTTGGTGCCAACCACACTGCCTACAATCTTTGATAACATAATTTTTTGACCTATGGAATATTCGATAATTAGTGCGCATTAGCCAAAGCTTAGCTTGCTGCCTTGTCATTACCCGACTAAGTACTACCTAATTTAGTATCGCCCAATTAAGTGTGCCGTCATTATATATGGTTATGGCGCTGATGGATACAAGGGCGGTGAGTAGATATTTGCCACCGTAAAAACTAAGCAGGACGTGTTAAAATAGGCGCTACTTTATTAAATCTCTTGGTTTTTTTGGCGCCTGTATGTGATAGCTATGAGGTAACTGTCATATGGCGCTGTCGATATAATCTAGCCTAAATCTAATCGTTATATCCTTCTTCAGTACGTACCAGGCGCATTTGTTATATCAACTCTATCGTACCAAAACAATCTATAAAACTGGCGCTAATCCGAAACCAGCTGCTGCAAATGCTATTTAATAAAAATCTATCGAAACACAATAAGAGACTCTGCATGACCGTAAAACCATCTGGAAAAAATCAGTCGTCAAATTCTAATTCATCAGAAAAACCCTTTTCAAAACAAGAGAGCTCTGACTGCTTAAGTATAGGCGATGCCGTCTATAACCTAGCAGATCATACGCCAATGATGGTGCAATATCTAACCATGAAAGCCAACTATCCACAAGCATTGCTGCTATACCGGATGGGTGACTTTTATGAGCTGTTCTTTGATGATGCTAAGCGGGCGGCGCAAATATTAGACATCACTCTAACGCGTCGTGGTACGGATAAAGCGGGCAACCCGATAGCGATGGCGGGCGTTCCTTTTCATGCAGCCGATAGCTATATGGCACGCCTCATCGCGGCTGGGCAAACGGTCGTCGTGTGTGAACAAATTGACGAGTCGACAACGACCAATGCTGGCAGCGCCAACAATAAGGCCAATATCCCTGCGATGGGCGACAAGCAAAAAAAAGACAAAAGTAAATCGGCGGCTGGTAGCATCATGCGCCGTGAAGTGGTCAAAACGCTGACAGCAGGTACTATTACTGATGATGCATTGATCGCACCAAACCATACGCCGACCGTGGTTGCTATTGATATTGCCAACATAAAAATGCCAAATAGTCGCCAGACGCTACAGGCCGCCATCAGTCAGATGGATCTGGCGGCTGGAACACTGACAACACAAACCGTGATTGCGGATAACAACGACTTGGATAATTTGCAAACTCAGATGCTGACGGTGTTGGCTCGGTTTGCACCCAGTGAATGTATCATTAGTGAAGCATTCAGCGATAGCATTGGCGGCACTGATGTACAGTGGATGCTGTGGTTACGGCAACATCTGGACTGCCCTATTATAGAAGTCGCGGCCAATGACTTTCACCGCGTGCATGCCAGTGACACACTTTGTCAGCAGTTTGAAGTTCAGCGTCTTGATGGTTTGGGTATTGCAGATAACGTACTGGCGCAAACTAGCTGTGCTGCGCTTATTCATTATGCACGGCAAACGCAGCAGCGCCATGTGCCACAAGTCAATCAGCTGATCGTTGAATACAGTGACGATTATTTGATTATTGATGCCAATAGTCAGCAAAACCTTGAGTTATTTACACCCGTCAGCAGCAACGGCACCTCATTGATATCTGTAGTCAATCATTGCCAAACGCCAATGGGCAAGCGCCTACTTGTGCAGCAAATGAAGCGTCCACTGCGTCAGCATTCGCGCATCAATATGCGTCTAGACGCGATAGCTTCTCTATTGAATGCGGATGGTAATTCGAATCAAAATTCAGAAAATAGCTCACTGGTTACACGTTTACGCGATACGCTAAACACCATTGGCGATATTGAGCGAATCAGCAGTCGCATCGGGCTGATGAGTGCCAAACCTCGTGATTTACGCAAGCTTGCCGATGGTATCGTTAGTAGCGCCCAGATTACCACTCTACTGACAGCGTCAGGTATCAACCATGAAGACGCTGGTCTATTGCCGATGTTGATGCAGCAATTGCCTGCCAGGCTGCCAGCGGTACAGTCTGTCGCCGAGTTAATCGAGCGCGCTATTGTCATTGAACCACCTGCACATATCCGTGATGGTGGTATGTTGGCAGCCGGTTATGATGAAGAGTTTGATCGTTTGACCCATTTGCATGACAATATTCAAGTGACACTGGATGAGATGGTAGAGCGAGCGCGTCAGGACAACCAACTCCCTAGTCTAAAAGTAGGGTTTAATAAAGTCAGTGGCTTTTACTTTGAATTGCCCAAGATGCAGGCAAAGAATGCCCCTGCCCACTTTATTCGTCGGCAAACGCTCAAGAGTAGTGAGCGTTTTATTACTGATGAACTAAAAGAAGTCGAGACGGAGTATTTAAGCGCCCAGTCTCTGGCATTGGCTCGCGAGAAACAGCTGTACCAAGCGCTGCTCAACCAACTAAACGAGAACTTGGCTGAGCTACAACAACTGAGCGCTGCCATTGCCCAAATCGATGTATTGAGCAACTGGGCACAGCTTGCGACAATTTATCATTGGCAACGCCCAGTTATGGGAAGAGATTCAGAGAATCAAAATAAATCTATAGCCAAAAATCAGACCCATATTGATATCCGCCAAGGTCGTCATGTCGTGGTCGAAGCGGCCTTAAATCAAGCGAACGCGAACAATCGGAACGGCGCTGCATCAAGTACAAATTATTTTGTCGCGAACGACTGCGTGCTGGGTAGTGCCCATGTTGATAGTGCTAATAGTGCTGAAAAAGGAAATCCTGAAAGACTGCTCCTCATCACTGGCCCTAACATGGGTGGTAAGTCTACCTATATGCGCCAAACAGCGCTGATTGTTTTGCTTGCTCATTGCGGCAGCTTTGTGCCCGCCGAGCATGCACATATTGGTGATATTGACCGAATATTTACCCGTATTGGCTCAGCGGACGATCTGGCTGGTGGCAAATCTACCTTTATGGTTGAGATGATAGAGACGGCCAATATATTAAATCAAGCAACGAACAAATCACTCGTATTAATGGATGAGGTCGGCCGCGGTACCGCCACCACTGATGGTTTGGCAATCGCGCATGCCTGTGTCAACCGTCTAGTCGATATTGGCTGCCTGACACTATTTGCCACCCATTATTTTGAACTGACGCAATTGGTACACAGCGATGAAGGTCACCATAACAATATTCGTAATGTCCATGTTGCCGCCAGTGAAATCGATGGTCAGCTACTCCTCCTTCATCAGATCTGTGAGGGCGCTGCAAGCTCTAGTTTTGGATTGCATGTCGCGAAGATGGCGGGTATCCCCACTCAAGTGTTAAATGACGCCAAACGTTACTTAATAGACAATCTAAAGGCAGAAAATGAAAAAACTATTGATGATAAAAATGACTTAGCTAAGTCAGTAACGGATAAACAGCGGAAGTCTAACAACGATGTTGTTCTAGAACCACAAAGTAGTTACGCGATACAATCACCAAATATAGCAGATAATCTAAAGCAAAATCAGTTATTTAGTATAGAAGACGAACTAAGCGCCATTGATCCTGATAGCCTGACTCCCAAACAAGCGCACGATTTAATCTATCACTTGAAGAAAATCATTAGTCAATAAAGGGAATTGTCAAATCGTAGTAAAGGCGCTAAAATACGCTTTATTTTCGACTATTCTATTTAGCCAAAAGCCAAATCAATAACAGGTAGACATTACTATGACCTTTGTCGTTACAGATAACTGCATTCTTTGCAAATACACCGACTGTGTAGAAGTCTGTCCTGTGGACTGCTTTTATGAAGGACCAAACTTTTTGGTCATCGACCCTGATGAGTGTATCGATTGCGCACTATGTGAGCCTGAATGTCCAGCCAATGCTATCTTTTCAGAAGATGAAGTACCCAAAGGCCAAGAGATGTTCACCCAGCTAAATGAAGAGCTGGCGCAAAAATGGCCAAACATCACTGAGATGAAAGAGCAGATGCCAGAAGCCGCTAAGTGGGATGGTGTGGAAGGCAAGATTCAGTATTTAGAGAAGTAGGCAGCCTGATCGCACTTTGATGCGTGGATAAACCCCGTCAATAAAAAATCACCGAGTGGCAACTGCTGTTCGGTGGTTTTTTATTTGAAACTTTATTTTAACAGTGCTGCTACAGTATAAGCCGATTAAGGCATTATTCGACAAGGCGAGCCATTAGGAATATCGCACTCGATACGGGCATTGGATGGCGATTTTGCAACAGCAATGATAGGCTGCGCGGTGTCGGTAGTCCAGTCCGTTGCATCAGTAATACTGATACAGGCACTAGGTGTCGGTGCGGTGGCGACAGTGTCGTCTTCTTGGTCGTTGATTAGATAAAAAGTATTATTGCTGTAGGCTTTTACTTCTAGAATACAAGCACTCTGCTGAGCATCTGCTGTGTAATTATAATAAATAGGTATAGCAATCGCTGCTAAGATACCTATAATCACCACCACAATCATAATCTCGATTAAGGTAAAGCCCAATTGAATAGCAGATTGACAGTTTTGGGACGGTTTCATAGCGGCGTGACCCGTAGGTGATATGGTTTTATAGTGCAGAGGTTGTGCAAATTATTAAAGCAATAAAAAAGCCAAACGCGGGGTTTGGCCTTAGGTAAATATTTTGATTTGAGGTAATAAGCTGGGCTAAAGCCCAGCCTACGCTTACGGGGAAGTAGTTAAACTACAACGTCCTGTTGTTAAATCACAAGAAACACCAGTATTATTACCTTTACCTGCAGGAATCACTGCTGTAATTGCCGATCCCTCGGTATTTGGACCGATAGTTGTACATGTAGCTGTATCTGCAGGTGCAGTTGGAGCCGTACTTCCTGCTTCAGCGCCATTTGATGAATCATTTGTCCATATCATATATTTCGACGTATAGGCTTTAGTATCCGCCATACATGCATTATCAACAGCTTTCTTAGTATAGTTTGAATAAGCCGGAATAGCGATCGCAGCTAGAATACCGATAATAGCAACCACAATCATTAGTTCGATTAAGGTAAAACCTTTTTGAGCGTTCATAAGAACTCCTTTTTGGATAATTAGAAAATAACCTAGCTAGCTGTGAGCTACCAACTTATCTTCCGTTATATAGTGTATTTGCTTCTTATCCTAAATAAAGCATTTATTATGCCAATTTTTGCTATTTCCCAAATTTAAACTCATTTTTCGTTAAAAAATATTTTGGGTCGTCATTACTATTGTTTAAAACACATTAATACTTATATATTCTTACTAACGTTACTATTAAATTACTGAAAATTGTCAGCTTATGTATTTTTAGATGATTAAAGTTATCGTTACTGACATTTTTTGTCATAGTGAAAATATCAGTACTGACTATTTCCATTCATCACCAGTACCACAGGTTGTGTCCCGACATTTGTAGCCGCGATAGTCCAAGCTGATGATTTTATCGTTTTTCATGCGCTTACTAGGTATAGGGGTTGCCGTAATGGTCCATGTAGATGATAGTGGATTAGGAGAAATGGCAACGGTATAAAGTGCCTCATTTTGAGGATAATTACCTACAAGATCCGTCGTAACAACACTGTTATATTTGCCTTGCGCCAATTTACGACTTTCAATAGTACTAGCGATATTATGCATCTCACTCATCATATCGGTGCGATGGCCACGCTCTATGTAGCCTTGGTAGCTGGGATAAGCGATAGCGGCTAAGATACCCAGTATAGCCACCACTATCATCAGCTCTATTAGCGTAAAGCCATGATTATCATTAATTCTGATGTTGTCTATCACTGCTACCACTCTCCTTGGTTAGTGCCACAATCAGCAGCGGTGATCAGTACCTTATCACTGCTTTGACAGCGTACACCAGCACTCGTCATTAAGAAATAATCCGCATACTCAGTGATACCAGAATTTTTTGGTTCGGCTAGCATTTTCCAACTTCTACCTGTGACATTATCGACACCTGCAGTTACTACTAAAGATTTAGTAGGGATCTTACCATCTACTAATGTGATTTTATAACTATAGTTGGCTGCCGTACTACCCTCTGGCACATAGATAGTCGTGTTGCCGCTATCATATTCATAGACTGTTTTCTTTGTACTATCGATTTTTTTTGGCCTAAAACCCTTATAGGTAAGTGCTGATGCACGCCAACGCTCAAGCTCAATCTGTAGTTGCTGCATTTTCGCTTGTGTATTGCGCTCAGCATTGAGGACTATATACTCACGGTAACTTGGAATAGCAATAGCGGCTAATATACCGATGATAAATACGACAATCATCATCTCTATTAAAGTGAAGCCTTGATTTAATCCTCTATTTCTTAAACCGTCAGTAGGCAATTTAGATACATCATGCATAACTATCTCCTCCCCTAGTCTGGAGATTTTTCATACCAACGCTGAGGATATAATTTATAACCACTCATATTGCCGAAAATACCTCCTGTGCCCATACCGCCTACTTTTGATGGAGTACCACTACCATCAGAGCTATGAGGTAGTACGTTAGGATCAGAAGAGTTAGGAGGATTGGGCTGTCTAGCACCATACCCTGTACGGTTATCAGAAACCACTTGCTCAGCGAAAGTCTGATTCCCTATTAGTACTTGGACATTGGTGAAGTCTTTGCTAAAAGCGCCTAACGCCAACTCTTGTATACCTTTTCCTGCTCGTACAAAGCCGCCTGTACCATTATCTGAGCTATCAGCTTCGCATATCCCCCAAGGTAGACAGTATAACTGACGCTCTGAACCGCCAACTACTTGTGCAGAACAAGTATTAATCGTCGTATCATACTGCATCTCAGGGCTATATGCTGTCATATAGTACACACCACCTAAGGCTAAGCCCTTGCCCATGCTCTTAACATGCTTAATATTAGAGTAACCATCAAAATAGGTTAGTGGGTAACTCCAACCTGAAAACACGCCATTCTTCATCGCTGTTAATACACCCGACTTAGTCTTCGCTATTGCTGGAGTAACACCTGCAGGTGTAATCACCTTATCAAAAGGTAGAGACGCTAGCTTATCAAGTGTCAATTCGTTATTTACGAGTGGAAAATCATTACCATCTGAATCCTTGCCATATAAATTACTATTAACCAAATCTCTATCTATAATGCCAAATAAACGATTGGCTTCTGATAAATCTTTACGGTGACGTGATAAAGGACTGCTGCGATCACCTGAAGCAATATTAACTACCGCAATTCTTCTACCACTAGATTCTTCATCTTCAAAAAAGCTCACTGATGGCTGAGCATAAAATCGATATTGTAAGCCTTTGCCAACTAGTGTCTTAGATAAATTATCACTACTGCTGTCACCGCTTGTATTAAGCACTCGGCTCACTCGGCGTACGAAAGTATTGATACCGGGTGTTGAACTAATACTGCTACCATTTTGCAAGTCTACTCGATAAAGCTGTCCACCTAGATCACCAAAGTACAGATGATCGATAAAGCCATCATTGTCACGATCTAGCGTGGTAATCTCACTTACGACACTGTGGTTCATCGTTGATACATTAACATTTTTGCCACCCGCATTATCGCCTGAAACAGAAAGAATGAGCTCGCCTGTTATGGCATCTGCAATATAAACTGCGTTACCTTGCGCACTGGCAATATTACAGTTGGGCAAGTTATTCGTGGAGAAGTTCAGCTTAAATGTTGGATCTTCATAGCATTTATCATATCCACCACCGAATATAATCACATCCTTGGTTGCATTCGCTCCGGTGCCTACTTTGATCTTTCCTACTACAGGCTTAGACATAACCATGCCTAACCGACCATACCCTGCAGTGCCAGCATTAAGAGTAAATAATTTTTGCGGTTCATTAATTTTACTAACATCTAATCCATATAGACCCACGCCACCTTTACTTAAGCCACCATATACTCTCATGGTATTTGCGTTTACGCTCCCGCTACCATCCGTATTGAATTTATAATCATATCTACCAGATGCGATCCATGGAGCGTCAACGCCAAAGACAGGTGGATTGTCTATTGTAATATTAGTACTTACTGTCTCCTCTTTTAATGCTCTTAGCGTAGCCTGACTGGTCATAAATTGTTTAGGAATGAAGGCGAAGCTTTCTTCTCCTGTATCAGATTTTGCAATATGCAGTGCTCCTTCCATAGAGCCAAACATAATGTAGTCATCTCGATCACTTTCATTACTTGAAATTTGGCCTGCATCCGCATCTATCGTTTTAGGGTCTGAATCCGTATTTTTGCTAGGAGAGTTAATCTTACCGCCATAACTGACAAGCGTAGGCTCTGAGTGTAATACACCACCCAAGACTTTAACCTCACCACTTGGCGTAGTTATAAGATTTTCAAGCTCAGCTTCTTGATTACTGGCCTCGTTTATTTTCTTAATCAAAGCCGCATCTACATTAATGTTATAGCCTAGAAAGCTTAACAAATATAGCTTTTGTTCAGCGCCATATGTGCTGTCTAAGTCTTTAAACCCAACTAACTTACCATTTAATACCGCTATTTTTCTCAGACCACTACCACTTTCTACATATACAGAACGAGTTGAGTTACTGGCCTCCGTAGGCGATTTAAGACGAGCATAAAACCCGCCTGCAGTTATTCGGTCATTGGCATTGACTGTATTACCATCCTTGTCAACTGCCTGATAGTTTTTAGTACTCCACAAGTCGCGGACATTAGGATTCAAATCGGCAGGAAACTTCTTGCCAGTCGTATCTATTTTGCCGTCTTTATCCATACTGACATACAATCGTGTATTTACGTTATTCCCTATAGTAGATTTTCCGTACAGAGTTCCTTGATTGACTTCATACTTCTTAAGATTACCAGGCCACACCAATAGACTGCTATTTACTTTTGGTTCTAACATAGGTAGATAAGCATAAGGCTGTATATTTTGAGCGCTTAATGGATCTTGAGGTATAGTAATCGTTCCAGAAGGGATACTGGCTATATCGTTGTCAAGTTTAGTCACAAAAGATAGAACACTATTTATGATATCCTTAGAGTCTTTCGCATAATAAAAACCACCCTCCCCGAAGCCGCCAACACCTGAGAATCCAATGAACCCAGTCTTATCATCATTTGATTCCATGCCTAAGTTGCATGAATTTTTTGCGTCCTTGTCCGTCAAAAGATCACAGCGATAGTATTTTTTTTCATAAGGCGTACCATCAGACAGTACAGATTGTATGGTTCGATAGTTATTCGAGTTATTAAAAGCATCAAAGCTACTACCAAAACCTACCATAGCGGTTTTGATGCCCTTATCTCCTAAAGCTTTAGCATATTCACCGATGCAATCCCATCGTGCTTGATCTCCAGAGGCAGTACCTGTATTGTCCATTGAGCTAATACTACATTGAAAGCTATTATTATTTAATGATGGACGCATCATAGTCTGGGTATAAGAAGCGCCATTATTCGGCTGCCCATCAGTCAGCATATATATACCTGTACCTGCACACTGTGAGCTTTCAGGTTTTATATAGTTATCACTGTTGCGAATAACACCGTCGACCTCAGTATTATAAAAACCACTATGGGTCGCACCACCAACATTGGTATTATTACCTAAAACATAGCCACCTGCCTCTGCCAAAGCCTTTGCAATGGGTGTACCTCCGTAGGGGTCCAAACCAGCAACATATTCGCGCAGTTTATTCTTTTGAGCCTTTGTCAAAGGTTTGGCAGCAACGCCAATTTTTCCGTATGTTCCACCATTATATCCATAAGCACCTGCCCCGATACTTATCGTCTCGTCCATTTTGGGATTACGTAACAGTTTAAATACAGCTGCCTTTAGAGCACTTATTCTATCTAAACGCCAGTTGGTTGGCATATCGCCTGCGGCAATTTCAGCAGCAGTACGAGTATCTTGAACACTGCTATCTATACAATAAGTAATATCATAACTATATCCATCATCTGAATATGTCTGGCTGATAAAGTTGTCCTTAAATCCTGAAGGGTAACCGTCACCGATTCCGCCATTAGGAGGGTTAATAGCTTTATTGACAGTATCTATATCAGAGTTACTGTAATAACAGGGTTGATTGTCTTTGCCTTTTAAAGTGGTTGTTTGATATTGATATGTTGTTCTGATCGATTCAGTAACAATATATGTTCTCAACTCCCAACCATTTCTTTTACAGTCCCCATTTCCTTTTCTGTCAACACAAACCCAAACTTCCTTTTCAATTTCTTTATTTTCTGTTATAGAATAAGGGGCTTTCTTGTAGTCTGCACTACCGTAGTCGATCCATAGACTATCTATTCGTCCATAGTTATTTCTATAGAAATTGCCCATACTGCCTGATTTATCCAACATCAGCATGATCGTAGGCTTGGTCTCGCCTACAGGTGGCTGATAAATGGACAAATCACCTAATGTACTGTACCTTGCAACACCTTGCGCATTGTAGCTAACTGCTGCTTGTGTATGGGTGGTAACAAATCCAATTGCAGACAATGCCAGTACCAATGGTGAGACTTTAAATGTCATCCAAGGAGTATACGTTGGTACTGATAGTGATCTTGAATTTTTCATATAGTACTCCTTGAGATATATATTAAAGCCGTGTCGCGCAGATTCGTTCCAGTCAATATTTTCATTGAGGAACTCCAGAAGCAGAAATATTTAATAGCTTTTGGCATTCTTTACTAATTTTATTACTTGAATCCCCTTTCCCGTAGTCTAAGCACTTCTCGGGCGTGAGCAGGTTTTCTAGCTTGACATCTTCTACCAATGTTTTTGCAGGTATACCTTTACTGGCTAAACACTGTGTTAAGGTTTGGTCATAGTATTTCATAACATCGTTATTATCTTTATCTTTCTCGGTATAGCCATAATCAGCAGCGTTTTGATTGGGTTTTTTTAGACAATCTAAGATTTCTTGTTCACTTGCTTGGGTCATCCCAGGTAAAAACGAGGTACTAAACAACCGAAAGTTTGGTGAACTACTAGTAACATTGGCTGTGGTAATCGAACGCTGTGTCGGTACATACTCAAAGGGTTCTGAGGCCAGCATACTACTACTAGGCCTAGTGACAGCTACTTGCGTCATCACATTATTACGAGCATTACTAAAGTCTTCAGCGTTATTTACTCGACAAAATCCACCTGAACTTGTAGCACCTGTAACCAGCTTACTACCGCCACTAGGGTCTATCACCGTAGCTTCATTCATTTGAAAAAAATAAGAACCACGCGGGCGATAACAAAATACTATTTGATCATCTCTATTTTCTTCTGCTCCGACATTCATAAAATAACCAAACATACCTGCCGAACTAAGAGCAATATTTTTCTGTAAGGCCGCACTTTGGTCAGACTTATCTACATTGATAACTTGTTCAATATTTTTGTTTGTATTATCCGCAGTATTGAGCAATAAGGTGTCTGCTTGTTCGGTTGTGGTAAGCCGTAAATCCGTAGTACTGTTTTTTACTGCGATAGCGCCTGCCAGAGTAATCAATATTAAAAATAGTAAAACCACAATCAAGGCAACACCTTGCTGACCACTGGGCACAGATGAAAGCTTTCTCATGGATTCCCACCTTGTTTTAAAAGTTTAGTCTGGCATTTCGTAAAGCGATTTCATTTTGGAAAGCAAAACGTAAGTATTTTTTCTCTACATCCGTTGCATCAGCCTTCAGTTTTATATTTTTTCCAAGAACTGAAAACTCATTATTTAATTCCGACGTTTGCACCACATTATTAGAGCGTATGACTCCACCAATTTTTACTGATATTATTTCAGGCTTACTTAGTGAATCTTTATATTGCTTGACTGTATAGTAACGAATGTTGCCACCATCTCTGGTACCTAATAAGACATCAAAATAGTCCATTTGCTCAACAATCGCTATACCTTTATCACCAAAGTCTTTTATAACGTTTTTGTCTGAAAATACAGTAGATGGACTACTGGTTTGACCCTGCTCCGAGTATTTGTCCATATCTTCAGTAATATACTTACCCGCGTCACAATATAAAGAGAGTTGATTTGGTTTAGATGCATCTTGAGCATGTAGATAGTAACGCTCTATGACTATTTGGCCATCGATAATTTTTTTGATCTTATTAATATTTACTTCACGGGGTCCCAATGCCAAGTTACCTTCACAATCGTACATATTTTGAGGTGCCCTAAACTGAATAGTCAGCTGTCCGCTAGGCGTGTTGGTAGCTGTCTTCGCTGACCACTGATTACCTGTACCAACAGCTGTCACATCACCCGTATTAGTCAATAGAGCAAGAGGAACATCTGCGTTTCCACTCAACTTTATTCCTTTTAGATTACCCGTTTGAGTTAAAACTATACCTGAGCCTTCACTAGTATCATTCACTGTTCCCGCTAAACCTAAGTTTGCTAGTCGGATGTGTTCTTCTATAACTGGTATACCAAAGACATTGGAATCAATGATACTTGATCCTGCCTCTTGTAATGTAGCAGATCTAACGTTTGCAAGGTAGATTTGCATAACTGCTGCTGATATTAATAACCCTAAAACTAGAGAAATCATAAGCTCTACTAAAGTAAAACCAGATTGTCTCTTTGCTAAAATACTTATCGACTGTGTTGATGTATCTAAAGGCAATATTGACATCAGTAAGCCTCCATAATAAAACATGAGGCTGCAGGCTTATAGCTACCACTCGCATCAGTACATGAAGCATCCTGATTTGACATCGTTGGCTTAGTCTGATTCCAGCTTGCGATAATACATTGACGTTCATTGACACCACTCGTGTTTGGACAAACTTCTATATTTAGAGCGATATCTTTTGAGCAAGCTGATTTCACAATAGTACTAACATTGTATTTAACTGTTTCCTCTGATGTGCAATTTGCTGTATTACAGTTTTTGGCTGAAGTAGCATAATCATTAGCTTTAATACAATAAGAACTAATAATACTTTCATCGCTATAGGTACTACTCTTATAAATATCGTTTACCTGTTTTCTATAAAGTGGGCTACTATCAGGCAAGATGCGCATACTCTCTGACAAAGTCTTTATCGCAGATATTGATTGAGTGCGCATGAGACTCTCATCCGTTGCTTTCACAGCACCTAATTGCATAGCACTAAACCCTAAGACGGCCACAGCTAATAGCAATAATGCAACGATAACTTCTACTAAACCTACGCCTCGTTGAAAAGTGAAAGTATTCATGTACAGACTCCTCCCACTTTAATGACTATACTACCTATATTGTTAACCTCGATTTGCCGAGGACTAGCTGCATTTTTATTATCACAAATATTATACATAGTAGCATCAGCAGTTTTATTAGGTCTAAATTGACTGCTAGTAGTGGCTGATTTTATACTTATTTTTGCATCATACTTATAACTTGCTATCGTAGTGGCTGATTTATTTGGTACTATATTTTGGATATTAATAACTTTAGTATTATCGTTATATACTAAAGTTAAAGGCTGACGAAGGATACGGCTTTCTATTTTAGCTTCTTTTAATGCATTAGCTAAAATCGCAGTTGTCGACTTAACACGCTGATTAGCAAGCTGTGTGCTAATATTTGGTGCAGCAATACTCACAATGATGGCCAATACAGCAATCGTTACCATCAGCTCAATCAAGGTAAAACCTGAATTGGCTGTTCTTAGCGAGGTCGGTAGACTATTCATAGATGCATTCACATCAAATCCCTATTTAGCACTGCTAATGTCTGTCTCTGATCAGTTTTTGTTTTAAAATAACTAAAATCTGGTGTCAGTTTTGCTAATAGTTTTATAGTTAGCTTAACTAATAATATGCAATTTTTGTTCCACAACATTCTGTTCATATTATATACGGATGAACAATAATACATACTTGATAGACCAGTAAATATATATGTATTTAATAATATAGCGTTACGATGATACATAAGCAATATATTAATAATTTCAATTAGATAGATGATTTTTAGGACTGACTGCCATGAGCTAACGCATAGGCAGAAATATGATAATTGTTATGGCTTTGAGCGTTTATGGTCACTGTTTGCTCAGATGAGATGAATGCACGTGCCAATGCTTGCAAGCTTGCACCTGTCGTAGAGACATCATCGAACAATAGTAAGCGTTTTACCGGAGGTTTTTCGGTTAGAGCAAAAGCGTTATCTAAATTGCTTAGACGTTCAGCGCGTGTGAGCCCTTGCTGACTGACCGTATCATCAATGCGCTCCACACCGGGCCATAAAGGAATTTGCCAATGCTTTGACAACTGTGCTGATAAAATACTGACAGGATCAAACCCTCGCTTCACTAGCCGCTGATTGGTCGTTGGCATGGCAACAATCACGCTATTATTACGGTGACAGCCATGTGGCCGTGGTAGCTGGCGTAATGCATGTAACAACAAGGGCAATTTTGTCATGTCTTCATGATGCTTAAACGCCCGAATCGCTTGACGGATTGGATATTCATAATAGGTGGATACTTGGATAGATAAGGATCTATCAGCAGCAACGTCAACATCAAAAGGCTGTGGCAGCCATGCGATACTATTATGGCAATAAGTGCAGAGTAGACCTCTATTTAAGCGGTGATTGATTTGATGAAAAATATGAGCGAACGAGGATGGATTGCTTGAAAGGGAAAACTCAGAATGTTCGCTCGATGCGTCATTACTATTAGCCTGTGATTGCTGCATCAATAGCTGAGACTGTGGTGTACTGCGATAAATACGGCATAGCTGGCAGCGTACATTTAAATACTCTGCCAGCCACAGTCCAGTTTGATAAGGCACTAAGCGGTGCATAGACTATTGATTATCATAAATATGGTAAGACTCGCTTATATTAGAGGCCTTTCCAGTCATTCAGCACGATACCGAAACCAATAGAGGTATTCTCATGATTATAATCAACAATGGACTCGCCATAACCTTGGAATAGCTGCACCATACCATTGACGTTTTCTGACAATGGATAGATATAGTCGATTTGGGCAGCGCCTTTATTGGTGCTTGGATTGTAGCGCAAGGTACCGCTAATGCTCTGCTCAGCAGGCAAATCATATAAAAACTTGATATCGCCATAACCCATGTAATCTTCGATATCTGGGTTGTCATCGTCGCTACTGCTATCACCATTCACTCGAGCCCATAGACGCGGTATGACTGACAGCTTACCCCACTCGGCCCCTGCCATTAAATAAGCACGGTTCCACGAACGTGATAATGGATCATCCTGTCCATTAGAATGGTGCACAGCGCCCGCACCTAACATGCGTAAACGTCCACCGAAAGGTAGATCTGCCGTCACAGGCTGAGTCAAAAATATCTCAGGCTGATAGTCGGTAGCACGAAATGGTCGTGAATTGTCTTCGTTATAAACCTGCCAATGTGACTCTTGGGTATAACCAAACCACAGATCAGCGCTGGTATCGAATAAATCCTCTGCGACTTTACTCTTTAGAGACAACTGAAATTTTAGCTCTGTCTCACGTATGTCATTAGAGTCAAAAGGTTCAATTTCTTGAGAAGGGGTGCTTGGGCTTAAATTAGGATCAAAAGTATAAAACAATGGCAGCAGATAAGTCGGACGGTATGGTCTTACCGTCCAAGTACCGCGCTCACTGTTTTGATCGAGATCATATGCCAAACTGAGTGGTGTGTATTTTTCAATATCTGCTTGAGTGACACCCACACTTTCTAGAACTTGAGCCTCTTGCTGATTGTCTGTGACCGTATCCAAACTATTAGTAGCAGACTGTTGATTAGCAGTTGCGCTCTCATCACTGAAAGTACTGGTCGAATTCTCTTCCACAAAAACAACTTGTGGATTACCCGAAATAGTCGTCTTGAATGTTTTTGCCAAATCAACTGGTTGTTTGGTCGTGGTATAGCTTGGTGTTTTACCTTGTTCAGCTACCTTATCAAAACAAGCCAAACGAGCGGCACTGCTCTGCACTTGCGTACATTCAGAAAACAGCTTCGCTTGTTGAGCAATAAATTCTTTGCTGATTACTTTACCGCTCTGCGGCATCTCCACGGTTTCATATTCAAACGCCGCTTCTGGTACTGGCAGTTCGTTATAAGTTTGGCTATTGTCAGCTGCTTGTACTTGTACCGCCGTACAACTCAACGCGATAGCGACTGCGATACTCAAATGAGTATGTATCGCGCGACTACTGGTGTTACGACTGATTACATGAGTACGTTGTAATTGACGCTGAGTGGTGATGTGGGCAAACATAAATGTCCTTTATCTAACCAGCATTATCGCCAGCAGAGTATGTGAGTTAATTAATATAACTGTTAGCGTCGCCGCTAAAAAACTAGAAAAAATGAGAACATCAGAAGCAGTTATGACAAACTGATATACCCCTTCAGTATTGTTACTTTATTGTAATGAAAATATAATCACTATACTAGCGTTATCGATATATTAAATCTGCTTAAAAAGACATATTGTGTGTGAAACCAAACATTTAGAAGATATTATTAAAATAATTTAATGGCATGAAAAAAGCCAGCGTACCATTATTGGCATAGGCTGGCTTTTTTTCATTATTAAGCCTTAGCAAAAGACTTGCTCAGGTTATTAAGTACGGGTTGTGACCCATCAGTTGTTTAGCGTCGTTAAGGTTTGCTCAAACTCCAAGCGACCGATTTCGCCCACTTGTTGATTAACCAATTGACCACCTTGATAATAGAGTAATGCTGGCGGGCCAAACAGCTTGTAGCGTGACAAAACGGCTTTGGAGTCTTCCGTAGTATCCGTGATATCAAGTCTCACCAACTGCCAGTCTTGCATCTGTGCTGGGCGATTATGAAATAAATTTTTATCCATGATACGGCACTCAACACACCAATCTGCTGTCAAATCGACAAGGACATTAGGATTTGCCGCAACAATCGTATCTAGCTCTGCCAATGTGGTGATCGTTTTATCTGTCGCCGTACTATCGTTGCCCATCGGCTGACCAGTTGCTGACTGAAGCATCGTCGGCGCAGCGCTTAGCGAGGCTAATGGATGCAGGCTATCATCATTCCCTAATGCCGCGCCCACGATCAGACAAGCGGCCCAGATACCAGCAATCAGACTCATGGCTTGGGTTAACATGCGTCTCCTGCCAATCCAGCTCCACGCCCATGTCGCCACCACCATAAACCATAATGCCCATACCATAAGCATCACTGGCGATATAAACACGCGCTCAACTAATAGCAATGCTACCGCGAATAATAGTAGCGCAAAGCCTTGCTTGACCCAATTCATCCATTCTCCTGCTTTTGGCATGATTTTGCCTTGAGTAGCGCCGATTAAAATAAGCGGTGCTGACAAACCAAAACCCAGCATGAATAAGGCGGCGAAACCCAAGAGCGGACTACCAATGGTAGAGACTGCCAGTAGCGCACCGAATAATGGCGCAGAGACGCAAGGAGATACGACTAATGCAGATAAAAATCCAGCAACCAAACTACCGCCTGTGCTACCAAGCTTGCTATCGCCTGCTTGGCTAAGCCCTTGCATTTTTTGGCTGAGTGCTTGCGGTAAACGTACAGTAAAAGCATCCAGCATGTATAGCGCTAACAAGACAAAAACAATCGCAAAGCCAATCAAAATAATAGGATTTTGCAACCAGCCAATAATACCTAATGACTCGCCAAATACCGCAATCACAGCGCCCAAAACACCATAGGCAGTCGCCACACCAATCGCGTAACTGGTGGTTAGGATGACGCCGCGTTTGACCGTTGGGTTTTGCTCGCGGGCGACAATATTGGCAACGATGGGCAGCATCGGTAGGACACACGGCGTCAAGGCCAAACCTAGACCTGCTAAGAATAGCAATACCAATGCGAGCCAAGGATGAGACGCCAAACCAAAGGGATCACCATCAACAAGGTTGCTAGCATTTACATTCTCGCTATTGGTCGCGTCACTTGCCACGTCAGCATTAACACCAGAGATCATCGTTGTCGTATCACTACCATCTAAAGACTCGTACTCCAAAGTACTATCATCGATTAGATCATAATCAATAACCTCATCATCCATCAGCGCTTGTTCTGCTTGCGCCGTGGTGCTACTAGTACCAGTCGTTGCAAATGTCGTTTCAGTATTCCCAGCAGATATCGTCGCATCAGTCAGATTGTCGCTCGTGGCCATCTCGCCAACAGACGCACGTTCTGCCTCAGTGTTGGCATTACTTGTCGCGCTCTGTGACGATGTTGCTGCGATATTGACTGTAGTTTTGATTTTTTCAGGGGGATAGCACAATCCCGCCTTGGCGCAACCTTGCCAACCAATGACAACTGCTGCATCATCGATGTTTTTGCCGTTGTTACTGGTCAATGTGGTAGTTGCGACCATATTGGCTTGATCAAACACCAATACTTTACCAAATGTCGGATCGTCGATTGAATATGGCTTTTGGTTAAAAGTAAAAGGCGCCGCTGTCACGCCATCAGGCAACGTCAGTTTGATCTGATTTTTATAAACATAATGCTCAGGCGTGATATCAAAATTAATAGATAGACGCGTACCTGATTTGGTAGAGGCACTACTGCTACTCACCTGAAAGGCTTCATCTACTGGCAAAAATTTCGATTGCGCTGTATTTTGACTGCTGCCAAATAGATCACCCAATCCTGCCGCTTGCGCCGTCGTTGACGTCGCTAACAACCCTGTCAATAGCGAGCCGCTAGCAATCGCACATGCTAAGACATACGCTTTTTTTGCATGTGTATTTGCAGTCAATGATGGCGATTGTTGTGATGTCTTTATGAGCATGAATAGCTACCTGTTATTACCAATATTTGAATCAAACTTCTCAATACTTATCTACGTGTCGCAGCAATATTTACCTTAGTTTTGATCTTTTCGGGTGGGTAGCATAGCCCAGCTTTTGCACAGCCTTGCCAACCAATGATAATCGGGGCATTTTTTGCGCCTTTACCATTATTGGTCGTCAGCATCGTGGTGGCAACAACACTCCTTTGCGTAAATACAGGAACTTTACCAAAGGTTGGATCATCAATGGACACTGGTGCCTGATTAAAGGTAAACGGTGTCGCATTTAACCCTTTAGGAAAGCTTAACGCGAGCTTATTTTTATAAATATAATGTCCTGGCGTGATATCAAACGTGATGGATAAACGCGTGCCCTTAGAGGTCGCTTTGGTGCTGCTGGTCACTTGGAAAGCTTCATCCACTGGTAAAAATTTTGATTGGGATACGCTACTGCTATTAAATAAGTCGTTCAAGCCTGCCGCCTGTGCGCTAATTGATGTCATTGATAAAGCTGTCATCAACGAGGTGGTTGCAACAGTAAACGCAAGCGCATGGAACTTAGTAGCGCGTTTATTGATAGCGACTGATTGTAGTGTTGGTATTTTTATTGACATAAGTTATTACCTTTGATGTTAGCTTCCAGTGACTGGCAGTACGGACATACACCTACTGATAAAACTACTGACCCTCAATACAAGGTTCATATCAGATGGTATTTATTTTACGTATCGATAAAAAATATCAACCAATAAAAAGATATTGGTTGATATTGATAGGTCGTCAATTGCACGATAGCAAGTGCGTTTAACGATATTTTATTGGTATAGGCTTTCTATATGCCGACAAAGCTAAATTTTATAGCTGAGCATATAAATCCGCATCTTGTCCCTCGCCGCCTTGCTGTCCATCTGCACCTAAAGAAAACAAGTCATAAGGTCGCCCTTCACTACCTGGCGACACATATTGCAATTCATTCTCCCAACCATCAGTAGGATATCCACCTTTAATATAGCCGCCTTCAGGATAGTTTTTGACGTCACTTGGCGGTGTGGTCAGTGCTTCTAGTCCTTGCGCTGTCGTTGGATAGCGTGAATTGTCGACTTTATACATATCTAACGCGTTGGAGACGGTAGCGAGCGCGGTTTCAGTGGTTTTGACGCGGGCTTTGTCACTTTGTCCCACCACTTTTGGAACGACCAAGCCTGCAAGAATAGCCAAGATAACGATAACGACCATAATCTCAATAAGCGTAAATCCCGATTGTCCAGTCTTATTTATCGAGCTGCGATGTGTCATTGAATGGACTCTCTGATGGTCATTTACAATGCCACCATGGGCTTGAATATTATTATTGTCATCTTTGGTATTGGCACTTTTTGGGCTAATATTTACTTGAAGGGTGTCAGTCATAGTCATTGCTTTGGTCATCACAGTTATGTAAATAGTAAAAGTGGCGTTCTAGTAGCACTCATGCGTCTATGGGCTTATCAATAAAACCCTAAATTATTGTCACTATAAACCATGGTTTTATTTTTATCCAGCGCTGTACTCAGATTGTCATTACAGTCAATACCAAGTAACCATCAGCAACAAGTAGCCGTCACCAAATAATCATCAATATTTATCACTATCGTTTTGAACCGCTTTCACTATAACGTGGTGCTTAGGTTTACCATAGCAAAAATTTTGCTTGGTCAACAATATACAACAGTAAGCAAATCTTAAGAAAGCTAACGTAGGGTTGCAAACAGTTAAATAAAATATATACAAACCTACCTATTTATTACTATGATAGATAGATTATATCTATAATATAGAGAGCAAGTTATGGGGAAACTGGTTAGTATTGGGGAGGCTGCCAAACATTTCGGGGTTGCTCAATCCACATTAAGACGTTGGGATGAGGATGGTACGTTAG